>Ga0163144_10000011_pt1 | contig 518718 bp, 535 predicted proteins | sample OliLak19BULKMAT1_FD_123175 | JGI IMG/M metagenome (GOLD analysis project Ga0163144, IMG submission 123175) | Freshwater microbial mat bacterial communities from Lake Vanda, McMurdo Dry Valleys, Antarctica - Oligotrophic Lake LV.19.BULKMAT1 | ecosystem: Environmental > Aquatic > Freshwater >...
ACGGGTACGCCGCGTCATTGGGCAGCGCGACGAAACGAACGATGATCTATCTGCCCGTGGAAAACGCGGGGTCCGGGAAACTCGGAGGTTTCTCGCGCACAGAACCGGCTCGTGGCTACGGCGCTAAGACGCCTGGCGATTCAGTCGCTTGGCGGCCACCAACGCCCTTCGCCAATCCGGGTAAAACTATGCCAGCGACGGGGCGTGCGAAGCGCGCGGCGTTGATTGGAGACAATCAACGCAAACCCTACGAACTAACCGAGCGCGGATCGCGCGCCCCGTTCCTCCCGCTTTCGCGCGCAAGCGCCACAAGGATCTCGCACGTCTGCGAAACGCTAGAGTGCAAGCAAGCCGAGAAAGGCGATTGCGACAAGCAACACCCAAAGCAGGCAGCCATGTCGCGCCATGCCAGCGGTCAGGTGAGCCAATCGCATGTTTGACCAATAGCAGCGGGTTCGCGCGATGCGAGGGCTTTCTGACAAGCCGTCCTTGTCCCAGGCGCCGCGCGCGCTAAGACACGACAAAGAAACGTGGAGACGACTGCAATGACCCGCATCGCATTCATTGGCCTAGGCAACATGGGCTCAGGCATGGCGGCGAACCAGGCCAAGGCCGGGCGCGAGGTCGTCGCTTTCGATCTCTCCGCCGAAGCGCTGGCGCGCGCCAAAGAGCAGGGCATGACGCCGGCCGTGAGCGCGATTGAAGCGGTGAGGGACGCCAATGTCGTCATCACCATGCTGCCTGCGGGCAGCCATGTGCGCGAAGTTTACATGGATGCGATCCTGCCGAACGCACCGAAGGATGCGCTTCTGATCGATTGCTCGACCATCGATGTCGACAGCGCCCGCACCGTAGCGCGCGATGCGTCGATGCAAGGCTTCCGTGCGGCGGACGCGCCTGTCTCCGGCGGCACCGCGGCGGCAGAGGGCGGCACGCTCACCTTCATGGTCGGCTGCCGCGAACAAGATTTCGCAGACGTGGAAGAAGCGCTGAAGCCGATGGCGAAGGCGATCATTCACGCTGGCGACAATGGCGCGGGACAAGCGGCGAAGATCTGCAACAACATGCTGCTCGGCATTTCGATGATCGCGACCAGCGAGGCGTTCGCGCTGGCGGAATCGCTGGGGCTGGATGCGCAGAAGTTTTTCGATATCGCCTCGAAAGCGTCCGGGCAGTGCTGGTCGCTCACGTCCTATTGCCCTTGGCCAGGCCCGGTGCCGACAGCGCCGTCGAACCGCGATTATGAAGGCGGCTTTGCAGCCGCTATGATGCTCAAGGATTTGAAGCTCGCACAGAACGCCGCCGACACCACCGGCGCGCCCACGCCACTCGGTGGCGCAGCCGAGGCGATCTACACCGAACTGGTCGCCGCGGGTTTCGGGGCGAAGGATTTCTCCGTCGTCCTGCAAATGCTGCGCGGACGGCTTTGAGGCGCTCAGGTGTAGAGATCTCGAATCGCCGCGAGCAAATCGCGCGGTGAAACTGGTTTGCCAAGGACGCCATCGGCGCCCGCCTCTCGTGCAGCGTCGCGCAGCGCCGAATCTGCGTGGCCAGTGATCAACAAAATGCGCGTATGTGCGCAGCGTCGGTCGGCGCGAACGCGTGCGATGAGCGCAAGTCCGTCGGCCTTGGGTAGGCGCCGATCGGTGAGGATCAGCGATGGCGGCGCGTCTTCAATCGCAAGCCACGCTTCTTCGGCGCTCACAGCTTCGCGAATCTGCTGAACGCCCGCGCGTTCAAGCACGGTACGCAGAAGCGTTCGCATCGCACCGTGATCGTCCACGATCAGAACATCGAGATCGCCCATAATCCGCGCTTAAGAGTGCTCGCACGCAAAAGCAAACGGCCGGAGCTTTCGCTCCGGCCGTCGCCAGTCTCTAGCGTTGTGAGCGAGCGCTTAGTAGCGCGCGCGCAGTGTGACGCCGTAGGTTTGCGGCTCGTTGGTATACGCGCCGATCGTGCCGGTTTGCAGCGGAGCGCCGAAGCCGCCAGCGATGAACTCGTCGGTGAGGTTGCGACCCCAGAGTTCAACAGACCAGTTTTGGCTGGGCGAGCCCAGACCGATGCGGCCGTTCAGGACGACCGTCTCAGGTTGATCCGAAATCGGATCGCGTCCGAGCGCCATCGTGCGATATTCGCTGTCGTAGCGACCATCGAGGTAGAAGCGAGCCATCAGGTCGTCGTTGATGGGCAGTTCATATGTGATCGCGGCGGTGACTGAAATCTCCGGCGCTTGCACAAGCGGGGAACCGCTCGTGATCGTGTCGCTTGGCGAGGCCGAGAAGCCAATCGTCGAGTCGTTGTAGGCATCGGTGTAGTTGAAGCCCGCTTGCACGGTGAGATTTTGCGTCAAGCGCGACAGGATGTCGATTTCCACGCCTTGGCTGATCGCTTCTGGAATGTTCCGCGTAATGAACGCGGTACCGTTGAATGCGTTCAGTTGGTAGTCGTGCAGCTGCGAGTGGAACAGCGTCACGTTGAAGAATGTCGTGCCGTTGAAGATCGTCGAACGCATGCCGAGCTCATAGGAGTCAACGGTTTCTGGTTCGAAGCCGAGGCTCTCAGGATCGATTTGAGCCTGCGCTTGCGCAGCCGTCATGCCTGGGAAGATTCCGACAAAGCTCGAACGGTCGAGGTTGTAACCACCGGCCTTATAACCACGCGCGTAGCTGGCGTAGAACATGAGGTCGTCGTTCACTTCGTGGCGCAGTGACAGGATGCCGGTGACGGCGTCCTCTTCACGTGTGCCTTCCCAAGCGTTGAGGGACGTAGTGTTAAGCGCAGTGTTCGCTTGTGGCGCACACAGGATCGACAGGAGCGTACGGGCGCCGATAGCGCTGGCGCTGCCTCCGTTGGCTGCGGTGTTGAGGCCTGAGAACAAGCCGAAGCCGTTTTCGAGAACCTGCATGGACGCGCAGTTCGGGTTCACCGCATTAAGGATGCCGGTGTATTCCTTTTCGGATTCACTGTAGCGCAGCCCGAGGGTCAGCGTCGTGGCGTCGGTGAGGCTGAACTCGTTGTGCGTAAACAGAGCGATGTCTGTCGCTTCTTGTGTCCACGAGTCTGCCTGCTGGCCGTTGCCATCAACGTTGCGAGCCAGATAGGTCTGGTTGAACGCGGGGTTGATCGCACCAAGCAATGACGGGACCGGATCGACGCCGGCGAAGAAGACAGTGTCAACACCAGCGCTTGTGCCATCGAACAGTTCACGAGTGCCCGCAGTGTTGCCGAACACCACGGCGTTCGCATAGTCGGACGCCTGGGTGCCGTAGCGAATACGGTCCGTGGTCGCCAGATCTTCTTGCGAATAGAACGCGCCCACGAGCCAGTTCAAGCGACCGACTTCGCCTTGCAAACGAAACTCTTGGGTGAAGTTGTCGATATCGACGGTCAGGCCGTCGCGGTAGAACAAATCGGCTTCGCTGAAGTCGACGTCCTGGCCGCGTGTGGCGCCCCAAGTGCGTTCAGCAGTGATTGAGGTCAGCTGTACGCCGCCCAAATCCCAATCGAACTGAACCGAGAAACCGCCGTCTTCCACTTGTTCAAGATAGTCGCGTCCTGGCGTGACGCTGACTTGGCGGGCTTCAGGACTGTTCACTACGCCTGCCGTGTTGGGCAAGCTGGTGACGCCGAAGGAAGGGAGGAACGGCGCGTACGGGTTGCCGGTTAGGTAGGCATCGTTGATGATGTTTTGCACTGCGCCATAACGATAAATGGTGGCCGCGCAGCAATCTTCGCTGGTTTCGGCCGTGTCAGCGATGACGCGCATCGTCAGATTGTCGGTCAAATCCCAGAGCGCTTGGGCTCGAAGAGAATAGCGGTCTTGCGTGTTGAAGTCTTGGCCGGTCAGGTAATCCGTCATGAAGCCGTCACGCGCGCGGACTGAGCCGTCGAGGCGCAATGCGAAGGTGTCGGTCAGCGGTACATCTACGCCGGCGCGCAGGCCGCCATAATTCAGATCGCCCGCGCTACCTTCAATCCAGCCGCCTGGCTCAAAGCCTGGGCCAGCCGTGGTGATCGAGATGGCTCCCGATGAGGTGTTACGGCCATAGAGCGTGCCCTGCGGGCCGCGCAGCACTTCGATCCGCTCAACTTCCGGGAGATCGGAGATGGCGATACCGGCGCGAGCACGAAAAACGCCGTCGATGAAGAAGCCGACAGCGGATTCAAAACCAGGGTTGTCGCCGCCGGTGCCGAGCGCGCGGATACGCACCGTAGTGCCGAGCGCAGTGGACTGGCCGGTGCCGATACGAAGGCTTGGCGCAAGCTGTTGGAGGTCGAGCAGGTTTTCGACGCCCGCATCCTCAAGCGTCTGTCCACTAATAGCGGTGACGGCGATCGGAACGTCTTGGATAGCCGTTGTCCGACCGGTCGCCGTAACGACGATTTCGTCAGACACTTCGTCATCTTGCGCGAAGGCCGGGCTGAACGCGCCCATTGCCGCGAGCGACGCGCCCGACAGCAGAATCCAACCCAACTTCTTCTTACTAGTCATAGCCGTCCTCCCAGAGCCCGGTCACGCCTTCTATGGGCGTCCGTGGCAAACATCGGCATGTCGGGCTGGCGAGCGGGTGCTCCCCCCGCGCCCTACCTGTCCAAGTGAGACATACGAGGCTCCTGCGCGTGCGCTGTCAACGGCAGGCGATGGTATAACTTGACGCCGGAGTCACAGCGCGGTGTGCCTGCGGCGGACGCGCCACACTTAAGCCTCTCTTGGCGCCTGTTTAGCGGGCAGGCGCCGCTAGGGAACCCTTCATCCACTCTGTGTGCAAGTGCGAAATGTTTGCTAAGACAACAAGATGCCCACTGCGTCAGCACTGGTTCTCTTCTCTGCCGGACAAGATTCGGCAACCTGTCTGGCGTGGGCGCTTGATCGATTCGAGCGGGTGGAAACGATCGGCTTCGACTACGGTCAGCGTCATCGCATAGAACTGGATCAGCGGCCAAAGCTTGCAGCTCTGATAGCTTCCCAGCGACCGACTTGGCGCCAGCGCTTAGGCGACGATTGTGTGGTCGATCTGACCGGATATGGCGCGTTGGCGGGAAGCGCGCTCGTCGAGAATCGCGCTATCGAAGTGGCCGCGGCTGGGCTACCGAACACTTTTGTTCCTGGTCGGAACTTGGTCTTTTTGTCGGTGGCTGCCGCTCATGCCTATCGACGGGGCATTGATGTTCTAGTCGGTGGGATGTGTGAGACGGATTTTTCCGGGTATCCTGACTGTCGGCTCGAGACGATCAAGGCTCAGGAGCGGGCCTTGGCGCTCGGTCTCGAACGGCCGATCACCATCAAAACCCCTCTCATGCACCTAACCAAGGCGCAAACTTGGGCGCTTGCGAACAGTCTTGGCGGTGTCGGGCTTGTCGATGCGATCGTTGAGGGCAGTCACACGTGCTACGAAGGTGATCGTAGTCAGCGACACGATTGGGGTTACGGCTGCGGCGCATGCCCCGCTTGCGACCTTCGCGCTAAGGGCTACAGCGACTGGCGCGCGAGCCATAGCGCCAATTAGTTGTGAGGATAAGCTTCAGCAACTTTGCGCGCGAATTGTCGAATTGAACGCTCCGCGCTTGCCCACGTGCTTGGCGGCCCGATGATATCGCCCAGTGAGTGGTCATAACGGCTGTGCTCGACTTCCGCTAATATGCGACCGTCGTTGCTGCGCAAGACGGCCCGCAGTTCCGCTCCGCCAATCGATATTGAACGAAAGGGGTCAAGACCGGGCGTGTCACGGGTCTGTTGCAGTGTCGGGCGATTGGGCGCTGCATCCACGATTGAGATTTCAATCGCGACGTTATCGGCCTCGTCAACACCGCGTCGCGCCAGCGCGTCAAGAACCGCATCGTTGACACGGCGGCGAAGATACTCGCCTTCGCGTTGCCCGATCTCTTCGTCTAGTTCTACTTGAAATTCGGGAGAGAAAGCGATCGGAGATAGCGTCATGGGTGATGCCGACGCCGTACCAGCAAGCGACATTGCAGCAAGTCCGAACAGTGCAGCGGTCCAGCGCATTTCATGCTCCTTGAACTCTGGGACCGAACATGACTCGGATTACGCTTTTCGGCCAGTCACGTTCCCGTAACTGATCTCAGCCGCGATCGCCTTCGTCTTCCTCTTCGTCATCGCCATCAGGGATCGCTGCATCAACGACCGCGCCTGTCGTTTTCACTGCGGTGCCGACAACTGCGCCGGTTACGCCGACTGCGGCGCCGATCACCGCGCCAGTCGCGCCAACGGCTGCGCCGACGAGACATCCGCTCAGTGCCGCACACAGCGCCAGAGCCGCCAACAAGCGTGTCATTTTCGTAATCCCACCGTGTTCCCAGACGAGGATTTGTGCGCTGCGTGCAAGCCGTCTGCAAGTGGGCGTGGCATCTATGCTACGTCGTCGAGATCGAGCGTATCGAGCGATCGCGCAGCATTGGCGCGTCCATCGCTGTCGCGGCGAAACGGGCCAGCGTACTCGCCGCTGAAGCCATGGCGGCGGTCGGGGCCGATGAAGTCGGGGGCGCGCACGATCATGCGCGTGTCGGTCAGCACGGAAGTAATGCGGTCGAACAAGACGCGCGCACTGATCGGCTTGCGTATGAAGCCGCTGACGCCAGCGTCGCGCGCGGCAGCAACACGTGAAGCTTCAGTGTGCGCGGTAAGCATCAACAGCGGCACATAAGGATTTGGACTCAAGCGATCCCAACGCACCATGCGCGTGAACGTCAGGCCATCCATGGGCCGCATCATCCAATCGACAATGACGAGATCGACCGGGCGCGTGCGCATCAGGTCGAACGCGTGCTCCGCGTTCTCGGCTTCGGTGACGTCGTAAATACCGCCAGCGCGCAGCAGGCAGCGCAGCAGGAAACGCATCTGCCGGTTGTCGTCGACCACCAGCACATGAATATCGCTCACCGACGCCATTGAGCTCCCCTAAAACACCATCCAGAAACGCCCGCATCAGCAAACAGACAGTAAATACGAGAAGACGGGAACAATTGAGCGTCGGAAATCCTCTTCGCCACCGGTGGCGACGTAGATTTTGCCACCGGTGGAGCCGTCAAACCTGACGCTGCACTCACGTTCTACGGCGCGTCGACCAGGACGATCTCGGCGTCAGCGCTCGCTTCGATTCGAATCTCGCGCTCATCTTTGATGGCGGCGCCGTCGCGGGCCCCGAGTGTAATGCCGTTTACAGACGCCCCTCCCTTGGCGAGCGCCAAGTAGAGATGCCGCCCCGCTTGCGGCGCGTAGCTGACGCTCTGGCCTTTCTGCAAAGTTGCCGCGAGCACGCGGGCGTCCTGGCGGATCGGCAGCGCGCCAGCTTCCTGTTCGTCACTGAAGCCCGATGCGAGCGTCACCAATGAACCGGCGCGATCATCCTTCGGAAACTTCGCAGCACCCCAGTTCGGTGCGCCGCCGCGCTCCTTCGGGACGATCCATATCTGATAGATCGTCGTGGCTTCGTCTTCGAGATTGTATTCGGCGTGTGTGACGCCGGAGCCTGCGCTCATCACTTGCACGTCGCCCGCTTCGGTGCGGCCTTTATTGCCCAGCGAGTCCTGGTGCGTGATGGCGCCAGAACGCACGTAAGTGATGATCTCCATGTCCGAGTGCGGATGCGGTGGGAAGCCTGTTTTGGGTTGGATCGTGTCGTCATTCCAAACCCGCAGCGCGCCCCAATGCACGCGGGCAGGGTCGTGATAGCCGGAGAAGCTGAAATGGTAGCGGGCGGCGAGCCAGTCGGCGTCGTGGCGGCCCAAACTGTCGAACGGACGTTTCTCGATCATTGAACACCTCTTCGGCACTCGATGTGGTGGCGGCAGTTTTGGCCCTCAAGGCACAGATTTGAAACCGGCTTTGGACGCATCGCGTCGTTCCGCGCTTGACGCGGCGGCGCAAGGCGAGTGGAACAGCGGCCACAAAGGGAGGGGATAAACCCATGCGTACACTTTTGCTCGCCGCAACCGCAGTCTTCGCGCTCAGCGCCTGCAGCCCGCCGGCCGAAACGACCGAGGAAGCGGCGCCTGCTGCTCCGCAGGGATTGCTTGAAGAAGTCCAGGCGATGTCGCCGACCGATCAAATGGTTTGGGCCTATCAGCAGCTCGCGACACAGCAACAAGCGAACCCGGCGCTGACGCCGGTTTGCGCCAATGTTCGCGCAACAGAGTCTCGCGGCGTCATTCCGGCCGATACCGCGCCTGAGAGCCTTTATGCAGCCCATGTTGGATCGCTGGTGTTCTCGGTGCAGTGCGGCAATCTCGTGAGCCGTGAGCGTTTGGACCCGAACGAGCATTGGCTTGTTGTGGTTGCGCCGGCGTCGACTGAAGCAGTGATCGTGAACTGCGCCAACGCGCGCGGCACCAGCGACTGCCCGCGTGACATCCCGCGCGCGCCAGCGCCAGCCGCACCAGCGCCGGCTACGCCGTAGGAGACTCAATTCCGCAAGAATTGAAGCGCGCGCTTAACGGCGCGCGCTTTTCTTATTCGTCGCCGTCGATCGGTGCATCAGCCTCGAAGCGTGCGATTTGCTGATCGCGCGCATCGAACAGGACCAGCGCGCTTTGGTCATAGTGCGCGCGCCGCGTGTTGCGGATTGCGGCTAGAAAGTTGCGCTCGGTGGCGACTTGTACGCCGGCGCCATCGCAGGCGCGTTCGGTGACGGTGATGTTCTGAAAGCGCAGGCCGTCGCCGCCGCTCTGAACCGTCTCGCTCGACCAGCGATTACAGCCTGTGTAGCCGGACGCGCGCCCGGCTTCGAACCCGAGCAGCGCCCCGTGCGGGTTGGCGTCGAGATCATCGACGCGCCGCCACGATGTGCCGGCGAGGTAGTCCTCTTGCGGCGCGGTTGGAGCGGGCGTTTGCGCACATGCGGCAAGCGCCAGCGCGAGAAAGAGCGCACGCATTAGACCGGATCCCACGGAAACACCGATGCACTGGCGCCGACATCAGTGTAGTTCGCTTTCATCGCGGGCAAGCAGTGATCGATGATGCTCGACGGCGACCAGCCCTCAAGACGCGCCATGCCGCGCACCGGACGAGGCTGGTTGAACAGGAACACTTCGTTGCCGCGTACAGCGAAGATTTGCCCACTCGTATCCTTCGCGCCATCCGCACAAAGCGCCACCGCCATTTGCGCCACTTGATCGGCGCGCATCGAGCGCTGGAAGCGCTCGACGCGCGCGGCGCTTGCTTCGTCCTTAACCGGGATAGACGCGATCATGCGCGTCCAGGCGAATGGCGCGATGATGTTGGAGCGCACGTTCTTCGTCGCGTTCTCCATAGCGATGATGCGCGAGAGGCCCATGACGCCAAGCTTCGCGGCGGCGTAATTGGCTTGGCCGATATTGCCGATGAGGCCTGAGGTTGAGGTGAAGAGGACGTAGGAGCCATCCTGCTTTTCGCGGAAATATTCGATCGAGGCGCGTGTGACGTTGAACGCGCCGTGCAGGTGAACGTCGATGACGGCGCGCCAATCGTCTGGCGACATCTTGTGGAACATGCCGTCACGCAAAATGCCGGCAGGATTGATGATCGCGTTCAAGCCGCCAAACTCTTTCTTGGCCTGCTCGATCATGGCGACGACGGCGTCGTAATCGGAGACGCTATCGCTGTTGGAGATGGCTTTGCCACCGGCGGCGCGGATTTCTTTCGCGACTTCCTCGGCTGGACCACTTGAGCCTGCGTCTTCGCCTTTCAGGCCGCCGCCGAGATCGTTGACCAAAACGCTCGCGCCTTCGCGGGCCGCGAGCAGGGCGCATTCTTTGCCTATGCCATTGCCGCCGCCTGTGATGATGACGACTTTACCGTCCAACACGCCCATCAAGTGTCCTCCGTTTGTCTTGGATTAGCGCGCGCGCTGCGGGCGCGCCAGCTTGACGTTGCGGCGCTGGCTGCGCGAGCTTCAGAACATGGGATTTCTTCGCTTCTTGTGGCGCAACGCCATGTTTTGGCGCATCTCGCCGATCGAAGGCGTGCGTACCGGCAGTTCACTTGCCGGCTGCATGATGTTTCTGGTGGCGGTGCTCACCATCGTCGCCATCATCCTCGTGATGCTTGGCTTTGATCTGGGCGAGGTTGATCTCTGGTTAGAGGCGCAGGGTGGCTGGCTCGATTTCGTTGGCCGCGTCGTGTTCAGGATCTGCGTCTGGCTGCTCTTCTTGTTCAGCGTGCTCTGTTGCGTTGTGATTGTCTGGGCTTGGTTTGCGGAGCCCAAAGACACGCGGGGCTCACTGTGGGGCGCGATCGGTGGCTTCTTGGTGTTCGGGCTCATCGGCTGGGTGTGCAGCGCATCGCTGTTTGCGTCGCTCTACTGACGTGGCGGCTCCCGCGCGGTGAGTTCAAACCCATCCGCTTTGGCGAGCGCTGGGAAGAGCCGCATCCACCAGACCGACGCCATCACTGCGCCGACGCCGCCAAGCACTACGGCCGCCACCGGCCCAAATATCCGCGCCATGACGCCAGCTTCGAAATCGCCGAACTCGTTGGAGGCTGAGATAAACACAAAGCTCACCGCCGCCACGCGTCCACGCATGGCGTCAGGTGTGGCGAGTTGGATCAGGCTTTGGCGGACATAGACCGAGATCATGTCCACACCACCCGCGATCGCCAATGCAAACGCCGTCAGCCACAGATACTCCGATAGCCCGAACACGATGGTCGCCAGTCCGAACACAATCGTCGAGCCGAACATCCACATGCCGACACGCTGGCGCAATGGATTGACCGCCAGCCAGAGCGCCACACTTGCAGCGCCAACGCCCATAGCGGAACGCAGCACGCCAAGCTCGCCTGGCCCTGCGTGCAGAATGTCGCGTGCGAACACCGGCAGCAGCGCCACTGCGCCCGCGAGCAGCACGACAACCAGATCAAGCGAAATGGCGCCGAGCACGATCTTGTTGCTCCACACATAGCGAAGCCCCTCCATGATCATGCCGATCGTGCGCGCGTCCTTCACCGGTTCTTGCGCCGGTGGTTTCAGGACGAACATCAGCACCGCGCCAATCACCAGAAGGACAAACGCGGTGGAATAGGGAACGACTGGTCCGAACGCGTAGAGTAGTCCGCCGATCGCTGGGCCTATGATCAGCGCCGATTGGAAGGCCAGAGATGACCATGCAATGCCCTGCGGTAGTTCTTCGCGTGGCAACAACATCGGCATGAGCGCGCTCGCCGCCGGTGGTAGGAACGAGTTTATGATGCCTGCAGTGATTGCAGCCGCGAAAACGGCAGGGATCACGATTTCCGGGCCCATGCCCGATGCGATCACGAGCCCCAACAGGATGGCAGCCTTAGCGAAGATGCAGGCGGAGATAATGAGCCGTCGATTGTAGCGGTCGGCGGCTTGGCCGCCGAACAGGGACAGCACCAAGAGCGGCAAGAATTGCGCAAGGCCGACCAGCCCAAGCAGGAAGGCGCCTTCGACGACGCTCTGTCCGTGCGCGCGGGCCGAGTCATAGACTTGCCAGCCCATCGCTGTGGCTTGGATCTGGATCGCCAAGGTCGCAAACCAACGCGCCGCCCAGAACTGAGCGAACAGCCGGTGACGGAAGATGTCGAGCGAAGGGATGCGAAGCGCGGGCAAGCGCGGCGGACCATGATCGCTCGCGCCGCGAGTCGCAACACCTCCTCCTCGATGGAGGAGGTGGCCGCGTAGCGGCCGGAGGAGGTGCGCGCGCTGGCGGTGAAAACTAGGGCCTCCGGAGGCTCCGCTGTCGATAGATGCGGGTCTCACCTCCTCAGTCAGCGCTGCGCGCTGACAGCTCCTCCATCGAGGAGGAGCAAGAGTTTACTCTATGACAAGAGTGCGATTGACGCCGCGTGCGGGCGGTCCTAAGCGCGCGCCTCCATGGCTCACACGCTCGCCGCAGAAAAGCTCGAACACGCCGCCCAGATCGAGGGTGTGCTCGACCGCGCCTTCGGGCCGGGTCGTCACGCGAAGACAAGTGAGCGCGTGCGTGAACGCGGCGCGCGGCATGAACTAGCGTTGTCACGCGTAGCGCTGAACGCGGCGGGCGAGGTGATTGGCGTGTGCCGCATTTACGCCGCGCAAGCGGGCGCGCCGGTATTTTTTCTTGGGCCGCTGGCTGTTGATCCGCGCGCGCAGGAGGCGGGTGTTGGCATTGAGCTGGTTCATGCTTGCGTCGCTGCGTGCCGCGCTGGCGGTGGCTCGGCGATCGTGCTGGTCGGCGCCGAGCGCTTCTTCAAACCGGCGGGCTTTACGGTGATCCCCAAAGATCGCCTCTCGCTACCGGGCCCCGTCGATGCGACGCGTTTTCTTTGGCTCGAGCTAAAGCCCGGCGCACTCGACAAGCTGCACGGCGAAGTCGGCGCGCCGACGCGCTAGCGCGTCTCGCGTCGCCAGCCCCACATCAAAAGCACAATGCCGAGCAGCGCCCAGAGGACTCCGGGGCCGAGCGGCGTCGCTTGCGCGGCGCGCACGACATAGGCGCCGTTGCGCTCGATGCCGATCCAATCATTGCCGCTCGCATCGGCGCCGCGATCGACTCGGCGAATCTCCGGTAAGCGGCGGCCATCTTCACCGGTCATGAAGACGCTGCCGCCTGTCGCTTGCGCGAAGGGGCGGAGGATTTCGCCGGTCGCGGCTAGCGCTGCCGCTTCGCGCGGATTGAGAGGTCCGACAGCCGCGAAGGCGCGCAAGCCGCCATTGCGCGCTTCCCACAAGCCTTGCTCAGGCGCTTGTGCTTCGCCGCGATACAGGCCCGGCTGCGCTTCGCCGAGCGGCGCTACGCTTCGCGCACCCGACGGCGCGATAAGTTCTACATCGCCAGGCGTGTCGCCAAGCGTTGAGCGTTCGATCTCAAGGCCGCGCGGGCCGGCATCGAGCGTCAGCCGTTCGTCTTCGAGTTCAGGCTCTTGCATCAGCCAGTGCGCCAAGCGCCGCAGCAATTCGCCATGCGGTCCGCCGCCATCATAGCCGCGCGCCCAGAGCCAAGGCTGATCGGACCAAAGCTGCGCGACGCGGCCTTCGCCAGCGCGATCGAGCACGAGCAGCGGGCGATTGTTGTAGCCGCGCAAAATTGTTTGGCCGCTGGTCGCATTCGCTTCGATTTGGCGCGTCCAACGTCCCCAACGCTCAGGCGAAGGCAAGCCGCGCACAACTGGATGACGTTGGCCGAGCGCCGTCGGCGCGGGCCGATAAGGCTGTGTTGTGACCACGCCCGTTGGCTGCGACGGCAAAATGCCTGCGAGCGCGGTGCGATAGAGCCCATCGAGCCCCGCTTCCGCTTCGCCCGCCGTGATCAGCAACGCACCGCCTTGCTCGATGCGGCGCGCGATCGAGGAGAAGTAATAGGATTGCAGAATGCCGCGGCGCGGTGCGCGATCAAAGATAATCAGGTCGAACTCGCCAAGGCGGCGCTCGAACAATTCTTCGGTCGGGAACGGGATAAGCGCCAATTCATTCTGCGGCGTGAAGTCCTGTTTGTCCGGCGGACGCAGGATCGAGAAGTGCACGACATCCACCGCCGGATCGGACTTCAGCAGATTGCGCCATACGCGAGCGCCGGCATGTGGCTCGCCAGTGATGAGCAACACGCGCAGCCGATCGCGCACGCCGTTGGCGGCAAACGCTGCGCGATTGTTCGAAAGCGTGATCTCTTGAGGACCTTCGGCGGCTTCGACGATCAGCATGTTGCGTCCGCGCCGAGGCAGGCGAACGTCAACATTGAAGTCGCGATTGGCGCGTACAGTCGTTTGCGCGACGCGTTGGCCGTCGATGCTCACTGTGACCACGACTGGCACGTCGCCCGCACCATCGATCACGCGGGCGCTGATGCGCATCGGTTCATTGACGATGCCGAAGGTGGGCGCCGAAACCAGTTCAAGCCGTCGATCACCGCGATCGGGATCGCCGACGATCAACATGTGTGCGGGGCCGAGGCCGCTCAAGCGGCGCGGTTCGGCAGGCGGATCGACGGCTTGGCCATCGGTCACCACAACGACGCCGCCGATACGGTCACGCGACACATCGCTCAACGCATCTTCGATGATGGCGGTGATCAGCGTGCCGTCGGGGCCGCCACGCGCTTCGCGCACGCGTACGTCCAGTCCTTGCTCGCGCGACAGCCGTTCCGCCATGGCGTCACCCGCTGCGTGCGCTGCATCGCGTCGTCCAGCAAGCGCTAAGCTTTCGCTCTGGTCGATGACGACCAGGGCAACATCGTTGGCGGGCTCTCGTGTTTCGCGCACCCATTGCGGCTGCATCAGGCCAGTGAACAGCAACGCCAAGCCGAGCGCGCGCGTCACCGGCGCGCCGCCGCCGCGCCAAACATAAAATGCGAGGGCTAGAACGGCGACAACGCCGAGGCCGATAAGCACAGTCCACGGCAGCGCCGGATCAAAGCCGATGCGCGAGCCAGCGATCAGATCTCCGACCGGCGGCGTCATTCCTCGCCCATCCGTTCAAGCAGCGCCGGGACATGCACTTGGTCGGCTTTATAATTGCCGGTTAGCGCCACCATGACGAGATTGACGCCGAACCGCAGCGATAACTCACGCTGCCGCGCTGTCACGCCTGCATCACCGGACCAAGCTGCCGCCCAATCGCCATTGCCGATAAAGAGCGCCGCAACTCCATCGCGTGACGATGCAGCAGCGGCGCTCTCTGCCCACAATTGCGGAGACTGCACGCGGCCTGGAAAGGAGCGCATGAGATAGAACGCACGCGTCAGCACATGCTCGGTCCCGACCAATTCGAGCGGCGGCACATCGACGCCAGCCAGCATTGTCGCAGCGGGCCGCCCGCTTGCGCCGCCAGCGTCGCGCGTGTCGACCAGCAACATGCCGCCAATCGCGAGATAGCGGTCGAGATTGGCGAGCGCTTGATCGGACAGGCGGCGCGGCGTGTTCGGCGCGGGCCAATAGAGAAACGGATAGACGCTGAGATCATCGCGCGCGAGGTCGATGGCGACGGGTGGCCCTGGTTCGACTGACGTGCGCTCCGTCAGCATCGCGCTTAGCGCTTCGAGACCTTGCTGCGATGTGCGGTCGATGCGCGCATCGCCGGTTCGGACATAAGCGAGGCGCAGCGTTTGCGTCGGGTCGTCCATGTTTTGCGCGTGCGCTTGCTCTGCTGCGCCGAAGAAGACGATGGCGCCAATTGCTGCTGCACTCGCGCGTGCAAAGCGCGGCAAGCGACCGGCGAGCATCAGCGCGATGAAGAGATCGAGCGCCAGCAGTGCTGCGGCCGCGCCAAAGAGCCAGCCAGCCAGTGGCCGTTCGATGGTGGCGCCGAGACCCGCGCGTGCAATGCCTTCCGGCAATGTGAGCGGCGTGAGCGTTTCATCGGCGCGCGCGGCGTCGATCGCGGACGTGACGCCCGCGCGTTCATAGAGACCGGGGGGTGTTGCGGGCGAGGCGGCTGCAGTCGCGAACGCTTCAGGCGCAATCGGCGCAGTTTCGGGCGGTGCGGGCGCGAGCACGCCGTAACCGTCGAGCAAACGTGTAGCTGCGTATGGCCCGCCGGTGATCTCGCGCTCGCCTGCGCCATCGCTGCGGCCTGCAAAGGCGAGCGTGCGGCGCAAGACTTCCACGAACAGGCCAGACAGCGGTACGTCTGACCATTCCGGCCCGGCGCTAATGTGAAAGAGCACGATCAGCCCGCGCCCGCGCGGTTGCGCTGTGATGAGCGGAGAATTGTCGGACAATGTCGCCCACACGCGCGCTTCGGCGAGCGATGCAGGCTCGGCCAAAACTTGGCGGCGCACGCTCACGTCCGCCGGAGCGGTGACGCCTGCATAGGGCGAGTCATCTGGAAACGCGCCGATGCCGAGCGGTGTTTCCCACGCCAGTGCCGAGCCAAGCGTGCGCGTGCCGGGTCGCAAGCGTACTGGAATGAACTCGTCTGGGTCATTGGCCAGTCGGGGGCCAGCGAAGCGGACCAACAGGCCGCCACCATCAAGCCAGCGTTCGAGGGCTGCGCGATCGGTTGGCGCGATGCGGCTGGCATCGGGGAGAATGAGCGCTTGCGCGCGCGCGTCGATAAGTTCGTTGATCGAGCCGCGGCGGAGGCTGGCATAGGGTTGCAGCGCCCGATCGACGTAGAAGAGTTCGGAGAGCAGCGGCTGCCCCGCGCCGCCTGGATCGACGAGGCCGACGAACGGACGCCCGGCGCCAGCGGGCAACAAACGCACGGCCCCAGCGCCTTGTTCGCCAACCAAGCGCACACGCGCGGCGCGCGCCGCGATTTCGGGCGGCAGATCGATGCGCGCTGACGCCGTTAGTGCATCGCCGCTGAAAGTGACTTCGGCTGCGCCGAGTGAGCGCCCTTCCAGTGTTTCAGCAGCGATGGCGGTCACGCCGCCACCGTTCGGCGCGCGACGGATTTCGGCGACCACGCCTTGCGGCGTCACCGATCCGTTGATGATCGTGCGCGCGGTTTGTGAGGGCAGGCGCGCCGTGACGGGGCCGCGACGTTGCAATTCCGCTGCGAGCGCTTCCGCGCCATCGTCGTTGAGGCCGTCGCTGATCCAGATGATGCGATCGAAATTGCCGCGCGTTTGCGCGAGGCGTTGCGCTGCTTGCGCGCGATCGGGCCGCCACGGTTGTGGCTCTAAGCGGCCGATGCGCGACTTCGCATCAGCGGCCGTGAGCGCTTCGCCCGGATCGCGCGGGCGCGCGGCGGGGGCGGTGAAGAGCATGAACACTGGCGCTTGCGCGCGCTCGGCTTCGGATGCGGCGGCGATCGCTGCGGCGCGGACATCGCTCCAGAACGGCGCTGCGGTCCAGCCATCGTCGATGACGATGAGCGTGCGGCCGCCTTGTGCGCTCTCTGCTGCGCTCGGTGCGAGGCTCGGGCGCGCGAACGCTAAGATGAGCAATGCGGCTGCCAGCATGCGGAAGAGCACTAGCCAGAGCGGGGCGCGTTGGCGGCTTTGTTCTTCGGTGCGTAGGCCTTCAAGCAGGCGTGTTGGCGGAAATTGCGTGCGCGCTGGCGCCGGCGGCGTCGCGCGCATGATGAAGAAGAGGATCGGCAGCGCGAGCAGCGCCAGAAGTGCGCCGGGGGCCGCGAACAGGAACGGGCCAAGCGTCAAGCGAAGCGCTCCGAAAGGAGCGCGATGAGCAGGGCGAGCGTGGGTGCGGCGCCGTGATCGGTGCGATGCAGCAGCGCGGGGAAGCCGTATTCGTTGCCAAGTGCGCGGATGGCGCGGCGTTGGGCCTCCAGTCGCTCAGCATATTCTTCGCGCGCGGTCTCAGCGCGACCGAGCAGCAGTTCGCGGCGTCCGCCCGGTTCGAGAAAGAGAGTCCGGCCGCGGAAGGGGAAATCTTCCTCCGCTGGATCGGCGATCATGATTAGTGCGCCGTTCGCGCCAGCATCGGCGCAAGCAGCAAGGCGCGTGCGCCACTCTTCGACGGGAGCGTAGAAATCTGAGAAGAAAAGCACGCAGCTGCGCTTTGGCGGCGGCGCGCTTGGCGCGGGCGCTACGAAGTCGTACGCGAGACGATCGACCGCGCGTTGGCCAGCTCGCGGCGCTACACCGTAGGCGCCGACGCGTTCGCCGCCGCGTGAGAGCAAAGTGGCGAGTGCGAGCGCGATGGTTTGTGCGCGGCGGAGCTTGGTTGTGCGCGCGGGATCGGCGCTCCAGGCAAAGCCCGGCTCGGCGTCGAGCCAGAACCACGCCGTTTGTGCGGCTTCGCGTTCGCGTTCGCGGACGAAATAGCGCTCGCCACGCGCGGAGCGGCGCCAATCGACCAAGCGCGCGCCGTCTTCAGCGCGGTGATCGCGGTATTGCCAGAAGGCTTCGCCCTGACCGCTGCGGCGGCGGCCGTGCAATCCCGGCGCGCTTGCCGCCAAGCGCCGCGCATCGAGCAGCACGCCCGGCAGATCGCCAGCAAGGGCGAGCGCGTCGAGGTGTGCTCGGCTACTCATGCTCCTCCTCGATGGAGGAGCTGTCAGCGCGCAGCGCTGACAGAGGAGGTGAGACCCGCGATGATGAAGGTGAGCCTCGTGAGGCTCGTTCGTCCCCATCAGCGCGAGCACCCCCTCCGCCGCTTCGCGGCGCCTCCCCCATTAAGGGGGAGGCTAATCGCGCTAGCATCGTCACGCCGCTTTCTCCGCGAGTTCATCGACCAGTGAGTCAATATCCAAGCCTTCCGCGCGCGCGCCGAAGGAAAGCTGCATGCGGTGCACGAGTGCGGGGCGCGCGAGCGCGACCACATCGTCAACCGCCGGCGCCAAGCGGCCGCGCAGCAAGGCGCGAGCGCGGACGGCGAGCATGAGCGCTTGTCCGGCGCGGGGCCCAGGGCCCCAGGCGACGTGTTGGTTGACGCGCGGATCGTGGCTGGAGCCGGGACGCGCGGAGCGGACGAGTTCGAGGATCGCGGCGAGCACTTTTTCGCCAACGGGCATCGAGCGCACGAGCGTTTGCAAACGGATCAGCGAATCCGGATTGAGCACAGCTTGTGGCGTCACATTTTCCAAGCCCGTCGTTTCGATCAAGATCTTCCGTTCAATCTCGGCATCGGGATAGGGCACGTCGACTTGCAGTAAGAAGCGATCGAGTTGCGCTTCGGGCAGCGGATAGGCGCCTTCGTGTTCGATCGGGTTTTGCGTCGCGAGCACGTGGAACGGGCGCGGCACGTCGTAGGCGGCGCCGGCGACGGTGACGTGATGCTCTTGCATGGCTTGCAGCAGCGCCGATTGCGTACGCGGTGAGGCGCGGTTGATTTCGTCGGCCATCAAGAGCTGTGTGAAGATCGGGCCTTTGACGAAGCGGAAGTGCCTGCGCCCCGCTTCGTCCTGATCGAGCACTTCGGAGCCCAGAATATCCGCCGGCATCAGGTCCGGCGTGAATTGCACCCGCGCCCAATCCAAACCGAGCACCCGCGCCATCGCTTCGACCAAGCGCGTCTTCGCCAAGCCCGGCGCCCCGACGAGCAGGACGTGTCCGCCCGCGAGCACGGCGGAGAGCGCCAGTTCGATCACCCGCTCCTGGCCGAACACGGCTTTGCCGATTTCGGCGCGCACCTGGGCTAAAGCTTCACCCGCGGCCTCGGCTTCCCCAACGAGGGCTGCCGCTAAATCTCTGTCCGAATTGCTCATGGGCGCGAAGCTCGCTTAGTTGGGGGCTGGAAATTATGACAGAACCAGAAAACCCCTCGTCCCTGGAGCAATTGCTCTCCGCACTCAAGGCTTCTGCCGGAGGGCGAGATAAAGGGCCGCCTCCTGTCGACAAGTGGAACCCCGCCCATTGCGGCGACATCGGTATGGAAATCCTTGCCGATGGGACGTGGAAACACGAGGGAACGCGCATCACGCGCGAGGCGCTGGTCAAGCTTTTCGCCTCGATCTTGCGCAAGGATGAAGATGGGCTGACCTATCTCGTCACGCCGGTCGAAAAGATCGTGGTTAAAGTCGAGGACGCGCCGTTCGTCGCCATCCGCGCGGACCGCGTTGGCAGCGGCGCCGATCAAGCGATCGTGTTCACCACGAATGTCGGTGATGTCGTGCAAGCGGGGCCAGAGCATACGCTACGCGTCGACCGTCGCGGGGATGAGCCGCGGCCTTACGTGCATGTACGCGGACGGCTCGAAGCACGCGTGCTGCGCGCGCCGTTTTATGAACTGGTGGACTGGGCCGAGACGCGGGATGGGAAGCTGGGTGTTTGGAGCGGGGGTGTTTGGTTTGAGTTGGGGGCGCTGACATGAACGAGGAAAGATTCGCCAACGCCTCAAGAGTCATCGTGGCGCGGAACGTTGCCGATCGTGTCGTCTATGTGACGACAAGCTTTGCCGAGCACGATGCAATGCTGCGAGTAGTGTATTTCTTCGAGGGTGCACCCACAGACGATGAAATCGAACTCTGTGAGCTTGCCTGTAGCGAATTGATAGCGGAGTTCTCCGAGATTCGTCGCGCTGAGACAGGATGCGTTGATGTCAGTGAGCTACCTGAAAGAGGCGCGCGTTTGATCGGGTTGTGCTACTCGCGAGCGGCCGCGACATGACCTCCCCTGCAAACGTAGAATCCCTTCTCCGCGCCGGTCTTGATCCGATCGCGCGCCACCCCCTCTCCCTTGCGGAGAGGGGGCAGGGGGTGAGGGGCGTTCGGCTGCCGCGTTGTCAGCAGGCGCAAACGCAACTTTGCCAAAACTTCTCACACCGCACGCGCATCTCCGCCCCTCATCCCCTAACCCCTTCTCCGCAAGGGAGAAGGGGAACGTGAGCGCCGATCTCGAAGCCTTGCTGCGTTCAAAACTCAATCCTCTCGGCGCGCCGCCGTCTTCGCGGACGCGTGGCGATGCTGACATCAGCGCGAACTGGCCGGATAAGCCAACCACGTTTCGTCCCGCCGCAGTGCTCGCGCCGATCATCATGCGGCCGGAGGGGTGGACGATGTTGTTCACGCAGCGCGCCGAGGAGACGCCGGCGCATCCGGGGCAAATCTCTTTTCCCGGCGGGCGCGTGCACGAGAGCGATCGAGACGCTGTCCACACCGCGCTGCGCGAAACGCGCGAGGAGATCGGGCTCGATCTTTCGTTCATCGAACCGCTCGGCGCCTGGGATCAGTACGAGACCGGCACCGGCTATCGCATCACGCCGATCGTCGGCTTGGTGACGCCAGGCTTTGAACTCACGCTCGATCCGCGCGAAGTGGCGAGCGTGTTCGAAGCGCCGCTCTCGTTCCTGTTCGACCCTGCCAACCACGAACGCCGCACCGGCGAATGGCGCGGCTTCCAACGGACATACTATGCCATGCCCTACGGTGACCGCTTCATCTGGGGCGCAACAGCAGGCATGATCCGCGCGTTGTATGAGAGATTGTATCCATCGTGACCGTCGCCATCACTTACGCGCCCTGGTTCAAAGCCGCAGAAACCCAAAAGTTGCTCGCAGCGCTTGAAGCGGCGCGCCCTGACGGCTCGCGCTTCGTTGGCGGTTGCGTGCGCAATACGCTGATGGGGCGGGAGGTCGATGATATCGATGTCGCCACACAACTGACGCCCGATGAAGTCATCGCGGTGTGTAAGCAAGCGAACTTCGCCGCGCACCCAACTGGCATCGAGCACGGCACGGTGACGGTTGTCGTCAATCACAAGCCGTTCGAAGTCACCACGCTGCGCCGTGATGTCAGCACCGATGGGCGGCGCGCTACGGTGGCGTTCACGGAGAGCTGGGAAGAGGACGCAGAGCGCCGCGATTTCCGCATGAACGCGCTCTATGCCGACGCGTCCGGCGCTGTGCACGATCCAACCGGTGGCGGCATCGACGATACGCGCGCCGGCCGCGTGATCTTCATCGGTGACGCGCATACGCGGTTGCGCGAGGACTACCTTCGCATCCTGCGCTTCTTTCGGTTCAATGCGTGGTACGCACGCGGCCCGCTCGATCCGGCCGGGCTGCATGCTTGCGCAGACTCGGTTGCGGGTCTCGATACGCTGTCGGTTGAGCGCATCTGGAAGGAAGTGAAGAAGCTGCTGGGCGCCCCCGATCCGCGCGCGGCGTGGGAAGGCATGAAAGCCATCGAAGTGCGCGCGCGGGCGTTGCCGGAAATGGCGAACGAGGCGCGGCTCGATATGCTGTGCACGCTTGAAGCTGATCTGATGCTGCCGGTTGATCCGATGACGCGGGTTGCGGCGTCGCTCACGGATCAAGAGAGCGCGCGGGCGCTGGCGCGGCGGCTGAAGCTTTCGAACGAAGAGCGCGATCGCTTGGTCGCGGCGCTCGGCGATGACGTGAAGATCGTCTCGTACATGTCGCTCCGCGAAATGCGGCGCGCGATTTATAAGCTCGGCAACGAAGCCTTCCGTGATCGCGTGATGTTGGCCTGGGCCGCGTCCGGTAATGACAAGGCGCAAGCGTGGCGCGCGCTCGTCGCCCACGCGCAGATGTGGACGCCGCCGAAAATGCCACTAACCGGCGATGAGATCATGTCCGCCGGCGTGGCGCCTGGGCCGAAAGTTGGGCTGATCATGCGCGAAGTCGAAGACTGGTGGATCGACGCAGATTTTCCAGATGACAAGCTGAGCGTGATTGAGCGGCTGAAGGCTGTGGCGCAGGGACTGAGTTAAGCCGTCTGGGTTTTACGCAAGCGCGGCAGCTTGATCTCAAGCTTACGCACCCATTTCCGCGCCGGTTCTTCGAGCCAGAGATAAGCAAACACCGACACCACGATACACGCCACGAACACGCCAACCATCGCGCCGATGCGCACGATGAGATCAGAGCTCTCCGTCACGCCGATGCGCTCAAGCGCGTGGAACCAGACGATGTCGACCGGCAAGTGCAGCATGTAGAGCGCGTAGCTCGCAGCGCCCAAGAACACGAACACCCGGCCGCTCATCGGCGCATCGACGCCGTGGCGCGCGGTTTCCGCCATGCCGTAGAGCAAGCCCGCGAGGCCAAACCAAGTGAGGCCCTCCCACCAGCCAAGCGTCGTCACAGCGACGATCCAACCAGCGGAGACCAGCACGATCGGCCAGGCCCAGCTTTTCGGCGCGGCGTGGTCGCGGGCGAAGGCGTAGAGCGCAACGCCGAGGAAGAAGGACGGCAGAATGCGCAGCGCGCCGATCTGCGCGGTCATCTGTGAGAAGTCGCGGCCGACCCACGGCAGCGCGTAGTGCAAATTCGAAAGCGCCCAAAACGACCACAAGCAAAGCGCCAGCGCGCCAAGCGCGACCAGCTTTGCGTGTTGGCGTCCGCGCAGAACGGCACCTGCGATCAACGGAAAGAGAAGGTAAGCCGCCCATTCGGCGCTGATCGACCAAGACGGGAAGTTCCAGCCCACAGCCTCCGTCGCGCCCCAGGCGTGAACCATGAAGAGGTGCGCCGGCAGATCGCTCCACTTGAACGCCGCAGCCGAGCCGACGCCCGCGCCCATGGCGGTAGCGCCCACGAAAAGTACGATCATCGCGGCGAGGGCCGCGAGGTGCATTGGGTAAACGCGGGCAATGCGGTTCTTCAGGAAGCCGCCATACCCGAAACGCTCTTCCTCGAGGCTCGTCAGATAGACGTGCGACAGGATGAAGCCCGAAAGCGTGAAAAAGAGGTCGACGCCCAAATACCCGTCCGCGACCAGCCCAAATTGACCCATGCCGAGGCCAAGATGGTCCTTGAAATGGTACAAAAGCACCCAGATCGCCGCAATAAAACGCAGCGAAGTCAGTGGTTTGAGGTCTTGCGGGTAGGCGAGTGGGGTCATGATTGCTCGCCTGACGCAAGAAAAAGGCCGGGGATGGCTTGTTATAACGGGCGTTATAACTTAGTTTAGGGCGGCTATGACCGATGAAATCAAAAAGCCGAAAGGCGTAAGCGACGGCGAACGTCCCGACTTCCAGGCCCAAATGCCCGCGAAGCCGACCGGCCGCACCCTGAAAGTCCGCAAGATCGGCAACTCGCTCGGCGTCGTGCTGCCGAAGGACGTCCTGGCGAAGCTCAAGGTCGGTGAAGGCGATGAGTTGAGCGTCAGCGATAGCCAAAGCGGCGTGGCGTTGCAGCGCCACGATGGCGATCTGCAAGATCAGATCGAGGCGGCGCGGCGCGGCATGAAGCGCTATCGCAACGCGCTGCGTGAGCTGGCCAAATGACGGCCGAGCCCAAGTGGCTCGGCGTCGATGCAGTCCTCGTCATGCACGCTGAACAGCTCGCCGAGCATGGCGGTGCGGACGGCGTGCGTGACTTGGGCCTGCTCGATTCCGCGCTCGCGCGGCCGCGCAACGCGTGGAGTTATGGTGAAGGCGATCTGATCGCTCTTGGCGCGCTCTACGCGGCTTGCATCATGCGCAACCATCCGTTCGTCGATGGTAATAAGCGGACGGGATTTCTGGCTGCCTACGCGTTCCTTTATGTCAACGGTCTCGAAATCGTTGCCGATGAGGCCGAGGTCGTGGTGCAGTGCTTGTCGCTCGCCGCCAGCGAAATCGATGAAGCTGAGTTCGCGGCGTGGCTGCGGGATAATGTGCAGGGGCGCTAGCGGCTTAAGGCCACTTCACCACCGGCGGCATGCTGGAGAGAATGCTCTCGACGTTCCCGCCAGTTTTTAGCCCAAACGTGGTCCCACGGTCGTAGAGCAAATTGTACTCCACATAACGCCCGCGCTGGATGAGTTGTTCTTCGCGGTCGGCGTCGGTCCAAGCTTGGTGCATGCGCTGACGCAGGATGGCTGGGTAGGCTTCGAGAAACGTGCGGCCGACGTCTTGGGTGAAGGCGAAATCTTTTTCCCAGCTATCGGCGCCGCTTGCTTCGCCGCTATTGTGGTGATCGTAGAAGATGCCGCCGACGCCACGCGGTTCGTTGCGGTGCGGCAGCCAGAAGTATTCTTCCGCCCATTTCTTGTAGCGTTCGTAGAGATCGGCGCCGTGCTTGTCGCATGTGCTACGAAAAGCGTTGTGAAACGCGATGGCGTCCGCGAACGCATCGTCGCGCTGATAGTGCTGCGTCGGGTTAAGGTCGCCGCCGCCGCCGAACCACCATTCTGTTGTGGTGATGTGGCGCGTGTTCATGTGCGCGGCGGGGCAGTGGGGGTTGCGCAGGTGGGCGATCAGCGAAATGCCGCTCGCCCAAAAGCGCGGATCGTCGGCGGCGCCTTTGACGTTCTTGGCAAACTCCGGCGAGAACTCGCCGTACACCGTGCTGACATGGACGCCGACTTTCTCGAAGAAGCGCCCGCGCATCATGCCCGCAACGCCGCCGCCGTGATCGACTGAACCGTCGCCGCGCCGCCAGGGCGTTTTCTCGAAGCGGCCGGGCGCGCCCGGATAAAGATCGGTCGGCGCTTCATCCTCGATCTGCTCGAACGCCGCGCAGATTTGATCGCGCAGTGATTCAAACCAAGCTTTCGCCTGCGCTTTTCTTTCATCCGTCATTCTGTGTGCCCAACTACTAGGTCAATCAGCTCATCTTCTGTGAGAGGATTGGGCGCTCTCTCGAAAATCTGACCGCGCCATTTTTCCGCTGGTTCGTCAAAATAAGCGGAAACATCATAAGAAATAGGAAAAACCTTTTCGACGCTGCGGCCCATCGCACTCGCAAACTCGGTGGGCGTGAGGCAATTGTCGAAATCGAGATCATAGTAGCCAGCTAGATGGACTTGCAGTCCATGCACGAACACGCTGATTCGCATTGTTTGGTCGTCGACTGCCTTAACGCCGCTAGGAGCGGATGTCAGCCCAAACACTTTCGTGCCGTCGGCGAGAAGAAATTCTGTGGCTACGCACGCAAGATCGTCGCCTGGATGCGAGTTGGGCGAAGCTTGGACTGGCGTTACCCATGTCTCATCCTCGCCGGGCAGCTCTTCGAGCGTGAACCGCCATAGAGGAAATGCTCGGCAATCAGCTTCCGTTAGGTCTGATGCGGGCTTCTTCACGTCAATTTCTCCCAGGCCCCAGTCTGGCGCATTGCTTCGGTGAGAACCACAGCAGCGGCATTGATCACATTGAGCGAGCGCAAGCCCGGTGTCATCGGTACGCGAACGCTGGCTTGCGCCGCAGCATAGAGTTCCCCTGGGGAGCCTGCGCTCTCGCGACCGAGGATCAGCGTGTCGCCGGTGGAATACTGAAAGTCCTGGAAGTTCAACGCCCCGTCGGTCTCGACCAGCACGAGCCGCCCATCGACGCGCTCGGGCGCGGCCTTGAATGCTGCGAAGCCGGAATGACGGGCGATCCGAGCTTTGTCGCCGTAGTCGAGCGCCGCGCGCTTCATGGCGGTGTCGGTCAGCGGAAAGCCGCATGGCTCGACCACGTCCAAGCCGACGCCAAGACACGCACAGAGGCGAATCGCCGCGCCGAGATTCTGAGGGATGTCCGGTTGATAGAGAGCGAGCCGCAAGGTAAGGCCTCGGCGCCGGAGAATCCGGGCTGAATCGGGTGCTTGCATGGCATGCGGCGACGCGCCGCGCGCTTCAAACACCGGACTAGCCTAACTTCTATTCCGAACCAGGTCTGGAGATAAAGTCGGTGGCTGAAGCAGCATCGAACGCGCACGCGGGGGAAGACACGACCCGTCGCGATTTTATTTACATCGCCGCCGGTGCGGCGGGCGCGGTTGGCGCGGCGGCTACGATCTGGCCGTTCATCGCGCAAATGAACCCCGCCGCCGACACGCGCGCGCTCTCGACGACCGAAGTCGATCTGAGCGCCGTCATGCTCGGTCAACAGATCAAAGTGATGTGGCAGGGCAAGCCGGTGTTCGTGCGTCACCGCACCGCCGAGGAAATCGCCCGCGCTCAGCGCGACGATTACGCTAGCCTCAAAGATCCGCAGCATGACGCTGATCGTCTGGTTCAAGAAGATGGCCAGCCGGGTCGTCCTGAATGGATCGTTCTGCAAGCCAGCTGCACGCACTTGGGTTGCGTGCCGACATTCGTTGAAGGCTCGTCCTTCGGTGGCTGGTTCTGCCCGTGCCACGGATCGGACTACGACACGTCGGGCCGCATTCGCCGCGGCCCTGCGCCGGCCAACCTCTTGGTCGCGCCGTACGCGTTCTTGAACGACACATCCATCCGTATCGGCTGAGACATCGGCTGACTCTGGGAGCCATTAAGTGAGCGGACTTTCGACCTACGAGCCGAAATCGGGTTTCACCCGCTGGCTCGACAAGCGCCTCCCGATCATTCGGCTAGCGCATGACAGCTTCGTCGCTTACCCGACGCCGCGAAATCTGAACTATTTCTGGACCTTCGGAGCGATGTTGTCGCTCTGCCTCGTGGTTCAGATCGTGACCGGCATCGTGTTGGCGATGCACTACACGCCGCACATCACCATGGCGTTCGCGTCGGTGCAGCGCATCGAACGTGACGTGCCATTTGGCTGGCTGATCCAGAACATTCACGCGGTCGGCGCGTCGATGTTCTTCTTGGCCGTCTACATCCACATGTTCCGCGGCCTCTATTACGGCTCATACAAAGCGCCGCGCGAAGTGCTGTGGATCCTCGGCTGCTTGATCTATCTGCTGATGGTCGTGACCGCGTTCCTTGGCTACACGCTGCCATGGGGCCAGATGTCGTTCTGGGGCGCCACGGTTATCACAAACATTCTGGGCGCTGTGCCGTTTGTTGGCGAGAGCATTCAGGTTTGGATCCGTGGTGGCGGCTCAATCGACCAGCCGACGCTGAACCGCTTCTTCTCGCTGCACTATCTGCTGCCGTTCGTGATTGCTGGCGTTGTGGCGCTGCACGTCTGGGCTTTGCACGAATCCGGTCAGAACAACCCGGCTGGCGTCGACGTGAAGTCGAAAGCCGACACGGTGGCGTTCACGCCGTATGCAACGGTGAAGGACCTGTTCGCGGTCATCCTGTTCGTGATCCTGTTTGCGACGTTCGTGTTCTACATGCCGAACGCGCTTGGCCACGCCGACAACTTCATCCCGGCGAACCCGCTACAGACGCCGCCGGAGATCGTGCCGGAATGGTATCTGCTGCCGTTCTACGCGATCTTGCGCGCCTTCGATTTCAACATCGGGCCGATCGATTCCAAGCTCGCTGGCGTTATCGGCATGTTCGCCTCCATCGCGGTGCTGTTCGTACTGCCGTGGATCGATACCTCGCGCGTGCGTTCGATGCGCTATCGCCCGATCGCGCGTCAGTTCTTCCTGATCTTCGTGGTCGCCTGCTTCGTGCTGGGGTGGTGCGGTGGTCAAAACCCGGGCCTCATCATCGCCAAGCCAGCCGACTTCGCCGCGACGCTGACGTATGTCGAAGGCGGCCAAGTGGTGACCGAGCAAATCGCCGCGCCAAGCGAGGATGCGTTCGAAGACACAGCTCAAGCCGCGCGTGATCGCCTCGCTGGCCAGGGCGCTACGATGACGGCCGTCACCCGTGAAGGCGCAACAAACGCCACGATCACCGCCGTCATTGGCGGCACGCAAACCGCGCGCGTCGTCTCGGGCAGTACCGCCGACGAGATGGAAACTCACATTGCAGAAGCGAAGGAAGAAATCGGCGCAGGCGCACCGTTCTTCTCCGTCGAGCGCCGCTTGCCGTACACGTTCACGGTGACGACGCTCTCGCAGATCGCGACGTTCTACTATTTCTTCTTCTTCCTCGTGCTCCTGCCTTTCCTCGGCCTTCGTGAGAAGCCGGGCCGGGTGCCGGACACCATCGCTAAGCCGGTTCTGTCCGCGCAGGGGGCTGCATAATGTTGCGCGCTTTGACCGCTGCGGCCGCTGCCGCGATCGCTATCATCGGCGTGGCTTTTGCCGCTGCAGAAGCTGAGCATCCGGAAGACTATCCGTTCAGCTTCGATAGTCCTGTCGGAAGCTACGACATGGCGTCCGTGCAGCGCGGCTTCCAGGTTTACAACCAAGTCTGCGCTTCTTGCCACGGCATGAACCATCTTTCCTATCGCCATCTCGGCGAAGAAGGCGGTCCGTTTGCGCTCTACCGCGTACGCAATCACGAGACCGGTGAGATGGAAATGCAGGTCGGTCGGCCTGAGCATGGCGGCACGTTCGTCGACGTCGTGGACAATCCATACGTTCGCGCCATCGCTGAGCAGGCGATCATCTCGGACATTGACCCGAACTCAGGTCAGCTCGCTGATCGTGACGGTCGTATCTCCGACCGTTTCCGCAATCCATTCCCGAACGAGATCGCTGCGCGCGCGTCGAACGGCGGCGCATATCCGGTTGATCTTTCGGTGATCACCTTGGCCCGTCATGGCGGCGCCGATTACATCCGCTCGTTGCTCACCGGCTATACTGGTGAGGTCAACGGCACGCTTTATGGCAACAGCTATTTCCCAGGCGGCTGGATTGCGATGCCACCGCCGCTCGGCGAATACATTGTGCCGTACACCGATCCAGAAGTGCCGCAAACCCCGGAGCAATATGCGACCGACGTTGCCCACTTCCTGCAATGGGCCGCCGATCCGCACATGGAAGAGCGCAAGCGCATCGGCATCGTGGTGCTCGCGTTTTTGATCGTGCTCGCGGGCCTGATGTATCTTGCCTACAAGCAAGTCTGGCGCAACGAGAGCCACTAAGGTTTCAGTTCAGAGACACGAAAGGGCGCTCCGCGAGGGGCGCTCTTTTTGTTTCAGCTTGCGCGCGGCGCTTTACGCTGCCGTCTTGAAACCAAACTAGCCTGTCGCCCGTAGCCTCACGGCGAGGGATGCACAAAACGATGCGCGTGCGCGGCCTTATTGGCGCGGGACTTCTGATTGCCGCCCTGTGGGCGGCTCAGTACGCGCTACGCGTTGCGCCGCTTTCAATTGACGGAGAGGCCCCGCTGCCTGCGGCGCTCGCCGCTTTTGCTGATGAGCCGCCGGTTAACAATGTCGAAGATTGGGTCGCGCGCCGTACGCCGGTGCTGCGCGCGGCGTTCGAAAACATTTATGGGACAGCGCCGCAAGCGTCTGGCGTCCGCATCGTGGCGCGCCGACTGATCGACGCACGGGCGTTTGGCGGTCTTGGGCGGGTAGAACAGCTCTCGCTGCGCGTTTCCGCAGGTGGGCAATCCTTCCCGCTGACCTTGGTGCTGACAACGCCTACTGCCGCCTCTGCGCCCGCGCCTGTCATCATCATCCCGAACTTTTGCGGCAACCCCGCGGCTTTCGGCAATCGCTACCCAGCCATGGACGCGCCCGCCTGGCTCGCGCCGCGTTGCCAGAATGCAGCTACACGCAGCGTCGTGCGCGCCTTGCATGGCGCCAACATCGTGCGCCCGCCGTTTCGAGATCTTCTGCGCGATGGCTATGCGGTGGCGACGTTCTCGCCAGCCGAGATCGCACCGGACGATCCCGATAGCGCCGCGCCGATCTTGGCCCAGCTCAGCACTGACATCGGCGCGATCGGCGCTTGGGCTTGGTCGATCGTGCAGGTTGTCGGCGTTCTGGAATTGGAGCCACAGATTGATCACGACCGCGTTGCGCTCTTTGGTCATTCGCGCTTTGGCAAAGCCGCGCTGTGGGCGGCGGCGATGGATCAGCGGATCGGCTTGGTGATCGCTAACCAGTCCGGCCGCCTCGGCGCGTCCTCGACGCAATCTGAAACCGGTGAGCGGCTAAGCGATCTGTTCGAGCGATTCCCGCATTGGTTTCCAGCGTCTGCGCGCGATGCGGCGGCAAGCGACATCGATCAGCATTTGCTTTTGGCGCTGATTGCGCCGCGTCCGATTTTGATCGGTGGCGCGCGGTTAGATCGCTGGTCCGATCCTGCCGGCGCCTTCCGCGCGGCACAGGCTGCGACGCCGGTGTATCGTCTGTTTGGACACGTCGGGCTCACACAGGAAACGCTATCGGCGCCAGACTTTGACGCTGATATCGCATTCTTCTTACGCGATGGCGGCCACGGCGTGCGCCCGCATGATTGGCGTATGGCGCGGCAATTTCTTGCAGCGCACTTTGGCGATCCAGCTTAAGGCGCGCTGGCCGCGCTGGTGATCACGGTGGCATCGATCGTCGGTTGCGCCGCAGCGTTCACATCCACCACTTGCTGCGTTTCGCTTGGCAGCGGCTGACCTGCGGCTTGTGGCGGTGCGTACTGGATGACGCCGTTGACGCGACCGGCGCGTGGGCCGCGTTGCGCCGACGCAGAGGTGCGCGTGACGGTCTCCACCGGCATGCGCAAAACTTGCGCGATATCGATGGTGCGGGGTGTGCGGCGAATGCCTGGATCGGGCACGTCGGCGTAGAAGATGTGCGCGCCGATGGTTTGGCGGCCAACGCCGTACGGCGCCCAGCGCGGACGCACCGCGCGCGTGTGATAGAAGAGCGAGCCGCCGGTTGGATCGACAGACTGGCCTGACAGCACTTCTCGCGCGATCGTCTGCGCACGCTCCCACGCAAGGGCGTTTTCGCCGGACGTGTAAGGCTCTGGGTTCGCCACCAAGTTCAGAACCAAGCGCCGGTTCGGATCGCCGCGATTCCACACCGAGAACTGGCGCGGCGAGAGGATCACGGTTGAGAGCGTCTCACCGAAGCGCGGGCCGATACGATTGACCATCACGTGCGCTACAGCACGCATGCCGTCTTCGCCTTCCGACCGCGCTTCGCCCCACATTGTCGCGGCGAGCAAGCGCACTTCGGTTTCATCGACCGCGATTGGTGCGGGCTCGACTGGAGGTGCAAAGATCGCCGAGATCGCCATCTCCGTCGGAACGAAGCTCATGATCGAGCGTTCACCGCGCACCACTTCGGCGAGTGCGTCCGGATAGAGCGCGAAGTTCATCGCCGCAGCCATGACGAGAACGCCCATCGCGCCAAAGGCGTGACGTGATTCATGAACAGCGCCCTTTACGGTGCGCGTGGTTGGTGGTGATTTTTTTGGGGAACGTGAAAGTCCCACCCAGCGAGCGGCCATTAGGTCTCTCTCAAAGGTCGCCGCGTGCATTACGTCGGCGTCATCGAAACTGAACAACGTGTCCGCAGCAGCGCTAGCGGACGCAGGGCTCGTTTCACCTTTTCCACAGGGCGAGAATGCGGCGCGCAGGCGGCCATGTCAGAGGAAATCCGCCCCGTTTCCCTTAGATTTTTGTCAGGTTGGACGCTGGACACATCCTGACGCGCGAAGTTCCAACGCGCGTAAACCAAAAGGGCGCCGCGATATCGCGACGCCCTTGGCTTTGAGCTTCGCAGTTTCGATTACGCCAAATCGCGCTGGTGGTTCACGATGCGGCCAACCAGTCCGTAGGTTTTCGCTTCTTCCGCCAGCATCCAGTAATCGCGATCGACGTCGCGTTTGATCTTCTCGACGGGCTGGCCGGTGGCTTCGGCGAAAATCTTGTTCAGACGCTCGCGCATGCGCAGGATTTCGCGGGCTTGGATTTCTACGTCGCTCGCCATGCCGCCGACGCCGCCGCGCGGTTCGTGCAGCAGAAAGCGCGTGTTCGGCAAGCAGAAGCGGCGCTCACGCGGCACCGCGCAATAGATCAGCGCGCCAGCCGACGCGACCCAACCTGTGCCAAGCATTTGCACCGGTGCGTCGATGAAGCGGATCGCGTCATGGATCATGTCGCCCGATTCAACGTGACCGCCGGGCGAGGAAATCACGAACGTGATCGGCTTATTGCTGTCCGCAGCCAGCGCGAACATGCGCTCGGTGACGCGGCGCGCCTGGATATCGTTGATCTCGCCCGTCAGCATCACGACGCGCGCTTGGAACAGCGCCTTCTCGATCACGTCCGGGGCATTGCGGCCATCGGAGGGATTCTTGTTGGGATCTTCGTCATCGAGGCGGAACGATTGCGTCATAAGGGGCAGGGCTCCCAAGAGGGTAGAATTGAAGGCCATCACCTAGGCGCGTTCGCCCGGTTTCGCTAGCCCCGGGGCTGAGCCGCCAGGCGGTCGAATAGCGCGTTAAAGGCAGCGACCGCAGCGCGCGGGCCTTCCGGGTGCGCCCAGACGCCTGCGGAAACCGCCAAGAAGTCAGCGCCAGCGCGCACCAGCGGCTCGGCGTTTTCCACCGTGATGCCGCCAATAGCGACGCACGGCGCTTCCATCGTCTCCTGCCAAACTTCCAGGATCTCGGGCTCGGCCCAATGCGACGGCTCTTTCGTGTCGGTCGGATAGAAGGCGCCGAACGCGACGTAGTCGGCGCCGGCTTCGGCGGCCGCGTAGGCCAGATCGCGCGAGTTGTGGCAGGTCACACCGACGATGCGGTCGGGGCCAAGTGCCGCGCGCGCCTCTGCGTAAGAGGCATCGCTTTGGCCGACATGGACGCCGTCGGCATCGAGCTTCGCCGCGAGATCAGGGCGATCATTGAGGATGAAGGCGGCGTCCGCGGCTTGCACGATGGGTTTGAGAGTCGCGCTGATACGGAGCACTTCGGCGTCGCTCACGTCCTTCAGCCGCAGCTGCACGCACGCGACGTCACCGCCAGCTAATGCATCGCCGAGTGCTTCTGCGAACGTAGCCAGCTCAAGCTTCGGCGGCGTGATCAGATAGAGGCGGCAACGGCGGTTCATGACGTAGTCCTAGCCCGCGCACTGCCAGGTCTCAACGCGCAGCGCGTCGTCCGAACGATGCGCCGCTTGGCGCGGGGCCGGGCGTAGCCGTGACTGTACGAGGGGCGGCTTGCGCGCGTGCTTGCTCCGCGATGGCGCGCTCCATGGCGTTCTGCGCGCCGAAGAGGGAAGACATTGCTGACGCGGGAGCAGTGTTTGTTGGCGCTTGTGGAACGGGCGGGGTGTAGCCGCCGCCAGAGCTGGGCGGGTCGCCGTACGTGTTCGGACCAGGTTGGCTGCCCAAGCAGCCGAGTTCGATAAAAAAGTAGAGGTTGATCGCCCAGAGCAAAAGCAGCCAGCCATTGGCGGCTGCGACTACATGGGTGAAGGGCGCGTCCGTCAGCACACCGTTGGCCACGCTGACGAAGATCATCATCACCGGCACGAGCGGCGCAAACGCCACCCAACCTGGGCGGCCGCGATCGTGGAAGCGTTTCCATTGCAACGCTGTCCCGGCCCAGCCCATCACGATCATGATGAGGCCCCACAGGATCAGCAGAAGCGGCGCGCTTTGCGCAGCGCTCTCCTTGGACGCCTGCATCGCAACCGGCATCACCAGCAATGCGGCGAGGAAAATCGCAACGCCGCCAGCAACGCCGACGCCAAGCGAGCCCAGCCAATATTGTAGCCGATTGATCCGGCCTTTGTAGCCGAACAGAAGATTGACCAAGCTCACGCCGCCCTCGCGCGCATCATCAAGAGAGGCTTGAAACTACGCGAACGCGCTTAAGTTGAGCCTAAAGCCGCGCGGATTTTTGCGAATTATTTGTGTGTGCCGAACTGGCACACGCGCGTTTCAAGTGCATGCCCAGCCGAAGGTCACGACGTGTTTGTGTGTTGGACATTGCGTGATGTGTCCGCAGCCGACATCGCCGAACATGAACGGCACATGGTCTTCGGAATCGATCTGAAAAACCAGTTGCATGCGCGCGCCGCACTCGGGACAGTTTGGATATTCCGGGCTTTGTATCCAATTCGGCCAGCCGCCGAGTTTGTCACCGCCTGACGGATGAAAGATTTCTTCGTTGACCCGGTCTTCATCACGTTGGTTCAGCCAACCGGTGTTGATGCCCAGCGCATCGCAGCGAAAGCGCACGTTGGCGCCAGTGCGCTCGCGTTCGTAGTCCATGGCGATGCCGTACTCTTCGGCTTCCTCGCTGTTGCAACACTCGCTGTGCGAGACCCAGCTGGTAATCGCTTGCGGCTTAGCGACAAGTCCGACTTCGCGTGGCGCAGCGATCGCGCCTACTGCATCGGGTGGAATGACGCGCACGGTTTTGGTCTTGTGATCGAACGTCGCCCACGCTTCTGCGTCCTGAAACTCACATTCGCCAACGCAGTAAAAGAGTTGCAGCAATCCCGAGCCAAAACGCCCCGTATACTCGCGCGGCAACTCATCCAGATTGAGCTGTAGAAAAAGCGGCATCGGCTTGGCGCAGAGCGTACAGGCGGGCCACGCTTCGCCTTCGGCCAAGAATGGCGAGCCATTGAACCGCGATCCACGATCTGGCCCGTGACCCTCGTGCGTGACTGGGGCGTAGGCGATGCGACAATGCTGCGCCCCCCAGGGTTGGAGCTTTTTGACGGGATCGGAGAAAAACATGGGGCCCCGCTAGACTAGCGAGGCCCCATTTTGATGGTCGTATTGAATGGCGCAAGCGGCTCTTAAGCTGCTTGCTTTTCCAACTCGGCGTTCCACTTGCCGAGGCTGGCCAAGCCGTTCATCCGCGCGCGGTGCAGGAACGCGCTCTGCGCGGCAGGGACGTTGTCAGCCTGGCCGCGCCAAGCCATTTGCGGCGCGGCTTGCAACGCGCGGCCGTAAGAGAATGTCATCTTCCAGGGGAAGCCGCCGATCTGGTTCATGCGTGAGAGGTGCGCGGTCGCCAGTTCGTCTGTTTGGCCGCCCGAGAGATAAGCAATGCCTGGCACTGCGCTCGGCACGCATGACTTGAGCACGCGGATCGTCTTCTCAGCGACTTCGTCAATTGAAGCCTGCTTTGCGGCCTTCTTGCCCGGCACGATCATGTTCGGCTTCAGCACGATGCCTTCGAGCGCGACGTTGAGATAATAGAGCTGCTGGAAGGTTTCCTTCAGCACCCATTCGGTGACCGCGTAAGTCGTGTCGATGTCGTTATCGCCGTCCATCAGGATTTCCGGCTCGACGATCGGCACGATGTCGAACTCTTGGCAAAGGTTGGCGTAGCGCGCGAGCGCGTGTGCGTTGGCGACAAGGCCGGCGTAAGACGGGCGCCCGGCGGTCGGATCGATCACGGCGCGCCATTTTGCGAAGCGCGCGCCGCGCTCGTAATAGTTCGGCAAGCGCTCATGCAACTTGTCCAGGCCGCGTGTTACTTCATCGCCGCGCGCGCTAGCGAGCTTGCGCACGCCTTCATCGACCTTGATGCCCGGAATGGAGCCGGCATCCTCGATCAGCTTCACCAGCGGCGTGCCGTCCTTAGCGTCCTGCCAAATCGTCTCGTCATAGAGGATGACGCCAGAGATATAGCCCATCGCTTCTTTGGCGCTGAACATCAGCTCGCGATAGTCGCGGCGGTTTTCGGCGGTGTTCTCCACATCGATGGCCGCCATCCGCTTGCCCATCGTGCTGGTGCTTTCGTCCGCCGCCAGGATGCCTTTACCCGGCTCGACCATGCGATTGGCGATCTTGTTCAATGCGTCGAGATTCACGTCCGCTCCCCGCGTCTGAATGGTTTTCGTTGGATGGCAGGGTGTCTAACCCAAGCGACCGAAAAACGCCACGCCGGGCAGGGCTATGGGGGAAACTTTCCTGGAAACGCTGTTATGCGGGCGAGCGGCCCTAACGAGGTTCATGTTCCTCACGGCGCCTTATCGACTCAAGCTCACGCCCCACCTTGTCGAGTTCCTCGGGCGAAAGGTGGCTCAAGGCGGCCTCAAGTTGCTGCATCGCCTCGCGCTCGTCGGGCGTTGGCCTAGCGAAAAGGCAACGTACGCGCTCCCAAAACGAGTTGCTCACCGCTTCAGCGCCTCGACCCCCGGCAGCGGCTTGCCTTCCATCCATTCCAGGAACGCGCCGCCAGCGGTGCTCACGAACGTCATGTCGTCCGCCACGCCTGCATGGTTTAGCGCTGCGACCGTATCGCCGCCGCCAGCGACCGCGATGAGCTTGCCGTTCTTTGCGCGGGCCGCAGCGTGGCGGGCGGCGGCGACGGTGCCGTGATCGAAGGGCGGAGTTTCGAACACGCCCAGCGGGCCGTTCCAGATTAATGTATTGCTCTCATCCATCGCCTTGGTGAGACGCGCGATGGTTTCGGGGCCAGCGTCGAGAATGCGCTCGTCATCATCGATATCGCCCAGCCCGCGCACAAACGCTGGCGCGCGCGCGTCGAGCTTTTCCGCAACGATCGTGTCGATCGGCAGCAGTAATTCGCACTTGTGCTTGCCGGCCAGCTTCATGATCTCGCGCGCCGTGTCGGCCAAATCCTTCTCGCAATAGGAAGCGCCGACATCCCAGCCCTGCGCGTTCAAAAAGGTGTTCGCCATCGCGCCGCCAATCGCGAGCTTGTCGAGTTTGGTGACGAGGTTCTTCAACAGATCAATCTTGGTCGACACCTTTGAGCCGCCGACAATGCCCAGCACCGGTCGACGCGGATTGCCGAGTGCGGCGTCGAGCGCGATCAATTCTGCTTCCATCGCTTTGCCGGCATACGCTGGCAGCGCGTGCGCGAGGCCCTCTGTGCTGGCGTGGGCGCGATGTGCGGCGGAGAAGGCGTCATTGACGTAGAAATCGCCGAGCTTCGCCAGTTCGGTCACCAACGCCGCGTCGTTGGTTTCTTCGCCGTTGTGAAAACGCGTGTTCTCCAAAAGCACGACGCCTCCCGCTGGCAACGCGGCGATGGCGTTTGCCGCTGGTTCGCCGATGCAATCGTCGGCGAACGCCACCGGCGCGCCGATCAGCGCGGCAAGCGGCGCCACGATCGGCTGCAGCGACATCGATGGCACGCGTTTGCCCTTCGGCCGGTCGAAGTGCGCGAGCAGGGCGACTTTGCAGCCTTTCGCCGTCAGCGCCTTGATCGTTGGCAACGCCGTGCGCAGGCGCGTGTCATCGCTGACTGCGCCATCGGCCATCGGCACGTTGAAATCGACGCGCACCAGCGCCGTTTTGCCGTCAGGCGCATCTTCGATCAGGCGAAAGCTCACGCGTGTCCTCCCAAACTGAGCCCGATCCAATAGGCAAGCGCAAGCACCACGGCAATCATCGCCAACGCAATCGCGCCCTGCACAAATCGCTGCGTCAGCGGCAACGCCGCCAGCGAATTGCGCCGCATCCACGCCCAGGCGATCACCGCGGCAGTGAAGACGCCAATCGCATAGGGCAGCGTCGCGCCCAGCCATCCGGCAATGAGCGCCAGCAGCGCGAACGCGAGGTCCCAGCCAGCGGAGGCGATGTTCGGTTTGCGCATTTAGCCAATCAAGAAGTCGCGCTTGCCCAACTCAACGCCGTTGGCGCGCAGGATGTCGTAGGCGGTGACCAAGTGGAAATAGAAGTTCGGCATCGCCCATTGGTTCACATAGTCGAGGCCGGAGAACTTCAGTTCGGCGTTCGGGATCTTGATTGAAATTTCACGTGTCTCCGAGCCTTCGTATTGCTCTGGCTTGAAGCTCTCGACGATGTCGATCACCTTAGCGACGCGCGTCTGTAGTTCGGCGAACGTGGTCTCGGTGTCTTCGATCGCTTCTGGCGTGTTGTCCGTGAGTCGAGCGACAGCGCCCTTGGCGTGGTCGGACGCAATTTGCACTTGGCGGATCAGCGGGAACATGTCCGGCGCAAGGCGCGCGTTAAGCAGAACGGCCGCGTCTTCGCCTTTGGCTTTTGCCTGCGCTTCAGCCTTCGTCAAAATGGAGGAGAGGTTGCGCAACATGCGCGCGAAAACCGGCGCGCTGATCGCGTGCATCGAAAGCTTTGTCATGGATTAGATCGTTCCCCCGGAGGCGAGACCTAACCAATAGGCCCCGGCGATGATGGCGATGATGGCGATCGTGCCGACGGTCGAGACCGTCAGCCAGGTCGCGCCGCGCAGGCGATTGAGCACCAAGCGTCGCGACCAGTTCCAATAGGCCAGCATGCCGATCCCGGCCACCCCTACGATCCACAGCGCAGCATCGAATAGTCCGCACGCATAGGCTGCGAGCGCGAACGCAAGCTCGATGGCCGCGACTTTCGTGTCGTATGGGCGGCGTCTCATGACGCCATAAGCCTTGCAGACGCGGCGCCATTTACGCTCTCGTGCTCACCCGCCGGGTGAGGCGTTTCGCGTCACGGGCGTAGCAACTCGAACAACGCCGCAAATCCAACGCCGACCCACGGAAAAACCAAGCCGCTAACAAGCGCGATAATCATCGCGTTGCGGTCGGCAACGCCGGTGATCCGCGCGCCGAAGAGCTTTTCACCCAACGCCCAAGCGCCAGCCCACCCAATGAAGAACAAGCCCCAGCTTAGCCCAGTGCGATTCACCAAGAGCACGGCAAGCGATCCGCCCACGGCGAGGCCGAAGAGTTGCGCTTTTGCGGTGGGGGAAAGGTAGGGAAGGCGCATCCTTAATCCGCCAGATAGCCCTTGCCGTCCTTCACCACCACACGAATGGGCGGCGCGTCATCATCGTAGAATTGGCTGCGCGGTGCGATTTCGCCGGTGCCTTGCAGCTCATTCTCGTGGAAGCAGCACACGCGATCCGTCGCGTCGAGCAAAACGCCGTAGGAAAACGGCGGCGCTATTTCATCGCCCATGCCGAGCACGTAACCCGAACCGCCAACGTAGTCCGGAAAATCGTCGCACCTCAGCACGACGACTTTCTCGTAGAAGCGGAGTTTTTGCGTGGTCAGATCAGCTTCGCCATCGCCACAGCCGTATCGGCCATGCGGTTCGAGAAGCCCCACTCGTTGTCGTACCACGACAGGATCGAGCAGAATTTGCCTTCCATGACCTTCGTTTGGTCATTGTGGAAGATCGACGAGTGCGCATCGTGGTTGAAGTCCATCGAGACGTTCGGCGCATTCGTGTAGCCGAGCACGCCCTTGAGCGGACCATCGGCGGCTGCCTTGATCGCCGCGTTGATCTCTTCCTTGGTGGTCGCGCGCTTCGCGACGAACTTGAAGTCCACCACGGAGACGTTCGGCGTCGGCACGCGGATTGAGATGCCGTCGAGCTTGCCTTTGAGATCAGGGATCACGAGGCCGATGGCTTTTGCGGCGCCCGTGCTCGTCGGGATCATGTTCAGCGCCGCAGCGCGGCCGCGGTAGAGATCCTTGTGCAGCGTATCGAGCGTCGGCTGGTCGCCGGTGTAAGAGTGGATCGTCGTCATCATGCCGTGATCGATGCCGATGGCGTTGTGCAGAACGCTCACCACCGGTGCGAGGCAGTTGGTGGTGCATGAGGCGTTCGAGACCACGACGTGATCCTTGGTCAGGCCTTGATGGTTCACGCCATAGACGACCGTGTAGTCAGCGCCATCCGCCGGCGCCGAAACGATGACGCGTTTGGCGCCGCCTTCGAGGTGGAGCGCCGCCTTATCGCGCGCGGTGAAGATGCCAGTGCACTCGAGCGCGATGTCGACGCCCAAGTCCTTGTGCGGGAGCTCGGCCGGGTTCTTGACGGCCGTGACTTTGATCTTGCCCTTGCCGATATCGATCCAGTCTTCGCCCGACTTCACTTCGCCTGGGAAACGGCCGTGCACGCTGTCGAAGCGCAGCAGATGCGCGTTGGTTTCGACGGGGCCGAGATCGTTGATCGCGACGACTTCGATGTCGCTGCGGCCGCTCTCATGGATCGCACGCAAAACGTTACGGCCAATGCGTCCGAAACCATTAATCGCAACCTTCACGCCCATCGGCTGGCTCCCTTTGGAAAATATGGATTTTGATGGCCTCCGCTTAACTGCAAAGCGCGCTTGCGTCGAGCGCCGGAACCGCATTCCAGCCTTTCATCGAATCGCTTCTGGCCGTAACATTTGGTCACAATGGTCGATGACTCGCTCGCCAAGACGATGGGCCTACTGCCTTACACGCTCGAAGCGGGTGTAGCGCACGCTGAGGCCGCGCTCGACGCCTTGGCGCCGGGCGCTGATCTGGATGGCGCGGTCGAGGCGATCGACTCGGGTCTCGGACGCTTATCGAGCGCTGCAAGAGGGGTTCTCCGCTGATGCGCATCACCATTCTTGGCCATGCCCTCGATCTCGACTGCCAGCCGCACGAAGAGAAGCGCCTGGAAGATTTGGCGCACGCGCTTGAAGCGCGACTTGGCGGCGTTCAGGGCGATGTTGACAGCGTCCGTCGCCTGGTTCTCACCGCGCTTTCGCTCATGGATGAAGCGCAGGCAGCCAATGCCGCATTGGTCCGCGCCCGTGGCGAGATTGAGCGTTTGACCGACATGCTGATCGAAGCGCGGCTCGAAGCCTGCGCGGAACCAGAGAACGCCGATCGTGGCCGTGTCGGCACTTTGCGGCGTGTCGCGGAAGGCGCCGCTTGAGACTAGGCCCAAGAGCGCCTAGATTCGCGTCGGGCGGTTACTGCGGCGTGCGAGAGGCGCTTACATCCCAGGGACCGTATCATCTCTCTCGGGAGCTGGCTCTGTCGGGGACCCTGGTCCCCAGCACCTGGCGCCCACCTAACTTGTTAGGGTTCGAGAGGATGGGCTTGCCTTACGGCGCATGTGGTTCCGCCCAACACTTCTCCCGCTTTGTCCAAGTTGGAGCGCGGGCCTCCTGGCCCGCAAACGCTTTCAAACGTCCGCGCCAATGCGGGCCAGGAGGCCCGCGCTCCAGCCTGCCCACAGTGGCGTCATGATCGATCCAGACCTCGAAGCCGCTAAAGCCGACGCACGCATGACGATGCGGGCTGAACGCAACGCCGTCGAACCGCGTGACGCTTCGCTTCGGCTCATCGAAAACTTCCCACTCGAACTGGCGCAGCTTTCACCAGCCGCAGGCTATTGGCCTGTTGGTGGGGAGATCGATGGCCGCCCCTTGCTCGCAGCGCTCGCGAAGGCGGGCCGCATCGTTGCATTGCCGCGCATGGAATCGCGAAACGGTCCGGCGCGTTTTCTCGCGTGGAAGGGTACGGAAGCTCTGACGGCCGACGCATTTGGCGTGCCATCGCCTCCAAAAACCGGCGCCGATCTTGCGCCGCGACTGATCCTCACGCCGCTACTCGCATTTGACCGCGCAGGCCGACGCCTCGGCCAAGGCGGCGGGCACTATGATCGCATCATCTCGCTCTACCGCGCTCATGGTGCGGTGGCTGTTGGGCTCGCTTACGCAGAACAAGAGATGGGGCAGGTGCCGACTGGTCCGCACGACGCTTATCTCGATTGGGTGATCACGCCGAAAGAGGCGATCCGCTGCGTTCGCGGGCAGGATTTGCGCGGACGGAGCTAGCGACGCCTTGAGAAATCAGGCGCCGCCCGCTAGGACCCCCGCCTATGGCAGGCCATTCAAAATACGCGAACATCCAGCACCGCAAAGGCGGGCAGGACAAAAAGCGCGCGCAAGTCTTCACCAAGATCGCGCGCGAAATCCAAGCAGCTGTGAAGCTCGGCGGGCCCGACCCGAACGCCAACCCGCGGCTTTATCGCGCGATTGCGTCCGGCCGTGCGGTCAACATGCCGAAGGACAACATCCAGCGCGCCGTTGATAAAGGCGGCGGCGCGGGTGCAGAGCAGCTCGATGAAATCCGCTATGAGGGCTTTGGGCCTGGCGGCATCGGCGTCATCGTCGAGTGCCTGACGGACAACAAGAACCGCACCGCGGGTGAGGTGCGCGCAGCCTTCGCGAAGAACGGCGGTAATCTTGGTGAAAGCAATTCGGTTTCGAACGCCTGGAAGAAGGTCGGCGAAATCCGCTTTCCGCTTGCAGCAGGCGGCGAAGACGCGATGCTCGAAGCGGCAATTGAAGCCGGCTGCGATGATTGTGTCGTCGAAGGCGACCACCATGTCATCGTCTGCGAAATGAACGCGCTCGGCAACGCGGCGCAAGAACTGTCGAAAAAGTTCGGTGATCCGGCGTCAGCCAAGTTCGTCTGGCGCACGGACATCGCTATCCCGGTGGAAGGTGAAACAGCGCAGACGCTCTTGAAGCTCATCGATCAGCTGGACGACCTGGATGACGTGCAGGACGTTTATTCAAACGAAGAGATCAGCGAAGAAGAATTGGCGAAGATGGCTTAAAGGAGCGCGGGTCTTCAGACCCGCAATCGGCCTGCTAGAAGAAGTTGCGGGTCTGAAGACCCGCGCTCCATAGGTAAGCGTCATCCTGAGCTTGTCGAAGGAAAACGCGGGCCGACTAAGCGGCAGGCCCAAACATCGCAGCGATCTCTTGCGCCAACAGCCAAGCCGGTGGGATCAGAAACCCGATCACTGCAGCCCAGAACACCGCGACCAGCGCGAACCAGACGCGCCCTAATATCCCGCGACGCTTGCGCACCTCCACATAAGGCACGTCGATCACTTGCGCGTCAGGGGCGGGACCTCCTGGCGCTTCGCGCAGACGAACGGGTTGCGGCTTTGGCATCGCTTCCGCGTTCGCGCAAAATCACGGCGGACGCAAGGCAGCGCCGCCGATGCATACACACCGGCGGCGCTTTCCTTACAACACGCTCATCTTAGCCGCGGCGACGACCATCACGGTCGCGGCGCTCAGCTTGAATTTCAGCGCTCAAGCGGTCGAAGCGGCGATCAAGATCGGCGCGCTCGGCATTGTTGAGGCCGTTGCGGCGATACTGCACTTCCATCGCGGCGATGCGACCGTACTCGGTGCGCAAGCGGTAGGCCTCGGCGCGTGAGAGTTGACCGCTACGGACACCAGCATCGATGCGCGCATCTAGGTTGCGTTGACGCTGATTGATCGGCACCCACTGATCGTTGCGATCTTGGCGATCATTGCGCTCGAAACGGACGCGTTGGCTCAACGAGTCGAAGCGGCGATCGAGATCGCGTCGTTCGACTTGCGACAAACCGTTGCTGGCGCGATAGCGCGCTTCAAGCCGCGACAGGTCGCGAAATTCGTCGCGCAAACGCGCGGCTTCGTTGCGCGTCAAGTCGCCACTGCGAACACCCGCATCAATGCGCGCGTCGATGTTGACTTGGCGTTGGTTGATGCTCTGCCAAGATTGTGCGGAGGCGGGGGCGGCGATCGCCAGTGCGCCGACCGCGGCTGCAACTGCAAGAAACTTTTTCATTGTGAACCTTCCTCGATTCTTTGCGCTTCAAACCCTCAACAGGGTCAATCCGGACCGCGCCAGCATCGTTCCAAAGGAACTGAGCCAAGCTGTCGCGCCCGTCCGGTTCCCGAGTTGTTGCCAACCTGTGTCAAACGCTCCATAGCGACACACACTGACAAGTTTCCCGAGCGCCGTATGGGGTTATCGTGCATGCGCGCTGAACCGGGGATGATGGAGTAGTTCATGAGCGGCGAACTCGTCGTTGTATTCGGCGGCTCAGGTTTCATCGGCAAACAAACCGTGCGCGCGTTGGCGAAAAGCGGCTACCGCGTGCGCATTGCGATGCGCCGTCCGCATCTTGGCCATGAGCTGCGCGTGATGGGCGACGTTGGTCAAATCCAACTCGTGCAAGCGAATGTGCGCTTCCCAGAGTCGATCGATGCGGCGCTCGAAGATGCCGACGCCGTTGTGAACCTCGTTGCCGTTCTGCACTCGAGCGGCAAGCAATCGTTTGAAGCGCTGCACATCGATGCAGCGCGCGCCCTCGCCAAAGCGGCTGCGAAGCGCGGCATCAAACGTGTGGTGCACATCTCGGCAATCGGCGCCGCAGAGACCGGCGCTCAATACGCGCGCTCCAAGTTTGCGGGCGAGCGCGCCGTGCGCGAAGCCGTGCCGAGCGCGACGATTCTGCGCCCCTCCATCGTGTTCGGCCCGGAGGACGCGTTCTTCAATCGCTTCGCCGCGATGGCGCAAACCATGTCGGCGTTGCCGCTTGGCGGACTGCCGCTGATCGGTGGCGGCAAGACTAAGTTTCAGCCGATCTTCGTGGGCGATGTCGCCGATGCGGTTGTGGCTTCGATCGCCAATGCGGACGCGCAGGGCCGCACCTACGAACTGGGCGGGCCGCGCGTCTATACGTTCAAAGAATTGCTCGATTACGTTCGCGTTGAGACGCAGCGGCGCGTGCCTTTGATCCCGTTGCCGTTCTTTATTGCGCAGCCAATGGGCTTGGTGATGAGCGGCGTATTCGGTTTGACGCCGTTCGCGCCGCCGCTGACCGGTGATCAAGTGCGGATGCTGAAGCGCGACAACGTTGTCGGCGACGACCAGGCTGCACTGACGATCCAGGACCTTGGCATCACGCAACTGGAAACCGTTGAAGCGATAGTGCCAAGTTATCTCTGGCGGTTTCGTCCATACGGTCAATTTCAAACCAAGCAGAACCCGGCATGACAGTCCGCACCTGGCCCCTGACGACGCTGATCTTGGGCCTAGGAACGCTCGTGTGTTTCGTCGCCATGGGCGCCCACCCCGATGTCGCGGCGATCTACGAGCGTGCGGAAGTCAGTGCGGCCGTAAGCCTCTTTCAGCGGGCCGAGACGCTGGGCGATGTCGCCGTGGTGTTTGGAGCGCCCGTCGATGAGCGCGTTGTCGCCGCGCAAAACGCGATTAACACACTCGATCTGTTTGGCTTTATCCCGGTTTATACGCTCTTTCTGTGCGCCGCCGCGATCATGTTCGGTGGCTTGCGCAATCGCTGGACGCAAGCGGCGATTGCCTTTGCGCTGATCGGCGCCGCAGCCGACGCTGTCGAAACTTGGAAACAAATCCAAATCGCGTCTGACATCGAGAACGCTGAAGCGCATCTGCCGATCGCGCCGTGGCACTGGCTCAAATATCTGGGCCTCTCGCTCAACGGCGTCGCCATCACCAGCATCGCACTGAGCGGGGAGAAGCGCCGCTGGATTCTGGCGGTCATCGCGTTCTTGCCGCTGCCCGCTGTCGCGCTCGCCTTCATGGAGCTCGCGCCAGTTACGGCGTTCTCAGCCACGTTCGCGCTTTATTGGCTGACGCTGCTGGTGTTCAGCGTAATCGAGTTGGTTCGGGGCAAAGGCTCACCGGCTTAAGCCCGAGCGCGTTCGCCAATTGCTCCGCAACAATGATGCGGTGACATTCGTGTTAGCCGTGGCTCACGCCTTCTTCAGAAACTCCGCCCGCAACACCAAGCCTTTTATGTTGCCGGCCTTGCCTTCAACTTCCGCAGGATCGCCGGTCAGACGGATGCCTTTCACGACCGTGCCGCGTTTGAGCGTTGACGACGTGCCTTTGACCTTCAAGTCTTTGATCAGCGTAACCGTGTCGCCGTCTTTGAGAATAGCGCCATTGCTGTCGCGGGTTTCGTCGCTCATAGCCAACCCATTGTCACGATGCCCAAGATCACCGCTCCAAAGACGATGCGGTACCATGCAAACGGGCCGAAACCCACTTTGGTGACAAAGTCGAGGAACGGCTTCACCACGATCCATGCTGAGATAAAGGCAAACACGAAGCCCACCGCGATCTCTGCGATGCGGTCCGGCGTGATGTGATCTTTGACGCTGATGAAGTCGAGAATGAATGCCGCGACCATCGTCGGCATGGCGAGGAAGAACGAAAACTCTGCCGCCGCGCGGCGATCCAAACCTAACGCTAGGCCGCCAAAAATCGTAGCGCCCGAGCGTGAAACACCAGGGATGAGCGCCAGAGTTTGAAACACGCCAACGCCAATCGCGCGCCAGATCGGCGTCTCGGCCGCGTCTTGCACCTCGACTTTCGGCGGCCATTTCTCGAGCGCCAGCATCGCAAAGCCGCCAAGAATGAGCGCGATCGCGATGATATCGAGGCGGATGTAGAGTTCATTGCGAACATATGAGTTCGCCAGCAGTCCGATGATCGCCGCTGGCAGAAACGCGAAGAACAACATCAGCGCAAAGCGTCGCGCTTCGGGCTTTGTCGGCAGGCCGGTGATCACGTCCCAGATCCGCTGCCGGTAGAGCCACATGATCGCCAGGATCGAGCCCAGCTGGATCATCACAGTGAACACGCCGCCTGGATCGTCGTAGCCGATGCCGCGTCCGATGATCAGCAAATGGCCGGTTGAGGAGACGGGCAGAAACTCCGTCAAACCCTGCAGGATGCCCAGTAGCGCTGCGCGCAAGAGATCGAGGATGTCCAAGCAGCTGCCCCCTAGTTGTGCGGGGCCGGACCTTGGAGTGCGTCGCGCGCTCCTGGAAGCGACATTTCGGCTGTTTAGCTGTGCTTAGCCCTGAGTTCTCTTGCATCTGCGAAGAATCTGGGCAAAGGGGAATAATCTCCCATTGTCGCGCCGTTTGGAGGGCGTTCGTGGCCGAACGCATGCAGAAATTCGTGTCTCTCGGGCAAAAATGGCCCGATAAGCGCGCTCCGGAGGAGCGGGCGGAGGATTTTCATGAAATCCATCGCGAATTCATTGCCCAAAAAGCCGCCGATCAGGCCGCGCGTTGCGCGCAATGCGGTGTGCCATTCTGCCAAACGCACTGCCCTTTGCAGAACAACATCCCCGATTGGCTGAAGCTTACCGCCGAAGGCCGGCTTGAGGATGCCTACCGGCTCTCCGCCTCGACCAACTCGATGCCAGAAATTTGCGGTCGCATCTGTCCGCAGGATCGCCTCTGCGAAGGCGCTTGCGTGATCGAGCAAAGCGGCCACGGCAGCGTCACCATCGGCGCTGTGGAAAAGTACCTGACTGAGACCGCTTGGAAGCAAGGCTGGGTCGAGCCGATCCGGCCACGCGCCGAACGCAGTGAGAGCATCGGCATCATCGGCGCTGGCCCCGCTGGCCTCGCTGCTGCTGAGCGCATGCGTCAGCGCGGCTATCAAGTCACCGTCTATGATCGCCACGATCGCGTCGGTGGTCTGCTGATCTACGGCATTCCGAACTTCAAGCTCGAGAAGGATGTCGTCGAGCGCCGTACACAGCGTCTGATCGATGGCGGCGTGAAGTTCGTACTGAACTTCAATGTCGGCCAAGACATCAGCTTCGAAGAGCTGCGCGCCAAGCATAACGCCGTGCTGATCGCGACAGGCGTTTACAAAGCCAAGCCTCTAAACGCGCCGAACGAACGCGGCGTTGTCCCAGCTCTCGACTTTCTGATTGCCGCCAACCGCGTCGGCCTCGATGATGACGTGCCCGAGTTCACGAGCGGCAAGCTCAACGCCAAAGGTCGCCGCGTTGTCGTCATCGGCGGTGGCGATACGGCGATGGATTGTGTACGCACCGCGCGTCGCCAAGGCGCGGAGAGCGTCACCTGCCTATATCGCCGCGACCGCGCCAATATGCCCGGTTCGCAACGCGAAGTGAGCCACGCGGAAGAAGAGGGCGTCGATTTCGATTGGCTGGCTGCGCCGAAGTCCGTGCGCGGCGGCAAGACGCCGGCCGTGAAAGCCGTGCGCATGCGTCTCGGCGCGCCCGATGCAAGCGGGCGACAATCGCCAGAGGAGACGGCGGAGAATTACGAAGTGCCGGGCGATCTCATAATCGCTGCGCTCGGCTTTGATGCGGAAGATGTGAGCGCCTGGGCCGCGACGACGCGCTGGGGCACGGTGAAGGCCGATCCATTCACGTTCGCGACCAACCAACCCGGCGTCTACGCCGCCGGCGACATCGTGCGTGGCGCATCGCTCGTCGTCTGGGCCATCCGCGAAGGCCGCGACGCTGCTGATGCGATGCACGCGTGGATTCAGGCCAAAGCTAAGGTGGCGGCCGAATGAGCGGCTACGAAGAGATCGCGCGCTATGGGCGCGAACGCGCGCGGCTTGAGCGTGACGGGCTCTATCTCCCTGAACACGAACGCGACGCGTGCGGCGTCGGCCTCGTCGTCGCCATTGACGGCAAGCCGCGCCGCGAAGTCGTGACGCTGGCGATCGCTGCGCTGAAAGCCGTTTGGCACCGCGGCGCCGTCGACGCTGACGGCAAAACCGGCGACGGCGCAGGCATTCTCGTCGAGGCGCCACAGGACTTCTTGCGTGAAGCCGTCGCGCGCACTGGCCACGACGTTAAAGACCTCCCAATTTTCGTCGGACAAATCTTCCTGCCGCGCCTCGATCTCGGCGCCCAGGAACGCGCGCGCGTGATCGTGGAGAGCGAAATCATCCGCGCCGGGTTCACACTCTACGGCTGGCGCCAAGTGCCGGTGAACATCAGCCAGATCGGCGAAAAAGCGAACGCGACACGCCCTGAGATCGAGCAAGTCCTGCTCTACGATCCGCAAGGTCGCCCAAGCGAAATCGTGGATCGCGATCTCTATATCTGCCGCCGCCGTATTGAAAAGCGCGCGCTGGCGGAGAATGTCACCGAGCTTTACGTCTGCTCGCTGTCAGCGAAGCGTCTCGTTTACAAGGGCATGTTCCTCGCCCAGCAGATCGACTCTTTCTATCCCGACCTACGCGACGAGCGTTTCGTCTCAAGCGTGGCGATCTATCACCAGCGCTATTCCACCAACACGTTCCCGCAGTGGCGGCTCGCGCAGCCCTTCCGCATGCTCGCGCACAATGGCGAGATCAACACGCTGAAGGGCAACATCAATTGGATGAAGAGCCACGAAATTCGCATGGCGTCCGAAGCGTTCGGCGATGCGGATGATGACGTGAAGCCAATCATCCAGCCGAGCGGCTCGGACTCCGCTGCGCTCGATAACGTTTTCGAAGTGCTGGTGCGCGGCGGTCGCGATGCGCCGATGACGAAGTCGCTGCTTGTGCCGGAAGCATGGGCGAAGTCGAACACGATGAAGCCCGCGCACAAGGCGCTGTACGCCTATTGCAACGCGGTGATGGAGCCGTGGGATGGACCGGCCGGCCTAGCGATGTTCGATGGTCGCTGGGCCGTTGCCGGGCTCGACCGCAACGGATTGCGGCCGCTACGCTTCGCGCTCACGGCAGACGGCTTGCTAGCTGTCGGTTCCGAAACCGGTATGTGTCCGCTCGATGGCAAAACCATCCTTGAGCGCGGCCGCATCGGCGCGGGGCAGATGATCGCCGTCGATACACGCGAGGGCCGTCTCTATCATCACGAAGAACTTGTCGATGCGCTGGCGGCGCAGCATCCGTATAGCGAATGGCTCGAAAACATCGTCGACCTCGACAAGAAGCTAAAAGGTGACGAGCCGCGTCTCTATTCTGATCGTGCTGAGCTGCTCCAGCGCCAAGCCGCTGCTGGCTACACGATGGAAGACGTTGAGCTCCTGCTGCAGCCAATGCTGGAAGACGGCAAAGAAGCCATCGGCTCGATGGGGGACGATGCACCGCTCGCCGTTTTGAGCGAGCAGACGCGTCCGCTCTCGCATTATTTCCGTCAGAACTTCAGCCAAGTCACCAATCCGCCGATTGACCCGCTGCGCGAAGGCCGGGTGATGACGCTGACCACGCGCTTCAAGAACCTCGGCAACATTCTCGCGCAAGACGAAGCCCAAGCGCGCGTCTATGTGTTGGCAAGCCCGATCCTCACCAACGGCATGTTCGCGCGCATGATGCGTGAAATGCGCGATGATGTGGCCCGCATCGATTGCACGTTTCCGTCGCCAGCGCCGGGCGAAGATGAGGGCGCAGCGCTCCGCAAAGCGCTCGAACGTATCCGCGCTGAAGCAGAGCAGGCCGTGCGGTTCAATCAGCGTAGCCATATCGTGCTGTCGGATGAAAACCAGGGTCCTGATCGCATCGGGTGTCCTATGATCTTGGTCACCAGCGGTGTGCACTCGCATCTGACGAAGAAGGGCTTGCGTACATTCTGCTCGATCAGCGTCCGCAGCGCTGAGTGCCTCGATCCGCACTACGCCGCGGTGCTCATCGGCAGCGGCGCCACCACCGTGAACCCGTATCTCGCGCTCGACACCATCGCAGATCGCGCTTCGCGGGGCCTCGCTGGCGATCTCTCGCGCGAACAGGCGTGTGCGAATTATCGCGCGGCGCTTGAGGCGGGTTTGCTCAAGATCATCTCGAAGATGGGCATCTCGGTGATCTCGTCGTATCGCGGTGGATTAAACTTTGAGGCCATCGGCCTTTCGCGAGCCCTGGTTGACGAGTTTTTCCCCGGCCTAGTCAGCCGCATCTCCGGCATTGGCCTGAGCGGGATCGCCTTCGAAGCCGTAGATCAACACCAGCGCGCATACGACGAAACGCTGACGGCTCTGCCACTCGGCGGTCAATATCGCTATCGCGCCAGCGGAGAACGTCACGCACTCGAAGCGCAATCGATCCATCAGTTGCAAGCGGCGTGCGACACGGGCGATTACAAAGCCTATCGCAAATATTCGGACGTCATCCGCGAGCGTCGGCTCAGCCAGCCGATCCAACTGCGCGACCTGCTCGAAGTTCGCGAAGAGAAAATCCGCCCGACTCCGATCTCGGAAGTCGAGAGCGTCACCGACATCCGCAAACGCTTCCTCACGCCCGGCATGAGCATGGGCGCGCTTAGCCCAGAAGCGCACGGCGCGCTCAACATCGCCATGAACCGCATCGGCGCGCGCAGCGTGTCGGGCGAGGGCGGCGAAGATCCCGCGCGCTACACGCCGCATCCGAACGGTGACGACGAAAACTCCGCCGTGAAGCAAGTCGCGTCTGGGCGCTTCGGCGTCACGGCGGAATATCTGAACCAGTGCCGCGAAATCGAGATCAAAGTCGCGCAGGGCGCCAAGCCCGGCGAGGGCGGCCAGCTTCCCGGCTTTAAAGTCACCGAACTCATCGCGCGCTTGCGCCACGCAACGCCCGGCGTCTCGCTGATCAGCCCGCCGCCGCATCATGATATCTACTCGATCGAAGACCTCGCGCAGCTGATCTACGACCTAAAGCAGATCAATCCGATTGCGCGCGTATGCGTGAAGCTCGTCGCGCAATCCGGCATCGGCGCAGTGGCTGCGGGTGTGGCGAAGGCTGGCGCGGATACGATACTGATCTCCGGACATGTCGGCGGCACCGGCGCTAGCCCACAGACCTCGATCAAGTACGCCGGCATCCCGTGGGAGATGGGTCTCTCCGAAGCGCATCAGACGTTGATGCTTAACAATCTCCGTCACCGCGTGCGCCTGCGCACCGATGGTGGCATCCGCACCGGACGCGATGTCGTTGTCGCTGCCATCCTCGGCGCGGAAGAGTTTGGCATCGGCACGGCGGCGCTCGTGGCGATGGGCTGTCTCATGGTCCGCCAGTGCCACTCCAACACATGTCCCGTCGGGGTGTGTACGCAGGATGAAGCGCTGCGGAAGAAGTTCACCGGCACGCCCGATAAAGTCGTGAACCTCATGAGCTTCATCGCTGAGGAGGTGCGTGAAATCCTGGCGCAGATCGGTTTTCGTCGGTTGGAAGAAGTGATTGGCCGCACTGATCTGATCGAACAGATCAGCCGTGGCGCCGAACACTTGGACGATCTCGATCTCAATCCACTGTTGGTGCGCGTCGATAGCCCGTATCCGCCGTACTGCACGCAACTCACGCGCAACGAACCGCCGCAATCGCTCGATCATGAGTTCATGCAGAAAGCGCCGGTCTTCTTTGAACGTGGCGAAAAACAGCAGCTCCAGTTCGACGTGCGCAACACGCAACGTGCCATCGGCGCGCGCGCTTCTGCGCACGTGACGCGCCGCGTCGGCCAAAACGCGCTGCCTGAGGGCCAACTCAGCGTTAAGCTCACTGGCTCGTGCGGCCAAAGCTTGGGCGCGTGGCTGGTGCAGGGCATTGCGCTCCATGTCACCGGCGACGCCAACGATTATGTCGGCAAAGGCCTCTCCGGCGGCCTGATAACGCTTCGCCCACCGCAAGGCGAACCAACCGGCGCGATCATCGGCAACACCTGCCTCTACGGCGCGACCGCAGGCAAACTCTTCGCCGCTGGCCTCGCAGGCGAACGGTTCGCCGTGCGCAATTCGGGCGCAATCACTGTCGTCGAAGGCGCGGGCGCCAATGCGTGCGAGTACATGACGGGCGGCACGGCGGTCCTTCTCGGCGACGTCGGTGAGAACTTTGGCGCCGGCATGTCGGGCGGTATGGCGTTCGTTTACGACGAGAACGACCGCTTCGATAAAATGGCGAATGGCGACACCATCGTCTGGCAACGCCTCGCTTCGAAGCATTGGGAAAACGTGCTCAAGGCATTCATCGAAGAACATGCCAAACGCACCGGCTCGCCGCGCGCCGCAGATTTGCTCTCAAACTGGCAATCCGCGCGCGGGTGCTTCTGGCAAATCTGCCCTAAAGAAATGCTGCCGCGGCTTGCGCATGCGTTGAGCGATCAGAGCGGCCGGTCGGTTGCTGCGGCCTGATCCGGCAGCCGATCCCCTAGCGGCGCCGCGATAAGTTGGTCATAGGGAGGCGTGTTTTCGAAACGCCGCCTTTCAGATCAAGCTCAATCGCTCGGCTTTGACACGCTCGGCGTCGCCGACGCGCGCGCCGCGTGGGAAAATAGTGCGTGGCTCAAAGAGTTCTTGAGCGAAGGCCGCCACGGCGACATGGCGTGGCTGGCGCAAGATGCGCGTGCGCATCCGAATGCGCTGTGGCCGGCGGCGAAGAGCGCAATTCTTGTTGGCCAATCCTACGCGCCGTCCGACGATTCACTCGCGCTACTCAACGAGAAGAGCAGCGGTCTCGTCTCCGCCTACGCTGCGCGGCGCGACTATCATGATGTGATCAAAGGCAAGCTGAAGCAGCTTGCGCAATGGTTGGCGCGAGAGACTGGCGAAGATGTGAAGGTGTTTGTTGACACCGCGCCGCTGATGGAAAAACCGTTGGCGCAGCGCGCCGGGCTCGGGTGGCAGGGCAAGCATACTAATCTTGTTTCTCGCGAGCATGGTTCTTGGCTTTTCCTCGGCGCTATTCTCAGTGCTGCCGAGATTGAAGCGGATGCGCCGCAGACAGATCATTGCGGCTCGTGTCGCGCGTGTCTCGACATTTGCCCCACCAACGCGTTTCCGGCGCCGTACCAACTCGATGCACGCAAGTGCCTCGCGTACCTCACCATCGAATCCAAAACGCAGATTCCGCGGGCCTATCGGGAAGCCATGGGCAATCGCGTGTTCGGTTGCGACGATTGTCTCGCCGTCTGCCCCTGGAACAAATTTGCGGCCGAGGCGCGTGAACAGCGCATGGCGATGCGTGAGACGCTCCGCATCGCGCCGCTTGCTGAGCTTGCAGCTTTGGATGACGCCCAGTTTCGCGAACGGTTCGCGGGCACGCCTGTGAAGCGCACTGGGCGCGACCGGTTCGTGCGCAACGTGCTGTGCGCGATCGGCAATTCGGGGGATAAGTCGCTGGCGCCCCTGGCCGAAGCGCGGCTTGGGGATAGTTCGCCGCTTGTGCGCGGTATGGCCGTATGGGCGTTGGAGCGTCTGCTTGACGGCGGGGCCTTCCAGCGCCTCAAATCGCACTGGCGAGCGCGCGAGCAGGACGCAAGCGTGGCTGAGGAATGGGACGCATGAATCCGGACGATCCAGAAAACCAGAAGCCGGACGAACCGAACGATGAGCCGCGCGCCGATGCTGCGCCATTGGAGCCAGTTGCCGAGCCTGAGCCTGCGTCGCCCGAATCCGAGCCGCCGGTGCGGGATGTTGTTTATGTTGGCGCAGAAGCGCCGCCAGAGCCAGCGCCGCCCGCTGAGCATGAGGTTGAGGATGTTGCGCCGCTGGAGGCCGACGAGCCAGCCGAAGCGCCGCCCTACATCCCCGTGTACGCGCCGCCCACACCGCCGCCAGCGCCACCACCGCGCGAGCGCGCGTTCTCGGCAGTGGATGATGATGTCCCGATGCCGCGTCCGCAGCCGTCGCGAACGGAGCGTCAGCGCGCCCGCGATGCCCGCGTCAATCTCGATCTCGATCTTGGCCGCATCAAGCGACGCAAGCGCTATGGCCTCTTCATCACCACGATCAGCGTATTGTTCATCGCGTTCGTGCTGGCGCCAGTGACGTGGGTAGCGATGTATCGCGTCGTCGATGCGCCTTCGACGTTGCTGATGATGCAGCGCGCGGCGGAGGGTGAGACCATTCGCCATTACCCGATCCCGATCAATCGGATGTCACCGCACATCGTGCGCGCGGTCATTGCAGCCGAAGATGCACGTTTTTGTGAACACGACGGCTTTGACGTTGAAGCAATTCAAGATGCGATGGAGTCGAACGCGCAAGGTGGTCGCACGCGCGGCGCCTCCACGATCAGCCAGCAGACCGCGAAGAATCTTTTCCTCTGGCCGGAGCGGTCATGGGTGCGCAAAGGCTTTGAGACCTATTTCACCGCGCTCATCGAGTTCATGTATCCCAAGCGTCGGATCATGGAGCACTATCTGAACGTCGCCGAATGGGGCGACGGCAATTTCGGTATTGAGGCTGCTGCGCGCGCCCGCTTTGGCGTCTCGGCTGCCGATCTGACGCCATTGCAAGCCGCGCGGCTCGCCGCTGTTTTACCAAGCCCCAATCGTTGGAGCGCCGATAGCCCGGGGCCGTATGTCCGCCGCCGCAGCGCAACCATCGCGCAACGCGCTGGCGTCGTGCGCAACGAGCGCCTGGCTGCGTGCGCGTTGATCATGGACCGGCCGGAAACGTGACATCTCTCTGAAAACGCTCGCTACGCTGCGCATTTCCCCATTCTAGGGATACCGTAATCCTTAACGTGCGCTAAGCTCCCGCCCGCGTGGGACTAAAGGGGAGTAGCGCATGTCGTTGGCGCTCATCATCGCAATTGCGGCGCTTGTGGGCGTCGTGCTGTTGGCTGCGGCCTTCTACATTTGGACGCGCTATTACGAAGCGCGCGCCGATCGCACCTTTATGACCCAAGACGATCGCGGCTTTAAGCGCGCGCTCGAAGGCAAGACGGTGCTGTGGGATTACGAGGAATCCGTCGTGCGCGGACCATCGGCGCCGCACATCGAGTTTGTCGGTCTTGATCCAGCAACCGGTGGTCGACGCAATGTGAAGCTCATGGATCCCAAAACCGGCGCTATCAATCTGCGCCCGCATTATTGCGCGCCGTTGCCGTTCGAAGCCGTCACCAATGACAGTCACAAAGTCATCGTCGAAGCGCGCGTGCAGTTCAGCTTGAACCGCGCGCTGCTGAAGCACGTCTATGAGATTCAAGAGTTCAGCTTTGCGCTGGAAACGCGCATTCAGAGCGCGTTCCGTTCTGAGATTGGCAAGCGCTCCGACGAAGAATTGCGCCAGCACTTGAGCGAAGTTGAGCGCGCGGTGATCGAGCATCTGCGCCGTGACGAGACCGAAGGCGATGAAGCAGGCGAGCCAGGCATGGCGCTCGGCGTACGCTTTCACACCGCCAACTTCACCTACACCCAGCCCGATGAGTTCTCCGTCGCTGCGCAAGCGATTGCATTGCCGCCGGGCGCTACGCCGGAGCAACATCAGCAAGCCATCGCCCGCGCTGCTGCGGCCCAGCGTGCGCAAGGCGCCTCCGGTGTGCTCAGCCTGCGGCCACAACAGCTGGATCAATTGTCCGACGTGTTCAAAGGCCGTGACCCAGCCGCAACCGCTGCGATCCTCACGATGCTTGAGATGCAAACGCGTCAGAACATTGCCGAGGCGCTTGCAGCGTCCGGTCAGCTGATCGTGGTGACGCCGCAAGAGCTAGGCCTCATTGGCGCTGCCGCCCAGCGCGATGCGATCCTGAACCGGACAGCCGCGCGGGCCAGCGATCCGCTTGCCTCGCCAGCGCCCAATGGCGGCCTTCGCGGCGCCGAAAGCCACGCTTAGGCCCCCAAATCCAAGACGAAAACGCGTGCGGCGCCGCCCGCGCTTGCGCTGACGGGGCTTGCACTGCCATGACGTGACCGGTGGCGCTGCTTCGTGCGGCGATGGGGTGGGAGCGAGCGCATAGTGCTGAGAACGTTATTCGCGATCGGCGCCTTCGTTGGCATGATTGCACTCTGCATTGTCGGCTGGGAGTACGGCGGCATAGGCGGCCTGATCGGCGGCGCGCTTGGCTTTCTCATCCGCTTGCCAGGACGTGGTCTCGATTGGGGCGAGCGCCTGGGCAACGCTTATGTCGGCGCCTTGATGGGTTTGCCTGTCGGCTTGCTGATTGGCGGCTTCATCATGGTCGGCATGCCTGCGCTCCTGAACGCTGCCAACGCCGCGCCGCAATAAAGTCCAAACCAGCGCGCAACCTCTCGTGTGGGAGGCGTTCATTATGCGCGCAATCATCTCGGTCGTTGCTCTGGCTTTGGCGTTCGCTGCGGGCACGGCGCTCGCGCAGGACAAGACCCAAAATCCGAACCAGCAGGTCGACTACGCCGGCTTTCGCAATCTCACCGGGGAGGTGGAGAGCTATCGCGACGATCGGCTAGTTTCGCTCGCCGCCTTTCAGCGCATGGCGCGCGAGCCCAACACCATCATCCTCGACGCGCGCTCCGCCGACGCTTACGCGCGTGGCCATATCGACGGCGCGATCAATCTGCCGTTCACCGATTTTACCGATCAAAGTCTGCGCGCCGCGCTGCGCGATCCGAACGTGCGCATTCTGATCTATTGCAACAACAATTTCTCAAACAACGCGCAGCCCGTGATCCTGAAACGCGTCGAACTCGCACTCAACATCCAGACCTTCATCAATCTCTACGGCTACGGCTATCGCAACGTCTATGAATTACAAGAGATCGTGGACTTCACCGACCCGGCTGTGCGCTGGGTGGCGAGTTAGGCGGCGCCGTGCATCGGCGTTCACGCCGATACTTCCGTCATCCTGGGGCTTCGCGGAACGCGAAGAGCCCAGGATCCAGGAGCAACAAGCCGTGTGTTTGCCCCTGGGTCCTGGGCTCATCCGCTTACGCGCTCAAGCGCTCCAGCGAATGCCCCAGGATGACGGCGCACGCAGAGAAAACACCAAGCTTGTCCTGCCATCATGCATGCGCCAGTCTCCGCGCCGAATCTGGGAGAGGGACTATGCGCAGACGAGATGTTTTGCTGGCTTTGAGCGCGATCGCCGTCGCCGCCTGCACGCCGCCGGCGCAAGATGCAGACGCGCCGCCTGCGGGCGCGGAGATTCCCGATCCTGCGGCGATCATCCGCCCGCTCTACGATCCGTACATCGCACAAGCCGAGACGTTTCCCGGCCTCGAACAACAAGCGCCATGGTCAGCCGCGATGCTTGCCTCGCTGCAATCGATGATGGCGCGCTCGCAAGCCATGGGCGAGCCGATCCTCGATTTCGATCCGCTGATCGATGCACAGGATTTCCAGATCACCGATCTCAATGTCGTGACTGAAAGCGTAGTCGAAAACAGCCACGCCAGCGTCCGCTCCAGCTTCAACAATGGAGGCGCTGCGACGGAAGTGGTTTACGATCTAGTCTGGGAAAATGACGGCTGGCGCGTCGATAACGTCCGCACCAGCCGCTGGGATTTGCGCGTGATTGCGACGGGCTAACCCCTCACTACTCCGCCATCAAGCGCACCGTCGCCGTGCGGCGGCGGAAGCTTGTTTCTTCGTAGAGCATCGACACGCGCGTGATGTTGCGGTCGTCGCCGACGAGATCGATGGCGCGCGTGCATTGGCCGGCATTGATGCGCTGACGCACGCTCACGTCTTGGCTGCCGCCATTGGCGAAACGCACGTCCAAATCGTAGAAGTGCACCGGATTGCGATAGACACACAGTTTGATGCGCTCGAATTGGCGCGGACCTTCAACCACGATGACATCGCGGTCGGTGCGGTCGCGCACTTCGCGCACGCCGATCTGCGTCCACGCCGCCGCAGGGCTAGCGCACGCCATCGCTGCCAGCGCAGCACCCAAGAAAACAGCTTTCAACTTCACATTGGCCTCCCATCAGGTCGGACCCCTCACAGGAGGTCTAACGGGGAGGGCGGCGAAGTCCGTCGCTCGGCTCTTACCCATTCCCGGATTGCGCATCGCGCAAGTCCGGGACCCATAAACACGCCTGTGTGCAAGTTTGCGCGTTATCGCGAACCAGCTGTGTTTATGGGTCCCGGGCTCACCGCTCTGCGGCGCCCCGGGAATGGGTGATCAGAATAGTTGGAAAGAGCTACTGCTCCTCCACCACCGTGCCGGTGCGGATGCTTTCGCGGACGTGGCCGAGGACGAGGGCGCTGTCGACTTGATCTTGCTCGGTGGTCGAGAGCCGGAGCGCTGCGAGCGCGTCGGCCTCTGCGAGCGGGAAGGCGCGCTGATGCATGCGGGCCGCTGCACGCAAGCGCAGGGCGAGTGGATCGTTTGGGCGCTTGTCGAGTGCGGTTGAGAGATCTTCTTCGGCGAGGCGGAAGTCGGCTTCCATGGCGTAGGCGCGGGCGCGGTCGATCAGCAGATCGGGCATTTCTTCGGCGTCCGGCGCGACGGTGGCGATGGCGCGTGTGAACGCGCTGCGGGCTTGGCCGGGTTCGCGTGCGAGCAGCCATGCATTGCCGGCTTGTGAAAGCAATTGCGCGCGGAGGCTCACTTGCGCCGGGTTCAGCGCGCTCGCGAGCGATTCCAAACGACGCGCGCCATCTTCGGCGCGGTTCTGCGCGATGAGCGCGAGCGCCGCGCAGCGATAGGCGTTGACCGATTGCGTGTCCGCCGCCCAGGCCATGCCTTCTTCGTAGGCGCGCTCAGGAGCGGTTTCGATCAGCGCGACGCATTGTTCGTAGCGCGTGTCAGCGACGCCAGCGTCGGCTTGCGCCATGGCGAACGGCAACATCAAGGCGGCCAAAGTCGAGATCATGCACGCATCCCCGCGATAAACGTCCCCAAGCGCTCTGAGCGATGCCCCAACAATGGCCCGCTGCCAAGCTGTTCGATCATCTGACGAGCGCCTCGGCGTGGGCGATGAGCCGTTCCAGATCCGCCGGGCGGGAGAGCCGGTGGTCGCCGTCCGGGATGATTTCGAGGGCTAGGTCATCGCTTTGAATGAGCGCTGCCAGCGCCTCGACGTGCGCCACCGGCACGTCTGGATCGGCGCCGCCTTGGAGGATGCGGACGGGTCCGGCGAACGGGTAGGGCTGGTCCATCAGCAGATGCGTGCGCCCGTCTTCGATCAGCGCTCGGGTGATGATGTTCGGCTCAGACGAGTATTGCGACGCCTCTTCGATCCGGCCGTCGCTCATGATCGCCGCCTTATCGGAGGTGCGCATCCCGGCCCACATCAGCCGCTCGGTGAAGTCCGCCGCTGGCGCGATGAGGAGGAGGCCGGCGACGCGCTTAGGCCGCGCCCGCGCCGCCAGTAGCGCCAGCCAGCCGCCCATAGATGAGCCGACGAGCACGAGCGGGCCCTCGGTGCGCTGGTCGATCACCGCGAGCGTATCGGACAGCCAGCGCGAGATGGTCCCGTCCTCGAACCGGCCTTCGGATTGCCCGTGGCCAAAATAGTCAAACCGGACAAAGCCTTGGCCGCGCGCCTCGGCCCAGCGGGCCAGCGTTTCGGCCTTCGTGCCCGCCATGTCGGACTTAAAGCCGCCCAGCCAGACGAAGGTCGGCGCGCGCCCGGCGCCTCTCTCCAGCGCTAAACGCACATCCTCATGCTCAAAAGCCTCGATTTGGCCGAATGGCATGGCTCTACTCCCGAGCGAAAACCGGCAGAAATCCGGCGGCGTTACGCGCGTGTTGAATGAATGTTAGCGCTCTGTTCAGCAAAACCATTATGAAACATTGGTTTAGTCTTTTGTGACGGTAGCCGGCGGCGGCGGAAGCATTGCAAGAAGGTCACATCCTTTCAGTTCTGCAAGTAACGCCTGAGCTTAACGCTGGCGGCGTCGAACGGACCACGCTTGAAATAGCGGAGGCGATCAGCCGCGCCGGGGGGCTCGCTTTGATCGCTAGCGCCGGCGGCCGTCTCGAGCCGGACCTCGAGACGGCCGGCGGCAACCTCATCAAGTTGCCCGTTCACACCAAGAACCCAATCACGGCGCTCGCCAATGCGTGGGCGCTCGCGCGCATCATCAAGCAACGCAAAGTCTCAATCGTACACGCGCGCTCGCGCGCCCCGGCCTGGAGCGCGATGATCGCTGCGCGGATGGCTGGCGTGCCGTTCGTGACGACGTTCCACGGCATCTACAATGCCCGCTCTGGCCCGAAGCGCTACTACAATTCAGTGATGGCGAAAGGCGACGTCGTTATCGCCAATTCCGAATACACGCGTGAACACATCCTCGCGAATTACGACATCAAAGCCGAGCGCGTTGTCACCATTCCGCGCGGCGTTGATGTCGATGCATTCGATCGCGCCAAGATCAGCGAAGACGCGATCGCTGCAATGCGCGCGAGCTGGCAGGTCGCCGCCAACGATCCGCGCCTCGTCGTGATCGTGCCGGCTCGGCTGACGCGTTGGAAAGGTCAGCTGGTCATGATCGAAGCTTTGGCTTTGATCGAAAAACGCAGGCCTGGCGCGGTGAAAGTCGTGTTCGCGGGCGATGCCCAAGGCCGCTCTTCTTACGTCGAAGACATGACAGCTGCGATAGATAAACACGGACTGCGCGAAGCGGTGGCGCTCGCTGGTCACTTGCGGCAAATGCCGGAAGCGTTTGCGGCGTCGGACATCGCAGTGTTCCCTGTGATCGAGCCGGAAGCGTTCGGACGAGGCGCAATCGAGGCGCAGGCGATGGGCGTTCCTGTTGTGGCGTCGAATATTGGCGGCTTCACCGAAACGGTGCGCGAAGGCGAGACCGGTTTGCTGACGCCGGCCGGCAACGCTGCAGCGCTTGCTGCGGCGATCGAACGGATGATCGATCTTGGACCGCAAAAGCGTGCGGAAATGGGTCGCAGCGGTGCGGCGAGAGTGCGGGCGCTTTATTCGAAAACTGCCCTGCAATCGGCCACATTAGCGGTTTACCAACGCGTTCTGCGCGAAGCAGCGGATAAGCGCGTGCCAAGCCGTCCGGCCCAGCCCGTGCTATGATGCGAAGTGAGTGAGGCGAGATGATTCCCTGGCGCAAAGCCAAAGCATCCAATGATGAGCACGCCAACAACATCCTGGTGATCCAGCTGGGCGGCGTGACCGAGTTCGTGCACGCGCTCGCGGCGGCGAAGCTCATTCGCGAAGCCCATGTCGGCGCGCGCATTACTTTGCTCACCACCGAAACGACTAAAGAGCTTGCCGAGCAATGCCCTTATTTCGATGCGGTCGAAGCCGACGGCAAACCGCAAGAGCCGCAGGCGATCACCAAGCTGATCGCACGCATCCGCGCGGCGAAGTATGATTTCGTCTATGATTTGGAAGGCTCAAGCCGCACCAAGAATTACTTCCAAGGCTTGCGCCCGTGGCCGCCGAAATGGTCCGGCCCGATCTCGGGCGCGAGCCATGCTTATGTTGACGCCGATCGGGCCAATCGCAATCCACTCGATCGCTACGCTGGTCAGCTCGCAGCCGCTGGTATCAACACCGGCAGCGCGCCGCTGACATCGGACCTCTCATGGCTGCGCGGCGTGCTGCGTGACCCGCCGCGTTTGAAGCCAGATTATTTCGGCATTCGCGGTCCGTACGTTTTGCTGCTGCCGCGCGGCACTGATGCCGAGCCGAACCGCCGCTGGCCGGAAGAAAAATATATCGATCTCGCCCGCCGCATCGTGCGCCAGGGCGTGACGCCAGTGGTGCTGGGCGGAACGGAGGAGCGCCCCGTCGGCGCCGCCATCGCCAAGGCTGAGCCGCTGGCTAAAAACTTGGTCACCCGCCCGGACTTCGCCCAGTGCGTTGGCTTGGCCGAGCGCGCCTCGTTCGCGGTAGGCGACGATGTTGACTTGATGCATGTCGCCGCCGCTGCCGGGGCGCCGTGCCTGGTTTTCCTGTCGTCACTCAACCACCCCGAGCGGGCTTCACCACGCGGGCGTTCTGGCGTGGTCGCGTTGACCGCCGCCGTCATCGCTGACCTGCCGGTCGAGCAGGTGGACGCACAATTGCGCAATTGTGGGGTTTATCGCCAAGCCGCGACCGCTTGATACTAAGGCGCGCACAGGCGATATTCAGTCCGTTGAGTCCGCGTCCTGACCGGCGCGGGCTGACGCTTGCTTATCAACAACGACAGGAGAAGGCCCGATAGCCAGACGTCCGTACGCCGCGCCACCGCCATCCAAAGATGGCCCGCGCGTGAATGAAGATATCCGCGGCGTGCCGCGCGTTCTTCTCATCGATGCCGAAGGTGAAAAACAAGGGGAGATGCCGATATCAGCGGCGCTCGACGCTGCGCGTGAAGCCGGCCTCGATCTCGTTGAAGTCGCCCCCAATTCCGAGCCGCCGGTCTGCAAGATTCTCGATTACGGCAAGTTCCGTTTCGAGGAGCAGAAGAAGAAGGCCGAGACGCGCAAGAAAGCCAAACGCGTCGAGCTCAAAGAGATCAAGGTTCGTCCGAACATCGACGACCACGATTACGAAGTGAAGATGAAGGCCATCCATCGCTTCTTCGAAGAGGGCGACAAGGTGAAGGTCACCCTGCGCTTCCGTGGCCGCGAAATGCAGCACACCAATCTCGGCATGGATCTGCTTGATCGAATGCGCACCGAACTCGACGGCATCGCCAAAGTCGAGCACGAGCCGCGCTTCGAAGGCCGCCAAGTCGTCATGGTGATGGCGCCGCGGAACTAAGCGGCGATTCAGTCCGAACGTTTGAGATTGATCGCATTTGGGAGTGTCGTGCATGCGCGCGTTTCTGTTTGTGATCTTCGCCTTGGCCGCCTGCGCTCAACCCGTGGGCGGCGAGGTAGAGTCCGCGCCGCCACCGGAGCAGGGCGGCTCTGAACTCGTTCAACAAATCCAAGCTGATCTCGAACGCCTTGACCGCGAACTCGCGGCGGAAGGCGTCGTCGCAGTTAGTTTAAATGAAACCGCTGACTTGGGTGGCGGACTGAATGTTCGTCCGCTTTCAGTCATCGAAGACAGCCGTTGTCCGGCCAATGTCGATTGCGTTTGGGCGGGCCGCGTTGTGCTGCGCGCTGAAGTCAACGGGCAGCCGACCGACATCACGCTGGACGAGCCGCTGACCACGCCGAACGGCGTTGTTTTGCTCGCGGTGGTGAAGCCGTCGCCCTGGAATGAATGGCCGCAGGCCGAATTGCCGATCCCGCCCTATCGTTTCGGCTTCCGGCGCGGCTAAACTCCAGGCCATGACGATGCGCGCCCTCTTGTTCTCCGCATTGCTAACGCTGGCCGCTTGCGCACAAACGCCAGCAGAGCCGCCGCCTGCGCCCACGCCTACGCAGCCTCCGCCGGTTTACACCGTGCGCACCGAGCTTGGCCGCCAGGTGCAAGCCGACATGGCGCGTCTTGATCGCGAACTGAGCGCGCCGGGGATTGTGTCTGCCGGCGCCGGCGAGACCGCCGATCTGGGCGGCGGCCTTTTCGTGCGCCCGCTCGCCATCATTGAAGACAGCCGCTGTCCGCAGAACGTCCAATGCTTGTGGGCAGGCCGGATGCGCGTCCTCGCCAACGTGTCGGGCCGCGAGACTGAACTCACGCTCGGCGAAACCGTGCAAACGCCGCGCGGTGCAATTGCATTTGAGATTGCCTCGCCAGGCCCGTGGTCGGAGTGGCCGAGCGATGAAGTCGGTCCGCGCCCCGCGTTCCGCTTCGGCTTTCGCCGCGCGAACTAGCCCCGGCTGAAGCGCCGACGCTTGGTCATGATCGTCATGTTGACGAGCAGCAGCGCCAGCGCTGCGCCGAAGCCGATCAGGTTGAGCGTCGGAATAAGATCAGCGTTCGCCGCCGCTTCTTCGGCGAGCCGTGACTGGATGTCGTTCTCCGCCGCATTGCGCTGCGCGGCTTCGATCGCTTGCTGCGCTTGTTCGCCGACGAGGCCGAAATCCAATCCCGGCGGCAAGCCGAGCATTGTCGCGCTCACGCCCGAAACAGCGGGCAGGCGCGCTGGCGCGTAAAGCACATGCGTGCCGAACGCGATCACCAACGTCGCCAAGATCGCCATCAGCCAGCGCGATCCAGCGATTGCGGCGAGCGAGGTCGAGACTTTCGCTTTCTCCTCGCGAAATATCTGCTTGGCCTCGTCCAGGTTTTGCGGCTGTCTGACCATTGCGGCGTCTCCCCGAGGGCATTTAACCACGGCTTTGACAGCGCTCCAATCCGAGCGCAGGCTTAGCGGTAGGGGAGAACCGTAATGCTGATTTCACGCCGACGCACGCTGACACTTCTAAGCGCCAGCGCGCTCGCTGCCTGCGCCGAGCGGGTCGATGTTGATGAGCCGAGCATCGCCGCGACAACGCCCGCCGAAATGGAAGGTCCGTTCTTTCCGCCTAACACAAATATCGAGCGCGACGCCGATCTCACGCGACTCGCGGGTCGCAGCGAGCGCGCGGCTGGCGCTGTTATTCAGGTGCGCGGTCGTCTGCTTGACCGGAGCGGCCAGCCTTTGTCTGGCGCGCGCGTTGAGCTTTGGCAGGCAAATGCAGCGGGTCGGTACGCACATCCGGGCGATGCCGCCAACACCCAGCCATTGGACCCCAACTTCCAAGGCTACGCACTGCTGCAAACCGGCGCCGACGGCAGCTTCAGCGCCACCACGATTAAGCCGGGCGGCTACGACGTCCCCAGCGTCGGCCGTCGCACCCCGCACTTGCACTGGAAGTTCGCCGCCGGCCAACGTGAGCTGACGACCCAAAGCTACTTCCCCGGCGAGCCCGAAAACGAGATCGACGCCCTGATGCGTCGGATGGGCGCCCCAGCACAGCACCTGATCGTTCGGGCTGGTGCGGCTGGGCCGGAGAGCGCCTTGGGGTTCGACTGGGACATTACCCTTTAGACGCGGGCTTCGGCTTGCCCCCGACCCGGCCCTCTGCTATCAGCCCCGCCTTCTTGGGGTGGCCCGGCCTAAAGGCATGCCGTGGCGACCCTCTATAGCGTGTGGGATTTCGGTCCCGCGCCATCCAACCGAGGATCAAATGCCCAAACTGAAGACCAAGAGCGGCGTCAAAAAGCGCTTCAAGCTCACGGCCTCAGGCAAAGTGAAGGCCGGCCCTGCCGGCAAGCGCCACCGCCTGTCGAGCCACAATGGAAAATACATCCGTCAAAATCGCGGCATGGACACGATCGCAGACGCTGATGCCAAGCGCATCAAGCTCTGGATTCCTTACGGCCTCAGCTGACCCTTATTTGACGGAGAGTTACAATGGCACGCGTTAAAGGCGGCGTCACAGCGCACGCCCGCCACAAGAAAGTTTTGAAGAAGGCGAAAGGCTATTACGGCCGTCGCAAGAACACCTTCCGCGCAGCAAACGCTGCCGTCGAGAAGGCCGGCCTCTATGCGTATCGCGATCGTAAAGCCAAGAAGCGCAGCTTCCGCGCGCTTTGGATCCAGCGCATCAACGCTGCGGTCCGTGAAGAGGGCCTCACGTACTCGCGATTTATGAGCGGGCTCGCCAAGGCGGGCATCGCGCTGGACCGTAAGGTCATGGCCGATATCGCCATGCACGAGCCAGCGGCTTTCAAAGGCCTGATCTCCCAGGCCCAAGCCGCACTGAAGTAAGCCGTTGCGCTACGCCATCCTTCCCCTCGATGGGGAAGGTGGCCGCGAAGCGGCCGGAAGGGGTGGTGGCGCGACGCTTCGGATTGGCCTCATGAGGCAAGTCTTCAATCGTTGAGTGACCACCCTCTCAGTCAACGCGCTCCGCGCGCTGACAGCTCTCCCATCGAGGGAGAGCGGGGGAGTCACGATGAACGCCGGTACCACTGATCTTCAATCTCTCGAACGCGACCTGCTCGCGCGCGCCGACGCCGCTAACGACGAAGCGTCGCTCGAAGCGCTGCGCGTCGAACTCTTCGGCAAGCAAGGCTCGATCTCGGCGCTGATGCGCAATCTGGGCTCAATGAGCCCGGACGAGCGCAAAACCTATGGCGCAGCGCTCAACGTCCTGAAGGATAAGCTCACCGAGACGATCGTCACCAAGAAAGCCGGCCTCGCCGAAGCTGAGCTCGATCGCCAGCTTCAGAGCGAAGCAGTCGACGTAACACTGCCACCAGTGAAGCCGCGGCTCGGCACGATCCATCCGGTCAGCCAAGTGATGGAAGAGCTCGCGCAAATCTTCGGCGAGATGGGCTTCGCACTTGAGGAAGGTCCGGACATCGAGACCGACTTCAACAACTTTACCGCGCTCAATTTCCCGCCGAAGCATCCGGCGCGCGAAACGCACGACACGTTCTTCATGAACGCCCGCGACGAGAAGGGTGAGCGCAAAGTGCTGCGCACGCATACCTCACCGGTGCAAGTGCGCACGATGCTGAAGCAAAAGCCGCCGATCCGCATGATCTGCATGGGGCGCACCTTCCGCAAAGATTCAGACGCCACGCACACGCCGATGTTCCACCAGATCGAAGGCCTCGTCATCGACGAGACCTCGACCATGGCCGATCTCAAAAGCGTGCTGATCGCGGCGATCAAAGCCTATTTCGAAGTCGACGACGTGCGCCTGCGTTTTCGTCCGCACCATTTCCCGTTCACCGAACCGAGCGCGGAAGTCGATGTCGGCTGCGATCGCTCTGGCGGTCAGATCAAAATTGGCACGGGCGAGGATTGGCTGGAAATTCTCGGCTGCGGCATGGTGCATCCCAACGTGCTGAAACAGTGCGGCCTCGATCCCGAAAAATACCAAGGCTACGCCTTCGGCATGGGCATCGATCGCCTCGCCATGCTGAAATACGGCATGCCGGACCTGCGCGACTTCTTCGCCGCCGATACGCGCTGGCTGAAGCACTACGGGTTTAGTCCGTATCTCTTGCCGGGCTTGGCGCAGGGAGTGGGCTGATGGACAGCTTCCCGACGTTGATCGGCGCTGGCCCGACTTGGGTGAGCTTGGATCGTGTCGATACGAACGAACGCAGCCCGAAAGCGCGCGTAAGATTCGCCGTTGGCTCTTTATCGGACGAGTTTGATGCGGAGCTCGTTTACGCGGCCTCAGTCGCGAAGGACTTTGACTCCGTTAGCAGGGGCACAATCACCGAGGCTCAGCTGACTACGACGGACACTGAACTCGTGTTGGATATTCGGCGCGTGTCTGACGACCTCGTGGAGGTCACTGCGCATGTCCGGAGGTTCAATCCGGACTACCAACTGTTCTTCCAATTCGGCGTCGAGAAATCAAACTTGGGCAGCGTCGTATCCTCGCTTCGCAAGAACTTCTGTTAGGGCGGCTTCCCAATGAAATTCACGCTCTCCTGGCTCAAAGAGCATCTCGCGACCGATGCAAGCATCGACGCCATCGTCGAAACCATGACTATGACGGGTCTCGAAGTAGAATCCGTCGAGAACGCCGGCGAGAAGCTGAAGGCGTTCACCGTCGCGCGCATCATCAGCGCCGCGAAGCACCCGAACGCCGACAAGCTGCAAGTCTGCCAAGTCGAAACCGCGCTTGGAAATCTCGAGATCGTCTGCGGCGCGCCGAACGCGCGCGCGGGCCTCGTCACCGCCTTCGCGCCGATCGGCACGTACATTCCAGGCAGCGGCATCACGCTTGAGCCGAAGCCGGTGCGCGGCGTCGTTTCCAACGGTATGCTCTGCTCGGGCGCCGAGCTTGAACTCGACACCGACGCTGACGGCATTCTCGAACTCGATGCCGAACTCAAAGTCGGCACACCGCTCGCGGAAGCGTTGGGCCTCAACGATCCTGTGGTCGACATCGAAGTCACGCCGAACCGCCCTGACTGGTTGGGCGTCGCCGGCATCGCGCGCGATCTCACCGCTGCAGGCGTCGGCAAGCAAACGACGAAGCCGATCTTGCCCGTACCCGGTCGCTTCCCGTCGCCGACGAAAGTCGCGACCGACGACGCGCAAGCCTGCCCGATGTTCGCTGGCCGCCTCATTCGCGGCGTGAAGAACGGGCCGTCGCCCGTATGGCTGCAACAGCGACTGCGCGCGGTGGGTTTGCGCCCGCGTAACGCGCTGGTCGATATCACCAATTTCATCTCGCTTGATCGCGCGCGCCCGCTGCATGTCTATGATGCGGCGAAACTCAAAGGCACGGTTCGCGCGCGCCTCGGCCGCGAGGGCGAAAGCTTCAAGGCACTGGACGGCAACGTCTATAACGTCACGCCCGACATGTGCGTCATCGTCGATGACGAAAAAGTCTTGGGGCTCGGCGGCGTCATGGGCGGCGAGGAGAGTGGCTGCTCTGAAACCACCGTCGATGTATTGGTTGAAAGTGCATACTTCGATCCGACGCGCACGCACGCTACCGGCCGCGCCACCGGCATCATCTCCGATGCGCAATATCGCTTCGCGCGCGGCGTCGATTCCGGTTTTGTCGTGCCGGGCCTCGAACTCGCAACGCGCATGATCCTCGATCTGTGCGGCGGCGAGCCGAGCGATATCATTGTCGCTGGCGAAGAGCCAGCGCCGCCGCCTGCCATCACCTTCGATCCCGACCGCGTGCGCCAACTTGCCGGCATCGACGTCAAGGCGATGCGCGTGCGCGCTGTGCTGAAAGATCTGGGCTTCGAGACAAGCGCCGAAGGACAAAGCTCCAAGCGCATCATCGTGCAACCGCCGACCTGGCGTCGTGACGTCGAAGGCAGCGCCGATCTCGTTGAAGAGGTCGCGCGCATCGAAGGTTTCGACAAACTGCCGTCGCTTGCGCCGCCGCGCGCTGCTGGTTTCCGTCCGCCGCCCGCGAGCGTCGGCGAAAGCCGCACGCGCCTCGCGCGCCGCGCCGTTGCATCGCTCGGCTATTTCGAGGCAATCACTTGGAGCTTCTGCTCGCGTGCGCAGGCGCAAGCCTTCGGCGGCGGCAGCGAAGAGATGCTCGTCTCCAACCCGATCGCATCTGATCTAGATTGCATGCGCCCGACCGCGTTGCCGCAACTCCTCGCCGCCGCGCAAGCCAACGCCAATCGCGGCTTCGATGACGCGCGCTTGTTCGAAGCCGGACCCGCGTACGCCAACACCAACGAAGGCGGCCAACAACGCACCGTGACGGCGATCTGGCACGCCAGCCCGCCACGCCACTGGCGCGCAGCACCTCAGCCGGACATTTTCGACATTAAGCGCGATCTCATGATCGTGATCGAAGCGCTCGGCGCGCCAGTCGCATCGCTGCAAACCGCCAGCGACGCGCCCGCGCACTGGCGTCCTGGCCGCACCGGCGCGCTGAAGCTTGGGCCGAAGGTGATCGCGTACTATGGCGAGATCCATCCGCGCGCGCTGAAAGCTATCGGCGTCGAAGCGCCCGCGCTTGCGTTCGAGATTTTCCTCGACGCACTGCCCGCGCCGCGCGCGAAAGGCTCACGCGCCAAGCCGCCGCTCGAAAAGCTCGAACTGCAGCCGCTCACCCGCGACTTCGCCTTCGTCGTCGACGATGGCGTGAGCGCCCAAGACGTCGTCCGCGCCGCCTTCGGCGCCGATAAAGCGCTCATCAGTGATGTGTCGCTGTTCGACGTCTATCGCGGCGAACGCATGAACCCCGGCAAGAAGAGCCTCGCCATCGAAGTCACGCTGCAACCGCGCGACAAAACGCTGACGGATGCTGACATCGAAGCGGCGAGCGCGAAGATCGTCAGCGCTGTTGCGAAGGCGACGGGCGGGACGCTGCGGAGCTAATCCCTCCCCGCGAGGGGAGGGTGTCGCAAAGCTTGCTTTGCGACGGGTGGGCGGCAGCGCCATTGCTGTAAGCACCGCGCTCTCTTCCCACCCCTGAGCTTGCGCGACGCACAAGCTGACACCCTCCCTTCCAGGGAGGGATCAACGCCACCTTGCAACGCGCTCCGCTTCACGCAACGCACGCAACAAATTGCCGCCAGCGAGTCCCGCCAGATCGCGATCGCTCCAGCCGCGCCGCATCAGTTCGGCAAACAAGATCGCGTAGCCATCGACGCCTTCCATGCCGACCGGCAGAAAAGGGATGCCATCATAATCGCCGCCGAGCCCAACCGCGCCGCGCCCCGCAATGCGAGCGATGTGTTCGATATGATCGGCGATCACGCCCGCATCAATCTCAGGCCGCGGGTTGGCTGCGACCCAGGCGGCAAGTCCGGCCGTCACAGCCGCTTCGTTGGCGGGATTGAGCGCGCGCAGGCGTGCTTGTTCGCCCAAGCGCGCAGCACCCCATTGCCAGACCTCGTTCGAGGTGAAGCCTGGATAGAAGTTCACCATCACCACGCCGCGATTGCGCCGGATCAGCTGCAATACATCGTCCGGCACATTGCGCGGATGCTGCGTGACGCCGAACGCTGACGAGTGCGAGAAAATCACCGGTGCGCGCGTGACGCGCAACGCGTCGTGCATGGCTTCCGCGGAAACGTGGCTGAGATCGACCAACATGCCGATGCGGTTCATCTCGCGGATCACGTCTTCGCCGAATGGCGAGAGGCCCCCGTGGCGCGGCGCAGCGGTGGCGCTATCGACCCAATCGATCGTCGTTGAATGGGTGAGCGTCATATAGAGCACGCCCTGGCGTCGAAACTCGCGCAAGATTTCGAGATTGCTCTGGATCGCTTCGCCGCCCTCCATGCCGAGCATCGAGGCGATGCGGCCAGCGCGATGGATGCGGGCGATGTCGGCAGCGCTTTGTGCGAACTCAAACGTCTCTGGGTACGCGGCGATGATCTGGCGCGTCAGCGCGATCTGGTTGTTAACTGCTAGCGTCGCCTCCGCGCCGCGCAAACTCGCCGGTACATAGACCGACCAAAATTGCGCTCCAACTCTGCCTGCACGCAAGCGCGCGATATCGGTGTGCAGCGGCGGTGTGAGCTGGCGCGTGTCGCTGTTCAGATCGACGCGCGACAGATCGCCAGCAAAGCTATCGCGAATTTCCCACGGCAGATCGTTGTGGCCGTCGATGATCGGCGTGCGCGCCGTGATGCGGTCAAGCCGCGCGAGTTCGGCCGGTGTCGGTGGCGCGATTTGTGCGAGCGCTGGCGTGGCGAAGAGGGCGAGGGCGGTAAGTGAGAGAATGAAACGCATGCACCCAACCTATTGAGCGCATGCGCCTCTGTCACGCCTTACGGCGCTTCCCAGACGTGCGAGCCGGTATTGTTGGCTTCGTTCGATTCGTTGTTGGTGTTTGCCGGATCGACGACGTAGTCGAACTGGAAGTCTTCGCCCGACGGCCAATCCATATCCGCCCAGAACGGCAGATTGTGATTGTACACGTGCCCCGGCTGGATCGCCGGAACCTGTACGACGAGGCGGTTCGGATACGCCGCGTTCGTGTACTGCGCGATAAACGCCGCCGGGATGTCAGCACAGCCGCCGTTTTGGCCGGGACGATTGCAGTTTATCGTCACCAAAGTCGGCAGCGAAGCCGACGTGCCGATGTTGCGCACCGACACCACGCCGTGGGCGATGCGCGACGGGATCGGGATGAGATCGATCGTTCGCGCGACGATCACGCCGGGCCCGCGCGGCGCTTGAGTGATGGTCGGCGCTTGATCGGCGGCGCGGACCTGCGCGTGCGCGATCGGTGCGCTGACGAGTGCGAGTGTGGCGGCGGCGAACGCCGCGTGCAGTGAGCGCTTCATGCATTCCTCCGTTGGTTTGACCCTCAACGGAAACGTAGAGGATGCGCGCTGGAGGCGATGTGTCTGCCGTCACGCGTCCGCGAACGTCACGATGGAACCGCCAAGCCAAACAGCTGCGGCGCCGCGATCAGCGCCGAAAGCGCGAAATAGCTGAGTGCTACGACAATGAGTAAAGCGACATGGGCGGGCTTCATGACGCTGGATGTGGGGAGTGTACATGTACGCAAGTGTGTCGAGCGTCACGCGAAACGCTTGGAGCGCCGACGCGCCAGACTAAAGCCCGTAAGCTGCCGCCATCTCCGGCTCTCTCGCCGCCACAAGCCGCGCAAGATCGACAATAACCTTCGCCTGCTTCCAAGTCGCGTCATCGAGCATCTTGCCGTCAACCAAAGCTACGCCCGTGCCATCCGGCATCGCTTCGATCATGCGCATCGCGAGCTTCACTTCATCGACTTCCGGCGTGAACACACGCTTAGCGATGGCGATCTGCGAGGGATGTAGCGTCCAGGCGCCGACGCAGCCCATGAGATACGCGTTGCGGAATTGCTGCTCGCACGCGGCTTCGTCAGCGAAATCGCCGAACGGCCCGTACATGGGCTTTAGCCCATGCATCACGCACGCATCGACCATACGTGCGAACGTGTAGTGCCAGAGATCCTGCTGCGCGCTGTCACGCGCCGCGCCGTCAGCGTTCGCATCGGACAAAACGCGATAGCCTGGATGCCCGCCGCCAACGCGCGTCGTCTTCATCTTGCGCGATGCTGCGAGATCAGCAGGTCCCAAACAAATGCCATGCATGCGCGGGGACGCGCCCGCGATCGCTTCGACATTCACCACGCTCTGCGACGTCTCCAGAATCGCGTGCAGCAGGATTGGCTTCTTCAGCCCATGCTTGGCTTCAAGCAAAGCCAACAGCTGATCCATATAGTGAATGTCCCAAGGCCCCTCGACCTTCGGCACCATGATCACATCCAACCGATCGCCAAGTTCGCTGACCAGCGTATTCACATCGTCCAGATGCCACGGCGAGTTCAGCGCATTGATGCGTGACCAGAAGCCGACGCCGGCTTTCTGAAAATCGAAGCTCTTGCCCATCGTCACCGCGCCCGCGCGCGCCGCGTCTTTCGCGTCTGCCGGGATTGCGTCTTCCAGATTGGCGAGCACTACATCGACGCTCGCGGCCATCTCCGGTACCCGCGCGACGAGCTTTGCATTATGCCCCGGCACGAAGTGAACCATTCGCTCAAGCCGTACCGGCAGTTCGCGCAGCGGCTCAGGCGCGCCGGCGGCGAGGGGGGAGAAAAACTGGCGGGGAGGCTTGGTCACGAGGCTCGGTCCTGTTCTGTTCGCACTCGCAGCATGATCTGACCCGCGCGTCGGCGCAATCCAGCTATTCCCACTGGCGCTTTACCTTGAAGCAAGACCCCGGAGAGCTATTGTCCGGCGCTTCCGAGCGGGCCGAAGGGGCATTTTGGCGTGTTGCGAACCTATCTCGATTTCGAAAAGCCGGTCGCTGAGATCGAAGCCAAAATCGACGAGCTTCAGGCCCTGGCCGAAGCCTCGGGCGCGGATGCCATCTCGCAGGGCGTCGAACTCTCGCGCCTGAAAACCAAAGCCGAAAGCCAGCTGGCGCTCATCTATTCCAAGCTCGATGCCTGGCAGAAAACCCAAGTCGCCCGCCACCCCGATCGGCCACGCTTCCGCGACTATGTCGCGTCGCTCGTCACCGATTTTGTAGAGCTTTCGGGTGACCGCAATTACGGTGAAGACGCCGCCATCCTCGGTGGCACTGGCAAGTTTCTGGGCCGACCGATCGTCGTGCTCGGCCACGAAAAGGGCCGCACAACGCAAGAGCGCTTGAAGCACAATTTCGGCATGGCGCGCCCTGAAGGCTATCGAAAAGCCGTGCGCCTGATGGACCTGGCCGATAAGTTCGGACTCCCGGTCGTGAGCTTCGTCGACACCGCAGGCGCCTATCCCGGCATCGGCGCCGAAGAGCGCGGCCAGGGCGAAGCCATCGCGCGCAGCACCGAACGCTGCCTCACACTCGGCGTGCCGATGGTGGCGGTGATTGGCGGCGAGGGTGGTTCAGGCGGCGCCATTGCGATCGCGGCGGCGAACAAAGTGCTGATGCTCGAACACTCGATCTATTCGGTGATCAGCCCCGAAGGCGCTGCTTCCATCCTCTACAAGAAAAAAGATGGCGACGAGCCGAAGCCGGATCGCGTCAAGGACGTTGCCAACTCCCTGAAGATCACCGCGCAAGATTTGCTCGGCCTCAAAGTGATCGATGAAATTGTCGAAGAGCCGATGGGCGGCGCGCACCGCGAACCTGCAGCGGCCATTGCCGCCGTCGGCGCAGCAGTCGCCGCTTCGCTCGACGCCTTCTCCGGCCTTTCCCGCACCGAACTCCGCCACCAACGCCGCGACCGCTTCCTAGCTATCGGGCGCTTTGAGGATGGCGTGGCGCCTGGCGTTTAGGGACGCGGCTTTCCGATCCTCCAATCCCTGCTAGTCTCCCTTCAAAACACACACGCCATAGGGAGGCGGCCATGCATGATCTGGTTATTCGCGGCGGCACGATTGTTGACGGCAGCGGCAAGGCGCGCTTTGTCGGTGATGTCGCTATCGATGGCGGCCTTATCTCCAAAGTCGGCGGCGAGATTGGCGCGGGCGCTGAGGAGATCGACGCGACAGGCAAGATCATAGCGCCCGGCTGGGTCGATGTGCACACGCACTATGACGGCCAAGCGACCTGGGATCAGGAAATGGCGCCGTCGTCATGGCATGGCGTCACCACGGTGATCATGGGCAATTGCGGCGTAGGCTTCGCGCCAGCGAAGTCCGATAAGCACGAGTGGCTGATCGGCTTGATGGAAGGCGTCGAGGATATTCCCGGCACCGCGCTCGCCGAAGGCATGACCTGGAATTGGGAGACGTTCCCCGAGTATCTCGATGAACTCGAACGCCTGCCACGCACCGTCGATGTCGGCACGCATGTCCCGCACGGCGCAGTGCGCGCTTACGTCATGGACGATCGCGGCGCGCGCTCCGATGTGCCGACCGAGCACGAAATCGCGCGCATGTCGAAGATCGTGGAAGAGGGCCTGCGCGCCGGCGCGCTCGGCTTCTCCACGTCGCGCACGATCCTGCACAAATCCGTCGACGGCGAACTTGTGCCGGGCACCACCGCGACCAAAGAGGAACTGATCGGCATCGGCCGCGCCATGGGCCGCGTCGGTTACGGAGTCTTTGAAATGGCGTCGGACTTGAAGCGTGAGTGGAATGAGTTCGAATGGATGGGCGAGCTTTCACGCGAGACGAAACTGCCCGTCACGTTCGCGGCGCTGCAATCGATCGCCAAGGAATTGCCGCTCGAAGAGCAAATCAGCGAAATGCGCGCCGAGAACGCCAAGGGCGCCAACATCGTCGCGCAGATTGCGCTGCGCGGGAACGGCATCGTCATGGCTTGGCGCGGCACGGTGCACCCGTTCCGCTTCCGCCCGGCGTGGAAAGAGATCGCCGATCTGGCGTGGGCGGAGCAATACGCGAAGCTGAAAGACCCGGCGTTCAAGCAGCGCATGCTGACCGAGCCGAACGAGTTTCCTGAAAGCGATCTGATCGGCTTGATCATGGTCGTCGCCGGTGGCTGGACGATGCAATACGAAATGGGCCCGGACTTCAACTACGAGCCCACGAAAGACGAAACCATCGCCGCGCGCGCCGGAGCGGCTGGCGTCTCACCCGAAGAGTACGCCTACAATCTGCTCATGGCCGACGAGGGCCGGGGCTTCATCTACTTCCCGATCCTCAACTACGCCGACGGCAATCTGAACTTCCTCGAAGCGCTACAAACCGCTGACGACACGGTGAACTCACTCTCCGATGGCGGCGCTCATTGCGGCACAATCTGCGACGCCGCGTCACCAACCTTCATGCTGCAACACTGGGTGCGCGATCGCGCCGGCGGGCGCATCACGCTGGAAAACGCCGTGAAGCGCCAATGCCGCGATACCGCCATGCTCTATGGCTTAAGCGATCGCGGCCTCATCGCACCCGGCTACCTCGCAGACATGAACGTCATTGACCTTGATGCGATCAAACTAGGCAAACCTTGGCTCGCCTTCGATCTGCCCGCCAACGGCAAGCGCTTGCTGCAAAAAGCTGATGGCTATGTCTGCACGATCAAATCCGGCCAAGTGACGTTCCGCGATGGCGCCTATCAAGGCGTCCATCCCGGCCGTCTGATCCGGGGCCCGCAACAGGCAACGTCGGCGCTGGCGGCTGAGTAGCAACCGCCAGCGCGTCGTGGCCCGTGCCTTTACGGCCCGACGACGAAATCCGCCGCGGTCAGCGCCAAACCTGTGCCCAGCGTTGCAAACAGCACTGCTGGCGCGCCTGCGCCGTTGCCATCTGCGTCGTAATAGAGCGCGCCGGTGGCCGGGTCGTAGATGATGTGGTCGTTGGCATCGAGCGCAGCCGTGCCGATCACAAACTCGCTTGCGTCCACAGATCCGCCCACTGCGCTGAAGATCGAGTTGTACAACAGGATCGTGTCATCCGTGACGCTAAAATCTGCGATCGTGTCAGCGTTGAGCGCTCCCAGCGTCGCCGAGAAGATGAACGTGTCAGCGCCCGCACCACCAATGATAGAATCGACGCCGAAGCCGCCATCAATCGTGTCGCCTTCGTTGCCGCCTTCGATGGAATCGTCGCCGTCGTCGCCGTAGAGGGTGTCAGTGCCGTCGCCGCCAAAGATGTCGTCCGCGCCAGATCCGCCGACCACGTTGTCGTTGCCCTGTCGGCCAAAGATGGTGTCATCGTTGGCCCCGCCAGTGACGACGTCATTTCCGTTGCCGCCGTCCATCAGATTGGTCCCGCCGCCACCGAAAAGTGTATCAACGCCATCGCCGCCGTAGAGCGAGTCCGCGCCGTCGTCGCCATTGAGTTGATCGTCGCCTGTGCGGCCATAGAGCGTGTCGTTATCGGCGCCGCCCATGAGCCAATCGTCGTTGTTGCCGCCATCGACAATGTCATCGCCCACACCAGCAGCAACCGTGTCGTTACCGTCGCCGCCGTAGATAAGATCGACGCCGCCGAAGCCTGAGATCGCATCTGCGCCGCCCAAGCCAGAGAGCGTGTTGGCGAAATCGTTGCCGCGCAGATCGTTGCCGAGAATGTTGCCGGTCGCGCTGTCCGCGCCGCCTTCGTTCGACAGGTAGAGATTTTCGACGTACGCGCCGAGCGCGTAGCTCACAATCGAGGTGATCGTATCCGTGCCGGCGCCTGCGCTTTCGCCGACGACGTCTCCAGCATTATCTACGCCGTAGCTGTCGTTGCCGGCGCCGCCGTACATGCTGTCGGCGCCTAAGCCGCCGAAGAGGTCATCGTCGCCAGCGCGGCCGTACATCGTGTCGTTGTCGCCGCCGCCTCCCATGGAGTCGTTGCCATTGCCGCCATCGATGAGGTCGATGCCGATGTCGCCCGTCAGCGTGTCGACGCCGTCGCCGCCGTAGAGCGTGTCGTCGCCACTGGCGCCAACCAAATAATCGTCGCCAGCGCGGCCGGTCAGCGTGTTGTTGCCGGCGTTGCCGGCGATTACGTTGGCAAGTTCATTGCCGGTGCCATTTGTATTGGCGACGCCGAGCAATTGCAGGCTCTCGAAGCCCGCGCCCAACGTCCACGTCACATAAGATCGCACCAGATCCGTTCCGCCGGACGGGCCGTTCTCGATCAGAGTCACCGTGGCGCTATCGACGATATATGTATCGTTGCCATCGCCACCATACATCACATCGACGCCGCCGCCGCTGGTCAGCGAGTCATCGCCGGCGCGACCATAAATGGTGTCGTTGTTGCCGCCGCCATCAATAGTGTCATCGCCGCCCGCGCCATCGATAAAATCATTGCCGCCGCTGCCGAGGAGTGTATTCGCGGCGCCGTTACCGATCATGGTGTTGTTGAGCTCGTTGCCGATGCCATTGATAGCGCTGGCGCCGGTCAGTGTGAGATTTTCGACATTTGCAGTCAGCGTGTAGTCGATTGACGCCTGCACCGTGTCGGTGCCTTCGTTCGGATTCTCAACGACGATGTCGCTTGGATCATCGACGATATAGATGTCATCTCCGACCCCCAATTCCTGCGGCCCGTCGCCACCTTTTGAATAGTTTTCCGGCAGGAGCAGGGGATCGCCGAACACAGTGTGAGTTGCGCGCGAACTTGGGCGTACGGCCATAGGCTATTCTCTCCGGAAAAAAGTGCGGCAGAACGCATGGCGCTTTGGCGCAGCGATCTGGATCGACGGTAGTGATGTCCCTCGTGGGCGACTCTAGGCGAATGGCCCCGCGCAGCAAAGCCAAACTTGGGACCATTCATCTTGCCTTCAGCCAGGCGCGCGCTCAAATACGGGGGAGGTAGCGGAGGCTTCCCATGTCAGACAAATCCGATCTTTCCCGCCGTGCGCTCGCACTTGGTCTCGCCGCCAGCGCGCTTCTTCCAGGCGCAGCACTCGCGCAAGCGGAGCAGACTTATTCCGAAGATGAAATCGTCGCCGCGGCGCAACGCTTCTTCGGGGCTGGCGCTGAAGGTTTGGGCACGGTCGTCAATCACGTCTTCAATGAGCACGGTCGCCCGAGCGGTTACATCGAAGGCGAAGAGGGCTCCGGCGCTATCGGTGTCGGCTTGCGTTACGGCGATGGCCGTTTGCGCTTTAAAGGCCGCAGCGCAGTGACGCGCGTCTATTGGCAAGGTCCATCGATCGGCTTCGATACCGGCGGCAACGCTTCGCGCGTTTTCACGCTCGTTTATGGCACGCGCAATCCTGACTCGATCTTCCAGCGTTTCCCCGGCGTGGACGGCTCAGCCTATTTCGTCGGCGGCGTCGGCGTGAATTATCAGCGCCGTGACAACATCACGCTCGCGCCGATGCGTGCTGGCGTGGGCCTGCGTCTCGGCGCCAATATCGGCTACCTCGCATACTCGCGCCGCCGTCGTCTCAATCCGTTCTAACGCGCTTTTGATCTTACGAACGCCGTATTTAAGCGTAGCGTCTCCTCGCAAGGGGAGACGTTACTATGCGCAACATCTGGCTCGCGGCTGCGGCCGCTTTGGTGCTCGCGACATCCGCTGCAGCGCAAACCAAGCCTGAGCGCGGCGCGCCAGAGGTCCCGGTTTGGGATCGGCTTGAGCGCTTCTCCAGCGAAGCAGACTTTCGCGATTATCTGATGACACTCGCGCGCGCCAACGGCGTGCGCGGCTTCGGTGGTTTGACGGATAGCATGGCCCCGCCTGTGCCGCCGCCGCCACCTCCACCGCCGCCCACCGTCGCGCCGTCCGCGGCGCCGAGCACTGCGTCACCAATGGCGCAGGAATCCAATATCGTCGTCACTGGCTCAGCAGTTTCTGGCGAGCCGTCCTCGATCACCAATGTGCAAACCCAAGGCGTTGACGAAGGCGGCATCGTCAAACAGGTCGGTCGCTTCCTCGTTGTGCTGCAAGATGGTCGTGTGTTCGTCGTCGACACGCGCGCAGGTGATGGGACCGACATCGCGCTCGCCAGCCGCACCAACGTCTATCGCTCGCGCCAGCAGGACACATGGTTTGATGAAATGCTGACCAGCGGCAATCGCGTGCTGGTCGCTGGCTATTCGTATCGCGAGAACGCTTCTGAGATCACGGTGTTGCGTCTGAGCGATGATGGCCAACTCACACGCGAAGCGACGTATTACATTTCTTCGAACGATTATTACGACGTCGAGAATTACGCGACGCGTTTGGTCAACGGTAATCTCGTCATCTACACACCACTCGATCTTTCCAACGTCGATGCGCGTCGGCCGATGCAATATCCGCTGGTGCGCCGCTGGATACGCGACGGCGACACACGTGCCGTCACCACGCGGGGTCGTCCGCTGTTCGATGCACAGGACATCTACCGCCCCATCCGCGCGTCGCGCGATCCGATGGTTCATTCGGTGTCGGTCTGCCCGCTTGGCGAGCCGAGCAGCGGCGATGAGTTGGAGTGCCGGACCACCGCCTTCGTTGGCGGTGCGCGGCGTGAGTTCTTCGTTTCGACCTCTGATATCTATCTGTGGGTCACGCCCAATCGCTGGGACGAGGCTCTGCCAGCCTGCGAGAACACGAACGACGAAGGCATGCCGGCGACGCTCTACCAAGTGCCGCTCGATGGCGCCACGCCACGCGCACTGTTTGCACGCGGCGTCCCGATGAACCAACTCGCGCTCGACGCCTCCGCAACCGAGTTTCGCGCCTTGCTCAATCAAAACACTCTTGATTGCGGCCAGCGCAGGCGCGACGATCTCGATGTCTCATACTTCCGCGCGCCGTTCGATGCGCTAAGCACGCGCCCGCGTGAAGTGGCGGATAGCGCCTACACGCGGACGCCAAGCCCCGGCGGCACGCGCTACGAAGTGCGCTTCACCGGCACGCATGTCGTCTATGGCGCGCGCGAGACCTATCGCTCCGCTGCGCCGGCGAATGGCGCCACCGAAGTGCTGAGCGCGCGCGTCACCGCCGTGCCATTGGATCGCCCGAGCGCTGCTGTCACCGTTGATGCGCCGCACAACGTTATCCGCCTCGAACGCGCTGGTCGCGACATCATCCTCGGCGGCTATCGCACTGAAGCCGGCCTCTCGATTTCGCGCATGACGCTCGAAGGTCGGCCGCGCATCACGCAAACCGAATTGCTGCGCAATCGCTACGAGTCGGAAAATCGCAGCCACGCCTTCAACGCGCTCGTCGGCCCGGAAGGCGATGGCATCATGGGCCTGCCGACTGTCACGCGCGCAAAGGAAAGTGAGCGCGCGCCGTATCGTTCGCGCGCGTCGGACGTGAGTTTTCTCACCATCGGCGCTGATGGCCGCATCGCAAGCGCCGGAGAACTCACCGCCAGTCCCGACGGACCTGACCCGAGCTACGCCTGCGAAGTCTCCTGCGTCGATTGGTATGGCAACACGCGCGCGCTTTTCATCGGCAACCGTGTCTTTGCGCTCTCCGCCACCGAACTGATCGAAGGCGCACTCCAAGACGGCCGCGTCGTAGAACGCCATCGGCTCAATCTCTCGCGACCGCTTGAACCGCGCCGGTAGAGCGTCAGCTATCACCTGGCCGCTTGTGCTTCACGTCATGTGCGAGCTTTGCGCGCTCATGCCGTTCGCGGAACTCTTCCGCAAACGCTGAGGCCAAGATGCCTGTCGGCATAGCGACGATGCCGATGCCCGCGAGTGCGACCAGACCCGCCGCAACCCGTCCCCAAGCCGTCTCTGGATAAACATCGCCATAGCCGACAGTCGTTAGCGTTACGATCGCCCACCACATCGAGCGCAGGATCGAGCCGAACGCTTCGGGCTTCTGCTCGCCTTCGATGAAGTAGAGCATCATCGCCGCGATATAGAGCTGCGCCGCCGCCACGCAGAGCGCCGCCATCAACGGCGCCCACGCTCGCGCCACCGCAGCGCCGACAATCGCAAAGGCCGGCACATAGCGTGCGAGCTTGAACAATCGGAAAAGCCGGAGCGCACGCAATGCAGCCAGCCAACCGCCAGCCAAATGCGGGTAAAACAGAATGACGATCAGTTCTGGCAGAAACGCGAGCACGTCAGCAATCGTGATTGGCTGAACCAAAAAGCGGACACGGCCAAGTACGCCCTTATGCGCCGGGTTCTCACCCTCGGACCAAAGCCGCAGCGCAAACTCCGCCGCGAACACCCAGACCACGATCAAATTGATCTGCGTCACCAGTGGCCGCACCCACGGTTCGAGTGGCGTGTCCGCGCGTGCGGCTTCGGTTTCCAGCGCCAGCGATATGAGGCTAACCAGCACAAGCAGTATGATGGTGCCGGAGAAAAAGTTGATGCCGCCGGGCTGATCGGGCTCCAGCCAGTCGTGCACATAGGCTTTTGCAGTGGCGTGCTTGCGCCTGATCAACGCCATAGTGCGCGGCTCCCTCTCGCGCGCCTCACTAACGCCGCAGCGTGCGTAGCCGCAAGAGCGCTCACCCAAGACGCGGGATTAGCGCGGTCGCCCATCGAGCAAAGCGAGCAACCCGAAGAATGCTTTGATGGTGAACCAGATCATCACGATGAGCGCCAAGATCCCGACGATCCACAGAATCGGGAATCCGATGAGAACCACCGTCAGCACCCAACCGATCAAGCCGGCGATGGCGAGAGCAATGCCCCACCAGAACGCGACAAACCAAGTGCGGATCTGGTCGCTCAAATGCGAGCGCGCCAATGGCCCCGCGCCTTCACGCGAAACCAGCGCCACGATCACGCCGACGAGCGCAAACACCGCGAAACTGGGAATGCTCAACAGGTAGAGCACGTAAACCAAAAGCGCCGACATGCGGCCAGGCTGTGAGGGGAGTGGCGTTGTGGTCATGTTACCGAACTCGCATTCCTGCCTTTGGGTTTCAAGATGCCTTCAAATCGGCCAGCGCACTTCGACGCAGAGGCCGCCAAGGGTGCTGCGGCTCAAATCTACGGTCCCACCCGATCCGCGTGTCAGCTCATCCGCAATGGCGAGGCCCAAGCCGTGACCGCCGCCGCTCTCGTCAAGCCGCTTGCCGCGCGCGAGGGCCGCCTCTGCATCTAGCTCGCTCATGCCTGGGCCATCGTCTTCGATCACCAAGCGGGCGGAGTCGCCGCTCACGCGCACGCGCTCCTCTGCAAACCGCGCCGCATTCTCAAGCAGCGGCCCGGCGATCTCCATCATCAGTTCTGCTGAAACCGGTGCAGCGGTGTCAGCCATCGCGTTCTCGAATACCAAGGCGCTGCCGCGCTCGGTGCGTTCGATGACCTTGATCAAATCGTTGATCACCTTGCGCCCATTTGCCGGAGCCGCATTGGTCGCTGCCGCTGCTCGTGTGCGCGCCAACTCCCGCTCAACCGCCGCGCTCGCAGCTTGAATGGCGCGGTCGAGGCCATCCGCGGCATCGGCAGCGCCTGCCTCGCGCGCGCGTCGGCTTTGCGCGGAGAGGGCCGCCAGTGGTGTTTTGAGGGAATGCGCCAAATCCGCCGCGCGCCGTTTCGCAAGCTCGAGATCACGCTCACGCGCGTCGGCGTACGTGTTGATCGCTTCCGCCAACGGCGCCGCTTCAATTGGATAGGCGCCGGCTTGCAACCTCTTGCCGCCACGCATCCCCGCCAACGCTTGGCGGACATCTTCAAGCGGCTTCAAGCCAAGATGCACCTGCGCCCACGCCGCTGCGGAGAGCATCGCCCATAGCAGCACCAAGAAGATCGCCAGATCGCGGCCGAACTCGTCGCGCGCTTGTGTGACTGCCGCGTGATCCTCAGCGAGTGTGACGACGACCGGCTCGCGTGCGCCCGGCAGTTCAACGCGCCGCGATACAATGACGAGCCGCTCTTCAAACGGCCCGGCGACATCGCCCGCGCTCCAAGCATCGCCACTGACACTGCCATCAATCGTCAGCGTCGAATCCCACAATGAGCGCGAACGCAGAGTTTGAGCGCCGGACACGGCCTGCCAATAAAACCCGCTCGCCGGCGTGTTAAAGCGCGGATCGATCGGCTGCGTGGTTGCGCTCAAGGTACCGTCAGGCGCAGCCGCGAAGCCCGCGATAAGCGCGCGACCATGGTTTTCAAGCGTGGCCTCGACATTGCGCTCGATGTGCGCCTCGAACACAAAGCTCATCACGATCCAGGCCAGCGCCAAGGCAGCAAAGATTGCCGCCGCAGCGCTCGCCAGCAGACGTACTCGAAGTGACCTTGCCCTCATTCGCGCAGCACATAGCCAAAGCCGCGCCGCGTCTCTATGGCGTCCGAACCCACTTTGCGCCGCACCCGCGCGACCAACGCTTCAATCGCATTCGGATCGGCCGCATCATCGCCGTGTAAATGGTCCGCCAACTCACCAGCTGAGACGGCGCGCCCACGATGATGCGCGAGATAGTCGAGCAGGCGATACTCCAGCGGCGACAATTTGAGCGGCGCGCCATCGACGCAAATCTCCATCCGCCGCGTATCGAGCCGCAACCGGCCCACTTCCAACACCGGCGCCGCGTGCCCAGCCGAACGTCGCACCAGCGCTTTCACGCGCGCAATCAGCTCTCCGATTTCGAAAGGTTTGGCGAGATAATCATCGGCGCCTGCATCGATGCCGTCGACCTTCTCCGTCCAAGCGCCGCGCGCGGACAAAATCAAAACCGGAAACAGCCGCTCAGCCGCGCGCCACTTCTTGAGCACACTCAAGCCATCGAGGCGCGGCAGGCCCAGGTCGAGCACCACCACGTCGAATGCCTCGGTATCGCCCAGAAACCACGCTTCCTCGCCGTCGCGCGCGTGCGTGACGGCATAGCCTGCGCCGGTCAAAGCGCGCGTGACGTCATCGGCGATGTCGGTTTCGTCCTCGACCAACAGCGCGCGCATCAATCCTCGTCTTCAGTCTCCAGGATGGCGCCAGTGCGCGCATCGAGCGTGACTTTACGCACGCGTCCGCGTGGCGTCAGCACTTCGATTTCGTATTCCAGGCGCCCATCGTCGCGCTCAAGCTCCACTTCGATCACTTCGCCTGGTTCATGGCGGCGAACGATGCGCAGGATTTCGCTCAAGGGGAGTGCTTCTCCACGCGCCACGGCCTCGCGCGCGTCATCGTGATCACCGCCGCGACCCTGTCGCGCGAACGCGACCTCGGGGAGGGCGATGGCGGCTACAGCGGCCAGGGCGAAGAAGCGGCGCGAAAGCATCAGCGTGTTCCATGCACGATCCATCCTGACATTTCCCTGACACGCGCCGCCGAGCGCCCGTCAGGTGGTGTCTGCGATGAATGGCTCATGAACGGCGCGCTCATCGCGCCAAACCTAGAGGGAACATCATGCTGATCCGCACCATCGCCGCCGTTGCTGCACTGGCCATCGCCGCCCCAGCTTTCGCCCAAACCGCCGCGCCTAGCGCCAATGCGCTGAGCCTTGCCCAAGTTGAGCAACGCCTCAGCGGCCAAGGCTTCCGCGTGCTTGAGATTGAGCGCGACGACGGCGAATACGAAGTGAAAGCGTTCAACGCCCAGGGCCAATGCCGCGAACTGCACGTCAATCCGCGCACCGGTGAAATCCGACGCAATGAGAGCGATGATGATTGCAACGACGACGGCCGCTCACGCCGCACTGATCGCCGCTAGCACTTTGAGGGCCCTGAGCGACGCTTGGGGCCTTCAGCTTGCTGGGTCTTTGCGTCTCTTTGCCAACGGATGCTTGGTCTCAACCAGCGTCCGCAGGCGGCTGTCGGCGACATGCGTGTAGATTTGCGTCGTGGCGATATCGGCGTGGCCGAGCAGCGTTTGCACCGTGCGTAAATCGGCGCCGCCTTCAACCAGATGTGTCGCGAAAGCATGGCGCAAGACGTGTGGCGACACGCGGGTCGGATCAATGCCAGCCTTTACCGCGGCCGTCTCTAAAATCTGCCCAACGCGTCGCCGGGTCAGTTTTCCGTCCGCGGCACTTGTGCTGGGAAACAACCAGCGCGCCGCACGTTCTCGCGCCGCTTCCGCTTTCGGCAGCGCGCCGGTGCGAGCATCGAGATGCGCAGCCAGCGCAGCGAGAGCCGGGCGTCCAAGCGCCACCAGCCGCTCTTTGCCGCCTTTGCCTTCGATGATCATGTGCTCTTGGCCTGGTTTCGGCGATGCGCGCAAAGGCAACGCCACCAGTTCGCTAACCCGCAATCCGGCGCCGTACAGCAGTTCGATGATCGCCGTGTCGCGCGGTGACTCTGCTGCCGCAATCAGACGCTCGATCTCATCGATGGTAAGCGTCTTCGGCAAACGCCGCGCGCGCTTCGGCGCATCAAGCCGCGAAGTCGGATCGTCGCTGCGAATATTTTCTTGCAGCAAAAAGCGATAGAATTGGCGTAGCGCCGATATTCGTCGCCGCGCCGTCGCTGGTGACAGGCCGCGCTGCGAAAGCTCAGCGATGTAGGCTTCGATCGCTTCGGCGCTCGCAGCTTTCAGCCCGCCACGCACGCCGCGCGCATCGTCTAAGTCACGCGCATAGGCATCAAGCGTATTCGCACGCGCTCCGCGCTCGGCGGAGAGCATCTCCAAAAACGCCTCGATCAGCGCGGAATCGCTCATAGGCGCACCTTAGCGCGTGAAGTCTAAAGTTTCATCGTCAACGGATTGGGCGGTGGCGTCTGTGCAGCTAGGACTCTGTCGATCATCGCCGCCAGCACCGGCGGATCGTGCCACGGCACGTCATGCAGGGCCGTGCGCAAGAACGGACTTTCTGAGTCGCGCGCCCATTCGTTGGGAAACAGCGCCGCGCACTCATGCGATGGCGGCTGCCGTGCAGGTTGGGGCCGCCTGTGCACCGCAGCGAGGAAACTGGCCGCAAGGTCGACACCAAAGCACGTTAAATGGCCGGTTGGCATTAGTCGTGGATTGATCTCAATGAAAAACGTCCGCCCGTCGGGATCGAGTATGTAGTCGAAGCCCGCAAACCCGTTGAGGCCGTAGCGCTCGAAAAGCTCGAGTGAGTTGCGCACCATCTCTTCGCGATGATCGTGAAGCGCCACGCTGGTTGCGCCATTCTCGGTCGAACACCGGTGTTTCACAAAGCTAAAGCCCGTCAAAGCACGCCCGGCCAAGCCGCTGACCGTCACGCCATACACCGTGCCTGGGACGAACTTTTGCAGCACGAACGCCGCATTACGCGCGTGCGAAGGCGTCTGCGCCAGCGCATCGGAAAGTGCTGCACGATCGCGGCAAATGCGAACGCCATGGCCGGATGCAAATCCATCGCGCTTTACGACGACAGGATAGCCGTGGAGCGCCGCAAATGCTTCGGCGGCAGCTAAATCCGGATTTGCTATGCACGGCGGCGCAGGGCAGAGGCGACCATCCTGCTGTGCGACAATAAAGTCAGAATCTGACGCCAACAGTTTTCCCGCCGGCGCCGGAGGCATCGAGCGCAACAAGAATGCCCGCGAGACATCGCTCATGGCGACCGTATCGATGCGCTCCACCAGTCTTGCGAGCGCAGCAAAGGCTAGATCGTCTCCCGGCAACACCGAGTGCGCGCCGAAGTCTTCCGCCAACACGCGGATGATGTGCGGCATGGTGCGAAACATGTCATTCGCCGGCATCACCATGTCCGCGATCTTGAACCGTGTGGCTGCGGCATAGCTGCCGGGTGGCGCGACGACGCAGATTTCCGCGCCGTGCTTGGTCAACGCCGCCGCCATCCGCGGCGGCGCCGCCCAGTCGGTGGCCGTACACAGGATTCCAAATCGCTCGGCCACGCGGGCGTGCTCCTCAACGGTACAGCACTAGCAGCGCCACGCGCCGGAACAAACCCCACGCAGCGCCGTTGCCGGAGCAGAGGAGCGCACACCCCCATGACCACCGAAACCGAAATCCGCGAGAAGTTCTGGAAGCACTTGAAGTCCGACCGCACCATCATGATCGGCCTGATCGGCGATCCCCATGCTCACGCTCAGCCGATGACGGCCCAACTTGAAGGTGACGACGAGAGCGGGCCAATCTGGATTTTCTCTTCGAAAGATACCGACTTCGTCAAATCGATCGGCGATAGCGCCCGCGTCATGACGCAATTCGTCGCGAAAGGGCATGACCTGTTCGCCTGTTTCGATGGCGAGATCACGCTCTCCCACGATCGCGTCATGATCGAGAAGCTTTGGAACCCCTATGTCGCCGCATGGTTCGAAGGCGGCAAAGACGACCCGAAGCTGCAATTACTCCGCCTCGATCCAGGCAACGCGCAAATCTGGCTCAACGAAAATAGCTTGTTCGCTGGCGTGAAGATGCTGTTGGGCGCCGACCCGAAGCAGGATTTTAAAGACAAGGTCGCAGACGTGAACCTGGGACCGACGCCAAGTTAGGCGGTTTCTAACAAGGCGTGTTTGCTACGTTTTATTCTGACGCTGCTTTGCTCTGACGATTGCGTCACTCGCTCGAAACTCTACGAAGTTCCTTTGGATCGCCTGCGCTGCGCCTTCGGCCAGATGCTCGCGCAGGCGATCCAGGCGTTGTTTATCGCTATCTGTGGGGGCGCGTTTACTCAACCCGGCTGCCCCGCCAGAATCGCTTCCGCCGCCACACGCCGCGCCTCATCCTCCAAGCGCAAGCCACGCAGCGCGCGGATGATACGCTCCACCGATTCCGCATCGAGCCGCGCAGGTCCGCCTTCGCCAGCGGCGACGACCGTGAGTAACGCGCCTTCGCCGATTGCGCCGCGTTCGACTGCGCTCGCAAGCGCCAACATTGCGCCGGCCTCGGCGCGCGCGCCGCCTTGTGGCGCGTTCGCAAGCAAGAACGCCTGCACCGTCCCATCAACCGGCGCACCGAGCGCCGACAGAATCGCAACATCGCGCGCTGCTGCACGCGGTTGACGCGCGCCGCTATCGATGCGGCGCTGCATGGCGATCGTGCCTTGCTCGCCGCGCGCGCCGGTGAGCGCCACGATCGCGGCGTCGAGCGGCGCGAGCGATGCTTCATCCACCCCAGCCTGACGCGCACTAGCCACGAGACGCTGCGCCACCGGCACGTCGCCTGCGAACACTGCCGCGCGTGCAAAGAGCAGGGCGGCCGCTGCATCCGGCGCAGACGTCAGCGCTGCAATATCGCGCTGAAAGAACCGCGCCATGGCGCTGAACTCGCTCGACGTTGTCGCGCCGCGCAGCGCTGTTGAAAGCGCCGTAGCGTTGCCGAGTGCGACGACGCTGACCGCTTCCGGCCCAGCCGCAGTCGGCGGCGTCTGAATCTGGCGCAGCGCTACAACAGCAGCAGGCAGCGCCGAACTGATCTCAGCCGGCGTCGCTTGCAAAATCGAGCGCGTTTCCTGTGCGCTCAGCGCGCCGCGACGGTAAGCGCTCCACGCCGCTTGTGCGCGTTGCGGCTGCGGCGCGTTTTCGGCGCGTGCGAGAGCGACGAGCGCCAGCGTCGAAGAATCGTTCAGCGCATTTGGCCCAGGTCGCAATTGTGCGGCGAGTGAAAGTTGCGTCGAGAGCGAGTTGTCATAGCGCGCCGCTGGCGGGCGTGCAGCAGGTGCGCCACCAGCTGCAGAGACAGCGCCAGTGTACCAAGCGTCCGCCTGGTTCTGCGCGCTGGCCAATTCGAGCGCTAAATCCGCCGCCGCGCGATCGCCAGTGACAGCGGCGCAATAGGCGCGCAAGCGCAGGAAGAACGCAGGCGGCGCCTCGCCAGCATTGGCGTTGCGGCCGCGCGTGCAGGCTTCGGCGCGCCGCCCGCGCGCGAGTTCGGCTTGCGCCGCAAACATCGCAACGCCTGGATCGGTGAGGGCTGAACCTGAGCCTGCCGCCATTGTCGCCAGTTCATCAGCCGCGCCCATCTTGCCGAGCGCTTCGAAGCGTCTGCGCACGGCAAGCGCGCCGTCGCCACGCGGGGCTTCGCCGCCGGAGAACAACACCCGCCGCGCCAGCGCATGCATCGACTGCGACTCGTAAACAGCCGGCAGCCGCTCGAACACGATCGCCAGCACCGCCGGATCGCTACGCGTCCACAAATCCGGCGCCAGCGCTCCGTTCGCACGCGATAGCGCGCTGACGCTCCAGCCATCGAGCTGGCGAAGTTCCTGCGCTTGCACCGGCGCCGGGACGTTCTGCGCGTGCGCCGCCATGGGCGTCAGCGCCGTGAAAGCGGCCAGCGCCAGAGTACGATTAAGCATGAAGGTCATTCCTTGAACGCGTCTTCCAGTTCGACGCGGATTTCCTGCGGCGCGGGCGCAAGCTGGTCGGACTGGCGGATGAAATAGACAAAAAGGCCAAGAAACACGGCAACGCCGACGCCGATGGCGATCAGGCGCATCTGCGGCGGCGTGCGCCGCGCGAAGGAGGAGCGCCGTCGTCTGTGTCGAACCATGCCTGATTTGGCCCCTGCCGTTGCGAGCGGGCGAGAATGCCCCCAAAATGTGGCAATCTTCTAACCCGGCCCGGCTGTTAACGCTGTTACCTAAAGGGCTCTTTTGAGGTGATTCGTGGTGCGGCCCGAGAGCAGCGACATCGGCGAGCGTGCGGACGCCGCTGCTGAGCTGCGCCAAAGGGCGGCTGGGCTAGCGCCGGCGCGCACTGTGGCCCTGGTCGGTTTGATGGGGGCGGGCAAGACGACGATTGGCCGGCGCCTCGCTGCAGCATTGCAATTGCCGTTCGTGGACGCCGACGAAGCCATCGTCGAAGCGGCTGGCCGTTCGATCGAAGACATCTTCGCCGAACGCGGCGAGTGCGAGTTCCGGCGCGGCGAGCGCAACGTGATCTCGCGTCTGCTTGCGGGCCCTGTGCATGTGCTCGCCACCGGCGGCGGCGCCTTCATCGATCCCAACACGCGCGCCTCGATGAAAGAACGCGCGACCACCATCTGGCTGAAAGCGCCGCTCGATGTGCTGATGAAGCGCGTGGTCAAACGCGATCATCGCCCGCTGCTGAAGGAAGACGATCCCGAAGCGGTGATGCAGCGCTTAATCAATGAGCGCTATCCCATCTACGCCGAAGCTGACATCACCATCGAATCCGGCGCAGGGCCGCACAACATGGCCGTCGCCTCGATCATCGACGCGCTGCGCGCGTCTCAAACCCAGAGCACATGACCAACCACACCATCCCCGTTCGTCTAGCCTCACGCAGCTATGACGTACACGCTGGCCCAGGCTTGCTCGCGCGCGCGGGCGAACTCATTGCGCCATTCGCGCCGAGCGGGCGGGTGTTTGTCGTCACCGATAGCAACGTCGCCGAAGCGCATCTGCAAACTTTGATCACTGGCCTCGGCCATCTCGACGCGCGCCACGTCTTCATTCTCGAACCCGGCGAGCACACCAAGAGCTTTGCGGGCCTAGAGACGCTGCTTTCGCGCATGCTTGAAGCGAACATCAGCCGCAAGGATATCGTCATCGCCTTTGGCGGCGGCGTGATTGGCGATCTGGCGGGGCTAGCTGCGGGGCTTGTGAAGCGCGGCGTCGATTTCGTGCAGATCCCGACGACATTGCTGGCGCAAGTCGATTCCAGCGTCGGCGGCAAAACCGCGATCGATACGCCGGAAGGCAAAAACCTCGTCGGCCTCATCCATCAGCCGCGCCTGGTGCTGGCCGACATCGACGTGCTCGCCACGCTGCCGATGCGCGAGCGCCGCGCTGGCTATGCCGAGATCGTCAAAGCCGGCGCCATCGCTGACGCCGACTTCTTCGCCTGGTGCGAAGCCAACGCCCACGCCATCCTTGCGAACGATCAAGACGCGCTCACCCGCGCCATCACCACCGCCATCGCCTTCAAGGCAGGCGTAGTCGCCCGCGATGAAACAGAGCAGGGCGAACGTGCGCTCCTAAATCTCGGCCACACCTTCGCGCACGCGCTCGAAGCGCACGGCGGCTACAATGCCAATCTGCTGCACGGCGAGGCCGTCGCCACTGGCATCAGCCTCGCCTTTAAACTCTCCGCCGATCTCGGCCTCTGCGCGCGCGAAGAGTCCGAGCGCGTCACGCGGCATCTGCAATCGGCGGGCTTCATCACCGATCTGCGCCAACTCCCCGGCGCGCCGTACGATCCGGGCCAGCTCCTCCAGCTCATCGCCAGCGATAAAAAAGCCCAAGCCGGCAAGCTCACCTTCATCCTCGCGCGCGCCATAGGCGACGCGTTCATTGAGCACGACACGCCCGCTGAAGCGGTGCGCGCTCTCCTCAGCCAAGAGACCCAATGACAACTGCACTCATCGTCGCCGCCCTCGTCATCGCGGGGCTGATCCTTCTCAACGCGTTCTTCTCCGCCGCCGAAACCGCGCTCACCGGCGCATCGCGCGCGCGCATGGCGACACTGGAGCGCGAGGGCGACAAAAAAGCCGCGCGCGTCAACAAGCTCAATGAAAACCGCGAGCGCATGATCGGCGCGGTGCTGCTGGGCGCCAACCTCGTGCAGGTCGCAGCCTCGGCCATCAGCTCCAGCATTTTCTCCGGGCTTTACGGCGATCTCGCGCCGCTCATTACCACCATCGTGCTGACGCCGCTCTTGCTCATCTTCGGCGAAGTCGGCCCCAAAACCTACGCCATCACCAGCGCCGACAAGATCGCGCGCGTGGTGGCGCTGCCGGTGCAATGGATGGTGCGTTTCCTCGCGCCCATCGTCGGCGCGGTGCAATGGATCGTGAACAATGGCTTGAAGCTCTTCGGCGTGCGCGTCGATGAGAGCGTGGACGTGCTCACCGCCGCGCGCGCCGAGATCGGCGGCGCCATCGAGATGCACGCTGAAGAGGGCGGCGTCGAAGCCGAAACCCGCCACCGCTTGCTCGGCGCGCTCGATCTCTCCGAGCTTGAAGTCGCCGACGTGATGATCCACCGCAAAGCCATCAAGTCGCTCGACATCGACTTGCCACCGCGCGAAATCATCGCTCAAGCGATGAGCTCATCGCACACGCGCCTGCCGCTCTATCAGGGCGAACCGGACAATATCGTCGGCGTCTTGCACGCGCGCGATCTTCTGAAAGCCATCGCCGAGCACGGCCGCGACAGTTTCGATGTCCGCGCCATCGCGCGCACGCCGTGGTTCACGCCGATGCAAACCAATGCCGAAGATCAACTCGCCGCGTTCCTGCGCCGCCGCGAACACTTCGCCATCGTCGTCGACGAGTACGGCGCGCTCATGGGGCTTGTGACGCTCGAAGATATTCTCGAAGAGATCGTCGGCGACATCAAAGACGAGCACGACATCGCCGTCCAAGGCGTGCGCCCGCAGCCCGACGGCAGCGTCAATGTCGACGGCACCGTGCCGATCCGCGATCTCAATCGCATGATGAACTGGGATTTGCCCGACGACGAAGCCGTCACCGTCGCCGGCCTCGTCATCCACGAAGCCCAAGCCATCCCCGACCCCGGCCAACGCTTCGCCTTCCACGGCTATCGCTTTCAAGTCCTGCGCAGACAGCGCAATCAGCTGACGGCGCTGCGTGTGGAGCGCGAAGAAGCGGATGAGGGGATGGAGGGGGGGTAGTGCTGTCTCGGCTAACCGCTTGCGGTTAATGTCGTGGAAGTTGCCACATTCCGCGCGCCGAGTTCGCTATCAGACCCCTCTGACTCATCCGGCGCAAATATGATCTGAACGTTGCCGATTTCAGAGATGGATGAACGATCCGAACGTATTCGAAGACACGCTTCGTGTTGGATGGTTTATTGCCGAGGAAGTCTAGCACTGCCTTTTCGATCAACATTCGCTGCCCGCTATTGCGTCGGAGCGGAATTTGATCGCCGATGTCGCCAGCGCGCGCTCGAACCAGGGCGCGGTGCAAACTATTCTTCTCAATCTCCAGAGCTCGAATTTTGCTTTCAACTTCAGAGATTTGCGCCTGAAGGACGTCTTCGAGTGATTTCTGACGGGACATTGATGCAGAATATCAAACGCAACATACGCAGTGCAACAGGGGATAAAAATTACCAATTAAATCAATAACTGATTTTCGGCCGCTCTTCGTATTTACGAGGTTTATTGTAAGTCGATATGCTTATGCATATCGCCGTTTTTTGCGTCATTGTCAAGGGTGTTGTTGCGATTTTAAGTCTTGGCGCTTATCTTCCACCGTAATAACACCCGCCCCACCTCTCGTAAGATCGGTGCAAATGGGCGGGTTTTCTTTTGCCTGCTGGGGCGGGCTTTGAAGGCATTCAAAAAACCGGCAATTAGCGTTGCCGACCAACTGGCGCTTTTAAAGAAGCGCGGCCTTGTCGTCGCCGACGAGGAGTTCGCTACAAGGCGCCTTCGGCATATCGGCTATTACAGACTATCTGCATACATGTTGCCGTTCCAAAACGGAGGCGGTGGAAGCGATCATCATGCGTTTAGGAGCGGGACCACTTTTGACGATGTGGTCAAGCTGTACGTTTTTGATCGCAAGCTCAGACTCCTTTTTTGGGACGGTATCGAGCGCATCGAGATCTCTGTGCGAGCTGGATTGAGCGGAAAGATTGCCGTCGATCACGGCTCTCATTGGTATGAAAATCCACGTCTATTTGATGCTCGCTTCAATCACACGGCTTATTTGGCTGAGATTGATCGATATCTCGACAAGTCAAAAGATGTTTTCATCGAGCACTATCGAAGAAAGTACACGTCCCCCACTCGCCCGCCGTGCTGGATGCTGTTTGAGTGCATGCCGTTTGGTGTGATCTCGATGACGGTGCGGGGACTAATCCCGCGTAATGCGGGCGAGCTCGTGGGCGATTATCAGGTGACGCACGAGGTGCTCGTGTCTTGGCTGCACGCGATTTCCTACACGAGGAACTTATGTGCACATCACGCGCGCCTCTGGAATCGAGTGTTCACAATCAAACCTAAACAGGCGAGGCTTTATCGGCAGGAGATGACGCCAAACGATCGCCTCTATGCTCAAGCCATCGTCGTGCACTTGATGCAGCGAGCAGTGGCTCCAGATACGCATTGGGCCGCGAACTTGGCGAAGCTTCTGGACGAGCATCCTTACGTCCCGCTCGATCGAATGGGTTTTCCAAAAGAGTGGGCTGCCTGGCCAGTTTGGAAGCCGCCGCTCGGCTGATTATCGTTGGCATTTTGCACCTTGCTCCTCACACCTCCCCACCTCACCCCCGCATGGGGTCGCGCTCATACTGGAGCAGCGACATGGCAGTCCCTCGGAGTATTCAAGCGGCGCTCGAACTCGGCGCGCTTGGCGTGTTGGTCTATTGCGGCGCGTGTCTGAATGTCGGCCGCTTCAGCGGCGCGCGCGCGATCCGGCTCTTCGGCGCCGCGATACGCGCGTCGTTGAGCGCGATCTAGAACCCTCTCCCCGATAGGGGGAGAGGGCAGGGTGAGGGTGGGGCGCAGGCGCCAAGTCCGTTTAGCTCTGATCTATCGGAAATCCCGCGCGTGCTTGAACGTCCCGCGCTCCACCCTCACCCAACCCTCTCCCTCCTAAAGAGGGAGAGGGCTTTTGACGGCGCTGAACGCGCGCATGCTTGAACGCTTAGAACCCTCTCCCCGATAGGGGGAGAGGGTAGGGTGAGGGTGGGGCGCAGGAGGGTGATCCGGTTGGCTCCGAACCGTTCGCAACCGCGCTCAGCCTGAATATTCCGCGCTCCACCCTCACCCAACCCTCTCCCTCCCAAAGGAGGGAGAGGGCTTTGCCCGCGCATTTTTTATTGACGGAGCGTCGCTTGAATCAAGCGTGCGACTGCGCCGCTATCGCTTAGCGCTTGATCATCGGTGACGCGCAGGACGCGCCAGCCGACGGCTTCGAGTTTGCGGGTGCGTTCGGCGTCGTAGTCTTGTTGCAAGTCGTGCGAGTGGCCATCGACTTCGACGATGAGCATGGCTTCGACACAGGCAAAGTCGGCGATGTAACCCTCGACTGGATGTTGCCGTCGAAACTTCACGCCAAGGCGATTGCCACGCACGACATCCCAAACCGCTTTCTCAGCGCGGCTCTGTCCTTTGCGCATCTCGCGTGCGCGAGCGATGAGCGTAGGTTTGTCCGCCATGAGAAAAGTATAGCGCAGTTGAACCCTCTCCCCGATAGGGGGAGAGGGCAGGGTGAGGGTGGGGCGCAGAAGGAAGAAGATTTGCGCGGCGCGCATGCCTGAACATTCCGCGCTCCACCCTCACCCCACCCTCTCCCTCCCAAAGGAGGGAGAGGGCATTTACGGCGCTCTATCCATGATGTTTTCGCGCCCGCGCCTTGAAAACAAAGCCCGCGCAAAAAATCTATCCGACCGGGTAGCTGCCGCTCCCATACTGCACCCATCGCTCCGCTGGAGGGCAATCGGTAGCCCAAGTTCGAACCGATGCGATGAGCGATGTGATTGAGCGTGGAATGCTGATGGTCTTCCACTCAGCCGCTGTAAAAAAGCGGACGTTGCGCGGGCAGGGTCTCGCGCGATGGAGTGGATGTGATTGCAAGCGCCAGGGGCCTGCTGGTTGACCCAATGCCGGCTACAGCGCGTGCGATGATCCCGTCAGTGTTGAAGCCCGCGGGGTAAAATCCGTCGGGGAAGCACCGGAACACGATGTGTCGAACGCATCGTCCCGCACGCCGCAGGCGATCCTGCCAGGGGAGTGAAACACCTCCCTGTGCGGAGCTAGCGAATAACAAGCACGGGGCGCGGTGGTCCGCGTCGGTTGCGGCTTACGTCAGCCGCGTCTTTCAGGCGCGTACCACTGCGTCCCGCCTTCTTCTTTCGCGCGCAAGCGCAACAAGGATGACGCACGTCTTTCATCAAAGGAGCACCCATGCCGCAAAAAGCCGACCCTGACTCGCAGCTCAAGCACGCACTGAACCGCGCTAACGAGGCCGCGCGCTCTGGCAATCTTCCGCAGTTCGAACGCTGGAGCAGGGGCGCTGAGCGCCTTCGCGCTATTCTGGAGAGTCACGCGTCTCCGCAGTCGCCGCATGAAGCGGCGCGCGAGATCGATGAGGCCAGAAGCCTTGAGATACGCCGACGCCTGCAAGCGTATGTCAGTGCGGTGCAAGAGTTTAGCAGATGGAAAGAAGAGCGCGAAAACTACTATGAAGCGGTGAAAGCCGCTGTCGCGAACAATCTCGAACCACCCGCACCGCTGCGTCCGCATCCGGCTGGGCCGATTGGCGAAGAAGAATATCTACGCAGGATCGCGCAAGAAGGCGTGGCGTCATGAACCCTCTCCCTCCATGGGAGGGAGAGGGCAGGGTGAGGGTGGGGCGCAGAAAGAAGAAGTTTAGGCAGCCGCCGTCTTCGCTTGGGCGCTTGCACGCCGCACAATCGCGCCGTGTTGCGCGAGGCCGTCGCACGTTTCAGGTAGGTGCTCGCCCGCGCCGAGCACAAGCGCGCCGTCCGGCGCGAGTGCGTCGGTCAGGCGGTTGACGATCTCGGCCCGCGTCTCGGGCGCAAATGCGTTCAGCACATGGCTGAGCACGATGATGTCGAACTGGCCCAAGGCCCCCGGGTGCTTCATCAGATTGTGCGTCTCGAAGCGCACGGCCGCGCGCAGGCGATCGGAGATGCGCCACAGATCGCCGGCTTTTTCAAAGTGCGCGATCAACTTGCGGATCGGCAGGCCGCGCTGGACTTCAAACTGCGTGTAGAGGCCGCTGCGCGCTTTATCGAGAAGCTTTTCGGCAAAGTCGGCGCCGACGATTTCGACTGCGGGGTTCAAGCCGTCGGCGCGCATCTCTTCAACGAGCATCGCCAGCGAAAACGCCTCTTGCCCCGTCGAGCAGCCCGCGCACAACACGCGCACCCGCTCATGTCCGCGCTTTTTAATCGCCGCAGGCAGAAGCTCGGTACGCAGTGTTTGGAAGAGTGTTTTGTCGCGGAAAAAACGCGTCTCACTCTGCGCAAGCGCTTCGGTGATGGCGTTCCACAGCGCACCATCGGGTCTGATCCGCGCCGCCGCGATCAGTTCATTGACGGTCGCAAAGCCTTCGCGTCGCGCAAGCGGCGTCAAGCGGATCTCAGCCGGGCCCGCAAGGTCGCGCGAGAACACGGCGCCGGAGCGCGATCGCACTTCTCTCGCGACAAGCGCGAACTCAGCCTCGGTCAGCATCAGACGAGGCCCGCTTCGGCGAACTTGGAATGGAGAATGTCGCCGTCGAATGGCTTCATCATGTATTCGTCAGCGCCAGCTTTCAGCGCTTCGGCGATCTTTTCAACGTCGTTTTCCGTCGTGCAAAACACGACAGTCGGCTTGTCGCCGCCTGGCTCAAGGCGGAGTTGGCGCAGAAAATCGATGCCGCTCATCACAGGCATCGTCCAATCGAGCAGGATCGCATCAGGCATCTGGCGCCGGCACGCTTGCAGCGCCTCAAGGCCGTCCGCGGCTTCCTCAATCTCGAAGCGCATGTCTTCAAGAATGCGGCGCGCCACTTTGCGGATGACGCGGCTGTCGTCGACGACAAGGCAGCGCTTCATGGGAATCAGCTCCGTCGGAATCTATCCGACAGTGCTAAGGCCCAGGTTATGATCGTGTTAACGAGTGTGGAGAGGGTTTAGAGCTTGAACGCGGAGGAGCGAGCGATGAACTCGACCTTTTCTTCGCTTTCGCGCGTCGTAATCTCGACGCCGCCCTGAAGCGCTAGCAGCGCGGTCAGCGTCGGCTGGATGGTGTGGCCGGAGAGCTCGCCGGCGTCGCCTTTGAGCGCAAGATTGGTCGCCTCACGCAGCTTCGCGCGCGGTCCTTTCGCAGTGATAACGACCTCGCCGCCCTCGCCGTGCTTTTCGGCCGTCACCTCAACCGTGCCGCCGCGCGGCAGACACTCGTTGGCTATCAGCAACAAATTGACGATCACCCGCACCGCCGGCCGCGGCATCGCCACATGGCCCACGGTCCAGACAAGTTCCGGCTTCAACACGGAGTACAGCTTCACCGCAACGGCTTTGCCTTCCTCAATGTCGCTCTCGCCCTCAGCCATCGCCCCGGCCATGGCGAAGCGGAAGAACTCAAGCTTCGCCCAGGCTTTGCCGACGCCCGTATCGAGCAAGGACAGCGCATCCGGATCAAGCTTGCCGTCGCCGGTCTTGATCATGTCGAGACCCTGGATGATCGCGCTCATCGGCTCGACCATGTCGTGGCAGATGCGCGAAGCGACAAGCGCCGTCAGTCTCGTATTCTCGATCATCGCGCGCTCCGAAACGGGAAGGGGCCAGCATAGATGATTCGAGCCCCTGTCGAGCCCTTCAAAGGCGTGCACCGCCGCGCCATCTGGTGCAGAACGATTTTATGAGGGCGTTGTAATGGCGGCAGAGGCGGTTGCGGACGGTGGTTTGGGGCTCGAGCACGCCGTGGCGTTGCTCGCCACCGCTGTGGTGGCCGCGCCGCTGTTTCGGCGGCTTGGGCTGGGCTCGGTGCTGGGCTACCTCGCCGCGGGCCTAGTCATCGGCCCGTTCGGACCCTTCGGCCTCGACCTCTTCAGCGACCCGCTCACAATTCTACACGTCGCCGAGTTCGGCGTTGTGATGTTTCTATTTCTAATCGGCCTCGAAATGCGGCCCAAGAAACTCTGGTCGCTGCGCAAGGAGATTTTCGGACTGGGTGCTGCGCAAGTTGTGACGTGCGCGGTGCTTTTGTCATTAGTCGCGATGGCCGCGGGCGTGCCGTGGGCCGCAGCGATCATCGGCGCGAGCGGCTTCGTGCTCTCGTCGACAGCCGTCATCATGAAAATGATGGACGATTCCGGCGAGACCGCGACCGAAGCAGGTCAACGCAACGTCTCTATACTGCTCTTCGAAGATCTGATGATCGTGCCGCTGCTCGCCATCGTCACGGTGTTCGCGTCGATCATGGGCGTGACGACGGAGAACGCGCGCCCGCTCTGGCAGAGCATCGGCATCGCGGCAGTCGCCATTGGCGCGGTGTTTGTAGCGGGACGTTGGCTGCTCAATCCGCTGTTCGGCTTTCTCGCCCGCTCAGGCGCGCGCGAAGTGATGACAGCGGCGGCGTTGCTGGTTGTGTTGGGTGCGGCGCTGTTCATGCAATGGGGCGGCCTCACTATGGCGATGGGCGCGTTCCTCGCGGGCGTGTTGCTGTCGGACTCAGTTTTCCGCCATCAGCTCGAAGCCGACGTCGAGCCGTTTCGCGGCATCCTGCTCGCGCTCTTCTTCATCAGTGTCGGCATGTCGCTCGATCTCGGCATGGTTTTGGCGGAGTGGCAGCTCATCGCGGCAGGCGTTGTAGCTTTCATGGTGGTGAAGGCGTTCGGCATTTACGGCGTCGCGCGTTTGCTAGGCGCGGGACAACACGAAGCCGTCAATCGCGCGGCGCTATTTGCGCAAGGTGGTGAGTTCGCCTTCGTGCTCTACGCTGGCGCGCTGACGGCTGGCGTGATGGACGCACGCATCGCTGCGATCATGACCGCGATCGTGATCATCTCGATGGCGCTGACGCCGCTTGTTGTGCTGCTTTTGCATCGCTTTGCACGACCGCCCGAAATCTCACGCGACGGCGTCGAAGATGCGCGCGATCTTGAAGGGCGGGTGCTGTTCATCGGCTTTGGCCGTTTCGCACAAGTGGTGAGCCAATCGCTGCTCGCGCGTGGCGTGGATATCTCGCTGATCGAAACGGACGTCGAGATGATTCAAGTCGCCGGTACGTTCGGCTTCAAGGTCTATTACGGCGACGGCGCGCGCCTCGATGTGCTGCGCGCTTCGGGCGCTGGCACGGCGGAGGCTATTCTCGTCTGCATCGACAAGCCCGAAACCACGGATCGCATCGTAGCGCTCGTCAAATCCGAGTTCCCGCATGCCAAAGTCTTCGCCCGCGCCTTCGATCGCGGCCATTCGATGCGTTTGGTGCAAGCGGGCGTCGACTATCAAATCCGCGAAGTCTTCGAGTCGTCGCTGACGTTCTCGGGCGCCGTGCTGCGCGAGTTGGGCTTCTCCGACATCGAGATCGCGGAGACGATTGAGGAAGTTCGCGATCGCGATGCTGAACGCTTCGAACTTCAGCTTGCAGGCGGCATCGAGGCGGGCCGGGGGCTCATGCGCAACAACACAGTGACGCCGCAGCCGACGCCGTTCACGAAGCCGCGTCGCGAAGCGCAGGCGCTCAACGAAGAGGCGGCCGAAGCGCTTGGCGAAGATTAGCCAGGCGCATTGACGTTGCGGCGCCGGAGCGCGCTGACAAAAATGGCGCTAGAAAGCGCCTCTGGAGGAAGATGATGCGCTTCATCGCAACCGTGCTTTTCGCGCTCGCACTCGCTGCATGCGCGACTGTCGCGCCATCGCCGGATACAGCGCTCAATGCTTTGGCTGAGCGCTATGTCCGCCTCTCGCTCGAAATCGGCACGCACGAACAAGGCTATATCGACGCCTATTACGGCCCCGCCGACTGGAAAACAGAGGCAGAAGCCGCGCCGCGCGAGATTGATGACTTGCAGGTCGCAACTGCTGCTTTGCAGGCTGAACTCGATCAAACCGCTGCGACCTCGTCTGACGAGACGACGATCCGCCGCGCCCGCACGCTCTCCGCTTATGTAGCGGCGGCGCACTTTCGCATGGAGATGATGGAAGGTGTGCGTGCGCCATTCGTGGAGGAGGCGGAACGTCTGTTCGCGTTGCGCCCCGAATTGCGTCCGCTCAGCGAGTACGATGATGCGTTAGTGCGCATCGACATGCTGGTCCCCGGTGAAGGGGCGCTCGCAGATCGGGTCGCCGCGTTCTGGAACCGCTTTGTCGTGCCGACGGATCGCGCCGACGCTGTGATGCGGGCGGCGATCGCAGAATGCCGCCGCCGCACCGCGCCGCATCTCGATCTGCCCGCAAACGAGCGCTTCGATTTTGAGTTCGTTACTGATCGGCCTTGGGGCGCCTACAATTGGTATCAAGGTAACAATCATAGTCTCATTCAAGTGAACGCGACGAACCCGCTGATGATTGGCTCGGCAATCGGCTACGGTTGCCATGAAGGTTATCCCGGCCATCACGTGCAGGGCATTTACGCTGAGCGCATGTATCGCGATCGCGGCTGGGTCGAGTATTCGGTTCTGCCGCTCTATTCGCCGATGGGGCCTCTCAACGAAGGCTCTGGCAATTACGGTGTCGAACTCGCGTTTCCGGACGAAGAGCGTACGGCGTTCGAGATGGAAGTGCTGTTTCCGCTCGCCGGTCTCGATCCGCAAGAGGCGCCAGTTTATTACGAGCTGACGCACGCAATGGCGGCGACAGCGGGCGCAGGGCTTACGATTCAAGCGCAATATCTCGACGGCGAAATCACACGCGAGCGCGCTATCGAGCTGTTGCAACATTATCGCTTAGCGTCACGTGCAAGCGCCGAGCAAAGCCTCCGCTTCGCCGACGCCTATCGCTCCTACGTCATCAACTATTCGAGTGGCCTCGAACTCGTTCGAGATTACGCTGAACGCAGCGGAGACACGCAAGAGGAGCGCTGGGCCGCGTATCGCCGCATACTTACAGAACCGACGCTGCCGAGGGACCTCGCACCATGAGCCATACATTCAAGACCATCGAAACCAACGGCATCAAGGTGCGCGCCGCCGTGCAAGGCGAGGGGCCGCTTGTCGTGCTCGTGCATGGGTTTCCGGAGAGCTGGTATTCGTGGCGTCATCAAATGACGCCGCTCGCCGCGGCTGGTTTTACGGCGTGCGCGATCGATGTTCGCGGCTATGGCGGCTCCGATAAGCCGCACAATGTCGATGCCTACACGATGGCGAACATGGCGGCCGATGTTGCAGGCGTGATCGATGCGCTTTCGCCGAATGCGCCTGCTGTCGTTATCGGTCACGATTGGGGCGCGCCGATTGCGTGGCATACGGCGGTGCTGCATCCCAACAAAGTGCGTGGCGTCTCCGGTCTGTCAGTGCCGTATTATGCGCTGCCGCCCGCGCCGCTCAATCACATCTTCAAAGCAATGTGGACCGATCAGGGTAAGTTTTTTTACATGGCGTACTTCCAGGATGAAGGCGTCGCCGAAGCCGAGTTCGAAGGCGATGTGCGCGGCAGCCTGCGTAAACTTTACTACGCCGCGTCCGCGGATTCGCATGGTCGCTGGGGCGGGCAGGACAAGCCGGTCGGTGAGCCGATGTTGCAGGGCGCGGAAGACCCAAACCCGTTCCCAGCGTGGCTCTCGCCTGCGGACATCGATTATTACGTCAGTGAGTTCGAGCAATCAGGCTTCCGTGGCCCAATCAATCGCTATCGAAATTTCGAGCGCGACTTCGCCCTCATGAGTGGTGTCGCCGATCGCGTCATCCATCAGCCGTCGCTGTTCATCGCGGGCGAGCATGACATGGTGCTGAAGATGTTTGGCGATGGCGCAGCGTCCTCGATTGAGGAGCGTATGCGCGAGGTTTGTTCCGATCTGCGCGGCGTGAAGCTGGTGCCGAATGCGGGACACTGGGTGCAGCAGGAGAAGCCCGCGGAGACGACCGGCCTGATCATCGATTGGCTGGCGACGCTCTAGATAGAGGGCGCCGATGCTGGGCTGGGCTCATATCTATGGATGATTGAGTTGTAGAAGTGCTCTGGCGAAACCATATCGACCGTACGGAATTGAGGACGACCGATGCCAAAGACCCGTAATGATCTCCCGGACAACACCCGCAAAGCGATGATCGCGCTGCTCAACGCGCGCTTGATCGATACGATTGATCTGCGTTTGGCCGTGAAGCAAGCGCATTGGAACGTGAAGGGCCCGAACTTCATCGCGCTGCATGAGCTGTTCGATCAGATTCAAGCGCGCGTAGATACGTTCGCGGATGATATCGCGGAACGCTCGGTCTCGTTGGCGGGTGTTGTGGCTGGCACGTCGCAAGCCGTGTCGAAGGGATCGCAACTTGAGCCGTATCCAACCGATGTGATCGACGAGAAGGCGCATCTGCAAGCGCTCGCGGATCGCCTGGCGGCTTACGGCAAGCTCGCGCGCGAAGCGATTGATGCGGCCGATGAGGCTGGCGACAAGAATACGGCCGATCTCTTCACCGGCGTCTCACGTCAGATCGATAAAGACCTATGGTTTATCGAAGCGCATCTGCAATAATCAGAGCCGCGCCGCGATCTCGGTGATCACATCGTAGGCGCTCATCACATCGTCTTCGATGCATTCGAACTGCCCGACTTGGAAGCGGATGGCGACCGCGCCGTCAACGCGGGTTTGAGTGAGATAAATGCGGCCGTCGGCATTGATGGCTTCGACGAGTTTGAGGTTGAGCTGATCGAGATCGGCGCCGGGCTTCGTGTAGCGGAAGCTGAAGAGCGAGTAAGCGGGCTCGGTGACGATCTCGAAATCTGCAGCGCCGCGCAACTTTTCGCACAGCTGGCGTGACCAGCCGATGTGATTGCGGATCATCGTGCGTAGGCCTTCGAGGCCATAGGCGCGCAGCACGAACCACAGTTTCAGCGCTCGGAACTGCCGCCCCAGCGGCACGCCCCACTCGCTGTAGTTCACCACTTCGCTGAGGCCCAGCGTGTGCAGATAATCGGGCTTAGCGGCCAACGTGCGCGTGAGGCTCGCGGGATCGCGGACGAAATGCACGCTGCAGTGCGTCTGCGCGCCCAGCCATTTGTGTGCGTTGACGACGATCGAGTCCGCAAGTTCGGCGCCGGCCCACAGATGGCGCAACTCCGGGCAGATCATGGCTGAGCCAGCCCATGCCGCATCGACATGCAGATAAAGATCATGTGCTCGCGCGACAGCCGCAATCTCCGCCACAGGATCAGTCGCGCCAACGCCGGTCGCGCCGACATTGGCGATGATGCCTGCGGGTACAAAACCCGCTTCAATGTCGGCGCGGATCAGCGCATCGAGCGCTTCCGGATCGGCGCCGCGCAGCGGGCCTTTGATCGGGATGCGGACGAGGTTGTCCTGGCCGATGCCGGAGAACCAGATCGCGCGATCGATCGAGGAATGCGCTTCGGCTGAGCAATAGATGCGCAGGCGCGGCGCGCCCGAGAGGCCTTTGGTGTTGCCTTCGAACTTCAACGCGCGTTCGCGCATCACGAGCACGGCGGCGAGGGTTGCGGTTGAGGCGGTGTCTTGAATGCAGCCTTGAAACACGTCCGGCAAACCGAAGGCTTGGCGCAGCCAATCGACGGCGCGTGTTTCAAGCTCGGTCGCAGCCGGCGAGGTTTGCCACAGCATACACACCGCGCCGATGGCGTTGACGAGATGCTCGGCGATCAGCGAGGCGGGTGCGGAATTGGAAGGAAAATACGCGAAGAAGCGCGGGTGCTGCCAATGCGTCATGCCGGGGACGATGTCGCGTTCGAAGTCAGCGAAGATTTGCTTGAACGGCTCCGCCGCTTCCGGTGGCGAAGCCGCGATCCGCGCTGCGATCTCGCCAGGCTCTACTGCTGGGCGCACCGGCAACTCGCGCAACCGCGCGCGATAATCGACGCCCCATTCAGCGGCGCGCACCGCCCATTTGCGAAAGTCTTGCATGGACGCGTTATGAACCGGGCGTGCACTGGTACGCCAGCTTCAACCGTCATCCTGGGGCTCGGCGCAGCCGAGAGCCCAGGACCCAGGGGCCACAAGCTCGTCGCTTGCCCCTGGGTCCCGGGCTCATCCGCTTCCGCGCTCGCGCGCTACAGCGAATGCCCCAGGATGACGAGCTACTCGCTCAGCCCTTATCCTCGATCTCGACTTCTGGTCGGTCATCGCCGGACGACAGCTCATCGTGCCAACGCCCGCGCTCGTCTTCCCACGAAATGCCAACCGTCTCGCCCGGCCGTCGCTGCTCTAACGCCACGCGCTTGGCGGCGTTGTAGGCGTCGTCGTGGCTCTTGAACGTCTGCGAAATCGTGCCGTCGAGCTCGAACGCCCAACCGCCGTCATGCTTGATGATTTCGTAGGTGATCTTGGTCATGGGCGCGCTCCTTGCTCCGCAAGCTAGGATGCGCGCGCCAGAACTCAATAGTCGAAACGTATGATCAAAACGTCGGCGTCTCAATCTGCGTTTTCAAATCGCGCTTCACGATCTTGCCGTTGGCGTTGCGTGGGAGCGTCTCCGGCCAGAAGATCACTTCGACCGGCACTTTGAACGCCGCGAGCTTCTGCGCCACGAAGTGGCGGAGTTCGTCGCTGGTCGCGGCCATGCCGGGCTTCAGATAAACCACCGCGAGCGGCTCTTCGCCCAGCGTTTGGTGCGGCTTGCCGATGACGGCAGCGTCCATGACGGCGGGGTGATCGTAGAGCGCGTTCTCGACTTCAACGCAGTAGATGTTTTCGCCGCCGCGGATCAGCATGTCCTTGGCGCGGTCGACGATATAGACGAAGCCTTCGTCATCGATCTTTGCGAGGTCGCCGGTTTTCACCCAGCCATCGACGAACGTCTCAGCGGTGGCCTGCTCATTCTGCCAATAGCCGCGCACGACGATTGGGCCTTTGTACCAAAGCTCGCCGACTTCGCCGCGCGGCAGTTCGCGATCGCCTTCGCCGACGATCTTCACTTCGCCGGTGGCGGAGGGAACGCCTGTGCTCGCGGGCTTGCGTTCGTAATCTTCGCCGGTGTTGGAGACGGCCGTCGCCGACGTTTCCGTCATGCCCCAGCCTTGGCTTGGCGCTGAATTGGGGAAACGCTCTTTCAGGCGCTTGACCAATTCCGGCGCCGCCGGCGCGCCGCCATAGGCGCAGCCTTCGACGGATGAGAGATCAAACTCATCGACGCGCGGATGTTCGAGCACTTGCCACGCAATCGTCGGCACGCCGCCAAAATGCGTCACGCGTTCGCGCTGCATGAGCTCAAGCGCCTGATCGACATCCCAGCGGCGTTGCATGACGACTTTATTTCCCGCCATCAGCGACGGGATCATGATCGCAAAACAGCCGGTGGCGTGGAAAAACGGCACCGAGATCAGGAACGCCTTTTGCGGCGCGGTTGGGTCCGGCGCGGGTGGGGCTTCGCCGCGGCGCAAAAAGGCGCGCGCTTGCGACGAGGCTGAGTTGAACATGTTGGAGATGATGTTGCGGTGAGAAATCACCGCGCCTTTCGGCAAGCCGGTCGTGCCGGAGGTGTAGAAGATGGCGGCGTCGTCGTCCGGGCCGAAGGCGACATCCGGCGGCGCGACATCGCCGAACGATGCCCAGTCGGCGGTTGTACCGATGACGCTCTCCCAGCGCACAATAAGCGGGTCGGCGATCTCTTCGCGTGAGCGCGAGACATACACTTTGCGTAGGTCCGGGCACTTTGCGAGATGCTCGCGGACGCGTTCGTAGCGCTCAACATCCATAATGGCGAATGCACTGCCGGAGTTTTTCAAGCCGTACTCAAGCTCGGTGCCTGTCCACCAAGCGTTGAGCGGCGTGACGATCGCGCCGGCCAGTACGGCGCCAAAGAATGCGACCGGCCATTCCGGCACGTTGCGCATGATGACGGCGACGCGGTCGCCCGGCTTGACGCCATCGGCGATCAGCTGGTGCGCGAACTTGGCGGCGGCGGCGCGGAATTGACCGATGGTGGCGCGCTCGTCCTCGCAAACGAGGTAGTCACGGCCGGCGAACATCGCAGAGACGTAGAAGACCTCCTTCAGCGTCGGCGGCGCGTTCTTCCACACCTTCATGCGGACGCCCCGCACCTCGGCCTCGCCGACCTCGAGCATGGTGCCCGGTTGGGTCAACAGCGCATGCGCCTGCTCAATGGACATAGCTGGAAAGGCGGGCTTCGCGGCCGCGTCAGACATAAGTACCTCCCGCGCTCGGCTTCAAAGGCGACGCCGGCGTCATTTTTGATTTTCATGCTGTTGAAACATGCCCGCGCCGGTATCGCAACCGCTGGCGCGCGCTTGTCGCTAGGGTAGCGGAGGACGCAAGTTGACTGCGTAATGCGTTGCCCTGCGCGCTAACCGACAGAACTTTGCCAGATTTTAATGGTGGTTGTGAGGGGCGCGAAGCTCGGGCAAGCATGTGCGGTCCTGAGTGGGATGGGAGACGCGCGACATGGCCTTCGATTGGAAAGCGCTCGCGGAGCGTCTCGACCCGCGCAAACTGAATTGGTCCTGGGCGCGCCCGGTAAACGATTGGCTGGTGACCAACCGGACGGTCGTCCTCGCCACATCGCTCTCGCTGCTTGTTGGCCTCTGGGGCGGCGCTGTTTTGGGCCGCGTCTCGGCTGGTGCGCCGGCGTTTGATCTGGCGTCGCTCGGATCAATCGGCGCGGGCGAAGCGGCGCGGGGCGCAGGCGCGCCGCGTGCGGGCTTGCCGCAAGTCGATGGCATGGCGTTCGTCCGTCTCCGTGCGGAGATGGATCAGGCCGAGCCGCGCGCGTGCTTGGAGTTCTCGCAAGATCTCTCGACCGACGCCTCGATCAATTATTCCGATTATCTCGTGATGGATCCGGCGACCGATTATCAGGTCGATGTCTCCGGCAATCTGTTGTGCCTAGCTGGTTTGCCGTTCGAGCCGGAGCGTCAGCTGACGATCCGCGAGGGGCTGCCGTCAGCCTCTGGCGAACGCACTGAAACGGACGAGACCTTCACGCTGACCTTCGGCGATCGCCCGGCTTATGTCGGCTTTGCTGGCGGCGGCGTGATCTTGCCGCGTTCGGAAGCGGACGGCATCGCCATCGAGACGGTCAACGTTTCGCGGCTCGAAGTCGAAGTCCTGCGCGTTCCGGATCGGATTTTGTCGCAATACCAAATCGAACCGGGCGAAACCAACGAAGAGGGCGGTTGGGGCAATTGGAGCTTCAACAGCGCTGGTGAGAATGTCGGCGTTTCCGTCTATCGCGGTGAGATTGACGTCGACATCGGCAATCGCCGCAACACGGCTGTAACGACAGTCTTCGCGCTCGGCGCGGCGCTGAATGAATTGCGCCCTGGCGCTTATGTCGTGAAGGTTCGCGACGCTAGCCCGAGCGCAGGTCAGCGCGCTGACGCCGAGAGTGACAGCCGCGCCTCGTCCTATCGCTGGATTCTCTACACCGACATGGCGCTGCAGAGCTTCTCTGGCGCGACCGGTCTCGACGTCGTCGTGCGCTCGCTGCGTACGGCGCGGCCAATGGGCAATATGCAGCTGACGCTGATTGCCGAGAATAACGATGAGCTCGCCCGCGCCCGCACCGATTCTGAAGGCCGCGTCCATTTCGGCGAAGCTCTGATCAATGGCGAGGGCCCGTCGCGCGCTCGCTATGTGATGGCATACGGCGCGCAAGGCGATTTCGCAGCACTCGATCTGCAACGCCCAGGCCTTGATCTCTCCGACCGCGGCGTCGATGGCCGCCGCGCGCCTGGCGACATCGATGCGTATCTCTACACCGAACGCGGCATCTATCGCCCCGGCGAGCGTGTGCGCCTCATCGGCCTCATCCGCGACCAAGTCGGCCGCGCCATCGCAAACCGGCCCTCGACGCTCGTCGTCTATCGCCCAAACGGCACCGAAGCGCGCCGCATCCGCATGACCGAAGCCGCCGACGGCGGCGCGATTGCAAAGAACATTGAAGTCGATCGCTCAGCGCCGCGCGGCGTCTGGCGCGCCGAATTGCTGGTTGATGGCCAGGAAGCGATAGCCGGTTCTGTAAGTTGGTCGGTCGAAGACTTCGTGCCGCAGCGTCTGCGCGTTCAGATCGAAGCCAGCGAAGCGGTGCTGCGCGCCGGTCAGTCGCGTCCGATCAATGTGCAGGCTGACTTTCTCTACGGTGCGCCAGGCTCTGGTCTCGCGGTCGAAGCTGAAGGTCGGCTGATGATCGATCCGAACCCGTTCCCGGAGTTCGAAGGCTATGCGTTCGGCCGCGCCGACGAGAGCTTTGACGAGCGCATGTTCCAGCTGCCGGGCACAGTGACCGACGGCCAAGGCCGTGCGCAGCTGTCGCTGCAATTGCCGGACGAGCCGAACACGTCGCTGCCGCTGCGTGCGCGTATGCTGGCGAGCGTCGCCGATCCGGGCGGACGCGTCGTGCGCGAGAGCTTCACGGTACCGGTGCGCTTGAGCAACGTGTATCTGGGCCTGTCGCCGCAATTCGAAAATCGTCGCGCAGGGGCCGGCGAGCGCGTCGCCTACGACCTGATTGCGCTCAACGGCGATGGCCGACGCGTCGCGCAACGCGGCGTGCAATGGCAACTCGTTCGCGAAGATTGGAGCTATGATTGGTACCTCGACGGCGGCTCCTGGCGCTGGCGCCGGACTGGTCGCGACATTCCAATCGATGGCGCGACTGTCGATATCGCCGGCAATCAGCCGCTGCGCATTGCGCGTGATGGACTGCGTTCCGGTTCGTATCGCTTGATCGTGCGCGCCAATGGCGCCGAGACCTCGCAACGCTTCGGCGTTGGTTGGGGCGGCCCGGCTGACGATGACCAAACGCCCGACATGGTCAGTGTCGTGCTGCCGACCGATCCAACGCGTCCCGGCACGCGGGCGCGGGTGCAAATCCGTCCGCCTTATGCGGGCGAGGCGCAGATTGTCGTCGCCACCGATCGCGTTATCGAAACGCGGACAGTGCGCGTGAGCGCTGAGGGCACGACCATCGATCTGCCGGTCACGGCTGAGTGGGGTTCGGGCGCCTATGTGCTCGTCACCGTCATGACGCCGCGCGATCCGGTGAATCTGCCAGTGCCGCGCCGCGCCATCGGCGTGGCGTATGTGCCGGTTGATATGGGTGCGCGCACGCTTACCGTTGAGGCGGGCGCTGGCTTGCAGAACGTGCGGCCGCGCACGCGCATCGAAGTGCCGGTGCGTGTCACGGGCGCGCCAAGCGGTGAGCGGGTGCGTGTCGCGATCGCGATGGTGGACGAGGGCATCCTTGGCATCACGCGCTATCAAAGCCCGAACCCGACCGACTTCTTCTTCGGTCGCCGCGCGCTTGGCGTGGATATCCGCGATGATTACGGCCGCTTGCTAAATCCCAATCTCGGCGCGCCTGCAACGGCTCGCCAAGGTGGAGATAGCATCGGTGGCGAAGGGCTGACGGTCGTGCCGACACGCACCGTGGCGCTAGTGTCTGACATTGTCGTCGTCAGCGGCGGAACCGCACGCATCATGGTCGACATCCCCGACTTCAACGGCACGCTCCGGCTGATGGCGGTGGCGTGGAGTGAAACCGCGGTCGGGCAGGACGCCGAGCAAATCATCGTCCGCGATCCAGTGGTCGCCGAACTAATCCTACCGCGCTTCCTCGCGCCCGGTGACGAGGCGCAAGGCACGCTGAACATCGATAACGTCGAAGGCCCGAACGGCGCTTATACAGTGATGGTCAGCGGCGCGACGAGCGCGCGTATTCAATCGCAGCCGCGACGTTTCACGCTCAATCGCGGTCAGCGCCAAACGGCTCTGATCCCGATCACGGGCGGGCCGCTTGGTGTTGGTTCGATTTCGCTTCGTCTCGAGGGCCCACAAGGGTTTGCGACAGTGGATCGAACGTACGACATTCAGTCACGCGCACCGTTCATGCCGATCACGATCAGCACCACTGCGCCGCAAGCGGCAGGTGAGAGTTGGCGTGCGCCTGCGGACGCGCTCGCGCGCTTCCAGCCGGGCGCGCAAGCGTTGATCTCGTACTCGAACCTGGCGGGCATCGATCCTGCGCCGTTGTTGGATGAGTTGTATCGCTATCCGTATGGCTGCTCTGAGCAGCTGACTTCGGTGGCGTTGCCGCTGCTCTATTACAACATCCTCGCCGCTGACACGGCGCGCGCCGCCGATCCGCGTATTCGGCGACGTGTGCAGGATGCGGTGACGCAATTGCTCGATCGCCAAGCGCCGGACGGCTCGTTCGGCCTGTGGAGCGCGGGCGATGGCCAAGCCTCGCCTTGGCTCGGCGCTTACATCGTGGACTTCCTGCAGCGCGCGCAGCGTGAAGGCTATGCGGTGCCGCGTCAGCCGATGGAATTGGCGTATAACGGCCTACGCCGTGTTGCGCGGCTCAATGACTTTGGCGGCGTGAACTATCAGTTCGAAGTCTATCGCTGGCCGGGCACCAACGACTCGCAAGAGTTGCTGCGGTCTCGGTCTGCCGCCTACGCGCTCTATGTGCTGGCGAAAGCGGGCGAGGCTGATATCGGCCAAGTGCGCTATTTCCACGATGCGCGTTTGCGCCAAGAGCCTTCGCCACTCGCGCGCGCGCAAATCGGCGCGGCGTTGGCGCATCTCGGAGACCGGGCGCGCTCACGCAACGCGTTCCGTCTGGCTGAGCAAGCGCTTGGCTATCGTAACGTCGGCGATTGGTACCAAACGCCGTTGCGTGATCTGGCGGGTGTGCTCGCGCTAGCGGCGGAAGCTGGTGAGACCGAACTGGTTGATCGCCTCCGCCGTCGTCTTGAGCGCGACGCGCCTGAAGCGGGACGATTGATGACGCAAGAGCAAGTGCGTCTGCTGCTGGCCGCAAGCTCGCTGCTGGAGCGTGCAGGCCCGGTGAACGTTACGCTGAACAATGAACAGCTGAGCGAACGCCGCATCGTCGTGAACGCACAACGTCTGGCGCAGGGCCTCGTGTTCCGCAATGCGGCGCGCGGGGCGACTTGGCGGACACTGCAAACCTCTGGTTCACCGATTGAATCGCCGCCGTCGATGCAATCGGGCTACACCATCGACAAGCGCATCTATCGCATGGATGGCACTCTGGCCGATCTCTCCGGCATTCGCCAAGGCGATCGTGTAATCGTGGTGGTCAGCGGTCAGCCGGAAGGGGCGCGGAATTATCCGACGGTGCTCGTCGATCTCTTGCCCGCGGGCCTCGAAATCGAAACGCTGCTGCGACCTGAAGACGGCGCGGGCACGAACTACAACGGGACGCCTCGCAACGGACCGTTCGCATGGATCGGCGCTATCACCGGCACGCAAGTCTCGGAAGCGCGCGATGATCGCTACGTCGCGTCGGCTGACCTGCGCGGGCAATTCCGCTACGCTTACATCGCGCGTGCGGTCACGCCAGGCAGTTACACGCTGCCGGCGGCGCAAGTCGAAGACATGTACCGTCCCGGTGTGATGGCGCGCACCGAGACCGGCACGATCCGCATCGCGCCGCGCGGAGGCTGAGGAGCAACACGATGCGCCGCGGCCCGCGTGTCGCTTTGCCTTTAACGCCCGGCGGTAAACGCTGGGCGTGGGCGCTGATTGCTGTGTTGCTCGGGCTGTTCAGCCTCGACACGCTGTTTCCGCCGCCATTGCAGCGCGTGCGCGATGTATCGCCGGTTGTATTGGATCGGAACGGCGAATGGCTGATGGCGTTCACGACGCGCCAAGGCACCTGGCGTTTGGAAGCGCGGCTTAATGAGATCGATCCGGAGTTTCAGCGTCGTCTGATTGCGATCGAAGATGAGCGGTTCTGGTTTCACCCTGGCGTCGATCCTATTGCGCTGACGCGCGCGACCGTCTCCTACGCGCGCGCGGGGCGGGTGACGCAAGGTGGCTCTACGATCACGATGCAGTTGGCTCGTCTGCTAGAGCCCCGGCCGCGGACGATCCAATCGAAGCTGATTGAAATCATCCGCGCGATTCAGATCGAACGGCGCTTGTCGAAGCGCGAGATTTTGGCAGCATATCTGACGATGGCGCCGTATGGCGGCAATCTTGAAGGCGTCCGCGCTGCAAGCCGCGCGTACTTTCAGCGCGATCCGATGTGGCTCGACGATGCGGAGATGGCGCTGCTGATCGCGCTGCCGCAAGCGCCAGAAGCGCGACGCCCAGATCGTCGGCCGCAAGCGGCGCGTGCAGCGCGCGATCGAGTGCTCGGTATGTTCGTCCGCGCCGGACTGATCAATCAGCGCCGCGCCGACGAAGGCCGCGAAAGTGCGATCCCTGCGCGCTCGCCGTTCCCGTATTCGGCGCCGCATGCCGCGCAAGCGTTGGTGTCTGCGCATCCGGGCGAGGGGGTGATCCAGTCTTCGCTCGACGCAACTTTGCAGCGCGATCTTGAAGCGTTGGCGCGCCGCCACGTTGTTGGTCTCGAGCGCGATGCGCAGATCGCCATCCTGGCGGTGCGCCTGGAAGATCGCACAGTGCGCGCGCGCATCGGCGGCGCCGGTCGCGACCGTGCTGGCGGATATATCGATATGACGCGCGCGATCCGGTCGCCGGGTTCTGCGCTGAAGCCGTTTCTCTATGCAATTGCTTTCGATGAAGGGATCGCAGCGCCTGAGACCCTGGTGCGCGATGCGCCGCGTCGTTTTGGCGGGTATCTGCCGGAAAACTTCGACCGTCGCTTCCACGGCGATGTCACGCTTGAAGACGCATTGCGTCATTCGCTGAACTTGCCTGCAGTCGCGACGCTCGAACGCATCGGCGCCAACCGCTTTCACGCAGCGCTCCGCCGCGCGGGCGCTGACGTGCGCTTGCCGCGTCGCGCGATTGCCGAGCCTGGCTTGGCGCTGGCGCTCGGCGGCGTTGGCATGACGCTTGAGGATTTGGTGCAGCTCTATGCGGCGCTTGGCGATGATGGCCAGGCGCGGCCACTGGTCGTGGATGCGACGCCGGGTTTGTCGTTTACGCGCCGCTTCGTGCGCGCCGAGACTGCTGACCGCGTGCTCGAAATCCTTGCGAGCTCGCCGCATCTTGCTGGGCGTATTCCCGCTGCTGTTGCGCAAGGCGCGCCAAGCGTCGCCTTCAAGACTGGTACTTCATATGGCTTTCGTGATGCTTGGTCTGTTGGTGTCGCAAACGGGTATGCCATCGGCGTGTGGGTGGGTCGTCCCGACGGCGCGCCGCGTCCGGGCGCGACAGGTCGCAGTGAGGCGCTGCCGTTGTTGTTCGAAGCGTTCGATTTGCTCGGCGTGCCGACAGAACCGCAACGGCGCGAGCATGATGATGAACGCGCTGCGCCGGGGATCGCGCGGCTCGAGACGGAACAGCGCGAGGGTCTGTCTATTCTCTTCCCGCCAGCGAATGCCGAAGTGCTTGTGCTCGACTATAGCGCCGATGCGCGCGGCCTATCGCTCTCGGCGCGCGGCGGACGGGCGCCGCTCACTTGGTACGCTGAAGGCGAGCGCGTCGCTGGTGAGCCGACAAGTGGCCGCGCGATCTGGCGGCCGTCATCGCCGGGGTTCTACGACGTGACTGTCGTGGATGCAGATGGCGTAAGCCGCAGCGTGCGTGTGCGTATTCGTAGCTCAGGCTAATAAATGAAAAGGCGCGGACCTTCGGAGGAAGGTCCGCGCCATTACTGATCGCGCAGTCGGGAGGGGAAGACTTAAGCGACGATCAGTGCAGCTTGATAGAGCGCTGCAAACGCGAGCGGTGCGAAGAGCACGACTGCTGCGAGAAGAGCGAGTGCTTTAGACATTATCGGCTCCTTTCTTGGTTGATGTTCGTTGACTGAGAGATGCGGGCGATGCGGCGTTTGGATGTGAGCTTCGTCTCGTTTTCAGCGCCGCTCGTCTTGGCTTTCAGGCAAAACAAAGGCGCGGGCCGCTCTCGCAAGCCCGCGCCTCGTTAGATCGTCTGGGATCGGGGGGATCAGGCGACGATCTGAGCGGCTTGCGTGAGGATGGCCGCAGCGATCGGAACGAACAGCGCGATCGCGGCGGTGAAAGCGGCGGTGAAGAGTGTGATCTTGTTCATGGCGTCCTCTCGAAGTCTGTTGTCTTGGCGTTTGACTATGAGATGCCGCCCCCGCGCCGCTTGGATGCGGGCGTGGTGAAAATTTGTTGGTGACGTTTTGGAAAGGCGGAGCGCGCTTACAAGCTCGCTTGATAATCCGGCGGCAGCGGATGCGCGCGGCGTGGCGCGTCTTTGTCCTCGACGGCAAAGCGCAATACCGAGCGTGCTTGCAAGCGATCAACGAGTGAAGCGCCCATTGCAGCCGCCGACGTCCATATCCCGCCTGGCGTTTGCGCGCGGCTCGTATCCGCGAGGCAAAGCGCTGCTTCGGTTATGATCTTGGAGGTCGAGCCGTAGCCGGGGTCTTTGTCACCTTTGACCGAGACGCTGAGTTTGCCGCCCTTGGCGCTCTCTCCGATGTAGAGGATGTCGTAGAAGCCAGTCTCGCGCGCTTCCTTCGATGGGCCTTCGCCTGGCTTCGGCAGCGCAAAACGGCGGAGTAGCGCGCGGGTTGGCGGGAAGCCCAGCAGGGTCATCTGCATCTTGGATTGGCCGAGCATCGCCTTGGCGCGTTTTTCGCCATCGGCGCCGTCGCCGGTCAGCATCATCTCTTCGTAGGTGAAGTCGCGGCCGTAGGCGTAGTTCATCAGCGCGTTCGAGCGATGCACGTTCTTGGTGTTGATTGCCGCCATCACGAACGGCGCCGACCATGATGGAATGTCCGCATCGTGCTTGACGCCGTCGCCGCGCGGCTGCGGGACGATGCTCTGAGGCGACAGCGCGTAGGGATCAGCCATCGCGCGGCGCAAGTTTGGATCGCGCGATGCCGCATCGACGGACGCCAACATGCTCGCCATTGTGCCGCCGGAGAAGGTGCCTTTCATCTTGCGCACGCGCCCGCGCACCTTATCGGCCGGGTGGCCAAAGCGATCCTGCATATGCTGCTGCAGGAAGAAAACGCCGAGATCGAACGGGATTGAGTCGAAGCCGCAGGAAAAGACGATACGCGCGCCGCTCTCTTTGGCTTGCGTCTCGTACTTGGCGATCATCGCCTGCATCCAGTTCGGCTCGCCACAGAGATCGACGTAATCGGTCCCGGCGCGCACGCAGGCTGCGAGCAATGGTTCGCCATAAAGCTGGTAGGGGCCGACTGTGGTGATGATGACGCGGGCGCGGTGGGCGAGTGCTTCCAGCGCATTGGCGTCACGCGCGTCAGCGGCGATCAATGGCAAGCTCATCGGCGCGCCGATTTCGCTGGAGACAGTGCGGAGCTTGGTGAGATCGCGGCCGGCCATGGCCCAGCGGACTTCGCCTTCCGCACCGTAAGTCTGTTGCAGATATTCCGCCACCAATCGGCCGGTAAAGCCGGTCGCGCCAAATACGATGACGTCAAACTCTTGTGCGCTCACGATGTGCCTCCGCTTCGGGGGACCATTAGCACACACCCATTCCCGGGGCGACGCAAAGCGTCGAGCCCGGGACCCATAAACACGCTTGGTCGAGCATGTGCGCCAACCCTTCAACCAAGCGTGTTTATGGGTCCCGGACTGCGCTCACGCGCATCCGGGAATGGGTGTGGTGTTTGTTGTGCGAGATCGCTAATCCACTTCCTAACCCATGCCCTTAGCCGCCATCGTCGCCGCACTGTCGTCCGCGCTGATCCACGCGAGTTGGAACGCTGCGTTGAAGGGCGGGCGGGGCGATCGGATTGCGGACGCGTTTCTGATCGCTGTCGGCGGCCTGCTGATGTGGGGCGTGGTCGCAGCGATCTGGGGCGCACCGGCGCCGGAGGCGTGGCCTTACCTGATCGTCTCGGTGCTGATCCACCTGGTCTATTGGTTCGCGCTGTTCAGTGCCTACGACGCCGGCGATATGAGCCACATCTACACGCTGTCGCGCGGCTCGGCGCCGTTGCTGGTGGCGATAGGTGCTGCGGTCACGGCAGCCGAGATCCCGCCGCCGGTAAAAATATTTGGCATCGCGCTGGTGTCGATCGGCGTGCTCTGCGTTGGCATCAGCCCGCGTGCGCCGTTGAAAGCGACGCTCTGGGCGCTGAGCATCGGCGTGTGCATCTCAGCCTATTCGTTGGTCGACGCACTGGGCGCGCGCGTGGCGGGCGACGCGCTGGTCTATGTAGCCTGGACGTCAGGCATTATGGGTGTGCCGATGATTGCGTTCGCGTTCTGGCGGCGCGGGCCGCGTTTGCTGAAGGATGCGAGTGTGGCGCCCATCCGTGGGCTTGCGATCGGCATCATTAGCTTTCTGGGCTACGGCCTCGTACTCTGGGCGCAGACGCTCGCGCCGATCGCGCAGGTGACGGCGCTGCGTGAAACCTCCGTGGTGTTCGGCGCGCTGATCGCGTTTGTGTTTCTGCGTGAGCGACTGGGCGCACGCCGCTGGCTTGGGGCGTTTATTGTAGCGGCTGGGGCGGGTCTGATTGCGTTCGGGTGAGCTACTCGAACATCACGTCCCGCGCGCTCGACACGAGATGCTGGCCGCCATCGACCGGCAACAGCGCGCCAGTCACATTAGCGTTGGCCAAATAAGCCACCGCATCCGCCACATCTTCCACACGCGTGCCGATGCGCGTCAGATTATTGTTATGCACGCGTTCAAAGTTCTCAGCGCTTTGATCGCCGCTGATCAACATCAGCCCCGCCGCGATGCAGTTCACGCGAATGCGCGGGGCCAGCGCCATGGCAAGCGGCGCCGTCGCGTGCGCGAGGCCGGTTTTTGCGAGCGTGTAGGAGAGAAAGTCCGGATTGGGATTCAGCACCTTTTGGTCGGCGATATTGGTGACAAAACCGCGCGCATCCGGCGCCAAAGCCGCTGCGAGCTTGTGCGCGAGATAGACCGGCGTGATCAGGTTGAGCCGAACTTGCGTCGTGGCGTCGTCCAGATCGAATGCATCGATGCTGTCCGGCGTGAAGCTCGCCGCACTGTTGACCAGCCCAACCCAATCGCCGCGCGCCGCAAGCACGGCGCACATCGCATTGATCGCCGCCACGTCCGACAGATCAGCCTTCAGCGCAATGGCATCGCCGTCGCTTGCGCGAATACTCGCGACCACGTCGTCGCCGCCAGCGCTTGATGAATTGTAGTGGACGCCAATGGCCCAGCCGTCCGCCGCCAAGCGCTTAGCGATGCCCGCGCCCACGCGCTTGCCTGCGCCGGTGACGAGAACGAGCCCCTTGCTCATGCGCCGAAGTCCTCGCGCGAGACGTCGTAAACAAGCCCGACGCCAGTCATCTCCGGAAAGACGTCAGGTTTCGCGATCGAGAGCGACACGCGGTTCGCTGGCGTGAGCTCAAAGCACGCCGCCAAGATATCGCGCGCCAGTGTTTCGATCCGCTCGGTGTGCCCGCGCTCTTCAAGCGCTTTCAGAAACGACCGCATCGGATCGTAATTGATGTAGCCGCCGTGACGTTCGTTGTAGTCGGCGAAGCCAAACTCAAGCGTCAGCTCAACATGCAGCCGCTGCGCTTCGTGCTTCTCCCACGCGTGCTCGCCAATGCGGACGTTAAGTTCAACGCCGCGCAGGGCGATGGAAACAGTGGAGGGGGCTTGGCTCATGCGCGCCTAGCTACACGCGCCGCACCGCGAAGCAAGGCGACGTAAGGGTAGTGTCTCAGTTTGAAATCCAAAAACCTGCATAGCTCCTTGAGCTATTAGCCGGTCGGGGCCATGCTTAGCGGTAAGGAGAACCGCTATGGGGAAATGGGAAGAGACCTGCCCCAAATGCCTCTCGGTCTATCAAGTCCAGACCCATAAAGTTTCGGGCCGAGAAGCTGGCGAGGAGCGCTGCCACTGCGGCCACGTCCTCGCAAAATGGGATCGCGAGAAGAGCCAGCCCGGCAAGGTCGTGCATGTGAGCTATTCGCTGAAGAAGCGAGGCGCGAATGCCTAAAGGTCCCAAGGGAGAAAAACGTCCCGCCGAGTCGCGTGACTCCCGTCACATCGTTGTGGCGAACGGCCTATTACCTTCAACTCATCGGATCGATGGACGGTTCGAGACAGAGATGGAGAGCCAAAATGTTGAAGTTTTACGCCCTGGTCGCCGCGTTCGCCGTGTTCGCCCCCGCCGCTTACGCCACGCTGAACCAAGCCGCGCAAATCGTTGCGTAACGGACTTCTGTCCATTCCCAAGCCGCCTCGCGGCGTAAGAACCAGGCAGAAGCCTCATGAAAATCTACCAAAGCTAAGAGCGCCGGACCCACCGGCGCTCTTTTCGATTCTTGGGGAGTCTTCTGACATATGTTCTTGATATGTTCTTATTAGGATCATATTCCTGTATGTATGACACGCGACCCATTGAACGGGCGCGGCGCGCGCACGAATGCGGGCGGCCGCTATGAGCGCTTTGCGAGCGAGGCTTTCGACGATGGCTGGTCGCCCGGCGAGGTGACGCCGCTGGAGACGATCGTCACGCCGGAGCTGGCCAAGACCATCATCTCCACCAACCAAAGCCCCGACATCTCCTTCGATCAGTCGATCAATCCGTATCGCGGCTGCGAGCACGGCTGCATCTATTGTTACGCGCGGCCCAACCACGCTTATGTCGGCCTCTCGCCGGGGCTCGATTTCGAAACCAAGCTCTTCGTCAAAGCCAATGCGGCGGCGTTGCTGGAAGCCGAGTTCTCGAAGCCGTCGTACAAGCCGAAGACAATCATGCTCGGCGGCGTCACCGACATCTATCAGCCGATCGAGCGTGGCTACGGCGTGACGCGGGCTTTGCTTGAAGTGATGGAGCGCTGGCGCCATCCGGTGGCGCTCATCACCAAGTCGCAATTGGTGATGCGCGACCTCGATATTCTGTCGCGCCTTGCAGAGCGCGGCCTTGCGAAAGCGGCGATTTCGGTGACCACGCTCGATCGCCGCATTGCGCGCGTGATGGAGCCGCGCGCAGCCGCACCGCATAGGCGCATCGAAGCGATCCGCGCGCTGGCGGAAGTTGGCGTGCCGGTGACGGTGATGGTGGCGCCGATCGTGCCGGCGATTACCGACAGCGAGATCGAAGCGATCTTGGCCGAGTGCGCCAAAGCCGGCGCGACCTCGGCTGGCTATGTCGTGCTGCGCTTGCCGCTCGAGATCAAAGACCTGTTTCGCGAATGGCTGCATGCGCGCTTTCCCGATCGCGCGACGCGCGTGATGGCGTTGGTGCGCAGTATGCGCGGTGGCCGCGATTACGATCCCGAATGGGGCAAGCGTCAGAAGGGCGAGGGGCCGTACGCCAAGCTGATCGCCGATCGCTTCGCAACTGCGACGCGGCGGCTGGGTTTGGACAAGCCGCGCCTTGCGCTCGATCACAGCCAGTTTCGCCGCCCGCTCGGTGCTGGCGATCAAGGCGATTTGTTCGCCACGGAACCTGAGCCGCTCCGCGCCGCAGCTGAGGAGCGCGCAAAGTTCGAGCACGACAAGTAAAGCCCTCGTTGCCCCATACCCTCGTTGCTACGGGGGCGTGTGGCGGTCTAAGGTCTGCGCCTGACTGGGGAGGACGCCGCATGCGTACAGATGGCCAACGCCGTTCCGACAATTTTGAAGATCGCGGACGCGGTACTGGCGGCGGGGGCATGGGCGGCGGCGGTCTGCCGGGCGGGGCGCTGTTTGCGATCCTGCGCCGCATCGGTATTCGCGGCATTCTGATTGCGGCTGTGCTCGGCGGCATCGTCTGGTTTGCCTTCCCACAATTCCGCGCGCCGATCCTGCAATTGCTGGGTATTGGCGGCGGTGGCGGTGAAGTCGCGGCTGGCGAAGGCTCGGTGTGCGAAGCCGAAGCTGCGGCCTGCGATTTCTCGCGCGCCGTGCTCGCCTCGACCGAAGACACTTGGCGCACCCAATTCAGCCAGAATCGCTTGCCGAATTATGGCAGCTCACCTGGCGCCTACGTCGATCCGACGCTGGTGGTTTTCCAAGGCGGCGTGAGCACGGAAGGCTGCGGCAGTGCGTCCTCCGATGTCGGGCCGTTTTATTGCCCGGCTGATCGCAATCTCTACATCGATCCAGGCTTTTACGCTGTGATGGAAAGCCGCCTGCGCGCGCCTGGCGATTTCGCGCAAGCCTATGTCATCGCGCACGAAGTTGGTCACCACGTGCAAAATCTGATCGGCGCGACGCAGCGCTCGGTTCCGGGTGATACGCAGAACCAAACATCGGTGCGCATCGAGCTTCAGGCAGATTGCTTGGCCGGCGTGTGGGGGCACACCGCGCGTGCGACGCTGGCGATCGACGAAGCAGATTTGCGCGAAGCGTTGAACGCTGCGCATGCGATCGGCGATGACTCACTTGGTCACTCGGACGAGCGCTCGTTCACCCACGGCTCCAGCGCCCAACGCATGCGCTGGTTCCGCCGTGGCTTCGATACAGGCGACGCGCGTCAGTGCGATACGTTTGCTGTGAGCCAAGCTCAGCTCTGAGCGGGTGACGGCGTAGGGTTCGCGCCGAAAATCGCGAGGAAATCAGCGTGTGCGGACGTAGCCCTCGGGCAGTTCGTCACCAGGACGTGGGGGATCGCCGCCTTCGCGGTCGAGGAATTGCATGAGCCATTCCGGGTCCGCGCGACGGGCTTTGTCCTCGAAAAACTTTCGGGTTTTGAGCGCTTCCAAGTGCGCCTCCACGGCCTGCACCGTGATCGTCTCGAGACTGATGCCTTCGCTGGCCGCTTCGGCCACCAGCGCCTCCCGCAATTCTTCAGGGATCATGAGGGATTTCAATTCACCCATCGGAGCTCTCCAAGCCGCGAATGATATCAGCAGGCGCCAGGACCGGCAAATTGAAGCGGTGCGAGGCCTCCGCGAAGTCCCGGCTATTGAACGTGACTATAGCGTCCGCCGCGCCGTTTAGTGCGGCTTCTACAACATGGTCATCGTCCGGGTCTGGTCCAGCCGGCCGCCAGCGAAATCGCACGTCAACCGCACTGAGCAGCGCTGCCACCTCGTTGGCGAACCTGGCTGCCTCGGCCTCCGATACTGACGATCTGGCGCGAACATCGGGTCGCGCGCAGACCTCCAAATATTCAAGCGCTAGCGGCAAAGTACCGATCAGGGTTACGCGGCCGCGAACAGCGACGCGGATCAGTTCCGCCGACGCACCGCGTCGCGAAAGCATCGCGGCGACAACTACATTGGTATCGAGCACCAGGCGCATGGACATCGCTTATGTCAGCTGGCTTAGCGTTGATATAGGCCAGCAATCGAGTTGTGCTCACTCTTTCCAACTCGCCGCCTGATCAATCAAAAACTGCCGGAACGCCGCGATCCGTTTGGAGCGCTTTAGATCGCTCGGATAGATGAAATACACTTCGAAGTTTGGTCCCGGCAGATTGGGCAGGACCTTCACCAAGTGCGGATTATCGCGCGCCATGTAGTCGGGCACACTGGCGATGCCGAAGCCGGATTCAACCGCGCGCAACATGCCATAGACGTTGTTGATCTCGAGAAGAGGCGGGCGCGGCTTTGCATCTTCGCGGCCGGCGCGTTGGGCCCAATCCAATTCACGCATCGGCGTCGGCACGCCTGCCTGGTAGGCGATGATGCGGTGATTATCGAGATCTTCGACATTCTTCGGCGTGCCGTGGCGCTGTAAGTATCCAGCCGATGCATAAAGGCTCACATGCACGTCGAGCAGCTTGCGCTGGATGAGATCGGCATGCGTCGCGGCCCACAATCGGATCGCGCACTCGGCTTCGAGCTTCAGCAAATCGTATTCGCGGTCATCCAGTAAAATCTGAAGCCGTGTCTCGGGGTAGGTGTCCGCGAACGCGCCCAAACGCGGCGCAAGCCAGGTCGCGCCGAACGCCACCGGCGCGGTAATTTTCAGATCGCCGATGACCTTCTCGCGCGCATCTTTCAGCGTGCTCTCGGCAATCACCGCAGCGCCCGCCATTTCGCGGGTGAACTCGCGCAGCGCCATGCCGGGGCCGGTCAGCAAAAGCCCGCGCGCATGCCGTTGGAACAGCGGCACGCCAATGTCGTTTTCGAGCGCCGCAATTTGGCGGCTCACCGAGGACTGGCTGACGCCGAGCTTCTCAGCCGCCGCCGTCAGGCTGCCGGTCTCCGCCGCGAAGTGAAAAGTCTTGAGCTTGTCCCAGTCCATACGTCGCCCGATATCGAGGCGCCCTTTGGCGGCCTCACGCGTTGCAATATTGCATAGCTCGGCGGCGCGGTCGATAGAGAAGGCGACGTGCAGACAGGATGAACATGCTTAACGGCTTCAACGACTTCACCCAGATCGAACTCCTGAGCCTTGGCGACTCGCACCTGACGGTCGGCGGCGTCGGCGCGGCGCTGTTGCTGATCACAGCCTTCATGGTCGGCGCGTGGCTCATCGGCGGCGCTTTGAGGCGTTTGCGGCTCAGGATGCGCGAGGGCTCCGGCGCGCTTTATCTGTTCGAGAAGCTGATCACGTACGGGCTGGTGCTGTTCGGCTTCATCGCTGGCCTTTCGACGCTTGGTCTTGATCTCTCTTCCATCGCGGTTTTCGCCGGCGCCATCGGCATCGGTCTGGGTCTCGGACTACAGGGCATCGTCAAGGAGTTCGTCTCCGGGCTCGTCCTGATTTCGGATCGTGCGGTTCACATTGGCGACTATGTTGAACTGCCCGACGGCACACGCGGCGTCGTTCAAGAAATCGGCCCGCGCGCGACGCGGATCCGCAACAACGACAACGTCTATTTGCTGGTGCCAAATTCGATGCTGATCGAGAACACGGTCATCAATTGGACGCTGCGCGGCGAGACGCGTCGCATTCATGTGCCGTTTCAAGTCGCGATTGGCGCAGATAAGGAAAAGGTGCGCGCCGCTGTGCTGGAAGCTGCGCGCGATGTGCCGTTCACGCTGCCCGACAACGATCTGCATCGCAGCCAAGTTTGGCTCGTCGGCTATGGCGATTCCTGTTTGAAGTTCGAGCTGATCGTGTGGCCGGCGCTTGATGCTGTAAAGCGCCCAAAGGCGATGAACGCCGCCTACACCTGGGCGATCGATGATGCTTTGCGCGGTGCGGGCATCGAGATCCCGTATCCGCAGCGCGATGTGCGGTTGCGCTCATTCTTTGGAGAAGAGGGTGACGAGGCGCGCGCAGCGCTCAATCTGCAAAGCAAACCACATGCGCCGCCGGAAGCGCCTGCGCCAAGCGTCAATGACGCCGCCGAAGACTTACTGCGTCCGGACCCAGAACCGTCGCCGAGCGAAAGCCGACCCGGCGACGGTTGAGTTCTTCGCTTACGCACCCGCCCAAGTGCTGTGGAAGCCGAGCGGCGCTTGATAGCGGCTCCGCCATGTCGCGACCGGTCCATCGCCAACGGCCGCGGCGTCGAACACGTGCAGTTCCGTCGCACGGTCACGCGTGTTGAGCGTGGCGCCGACGAGCCAGGACTCGTGTTCGCCGCTGCGGCCGGGCTTCGGCACGAACAGGTGTTCCTGCACCATCTGATCCGTGCCGAAAGCGTAAGACTGAGAAGCGCCGCTCCGCCAGTTCATGACGCGCAGCCGGTTGTCAGCGCGGTCATCGACCATGGCGACGAGATCGCGTGACAAGCCTTGGCGGCGGCGGTCAGTTTGCGGAAACTCACCGCGCTGACCGCTGCGTTGCAGTTCGGCGCGGCCATCTGCGTGCAGCACCGCCATCACCAATTCCGCCGACTCGCCTTGCGGCACTTGTGAATTGATCATCGCCCGCGCGTCTTGGCTCACGAATTGTGCATCGGGCGTGACGCACAGATCAAAGCGGATCGTGCCATCCGCATCTTCCCACGCGTTGCCGGTGTGAAAGAAGAACATCGCCGGCAGATCGTAGATGCGCTGGTTCGAGTAATCGTTTTTGTCGAGCACCAGCACGCGGAACGGCTGATCGCCGCGCCATTCGAAGCCATCGACAATCGGGGCGACCATGCGCTGATGCAGCCACGGTTGCAGTGGAATGATCAGATGCCGCTCGGTGACGGCCCAATCATGGATGTAGGAGCGTGACGGCAGCGGAATGACTTGCGCGTCTTCGAGCGTACCGTTTGCGCTCAAGCGCCAGACGATCGCGCGATTGCCGCTCACACCTAGATTCCAAATGCGGCCGTTCGGCTCGACTTTGGGATGTGCCAAGAAAGGCATTCCGGCGAGATCGGCGCGGAAGGTGTTGAAGCCGATAGTCTGCAGCGAGCGCGGATCGAGACGCGTCGGCGAACCGCCTTCCCACAGCGCCCAGAGTTCATCGCCGACAATCATCACCGACGTATTGGCCGCGTTGACGTCGTCCGGACCTTGGACCGGTGCATCGGGTGCGCCGCGTGTGCCGAAGCCAGGTGCTACGATGCGCTGTTCGCGTTGTTCGAGGCGGCGCTTCGGCGTGTCGGCGAAGCGCCCGGCGTGGGTGGCGCGGCCATCGGCGATGGCGAAGCGCTGGATGAAGCCGTCACCATCGAACCAATGACCCGTGGCGCTATCGGCATAGCGAAACCAGCCGGGACCATTCCGATAGTGGACGCCCGCCAGACCGCGCGGGGCGCGGCCGTGGACCAGACGCATGGCGGCTTCGGCAAAGCCTTCGGCTGGGGCGTTGTCGAGACCCGGGCTCCAGGTCGTGTGCGGCTCGGAGGCGAAGGCTGGGCCTGCCGCCGCCAACGCGCCAGCGGCGGCGAAAGCGGAGAGGAGTTGGCGGCGGGAGACGCTCATAGCTCACTGACCTCCGACGGCGATGGCTTGGACGTTGTCGCCAGCGTTCAGCGTGAACGCGGCTTGCTCCCAGCTCGCCGGGCCGAAGCGGCCGCGGGCATTGTTCGAGAAAGCGAACGGCTCGGTCGGGATGCCGAAGGGGTTGGTGTTGAGTTCGCCGTTGCCGTCGACATCGTGGAAGAGCCGCACGGCGTATTGGCCGGGGGCGAGACCTTCGATCTGGACGCTCTCGGTGGCGGCATCGACGACGACACGCCGAGCGGTCACGCCCTGGCCGCTGCCATAGCCAGCTTCCGAGTTGAACACTTGCAGCATGATGTTGCCCTGGGGCGCGAGGCCGGAGAGCTCGATGCGGAGTGAGCCGGTTTCATCGGCCCGGGCGGCGGGCGTGCCGGCGATGGCGCTCAGGCCGATTGCGGAAGCGAGGAGGGCGGTGCGCAGGAACATTGTGGTCTCCGTCAGCGGCGTCAGTGCCGTTGATTGGAGATTGATCGAACGCCCCGGCCTAAACCATTGGATCTACGTGAGTTCGCGGCTCCTGTGCGCCAGTTGCGCGTGCGCGTATTTGGCGAAGCGCAAGCGGCGGGCCGTGCTTCTTGGCGCTTCGCGGGTTGCGGGCTGCCTTCGGGCCCGCCGCAGGAAATGGCGTCATGCTGAGCCTGTCGAAGCACGACGCCACGCGTCTTGTGCCGGGCCACCTTCGACAGTTCAGACTGGCGCTGATTTCCCTTCAGCCCGCCCAATCACCCCAACCGCATCACCCCGTTTGACTCGCGCCTTCATGCTTGCTAACTGTATACAGTATGCAGATAGAGCGCGCCAATATTTCGGCCGACGCCGCCAACGCCATCCGCGATCTAATCGCGAACGGGCAGCTCCGCGAGGGAGAGCGGGTCAATGAGGTGCACTTGGCTGAGCGGCTCGGCGTCAGTCGCACGCCGCTGCGCGAGGCTTTGAACCGGTTGGCGGCAGAGGGGGCGCTGATCGTGAAGCCTAAGCGCGGCATGGTCGTCCGCCCGCTTTCGCTCGAAGAGTTCGATCAGGTCTACGCGATCCGGCCGCTGGTCGAGCCCGAAGCTCTGCGGTTCGCGGGCGTGCCGGACGCGGCGCGCCTCCGCCGCATTGAGGCGATTAACACCAAGCTCAAGGGCGCCAAGGGCGAGGCGGCCATCGCGCTCGACGACGAATGGCACATGGCGCTGATCGAGGCGTGCCCGAACAAAGTGCTGCTCGACATCATCGCCAACATGATCGAGCGCACCCGCCGCTACGAACTGGCGCTGATGCGCGAGGCGACGAATGTCGCCACCGCGACGGGGGAGCATGAGGCGGTCATGGCGGCACTCCGTGCTGGCGATCTCGACGCCGCCTGTGCAGCGCTCAAACAAAATCTGACGACCGGCCGCGCGCCGATCGTGAAATGGCTGCGAGAACGCACGCCTTTGAAGGGACAGCAATGATGCGTTGGCTGTGGGTGGTTCTCGTGAGTCTCATGCTGGGCCTTGCTCCGGCGGCGGCGCAAACGGATCCGGCGTCTGAGCTTGAGGGCTTGTGGGTTGTCGAGCGTACTTACGCGCCGACTCTGCGTGGCGAACTGGTGGTGACGCGGCACGGCGATACTTGGCGCGCGTCGATCGGCGGACAAAGCGCCGAGTCATCGTCGCCCGCGTTCAGCTTCGGCAACCACGGCGCGTTTCGTGGGCGCGTTGAGCGCAATGCGATCCGCGGCGTCTGGATTCAGCCAACCAGTGATGCGGAAGAGCGCGACGATCCGACGGCCACGTCGCAATCCTTCGCTCAGCCCATTGTACTCAGACGCGACGGCGCCAATCGCTGGCACGGAACGGTGACGCCGCTTGATGGGCGCTTCCGTGTCTATCTCCGCGTCTTTCGCAACGAGCAGGGCGCGTACATCGCCGCGTTCCGCAATCACGAGATCAATTCCAACGGCCGTGCATCGCACTTTCGCATCGCGACGGACGGCGACGCGATCACATTTGCCGCAAGTCTCGGCAACGGCGGAGAGATCGCGCACGAGGCTACGCGCCTTCGCGATCCCGATCGCCTCCGTATCTTTTGGCCTGATGTCGGCAGCGAGCTAGAGTTTCAGCGCATCGAAGTGTCCGCGACCGATGACTACCTGCCCCGCCGCATCGGCGCAGTGCCTTACGTCTATCAACGCCCCGCGCAGTTCGACGATGGTTGGCGCACCGCCAATGCGCGCTCCGTCGGCATCGATGAATCCGCGCTCGCCGGCATGGTTCAGCGCATCGCGAGCGGCGATCCTTCGGCGCGGCGGCCAAGCCTTATTCACTCCGTACTCGTCGCGCATCGCGGACGTTTGGTGCTGGAGGAATATTTCCACGGCTACACGCGCGAGACGCCGCACGACATTCGTTCTGTCGGCAAGACGTTCGCCTCGATTATGCTTGGCGCAGCGATGGAGAGCGGTGCGCCAATTTCACCGGAAACGCGCCTCTACGATCTGATGGCCGGCCTCGGCCCGTTCGCCAATCCCGATCCGCGCCGCGAGCGCATTACTATCGCGCATTTGCTGACGCACACTGCCGGCCTCGCGTGCAACGATAGCGATGAGAATTCGCCCGGAAACGAGGGCGTCTTGTGGGGCCAAAGCGATCCGAACTTCTGGCGCTACACGCTAAATCTGCCGCAAGCGCACGAACCGGGTGAGCGTTACGCCTACTGCTCCGCCAACCTCAATTTGGTCGGTGGCGCGCTCAACGCAGCCACTGAAGAGTCGCTGTCGGAATTGTTCGATAGCGTCATCGCGCGGCCGCTGCAGTTTGGGCCGTATTATTGGAACGTGATGCCGAACGGCGAAGGCTATCTCGGCGGTGGCGCGTTTATACGTCCGCGCGATCTGCTCAAAGTGGGGCAGACCTATCTCGACGGCGGCGTCTGGAACGGGCGCCGCATCGTCAGCCGCGAATGGGTCGAGCGCTCGACATCGCCGCGTATCGAGATCAATCCGGAAACCACCGGCTTAAGCGAAGAAGAGTTCTCGAACTTCTATGGCCGCAGCGTCGATGGCTATGCGTGGCACCGCAACGGCATACGCGTCGGCGATCGCGTGGTTGAATCGTACGAAGCCAACGGCAACGGCGGGCAATTGCTCGTCGTCGTGCCGGAATACGATCTCGTCGTCGTCTTCACCGGCGCCAACTACATGCAAGGCGGCATCTGGACCCGCTGGCGCGACGAGTACATCGGCGGCGTGATCATCCCGGGGATGAGCGACTAGGCCGCCGCTCCCTTCGCCGTCCGCGCGCGGTCGAGCTCTTGCACGGCGAGATATTTCTCCGCCTCAAGCGCCGCCATGCAGCCCAAGCCAGCGGCCGTGACCGCTTGGCGATAGGTATCGTCGGCGACATCACCCGCGGCGAAGACGCCGGGAATATTGGTTTCCGTCGTGCCCGGTTTCACGATGATGTAGCCGTTGTCCTTCATCGTGACCTGGCCTTTGAAGAGTTCGGTCGCGGGCGCGTGGCCGATGGCGACGAAAACGCCGTCGAGTTTGCGTTCTTCGCGGGCCCCGGTTTTGAGGTTCTTGATCACGATGCCGGTGACGCCCTTCGGCTCTTCCGTGCCCTCGATCTCCTCAAGCTCGGTGTCCCAGATCACTTCAATGCTCGGGTGGTTGAACAGGCGCTCCTGCAGCACCTTTTCCGCCCGCAGCGAGTCGCGGCGGTGGATAAGCGTCACTTTGCTGGCGAGGTGCGCCAGGTAGAGCGCTTCTTCGACAGCGCTATTGCCGCCGCCGATGACCGCCACTTCCTTGCCGCGATAGAAAAACCCGTCGCAGGTAGCGCAGGCCGAGACGCCGAAGCCCTGAAACTTGTGCTCGCTCTCAAGGCCCAGCCATTTCGCCTGCGCGCCGGTGGCGATGATCACCGAATCGGCCAGATAGACTTGGCCGCTGTCGCCGGTGAGACGGAACGGGCGCTGATCCAGTTCGGCTTTGACGATGATGTCGTCGACCAAATCCGTGCCGACATGCTTCGCCTGCGCCCGCATCTGCTCCATCAGCCAAGGGCCTTGGATGGCGTCGGCGAAGCCGGGATAGTTTTCCACATCGGTGGTGATCGTCAGCTGGCCGCCTGGCTGGAGGCCCGCAATCAGCATCGGCTTGCGCAACGCCCGCGCGGCATAGATCGCCGCCGTATAGCCCGCAGGTCCCGAGCCGATGATCACGATAGGGGCGTGGCGAGCGGGTTGAGTCATGGAAATCCAGTGCCTTCTGCGGGGAAGAGATTCGTCTGACGCCAATATGGCGTTACGCACGCCGCTGCAAAAGCATGCCTAACGCCGCGCAATCACAGCTTTTGACAATGCCAAGCCCGTTGGCTTGCCGTAAGCGAGTAAGTATTCTGGGAGCCTTGGGGATTTTGGGCGGACGATGGCCGGGCGGAAGATATTGATCGTCGAGGACGACGCGCTGATCGCCATGGAGCTCGAGGAGCGCCTGGGCGAGCTGGGCTATGTCGTTCTGGGGCCGGCATCGACCTTGGAAGAGGCCGAGCAGATCATTGCTGCGGGTCGCCCGGACGCTGCCTTGCTCGACGCCAACCTCAACGGCGTCTCCAGCGTGCCGCTGGGCGTAAAGCTCGCGGGCTTAGGCGTGCCGTTCGCCTTCTGCACTGGCTACGACCAGATCAAGAACGCCCCACCAGAAGTCGCGGCTGCGCCAGTGTTCACCAAGCCGATTAGCGATGCTGATTTGGTCGCGGGCTTGAGCAAGCTGCTGGGCTGAGGCGGCCCGCAAGCCAGACGCATTATCCGGCGCCCGAACCGGCGTCATGCTGAGCTTGTCGAAGCACGACGCCACGCACCTTTGCTTCGGCCCGCGCAAGCCTTCGACAGGCTCGGGCTGACGCTGCTGTGGCGCTACTTGCTCACCCAATATTTCCATGATACTGGAAATATCGAAATGAAGAGCAAAGCTGTCATCGATGCGCTGAGCGCTTTGGCCAACGAGCATCGGCTCGCGGTGTTTCGTTTGCTGGTGCAGGCAGGACCGGAGGGCCGACCCGCAGGCGCGATTGCCGATGCGCTCGATCTTCCGGCCTCATCGCTGTCGTTTCACTTAGCGCATCTCAATCGCGCGGGACTCATCACCCAGAACCGTGATGGCCGCTCGCTGATTTATGCCGCCGACTTCGACGCCATGAGCGGTCTTGTCGGCTTCCTCACTGAAAACTGCTGCGGCGGCGCATCTTGCGCGCCGGTTGCGGCGCCGTCGCAGAAGAAAAGGAAAGCGTCATGAAGCGCTTGCATGTCCATGTTGGGGTGAACAATCTCGATCAATCGATCCGCTTTTACTCCACGCTCTTTGCTGCCGAACCGACCGTGACGAAGAGCGACTACGCCAAATGGATGCTCGACGATCCGCGCGTGAACTTCGCGATTTCGTATCGCCCCGATGCAGGCGGCGTGCGCCATCTTGGTATTCAAGTCGAGAATGGCGACGAATTGCAGGAAGTGTATGCCCGCCTCGCGCAAGCCGATGGCCCGACTTTGGAAGAGGGCGCAACAACCTGCTGCTACGCGAAGTCCGAGAAAACCTGGATCGCCGATCCGCAAGGCGTCACCTGGGAAACATTTCTCACGACAGGCGAGGCGACGACCTATGGCGGCGGCGTCGAGGGCGCAGCACCTGACTCGCACGCGGCATCTAAACCGCCATCGCCATGCTGCGCACCCAAGAGCTTGGAGAGCGTGTCGTGAACGCGCAAACGCCTCATCGCCCATACAACGTGCTTTTCCTCTGCACGGGCAACTCAGCGCGTTCGATCATGGCCGAAGCAATCCTGTCGCGTTTTGGTGCGGGTAAGTTCAACGCCTACTCGGCTGGTTCGATGCCGAAAGGTGAAGTGCATCCCGAAGCGCTAAAGCTCTTGCAGCGCATGAATTTCAAAACCGATGCGTTTCGCTCGAAGTCCTGGGGCGAGTTCGCGCAGCCGGGCGCACCGCCGCTCGATTTCGTGTTTACGGTTTGCGATAATGCGGCGGGAGAAGTTTGCCCGGTCTGGCCGGGTCAGCCGATGACCGCGCATTGGGGCGTGCCCGATCCACCTGCCGTGGAGGGCTCGGCCGTCGAAGTCGCGCAAGCTTTCGCGGACGCTTATGGCAGACTGAACAATCGCATCGCGATTTTCGTAAGTCTGCCCTTCACGAGCTTGGACCGGCTCACGTTGCAAAAGCGACTTACCGATATCGGCCACACTGCAGACGACACGAAGGACGCTTAAGCGGCGATGTCGATTTTCGAGCACTACCTTACGCTCTGGGTTGCCTGCTGCATGGTGGCCGGCATCGCTTTCGGCCAATTCTTGCCGCAGCCATTTGCGCAGCTTGCAGCACTAGAGATCGCGCGCGTGAACATCCCCGTTGCGGGTCTCATCTGGCTGATGATCATTCCGATGCTGGCGAAGATCGATTTCGCTGCATTGCGCGAAGTGGGTCGGCACTGGCGCGGCATTGGTGTGACGCTCTTCGTGAATTGGGCAGTGAAACCGTTCTCGATGGCGCTGCTGGGCTGGTTTTTTATCGGCTACGTCTTCCGTCCATATTTGCCTGCCGATCAGATCAATTCTTACATTGCTGGGCTCATCATTTTGGCGGCAGCGCCGTGCACGGCGATGGTGTTCGTCTGGTCAAACCTGACCAAAGGCGAGCCGCATTTCACGCTGAGCCAAGTGGCGCTGAACGACGCGATCATGATCGTCGCATTCGCGCCGCTGGTTGCATTGTTGCTCGGTCTTTCGGCGATCACGGTGCCGTGGGAGACCTTGGTTCTATCCGTCGCTCTTTACATCGTTGTACCCGTGATCATCGGCCAAGTGCTGCGGCGTGCGGCTTTGCGATCGGGCGGTGAAGCGGCTCTCTCGCGTTTGTTGGCTGCGCTGCAGCCGCTGTCGCTGATTGCGCTGTTGGCGACGCTGGTTTTGCTTTTCGGTTTTCAAGGCGAGCAGATTATCGCGCAGCCTTTGGTCATCGCGCTCCTCGCTGTGCCGATCCTCATCCAAGTTTATTTCAACTCTGGGCTCGCTTACTTGCTCAATCGATGGAGCGGCGAAGCGCATTGCGTAGCCGGGCCTTCGGCTTTGATCGGCGCCAGCAATTTCTTCGAACTCGCGGTGGCGGCGGCAATCAGTCTGTTCGGTCTAAACTCTGGCGCAGCTTTGGCGACCATTGTGGGCGTGCTCATCGAAGTGCCGGTGATGCTGTCGGTAGTTTACATCGTGAACCGCAGCAAGACTTGGTACGAACGCGGCCTGCGTGCGCGCTCCGGCAACTAGCGCGCTTTCGCACGCGCTGACCACGCAGTCAGCACCGATGCAGCTGCGCGATCCGTCTCTAACAGCGGCGGATAATTCCAAGATTCTAAGCGCCCTACGAATGGCCTCGCGCAGCCGCGTCGCGCCAGCGATTGATGGAAGCGCGCGAGTTTGCCGGCATTGCCGTCGACGGCAAGAACATGGATCGGTTTTGCCGTTGCCGCCGCTTCTGTCGCCATGTTGACGCTGTCTTCGGTGACGAAGATGTGGTCGGCAGCGCCGAGCATGGCGAAATAGGGGTTCACGCCTTCGCCCTCGTAAAAGAGAGCGCAATGCGGTGCGAGGTAGGTCTGAAATTGCAAACGCGCTGCATCGCTGGTGCGACGCGACAGCGTCACCATCAGCGTGCCGCCAGTGGCGCGTTGAACGGCGGTGAGTGAATCCGCGATCGCGCGCGCACGCTTGGCCGAGATATCTTGGCGTTTCGACTTGCCGCCAATGAGCACGGCGAACCGCGGGCTCGGCAAATCTTCGAGCGCAGCAGGATACGTCTCGACCGCATCTTCTATCTTCTCTTGCGTCACGCGATGACAGGCGCCGACGATTGGCAACACGTTCTGCCCCTCCAGTCCGTCATGGATCGGCGGGATGACGACATCGAATTCGCGCGGGTTCACGCGCGGGTCTTGCAGCACCACCACAAACGTCTTGCCGCGCGACCACTCGCGCATCCCAAGTGCAAACGGCGTCGCCGCGCGTCCGCAAGCGATGAGGATATCCGGCCAAGGCGGCTCGATGGAATCGGAGTCGACCGAGAGCGCCAAACGCGGCGCAGGGATGAAGCCAGGCGGCGCCCAACGCCACGGTGTTCGGAGTTCGATGCGTTTCGTCGTGAGCGCAATCGGCGTCCGCCGACCCAGCGCTTCCGCCAAGCCTAATGCCTGGTTCTCAATGCCAGCGCGGCCGTCACTAACGGCCCACACACGCACCGCATCCGCAGGCTGGTACCCGACGTTTCTCATGGCAGCGGTCTGCTGCGCGGAGCGCGAATGGAAAAGACGACAAACCGCTTTGGCGCAATGTTTAGCAAATGCACAATCTCAGCTGCGAATTTCTGGTCGCGCAGCTCTTTGCTCATCCCGTTGAGAGCCAAATGAATAATGCCGGGCGGTGGCGCACGTCCCTCGCCAAAAACCAACTCTCCAAAGTCGTAGTCTTCGGTAATCAAGATGCGGTCTTGCGTGCGGGCCAGTTCGAGTACGTTGATGTCTGGGGCGCTGTGCGCAATGTCGGCGACAAACTCAACGTCGGCCAACGGGCGAAGCGCCGGTTCGACCATGCGGCGGCTAACGCATTGATCGACCAGCACCCGTATGGTCACACCGCGACAAACCCATTGGTACGCAGATGATCGGCTGCAAAAGCTAGCGCAGCCTGAACGTCATCTCTGTTGATGGCGGGATAGCCTTCCAGCAACTCTTCGACCGTTTCTCCGGCAGAGAGGTGATCTATCAGAACCTCAACGGTGATCCGCGTTCCTTTAATGCACGGCTTCCCGCCCATCACGCCCGGGATTTGGGTGATGCGCGGGTGGTCCATCAGAGGTACTTCACCTTGACGATCTCGTACGATTTCGGACCGCCTGGGGCCATGACTTCGACGACGTCGCCTTCTTCCTTACCGATCATCGCACGCGCGATCGGGGAGGTGACAGAGATCTTGCCTTGGCTCACGTCAGACTCGTCCTCGCCGACGATCTTATACTTTGATTTCGCGCCCGAATCCTCGTCGAGCAGGTTCACGGTCGCGCCGAACTTCACCTGTTTGCCCGAGAGCTTCGAGACGTCGATGATCTGCGCGCGCGCGATCTTGTCTTCAAGCTCGAGCAAGCGGCCCTCGATGAACGCTTGGCGCTCTTTGGCGGCGTGATATTCGGCGTTCTCGGAGAGATCGCCGTGCGCGCGCGCTTCGGAAATGGCGGCGATGATCGCCGGCCGTTCCTCCGTCTTCAAACGCTTCATCTCTGCGTCGAGGGCTTGATAACCCTCGGCGGTCATTGGGATTTTTTCCATGAGTATGTTTTGTAGTCCGTCTAGGATCAGAAAAATGTGTACCCGGCCCGACTAGTCGTCAAGCATAGGCCTGGAGGGCCCTAACGCCTAGGGGTGGCCCCGATTTCAGGCGACGAATGGCCTGAATCGACGCCCGAGCGCCCGAGATAGTGGTATAATAGGGTATATTTTGGGTCAGCGCAGTACGGCGGATGGAATAGCTGTCCCGGTAGGACTGGGCGCCCTCGGTGGTGTTGAACACCAGCTGGACCTCGCCGTTCTTCATCGCGTCCACGACGTGCGGCCGGCCCTCGGCGACCTTGTTCACCTTGACGACCTCGATGCCTTCCTTGGCGAGGTAGTCGGCGGAACCGCCGGTGGCCATGACTTTGAAGCCCAGGCCTTGGAGATCTTTGGCGATCTGTACCAGGGACGGCTTGTCTTGGTCTTTGACCGAGACAAAGACGCAGCCCTCGGTCGGCAGATTGATGCCCGACGCGATCTGGCTCTTGGCGAACGCCGCCTCAAAGTTCTGGTCGAGTCCCATGACTTCGCCGGTCGAGCGCATTTCCGGCCCGAGCACGGGATCGACGCCCGGAAAGCGCGCGAACGGAAACACGGCTTCCTTGACCGCGACGTGGCCCTTGGACGGGCGATCGAGCTTCAGCTCTTTCAGCTTCACGCCCGCCATCACTTTCGCCGCCGCTGCAGCGATAGGACGATTGATGGCTTTCGCCACGAACGGCGCTGTGCGTGAGGCGCGCGGATTGGCTTCGAGAATGTAGATGTCGCCGTCCTTGACCGCGAACTGAATGTTGATCAGCCCGCGTACCTCGAGCGCGAGCGCCAGCTTCTTCGTCTGCACCTCAATCTCGGCGACGATCTTTTTGTCCAGCGAGTAGGGCGGCAGTGCGCAGGCCGAGTCGCCCGAGTGCACACCGGCTTCCTCGATGTGCTCCATCACGCCCGCGACGAACACGTCTTCGCCATCGCAGATCGCATCGACGTCAACTTCGATCGCATCGCGCAGATAGCGATCCACCAGCAGCGGCCGCTTCTCCGAGATTGCGAACTCCGTCGGGCCACCGAGCGCGCGTTGGATGCGGGTGATGTAGTCATCAAGTTCACCCGTCGTGTGGACGATCTGCATCGCGAGGCCGCCCAACACATAGGAGGGACGCAGCATCACCGGATAACCGATCCGATCGGCCGCAGCGCGGGCAGCTTCAGGCGAAGCGGCGATGGTGTTGTCGGGTTGCTTCAAGCCGATCTTGCGCAGCAAGGCTTGGAAGCGATCGCGATCTTCGGCGAGATCGATTGCATCGACGCTTGTGCCAAGGATTGGCGCGCCTTCGTCAGCGAGCGGCTGTGCAAGCTTCAGCGGCGTCTGGCCACCGAACTGCACGATCAAGCCTTGCACCGTGCCACGCGCGCTTTCGGTCTCGACGATTTCGAGCACGTCTTCGGTGGTGAGCGGTTCGAAATAGAGGCGGTCGGAGGTGTCGTAGTCCGTGCTCACGGTTTCCGGATTGCAATTGACCATGATCGACTCGACGCCGAGGTCAGCGCACGCGAAGGCGGCGTGGCAGCAGCAATAATCGAACTCGATGCCTTGGCCAATGCGGTTGGGGCCGCCGCCGAGAATGATGATCTTGGTGCGATCGCTCGGCTCAGACTCGCACTCGGCTTGATCTTGTCCGTATGCCGGAAACTCGTAGGTCGAGTACATGTAAGGCGTGGTCGCGCGGAACTCGGCGGCGCAGCTATCGATGCGCTTATATTGTGGGCGCACACCGAGCTTGCGGCGCGCCGCACGCACATCGCGCTCACGCTGCTTTGTGAGCTTTGCAAGCCGCATGTCAGAAAAGCCCATGGCTTTCAGCGCACGGAAGCCAACTGCGTCTTTCGGCAAACCCTGCGCGCGGATTTCGGCTTCTTTGTCGATGATTTCAGCGATCTGACGCATGAACCACGGATCGTAGTGCGACGCTGCGCAAATCTCTTCGACGCTCAGCCCACGCCGCAAGGCTTCTGCGCACACAAGCAAACGATCGGCTTTCGGCGTTACCAGACGCGCGCGTACAGCAGCGCGGCCCTGATCTTCGTCGCTCGCGCCTTCGATCTCGATTTCATCCAAGCCGGTGAGGCCGGTGTCGAGCGAGCGCAGCGCTTTCTGTAAGCTCTCCTGGAACGTACGCCCGACGGCCATCGCTTCGCCGACGCTTTTCATGCTCGTCGTGAGCGTCGTATCGGCGCCCGCGAAGCGTTCGAAGGCGAAGCGTGGAATCTTGGTGACGACGTAGTCGATCGTCGGCTCAAAGCTCGCCGGCATCGCGCCGCCAGTGATGTCGTTGGCGATCTCGTCGAGCGTATAACCAACCGCGCACTTGGCTGCGACCTTCGCAATCGGGAAGCCCGTCGCCTTTGACGCCAGCGCCGAGGACCGCGACACGCGTGGGTTCATCTCGATGACGACCATGCGCCCGTCGCGCGGGTTCACCGCGAATTGCACGTTCGAGCCGCCGGTCTCGACGCCAATCTCGCGCAGCACCGCGATCGATGCATTGCGCATGATTTGATATTCGCGATCAGTCAGCGTCAGCGCCGGCGCAACCGTGATCGAGTCGCCGGTGTGGACGCCCATCGGATCGATGTTTTCGATCGAGCAGATGATGATGCAATTGTCCGCCTTGTCGCGAACAACCTCCATCTCGAACTCTTTCCAGCCGATGATGCTCTCTTCGACCAAAATCTCAGTGATCGGCGAATGCGTCAGCCCGCGCTCGACGATCTCTTTGAACTCTTCGACATTGTAAGCGACGCCGCCGCCCAAGCCGCCGAGCGTCAGCGATGGGCGGATGATCGAGGGAAGTTGCACATGGTCGAGCGCCGCGAGCGCTTCTTCCATCGTGTTGCACAGTCGCGAGCGCGGCGATTCCAAGCCGATCTTGTCCATCGCATCGCGGAACTTCATGCGGTGCTCGGCCTTCTCGATCACGTCTGCATTGGCGCCGATCATCTCGACGCCGTGCTTTGCGAGCACGCCGGTGCGCTCAAGTGTCAGCGCGCAGTTCAGAGCGGTTTGGCCGCCCATGGTCGGCAACAATGCGTCCGGTTTTTCGAGCTCGATGATCTTTTCGACCATTTCGGGCGTGATCGGCTCGATATAGGTCGCATCGGCCAAGTCCGGATCGGTCATGATCGTCGCCGGGTTGGAGTTCACCAGGATGACGCGGTAGCCCTCGGCCTTCAGCGCCTTCACTGCTTGCACGCCGGAATAGTCGAACTCGCACGCCTGGCCGATGATGATCGGCCCGGCCCCAATGATCAGGATCGAGTTGATGTCTGTACGTTTCGGCATACGTCTCCGCCCGCTTTTGCGGCCTTGGAATCGATCCTCTAGGGGGATCGCGCGTCAGTAAGGCAAGCAGGCGGGAGGGACAAGCCCGCGCTAGAGCTGGCGCGGGCTTGTCTCAGTGTCAGGCTGTCGCGGGCGCCTGTTTGTGGGGCTGAAGCAGCGCCACGATTGCAACCCCAATCGCCAGCGCCAAAAACCCGCCGATGCCGACAATCCCATTCCACGGGAAGCCTGGATTGGAGAGTGCAGCGAGCGTCAGGCCGCCGAGAGCATTGAACGTGCCGTGAAACAGGCCAGCGCTCCATACCGAGTTCGTGCGATCGCGGATGAACGTCATGATCGGTGAGAGCAGCATGCAGAAGAGCACGAAGAGGCCGATGCCGATGACGCGATCATCGGGATAATTGAGGCCGAAGAGATAGATCGCTGGTGCGTGCCAAAGGCCCCAGGCGAAACCGGTCCCGAGGGAGGCGCGCCAAAAGCCGGCCGGGCGCCACAGATGATGGAGATAGCCGCGCCAGCCGAGTTCTTCTGTGAAGGTGAGGATTGGCCAGTTGAAGAGGGCGCCGAGCGTGACGGAAAGCGCGACAATGAATGTCGTGCTGGTGAGAAACGCCGGCACTTGCGACATGTCTTGGCCTTGCGCCGCAGCTGCCGCAGTCGCTGTTTGGCCGATATCGGCGTACGTGCGGTCGGACAGCGCAATCGTCAGCGCAACAGAGCCCGCCGCGATTGCAATTGGCGCCAGCCACGCAACCGGCCACCACCAGCTGAGCTTGCCGCCGAGACCGAGCGCTTTCACGCGCTGGCCTTTTTCAAACGCGATGGCGCAGATCAAAGCCGCAATGGCTGGGCCCACCATCGATGCTGCGAGCACGATGACCATCATTTGCGGGTTTTCATGCAAGCCCGCGCTCCACGCGCCGATCGCGATGGACCAGGTTATCGCGTAAGCAATGCCTAGAAAAATCGCTGACTTCATCGGAGTCGACATCACCCACCCCCATCCTTGTTTTCGTCTTTTGCGTTCGCTTCGATTTTTACGCCGCGTGCGCGCAGCGCTTCGCGCAGCAGAAACTCAATCTCAGAGTTGACGCTGCGCAGTTCGGCGTTCGCGAGTCGCGCGACCGCGTCGTGCAGCGCTGGATCGAGTCTGAGCGCGAAGGCTTTGCGGTCAGTCGGCATCGTGTCGCCTCTAACTCCTCCCCCGCAAGCGGGGGAGGTCGCGAGCGGAGCGAGTGGGAGGGGGAAAGTCCGCCGAAAGTTGGCGAGCGCCCGCCCCCTCAGTCAGCTTCGCTGACAGCTCCCCCGCACGCGGGGGAGCAAAGAAAGCCCCGCTCATCACTGATAAAGTGAGCCGGTATTGACGACTGGCTGAGCGTCGCGATCGCCACAGAGCACGACCAGCAGGTTCGACACCATTGCCGCGCGGCGCTCGTCGTCCAATTGGACGATGTCGCGTTCGCTCAGTTGTTCGAGCGCGTGCTGCACCATCTCGACTGCCCCTTGCACGATGTAGCGGCGTGCGGCGAGGACGGCCTCGGCTTGCTGGCGGCGCAACATGGCGCTGGCGATTTCTGGCGCGTAGGCGAGGTGGCTGAGCTTGGTCTCGTCGACGACGACGCCGGCAACGATCACGCGATCTTGCAGTTTCTCGCGTAACAGCGCCGAGACTTGGTCAGCATCGCCGCGCAAAGTCGGCTCGTCGTGTTCGGCGTGATCGTAAGAGAAGTGCGAGGCGATCTCGCGCACGGCGGTTTCAATCTGGATGTCGACGAAGGTTTGATAATCATCGACATCGAACAGCGCTTGGCCGGTATCAGTGACGCGCCAGACGACGACGGCCGCGATCTCGATCGGGTTGCCGCGCTTGTCGTTTACCTTGAGCTTCTCACCGGTGACGTTGCGCACCCGCAGACTGATTTTCTTGCGCGTGTACCAAGGCAGCATCCAGCGCAGGCCGGGCGTGCGGTCAGTGCCTTTGTAATTACCGAAGAGTGTAATGGCGGCCGCCTCGTTGGGTTGCAGCGAGTAGAAGCCAATCAGCTGGGCCGTGAACACCAGCGAGAGCGCGATTAGTGTGAAGATTTGGACCGGGTTTTCTTCCCGGATCAGATCGATAAAGGCCCAAACGACGCCCGCCAAAACGACCAGCGTCAGCAGCAGCATAAGCCCGCCGCCGGACGTGTTAGCTTTGCGTTCTTGTGTGCGATTCAGAGCTGCTGCGGTCATGACCTACCCTCTCATGCCATCAAAGTGATATCACTTTAATAGCAAAAGTTCCCGCGCCGCAAGCGAAATCGGTTCGTTTACCAGGTTCCCAAATCTGAAATTAAGCGCGTTCGCGTAAGGCTGATGCACTTAAGGGTCGGATTTTGAGGCGGAAAATGGTTACCGGGGCGGACACCAAAGGCCGGACGCAACGCTCGTTCTGGACGAACGATCGCGGCAACGTCGCCATGATGTGGGGTCTGATGGGGGCTGTCCTGATCGGCTTGATCGGGATCACCGTCGATTTCACCCGCGCGCAAGCGATCCAAAACCAGATGCAAAACGCCGCCGACGGCGCAGCGCTCGTGGCCGAACGCAGCTTTGGTCTGACCATCGAACAGCGCCGCGCCGCCGCACGCGCCTTCTTCGATGCAGAAATGGGCGGCCTCGCCACCGGGGATATTACCTTCACCGTCGAAGATCTCGGCGATGTCGGCCACAGCGTCGAAGCCACCTATGCGATGCCGATGACGTTGGCCGCGATCATCAACGATTCGGATTGGACCATCCGCGTTGAATCCGAAGCCGAGCAGGGCGGCCTCGACATCGAAGTCTCGGTCGTGCTCGACACGACGGGCTCTATGGCCGGCACCAAGATTTCCGATCTTCGCGCTGCCGCGACCGATCTCGTCAACCTGGTCGTGAGCGATCAACAAGAGCCGTTCTATTCGCGCGTTGCGCTCGTGCCATTTGCGGTGGGCGTCAATGTCGGTTCGCTCGCGCCGCAGGTGCGTGGTTCGCTCACCGGATCGCGCTCGATTAGCGCTGCCTCGTGGTCGAGCAGCGTTGCGCGCAACATCACTGGCGCGACGCGCGCCAACCCCGTTGTGATTACGTCGAACGGCCACGGCTTTAGCAACGGCGATCGCGTTCGTATCAGAAACGTCAACGGCATGACGCAACTGAACAACAACACCTACACTGTCGGTAGCGCCACCGCGAACACGTTCCGGCTTTTGAACGCCAGTGGCGGAAACATCAATGGCTCGGGCTACAATAGCTATTCATCAGGCGGCATCGTCCAGCGCTGCCAACAGACGAACTGCGAAGTTGTCGTAACCGCCAACTCTCACGGGCTCTCGACCGGTGACTACGTCTTCATCACCGGCGTCAACGGCATGACGCAAATCAACAACGGCACGAATGCCGCTTGGCAAGTGACGACGCTGACGTCGAATACCTACCAGCTCAACGCATCGAACGGCCCAACCTATGGCGCTTACACCTCCGGCGGCTCCTCTTTCTGCGCGCAATATGGCTGCCAGTATTATCGCTTCCTCAATCCGTCGAGCGCGCAACGTCGCTATCAAGCCACCAACAATTGCGTGACAGAGCGCACCGGTCCGAACCGCTATACTGACGTATCGCCCAGCACCACGCCGATGGGGATCAACTACCCGAACAGTAACAATGCCTGTGCTTCGGCGGAAATCATGCCGCTGACCTCCAACCGCACAGCCCTGAATGCGCGCATCGCGTCGCTCACTTCGCCGGCCGGCACGACAGCCGGTCAAATCGGATTTGCGTGGGGCTGGTACATGCTCTCGCCCAACTTCGCTTCGTTATGGTCAGGTGAAGGGCGTCCTGCGGCCTATGACCCAGAGACCGTTCTCAAAGTCGCGATCTTGATGACAGACGGCGAGTTCAACACGCACTATTGCAATGGCGTGATCGCCAGCAACGCCAGCGGCGTCACCTCGGGTGATCGCATAAATTGCGCAGCGCCGAATGGTGATGGCTTTGCGCAAGCTGAAGCCATGTGCGATGCTATGAAGGCAGAGGGCATAGTCGTTTACGCCGTCGGCTTCGATCTTGGCGGCGTAGCCGGTGCGGCGGATGTTCTTGAAGACTGTGCTTCAAGCCCCGGCCACTTCTTCAACGCCGACAACGGCACCGAATTGCGTGAAGCGTTTCAGCAAATCGGACGCGCTATCCAGCAATTGCGACTGACGAGGTAAAAGCGCGGTTAGCGCATGATCTCGTTGTTCTCGTCGAGCAACACGACCGTTGGCGCATAATTGCGCGCTTCTTCGGCGGGCATTTGGCAATAGGCAATGACGATGATCGGATCACCGAGTTGCGCCAAACGCGCCGCAGCGCCGTTGATGCCGAAGGTCTTCGAACCGCGCGGCGCTTCGATTGCGTAGGTGGTGAAGCGGGCGCCATTGTTGATGTTCAGCACATCGACTTGCTCGTTCGGCAAGATGCCTGAGCGCTCCAACAGATCAGCGTCGATCGAGATCGAGCCTTCATAGTGCAGATCGCACTGCGTCACGCGGGCGCGATGCAGCTTCGCTTTCAGCAGTGTCAGGATCATTCGGCCGGCGCTTGGAATTGCACGACGATGCGCGCCTGTTGGCCGACAGCGCTGCTGCCATCGCTGCGGGCGGGGTTCGCACGATACGATGTCGACGCAGCCAACGCTGCGCGACCGAAGCCCATGCCTGCAGGCGACTCGTTTGCGACTGAACAGGTCAGGCTGAGTGACGCGCCGACGTTGCAGTTCATTTCCACGCGTCCGCCCACGCCGTCACGCAGCGCGCGATCCGGATAAAGCTCCGTGATCCGCCGCGTTGAAGGACGCTGCGCGAAAGACACTGTTGCTGCACGCGCCGGCGTGCGCGGCGCTGGTGTGGTGGCCGTTGGAGCTGTGCTCGATGGTGCGAGCGGAACTGGGCCGGCAGATGTGGTTGGCGACGTTGGTGTAGAGGCTGCGCTTCCTGGCTGAAGCGAAACAGGGCCGCCGGACGTTGAGCCGCTGTTTGCCGCCCACGACGTTGTCGGCGCAGGCGGCGGGCCATCTTCGGTGCGTTGTTGAGCTTGCTGTTGCTGTTCGCGCGTTGGTTCGCGCGCAGGCGCAGGCTCGCGACGTGGGGGCTCAACGCGGCGTGGCGACGGATCGATGGCTTCGTCGAGTGACACAGCTTCTGGTGCGGCTGCTGGATCGTCGCTATAGCTTGCCGGTTCCTCGGTCGCCGCGACTTGCGTGTCTTGTTGCTGTTGCGTGGCGGTCCCGCCGGGATCTTGCATGCCGCCGCCGAAATATAGTCCTCCCGCGAGCGCTGCGCCGCCGAGCAAGGCGATCAAAATGATCGCGCGGAGTGGGCCGCCTTCGCCGCGGGGCGGATCGCGAAGATCGCGATCGTAGCGTTCCGGCGGTGGTGGCCGACGTGTGGGTTCTTGATAGCGCGCGGCCGGTGGATCGTAGCGTCTTGGTTCGCGCGGCTGCTCACGCGGTTCCGAACGTGTCGGGGGCATTGCAACGCGCGACGGTGTTGCTGCGCGTGGCGGTGGCGGAGGCGGCGCTGTGGGACGAACCGGCGGACGCGCAGCTGGCGCGGGTGCGCGGGCTTCCGGTTGTTGGGCTGCGGTGAGTTGCTTCAGACGCAATTCTGCGACCTCGGCGAAGGCGCCATCGGCGCCGAAGCGGGCCAAATGGTCCATGAAGTCGGACGGGTTGCGGCTCTCGCGGATCGCACGCCAATGCTCAGCTTCAGAGCTCAGTGGATCGGCGCCAGGACGCGTGTAAGTCGGCGGTTTCGGCGCAGCTGGTGGCGGCGGTGGCGCGCGACGCGGTTGCGGTGGTGGGTCGTAGGCGTCCTGCGCAGGTGATGCGCTGGCGCCGACGCTGGCGCGGGCGGCGTTCACCATGCGGTCGACGGCGAAGAAGAGCGGATCGAGTTGCGGGTCGTTGGGATCGCCGTCCCAGCGCGAAAGATCGAATGCGGGCGCATCGCCGATGCTTGAGGGCGGTGGCGGTTCGATCAGGCTGGCGACGACCGCCTTATCGGCGTTAATCACGCGCTGTGCCGCATCGAGAAATGGTCGCGACCGGATCGAGGCCTGTGACCAGACCACGAGCCCTGCGCCACTCGAGCGCAAAGCGCCATCGGACGACGGTGCGCCGCCGATTGAAAAGCCTGCCGCTTCGAACATTTCCGCAAGCGCCTTGGCCTGCGGTTCGTCCTCTCGCACACAAACAATATGGACGTCCGCCATGAACGTTTCCTCGGGTCCCCACCAGTCCCCATGCGTCTTTCAGGCCATAGCACGGACCATTTCGGTGCAACACCGTTGATCACGCTTAACCGTGATGAAAACGCATCAAAGTCCCGGACGATATTTACTCTACTGGGCGAAATGCGCCGGTTTCGTGGTCGAGAACTTCGAGTCCGCCGTCGGCGACACCGTAACGTGCGCCTTCGAGTTTCAGTCCGCGCTCGCGCATGGCTTCCTGAACGAACGGAAAGGTGGCCAGGTTTTCGAGCGTCACGCGGATGGATTCATGTTCGAGATCGGACTGTGGATCGTGGCTGTGGCTTTCGAGAACGCGGCCCTTGGCGCGGTCCAACAAGCTGATCCAGGCGTCGATGAACGAGCTGGGATTGCGCACGCGATCTTGAAGCGCCGCTTGCACGCCGCCGCATTGGGCGTGGCCGAGCACCAAGATCGTCTCGACCTTGAGTTGGGTGACCGCGAACTCAATTGCCGCGCTGACGCCGTGGAAACCGGGCGCTTCCTCGAACGGTGGGGCCAAGTTGGCGACGTTGCGGACAACAAAAAGCTCGCCAGGCCCTGCGTTGAAAATCGTCGCCGGATCGACCCGGCTATCGGCGCAGGCGATGACCAAAGTCCTGGGTGACTGGCCGGCCTCAGCCAGTTGCCGGTGCAAGCTTTGGAGCTCGGGCCAGCGTTTTTCACGATAGACGCGGTAGCCGTCGATGAGTTGGTCCATGGGGCGTCCTTCAAGCGTCAGACGAAGACAAGTGCAAGCGTTTCTGGTTAGGGGAAGTGGCTTGAGGGCGGGATCGGGCGGGCTGCACTCTCCCGACGGGAGAACACTTCGATGGTGATCAGGGCTTCTGTGTTGGCTGCTTGTGCGCTTCTGAGCGCTTGTGCTTCCGGCGGCGCGCCAGCGCAGCGCGGCAATCTTGCGCGTCAGATCGCCGACGATGCGGCTTCGTTCAACGACGCGTACGGCCAAGCCGTGCAAGCGCAGATTTTGTTGAACATCATGCGCTCGCGCGATCGGCTGCCGCGGCACTATCTGTCGATGACCGGCATCTCGGATGCGCCGTCGTGGCGCTATAGCCAAAGCGCTGGCATCGGCTCGATTCCACTCGGTGAAGGCGGCGCGCCTTGGGGTTTTGGCAATGTTGGCGTTGAGCGCGAAACCGAAACCCGCCCAACTTACGCGGTGCAGCCCTTCGGCGCCGACACGCTGACACAAACCGTATTTGAATCGACAGAGCCCTACATCTTTGCGCGCTATTGGCGCGGCGGCTGGCCGCGTGATTTGCTGACGCTCGTGATGGTCGAGCGCATCACCTTGGTGCGCGGCGATGGCCACACCAGCATCTATTACAACGAGGCCAACGAAATCTTCCGCAATTGCGCCGAAGACGTGCGCACCAATGGCTGCGATTTCGTCCGCGCCTTGCGTGGCTTTTTGAGCAACGTGTCTCCGCACGGCCAGATTTCGACAGATGCGAACGCGCGCGCCGTTTGCGGCTTGGTTGATGCCTACGCGCCGGCGCGTCCGGTGCGCGCAACGCCGCCGTCTGATGACGAACGCTGCGAGCCGACGTTTATCGTCGGCGACGAAACTTATGTGCTGAGGCTCCGCTCGCTCGATGAGATGATCTATTATGTCGGCGAACTCTTGCGCGCTGGCAGTATGAGCGCTGATGAGGGCGACGCGATCGAAGCGCAGCTGACGATCAGCGCAGCTGGCTTGCGCGGCGGCGGACAAGGCGTGCCGCTGTTTCGCGTCGTGCCGCATGAAGCGGCGCGGCATGGGCGCCTCTATGGCGCGGAAGTGGCGTATGGCGAACAACGCTTTTATGCTGGGCCTGCGATTTCGCGCTCATGTGCTGAGGCTGCGGAGCGCGGACCTTGCCAGGACACGGCCGAGGAGGGCGATCGCTCTTCATCGGTGCTGTCGCTGATCGCGGAACTCTTGGCGCTCAACCAATCGCCCGACGCGATCCGCGCGCCCAACCGATTGATCGCCGAGTAGCCATTGCAGCGAACGCGTGCGGCGCTTAAGTCGAATGCCATGCGTGGTACAATCCTTGGCGTCCATAGCGGACGCGGTGTTCTCATCGGCCCGGGCGAGCAGCGGCTAGAGTTTCCGCTGACCGAGTGGCGTTCTCCCGGCACGCCTGCGGCTGGGCAGATCGTCGATTTCGTTGAAGCCAATGGCGAAGCGAGCGGCGTGTTCGCAGTGCCAGGTGCGCGCTCGGTGAGCGGCTCTGGTTCATCTGCGTCGAGCGCCACGGTGATGGGCGCGATCGGCTGCGTTTGCCTTGTGCTCGGTTTTATCATCCCGTTCATCCCGACGATCGCAGCCTTCGTGCTCGGCGTCATCGGCGCGGGGCAAGCTAAGGAAGCGGGCAACGACGACACTGGTTTGCTGCTGTCGCGCATCTCGTGGATCGGCGCGCTGGTGTTGCTGGTGATCGGCTTCCTCGCAATGTTGGCTGTGTTTGCGCTGATCGGCACGATCGGCTTCTCGGCGATCTGGCATGAGTTCGGCGGCAGCTGGAATCTCTAGAGCGTAAGCTCGATCTCATCGCTTTCGACGAAGGCGCGGATTGCGTTTTGTTTGGCGAGGAAAAGCGCAGGCCAGTCGCGCTCGATTACGCTCAGCACGTCGAAGAGATCAAACGGTCCGAGTGACGTTTTGAAGTCGGCGTAGTGCGCCTGCAAATCGGCCCAGTCACCTTCATGCTTGCGCAGGGACCACGCCTCGCCGTCACGGATGACGATGTGCAAGTTCTGCGCGCCCGGCGATTGATCGATGCGCCAGGGCGGGTAGCGGCGGTTTTCGCCAGCATTGTAGAGGCAGATGCGATTGCCCGCCGGATCGCGCAGCCAGGCTTCGTACCAAAGCCAATCCTGCGCTTTCGGTTCTTGTTCGATCGCCACGCCAGCATGGCGCATGCGGCTGACTTCAAAATCAACGTCGAGCACTTCGAAATAAAGCTGCGGCGCGTTCTCGCGCGGCACTGCGCCGTCAGTGAGGTGCAACGAGAAGGTAGCTTCGCCGTCAGGCAGCTCGAAGCGCGCGTAGTGCGGGCTTTTGACGATGAGGCGCAGGCTCAGCGCCTGATAGAAGGCGATCGAGGCGTCGAGATCGGTTGCGGCGGCGGTGATTTGATTGAGGCGCATGGACGTGACTTTAGCACGCGCCGCGCGGTGTGGGATAAGTCGCGGGCCGCTTAGTTCGGCTGGAGTGAAGCCGCCAGCGCCTTGATCGCACGGCAGGCGCTTTCATGCGGTGCGTCACTGCGTTGCGCTTTAGAGATCACGAACGCGCCTTCCATTGCGGTCAGCATGGCTGATGCGAAGATGGCGGCGTTGGCTTTAGACATGCCGCGCGCTTCAGCGGCGAGATGGATCTCGGCTTGCCAGGAATCGAAGACGCCGCGCACGGCTTCTGCAAGGATGGAGTCGCAATTGCCAAAGCCAGTGGCGATCGCCGCCATCGGGCAGGAGGCTACGTAGCAGCGCTCTTTGCTCTCCCTCGCTGTAGTCTCGAACACAGTGTCGATGAAGGTCTGCAAATCGACGCCGCTTTCGTGCAAGCCGCGAAACCGGCTCGCCACTTCCGCACCAACGCGGGCGACGACTTCAGCGCCGATCTGCTGTTTGCCGCCGGGAAAATGGAAATAGAGCGAGCCGCGCGGGGCGCCGGACTTTTCCAGGAGTTCGGCGATGCCGACCCCCTCATAGCCCCGGGCGCTGAACAGCTGGACGGCGACGCTCAGCATGTCCTCGCGGGCGTGTGAAACTTTGGCCATGGCGGCAATTTAGCACTTGTATGACGACCGGTCTAGTGATAATCACCTAATAGACCGGTCATCATATTAGCCGGCGTCTCTTCTCCCCGGAGGGTTAACCCTATGAAAAAGTTCCTGATCTCTGCGCTCGCCCTGGCTGCTTTCGCTGTCCCGGCCGTCGCTTCCGCCAACCCGGCTGCTGACCGCAACGCCGCCATCGCGCTCTGCCGCGCTGACATCGCCGCTCAGGCTGGTGTCGATGCCGCCCAGCTCGAACTCGACAATGTCCGCGTTCGCGCTGGCCTGATCCGTGTCGACTTCGACCTTTGGAACAATGGCAGCCTGCAAAACATCCGCTGCGACGTGAGCCGTGGTGCTGAACTGACGGTCGCGTCGATCACGCCAGCTCTGCAGACCGCGTCGAACTAAGCCGATTGCCTGCGCATCTGCCGCCTCCCGCGCGGATGTGTTGATGCCTCTAAGCGCTCCCGTCTCAAAACGGGGGCGCTTTTTTGCGTGCGGCGCGAATGCGATTGATCGGGCGCCGCACGCGCGTTCTAAGCTTCCGCCATGGCTGAGATTGCATCGCTGTTCGTGACTAAGCTTTACCGCGCAACGCTCGAGGGCGTGGACGTGCGTGACTTGGCAAAATCTTGCCGATCGATTGCTGCGGAAGACACGGCAGGGCAGGCGTGGAGCAGAGAGAGGAATTATCGCGGCTACACCTCCTATGCGTCGCTCGACGATTTGCCAAAGCGTGATCCCAGTATAGGCGCACTGGCAAAGGTGTTGGATAAACACGCTGCGGTTTTTTCGCGTGCGCTGCATCTCGATCTCGGCGGCCGCAAGCTGAAGCTGGATTCGATTTGGATCAACTTGCTGGAGCCTGGTGGCGTCCACTCCGGCCACATCCATCCGCACTCGGTGCTGAGCGGGACGTTTTACGTCGAGACGCCGCCGGGCGCTTCTGCGCTGAAACTCGAAGATCCGCGTCATCCGATGATGATGGCCGCTCCGATGCGCTCTGACGATGCGCCGGAGGGTGAGCGGACTTTTGTGTACGTCACTCCCAAAGCTGGCGAAGTGCTGATGTGGGAAAGCTTCGTGCGCCACGAAGTGCCGGTGAACGCGGCCAAGAAGGCGCGCATTTCGATCAGCTTCAACTACGCCTGATCCTCGACATGCAGCGCATGCAGAACCCGATGTAGGATCGGCGCTAAAATGACGCCCGAAGCGATGACGATCAGCAGGCCGCAGAATAGGGCGTACGTTCCGGCGAAAAGTTTGCCGCCATCGGTGTGTAAGGCATCGACCGGTCCCATCCCGCCGAGCAACATCGCGGCGTTCAAAAACGCATTGAGGGCGCTCATTTGCTCAGTCGCCATGTAACCGACCATGCCGATGGCGAGCGCGATCGCGATCAGAAAGAATGCCGCAACGACACTCCGCACCAAGCGGCCGACGAAAACGGCGTGCGAGGCGATCGGTTTGCTGCGGTGTTCGAAGCGGAAGAGGCGCATTGGTCCGGAGCTTAGGGGATCGTGCGAGGGCAAAACAGCGGTAGCCTAGTCCTCGTCGGCGCTCACGATGCCACATTCGGCCTATGGACCTGAGTGCATGATCGCCGCACACCCTTTATGAGGGGTCCCAGGATGGCTGACGAGCTGACGCCGAAAGAGAAAGAGTGCCTGAGCTTGGCCGGGCGCAGACTGAGCGATGCTGAGATCGCTCAACGCCTTAATATGGCTCCGAAAACCGTCAGCAATCACCTCGGCCGCGCCTACGTAAAACTGGGCGTGCGCGATAGAATTCGGGCAGCTAGGCGCCTGAGTGAACTTTACCCTGAGTATCGTTTGCCTATCGAATACGAGAACGAAGCCGATCTTTCTCTCTCCCCGTCGGCGCATCGAACAGACGCACCAGGCGGGGCTCTCGCAAAGGCATTTGCGAAACTCCCGCCGCCGCCACCGAGACTGACGAGGCTCGTCCTCATCCTCTGCGTGGCTGTTGCTGTCTCGTTCGTGTTCGCCGGGGTGACGGTGATCATGAGCGTCTCGACTGAACGCGTGGCCACCCTCGCTCCGGAAAACGCGCGCTGACGCGGTAACGCGTTTGAGAAGGGGTGCTTATGAAACAGATCAGATCGGCAGCGCGCGTCGTGCGTCAGCTTCAGGAAACCGAGGCGGCGATGGACCAGGCCATCCTGCGCGGCAATGCTTTGGTCGCCGCAATGATCGAGGCGCGCATCGAGGGACGGCTTGCGGCCGAAGTCGGCCAAGATGCGCTCGACAATATCGTCAACGGGCTCAAGGCGATGACTGACGCGCGCGGCGCTATCGCGCGTGGTCATGGGGATTTGGCCAAGGTCGCCGACGATTTGGCGATCGAATGGCGGATGGATGGGCCGCTCGAACAAAAAATCAAACCGTCCTTCATCTCGGCCAAGCCAGCGGAGCATGACGCGGCCTAATGACGGACCTCGCGTTCACCGCCGTCCAACTCGCATCCTTCGCCGCCAGCGTCATCGTGCTTGCACTGATGTTGGCGGCGGGGAAAATGGCGGAACGTATTGCTGCGGCGACGCTAACGTCTTTGATGTTTGCATCGCCGTACCTGGGTCTTGTGGATCCGGTCGCCCACGCTTTCGCGTCGGGACTGACGCTTGCGATCCTCACTTTTCTGGCGCTTCGGTATGAACGATGGTGGCTCATAGGAGCGGCTGGTTTCCAGCTCGTTGTTTTCTCTACCCACTTCGCGCCATTGCTCATCCCGCAAGAGACGATCTGGGGCGCTGCCACGCTCCGGATCGTACTCTGGCAGGGCATCATCGCGCTCTGCCTGTTTGCGATCGGCGAAAGCCGCTGGACTTCTTACGCAAAATAATTCGGCGAGCACTCACCGCTGCCAACGCGCGTATTTTCCATTAGCTTCAACTTCACCTGATCCGAAAGCGGGGACGCGCGCGCGGGGGGAGTTTGGCGGGTGGCGCGCGCCCCCTTGTCCGGACGTCTAGCCGCCGAAGGCGTAGCTCAACGTCAGACGGACACTGTCGAATTCGAAGTCCTCATCGCTGCGGGCGAAGTCCGTGCCATTCGGGTTGACCAGAATGAACGGGTTCGTTGCGGGCGCCGGTCCTTGAGCGCGGACGCGGTAGCTATCGTCCTCAAGCGTGGTGTTGATGTATTCAGCGCCAAGGCGCCAACGTGGTGCGATCGCCCATTCCGTACCGAAGCCGAGCTGATAGCCGTTCACGTCTTCGTCACTGGTTTCGGTGAATGTGTTTACGCCGTTGCTGGTCGAGAAGCTGTGCTGCACGGAGCCGAAGGCGAAGCCGCCGGTGCCGTAGAACAGCAAGTTCGAGAACGCATAGCCGCCGCGTACGCGGGCTGATGCAAGATAGTCGAGCTCGCGCGTCATCGTGTAACGCGCTGGCGTGGTTGAGAAGGCTGAGACGCTGTCTTCGGCGTCGTTCATGGAGAACTCGCCGAGCGCGCCGATGACCCAATTGCCGAACTGCCAATCGTAACCGCCACGCACGCCGTAATCGAAGCTGTCATCGTCGTCTGCGCAACCGGCTGCAGGCGTTGGTCCATTGGCGCGACCGCCGCAGAAGCCCGGAGAGAATGCGTTGGCTGGCGCTGTCGTGTTTACGGTGTCGCCGAAAGTTCCGTTGAGATCAGTGTCGAACTGAATGGTTTCATCGTCGTCGTCAGGTTGGAAACCGTAACCGGCGAAGCCGCCGACATACGGACCTTGCCAATCTTGCGCTTGCGCGACGCCGGCATAAGCCAGCACCGCAGCCCCCGCGAGGGCGGATGTGATCAGTCTTTTCATGGTATTCCCCTTCATCTGATCGTCCCCGCCCGGACGATGACAGAGCTACGCGGCGTGTTCGCTGATGGATCAGAAAAATCTTTGATGAAGGCGCTTTTCACCATGCGCGGGAACTTTGGCGCGCACGTACGCGTGAACGCGTGCCATGTATCGCACACGGATGCGGCTCCAAAAGCTGCGCTTTTGAAGGGGTTTTGGCGCTGGGGTGGCTGTGAGGTTTTCAACTGGAGTCGCGGCGTTGCGGCCAAGCGCGTTCGGCCGTGCTGGTGAAGGCATCAGCGTGATCGACGCGGTGTTCGTATTCAGGTGGCGCTTTGAGGAGCGCGTCGAGTGTTTGCGGATGCGCGTGTAAGCGGCGCGCGAGACGGCGGGCGTAGCGCAGCGGATCGTTGAAGGCGCGGATGAGCGCTTCGTAGCGCTCTGCGATTGGCCAGGCGTTGTGAAGCAGTGGCGCTTTAGCGTCGCCCTTCGACAGGCTCAGGGTGACGCTTTTGGGCAGTGGTGTTTTGTCGTGAGGCTCCGATGCGTCATGCTGAGCTTGTCGAAGCATGCGCGGCGCGGATGCGGAGCAGCGAAAGTAAACACGCCACTCGTCCGGCTTCTCAGGCCAGAACTCCATGAGACGGCGCACGCGTTTGCGCTTCGTTCGTGTGCGCTCTGCAATCGGCGCAGCTGGAAACGCCGCAGCTTCGATCGCGATCAGCCGGCGCATCATTGCTTCGCCGACGCGTAGCCAAGAGAGCAGGAGCTTGTAAGCAGCGCGCGTCAGCGTGTGCGCGCGGGCGATGTCGCTAGGATCGCCGAAGAGATCGTGCAGCACGCAGATAAACGCGCGCGCGATGCGCCAGAGTGCGGGCGGGGCGGTGGTTTGGATTTGTGTTTCAGGCTGCATGGTCTGGCGATCATACGGCCGGTTCGAGCGCGGTCGGATAAGCCGCGATCTATCCCCGCATTTTGTCCAGGTTGGAGCGCGGGCCTCCGGCCCGCATCTTCCTTTAGCGCTTGAAGCAAACATGCATGCGGGCCGGAGGCCCGCGCTCCAACCTGCAAAAACTGGCGCTCGAAGAAGGGAGCGCGCGGCTCCGCCGCGCATGCGTCGCGGAGCGCCGCGCTCCAGTTTTCCTCCGGATTGCCGACTTTAGCGCGGCCGGTCTTCCTTGCCGTGCCAGATGCGGGTGATGCGCACGACATCGTCAGACACCTCGTAGCGAACGAGGTAGCTCGATTTGCCGTGCTTGAGCGTGAACTCACGCAAGCTCTCGCGCTGCTTGTGTGGCCGTCCCTTGTAAGGTTGGCGACCTAGCGCCTGGAGAGACTTGCGGAGCCATTGTTCGCGGCGATCAGCGCTGCGTTCATCGAGGGACGCCATGAAGGCGACGAGGCGGTCGAGGTCTTTGCGTGCGGCGGGCCGAAGCTCGACGCGGCGCGTCACTTGATTTTGGCTTGAGCGCGGGCTTCGGCGATCTTGGCGCGAAACTCGTCCATGGCTTGATCGAGCGGGATGCTTTCGCCGGGCTCTTCAAGGCGCCGGATATCTTCAGCCCAATCGAGTTCAGCCGCCTCGGCGCGGATAGCGACCGATTCTTCGATTTCCTTGCGAACGAACTCTTCCGGCGTCAGCTGTTCGGCTTCCGCAGCGGCGCGGACGCCTTCCGCGAGCGGGCCGGTGAGGGAGATAGTGAGGGTGTCAGCGGCCATGGTGGCTAACAGTAGCGCAAATTGGAGCGTCCGTCATTCCGGGGCTTCGCGGCACGCGAAGAGCCCGGAACCCTGGGGCGAGCGTCGGTGCGTTTGCCCCTGGGTTCCGGATCGCGCGCAAAGCGCGCGTCCGGAATGACGGAAATGAGTGAGTGTGCCACGCTGTGTCTGGTCAGTGCTTGGGAGACGGGCGTGCCGACTAACAATGACAATAGACGCCGTGCGTTTTCAGACGTGGTAACGATCGATGCTTGGCACGATGCGTTTGGTGACGGCACTGCTCGTGTTGAGCTACATGCTGATGTGGTGTTTGACGAGGCTCGCGTGGGCGGCGAGCAAGCGTCACCGGTGCGTTTCCGGCTCCGCATACGCTGCGCGGAAGTTGTGGTTGTGGTGCCGGAGCACGAACCCGTCGAGGTCGATAAAGCCTCCGTCTCTCGGGACACGCCTTCGATTGACGGCACGCTCCTAACCTCAGAGGTCACCAAATTGGCGGCGACAGGTCGAGCAAGCGTCGTGGCAGCGCCGGGCGCGGTTGTCGGGTTGGTGGCCGGCGGTCTGCGAGCATCGAAGGATGTGACGCTCTGCAAAGATGTTCGCGCACCGCTTGACCTGTTTTCGATCATTCAGTCTCAAACTGCGGATGGTGAGTACCGCTGGGTTTTAAAGCCTGCGGAGCAAGCGTTCCTAAGTGGGCGCCCATGGGATGCGACAGAAAGACCGCGACTTACATTGATCGACCGCCGCAAGGACAAGTCAGCGCCGTTGCCACCTTCCGTACGGGTCGAGGTCCGCTGCTTGCGTGAAGACCTGGAGATTGACGATTTTCAGGTCAAAGACGAAGGGGCTTGGGAGAGAATGAGGAGAACGGTCGGCTTCAAGAACCGGCTTGCGGCGGCCGAGTCTTACATTCGCGATCAACTAATGAAAGAAGGCCTAGAAGTAGAAAACATCTCTGACCCTTTCGGGAGGCTGACTCTAGCGAGCGTTGTTGCGCATCAACAAGTTGAGGAAGATTAGTGGCCCATTGGCTCAACAAAGTTGTCGAGCTTCTAGAGGCCGACACCTCCAACCTGCGAGAGCTGGCTCGCCTAGCTGGAGGTGACCCTAGCACGTTCTATCGCGGCGTTAACTTCGATCGAGTCGACGCCGCCGGTCAGGATGTCAGTGGAATGTTGTTTGGGAACGACTCTGTCGAGTCTCAGGAATCTTCCCTTCTGGATCGTGCACCGAAGACGCTCCTGCGAACGATCAGGGGTGCTTCGAGGTACGAGGATCGTCTCGTACGCCTGATAGACCTTTTGATCACTGACAGGGCTTCTGGCCTAGAAGTGCTCGCCGCGTACGAAACTGACATGTCCAAGCATGCTCAGATCGTATTGCGCAATCTCAGCGCATTTTTCGAAAACGCCTCAGCTCCGCCGACGAATCTTGATCTAGTGCGATTTGTCAGATTCAATTTTTCGCACGTAATGCCTGGAAGTCGCGCCGCCATTCTCTATTACATGGTCGTACACTTGGCCAAACACGAGGAACTGCGTCCGTTTCTGGTGCAGTGGTGGCGAAATTCCTACTCGTACTCATTTCGAGGCTACCAGCGCGAAATTGAACGCCTCCTGGAAGTCGAGCCTAGGCCGCTAATTGGATCCTAGTCTAGTTATCCCAAAAGCTCCCGCCTTCGCTCTTCGAGCTTCGGCGGGCAGGCCGCAGCTTCCGACTTCTTAGTTGTCCAGAAAACTTCTCAGTTTTCTGGAGCGGCTCGGGTGCTTCAACTTGCGCAGCGCCTTCGCCTCAATCTGACGAATCCGTTCGCGCGTGACGCTGAACTGCTGGCCCACTTCTTCGAGCGTGTGGTCCGTGTTCATCCCAATCCCGAAGCGCATGCGCAGCACGCGTTCTTCGCGGGGGGTGAGGCTCGCCAAAACGCGGGTGGTGGTTTCGCGCAGATTGCTTTGGATCGCTGCGTCTACAGGCAGGATGGCGTTTTTGTCTTCGATGAAGTCGCCGAGGTGTGAATCTTCTTCGTCGCCGATTGGCGTTTCCAAGGAGATCGGCTCCTTGGCGATTTTCATCACCTTGCGGACTTTTTCGAGCGGCAGGCCGAGCTTTTCGGCAAGCTCTTCCGGCGTCGGCTCGCGGCCGATTTCGTGGAGCATCTGACGGCTGGTGCGCACGAGCTTGTTGATCGTCTCGATCATGTGGACCGGGATGCGGATCGTGCGCGCTTGGTCTGCAATGCTCCGCGTGATGGCTTGGCGAATCCACCACGTTGCGTACGTGCTGAACTTGTAGCCGCGGCGATACTCGAACTTATCGACGGCCTTCATCAGGCCGATGTTTCCTTCTTGGATCAGATCCAGGAATTGCAGGCCGCGGTTCGTGTACTTTTTGGCGATGGAGATGACGAGGCGGAGGTTCGCTTCGACCATTTCCTTCTTGGCTTGGCGCGCTTCGCGTTCGCCTTTTTGCACGGCGTGAACGATGCGGCGGTATTCGTCGATCGGTACGCCGGTTTCTTGAGCGAGCACGCCGATTTCGCCGCGAATGTCGGCGATGTCGTCGACTTCGGCGGCGACGAACTTGGCCCAGTTCTTCGACTTGGCGGCGACCTTCTCGGTCCATTTCGGATCGAGTTCGCTTCCTTGATAGGCTTCGAGAAATTGCACGCGCGAGACGCCGTTTGAATCGGCGAGGCGCATCAGCTTGCCTTCAAGCTGAATGAGTTTGCGATTGATGGCGTAGAGCTGCTCGACCAGGCTCTCGATACGCGCATTGTTGAGCTTCAGCTTCTTCAGCTCTTCGATGATCGTGTTCTGCGCTGTTTCGTAGCTCTCGGCCTTGGCGCCGGGGAGCGCCTTGCCTTGCAGCCTGAGCTCGATGCGCTTTTCTTGCAGCTTGCGGAATTGGCCGAAGGCTTCGGCGATGTTGTCGAGCGTCGACATCACGCCTTCTTTGAGCTCGGCTTCCATCGCCGACATCGAGATGGCTTGTTCGTCGTCGAACTCGCTGTCGCTGTCGGATTCGGCGGCGGCTTCGCCCGGATCTTTCGGTTCGCCGTTCTCATCCATCGCTGGCGCGGGCTTCGGCGCTGAGCGCGCGGCGAGAGCTTCGGCTTTTTTGCGCTCGGTTTCGGCGATCTCGATCTTGGCTTGTTCAGGATCGACGAGGCCGTCGGCGTTCACGCCGGGCGCCGATTGCGGGACGATGCCCATCTCGGCGCCGTAGGTGGCTTCGAGATCGATGATGTCGCGCAGCAGAATTTTTTGCTCACGCAATTCGTCGCGCCAGACCATGATGGCTTCGAAGGTGAGCGGGCTTTCGCAAAGCCCGCGGATCATCGCGTCGCGGCCGGCTTCGATGCGCTTGGCGATGGCGATTTCGCCTTCGCGGCTGAGCAGCTCGACGCTGCCCATTTCGCGCAGATACATGCGCACTGGGTCGTCGGTGCGGTCAGCGTCTTCGCGCGTGTTGGTGACCGCGACCTTGGTGCTTTCTTCGCGGACGGTGACGGCGCTGGCTTTGGTTTCGTCCTCGGCGGCTTCGCCTTCTTCTTCGTTGTCTACGACATTGATGCCCATCTCATTGAGTTGGGACATCACGTCTTCGATCTGCTCAGACGAAAACTCTTCCGACGGCAGGACCTTGTTGAGCTCTTCGTGCGTGACGAAGCCGCGCGTCTTGGCGGCTTTGATCATCTTCTTCACGGCGGCGTCCGAGAGGTCGAGGATCGGGCCTTCCGGCGCGTCCTTTTCCTCAGCAGCGGACTCTTCGCTCTTGCTCATCGAAACTTTGCTCTTGGCCATCGAGATAGGTGTCTTTCTTTAAGCGACTAGGTCGCCGGTATCGTCTGGCTGCACGTCGTCCAACTTGGCTTCCCGAGCGCGCGCCTCGATCTTCTGGGCTTCACGGCTCAAACCTTGGAAGCGGGCGAATGCAGCCTCGTCTCCCTCAGCAGCGGCCATGCGCAACTCGGACAATTCCTCCCTGATCGCCGGCAGAACCACCTCCCGCGTCACCAACGCCAGCCATTCGGCTTCGACGTCAGCGCCCTCACTGGCGGAAACTGGTTTGGGCCATAGCGAAATGCGCGCCGCCGCGCGTTCCTGACCCGACCGGCTCAAATGGCGACTGAGAGCCTCCCGGTCAATGGCCCCAGGGCCATCATGGGCATCGGAAAGCTCGATTAAAGCCGCGCGAATGGCGCTCAGTTCCGGGTCGGCGATCTCCATCCGGTCGAGCCAGTCGGCGTAGCGGGAGAGGATGCGCGGAAAGTCGATCGCGGCGCGGAGGAAGTTCTCGGCGGTGGGGCGGGCGGTGGCGGCGGCCTGGGCTTTGAGCTCTTGGGTCGGCGGCAGGATTTGCGGGCCGCGCTTCCAGCTGTTCGGGCCTTGGTTTTGGCCCGGGTTTTGACCTTGCGGGCGCGGCTCAAACACTGGCCGCTGGGCGCGCATGGCGGCGTTGGCGCGGCCGATCATGTCGTAGAAATAGGCCTTCGAGGTGTCCTTGTCGGCGATCGAATTGGCGGCGGCTTTGACTGAGGCTTGCAGCGCTGCGCGCGCTTCCGGGGTGGCGAGGCCGTGGCGTTGCAGTTCGCGATCGAAAAGCGCGGTTGAGAACGGGACTGCGGCGGCGAGGAGGGCGTTGAGCGCCTCAGCGCCGCCAGCGCGGTAGATGTCGTCTGGGTCCTGGCCTTCGGGGGCGTAGGCGATTTTGAGCGTGTGGCCGGGCGCCAGATGCGGCAGCGCTAGATCGAGGACGCGGTCAGCCGCGCGCTTACCGGCAGTGTCGCCGTCGAAGCAGAGCGTTGGCTCGCCGCCCGAGCGCCAGAGCAGCTGCAGCTGATCTTCGGTCAGCGCCGTACCGCAGGGCGCAACGGCCGCGATGCCGGCGCGCTCGAATGCGATGACATCGAGATAGCCTTCGCCGACGACAAAGCCGGAAGCCTTAGTGCGCGCCAAAATCTCGCGCGCTTGCTTGATGCGATAGAGCACGCGGCCTTTGGAATAGAGCGCAGTCTCGGGGCTGTTGATGTATTTTGCCTTGGCGTCCTTCGCGAGCGCGCGGCCGCCGAAGCCGATGATCTTGCCGCTGGTGTCGGTGATTTCAAACGTGACGCGGCCACGGAACGTGTCGATGGCGCGCTTGCCTTCATCGCCTTCGCGCGCAACGCCAGTGGCGACGATCTCTTCCTGGGTGAAGCCTTCGGCTTTCAGCTTATCGAGCGCCCAGGTCCATTCATCGGGCGCCAAACCAATGCCAAAGCGCTCCCAATCGTCCGGCGTGAGGCCACGGCCTTGCAGATATTTACGCGCGTCCGCGCCGCCCGAAGAACGCAGCGCGTCGGCGAAGAGCTTGGCCGTGCGGGCAGTGATGGCGAAGAGGCGCTTGCGGCGATCATCCTGGCCGCGATCCTCGTATTCGTCCTTCGGCAGCGGCACGCCGGCGTACTCTGCGATCTTCTCGACCGCCTCCGGGAAGTTCAGGCCCTCAAGCTTCATAGCGAGCGTGAAGACGTCGCCCTTCTCGCCGCAACCGAAGCAGTTGAAGATACCCTTCTGATCGAGGACGTGGAAAGACGAGCTCTTTTCCTGGTGAAACGGGCAACAAGCCCAGTAATCTCCGGCCGACGGACGCGTCTTGCGCTTGTCCCAGGTCAGTCTCTTGCCGGCATAGTCGGCAATCGAGACCCGGTCGCGCACCTGTCGCAGCAAGGTGTCGGAGAAACGCATCAGAACCTGGGGGTGAGTGAAGCTCCTATTATACAGCGATTCGCCGAAACGATTCGCACGATGCTGTATTTGTTGCAGTTTGGATCTACGGCAAAACGGCTTGGTTACACGGAGTAGCGCGGCTCATGTCGAGTTCTAGCGAGGCCAAGCATCCTTGGGGCGAGCAGGAGCGTGCGGCGTGGCGCGCGAGTCGCGTGCGCCAGCGGAGCTACCGGGACGATGTCGTCACGCAGATCGAGGCGCTGAGCGACGGGTTCGAGCGCATTTTTTATGGCGAGCTACGATACGCCGATGACGTCTATCCGCTCTACGCTTTGCGGAGCCGGGTGATCGATGCGGCGTTGCCGAACGTTTTGGTGACCGGCGGCGTGCATGGCTACGAGACCAGCGGCGTGCTTGGCGCGCTTGCGTTTCTCGATACCGCCGCGGGCAACTATGCGGGACGCGCTAATGTGTTGGTCGCGCCGTGTGTCAGCCCTTGGGCGTACGAGCGTATCCAGCGTTGGAATTACGACGCCATCGATCCCAATCGCAATTTTCGCGTCGACGGTCCGTTGGAGGCGACATGTCTGATCGATCTCGTCCACTCATTCGCCGATGATTTTCTCGTGCATGTCGATCTGCACGAGACGACGGATTCCGATCGCACTGAGTTTCGTCCGGCTCTGAGCGCGCGCGATGGCAAGCCGTTCGAGGACGAAGAGATACCGGACGGGTTTTATCTCGTCGCGGATAGCGCTGATCAGCAATTAGAATTTCAGCAAGCCATCATTGCCGAAGTCGAGAAGGTGACTCACATCGCGCCGCCTGACGCAAAAAGCGAGATCATCGGTTCGCGGGTTCTGGTCCACGGCGTCATCGAATATCCGCTCGCGGCGCTCTCGCTCTGCCCGTCGATTACCAATGCGCGGTTCAAGACAACGACTGAGGTTTACCCCGACAGCGCGCGCGCGACGCAAGAGATTTGCATCCGCGCGCAAGTCACTGCTGTGCGCGCCGCGCTGGATTTTGCGCTTGAACCGGTCTGAGACGGGTTTGAGTTAGGGCCTGAAGATCAATACTTCGATGGCGGATCGCTAGCCGGAAAGCTCTCGTCGCTCGCTTCGTCCACTTCGTTCCACTTCTGCGGCGGGTTCTCCATGGCGTCGGGGCCGGCGTCTCGGACCTTTTTGGGTTTGGCGTTTGGGGCGTCGTCGCTTGGGGTTTGGGGGATGGCGTCGGTCATGGGTTGCTCCTGTGTCCGGGATTCAACGCTTCAGATGGAACAAGGTTGCCGCCGCTCACATTTGCGATAGCGGCGCGAAAAACCTTTCGCCGCCGTAATTTGGGCGCCTGTCGCGTGTGATTGCGGGCCCGAGGGTAAGGAGCTTTTTATGCGATTGATCAAAGCCGCAGCGGCGTTCGCCGTGATGGCCACGTTTGCGGCGCCCACCATGGCCGCCGCGCAGGAGCCGCAATTGACCACTTCCGCCGTGCAAGGGACGTTGCTCACCGTCAACGCCGAAGGCTCGTCCGAAGGCCAGCCGGACATGGCGACGATCAGCTTGGGCGTGACGACGGAAGGTCAAACCGCAGCTGCCGCGCTCGCCGAAAACGCACGCCGCGCGCAAGCCTTGATCCAGGCGCTGCGCCGTGCTGGCGTTGCAGAGCGCGATATTCAGACGTCCAACGTCTCGGTCTATCCGCAGCAAGTTTACGGCGAAGGTCAGCCGCCGCGCATCACCGGCTATCAAGCCAACAACACGGTGAACGCAAAGGTGCGCCGGATTGAAAATACCGGCCGCGTCATCGATGCGGCCGTCGGCGCCGGTGGCAATACCGTGAACGGCGTGTCGTTCTCGTATCAAGATCCGGACGCGCAAATGAATGCGGCGCGTCGCGATGCGATCACTAACGCGCGCGCGCGGGCCGCGCTCTATGCGAGCGCGCTTGGCATGAGCGTGCATCGCGTCGTAGCGGTGAGCGAAGGCGGCGGCTTCCGTCCGCCGATCGTGCCGATGGCGATGGAGCGGATGGCGGCGTCCGACGCGTCGACGCCAATCTCGCCGGGCGAGATCGAAACGCAGGTCAGCGTGAGCGTGACGTTCGAACTGCGCTAAACGCGTGATCGTTTGAAAACGCTAAGGGCGGCGCTGATGAAGCGTCGCCTTTTTGCTTATTGGACCGGCGTTAGTAACGCTTCGCCTGCGTAAAAGCGGCGCAAGTTCTCGAGCACGTTTTGCGAACCGGCGTAGAGCGCTTCGCGCGTGCCGCCCCCGAGGTGTGGCGTCAGTGTGCAGTTCGGCACATCCGCCCAGCGCTCACGCGGGCTCGGCTCTTCGGTGAACACGTCGAGGCCCGCGCCTGCAAGTTCGCCGGATTTGAGCGCTGCGATCAGCGCGTCTTCATCGACGAGCGTGCCGCGTGAAATGTTCACGAGGATGCCGTCGCTGCCAAGGGCTTTGATGATGTCGGCGCTAATGATGCCGGCTTGGTCGCCACGCGCGGCGACGGCGAGAATGTCGGCCCATTCGGCAAGGGCTTTGAGATTGGGCTGATAGGGATAAGCCACGTCTGCCTTCGCGCGCGGGCCGTTCCATTGGATTTCCATGCCGAACGCCTGCGCACGATGCGCGATGGCTTGGCCGATCGCGCCCATGCCGACAATACCAAGCTTGCGCCCGCGCAAACGCCGTTGCGGCGGCACGGCGAGCGGCGGCGTCCATGTCCCTTCGCGCAACACGCGCTCGCCGCGCGAAAAGTCACGCGCGACGGCGATGATGAGACCAATTGCAACGTCGGCGACATCTTCGTGATTGATCTCGCGCCCGTGCGTGACGGTGATGCCGCGTTTAGCGGCGTAGTCCAGATCGATGCCGTCAACGCCGACGCCGAAGCACACGATGCAGCGCAGCTCAGGCAGCGCGTCGATCATCGCATTGGAAATGCCGACATGGCCGATGGTGACCGCGGCGCGGATGTCTTTGCGATCGGTTGGCCAATGCACGACCTCGTAATCGGCCAGGCGCATTTCGAAGAGGCCGAGCGGGGGGTGGATAAGCAGCGCGGGTTTGGTCATGAACTCTTATGGCCCGAGCGCTTTTTGCACGCTAGCGCTGACCTAACGAAAGACCGATGTCACGCGCGATCTCGCTGAGGTCTTCGTTGAGTTGGTGATCGCGGTTGGGGAGGCGACGTAGCTGCGCGAACGGGAGTGCGGCTGCGTACATGTCGAGGTGCGCGATCGGAACGGTTTCATCGGCTTCGCCGTGATAGAGGAAGAGTGGCGTGTCGCGCGGGAAGTGCTGTGTGGCGTCGGGGCTCAGCTTCACTTCATCCCAGCGCCAGACTTCGTGGTCGTGCCAGAAGGGCGCGGAGATTGAGAAGAGGCCGGCGATCGGCGGCTTATCGCCCGGCTCGGTGAAAATCTTCAGCAGCACCGACGCACCGATGGAATGGCCGGCGAGAATGGCGCGCTCGCCGATCTCGCGCGCGTGATCGAGGATGATGCGCTTCCAGATTTGGATGTCCGGTTCTTCGTCGTTCGGCATTTCGGGATAGCGAACGTGATAGTCCGCGCCGAGATTGGTGTGGAGGCTGGCCGCGAGCAGTGCGTCTGCTTTGAAAGCGCCGCCGCCGCCGCCGTGGATGAAGAGGATTTGGTTGGTCATCGCTGGCTTCGAAGTGAGCAACGCACTCGGGCCAGGTTTCGTTGCTTTATGCGTTCTTAAGAGTCCTCAGCGCCGCTTGAAAATGCCGTCCTGAAACTCGTGGACCAACCGCGCGCCTCCGATGTGGTCGCCTGACTCGTAGGCAGAAAGCGCGTTGCGAAGAATATCTCTGAGAGCTTCGCGCTTTTCCGCCCACTGCGCATCGGGGTAGAGGACGTCAATCCCGTCTCGGAGCTTTTCGAACGCCTTTTGTAGCGTCATTTGTTGGTCAGCCGCGAGATAGTCTTCCTTTGGAAAGCGATCGGGCGCGTAGACTACAACCAGCGCGATGAAGTTGTAGAGCTGATCTGCCGACTTGATCGGATTCACGTTTTGCTCCGAATTTGGAGGGCGCACTTTATTGGGGCGTGGCCAAACTTGGACGTTCGCCACGGGCCATGAATGGACGCGCCTACCTCAAGCCGCGCTCTTAGCCTTCTTCGCCATCATCCCCGCAAAGCGTTCGAACAGATAGTGGCTGTCCTGCGGACCCGGTGACGCTTCCGGGTGGTACTGCACTGAGAACACCGGCTTGCCTTCGACTTCGATGCCGCAGTTTGAGCCGTCGAAGAGTGAGACGTGGGTTTCTTTGACGCCTTTGGGCAATGTCGCTGCATCGACAGCGAAGCCGTGATTCATCGAGACGATTTCGACTTTGCCGGTGGTTTTGTCTTGTACGGGATGATTTCCGCCGTGGTGGCCTTGCGCCATTTTTAGCGTCTTGGCGCCGAGCGCCAGGCCCAGCATTTGGTGGCCGAGGCACACACCCATCACTGGCGTGCCATTGTCGACGAGCGTCTTGATCACGGGTGCCGCGTACACGCCGGTGGCGGCTGGATCGCCGGGGCCGTTGGAGAGCAGCACGCCGTCAGGCTTGTGTGCGAGCACTTCTTCAGCGGTGGCGCTGGCGGGCAGCACAATGGTGCGCGCGCCGATGTCGCCGAGGGCGCGCAGGATGTTGCGCTTCACGCCGTAATCGATGACGACGACGGTGAACTTTGGTTTCTCGATCTCAGGTACGCCGAGCGGCCATTGCCAGCGGCCTTCGTTGACGACGTAGCTCTGCGCGGTCGTCACTTCCTTGGCCATGTCGAGGCCGACGAGGCCCGGCCATGCGGCGGCGCGCTTCTTCAGTTTCTCAAGATCGAACTTGCCGTTCGGCGCGTGCGCTATGACGGCGTTCGGCATGCCGTGTTCACGGATGCGGCGGGTGAGCGCGCGCGTGTCGAGGCCGGCGAGGCCGATGACGTTGCGCTTCTTTAGCCATGAATTGAGATCGTCATCGCTGCGCCAGTTCGACGGCATTGTCGGCGTCGTGCGGAAGATCGCGCCGCGCGCGGCGGCGCTGGCGGCGGGCGATGAGGTTTCGATGTCTGCGTTGTTCGTGCCGACATTGCCGATATGCGGGAACGTGAAGGCGACGATTTGGGCCGCGTACGAGGGGTCGGTCAGGATTTCCTGATAGCCGGTCATCGAGGTGTTGAAGCAGACCTCAGCCTCGGCCTCGCCCACGGCCCCCAATCCAACGCCCAGAAACACGGTTCCATCGGCGAGAACGAGCGCGCCGGTGGCGGCGGGAGCGGTGTGAGTCGATTTAGCCAAAGCGCAGGGGAGATAGGGCGCGCCGGGCGAGGTGTCAAAAGGGAGCGTTTGCAGGTCTGGCGCCCCATGCCTGCCGTAAAGGTGAACTTGTTGTCAGCCATCCGAGTTGGACGGGGCCTGACGGCCCGGTAAGGTTCCAGGCGTGGGGTCGAAGAAGATCACCTTCTGGGCCGGGGCGGTTGCCGCTCTGGGGCTCTTGTTGACGGCGTGCGGACAGCGCCCGGACGCGGCTGCGCCGGCGGCTGCGCCGGCGCCAATCGCGCGGGCTGACCTGTTTGGCGAGGCGGTGCGCTTTGGGGCCCAGCTTTCCCCGCGCGGCGACCGGGTTGCGTTCCTGGCGGCGCGAGACGGGGTGATGAACCTCTGGGTGCTTTCCGTAGGCGCCATGGATGAGGCGCGGCCAGTGACCGACGATCGCGGCCGCGGCGTGCGCTCCTTCGCGTGGGGGCCGGATAGCGCCACGTTGCTGTACGCGCTCGATGACGCCGGCGACGGCAATACGCGGCTCTATGCGGTGAGCGCCGATGGCGGCGAACCGCGAGAGCTGACGCCTGCCGGTGCGCGTGCGGAGATCGTGGGCGTCAGCCTTGCCGATCCCGACGGCGTGATGATCACGTTGAACCAGCGCGATCCGGCGTGGCCGGATTTGATCCGCGTCGACCTTGCGACCGGCTCGCGGACCGTGGTGCAGCGCAACGGTGCGACGGCGGCGACACGGTTCACGCGCTTTGTGTTGGATCGCGAAAATCGTTTGCGACTGGGCCTGCGAACGCAGGCGAATGGCAGCGTTGATGTCGTTTCGCGCTCGGTCGAGGGCGCGTGGTCGCCGTTGTTCACGATACCGCTAGAGGACGTTCCGCTTTCAGCGCCGATCGCCTTCGAAGCGAGTGGCGACTCGTTTCTGATGTTCGACTCTGTGGGTCGCGATCGTGCTGTGCTGACGCGTGTCGATACGCGTAACGGTGTGAAGACAGTGCTGGGTGAAAGCGCGCGCGCCGATGTCGCCGAAGTTTGGCTCGATCCAGCGACGAACGCGCCGGAGGCGTTTGCGGCGAATTATTTGCGCGCGGAGTGGCGCGCGCTTGAACTCGATGCGCAAAGCGATCTGGAGTTTCTTGACGCACAGCTGACGGGTGACTTTAGCGTTGCATCACGTAGCGCCGATGACGGCCGTTGGATCGTTATCGAAGAAGGGCCGACGACGCCCGCGCGGACGTATCTCTACGATCGCGCCGATCGCGCAAACCGCCGCATTTCTCTGATGTTCCGGCATCGTCCTGGACTGGAGACGGCGGCGTTGCAGCCTATGGCGCCGATCGAGATCGAGGCGCGCGATGGTCTGACGCTTGTTTCGTATTTGACGCTGCCGGTCGGCGCCGACGCTGATGGCGATGCTCGTCCGGAAGCGCCGGTGCCGCTTGTGTTGCTGCCGCACGACGGGCCGTGGGCGCGCGATGCGTATGGCTTTAGCGCGATGCATCAATGGCTCGCTAATCGTGGTTATGCAGCGCTTAGCGTGAACTTCCGTGGCTCGACCGGTTTCGGCGAAGCCTTCGTCACGGCTGGTAATCGCGAGTGGGGCGGGCGCATTCAGGAAGATCTGCAAGACGCGTTGCAATGGGCGATCGATAATGGCGTGGCGCAATCGGATCGCGTCGCCATCGTCGGCTCAGGGTTTGGCGGCTATGCGGCGCTTGCGGGTTTGACGTTTGCGCCGGAGCAATTTCGCTGCGCGGTTGCGTATAACGCGCCGACCAATCTGAGCCGCTTGGTCGATGTCGCGCCAGCGTCGCAGCGTGACACTTGGTACGTGCGTGTTGGCGATACGCGCACCGCAGAAGGCCGCCAGGCGCTGCGAGGGCGTTCACCGGCGCAACGTGTGGGGCAGATCCGGCGGCCGCTGCTGATTGGCGTTGGGGCGCTGGATCGCGTTGGCTCGCGCAGCGAGTTTGATCAGGTCGCGCTATCGCTGCGGGTGCGCTCCATTCCGGTTACTTCGATCGTGTTTCCGGATGAGGGCGCGGAGTTCACGCGACCGCAGAACCGGTTGGCGTTTGCGGCTGTTGTTGAGCAATTCCTCGGTGATTGCTTGGGCGGGCGCATCGAGCCTGTCGGCGCGGCGTTTGAAGGCGCGAACATGATCGTGTTCGACGGCGCAACCAGTGTGCCGGGATTGCAAGCGTTTGCGCGGAGGCCCGCGGCGCCAGCGGCGGCGCCAAGTGTGCGCACGCCGGTCTCAGCTGATGGCGTTGCGGTCGCGCCGGAGATGAGCGCTACGCCGGACGATGACGCGCGTCCGCTCGCAGCGCCGCCACAAGATTAGGGTAGCGTCAGCAGATCAGCGCAGATGGCTTCTAAGCCTGCCTGATCGATTTCATCGAAGGCGCCTAACTGGGTTGAATCGACGTCGAGCACGGCGGCGAGTGCGCCGTTCGCCTCGAACACCGGCGTGACAATCTCGGAGTTAGAGCGGCTATCGCAGGCGATGTGGCCGGGGAAGGCGTGTACGTCAGGGACGATGATGGTGGCGCGCTGCGCCGCCGCCGCGCCGCATACGCCTTTGCCGATCGGAATCCGCAAGCAACCGAGCGTACCCTGGTAGGGGCCAACAACAAGTTCAGTCGGCTTCAGCGGATCGACGATGTAAAACCCGGTCCAGAAGAATGTTTCCGGGAACGCCTGCGCAAGCAGCGAAGCGGCGGTGGCGTAGCGCGCGGTGACATTGTTTTCGCCAGCGATGACTGCGCCGATCTCTGAGCGCAAGGCGGCGTAGCGCTCTGCTTTGTCGTCGGGCAGTGCGGCGCGTTCGGCTTCGGCCATTATTCGCGGTTCGACTTGCGGTGCTTCAGGGCGCCCGAAGCTTTGAGGCCGGTCATCTGTTGCTCTCGCGACAGGCGCTCGCGCGAGGGCTTGGAGAGTATCTTCCCGACAAGCACGGACGCGCCGATGACGATGAGCATCGTGATCGATATGCCAATCCAAAAACCAGTCATGCCTTCAAGCCTCCAGCAATGAATCTAGTGTCGAGTGGCGCGCTTGGCTAGGCCGCGACGCTGGCGGCCGCGTTGAACTCGGCGCGCCAGCCTTCGACCAGGGCGCGATTATCGTGGTCCCACGGGTGAAAGCCGGGGCGGTACCAGGCGAAATAGGTCTTCCAGCCGCGCGAGAAGAGGCCGGGCTTCGACCACACGAAGCGTCGCACCGCCTTCTGGGCTTGTTTGTAGGTGTAGCCGTCGGCTTCGAGCAGGCGCGATGCGAAATGAATGATGTTGCGAGTGAAAAAATAGCTGATCAGCGCCATCGCGAGCGTGCGGCGGAAGTAGCGTTGCAGCGGCGACCAGTTACGCGTGACGTGCAAAAAGACGTCGTACGCGACGGCCTTGTGTTCCGTCTCTTCCATGGCGTGCCAGCGCCACATCTGCTCAACGCCAGGCGGCGTGTTGTCAAACAGATCCTGGTGACGCGCGTGTGCGTCGGCCATCATTGCGGTGAAGTGCTCAAGCGCGATGGTCGAGATCAGGATGCGCATCGGGCCGCCCGAGCGCGCGAAAGCGACGCGCTCACGCACGGTGTTCTCGATTTCCTCAACCGGATAGCGCGAGCGATCAATCAGCTGATTCAGCGTGTGATGCTCGCGGGAGTGAATTGCTTCTTGCGCGATAAAGCCGCGCACATCTTCGGCTAATTTGCCGCTCACTTCGCCGCGATAGTGGCGAACGGCGTCCATGAACATGCGTTCGCCGTCCGGAAATGTGATCGAGAGCGCGTTGAACACGGCGGTGCCGACGGGATCGCCGCCGAGCCAGTGGCTATCAGCGCCGGTAACATCGAACCGGATGTCGCGCGGCGGGATTTTGACATCGGCGGGTGTGGATTTAGCAGTCATGGTTGCAAGAGCCTCGGGGAGTGGGAAAAGACTTGCCTCGATCAATCATTTGGCGTTACCGACAAAAATGTCAATAAGGAAATCCGGTAAGGTTCGCTTGCGCCGACAGCCTGAAGCGGCGCGGGAGCACATTCTGTCGGCGGCGGAAGCCTTGCTGGTTGAGCAGGGGCCGCTGGCGTTGAAGCTGGCCGAGGTCGCAGCTGCTGCGGATGTAGCCAACGCCACAGTGATGCATCATTTCGGTTCGATCGACGGCGTCCACACCGCGTTGATGGAGCGGATGACCGAACAATTGGTCGCCAACATTTTCGCAGCGGCGATGGCTGAAGACGATCCGGATGCGCAGCACGAGGCGGTGATTCAAGCGCTGTTCGATACGTTCGAAACACGCGGTGCAGCGCGACTAGCGGCGTGGTTGGAACTGACCGGCGAATGGCGCCAGCTCACGAACGTTCGCGACGCGGTGCGCGCCGTTGTCGCGAAGCGTGTGGAACGCGGCGACGTTAAAGCAGCGGATGTCGAAGATATGGTGTTGGTCGCCGTCGTGATGGCGATGGGCACGGGCCTGTTTGGCCGCTCGCTTGGGCAACTGATCGGCAAACCCGCCGGACGCGCGCGTAAGCTTGCCGTGGACGTGCTGCGCGAACGCGCGGCGAAATTGGGGGCGTGAGCTGGATCGCCCAGTGACTAGTCGAGTTCCACGCTCAACAAACGCACGAATTGCTGGCCGCTGTGCATGTCGCGTTCGACTTCGCCGCCTTGGGCGCTGGCGCGGGGGTAGGAGATTTTGACCATGTTGAGGCTGGGTAGCGGGAAGCGCTTCACCAGCTTCGGGTCCGCGCCGTACAGACGCGCGAAGAGTGCGGCGTCGAGTTTGGGGCTGTCTGCATATTGCGCGAAATTGTCGGCGCCGTCGAAGAAGAGATCGATCGTCACCCAGAATGGCCCAGCGTTTTTTGAGCGCACATGGCGGCAGACATCTTTGACGGTGGGCATCAGCGTGCGCCTTTGGTTGCGAGATCGATCCACTCGGTTCTCACCAGTTCGAGCGGATCGCTGACTTCTACGACATGGTTCAGTTTAAACCCAAAGACAGCGCCGCGTTCGATCTCCGACGGTGAGAACGCAAAGCCGTAGCTTGGCAGCTCCTTTGTGAAATCCGCTGGAAAGTGGAAGAAGTAAGGGTTGCAGGCTTTTGCGATTTGTGTCGCCATCTCTTGTGTTTCGGCTGTGGCTACGAAGAGCATGCCGATCTCGCGCGGCGGCGGTGTGTTCGCGTCGGGTATGTCCCCGGAGACGGCGTTCCAGCCGTACATGCGCAGCGAGATGTGAAAATTGCCGGCGTCAGCGCCGATTGTGTTGCGCACACGCTCATTGAGAACGGTCAGCATGTGGTCGTGAAAGGCGTCGATGCGATTGAGAACAAGCGGATCTTGGATGCCGATCAGCATGATGGTTTGATAGCGGCCGCGCGCGGCGCCTTCGAGTTTCATCGTGTATGGCGCCGGTGTCCAGGTTGAGCCGGTTACTTCGACGATGCGCTCGTCGATGGCCTTGTATTGTGCATGCGTGACATCGAGCGCGCCGCCGGGTTCTGTGAGGATGAACGGATCAGCGTTCTCGTACAGCATATGCGCGGACACGCTGTGCGGATCGCAGCGATTTTCGAGGTTAAGTGGTTCTACTTGAAAGCGATCTTGCCCGATCGAGATCAGCACGCCTGCGCCGCGCGTTGGGAATGCTGTGCATTGCGCACCGCACTCCGCTACTTTCGCCGCATGCCACGCGGGCCCAGCACCTGCGCCGTTCATCAATGCAAAGCAGGCTAAGACGGCTGTGTCTGTCGTGCGGCCGCCGAGGACGATATCAGCGCCGGCTTGAAGTGCAGCGATATATGGCTCCGGCCCCATGGCGGCGACGATGTGATCGCACGAGTCTATCGTCTCGTCGCTGAGCGGGCCGAGCGGCGCCAATGCCCTGATTTTGCCTGCAGCGTTCTTGGCTTTGAGCACATCTTTGCTTTGCTCGCTGAAAATGATTGCGATCTTCGGTGTCAGGCCAAGCTCTTCGGCGATTTCGAGCGCAAGTTCGCGCGTCCAAGTGAGACCTGCGTCGCCGCCGCTTTGGCCGCATGAGCCGATCAGTAGTGGAATGCCTGCCTCCGCTTGCGCTTGCATGAGGAGGGTGAGGTCGCGCTTCACTGCGCCGCGGCTGTTCTTCGAGACGCCTAGCGCCAGATAAGCGGCGCCGCTATCGGTAGAGCCTGCATCGCTCGCGATAGCATGCGCGCCAAGCTCGATGCCGCGACGCACTTCCTCGGCGCGTACACCAGCGCCGAGTGAGCCGACCGGGACGATGATCTTTATGGCGTCAGCGTTCATGCGAGATATGGCTTTCTATGACGCGACGAGCGGCACGGCGCCCGTCGCGATGGCGACGACGACCATGAATAGGTACACGAGAATAACAACGGGAAGCGCAAAGCGCTGCAGATCGCCGACTTCGACTTTCAGAAGCCCGGCGACGAGATAGATGGCCGCGATTAGTGGACTCAGCGCGTGAACTGGTTGACCTAACAGCGATGCGCGCGCGACTTCCGCAGGCGTCACGCCAAAGTGCGTTGCTGTTTCTGCGAGCACTGGGACGATGCCGAAATAGTATGCGTCGTTGGACATCACAAAGGTGAACGGGCCGCTCGTAAGTGCAATGAGCGCGCCGAGATATGGGCCGTATTCCGGTGGTGAGGCGGCCAACAAGGCGCGCCCCATGGCGTCCACCATCTCGGTGCCTTCAAGAATGCCGGTGAACACGCCCGCGGCGAAGATGAGCAGCGCGATCGGCAGAGCATTTGGCGCGTGTGCGGCTATGCGGTCTCTTTGCATGCTGGGTTTCGGATAATTGATCAGCATGGCGAGGCAAAAGCCGACCATGAAGGCGATCGGTAGCGGCACGAGCCCAGCGATGGCACTCGCCAACATTATTAGTGTCAGCGCGAGGTTCACCCAAAAAAGTTTCGGGCGCTCCACGCCTGCGTCGCGTTCGAACAACGAGTCTGAGATGTTGGATTCAAGCGTCACGATGCCTAATCGGCGTCGCTCCACGGTGCCGAACACGAATGCCGCGGCAAACGTGCACGCGATGCCCGCGAGTATCGTTGGGATCAGCGGTACAAAGATTTCGAGCATCGGTACGTTCAGAGATGCGGAGGCGCGCGCCATCGGGCCGCCCCACGGCATCAGATTGACGATCGAGTTCGCCAGTCCGAGCAGCAGCGCGAGAATGAGCGGGTTCATGCCGATCTTGCGATAGATCGGTAGAAACGCGCCAATCGTGACCATGGCCGTCGTCGCGCCATCGCCGTCCAAAGACACGACGGTCGCGAGTGTTGCAGTCGCCAACGCTAAACGGAGCGGATCACCGCCCGCGAGCCGAACAGCGGCGCGGGCAAGCGGATCGAACAGGCCAGCGTCGGTCATCAGGCTGAAGTAGAGAACGGCGAACACCAAGGTCACCGCCGTGGGCGCTAGGTTCGTGACGCCGCCGAGCGCCATCTCGGCCAAACCGAAGCTGTGACCGGCAAGCAGGCCGAAAACGATCGGCACTAGGATGAGGCCCGCCACCGCCGACAATACGCGCGTCATGATCAAAGTCATGAACGTGGCGATCATCGCAAAGCCGAGCAGCGCCAGCGTCATCTAAATCTCCGCCCTGGGCGCGCCTGGGTGAGGTACTTTACGGAGTGGTGGGCCGCGAACAAGCGGAAGGATTGGCGTTGGCGTCAGCCATCCGGAGCGGCGCCGAGGCAGACGCCAGTCCTCCTACGCTAAAGCTTCGTAGGACATCCTACGCTCCGCTGCGCGCAGCGTAGGATGGTGGGCCCGGCAGGACTCGAACCTGCAACCAGACCGTTATGAGCGGCCGGCTCTAACCATTGAGCTACAGGCCCGTAGCTGTATGCGCGGATGTGCTGGTGCGTGCGTGCGCCGTCAAGTCTCGCCGTCGCCGCGTGCGTAGCCGACGATGGCGGCGCGGACGAAGTCGTCGAAATTGATCGAATCCAGCTCCGGCGGATGCTGCGCCCAGGGGGGGCCGTCGAGCATTTGCACGGTGATGTCGGGTTTGCCGCTGTTGCGGCGGCGACGCGTGATCGCGTGCTCGGTTTCCTTCTTGACCCACTCAGAGTCTGCGGCGTTGCGCGACCAGCAGACGTGAAAGAGGTCGGCGCGGTCGATCTCGCGGCGCAGGCGCGGGTGCCATTCTTCGCCGGATTTGAGCGATGCGCGGTCCCAGAAATGTTCGACGCCTGCCGACGCATACGCAGTGGCGATTGCGGCGACGGTTTCGCGGTCTTTGCTGGAATAGGAGAGGAAGACGCGCTTGTGGCGCTTCAAACGCACGCGGTCGCCATCGGAGTGGGGCTTCTTGGCCGGGCCAGAGACGTTGCGCGTGAAGGCGAGCACGCCGATCTGTGCGTCGTTGATGAACACGCGCGCCAGGAAGACGGCTTGTTTCACGCTGTCATCGGCTTCGACGGAGAAGCTGAAATCGATCGGCTCGCCGGTCCAAGTGCGGCGTTGAACGGCGCCGTCGCAAGCGCCGCCGCGTACTTCAAGCGAGACGCCAATGCTTGCGCCGATGGCGACATCGCCGATCGGCATGCCTTGTGGCGCTGAATCAGTGCGCGGATCGATCTTCTTTGCCGCTTTGATGACGGCGCTGAGATCTTTCGGCTGGTGCACCACGATGCGCACGAGTTCCGGCGTGCCGCGACGCAGTTTCTTCGGCGCGAACGCGGTGGCGTCTGCGGGCGCCGTTGGCGCGCTTGTGCCGAGGGGCGGCGCAGAGCCTGGCGCTGAGCGCTTTGGCGGCGTGGGCGCGCGCGTGGTCTCGAGATCAGGCGCGTGTGGCGGCGGTGCTTCTACACGCGGTGCTTCGGGTGGTGCGACCTGTGGAGGTGCTGCAGGTGCGGGCGCTGGTGTGGGCTCCGCTTGCGCTGGTGGTGCAGGCGGCTCTGCTGCAGGCGGCGCTGGGATTGCGTCTTCGATCGCGGCGGGCGCTTCGCCGCCGAAGGTTTCTTCGCTCTCTGGTGCGGCGCTCTCCGGTTCTGGCGCGCGCTCGAACTCTGGTTCTGGAATTGGATCGAGCGTGATTGCGCGCTCGTTGTCTGGCGCTTCGGCTACGACATCTGTGTCTGTGCTTGGCTCAAGCTGGCCGCCGAGCAAGCCATCGTCGGCTGGCGTTTCTTCTTGTGGCGTGGGCTCTGGCGTCGGTAGCGGTGCTTCGGCTTCCGCTTCCGCTTGATGCTCCGGCGCAGACGGCGCCTCTTCGATCGGCGCAGTCTCCACCGGCGCGGGCGCTGGTTCCTCTTGTGGCGGACGTTGTGCGATGAGGGCAGCGGCGCGGGTGCGAGCGTCGTCGAATGACATCATCGGCCACATCGTCGGCAGGAACGCGAACTTCTCGCGTGCGTCGGCTTCGACCACGATCAGCTGCGCCCGCAGCAAACGCGCGCCGAGCGCTTGCATCAAAGTCACGAAGTTCGCGTCAGCGGCGGCGGCGTTGCTGAGCAGGAGGCCGACATTCGCCGCATTGGCGAGTGTGGCGCTGAAGGCGTCGACGTCGCCGATTGTATCGACTTCGATCACATCCAGACCGAAGCCGTCGCCGATCTCGCGCGCGGCGGCTGCATCGGCTGGCGCTGCGACCAGATAACCGTTCGACATCGATGTCCCCTCAAACAACAGGCCGCGCTTTTAGGGTGCGCCTGCGTTGGTGAGCAAGCCAAAGCACCTAAAGTCTGTTTCAAGTGGCTGCGAAATGGGCCTAAAAGAAGGGCCTTGAGGAGAAACCCATGCGCTTTGCCGCTGCTTTGATCGCTGTTGTCACCCTGGCGGCTTGTCAGACGCCGTGCCCGGCGCCGCCGAGCGAGACGGTGAACGCCACCTATCGCTGCGAAGACGGCTCTGATTTGCGCGTCGCGTACAACTTCAACAGCGCCACGGTTGAGCAAGAAGGTTATACGACAGTCGTGCTGCCGGCGCGGATCAGCGGATCGGCGTTCCGGTATGCCGAAGGCGGCGCTGCGCTACGCGGGCGCGCCAACGAAATCCAATGGACCCGGCCGGGCGCCGAAGAAACTGTCTGCGACCGCACTAACTAAAGCCGCTTTGCGTGCTAGATCAGGACTGGGCCGAGTTTAGAATTGCGCAGCGCGCGGGGGCGTGAAGTGCATGAACGGAGAGTCATGATGAAACTTAAGCTTCTTAGCTTTGCCTTCGCCGGCGCCTTGGCGCTGAGCGCATGCGAAACCACTGGCGGATACGGCGGCGGCGGATATGGCAGCGGCGGGCGCACGCAATTGTCGCAATGCACCCGCAATGCACTGATCGGCGCAGGCGTTGGAGCGGTCGCAGGCGCGGTGATCGGCGATGAAGATAATCGCGGTGAGAATGCTGCAATCGGCGCTGTGGTCGGTGGCGCTGCGACGTACGGCGCTTGCCGTTGGCTGAGCGCGCGTGAACAGCAGCGTGTCGAAAATGCGTACTATCAGTCGCTCAATTCGGGCGGCCCGGTTCGTGATACGTGGCAGAGCGATCAAGGCTCGCAGCGTTCACTTTCCGTCGGCTCACCGGTTGAGACCAGCCCGCAATGCCGTCGCGTGAGTGCAACCATCGACGATCCGCAATACGGCCGTGAGCAATTGCCGCCGGAAACCTTCTGCCGCAATTCGAGCGGTCAGTGGGTGCCTGCGTAATCGTACGGACGAGCAAACATGGAAACGGGCGGCTCGTGAGGGCCGCCCGTTTTTCGTTGCGGCGTAAGCTTTAGCTTCGCGCCTTCATCTGCTTTGTCAGTTCAAGCTTACGCGCATGTAGCTCTTCGCCGAGCGCATCCAGATCGAGTTCTGACTTCTTCGCCTTCGCGAACATGCCGTCGCGTTGCTCTTCCTCTTTGACGTGATGCTTGATCATCTCGCCAAGCACGGTGACTTTCGCGTCCCAGTGATCGTCGCCCGGTTTGCCCGCTTCGATTTCCGCGATGAGCTTCTTGGCGCCGTCATGCTCGACGTCTGCTTCGTCCATCATGTCATCATCGATGCCGACTTCGCGGCAAGCGGGGTAGAAGATTTCTTCTTCGATTTGCGCGTGAACGGTCAGCGCTAAGCAAATCTGTTTGGCGAGCTTTTGCTTTTTCGCAGCGCTGCTGGTGTTCTCGAAATCCTCGAACCAACCTTCGACCTCGCGGTGATCGTTTTTCAACAACTTGATTGCATCCGGCGCGGCTTTCGTGCGCCCGGTTTTGCGTTTGCTCTCGGTTTGTGCGGTGGCCATTGCAGCATTTCCTCCTGGTAGTGCGAGAACGGAGGTCGCCGCTCATTGTTCCGAAAGCCAAAAACGCCGCGGCTTTTCAGGGCCGCGGCGTTCAGGTCGTTCCACGAGGAATGATGCGTTCGCTTACATCGCCGAGAGGCGGAGCATGCGGCGCAGTTCGTCCGGCGCACCGGCGGCGCGGCGCTTTTTCGCTTGGCTCGGCTGATAGGCGAGCCGCGCGTGGTCGGCGCAATACGGACCGCTGTTGGAGCCGCGGCCGCAGAATGCGAAGTCAGCGTCGGTCGGATCGCCGATCGGATATTTGCACATGGATTCCGAGAGCGTGAGGACGGTCGCGGCGCGGCCATCTTCGAAGCGCTTCGGTTCCAGGTGCGGAATGACGACGCTCGGCAGCGTCGACGCCGGGCGGATCGTGCGCGGTGCGCTCGGGCCCATGATCCGCGGCCGTGCGGTCCGAACCGGACGCTTGGCGGGACGCGACGGTGTCGCCCGACCTGCAAGCCCAAGCCTGTGGACTTTCCCGATAACGGCGTTGCGGGTTACCCCACCTAGCTGTTTTGCAATTTGACTGGCGGACAATCCTTCCGCCCATAGCCTACGCAGAAGCGTAACGCGCTCTTCAGTCCAACCCATAGCAAGCCCCTTGCCCTTGGCCCCGCCCATTTCTGACGGGGTTATGACGGTCATAACTCTCCCGAAAGGTGAGGTTGTCAACTAATAGTCGGTTCAGATATGTGGAAACACCACATGCAGTGGTTTTATCCCCAAAACGATCCCGAATCATGAACATCTTCTCCACCGGATGCCCTGGGCCGCGCCACGCATTATCTGTAAGCGCGACAGGGGCTTGAGGCCGTTGCTCATGGTTAATGGGCGCTAAGAAGCGTTAAGAAATTGTGAAAGAGCTGATTCTCGATGGACACCGCCGTCACCACCAAGCCGCTGACCTCCCGCCGCTATGGGGCGGTGAATTGGCTGGGCTTACAGACGCTGATCCAGCGCGAGGTGCAGCGGTTTTTGAAGGTCGGCGCGCAGACGGTGTTCGCGCCGCTGATCCAGACTTTGCTGTTCATGATGGTGTTTGGGCTGGTGCTCCGGGACGGCAATTGGCCGGGTACTGAGCGGGCTTACGCTGACGGCTTGGCGGCTGGGCTCGTCATGATGTCGATCATCTCGAACGCGTTTCAGAACTCGTCGTCGTCGATCGTGATTGCGAAAGTGCAGGGCAATTCGGTCGACTTCCTGATGCCGCCGTTGAGCGCGCTTGAGTTGACGATTGCGTTCATCGTCGGCGCGGCGGCGCGCGGGATTTTGGTTGGCGCTGCATCTTTGATCGCAGTGGCGTGGCTGGCGAACATCGTGCCGGCGGAGCCCTTGTGGGCGATCTATTTTGCGATCGTCGCGTCGGTGATTTTCGGCGCCATCGGTTTGCTGGGCGGCGTGTGGGCCGACAAGTTCGATCATCTCGCCGCGGTGACCAACTTCATCATCGTGCCGCTGACGTTTCTCTCCGGCACGTTCTACTCGACCGACGCACTGCCCGAACCGTTCCGTACCTTCTCGCACTACAATCCGGTGTTCTTCCTGATCGATGGCTTCCGCTTCGGCTTCATCGGCGCACACGACGCGCCGTTGGTGGTGAGCGCGCTGGCGTCGCTGGGGCTAGCGCTCGCGCTCTGCTGGGCGTGCTGGGCGATGCTGAAGAGTGGGTACCGGTTGCGGAGTTAGCTCTTCAGCTTCGCTTGCTTACGCAGCGCTTCGTTCATGCGGCTTTGCCAGCCCAGGCCGCTTTTTTTGTAGTGCTCGATCACGTCTTGATCGAGCCGCAGGCTGACGGCTTTCTTCGGCCACTCTGATGGCGGTCGACCGAGAGCCTTTCGCCAGAACGCCTTCTCTTCTTCGCTAAGTGGCCGCATGCGCTTAAGTTGCTCTGCAGTAAGCGGCGGGTTGTCAGGATCAATAACCTGTCGCTTCGATGTACGCGCGCCGCTCTTGAGCGGTGGCATGACGAAGGCTGATGACGCGGATTCTTCCCGCACGCCGCGTGTAGACGAGGACGCACGTTTGCCGCCGGATTTTGCCGATGCGCGTGTGGCGGACTTCTTCGCTGTCATGGTCGCTTCTCTCTATCGCGAGGGCGGTTTCAAGATTGAAATCTTTCGCCGCCGCGAACGAAATGCCATGAACACGCAGATTCCACTGCGCTTTCGCTTCATCCCATTCAAATCCAGGCGGAGGGTTCGGCATTTTATGTATATACAATAAATCGACGAAGTCAAGCGCTCAACACCTGCGCCAGCTTCGGCAGGAAAATGTCCATGCGATAATCAACGTCTGTGTGATCGTCGTCGAATTCTTCGTAAGTGTACGCAATCCCTGCGGCGTCGAGTTTCTTCGCAAATCTGCGCATGCCGAAATGGATGCGGAATTGGTCGGACCAGCCGCAATCCATGTAGATGAGCTTTAGCTTGCGCAGGTTTTCGCCCAAGCTGTCGAACATCACGACGGGGTCGTGCTTCATCCAATTGTTCCAGCGCTCGGGAATGAGTTCGCCGGTGCGCGGATCGAGCGGCAGGCGCATGTTGCGGAATTGGGTAAGATCGGGATCGTAGAAGGTGCCCATGGCGAGATCCATTAGGATCATGCGGTCTTTGTCCTTCATCTTCGGCTTGGCTTCGACGTGGCGGACCCATTTTTCGATCGAGTAATCGAACGGGCGCAGCGCGTCGACGTCATCGTAGAGTGTCGGGATGAAGAGTGCGTCGAAGCCCATGTCGCCGGAATTGATGGCGATGGCGCTCCAGAAGTCGCTGCGGTTCATGCCGTGCCACGCCGCGCCATAGCCGCCTGAGCTTTTGCCAAAGACGCCGCGCTTTCCTTCGCCGCCGCATGAGAATTGCGCTTCCACCGTCGGCACGATTTCATCGCAGATGTAATCGGCGTAGCGGCCGGAGCCGGCGCTGTTCAGATATTGGTTGCCGTAGAGCTTGGTGAAGCAATCGGGGAAGGCGACGATCGCGCGCGCCATGCCTTCGCTGGCGAGGCGATCCAGCCGCTCCGGCACGTTCTCGGCACCGGGCTTCCAATTGGTGTGGTTCATCCCGCAGCCCCAATAGCCGGTGAGGTCGACGAGCAGTGGCAGCCGCTCGGCGGCGCTCCAGCCCGGCGGGGTCCAGACATGCAACTCGCGCTCGGTCGGATCGCCGAGCGGATTGCCTTCCAGAACGACAGATTTGTGTACGATGCGGTGCAGCACGCCGCGCGGCAGGGTGTGGTTTTTTCTCATGAATGAGGTGATGATGTCCGCCGCTTGACCTGACAAGCGGCGCGGCTCAGAACCGCGCCTTTGTTTTTCCAGAGAGCGCCAAAATGCCCGCCGCAGAAAGCCACATCCTCCCGGTCTATGGTCCGCCGGAGCAGAACTTTGTGCGCGGCGAGGGCTGCTGGATATGGGACGATAAGGGCGACAAATATCTCGACTGCATCGCAGGCATCGCGGTGAACGCTCTGGGCCACGCGTCGCCGATTTTGGTGAAGGCGCTGACCGAGCAGGCCGGCAAGCTCTGGCACACGTCGAACATGTTCAAGATCGCGGGCCAAGAAGAGCTCGCGGCGAAGTATGTGCGCGACAGCTTCGCTGACGTCGTCTTCTTCACCAACTCAGGCACCGAGGCGATCGAAGGCGCGCTGAAAACGGCGCGCAAATATCACACCGCGAACGGCAATCCTGAGCGCGTCGACATTATCGGCTTCCAAGGTTCATTCCACGGTCGCTCGTACGCGGCGATCAATGCCTCGGGCAATCCAAGCTATCTCGAGGGCTTCGGCCCGCGCTTGCCGGGTTTCATCCAAGTGCCGTTCGGGGATCACGATGCACTGAAGGCGGCGATCGGTCCGACGACGGCGGCGGTGATCATCGAGCCGGTGCAAGGCGAAGGCGGCGTGCGCGCCGTGCCTGAGCAATGCCTGCAGGGCTTGCGCAAACTTGCTGATGAGCAGGGCTTCCTGATCATCTTCGACGAAGTGCAATCGGGTGCGGGCCGCACGGGCAAGATGTGGGCGCACCAATGGTCGGGCATCACGCCGGACATCATGGCTGTCGCCAAGGGCGTCGGCGGTGGTTTCCCGATGGGCGCGTTCCTGGCGACGCGCGAAGCCGCGAAAGGCATGGTCAAAGGCGTGCACGGCACGACGTTCGGCGGCAATCCGCTGGCGATGGCTGTCGGCAATGCCTGCTATGACGAATTGTCGAAGCCGGAGTTTCTGGAGCGCGTGAACGCGGTTGCGAACCAGCTCGGCCAAGCGCTCGAGGGCTTGAAGGATCGCCATCCGAACTTGGTGGTCGATGTGCGCGGCAAGGGTTTGCTGCGCGGCTTGAAGCTGAAGATCGATCCGAAGCTCATTCAAGAGAAGCTGCGCGACCGCAAAGTGCTGGTTGGCGTCGCGGGCGATAACGTGCTGCGTATCGCGCCGCCGCTGGTGATCAACGAAGCTGAGATCAGCGAAGCGATTAACGCGATCGACGCGGTGCTGGCGGCGCAGATGGCAGAGGCGGGCGCGTGATGTGCGTGGCGTCGTGCTTCGACAAGCTCAGCATGACGCCATTTCCAACACCGTGAGAAACCCACCAGCGTCAGCCTGAGCCTGTCGAAGGCGGAGTGATTAGAATTGACCGCAGCAGATCCTCGCCACTTCCTGGATTTATCGACGCTCTCGAAAGCAGACGTGCGCGCGATCTTGGATGAGGGCCATCGCCGCAAGGCGGCGCGCGCTGGCTGGCCGAAGGCAAGGCGCGATGAAGATGCGCCGCTCGATGGCTATGCGCTGGCAATGATCTTTCAGAAGAACTCGACGCGTACGCGCGTTTCTTTCGAGATCGGCTTTCAGCAGCTTGGCGGCGTGCCGATTGTGTTGAACGCGGCCGATACGCAGCTGGGGCGCGGCGAGACGGTTGAAGACACCGCGCGTGTGCTCTCGCGCATGGTCGATGCGGTGATGATCCGTGCCAACAATCACCAGGATGTGGTGAACTACGCAGCGGCTTCCGACATCCCAGTTGTGAACGGCCTCACCGATCTCTCCCACCCATGCCAAATCCTTGCTGACATCATGACGATCGAGGAGCGGCTCGGAAATGTGCGCGGCAAGACCATCGCGTGGCTGGGCGATGGCAACAATGTCTGCGCCTCGTTCGTGCACGCGGCGGAAAAGCTCGATTTTTCGCTGCGGATCGCGACGCCGAAGGATTATGCGCTGCGCTCGCAAGAGGTTGCGGCGGCGAAGGCGGCGGGCGCGAAGGTCGATGTGTCAAACGATCCTGAGCGCGCGATTGCGGGCGCGGATGTGGTTGTCACAGATACCTGGGTGTCGATGGGCGATACCGATAAAGCCGAGCGCATGGCCGCGTTCCCGCCGTTCGCTGTGAACGAAGAGCGGATGGCGCGGGCAGCGAAGGACGCGCTCTTCCTGCATTGTTTGCCGGCGCATCGCGGCGAGGAAGTCACCGACGCGGTGATGGATGGCCCGCAATCGGGCGTGTGGGACGAAGCGGAGAACCGCATCCATGCGCAGAAGGCGGTGCTGCTCTGGTGTTTGGGGAAGTTGCCCTGAGTCATTCCAGACGACCGGAGGTCGATCTGGAATCCAGGGCAGACACTCAAGCGACGGCCCTGGATTCCAGATCATGCTGCGCATGTCTGGAATGACTCAAATAAGGTTGTCGAACGCACGCGCTGGCCCCATCTGTCGCGCTTAAATGACCTCCGCCGACGACATCATCGCTCCGTTCAGCCTCGACAACTCGCCTGTGCGTGGGCGCGTTGTGCGTTTGGGCGCGGGCGCGCTCGATCCGATTTTGCGGCGGCACGATTATCCGTGGCCGGTGGCGTTGTTGCTGGGCGAAGCGTTGGCGCTGGCGGCTTTGGTTGGCTCGTTGCTGAAGGCGGACGGGCGCTTGGTGGTGCAGGCGCAGGGCGAGGGGCCGGTGACGTTGCTGGTGGCCGAGCATGGCGCTGGCGGTTTGCGCGGTTATGCGCGGCTTGCCGATGGCGCTGCAGAAACGCTGGCGGCCGCGACATCGCGCATGGCGCCGGCGGCGTTGTTGGGCGCGGGTAGCTTGACGTTGACGCTCGATCTCGGGGCCGGGCATCAGCCCTATCAAGGCATCGTGGCGCTTGAAGGCGATACGCTGGCGCAATGCGCTGAGCGCTTTTTTGCCGAAAGCGAACAAACCGACACCGCGATCCGCCTGGCCGTTGGTGAAGTGCTCACCGCCGATGCGCCGCCATCGTGGCGCGCAGGTGGCGTACTACTTCAACGCATCGCCGGCGATGCAGCACGCGGCGACACGTTGGAAGACTGGCGCCGCGCGACGATTTTGTTTGCGACCGTGCGCGACGAAGAAATTCTTGATCCAGCGATTGGCGCTGACCGCCTGCTCTACATGCTCTTCCACGAAGAAGGCGCGCGCATGGGTGAGGCGACGGTGCTCAATGATCGTTGCTCATGCAATGCGGAGCGACTGACGGCGCTGATGACGCAGTTTCCGCAGGAAGAGTTGCGTGATCTGGTCGAGCCTGACGGCGCGCTGCATGCGAAGTGTCAGTTCTGCGCGCGTGAGTACGTGATCCCGCCGGAGAGTGTGGGGCTCTAGGTAGACTCAGCTTCGTCCGGACCGCTCCTGTCATTGGTGCGGCGAGCTCGTTTTCTGGGAAACAATCCCAATCCGAATACTCCGTAAGTCGGTCCGGACAGGAAGGCTGAGATCACGATCACTGCACCGAGCGCAAAGAATATGAGAACGGGCAGCGTATCCATGTCAGCCATTACTTACGCCGATCAATCAGCACAGCCAGAAACAACGCCGGCCCGCCGTGCGCGGTCCACCCATGGCTCGTGCCGCGCTGGATGACGATTTGGCCTGGTTTGATGTGGGTTTCGGTGTTGTCGAGCACGAGCGATGCGTCGCCTGAGATCAGGCAGATGATGTCGAGCGTCGGCGTTTGGTGCATCGCCGGATGGCGATCTTGATCGCGTAGTTCGTGCTCGGCGCCGAACTGTTTGAAACGTTCGCGCGCTGCGGCTTTGATCATCTCAGCTGGCGCGCCTTCCGGTGGCGGCTCAATCACGAACCAGCGCACTTTCACTTTGCCGTCGGCAGGCGAGAGCACAGAGGTGGCTTCGCCGCGCTCAGCGTGATCCTTCGGATCAATCGCGCCGCTCACGGCTTCGTGCCAAATTTCTGCAAGGCCACCCAGCGCCGGATCGCCGATGCCGCCGGAGGGCGGGCCGTCGATGATGATAGTGGAGCGGCCGTCAGCGTCGTCACCAGTGATGATGCGACGCATTTGGTCTTCGAAGCCGGAGAAGTTCATCAGTTCGCCAATTTCGAAACGTGCGGGCTATCCAGCGCAAAGAGCGGCACCTTGATGTCAAACGCTTCGCCGTTTTCGCGTTGCATCGAATACGCTCCGGACATGACGCCCGATGGCGCAGCGAGCGGTGCAGCGCTGGTGTAGCGGAAGCTCTCACCTGGCTCGATGGTCGGCTGCTGGCCGATGACGCCGGCGCCGCGCACTTCTTGCGTCAGGCCGTTTTCATCGGTGATACGCCAGAAGCGCGAGAGCAGCTGCACCTTCTCCGGCGAGCGATTCTCGATTTCGATCGTATAGGCCCAAACGAAACGGCCATCGCCGGGCGCGCTTTCCTCTGGAAGGAATTGCGGCTCGACCCGCACGATCAGTCCGGCTGTTTCTTGTTCGTACATAGCGCCATTCTACCGGCGCCGGTGGCGCCAACGCCAGCCGGGTAATGCTACAAGCGAATCATGACGAGCCACGGCGTCCTGCCCGATACGGAACTGAAGCGCGCGATCGCTCAACGCTGGATCGTTGCGGACGAGCCTTTTCTGCCGGACCAGCTCCAGCCTGCCAGCCTCGATTTGCGCTTGGGCGAAACCGCGTACCGCTTGCGCGCGAGCTTTCTTCCGGGCGCAGGCGCGACAGTGCTAGACCGGCTCGACGACGAACTCGTTATGCACAAGATCGATTTGCGCGCTGGTGCAGTGCTGGAAACAGGCTGCGTTTATCTCGTGCAAGTGCAGGAAGAGTTGGCGCTGCCGCAGCACATTCATGGCGCAGCGAATCCTAAGAGCTCAACGGGCCGCGTTGACGTGTTCACGCGGCTCATCCTCGATGGCGGCACATCGTTTGACTATGTGCCGGCCGGTTATCACGGGCCGATGTGGGCGGAGATTAGCCCGTGCACGTTTTCAGTTTTGGTGCGCACCGGCACGCGTTTGAGCCAAATCCGCTTGCGGCGCGGCGAACCGCGTATCAAACGCGAGATCGATTTCACTATGGATTTGGCGATGGGCGGGCCCGTCGGCTTTCGCGCCAAGCGCCATTCCGGCGTCATCGATGTCGATCGCATCGCGGCCTACGATCCGCGCGATTTCTGGGAGCCGATGGAAGCGCGGAAGGGGCGCGTCGTGTTGGAGCCAGGGCAATTCTACATTTTCGCGTCCAAGGAAAACGTGATCATCCCCGCCGACGAAGCAGCCGAGATGGCGCCGATACGCCCGGAGCTTGGAGAGTTTCGCGCGCACTACGCTGGCTTCTTCGATCCGGGCTTTGGTATTGCCCCGAACGAAGGTCGCGCAGTTTTGGAAGTGCGCTCGCGCGACGTGCCGTTCTTCGTCGAGGACGGCCAGCCCGTCGGTAAATTGGTGTTCGAGCCGCTGTGCGGGCCGGTGGAGCGTCTCTACGGCGAATCCGGCTCCTCCTACCAAGGCCAAAAACTCAAGCTTTCCAAGAACTTCGCGCCCTGGCGCTGACAAAGACCCCATCCATTTAGACAAAGTGCAGCGTCTTTTAGGAAAAGAACTGCGTCTTTATGGAAAAGGTGCTTGACATTTAGTGGGTGCCTATGACAAATACCCTTGTCACTTAGACAAAGGGGTTTTCCATGAAGGTCAAGTTTGCCGGTCGGGTCGCGAGCTTCCTCGTCGCCGCCGTCCTGTTTGCGCCGATCGCCCTCGCGGTCGTCGGCCAAGCCGCTCAGATCATCGCTTAAGGGAGGAAGAGATGGCTCGTTCTCCTGCAAACGATGCATCGCCCAAAGTGCAAGGCAACGGCGTCATCACGCTGGCTGTAGTCGGCGCATTGCTCGCCGCCACTGGCGCGCCAGCTGCCGAGACTCTGGCAAACGTCATTGCCTGGGGCGTGCCAGAGCCGATCGCGCGTGCTGCGCTTTATGTCGTGCCGGTGATCGCGATTGTTGCTGCTGTGTTGTTGAGCCGTGTGATCGGCAACGGTCGCTCGCGCGGCGTGCGCTGGATTTTGTACGCGGTGCTCGGCGCATTCGCCGGGTTTCTGCTCGGCATTTGCCTTGATCTTTTTGCGGGCTTGCCGGGCTTACTCGCCATGGCGGTTGGACCACTCGCGGAGCCCGATGGGATTAGCATTGTCATTTGGGCGGTCGGCGGATTGTGCATCGCGCTTGGTGTGATGGTCGGCGCCATCGGCATCGCCGGCCAGCCCGTGGTGAGCGCTCTTCAGGTTGAAGAGACTGATCCCGAATGCGTCGAAGTCCACAAGAACGAACGCGGCGTGTTTGCGCTGAGTGGGTTCGGTATGGCGACGCTCGGTATCGCGTGCGCAGCTTTGGCTGTGTCGCGTCAAGCGGGGGAAGCTGAGCGGCTTCTACCAGTGCTCGTCGCTTTCGTGGCGGCGGTGCTGAGCATGGGCGCCAACTACGCCTTATGGCGCGGTTTCGATGAAATGCAGCGTCGGCACGTTGTGAACGGTTACTCCACGTCAGCCATCGTGGTGACATTGGGTGCGTTCGCTTGGGCTGGATTGGAAGCGCTTGGTTTAGCCGAACCGGTTGATGCAGCTGGCGTGTTTGCAGCGATGATCATCGTGCAATTGGTCGCGACCTCCTGGGTCACGTCGTCAGTCATGGGGCAAACCGGCATGTTCGGTAAGCCCGCATGAAGAACCGTCTGAGAGTGCTCCGCGCCGAGCGCGAATGGAGCCAGGCGGATCTCGCCGAGAAACTCGGCGCCTCACGCCAAACCATCAACGCCATTGAGACTGGCCGTTACGATCCTTCTTTGCCACTCGCATTCAAGATCGCGCGTCTGTTCCAAATGCACATCGAGCAGGTTTTTTTCGACGACGCCGTGGAAGCGGCTGAGTAAAGTTCAACCAAAAGGAGTGGGTGTAATGTTGAAACGTACTTTTCTAGCTGTCGCGGCGCTGGTCGCGTTTAGCGCACCAGCCTACGCGCAGCAGGCTATCGATCCGGCGCTCTTCGTCGTGCGTGACGCGGACTCGACGATGTATCTCTACGGCACAGTGCATGTGCGTCCGAACGGCTCCGATTGGGGCGATGACGATGTTCGTGCTGCGCTCGCTGAGTCTCAGGAAATTTGGACTGAGATTTTGATGACGCCGGAAACCGATGCGCAAACCCAGCAATTGGCCATGCAATACGGCGCAGCGCCAGCGGGCCGTCCGCTGTCGAGCTGGATCACAGCCGAACAGAACGAGCGTCTCAATGCATTGACTGGTCGCATCGGTATCCCGACCGGCGCGCTGGAGCAATTCCAGCCATGGCTAGCATCGCTCACCCTAACGATCGTGCCAATCATGCAGGCGGGCTACAACCCGACGTCAGGTGTTGATCGCCAGATTGATGCGTATGGCGACGCCAATGGCAAAACGATGCGCGCGTTCGAAACCGCAGAGCAGCAACTCGGCTTCTTCGCAAGCTTCTCTGACGATTTGCAGCGCCAGTTCTTGCTGGAATCGATCAATGAAGCCGAAACAGGCGTCGCGCTGATCAATGCCATGACTACAGCCTGGGAGCGAGGCGACATGCAGAGCTTGGAAGCCGCGGTCATCACCGACACGCGGACGCAATATCCCGAACTCTACAACGTGATCTTCGTGCAGCGTAACAACGCCTGGATGGACATTCTGGTGCAGGAGATGAGCGGATCAGGCGTTGACTTCGTGGCAGTCGGCGCGGGCCACTTGCTGGGCGCTGAAGGCCTGGTCGAGCAGTTCCGGGCGCGCGGCTTCACTGTTGAACGCGTGCAATAGCACTCGCCAAATTATCGATCTGACTTGGACCGCTGGCCTCTCGCCAGCGGTCCTTTTATTTTCCGGGTAGCGTCAGCTTGGCCGAGAAACCGCGCGGCGTCCGGTTCGAGAATTCGAGCCTTCCGCCATGTGCTTCAGCGATGGCTTGCGCGATAGCGAGACCAAGGCCCGCACCACCGGTTTCGCTGTTGCGCGCCTCGTCGGCGCGGAAGAAGGGGGCGGCGAGCCGCTCCAGCACTTCCGGTGCGACACCGGGGCCGTCGTCGGTCACTTCTAAAACCGCGTCGCCATCCGTTCCTCGATAGACACGCATCGTGCCGCCGCCGCCGTACTTAGCGGCGTTTTCGGCGAGATTGCGCAGCGCACGCGCGATTTCGCTCGGGCGTACTTCGGCGATCACCGGCGCCGGCGCCTCGGCCGTCGCGTTGATGCCCATGTCTTGCAATTCGCCGCAGAGCGTGCGTGCGATTTCGGCGAGATCAACACTGGCGCGCGCCTCATCGCTGGCGCCGGCGCGGGCGAGAGAGAGAGCTTGCTCTGTGAGCCGCTCCATCTCTTCGACGGAGGCGAGCAAGCGTTGGCGCGTGGCGTCGTCGTCGACCAACTCGGCGCGCAAGCGGATCGCCGTGATTGGCGTTCGCAGATCGTGGCTCAGCGCCCAGAGCATTTGGCGTTGGCGATTGAGCTGTCGTCCTAAGCGTTGCGCCATTGCGTTAAAAGCCATCGAGGCGCGGCGCACGTCAGCCGGGCCGCTGACGGGCGCGGTGACTTGCGTTTGACCTGAACCGAGCGCCTGCGCGGCAGTCGCAAGATCAGCGAGCGGGCGGCCGATTTGACGCGATACAAGCGCTGCGCCGATGCCGACGATCAACACCGTCACCAACGCACCAGCGAGCGCGCTGAGTGGCAGCGGCCGTGGGCCGGGGAGGCGGGCGCGTGCGTTTAGCCAAGCGCCGCCGCCAAGATCGACAGCGATCAGGACCTCGGTTGACTGACGCAATCCACGCTCATCGCGCGGTGAGCGTTCACGTCGCTGGTCATCGAGTTCTCGTCGTTCGCGCCGCCAGTGCGAAGGGCCCTCTACAATGCGTGACTGGGCGAAAACGTCGATATCATCGAGTTCTGCTGCGATAGCGCGCGCAATGCGGCCACCAGCGCCCGCGCCGACGGTATTGACAGCGGGAGTCGCATCGATGCTGTAGCGGATCGAAAAGTCGCGTACGCCTTCTGCAAGAACTGGACGCTGGCCCGGTGGCAGAGTGCGCAAACGCTCCGCTGTATAAGCTACGCGCTCCACAACGCCGGTTTCCGCAGCGCGTCGCAAAGCAGCGCCGCGTTCGTTGGCGTAGATCAAGAACGCCGTGGCATACGAGATGATCACCGCAATGACTGTGACGAGCACCAAGCGACCCGTAAGCGTGTTGAGCGGGTTTAGGGTCACGCTTTTTCGACCGGCGCCGTAAACACGTAACCGCCGCCCCAGACGGTCTTGATCAGTTTCGGCGTTCGCGCATCGACCTCAATTTTGCGCCGCAGGCGGCTGACTTGCGTATCGACCGCGCGGTCGAAAACGTCGGTGCCGCGCTCGAATGCCAAGTCGAGCAATTGCTCGCGCGACAGCACGATCTTTGGGCGCTGCAAGAAGGTGAGCAGCAATCGATACTCGCCGGTTGATAGCTCGTGCGCCGTGCCTTCATCATCGACCAGTTCGCGCTCGGCAAGCTTCAGAGTCCAGCGATCAAAGCGCAGTGCATCGCCCGTCGGTGCTTCCACATCCGGCGGGAGCGCGTGCGTGCGGCGGAGCACGGCATCGATGCGCGCCATCAGTTCGCGTGGATTAAATGGCTTCACCACGTAATCATCTGCCCCGACTTCGAGGCCGATTATGCGGTCAAGCTCCTCAGCGCGAGCCGAGAGAAGGATCACCGGGATGTGGTTGGCTTCGCGAATATGACGGCACAGCGATAGCCCGTCCTCACCCGGCATCATTATGTCCAGGATAACGAGATCAACGCGATTTTCTTTGATCGCTTTGCGCGCAGCTTCGGCGCTATCAACGGCGGTGGCGCGTCGGCCGTTCTTTTTGAGGAACTGGGCCAAGGACTCGCGGATCTCGCGATGGTCGTCCACGACCAGAATATGGGGGTCTTCCGGCGTCATAGGACTTGATGTGCGGCGCCAAAGGCCAAAAATCTACAGAGCGCGCGTGCCGGGTTTGTGCCAAAGCTTGGCAAGTCGGGGCGCGCGACACATTTTGGCGCTAACGCGGCGGGCTGCCGCCACAAGACCGCCCAGGTCGCCCCGCTTGGTGGCCCGGCTCTGAAGGGGACGATTCATGCAGTTCAAGACGTTGGCGATCACGGGTCTGGCGGCGCTTGCCTTGGCAGGCTGTGCGTCCGGGCGCGGAGACGGGCCATCGCGCGATCCGATCCGCGCGCTTCTCTCCGGCGATTCCATGATGTTCGTGAGCTTCGACGCCAACAATGATCTGAGCATTAGCCGCGACGAATTGGAGGCGGGGCTGGCGCGCGAGTTTACGCGCGCCGATGTGAACGGTGATGGCGCGCTGTCGCCGATCGAGTTTCAGAATTGGTCGAATAGCGTGTTCGGTGGCAATTTGATGGGCCCCTACCGCCTCGATTTCGACCGCAACGTCGACAACACGATATCGCGCGAAGAGTTCGAGACCGAATTGCGCGCGCGGTTCTCTGATTATGATGAGAATGCAGATAGCGCCCTAACCCGCAGCGAGTTCGTCCGTCTCGTCGGCGCGGCCCGTCCGCCTGCTGAGCGACGCGAGCCTATGCAGCCCATGCGCTGACAAAGCTTGGCGCCAAATTGTTGGTTTACGAGAAACCAAAGACACATCTGGCGCGTATATCTAAGCATCGGAAGCGAGGCCTCTCCCCCCGCACTCGCTTTCCGGCGGCGCTGACCCTCCCCCCGAGGCGCCGCCACAAGACAGCGGCCAGCGCACCCTCCCTAGCGCTGGCCGCTTTTTTATTGCTCCCAATAAAGAAAAGTCGCCCCGACACACTTTGGCGCAAGCGCGACCAACGCCCGCAATAGCCACCGTCTAGATGAGCGTGATGAGGGAACCCGGCCGTTCGCTCCGCGACGGCCACTCGAGGAGTAATCATTACATGCGCAAGCTCTTATTCGCCGCTGCAGGCTTCGCGGCGTTGGCCGGTGCAGCCGGTCTGGCTACGGCGCAGCAAGACACGAGCCCGACCCGGGAGCGGGGCGCTGCATTCTTTCAAGCAGACGCCAACAGCGACGGCGCGGTCACCCGTCAGGAATATGACGCATCCCGCACGGCGCGCTTTTCGCAACTCGACACCAACAATGATGGCCAACTGACGCGCGACGAACGTCGCGCTGAACGTGGCGATCGTGGACGCCATGGCCGACGTGGCGGCGGTGGTCATCACATGCTTGGCGGCGCCGACGCCAATAGTGACGGCAACATCACGCGCGAAGAGTTCTTGGCCCGTCCAACCGCCATGTTCGCGCGTATGGATGCCAACAGCGACGGCGTGATCTCCGCAGCAGAACGTCCGCAGCGCCCAGAGCGCGGTGAGCGTCCTGCGCGCGCGGATCGCCCTGAGCGTCAGAACCCGGACGTCAACAATGACGGCCAGTTCTCGCAAGCTGAGTACGTTGCTGCTGGCGCACGCATGTTCGAACGGCTCGACGCCAATAGCGATGGGCGTGTGACCCGTGAAGAAGCCGCCGCCGCGCATCCGCAACGTCGCGGGCGCTAAGCGGTGAGGCGCGGCTGGGATGATGGCTCACCCAGCCGCGCCGCTCGCGCGTAGATGGAAGGGGCTTGCCGATGCGTTCGCGTCGGCCATGTGAGGTTGGATGATGTTCGCCGATGTGAAGCAGAAAGCTCAGGAAACTTGGGAAAGACGGCCCGGGCTTTTGCGCGGCCGTAATCTTTTCTTTGCGGCTGGTGCGGCGGCAGTCGTTCTGTTTGCAGGCTTCAGCATCTTTAACGGCGACAGCGACGCTGAACCGTATCGCACTGCGCCCATTGATCGCGGCTCGATCACGCGCGTGGTGAGCGCGACGGGGACGTTGCAGCCGCTCGTCTCGGCAAATGTTGGCTCCACGGTGTCTGGACCAGTTGTCGAAGTGCTGGTCGATTTCAATTCGCAAGTGCGGGCCAACCAAGTGCTTGCCCGCCTTGACCCGACACAGTTCCAGCAGCGCATCGTCCAAGCGCAAGCCTCGCTGGCCCAGGCGCAGGCCCAAGCGGCCGTCGCCAATGCTGACTACCAGCGTTATGTGCTGCTGCAACAGCGCGGCTTTGCTTCCGAACAATTGATGGTGCAACAACGCGCTGCCCGCGACACGGCGCGCGCCGCAGTCGCGCAAGCGTCAGCGATCGTCGCATCGGCGCGCACGGATCTGGAACGCAGCGTCATTCGTTCGCCGATCGACGGTGTGGTGGTTGATCGGCAAGTCAATGTCGGCCAGTCGGTGGCCGCAAGCTTGCAGGCGCCGACGCTCTTTATCATCGCGCAGGATTTGTCGCGGCTGCAGGCCAATATCACCGTCGACGAAGCCGACATCGGCTATGCCGAGGAAGGCCAAGCCGTGCGGTTCACGGTCGATGCGTTTCCCGATCGCGAGTTCGAGGGCCGCGTCAGCCAAGTGCGTCAGCAAGGCGTGGCCGATCAAGGCGTGGTGACGTACACGGTCGTTGTCGAAGCGGATAATCCTGGGCGCGTGTTGCTGCCTGGCATGACAGCGAACGCGGAAATCGTGCTCGAACAACGCGACGACGTGCTGCGCTTGCCGAACACGGCACTTCGCTTCCGTCCGGCTGACCCAGAGATCGCAGCGCAAGGCCAAGCGCTCGCATCTGAGAACGCCAGCAGCGGCGGCGGAGAGCAAACCGCGCGCGCTGGTGGCGGCCGTGGTGAAGCCGCTCAACGTGGACAACGTGGCCAAGGCGGCGGTGGCCGTGGAGTTGCGCAGTTGACGGAGTCGCTTGAGCTCAACGAGCAACAACAAGCGCAAGCGCGCACGATCTTCCAAACCGCGATGGCCGGCGCGCAATCAGGCGGTGGCGGTGATCGCCGGGCCGCGATGCGCCGTGTTCGCGACCAGGTCATCCGTGAGCTCGAGCCGAGCTTCACCGCGCGCCAGCGTGAATTGCTCACGCAAATGCGTGAAGGCGGCGCACAACAACGCGAAGTGCGCCAGCAGGCCGTGGTCTGGGTGTTGCGCAACAATCGCCCAACGGCGGCGCCAGTCGAGATCGGCGTTGCTGACAACGGCTACACGCTAATCCACGGCGGCTTGAACGAGGGCGATGAAGTGATCGTCGGCGGCGGCCCGCGCGCGGAAACGCAACAGCAAGGCGGCCCATTCGGCGGCGGCGCAGGTGGCGGCCGTGGCGGTGGCGGTGCCCGTGTCAGGGGCGCGTGATGACGGCTACGCTGATCGAAGCCAACAATCTCGTGAAGCTCTACACGATGGGCGAAGAGACCGTGCGCGCGCTTGACGGCGTCTCGTTCAGCGTGCCGCGCGGGGATTATTGCGCGATCGTCGGGCCATCAGGCTCCGGCAAGTCGACGATGATGAACATCCTTGGCGGACTAGACACCCCCACACAGGGACGCATCGTTATCGACGACGCCGACATCGGTACGCTCAGCGACGAGCAATTGGCAGGTTTTCGCAACAAGACAATTGGCTTCATCTTTCAGAGCTTCAATCTGCTGCCGCGTTTGAGCGCGCTGGAGAACGTCGAGCTGCCGATGATCTATGGCGGCGTGCTGCCGAAAGAACGTCGCGAGCGCGCTGCGGACTTGCTGGATCGCGTTGGATTGGGCGAGCGTATGGGTCACCGGCCGACGCAACTTTCTGGCGGTCAACAACAACGAGTCGCTATTGCGCGCGCGCTTGCCGGGCGGCCAGCTTTGGTGCTGGCGGACGAGCCGACGGGCGCGCTCGATAGCAATACCGGCAAAGAGATTCTGGCGCTGTTCAGACAGCTCAACAGCGAAGGCGTCACGATCGTCATCGTGACCCACGATCACGACGTCGCCGCTGCGACCAAACGGACGATCGAAATGCGCGATGGCCACATCGTTTCGGATCGCCTCAATGGGAGTCGCGCGGCATGATGCGCACAGCTGATCTCATTTCCAGCGCCAGCCGCGCGCTGCGCTCCAATCCGCTGCGTTCGGCGCTGACAGCACTTGGCGTGATCATTGGCGTTGGCTCCGTCGTCGCCATGGTGGCGCTAGGCTCTGGCGCGCAAGCGCAAGTCGAGCGCTCGATTGCGAGCCTTGGTTCGAACCTGCTCATCGTTGTGCCCGGCGCGCAGCAATCGGGCGGGGTGCGCATGGCCCAGGGTGGGGGTGGCCGCGACACGCTAACGCTCGACGATGTCGAAGCCATCGCTGGTCTCGAAGGCGTGTTGGCGGTCGCGCCATCGCAGCGCAGCGCCGCGCAGATCGTCGCCAATGGCACGAATTGGAATACGCGCATTGAAGGCGTGACGCCGTCCTACTTGCTCGCGCGCGACTGGGAGGTCTCCCAAGGCCGCTTCTTCGATGAATCGGAAGAGCGCCAGGCTCGCCGCGTTGTCGTTCTCGGCGCTACGGTCGCGCGCGAACTCTTCGCCAATGTCGATCCCGTAGGTCAGTCGATGCGGATCAATGGCGGCAGTTACGAAGTGATCGGCGTGCTTGCGTCCAAGGGCCAGTCCGGCTTCGGCGCCGACCAGGATGACATCGTGCTGGCCCCACTCACAACCGTAAAGCGCCGCATCTCGGGCCGCTTCCGCCGCGCCGACACAGTGAGCCAGATTTCAGTCAAAGCCGCCACCGAAGGCGAACTCAACCGCTTGCAAGAAGACGTCGAAAACCTGCTCCGCGATCGCCACCGCATCCGCGCCGGAGACGAGGACGACTTCACCGTCCAGAACCTCAGCTCGATCACTGAAACCGCGGCCCAGACGACACAGGTGTTCACCTACTTGCTGGGTGGGATATCAGCCGTCTCGCTTCTGGTAGGCGGCATCGGCATCATGAACATCATGCTGGTCAGCGTCACAGAACGGACACGCGAAATTGGCCTGCGCAAGGCCCTGGGCGCGCGCCAGTCAGATATTCTCCACCAATTTGGCTTGGAAGCGGTCACGCTCTCCCTAGCCGGGGGAATGATCGGCCTGGCCCTTGGTGTCGCAGGGGCATGGCTAATGACCTCTTTGTTTAATTTGCCGCTAGTAATATCGATGCAGAACGCCCTTATGGCGGTCGGGTTTTCGGGGCTCGTCGGCGTGGTGTTCGGCGCTTACCCTGCATGGCGCGCCGCCAAGCTCGATCCGATCGAAGCGTTGCGGCGGGAATGAGGAAGAAGTTCTCATGCGTTTCCTGATGGTTTCCCTTCTGGCTCTTGGCGTTGCGATGCCGGCGAACGCCGACACGCTGGCCGACGCGATGAGCGACGCAGTGGTGTCGAACCCAACGCTCGCCGCCGCACGCCAACGCCTGAACGCCACGCGCGAGACGCTGCCGCAAGCCTGGTCCGAAGCGCTGCCGCAAGTCTCGGTAAGCGGCTCGGCCAATGCCAGCGACACCGACAGCGACAACCCTTTTCTTGAAGGCGACCGCGAGGAACGCTGGTCCGCCAGCGCCGGCGCGTCGCAACTCTTGTTCGCCGGCGGCCGGGTGCTCGGCACGACACGCGCCGCGCGCGCGCAAATCCGCGGCGCCGTCGCAGATTATCAACTGGCGCAGCAAACCCTGTTGCTCGACGTCACGCGCGCTTACGCCGACGTGCGTCAAGCGCAAGCCATCGTCGGCGCGCGCGAGACGACAGTTTCCAATCTCAGCCGCTTGCTCGAATACGCTCAAGCCCAGTTCGATGCTGGCGTCGTGACCCGCACGGACGTGGCTCAAAGCCAGGCGCGCCTCGCGCAAGCGCGCACGCTGCTGGTGCAAGGGCAGGGCACGCTCGCCGCCGCAACGCAGGCCTATCTCCGCCTCGTCGGCAACCCGCCATCGAACTTGGAAGCCCCAGCATCTGCGACAGGTCTGCCGTCTGATCTGGAAGTTGCTTTGCAACAAGCCGTGCAAACCAGCCCGGTGCTTGCTGGCGCCGTAGCGGACACGGAAGTCGCTGACGCTAACGTGGCTGTCGCCGCTGCTGCGGGTCGCCCGCGCGTGACGGTGGAAGCAGGCCAATCGATCGGTTCTGATTTTGACAATGATCTGACCGAGAGCACGACAGATTCAGTCGGCCTGCGCGTATCGGTGCCGATCTTCCAAGGCGGCGCCACGCGTTCGCGCACGCGCCAACAGCGTGCGTTGCGCGCCGCCAGCAATCTCGATCTGGCCGCCGTGCAGCGCAGCGTGCAGGAGACCGTCACCAATGCGTGGACTGGCCTCGCCAGCGCCCGCGCCGCCGTCGATAGCGCGCGCGAACAGGTGCAAGCCGCCGAGCTTGCCTATGAAGGCGTCACGCTCGAACAGGAGACGGGTCTGCGCTCCACCGTCGAAGTGCTCGACCAAGAGCAAGACTTGCTCAACGCCCGCATCGCGCTCGCACAAGCCGAACGCGATCTGGTGGTGGCCGAGCGGCAGCTGCTTGCTGCGGTCGGCACACTCGCCCCGCCGGAAGACGCAGGCACACTGCCAACCCGCGACGAGCTGCGCGGTCGGTGAGAGCGCCTCTTGCGGACGACGCAAATCTCCGTATCTGCTGGCAGGCACTCGCGGGCGTAGTTCAGAGGTAGAACGTCAGCTTCCCAAGCTGAATGTCGGGGGTTCGATTCCCCCCGCCCGCTCCAGTGTTCGTGAAACACACAGACCATCCTGCGCGCGCTCCGCCCTTCGCGGCTTGACACCCTTCGCGTCACAGGCTCGACACGTTCCGGACAGGAGCGTTCATGGCGGCTTGGTCGAACTGGTCTGGGAGTGTGCGCTCGGCGCCGCGTGAGATCGCGCGGCCGCGGACGGAAGCCGAGTTGGCGCAGGTCATTGCGCGCGCGGAGAAAGTGCGCGTCGTCGGCGCTGGGCATTCGTTCATGCCGCTTTGTGAAACGACCGGCGCGCTGATCAATCTCTCAGAGCTTGAAGGCGAGATCGCGTTTAACGTTGACAAGTCGCGCGTTTGGGCGCCCGCAGGCTGGAGCTTGGCGAAGCTGACGGCGGCGCTCTGGGAAGAGGGCGTCTCGCTGATCAATCAGGGCGACGTGAACCCGCAGACGCTCGCGGGCGCGATTGCGACTGGCACTCACGGCACTGGCGCAGCGTTGGGTTCACTCTCAACGGCTGCACGGGCGTTCCGCTTGATGCTTGCAGACGGTTCGATCGCCACATGCAGCGAGAACGAGAGCCCAGACTTGTTTCAGGCGGCGCGTCTGTCGCTCGGCTTGCTCGGCGTGGCGACGCAGATCGAGATAGATGTGCTGCCTGCCTATCACCTCGAAGAGAAAGTAGAGTCGCATCACATCGATGCGGTTGCGGAGCGCTGGGACGAAATGGTGGCGAGCAATCGTCACGCGGAGTTTTTCGTCTTTCCGTATGGCGAGCAAGCGATCGTCAAGACGCTGAACCCAGCGCCGTCCGAAGGTCCTCTGAAGCACTTGAACGACATGGACGATCGCGCCTTTCGCACGATTTGCGATCTATGCGCGACGCTGCCGTTCCTCACGCCATCATTGCAAAAGCTGATCGTCCGGCCCGGCATTCGCCAGCGCCGCGTCGGACCTGCGTATCAGATTTTTCCATCGGACCGCACGGTTCGTTTCGAAGAGATGGAATACGAAATGCCGCGCGAGGCCGGGTGGGCTGCGCTGCGTGAGGCGATTGCGTGGATCAAGAAGCGCCGCGCGCCGGTGACGTTTCCATTCGAGTTCCGCACCATCGCGGCCGACGACATCTGGCTTTCGCCGATGCATGCAGGGCCGCGCTTGTCGATCTCGGTGCATCAATACGCGAAGATGCGGTGGCAAGAGTTCTTCGCAGGCGTCGAGCCAATTTTCCGCGCCCATGGCGGACGTCCGCACTGGGCCAAGCGCCATACGTTGACGGCTGCGGATGTCGATGCGCTTTATCCGAACGCCGGGCGCTTCAAGGCCGTGCGTGCAGCGCATGATCCGAGTGCGAAGTTCGCTAACGCACATTTGGCGGCGCTGTTTGTGGAGGGCACGTGAGCGATATCGATCTGCATAAGCATCTGATCGGCCAGCAAGGCTCGCGGCGCGCGTTGAATACGCCGGCGCTGGTGATCGATCGCGACGCGCTTCAGCGCAATATCGAGGGGATGGCGGCGTTTGCGCGTCAGCATGGCGTGGCGCTCCGTCCTCATGCGAAGACGCACAAGAGCGTTGATATTGCACGGTTGCAGATGGCTGCGGGCGCGGTCGGCGTGTGTTGCGCCAAGATTGGCGAAGCGGAGGCGCTCGGCGGTGGCGGCATCAATGCGATCTTGATCACGTCGCCGGTGGTGACGCCGCAAGCGATCGCACGCCTGGTCGCGCTGCATGAGCGGATTGGCGATCTGCGCGTCGTTGCGGACAATTCAGACAATGTGAGCGCCTTGGCTGCGGCGGCAAAAGAGGCGAGCCATCCGCTGCCGGTGTTTGTCGACATCGACCCCGGCATCCGACGCACCGGTGTTGCATCACCAGAGGCAGCGGTGGCGTTGGCCAAACAGATCACCGCGACGGGATCGCTAACCTTTGTCGGCGTCCAATTCTATTGCGGCGCGCAACAGCACATCGAGAAATATGAGGAGCGTCGTTCCGCAATCGAAGAGCGTACGACTTACCTTTCAAGCGTTATCGCGGCGCTGGAGGGAGCTGGCTTGAAGCCTCCAGTCGTCTCAGGCGGAGGCACTGGCACGCATTACATCGATGCGGCGCTCGGCGTGCTGACTGAGCTGCAAACGGGCTCGTACGTGTTTATGGACAAGCAGTACGTCGATTGCGATTTAATCGGCGATGGCAAGCCGCCATTCGAGAACGCGCTTTTCATCGATACGCACGTCATCAGCGCCAACGCGCCGGGCATGGGCACGCTTGATGCGGGCTTCAAAGCGCTCTCGACCGATGGCGGCAATCCGCAGATCGTCGACGGCGCGCCCGCGAGTGCCGCGTTTTTCTTCATGGGCGACGAGCACAGCGCGTTGATTGCGATGGGACATGAGTTCCGCGTCGGCGATGCGGTGACGCTGACTGCGCCGCACTGCGATCCAACCGTGAACCTCTACGACGCCTACCACGTCGTACGTGGCGCCGATTTGCTCGATATCTGGCCGGTGAGCGCACGCGGCAGATCGCGCTAATCTATCGTCATCCTGGGGCATCGCGCAGCGATGAACCCGGGACCCAGGGGCAAACGACGCGCTGGTGGCCCCTGGGTTCCGGGTTCTCAGCTTCGCTGAGCCCCGGAATGACGAGTGGTTTTTGAAGTGCTATGTCCTCACCGAAGAGGAAACCATGGCCGAGATTGCCCAAGCCCAGCTGCGCAAATTCACCGATCAGATCTGGAACGATGAAATCGTCCCGGTGCTGACCGATTACATTCGCATTCCCAATAAGTCGCCGTCCTTTGATCCCGATTGGGAAAAGCATGGCTACATGGAAGAGGCGCTGCAGCTTTTGGTGAAGTACGCCGAGACCAAGCTCGACGCTTTGGGCGCGACGTTGAGCATCGAGCGCTTGCCGGGCCGCACGCCGCTCATCTTCATCGATGTGCCGGGTTCGAAGAGCGGCGACACGGTGATGCTCTACGGTCACCTCGATAAGCAGCCTGAGATGACGGGCTGGGCCGAAGGCAAGGGTCCGTGGGTTCCTGTCCTGGAAGGCGACAAGCTCTACGGTCGCGGCGGCGCGGACGATGGCTATGCGATGTTTGGTTCGCTGGCGGCGTTGCTCGCGCTAAAGGATCAGGGCGTGCCGCATGCGCGCGCGGTGATTGTGATCGAAGCGTCGGAAGAAAGCGGCTCGCCGGATTTGCCGTTCTATATGGACGCGTTGGCGGAGCGCATCGGCGAAGTCTCGCTCGTCGTGTGCCTCGATAGCGGCTGCGGCGACTATGATCGTTTGTGGCTGACGACTTCGCTTCGCGGCATGGTTGGCGGCACGTTGCGCGTCGATGTGTTGGAGGAGGGCGTGCACTCGGGCGACGCGTCCGGCGTTGTGCCGTCGAGCTTCCGGGTAATGCGGCAATTGCTGGCGCGCGTGGAAGATATCGAGACGGGCGCGATCAAGGGTGATGCGTTCAATGTCGCGATCCCGGCGGAACGCCAGAAGCAAGCGAAGGTCGCTGCGCAAGCTTTGGGCGATCAGGTCTATGCCAAGTTTCCGTTCGTCGACGGCATGAAGCCGAACGGGGCGGAGCTTGCGGAACTAGTGCTGAACCGCACATGGCGTCCGGCGCTTTCAATCACTGGTCTCGCTGGTGCGCCGGAGCCTATGAACGCGGGCAACGTGTTGCGTCCGTTCACTGAAGCCAAGCTCTCGCTGCGCGTACCGCCGACGGCGGATGCGAAGAACGCGAGCATGGAGCTGAAGAAAATTCTCGAAACCGATCCGCCGTATGGCGCCAAGGTCTCGTACTCTGGTCAGAAGGATGGTTCTGGCTGGAACGCGCCTGCGACTGCGCCTTGGCTCGAAGCAGCGCTAGAGGACGCCTCACATCACGCGTGGGGTCAGCCGATGGCGATGATGGGCGAGGGTGGTTCGATCCCGTTCATGGGCATGCTCGGCGAGAAGTTTCCGAAGGCGCAGTTCGTCGTCACCGGCGTACTCGGCCCGCACTCAAACGCGCACGGCCCGAACGAGTTTTTGCACATCCCAACGGGCAAGCGCGTGACGGAAACTGTGGCGCGTGTGTTGGCTGCCCACTACGAACGCGCTTAGCCAGCCGCCTTTTGCTGAGCCGCAGGTGAAACGGTCGCTTCCACGTCTGGCCGCTTGCGCGCAAAGCGCATGACGGTGGCGGCGAGCATGTCGCGATCCGCCGGTTTCACGATGTGTTCGGCCGCGCCCAGCGAGAGCGCGTGCGCGCGATCTTCGTTCACGGAGAGCACCACGACGGGAATGTCTTGCGTGGCCGGGTCCTGCTTCAAGCTTTGCAGCACGCGCCAACCGGAGCGATCCGGCAAGAAAATATCGAGCAGTACCAGCGCAGGCTTCTTGGCGCGCACCAGTGCGAGCCCTGCTTCGCCTCCACCAACGCCCTGAACCGCAAACCCAGCCCGAGTTAAAGCACGCGCCGCAAGTTCACGCGCGTCTGGTTCGTCTTCGATGACGATGACGAGCGGTGCATCTTCCGCGCCTTGCAGATCGTCGATCTTGGCGGCCGCGCCGAGCGCCGCTGATGCGTCGCTAAACTTGACCGGAACGTGCAGCGTGAATGTTGCGCCTTCGCCAAGCGTGCTGGCCACGGTCACATCGCCGCCCAGTAGCTGTGCGAACCGGCGTGTAATAGTAAGTCCGAGACCTGTGCCGCCGTATTGCTGCGTGATGGTCGGATCGGCTTGCACGAACGGCTGGAAGAGGCGCGACATGTGCTCCTTCGACATGCCGATGCCGTCATCGCGTACGACGATGAAAAGCTGTTCGACACCATTGCACGGACGGCGGCTCGCTTCGATCTCGATGCGTCCGTTCTTCGTGAACTTGGCCGAGTTCGATAGCAGGTTCAAAATGCACTGACGCAGCTTCATCGCATCGGTGTCAGCGACCCCTGACGGGATGGCGCCCTTAAGTTCGATGGCATTCCCATTCTGAATAGCAATGGGTCGGATGGTTTCGATCAGTTCGGCCAGCAAATCCTCCGGCTCGAATGGCGCGACGACGACATCCATACGCCCGGCCTCGATCTTCGAAAGGTCGAGAATTTCATTGATGAGACTGAGCAGATGCTTGGCGGCCGTTAGAATACGACCGAGGTCCTGCACGGTCGCGCTATCGCCGTTGTCTTCCGCATCCTCCTGCAACATTTCCGCGTAGCCAATGATGGCGTTTAGCGGCGTGCGCAATTCGTGGCTCATATTGGCCAGGAATTGCGACTTGGCGAGATTGGCGCTGTCGGCTTCGTGACGCGCGTGCGCGAGATCGTCGACGCCGCGTTCGATTGCGCTTGCTTGGGCGGTGAGCGTTGCGAGCAGGTCTGCGAGGTGCGCGGTGACCGACGGAGTACTACCTTCGATGCTGCTGCTGCCAGGCAGTTCATTGTGAAGTGTCTCAAGCGTCGCGGCTTGCGCGGCGACAGCTTGTTGCACCGAGTTTGTTACGTCGATGTGTGGCGCCACAACATTCGTTTCGGCACGGCGGCTGACGCAGGTGAGCCGAACGGGCGCACCGTCTGGCGTGGTTCGGACAAATCCTTGGTGACGGATGCGGATCGACCGGCCGTCAGCGCCGATCACGTCATGCTCAAGAGCGATGCGTCGCACTGCGCCGTGCGCGGGGACGAAAGCGCTGCGCACAAGCGCGCGATCAGCTTGTGGAGCAAAGAGATGATTGTCGATCACATCGGCATAGCTCACCGGGCGGCCGACGAGCGCCGACAGACGCGGTGCGCCCAGCAAACGCTCTCGAGTGAAATCGATTTCCCACGCGGCAGCTGCGCTGTCGCCGAAGTTCATATTGAGCTGACGCAACCATTCAGCATCCTGCATGCGGGCATGTGAGGACGTGTGCGTATGATAGAGCGTGGCCGCAAACACATAGCCAAGCCCAGCGGCGCACGCGATTGCTGCGGCGAAGCCCGCAGCGTCGATCAGAAACAGTGCGCCAAGCAGGGCGTAAGGCGCGCAAGACAGCAATGTGTGCAGCCGACCGCGCCGGGCGCCGAAGGCCGCGTGGACGAGAAGCGCGCCGAGTTGCACTGCCGCAACGGCGCCGCCGAGACCAGACTGCGCATACCACGCGAGCGCGGGCGCAACGGCAAGGCTTGCCGCCACAACGACATCGAGCGCCAAATGCGCGCTGCGCGCTTGCGGTGCTGCAAACGTCGAAAGCTTATCTTTAAAGGCGTTGCGCGCTTCGTCGATGAGCAAGGCCAGGCCAAGCCAAATGGCGGCAGACGCAATCCCTGCGGTCGCGGCCACGCCGAATGCAAGCACAGCGAACAGATAGAAGCGCGCAGAGCGGCTTGCGAACATTGTCGCCGCTGCGCGCTCGATCGCCGCATGGTTGATGAAGTCTTGCACCGCCCACCCCGATGGCTAATTTCCAGGTAAGGCTAGCGTGCGTCCGTAAAGCAAGCGTTCGTCAAATCGCATTGCGTGTTGTTTTGGGACGAAAGTTTTGGAAAACCACGCGTGTGTATGAACAAGACAGCGCCGGGCGTGAACGAAGGATAACAGCGAATGAACTTCCGCTCCGATAACACCGCGCCTGCTGCGCCAGAAATTTTAGCTGCATTAAGCGCGGTAAACGAAGCGCCCGCTGCGCCGTACGGGGAAGATCCGTGGTCCCGGAAATTGGATGAAGCGTTCAGCACCCTGTTCGAGCGCGAAGTGCGCGTGTTCACTGTCGCATCAGGGACTGCCGCAAACTCAATTGCGCTCGCGAGCTGCGTGCCGCCATGGGGCGCGATCATTTGTCATGAAGAAGCGCATATCGCTTGCGATGAATGCGGCGCGCCGGAGTTTTATACCGATGGCGCAAAACTAGTGCTGGTCGAAGGTGACGCAGCGAAGCTGACGCCTGAGCGGGTAACTGAAGCAGTGGCGCGCAATGCACGCGGCATTCACTCGGTGCAGCCCGCTGCAATCTCCGTTTCGCAAGCAACGGAGCGTGGCGCTTTATACACGCCAGCGGAATTGTCGGCATTAGGGCAGGTGGCGAAGGCGCACCAACTGGCGTTTCACGTTGATGGCGCGCGGTTCGCCAATGCAGTGGCCGCGCTCAAGTGCTCACCGGCCGATCTGACGTGGCGCGCGGGTGTGGACATGCTTTCGTTTGGCGCCACCAAGAACGGCGCGCTCGCTGCGGAGGCGATCGTTTGTTTCGATCTTGACCGCGCCGAAGAGATTGCGCGGCGTCGTAAACGCGGCGGCCATTTGTTGTGCAAGGGTCGGTTCGCTGCGGCGCAGCTGTTGGCGTATCTTGAAGGCGGGCTTTGGCTAAAGCTCGCCACGCAAGCCAACGATATGGCGCGTGTTCTAGGTGAAGCGGCGGGTCCGTTTTTGTCGTTGCCCGTTCAGACCAATCAAGTTTTCATCAAGCCTGGCGTCGAAGCGCTGGCCAAGCTCCGTGCAGGCGGTGCGGACTTCTACGATTGGGGCCCACCTGGTTCAGGCGAAGCGCGTTTAGTCGTGTCGTGGAGCCAGCGACCTGAGGACGTGGAAGCGATGCGAGTCTTGCTCGCATCGCTTCGCTGAGACGCCTTACTGCCAAGTCGTGAATCGGATCGTCAGGACGCGCGGCGACGCCGATGATATGGCGTTCATGCGGAATTGACTGACGTGACCATCGCTCGTGCGCACGCAGACGAACGAACCAACCGGTATGCTGCCCAGTGGAATGCGCGTGGTCGAGTAGCTAGCCGACGAGCAGCCTGCGAACCCACGTTCCGAACGATCGCCGAGTGCGAGCGTCGCGCCGTTGCGTGGCTCGATGTAGAGTTCGGTGTTGGTGACCGCGTGAAACCAGATGTCAGCTCCGGCGGTGGTTTCTGCGCCGGTGTCGAGATCGAACAAATAAGTCTGGCGGATGACTCCGACGCCTTGCGCATGAACTTCAGCGACCGGGACCGGCAGCGGGCGAGGGATCGGCCGTGGAATTGGAATAGGACGCAGACGCGGCGTGCAGTCAAAGCCTCCGGTGCGTGCGGTACAAGTGTGGTTCGCTGGCGCGTTGCGTTGCACCGATCCTGACTCGCCATAAACGCAGAGCAGCGCCGGTTCGCCGCCGATATCTTGCACGCGCGTTGTGCTGAGATTGCTGACGATCGGTGTTGTCCACCATCCGTCGGGCAAGTCATTCGAGATCGTTCGTCGCGCTTGGCTTAGCGGACAATTGATCACTTCGGCGGAAGCGGGTGCGGCGGAAAGAAAGAAAAAGCTAAAAGCTGCGGCGATGCCGCTGAGGAGCAAGCGCATGGGTTCAGTTCCCCGACTGGGTCAAGCCTCGCGTTAGAAGGGTGGGGTCTGAAACATGGCGTTTCGGTGGCGCTCGGTCCAAATATCGACGCCGGATAGAAAGCCCGTGCTCGGTCTTTGCCCATCGATGCGGACGAAAGATGAGTGCGAACAAAGCTCTGTAGGCCGCGATTGATGAGAGCGGCCAATAGAACGGCATCGTCAACGCAGCCCGCGCATGGCTCAACGTGTTGGAGAGCGCGCAAGCCGTCAGCGATGCAAAGATCGCAACGCTGTAGCCGAAGACCGCGAGCGTAAAGTCCGCAGGTGATAGCAAATTGTACGGCGAGAGGGCGGCTATAAGTAAAATGAAAGCCAGCGGCCCGTGCACGAACGCGGCCACCAGTCCGCTGGTCAGCATGAGGTTCATGGCGACGAACGCACCTAGTCCCATCTCACGCGCGGTGCGGATCGGATTGCGCATGAGCACGAGCCAAGTCTGTATGTGGCCTTTGATCCAGCGCGTACGTTGATCAAGCCAAGCCTTGAGCGTGATAGGCGCTTCTTCCCAAGTCGGCGGTGCAATGACGCCGCTCTCATAGCCATCGCGTGCGAAACGATAGCCGAGGTCTGCATCCTCGGTAACATTCCACGCGTCCCATCCTCCCACTTCACGCAACGCATCGGTTCGGAAGTGATTGCTCGTGCCACCGAGCGGCAGCGGTAGTTTGAGGCGCGCGAGCAAAGGTAAGAGTTCGCGAAACTGGATCGCATACTCCGCCGCGAACTGGCGGGAAATCCATGATGCCTCTTGATTGTCGATGACAAGCGGCGCCTGCACGCAAGCAAGCTTTTCGCCTCCGTCCTCGAATGCCGCAAGAGCAGCGCGCAGTTGTTGCGGATGCGGGCGATCTTCGGCGTCATAGACGGTGACGAATGAGCCGCGTGCGCGGGCGAGGCCGATGTTCAATGCTTTTGGCTTAGTTCGTGGTGAAGCAGCTGGAATAATAACGACTTCAATGTGTGGCGCAGCAGAGACCGCGAGCGCAGCTGTGATTGTATCGATGTCGTCGCCCTCGACGAGCAGTCTTACCTCAAGCGCGTTCTTCGGATAATCAAGCGCTTCAATAGCCGAGACGAGATCTGGGACGATGTTCGCTTCGCGATAGAGCGGACAAAGGATTGTGTAGATCGGCCATTCGGTTGGCACCGCAATCCGCGAGAGAATGGGTTGCAAGTGTGCGGCAGCTATGAGGCGAAAGCCGATTGTGATGGCGAAGAGAGTGAGCGCAGATAGGTGTATGGCGCTGAGCGTGATGGCAGGCGCTTCGATGATCGCCCAAACAAGTGCGGCCAATAATACGAGCAGAGCCAGAGCTTGTGTGACGAAGAACACGCGCTTTGCGGAACGCTGTGGGAATGCGCGATGAAATCCAAATCTTGCAGCGTCGAGTTCGGCGTCGCTGACGGAGACGCTCGCCTCCACCAGCCGGTCAGTCCCCTGATCCGCGCCGTCCATCCCCATGGCTCAACAGAGGATTGCAATGGAGCGCTTCTGTCAAGCGGGGGTTGCTTGGGTGTCGGGTTTGACGGATTTTTCGAAGCGCTCGGCGATTTGGAAGAGCACAGGATTGAGTGCGATCGAGATCAGAGCGCCCGCAAGGATCAGATTGTAGGTTTCGCTGCTGAGCAAGTCCAAGCGCACGCCCAAGCCAGCGAGCACGAAGGAAAACTCGCCGATTTGCGCCAGTGATGCAGCGATTAGCATGCCGTTATGGAGCGGCATTTTGTAGAGCGAAGTGATTGCGAGCGCCGCCGCGCCTTTGCCGACGATGATGATTGCGACGACCGCCAACACTTCGAATGGGTGGCGGATCAGCGTCATAGGATCGAATAACATGCCGACCGAGACGAAGAAGAGCACGGCAAACGTATCGCGCAAAGGCAACGAGTCCTCGGCGATGCGATGCGTGAACTTGGTGCCGTTCAGCACGACGCCAGCCAGAAACGCCCCAAGCGCAAAGCTGGAGTCGAAGAGCTCGTAAGCGACCCAGGCAATCCCAAGCGCCAGCGTGAGCGTGCCCAACGATAGCAGTTCACGCGATTTCAGATGCGCGACCTGCACGATGAGCCATGGAAACACCCGCGCTCCGACGAAGAGCATCAATGCGACGAAGACGGCGATCTTGGCCATGGTCAGGCCGAGTGCAGAGAGTGTCGCCATCGTGCTGGTGTCGCCGTTGCCTTGAGCTGCGGCTGCGAGGGCAGGCAGCAGCACGATGCCGAGGACGATGGCGATGTCTTCGATGACCAGCCAACCGACGCAGATGCGACCTTTATCGGTTTTCACGAGCTTGCGGTCCTCTAGCGCCCGCAGCAGCACGACGGTGCTGGCCACGGACAACGAGAAGCCGAGCATCAGGCTTTCGGCGGCGCCTAGGCCCATAAGGGTTCCGACGCCGTAGCCGAGTAGGGTTGCTGCGGTCATTTGGACCAGTGCGCCTGGGAGCGCTACGCCGCGCACTTCCCAGAGGTCTTTCAGCGAGAACTTCAGGCCGACGCCGAACATCAGCAGGATGACGCCGATCTCGGCGAATTCGAGTGCGATATCGATGTCGCCGACAAAGCCTGGCGTGAAAGGTCCGACCGCGACGCCTGCCAGCAAATAGCCAATGAGCGGCGAGATTTTCAGTTTCTGCGCGATGGCCCCGAAGAAAAACGATAGCGCAATCGCGCCGACGAGTGTGGTTATGAGAACGTGGCCTTCCATGCGCGGTTAGCCCTCGCGCTGTGGGGGTGGGGAGGGCGGTGACGCGGAGTGCCTCCGCGACTCGTCCTTGGCTTTTCCGTTCTCAGGCTTCGGTAGTTTGCCGCGGAAGGCGTTCATCACGACGAAAACAAACGGGTTCGACATCGCCTCTAATGCAAACGATCGAGGCGTTTGAGTCAAATCCGCAGATCGTCACGCCTTCAAAAATTCACCCGCCAAGCCTTTGCGCAGAAGTTCCGCCGTCTGGCGCACGCCGAAGATTGCAGCGAACGCGCCGAAGCGCGGGCCGCTGTCGACGCCGAAGAGCACTTCGTAGAGCGCCTTGAACCAATCGCGCAGCGGCTCGAAGCCGTGTTCTTTGCCGACGGCGAAGACGTCGGCCTGGATCGTCTCGCTATCGGTGAGATCAGCCGGCATCGCGTCGAGGCGCTTGATCAAATCTTCGAAGGCGGCGCGTTCTTTATCGGTGGCGGCGCGGAATTGTTTTGTCGGCTTCACGAAATCGTTGAAGTAGGCGAGCGCATAGCCGGTGAGCGTGTCGAGGAAGGGATGCGTCTGCGGTGTCGCATCAGGCGCGTACTTGCGGATGAAGCCCCAGATTTGCTCTTTCGTTTCCGCGTTGGCGGCGGAGACGAGGTTCATTAGCAGCGCGAAGGAAATCGGCGAGGCGTTCACTGGCGGATTGCCCGAATGGATGTGCCACGCCGGATTTTCCAAACGCTCAGCTTCGTTCTGCTTTTGGTAGCTGTCGACGAACGAGAGATATTCATCGACCGCCTTCGGGATGACGTCGAAATAGAGTTTCTTGGCCGTGCGTGGCTTTTGAAAATTGTAGAGCGCCAGACTCTCAGGCGCTGCGTACTTCAGCCAATCCTCGATCGAGATGCCGTTGCCCTTGGTCTTTGAAATCTTCTCGCCCTTTTGGTCGAGGAAAAGTTCGTAGACATAGTTCACCGGCGGGGCGACGCCGAGCGCTTGGCAGATTTTCGCATAGACCGGCTGGTTCGGCTGGTGGTCCTTGCCGAACATTTCGAAGTCGACGCCGAGGGCGGCCCAGCGCATGCCGAAGTCCGGCTTCCATTGCATCTTGGCGTGACCGCCTGTGACGGTCTGCGTGATTTCTTCGCCGTCTTCGTCGTCAAACGTCACCGTGCCGTTGGCGGCGTCGATCTTTTTCATCGGCACGTAGAGCACGCGGCCGCTCTTCGGCGAGATCGGCAGAAACGGGCTGTAGGTCGCGCGACGTTCATCACCAAGCGTTGGCAGCATGATCGCCATGATCGCGTCATAGCGTTCGAGCGCGCGGATCAGCATCGCATCGAACGCGCCGGACTTGTAGAGCGCGGTCGCGGACTTGAACTCGTACTCGAAGCCGAAGCTATCGAGGAAAGCACAAAGCCGCGCATTGTTGTGATGCGCGAAGCTCTCGTGCGTGCCGAACGGATCGGGGACGCTGGTGAGCGGGCGCTGTAGATAGGGCTCAAGCGCTTCGCGGTTCGGGACGTTGTCCGGGATCTTGCGCATACCGTCCATGTCGTCGGACACGCAGATGATCTTGGTCGGGATCGTGTCGTTGGTCAGCACACGAAAGGCGTGGCGGACCATTGAGGTGCGGACGACTTCGCCGAACGTGCCGATGTGCGGCAGGCCGGAGGGGCCGTAGCCGGTCTCGAAAATCACCGTCTCCTTCGGCGCGCGCTTATAGTGTTCGAGCACCAAGCGGGCTTGTTCGAAGGGCCAGGCCTTTGCGCCGGCGGCGAGCGTTGTGAGATCGGTCATATTCAGCGAATCCAGATGGGAAGCTTGCTTAGACCGCGAAAGCACGCGGCTGCAAACGATCTGGCGTTATTCTGTCGGCGTTTGGCGCCGGCCGAAGAAGCGATCGCGCAGCCGCGCAAGCGAGGCGCGGCGCTTGGCCAGGAAGCCCCAGCCGAACACGCCGGCCGCGACCCAGAAGAAACCTTCCAGGCTCAAAGCCGCCGCCGTGACGATGCCGATCCAGATCGGCATTGAGGGCCGGTTGAAATAGGCGACACCCAGCGCCGTCCAAGACGCAATGACGATCACGCCCGCGACCGCCAAAATGATCCACCGCACTTTCATGATGCTCTCCGCTCTGTTTGGCCCTGAGCAGCCGCCGACGCCTCTATCAGATGCGGACGGTTGCGCTTTTTTTCCAGGCAGGCACGATCCTGATTCATGCGCACCCTGATTTTGCTCCGCCACGCCAAAGCTGTCCGCGCCCATGAGGCCGATAGCGACGAGGCGCGCGGGCTGACTGGACGCGGCCGCCGCGAAGCAGCTTTTGCGGGCGCGGCGATCGAGGATGCGGGACTGAAGCCGACTTTGGCTTTGGTCTCCTCTGCTGAGCGCACGCGCCAGACCGCTGAGCATGGCTTGCAGAACTTCGCGCTCGAAACGCAATTCGATGACGCGCTTTACCACGCTGAGCGTGAAAACATCTGGGATGCATTCATGGCGAGCGATGCGGAGACGGTCATCGTCGTCGGTCACAATCCAGGGATTGGCGAGTTGGTGTCGTCGCTCATTCATCAAGCGCATGACGGCTCGAAATTGGCGCGCGAGTTCAGCGGCCATTTTCCGACAGCGGCGTTTGCGGCGTTCGAGATCAAAGGCGATCTGCTGCGCGCAGCAGGCCCGCGCTTGATTACAGCGTGGAAGCCGGATCGCGAGTGAGCGCTCCGCGTTACCCGTACGCGATCCAGCCATCGGTCCGTTCGCGTGTTTGGTCGACGTTTGGTTGTGCAATTTTTGTGGTCGGCGCGATCTGGATGACAGATGTTGTTCTCACCTTGGAGGACAGCGACTTCTGGACCACAGTTTTTCTGATCGCTTTGTTCGCAATCAACGGTTTGGCCGCAGCTTGGCTTATGACCGTCGGCCTGACGCGGCGCACAGTGTTTTATGCGACAGGCGTGACCGTCGAGAGTGTTTGGGGGAGCAGGCGCTTCGAGCGCGCGCAACTGCATGGTTGGCGCTGGGGCGGCGAGGAGAGCGGGCTCGCGATCGTTGAACTCTATCGGAAGGATGATCCGCGTCCGTTCCGGATTTGGGTTCCAAAAATTGTAGATGCTACCTTGGAGGCGTGGTTCGGCGACGCGCGGGACATGGCGTTTGATGAAACCAAGGCGGCGGTTGCCGACATCGAGGGCGACGAGACGTTTGGCGCCACGCCGGCAGACCGTGTCAAAGCGGCCGATGCAGAGACGGTAATTCTTCGTTGGGCCTACTGGCTGGTATTGGCGCTGGCTATGTGGGTGTGGCTCTTTCCGAGGCCGTATCACCTTGCCGTTGGCGTGGCGATTGTGCTGCCAATCGCGATCTTGTTTTTGACATTTCTTCGTCAGGGGCGTTGGCGACTCTGGGTGGCTCCAAGCGAATTTCGCGCCAGCCCCACTCCGCATCTTTTCCTTTGCATCTGGGCCATTGTGCTTCGTGCTTTTCTCGATTGGCGCATTATCGATTGGCATGTGCTCGCAGCGATCGTGGTTTTTGTTGGAGGCGTTATCGCGGTCGCAGTGCTCGTCGCGCTCGGCGAACGCTTTTCAAATCGTGATAGAGTTTTTGGCGCATTTTTTGGAGCGATGCTTTACGCCTATGGTGCAGTCGTTCCGCTGAATATGTGGCTCGACAATCGAGCGCCCGAGTCGTTGCGCGGCGTGGTTATCCAACTCGATCCGGAGCAGGTGGTCATTGCGGCGCCACCGCCGTTTCAGCAGGCGCTGGATATTGAAATATCGCCTCGCCTTTCCGAACGCCTGGCGGTCGGCGAGGAAGTCTGCATTGACCTGTATCGCGGCGCTTTTGTCGTGCGCTCCTATGACGTGCATGAGTGTGAATAGTTTCGATCCTTGTTTTTGGCCATGGTGAAGTGCACGCGGGCGAAGGCTTCGCCAGCGAAAGCGGGAGGAACGGGGCGCGCGATCCGCGCTCGGTAGTTCGTAGGGTGCGTTGATCGTCTCCAATCAACGCCGCGCGCTTCGCACGCCCCGTCGCTGGCATAGTTTGACCCGGATTGGCGAAGGGCGTTGGTGGACGCCAAGCGACTGAATCGCCAGGCGTCTTAGCGCCGTAGCCACGAGCCGGTTCTGTGCGCGAGAAACCTCCGAGCTTCCCGGACCCCGCGTTTTCCGCGGGCAGATTGATCATCGTTCGTTTCGTCTCGCTGCTGCGTGGACGCGGCGTACCCTTACGGGCCTTCTCGACGTCCTGCGCTTTGAGACTTGCTCAAGCGTTCTGGTTTCCCGTCACACCTTCGATGATCACCGCACCTCATGCCGGTCCAACACATTCCAAAGTTTCGGAGCTCTTCGAAATCTCCCGTGTGCGGACAAGGCAAATATATGCGCGTGTGAAGCCGGTCGGATTGATTTCTTCTGCTTACAGGTTGGAGCGCGGGCCTCCCGGCCCGCATCTTTGCGCTAACGCTTGAAATGGCGAGCTAATGCGGGGCGGAGCCCCGCGCTCCAACCTGCTGGCATTTGTGCTTGGGTGTAGGATGGAGCGCACCTCTATCCCCCTATTCGTCATTCTGGAAGCGCGCTCGCGCGCGATCCGGAAGCCAGGGGCCAACGCACCGCCGCTCGCCCCTGGGTTCCGGGCTCATCGCTATGCGATGCCTCGGAATGATTTCTGCTTCTGGGCCGATTGCGACATTCGCCATAGCTCGATATTGATTCCAGTGGAGATCCTCATGCGCGGCTGGAAGGCAATTTGTATCGCAGTCGGCATAGTTGTCTCGACGCCAGCTTTCGCAAACGACGATGCTGCCGAGAGTGACGCACTTGATCGGTTCGATCGCATTTCGGTGCGCGGAACTATGGTCGTTGATATTTCGGTCGGTGAACCTCAAGCCGTTCGCGTTATTAAGGCCCAATCGGTTGTTTGCAGCATGGGCGTGCGAGAGGGAGTGCTATTGCTTGATGCGACGGAAGCGGACGGCCCGGTCCGCGTGGAAGTCGTGGCTGATACACTCAACGCAATTGCAATCGCCGGAAATAATGTGCGCTTAGAGGCGAGGAACGTTCAGTCTGAAGATTTTGCCTTGGCCATCTCTGGCTCGGGAGACGCGTCGATAAGCGGGAGTTGCGGCTCAGCACGTCTCACAATCATGGGGTCGCCGCACATTGCAGCAAGAGACCTAGCGTGTCGGACGGTTTCGATTGAAATTTCCGGCTCGGGGAATGCGGACGTTCGTGCATCCGACGAGGTGAATGCCGAGATTGTTGGATCAGGCGATATTGACGTCTTTGGAAGCGCAAATGTCATAGGGTCACGATCGACGCTACGAAATGTGACGATCCATAACGACTGACCGCTGTCTAGCTCGCCAACGTCGGCAATGTATCACATTGGCGAAATACAGCCTTATCCCAAACCTTGAACACGCAACTCCGCGCACCTCACTGACTCGCCCAAACAATCCGCGCGATCCAATCGATCTCGGCCGTGCTTAGCTCTCGTGGCGCGTGCGCGGTGTTGAGGGAGAGCAGCTCAATCGTTTGATCGTTTTTGCGGCCTAGGATTTTTGCGAGCACTTCGCCGGCGCTGGTGCGGACGACGACGCGGTCGCCGCGGCGCACGGCGGCGCCGGGTTGCACGATCACGACGTCGCCGGCGCGATACATCGGCTCCATCGAGTCGCCGGCGATCTCGAGCGCATAGACGCGCTCATCGCCGAGATCAGGAAAGCGCACCGTTTCATCGGCGCCAACGGGGAAGCCTTGCTCGTCGAAGAAGCCGTCCGCGCCTGCGCGCGCCATGCCGACGATTGGGATCGCGCGGCCGGCGCCGCCGGATTTGCCGGCGAGCAACGCCGCGAACTCGTCCCAACTGGTCTCCGCCGCTGCGAGCGCGCGGGCGACGCTTTCGGTGGACGGCCAGCGCGGTTTGCCGTCGGGGGCTTGGCGCTTGGATTTGTTGAAGGTGGTGGCGTCGAGCCCGGCGGCGCGCGCGAGGCCGGAGGCGGAAAGCCCCCGCCGCTCGGCCACCGCATCAATCGCCCGCCAGATTTGGCTGTGCTGCATGGAGGGGGATCATACCGCCGCAATCTGGATTTTCAACCTAGTAATAGGATCAAAGTCCGTTCCGAGGTGGCAAATGTGGGCGGAGGGTCGTTTTAGGGCCCGATCTCGAAAGTGGTGCTATGCGCGAGCCGTCAGAATCGTCCACGGAACAACCGGTGAGCGGCTTGCACGACATTTCCACGCGCGCCTTGCGCCTGATCGACCCGGAGCGGGCGCACCACGCGGCGTTGCTTGGTCTGCAGACGGGCTTAGGTCCGCGTGCGCGCGCCGACCGCTGGCCGCGTCTGCGCACGCGTCTGGCAGGGCTCGATTTGCCGAACCCGCTCGGCATGGCGGCGGGCTTCGATAAGAATTGCGAGGCGCCGGACGGGTTGCTGGCTTCGGGCTTTGGCTTTGTCGAATGCGGCACGGTCACGCCGCGCGCGCAGGAGGGCAATCCGCGTCCGCGCATTTTCCGGCTGAGCGAAGATCGCGCTGTGATCAATCGGCTCGGCTTCAACAACAAAGGTTTGGATGCGTTCGCCGATCGGCTGGCGGCGCGTGCAGCGCGCGGTGGCGTTGTCGGCGCTAATGTTGGCGCCAACAAAGATAGCGCCGATCGCGCGGCTGATTATGTGCTCGGCATGGGGCGGGTGTGGAAGCACGCGTCGTATGTGACGGCGAACATCTCGTCGCCGAACACGCCGGGGCTGCGCGGCCTGCAAGAGCGCGGCGCGCTGGAGGAATTGCTCGGTCGCATGGGCGAAGCGCGGACGTTGCTGGAATCTGCGCACGGACGCAGGCCACTGTTTTTGAAAGTTGCGCCTGATCTCGATGATGCGGCGATCGGCGATATCGTTGAGCTTGCTCTGCAATACGGGCTGGATGCGTTGATCGTGTCGAACACGACGATCCAACGGCCAGAGCACCTTACATCGGATAATCGCGACGAGCAGGGCGGGCTTTCAGGCCAGCCGCTGTTTGCGATTTCTACGCATGTTTTGCGGCTTTTTGCGCAAGCTTTGAGTGGGCGTTTGCCGCTGATCGGCGTTGGCGGCGTCGAAAGCGGGCAGACGGCGCTGGCGAAGCTGCGCGCTGGCGCGAGCGCGGTGCAGCTTTATTCGGCGCTGGTCTATCAGGGGCCTGGGCTGACGGCGCGCATCTTAGACGAACTCGACGGCCTGTTGGCCGCCGAGGGTGTCGATAGTGTCTCAGAAATTATTGGCGCGGATTTAGTTTAGCTGCGCGCCATGATGCGCTGGCGCATCGAGGCGGTGACGGTGCGAAGCTCGCCCATAAGCGCGCGAATGTCGCCATTGTTGCTATCGAGCTGGGCGAGGAAGTCGCGCTGCTGTTGTTGCGCAAGCCAGATCTGGTTGCCCTCGATCAGCAGCGACACGTCCACGACTTTCCAGGCGTTGCCGGTGCGCAGCAAGCGCCATTGCACCAGGGTCGGACGTTGGTTGGCGCCGCGCGGTTGGATTTCGCTGTTCACGATCACATCGCGGCCGGCGACGCGCTCAGTGGAGCCGGTCACGCGGATAGCGCTGCCGCTGAAGCGATCGAGGCGATCTTCGTACACGGCGATCGAGTATTCGCGGAATGTTGCAGTCCAGTCGCTGCGCAGTGTTGCATCGGCGCGTAGCTGCGAGCTGTAACGTCCGAGAACGTAATTCGCGATACGCGGCATGTCAGCGAATTGCGACATCAAGCGGTTGAAGGTCTCGCGGCGTTGCGTGCCGGAGAGAGAGCGATTGCCCAAGGTGCCGAGCGCGCTGCTAGCGTTCTCTTGTACGTAACGCTCTGCATCAGCATTTCGCGCGGCGTGAGCGCTCGGCGCGACGGCGACAAGCCCCAGACCCACGAGTCCAGCAAGGAACGCGGTACGGGTAATGGGGAGGGCAGGCACGTCGTAGTCTCCTTACTTGATCGCCGAGATGGGAGCGGGCTTGGCGGTCGCCAAGGTTACGGTGGGATCCAAAAGCTGGATTGCTTTCGACTGTTGCGAAATCTCCCCACCTCCGCTCGCATCAGCGGTCGGTACATCTTCTATCTCTTCGAAGTCCGGCAAATCTTGGACATCGGCAGGACCGTTTTGGATCGCACTTTCACGAAGCAATCCATAAGACGAACGTATAGTCACATACGGATCGAGTGAATCGCGGCGAATATCGTCGATGGTTTCAAGAACGCCTTCACGCGCAGAAAGTGCCGTAAAAACTGTGCGCGCCGTGCGCACTTCATCAGCTTCATCGAACTCGGCCCAGGTCAGCGGATCGAATGCGGTATCGACAACGCGGCCGAATGTGTCGCGCACATTGCTTGGGCCCATCAATGGAATGAAGAGATACGGGCCATCGGGCACGCCCCAAACAGCAAGTGTTTGGCCGAAATCTTCGTCGTGGCGCTCAAGCCCCATCGATGATGCAGGATCGAAAATGCCGACGATGCCAATCGTGGAATTGATAACGAAGCGTCCCGCAGTCGTGCCAGCGCGCGACGGTTCGAATTGCAAGACGTCATTGGCGAAAATCACCGGCGCGCGAAGATTGCGCAGCACGTTGCGCACGCCTTGACGGAAGAAGCCTGGCGTCACCGCGCGATAGCCGCGCGCGATCGGCTCAACGACGGCTTCGTCGACGCCTTCATGCACCGCGAACAGGCTTCGGTTGAAGCCTTCCCACGGATCGCCTTCGTCGCTCGCGACGGATGACGCCTCAGCCACAGGCTGCGCCTCTTGCGCAGACGCAATTCCCGGCGCGACCAAGCAGGCCGCTAAGGTCAAAACAGCAATTTCCCGCATCGCAGACACCCCGACGTCCACGCCATAATCGTGGATGATGGTTAACTAACCCTGGCTGTATGGGGTCTGAACGGTTCCATCGCTCGCTCTGGGTGGCTGGAAACGCACGTTACGCGCGAGTTTGCCGCCCGCCGCGGCGCCCGCGACACGGTTTATGGGTGTGGAAAGCGCGGGCGGCCTCGCTTGCGGCTGGGCGCGAGCTGTGCTGATATAAAGATATGTTTATATCTCTAACTCAACCCGTGCCAGAGCGGCGGGATGCCAGCCGGGTCGTCCTGGCGCTGAAGGCGGCGGGCGAGCAGACGCGGCTGCGGGCGCTGGCGCTGCTGACCGAGGGCGAATTGGCCGTTGGAGAGCTCGCGCAAGCGTTGGATCAGAGCCAGCCGCGCGTGAGCCGGCATTTGAAGCTGCTGACGGAAGCGGGATTGGTCGAGCGCGCGCCGGAGGGCGCCTGGGTATTCTATCGCTTGCCGCGCGCGCACACGACTGAGCGCCATCTCGCGGAAGCGGCGCTGACGATGCTCGATCCGGGTGATCCTGTGATTGCGCGCGATGCAGAGCGCTTGGGCGCCATCCGCACTTCGCGCGATGAAGCGGCGGCGGAATACTTTGAAAGGAATGCGGCCGATTGGGATCGCGTGCGTGCGCTGCATTTGCCGGAAGCGGACATCGATAGCGCGATCCTTGCCGCAGCTGGCGCCGGACCGTTCGAGTTGATGGTCGATGTTGGTGTTGGCCAAGGGCGCATGATTCAGCTCTTCGCGGATCGCGTGCGGCGCGCTGAAGGTTTCGATACGTCGCGGCAGATGCTGGCGATTGCGCGTGCTTCGTTGGATGATCTGAAGACCAAAGCGGCGCTGCGCTTTGGTGATGCTTATGCGCCACCGATTGAAGCGGGCGCTGCGGACCTGGTGACGATCCACCAAGTGCTGCACTTCCTCTCCGATCCAGGCCGCGCGATCAAAGAAGCGGCGCGCTTGCTGAAATCCAGCGGGCGCTTGCTAATCGTCGATTTCGCGCCGCATGGCTTGGAGTTCTTGCGCGAAGAACACGCGCATCGCCGCTTGGGCTTTGCGGATCGTGAGATCGCTGAATGGTGTGAGGCGGCGGGCGTGCGTAAGCCGAAGGTAACGACGCTTGCGCCGCAGAAGCGTGAAGCGCTGACCGTGAAAATCTGGGCCGGGGAAAAGGCATGAGCTACGCGCACAATCTTATCGCGGAAGCAGCGGAGCGTTTGGGCGCGCCGCGTGTCTCGTTCGAGTTTTTTCCGCCGAAGTCGGAAGCGCTCGAGGTTCAGCTTTGGGAGTCTATCCGCAAGCTGGAGCAATTGCAGCCGAGCTTCGTCTCGGTGACGTATGGCGCGGGCGGCTCGACGCGGGACCGTACGCACCGCACGGTGTCGCGCATCGTCAATGAAACATCGATGCAGCCTGCGGCGCACTTGACGGTCGTGGGCGCGAGCTGTGCTGAAGTGGATTCGGTACTGCGCGATTATTGGAACGCGGGCGTGCGCCATATCGTGGCGTTGCGCGGCGATCCGCCTGCTGGTGTGAACGCGCAGTTTGAGCCGCATCCGGAAGGTTACGCCAATGCGGCAGCGCTCGTTGAAGGCGCGCGCAAGGTTGGCGCGTTCGATATTTCCGTGGCTGTGCACCCGGAGAAGCATCCCGCGAGCGCGACTTGGGCGCATGACATCGAGAACTTCAAACAAAAGCTCGACGCCGGCGCGACGCGCGGCATCTCGCAATTCTTCTTCGATGGCGATGCGTTCTTGCGTTTCCGCGATCGCTTGGCTGCGGCTGGCGTCACCGCGCCGATCGTGCCGGGCATTATGCCGGTGACGAACGTGAAGGGCTTGCGCAAAATGGCCGAGGGCTGCGGCGCCAGCATTCCGGGCTGGATGATCCGCTTGTTCGAAGGTCTGGACGATGATCCAGACACGCGCCGCCTTGTAGCGGCGGCGACGACTGCCCAGCTCTGCGCGCAGCTTGCTGCCGAAGGCGTCGAGGATTTTCACTTCTACACATTGAACCGCGCCGATCTCACGCTCGCGATCTGCCGCATTATCGGCGTGCGCGCCAAGGAGGCGGTGCAATGAGCCGCGAACAGCGCCTGAAGGCGATCAACGCTGAACTGAAGAAACGCATTCTGATCCTTGACGGATCGATGGGCGCGTATCTGCAGGGCTTTGGCCTCAACGCCAACGATTATCACGGCACGCGCTTCACCGAGCATCCGATGTCGCTGAAGGGCAATGCGGATTTGCTCGTGCTGACGCGGCCTGACGTGATCAAAAAAATCCACGAAGGCTATCTCGCTGCGGGCGCCGATATCGTCAGCACCGATACGTTTACGGCAAACCCGGTCAGCCAAGCCGAATACGCGCTCGATGAGATTACGCGCGAACTCAATGTCGAAGGCGCGCGGCTGGCGCGTGAAGCGTGCGATGCGTTTGAGGCCAAGGATAAGCGTCCGCGCATCGTTGCCGGCGCTGTCGGGCCGACGACGAAATTGCTGTCGATGTCGCCGGAAGTCGGCGATCCCGGCCGTCGCGATGCAGATTTCGATGGGCTGGCTGCGGGCTACAAAGAACAAATCCTCGGCCTCATCGAAGGCGGCGCCGATATTCTGCTGATCGAGACGATTACCGATACGTTGAACGCCAAGGCCGCTTTATGGGCCGCGTGGGAGGCGTTTGATGAAACCGGCGTTGAACTGCCGCTCTGGATTTCTGGCACGATCACGGATCGCTCCGGGCGCACGCTCTCGGGGCAGACGGTGGAGGCGTTCTATAATTCGGTGCGCCACGCTAAGCCTTGGGCTGTTGGCCTGAACTGCGCACTTGGGCCTGCTGACATGCGCGCGTTTCTCGCTGATCTATCGCGTGTCGCCGAATGTCCGGTCAGCGCTTATCCGAACGCCGGCTTGCCGAACGCGATGGGCGGCTACGATGAGACACCGCATTCGATGGAAGAGCATTATGGCGAGTGGGCGCGCGCTGGTTTGCTCAATATCGCCGGCGGCTGCTGTGGTACGACGCCGGAGCACATCACGCACATGAAGCATGTGGTCGATGGCGTGAAGCCGCGTGCGCTTGTGCAGCTTGAGCCGCAACTGCGGCTGGCTGGGCTTGAACCGTTTACGGCGGCGGCGTGATGAATGCGATTTCGTTCAACGCCGAAGCTGCCAAGAACTATGACGACGGCCCGCGCCGCTTGGTGCCGGGGTACGCCGTCTTCCAGAACTTGATTGCTTTGCTGCTCGACGCCGAATTGAAGGACGACGCCTCCATTCTCGTCATGGCCGCAGGCGGCGGCGCCGAGTTGATGGCGATCGCGCCTAAGCGTGCCGGCTGGAGGCTCACAGGCGTCGATCCATCGCCCGACATGCTCGCCCTCGCGGAGGGGAAGTTACAGAACGCCGGTTATGGCGAACGGGCTACGCTCGTCACCGGCTATGTCGCGGATGCGCCGGAAGGGCCGTTTGATGCGGCGACGTCCTGCTTGGTGATGCCGTTCATCCCCGATGACGGCAGCAAGCTCGATTACTTGCGCCAATTGCGCCGCAGACTGCGTCCGGGCGCGCCCTTATTCATGGTCGAAGGTTTTGCCGCGCGCGATCCGGCAGGCTGGGAGCGCTATATCAAATCCTACACGATGCATGCGCTCGCGCATGGCGTTGACGCTGCGCTGATGGCGCGCGCGGTCGGGGCTCAGGCGAGTTTGCATTACGTTTCGGTGGAGCGCCACAAAGCGCTGTTCGCGGAGGCGGGTTTCGTTGGCGTAGAGCAATTCTTCCAAGCGCTTCACATTCATGGCTGGATCGCGCGCGCATGACCAACGCAAATCCCCTCAACGTCACGGCGGCAGCATGAGCGAGTGGTTTAGCCCCGAATGGCTGGCGTTAGCCGTGGCGATCTTCGGCGCGGCCTTGGCGATTCAGGCGCTGCGTGAAGCGACGCGCAATAGCCGCGTTGAGAAGATCGCCGATGTGCTCATGGAATGCACCAATCGTTATGGGGCGTTGATCGAACTGCGCCACACGCTGAAGAAAGACGTGCAGTGCGGCGACACCAATGCGCAGTCCGCGTCGCGTCGCTATTATCACGCGTACTGGAATCTGCAGTGGGACCAGTGGACGTTCTTCCAGCTTGGGCTGATCCCGCATGAGATTTACGCCGACTGGTTTGTGGGGCGCCATGGCGCCCTGGTTGATCCGAACGATAGTTTCGGCGGTACGTTCGAACGGGGTTGGACGGAAATCGGCCGCCCCTCAAAGATCATGTTTCCCGACTTCGCCGAGTTCGTTGATGCGGTGTGGGCGCTGAAGGGCCGCTCCACCGCAGAGGCGCGCGCTGAGATCGACAAGCTCGTCACAGAAGCATTCACCAAAGGCCGCCACTTGCGCATCGGATTCGTGCGCAAGAGCCTGTCGAGATCATCATGAGCGAGACCTCAAACCCCTTCGCAAACTTCGTCATTGTCGGCGAGCGCACGAACGTCACTGGTTCGGCGAAGTTTCGTAAGCTGATCGAGGCGGACGATTATGCGGGTGCGCTGGTCGTTGCGCGTCAGCAGGTCGAGAGCGGCGCCAATGTGCTCGATGTGAACGTCGATGCGGCGATGATCGATGGGCCGGCGGCGATGACGCGGTTTCTCAACCTCATCGCATCCGAACCGGATATCGCACGCATTCCGCTGATGATCGATAGCTCCAAATGGGAGGTGATCGAGGCGGGCCTGAAGTGTGCGCAGGGCAAGTCGATCGTGAACTCGATTTCGCTGAAGGAAGGCGAGGCGCAGTTTCTCGAACACGCCAAGCGCGTGCGCCGCTTTGGCGCCGCGGCCGTGGTGATGGCGTTTGACGAGCAGGGCCAAGCCGATACGGCAAAGCGCAAGATCGATATTTGCACGCGCGCCTACAACACGCTGGTCGACACCGGCTTTCCGCCTGAAGATATCATCTTCGATCCGAACATCTTCGCGGTCGCCACCGGCATCGAAGAGCATGCGGATTATGCGAAGGCCTTCTTCGAAGCGACGGCGTACATTCGCTCTGAGCTCAAGGGCGCGCACGTTTCGGGCGGCGTCTCTAACGTCTCGTTCTCGTTCCGCGGCAATGAGACTGTGCGCGAGGCGATGCATGCGGTGTTTCTCTATCACGCCATCCGCGCCGGCATGGACATGGGCATCGTCAATGCCGGTTCGCTGACGCTTTACGATGATGTCGAGCCGGATTTACGCGAGCGCGTAGAAGACGTGCTGCTCAATCGCCGTGACGATGGCACTGAGCGTTTGCTCGAACACGCCGAGCGCGTGAAGGGCGGCGGCAAGAAGCGCGATACAGCCAAGGATATGGCGTGGCGCGAGAAGCCAGTGAACGAACGGCTCTCACATGCGCTGGTTCATGGCATCAATGAGTTCATCGTTGAGGACACGGAAGAAGCGCGCCTTGTCGCGGCGCGGCCGCTGCATGTGATCGAGGGGCCGTTGATGGACGGTATGTCGGTCGTCGGCGATCTCTTCGGCGCGGGCAAAATGTTCTTGCCGCAAGTGGTGAAATCCGCGCGCGTGATGAAGCAGGCGGTGGCGCATCTCATTCCGTACATGGAAGAGGAAAAGCAGCGCACCGGCATGGCCGGCAAATCGAACGGCAAGATCGTCATGGCGACCGTCAAGGGCGACGTCCACGATATCGGCAAGAACATCGTCGGCGTCGTGCTGCAATGTAATGGCTACGAGATCGACGATCTCGGCGTCATGACGCCATGCGATAAAATTCTGGATCGCGCGATCGAGATTGGCGCTGATGCGATTGGTTTGTCGGGGCTCATCACGCCCAGCCTCGATGAAATGGTTTTTGTCGCCAGCGAAATGCAGCGGCGCGGGTTTACGCTGCCGCTGCTGATCGGCGGCGCCACGACATCGCGCACGCATACGGCGGTGAAAATAGCGCCGGTCTATGCGGGGCCGACGCTTTATGTGTCGGATGCGTCGCGCGCCGTGCCGGTGGTGCAGAAACTTTTGGGCGCGGATCGCGATGTGTTGGTGAAGGAAACCAAGGCTGATCAGGTCGCGGCGCGCGAGAGTTATCTCGCTGGCCAAGATAAGCGCCCGCGCATGCCGATCGCGAAGGCGCGTGACCGCGCGCCGACGCTCGATTTTGCGCCGGTGAAGCCGAGCTTCCTTGGCGTGCAGAGCTTCGCGGATTTCCCGCTGGAAGAGCTTGTGCCGTACATCGATTGGACGCCGTTCTTTGCGTCGTGGGATTTGATCGGGCGCTATCCGGATATCTTGCAAGACGGAATCGTCGGTGAAGCGGCGCGTGCACTCTATAAAGATGCGCGCGAGATGTTGGACCAGTTGGTGAAGGAAAAGTGGGTGCGCGCGTCGGGCGTCATGGGCTTTTGGCCTGCGAACCGCGATGGCGATGACATCGTGCTGTGGGAAGACGAGAAGCGCGTCAAAGAAAAAGCGCGCTTTTTCACGTTGCGCCAGCAGATGGACAAAGGCCCGTCGAGCGGAGCCAAAGGCAATTTCGCGCTCGCTGATTTTATCGCTCCGAACGGGACGGCGGATTATGTCGGCGCGTTCGCGGTGACGGCGGGGATTGGTGAGGAGGAGGTCGCCATCCGCTTCAAGCGCGCCAATGACGATTACTCCGCCATTCTCGCGCAAGCGCTCTGCGATCGTTTGGCGGAGGCGTTCGCCGAAGCGATGCACGCGAAGGTGCGGCGCGAATTGTGGGGTTATGCGGCGGAAGAGACGCTTGGGCATGACGAACTGCTCGCGGAAAAGTATCGCGGCATTCGTCCTGCGCCCGGCTATCCGGCGCAGCCCGATCACACCGAAAAGCGCACGATCTTCGATTTGCTCGATGCAACGAAGAACACTGGCATCGATCTCACCGAAAGCATGGCGATGACGCCGCCATCGTCCGTGTCCGGCCTCTATTTCGCGCATCCGCGCGCGGAGTATTTCGGCGTCGGCAAAATCGATCGCGATCAGGTGGAAGATTATGCACGCCGGAAGGGCTGGGATTTGGCGACGGCGGAGCGTTGGTTGTCGCCGATTTTGGCTTATGATCCGCTGATTGCTAAGGCAGGCTAGGGAACCCACGGCATTTCGTCCGTCCCGGACTCCTTCCGGTCGCAATTTCCTAGCTCCCCGCGCGCGCGCGGCCTAGGAAGGCTCCCTAATCTCGGGGACTTCCATGAAACGTATGATCACGATGTTCGCGGCCGCTTTCGCGCTGGTTGCGTGCGCGACCGCGTCGGCGCCGCAGGGCGGCTCGGGCGCGCTTGAGGTTGCGCCGCTGAACTACACGACGCGCACTTTGGCGAACGGTCTGCGCGTCTATGCGATGCCGGATGCGAACACGGCCAATGTTTCGGTGCAGGTCTGGTACGACGTCGGCTCGGTCGATGATCCCGAGGGGCGCTCCGGATTTGCGCACTTGTTCGAACACATCATGTTTCAGTCGACGCGCAACATGCCGGGCACGTTCTTCGATCGGCTGACCGAAGATGTCGGCGGCTACAACAACGCCTCCACTTATGACGACTTCACCAACTATTACGAAGTCGTGCCTGCCAATCATCTGCGCCGCGTGCTCTGGGCCGAAGCCGATCGCATGGGTTCGCTCGTCGTCAACGAAGAGACGTTCGATTCCGAACGCGACGTTGTGAAAGAAGAGCTGCGCCAACGCGTGCTCGCATCGCCGTATGGCCGCTTGTTCTATCTCTTCCTCAATCAAGTGAATTACACGGTCCACCCGTATGGCCGCCCAGGCATCGGTTCGATCGAAGAATTGGATGCAGCGACCGTCGATGACGTGCGCGCGTTCCACGAGACGTATTATCGCCCGGACAACGCCATCCTCGTTGTCTCCGGCAATTTCAACCAAGCCGAACTCGACGCTTGGGTTGACGAATATTTCGCCGACATCGAACGCCCAACCCGCGAGATTCCGCGCGACTATCCGACAGAGCCGGTGCGTACGCAGCCGATTGAACGCACGGTTTATGCGCCGAACGTGCCGTTGCCGGCGGTGATGGTCTCGTACCCGCAACCGGAATCGACGCATCCGGATATTCCGGTGCTGATGGTGATCGACGCGATCCTGTCGCGCGGCGAGTCATCACGGCTTTATCAATCGCTCGTGTACGACCAACAGGTCGCCACCAGCGTCTTCACCAATTTCGAAGCGACGCAAGATCCAGGCGCGTACTCGCTGTTCGCCATTCTTTCAGGTGGCCAAAGCGCCGACGCCGGCTTGGCGAGCCTCACCGCCGAAGTCGCGCGCATGCGCGATGGGCAGGTGACGCAAGCTGAACTTGACGAAGCCAAGAACGAGATCGTCACCGCGACGATCCAAGGCCGTGAAACTGCAGAAGGTCGCGCTGACGAATTGGCGGATTCCGTCATTCGCTATGGCGATCCGGCTTATGCTGACCGCTTGCTCGCTGCGATCCAACGCACGAATGCCGCTGACATTCAGCGCGTCTCGCGTTCGATCTTCAACGACAACCGCCGCGCCGTCGTGCGCTACTTGCCGGAGCAAGAGGGCGTGACGGGCGATACGATTGTCACGTCGCCGACCATCCAAGCGCGGGCGTTGAACATCCCGGCGTCGGAGATCACGATCTATACGTTGGCGGCTGAAGGCCAACGCGAACAGCCGCCAGCAGCTGGCACGCCCGTCAACGCGCGCATTCCAGCGGCGTCGCAGCGCACGCTGGCGAATGGTCTGCGCGTGATCGTCGCGCCGAACCGGGCGTTGCCGCTGATCAGCGCCGATCTCCGCGTCGCCACTGGCAGCGCCACCGATCCGCAAGGCCGCGCTGGTCTTGCTGGTCTCACGGCGGATTTGCTGACGCGCGGCACCACTTCGCGCAGCGCGACAGAGATTGCGCGCGAGATTGAATCGCTTGGCGCAGACATCAGCTCAGGCGCTGGCGTGGATTCATCGGCAGTCTCGATGCAAACGCGTTCGGATCGTTCTGCTGAAGCCTTCACCGTGTTCGCGGACGTGGCGCGCAACCCGGCCTTCGCTGGCGAAGAGCTGGATCGCGCGCGCTCTGAAGCGCTCGATGGTCTGCAAGTGGCGCTCTCCACGCCGGGCTCGATCTCGGGCTTTGCGATGACGCGCGCGCTTTATGGTGAGACGCCTTACGGCGGCATCGCATCGCCAACCTCGCTCGCCGCCATCAGCACCGAAGGCATGAGCGAATTCCACCGCACGTATTGGCGCCCGGACAATGCCGTGCTCGTCATCACCGGCGATGTGTCGGACGACGAGGGCTTTGCGATTGCTGAGCGCTATTTCGGCGATTGGGCGCGTCCCGCTTCAGCGCTGCCAGCGCGTCCGGACGCCAGCGCTTCGGCGCCAGGCGTGCGCACCATCGTTGTTGACCTGCCAGACACCGGCCAAGCCGCTGTCGCGATGGGCCTGCGCGGCGTGGCGCGTACCGATGCGGATTACTTCCCGCTCTTGGTTGCCAACAACGTCCTCGGCGGCGGCTACTCGGCGCGTCTCAACACCGAGATCCGCATCCGTCGTGGCCTCTCTTATGGCGCTGGTTCATCGCTCCAAGCGCGTTCTGCACCTGGGCCGATCGTGGCGTCGGCGCAAACGCGCAACGATGCAGCCGTGCAAGTCTATGAGCTGATGTCGGCTGAGATTGCCCGCATCGCGGCGCAGACTGTGCCGGAGTCTGAACTCACGGCCCGCAAGGCTGTGTTGATCGGCGGCTTTGGACGCTCGGTTGAGACGACGGCGGGTCTTGCCGGTCAAATCTCGACGCTGGCGCTCAATGGTCTGCCGCCAGAACGGCTTGGCACTTACGTGTCGGACGTTACCGCGGTGACGCCGGAGCAAGCGCGTGCAGCGGCTCAGCGTTATTTTGATCCAGCGCGTGCGGACCTCGTGATCGTGGGCGACGCTCAGCACTTCTACGATGGCATCCGCCGCCTGCGTCCGAATGCGGAGCGGATCCCAGTGGATCAGCTCAATCTCGACCGCGAGTCGTTGCGCTAACCAAACAAATGCTCCTCCTCGATGGAGGAGCTGGCAGCGCGCAGCGCTGATTGAGGAGGTGTGGCCCGCCGACGTGTCAGATGCAGCCTCGTGAGGCTTCTTCTGTCTCGTCAGCACGCGCACCTCCTCCGACGGCTTCGCCGCCACCTCCTCTATCGAGGAGGAGGAAGAGGAGGGGCGTTAGGTGACGCTGCGGCGCGACTCGGTTACAGATTCGCGTGTCGTGGTTTTTCGCAACTTCATCCGCGTAACGGCGCTCGCCGTCGGCCTCAGCACCTTGTCGTTCGCGGCAGGCGTCGCTGGCGATCTTTCGCTGGCGGACCCGCCGAACTACGGACAACGCGTCGTGCTGCGTTTGCCGCCGGAGTTGCCGGCGGACTCAGTCCGCGCTGCGCCATTGTTATCCACAGCTTCGGCGGAGGCCGCGATCACGCCCCAGCGCCAGCGGCATGTGCGATTCGCGCCGCTGACGGCTCGAACTGTTCGTGCGGACTACCTCGTTTACGATGAGGCTGGGCTTTCCATGGTGCGTTTGCCGAAGATGCGGTCGTTCTGGGCCGCAAAACCGGCCGAACGCCTCGCGCTCGCCTAATAAAGTGCGGCTTTGCCGCAACACTGGCGCCCGGCGCCTGCAACACCGCCAAAAAAGCGCCTGCTTCGGAGCGCTCTCTGTCAACCAAATGAGCCAATCTTACGCGCATGGACTGACGGGGTGTGCGGCGCTTGCCGCCGCGCTCACGCTTGTCGGTGCGCCGACCGAGGCGCAAGCCCAGCAGGAAACCCGCCCGGCTTCGCCTCCGGTGCAGGGGCTTTATACCAACGCATCAGGCGCCACTCGCTACACCACGCCGGATGGCGCGGTGCGGTTCGTGTTCGATCGCTCCGGCGGTCGCGCAGCATTGCTCCGCTTTGAGGGCGACCCGGAGGTTCACGTTCTGCGGCCGAGCCAGGCGGCGGGCGGCGGCGACATTTATCGCACCGAGGACGGCAGCATCATGCTGCGCGTCACGACCAATGGCGGCATCACTGTGTACACCCGCCAGATGCAAACCGGTTCGCCGGCGAGCGAGGAGGGGCGCGTCGCGCGGCTGACGCCGGAGGCGATTGCGTTTGCTGAGATGCAGCAACGCTTCCGCTCGTTACAGTCGCGCTCGCGTCAGCGCATTGGCCAGACGGTGATGTTTACTGTGCCTGCGCAGATGACGCCTGCTGCGGCGGGTGTTGTTATCGATGCGGCTGAGCGCGCGGCGGAAGGCCTGTCGGCTGCGCCAATGACAAATGTGCGCCGGGTGATCATCAGCATTGGACAAACGCCAGCGGTGGCGCTTCGCGGCGACCAGCTCTTCATTCAAGTCGCGCCACAATATGGCTATGCCGGTCGCCCGTCCTCAATGACGATCCGCAACATCGTCACCGGATCGGTTCAGGGTCCGCAGCAATAAGTGCCTGCGTCATCCTGGGGCGCGCATCGCGCGAGCCCAGGACCCAGGGGCAAACGACGTGCTTAATACTCCTGGATCCTGGGCTCATCCGCCTTCGGCGAATGCCCCAGGATGACGAGGCATGCGCCTCATTTGAAGCTATCCTTCCGCGCGCGGAGCTCCGCGAACGCTTCTACGTCTGACGCTTCTGGCTTCATAATCGAGTGCTTCAGTATCGGTGCGCGTAGGAAAGGGTTGGTGCGCAGCTCGATGTCTAGCGTCATCGGCACGGTCGGCTTGCCTTCGGCGCGTAGCGCTTTCACTTCGGCGACGCGCGCCTGCAAATCGCGATTGACCGGGTCGTAATAGATCGCAAAGCGCGCGTTGGCTTCTGTGTATTCGTGTGCGCAATAGAGCGTGGTCTCGCGCGGTAATGCGGCGATCTTCGACAGGCTCGCCCACATTTGCTCAGGCGTGCCTTCGAACAAGCGTCCGCAGCCCATCGCGAAAATGGCGTCGCCGACGAACGCTACGCGCTCCTCATCGAACATGAACGCGATATGCCCGAGCGTATGGCCGCCGACATTCAACACGCGCGCCTTCGATGCGCCGAGAGCAATGACGTCGCCGTCATCGACCACGCTATCCGGCGCCGTGCCGATGCGCTCGACTTCGCTGGGGCCGGTCACGGTCGCGCCTGTTGAGGTCTTGATCGCGGCGTTGCCGCCGGCGTGATCGGGGTGCCAGTGCGTGTTCCAGATGTCGGTGATGCGCCAGCCCTTGTATGCGGCTTGGCGCATGATCTCGTCAGCGTCGGGCGTGTCGATCGTGGCGGTGGCGCCGGAGGCTTCATCATGAATGAGGAAGCCGTAATTGTCAGACAAGCAGGGGAATTGATGGATTTGCATTTTGGGGATCGGGTTTCGGGATTGGGGGATCGGGATTTGGTGAGCTACACTTAAGGGCATTTACTTCATTTGCATCGCTCCTCGCTATTCCCCAGTCCCGAACCCCGAGTCCCTAATCCCGAACATGCGCGTCGATGTGCTCGCCCTCCAACGCTTCTATGCGTCGCCGCTTGGCGAAGCTGCTCGCCGTGCGGCGGCGCGGCGGCTGAGTGCGCTGTGGCCCAACGTGAACGGGCTCGACGTTTTGGGGCTGGGATACCCGATCCCATATCTCGGCGGCGTCCGCCGAACCGCGCGCCGCGCTGTTGCGCTGATGCCGGCAGAGCAGGGCGCGGAACCGTGGCCGGCGGACGGGACTGTATGTTCGGCGTTGTCAGAGGATACGCGTCTGCCGTTCATGGATGCGATCTTCGATCGCGTACTGGTCGTGCATGCGTTGGAGGAAGCTGCCGCGCCGCACACCATGTTGCGCGAGATTTGGCGGGTGATGGCGCCGGAAGGGCGGCTCGTCATCATCGCCGCCAATCGCTGGAGCTTGTGGGCGCAATCAGCGGCGACGCCATTCGGCCATGGCCGACCGTATTCGCGCACGCAACTCGCGACGCTGCTGACGGATTCCATGTTCGAGCCTGTCGTCTCGGCGCGAGCGGTGTATGCGCCGCCGATCACGTGGACGCCCTTGGTGCGTACCGCCGAAGCGTTCGAGCGCGTCGGTGAAATCATGTGGCCGGCGCAAGGTGGGCTGGTGCTGATGGAGGCGGTGAAGCGGCTTTACGCGAGCACGGCGCGCTCTTCAGGTCGTGTCCTTTTAGCCAAAGCGCCGGAGCGATCGCGCGAAGAGGCGCCGAGCGGCTTGCCCAAGCGCGAAAGTTGGACGTAAATCGAAATGCGCACGGGGGCGTGGTTGCTATGAAACTGATCACTGCCATCATCAAACCAAGCCGTCTCGATCCGGTGCTCGACGCGCTGAAAGATGTCGGCGTCGGCGGCCTCACCGTGTCGGAAGTTCGCGGCTTCGGACGGCAGAAGGGCAAGACCGAAGTTTACCGCGGCGCGGAGTATGAAGTGAAACTTCTGCCCAAGGTAAAGATCGAAGTCGTGGCATCGCCCGAGACCGTCGACAAAATCGCCGAAGCCATCTCCACCGCCGCCAAGACCGGCAAGATCGGCGACGGCAAAGTCTGGATCGTCGACCTCGACGCTGTCAGCCGCATCCGCACGGGTGAAACGGGGCAGGCAGCGGTCGAAGGCTAAGAGCCAGGCGAACGCTGCCTCGCGCTTACCAGAAGCCGAACCTGCGCGTTTTGCTCAGCGTCCCTGTGATGCTGACGCTCGCGCAAGGGCTGATGGGCTGTTTATCCCGGGCCCTGTGCGCCAACGGTCGAGTGGGTCGGAGCAGCTCCGATCCCCAGAACACGACTGTTTCAATCCCAGCCGCCTCACCTCGCTCACCACAGTCCGCTTCACGCTGGGTTGGATCCATGCGTGCCTTTGACGATGCGAACGGCGAGAGTATGCGCGCGTTGTGGCGGTGTAGGATAAGTTTCGATCTATCCCCGCTTCGATTGTGCTCGGTGCACGGCAAACGGTGCGGTTTTCGGATCCGCCCGCGCAATATGTCAGCCGCTGGTCGCGATGAGATACGCCGCTGGCTGAGTTGGGAAGACATCACCCTGTGGCGATGGTCGATTACAGAGGCTCGGCCCGCGTCGCCGGGCCGTTCCCTGTCGTCGGGCGAGATACCGGATTGCAGAATTTGAGTGCCGCCCCAAAGATATTCACGCTCGCGAGAGTGAGTGTTGACAGGTGGCCGATTTTGGTGGCTCATTATCGGATGAGCGTCGGCGACAATGATCGACGCCAGGGGAGGAAATCGGATGAGGGCTCTGCTTCTCGCGTCGGCTTGCGCCGTCGCACAGATCGCGCTTGCTTTGCCGGCGCAGGCACAAACAAACGACAGCGAAGACGAGGAAATCGTCGTCACGGCGGAGCGCCGCTCAACCAATCTACAACAGACCGCGATCGCAGCGACCGTGCTAACGGGCGAAGATCTTGCCAATGCAGGCGTCACCACCGTCGATCAGCTGCAATTCATCTCGCCCGGTGCGACGGTCAACAATTTCGGCCAGGGCATCGATTTCAACATTCGCGGCATCGGCAAAGCCGAGCACAACACGCAGACGACGACCGGCGTCATCACCTATCGCGACGGCGTGGCGACATTCCCCGGCTACTTCACAGCCGAGCCGTACTACGACATTGCCCGCGTCGAGATTTTGCGCGGACCGCAAGGCACGTTTGTTGGCCAGAACGCGACCGGCGGCGCAGTGTTCGTGACATCGAACAATCCGGTCATCAATGGCGGCGTGCACGGCTATTATCAGGCGTCCGTCGGCAACTACAATTATGTCGGCGCGCAAGGTGCGGTGAACATACCGATCAGCGATACGCTGGCGGCGCGTTTTGCCTTCAACACCGATTTCCGCGACAGCTTCTATGACATTAGCGGGCCTTATAGCGGCGACGATGGCGTGCGCACCGGCAGTGGCCGCTTTAGCGTGTTGTGGGAGCCGAGCTCGAACCTCTCGGTGCTCTGGAAAACGGACATCAATTATCTTGATCTGAGCGGCTACCCGTCCGACCCGGTGAACGCGACCAACGATCCGTTCGACATCACCGCTAACGCCGACATCATGGCGCTCGATCGTTTCGCGCGGACGCTTGTCGAGGTGAACTACGAGTTCGGCAATGGCGTGACTTTGCGTTCGGTGAGCGGCTATCAGATCGGCAACACACGCTACGCCGCCGATCTCGATGGTACTAACGTCGGCGTTGCGACGTTCCGTGACTCAGTCGATGAGACAATCTGGTCGCAGGAGGTGAACCTGATCTCGCCGGACGATGGGCCGATTACCTGGATACTCGGCGCTTATTATCAGCACGACGAATATGACTTCCTGCCAGGCGAGTTCGTTATCGGCTTGCCGGAAGGCAGCATCTTTTCCGAGTACAGCTTGGAAGGGCAGAACCCTAAAGAGTCAGCGGCGATCTTCGGGCAAATTACCTACGACCTGCCTGAGGGCTTCGAAATCCAAGTTGGTGCGCGTTACGCCGAAGCGAGCACTGCAAACGACATCTCGGTTCTCCAGTACGGCACGCCGATTACCCAAGACCAAGAAGCGAGCTGGGACAATCTCTCCGGCAAGGTCACGCTAAACTGGACGATCAACGACCACCACTTTCTCTACGGCTTCGTGGCGACGGGCTTCCGCCCTGGCGGCCTCAACGTGCCCGTGGGCCTCGGCCCGCCGGCGCCGTTCGACGAAGAATTGGTCACCAGCTATGAGATCGGTTGGAAAGCCGGCTGGCTCGACGGACGCATTCGTACGCAGATCAATGCTTTCCGCACTGAGTACGAGAACTTCCAGGTCATTATCGGCTATCCGGATTTCCCGGTGCCGAACCTGAACATCCAGCTCAACACGCCAGAGCCGACAATCATGTACGGCGCTGAGGCGCAGATTGAAGCGGTGTTCGGCGCCTTCTCGCTTGATGCCGGTATTGGCCTGCTGAACAGCGAACTGGGCACCTTCTACGCCACCGACCCGCGTAGCGGCGGCGCTGCAGTGCTCTGCGATCCGAGCAACGGCCCAAGCAGCGCGACTTGCATCAACCTTGAAGGGCGCGAACAAACCTACGCGCCTGAGCTGACCTTCAATGTCGGCATGCAATATGTGTTCACGCTGCCAGGCGGCGACACGCTGACGCCGCGCATCAATTTTGGTCACGTTTCGCAACAATGGGCGACGCTGTTCCAGAACCAAGCGCGCGGCGACAACATCGAAGATCGCAACATCTTCAATGCACAATTGTCGTGGATGCATGGTGATTGGATTGCCACGGCCTGGGCGACCAACCTGACTGACGAGCGCTATGTCGGCGCCATCAATTCGGGTCTTCGCTTCGCCGGTCCGCCACGGCAATATGGAGTCAGGCTGTTTAGAGCATTCTAACGCCCTAGCGCTGGCTGTTGGGTTTCAACCTGACAGCCAGCGTAGTCTTTGCTCCAAAGAGAGTTGCGCCAAGCGATGACCACAACCGATTCTTCGCCGCCGCTTGATGCCGCGCGCGCCGCCACTGCGCCGCGCCCCGGCGCGTGGACGGCGCTTACGTTGCTTTGCTTCGTCTATGTGCTGAACTTCCTCGATCGCCAGCTTTTGTCGATCCTGGCAAAGCCCATCCAAGACGATCTTGGCATCACTGACGGGCAGCTCGGCCTGATCGGCGGGCTCTATTTCGCGGCGTTCTATTGCATCCTCGCCATTCCGGTCGGCTGGCTGGCGGATCGCACCAATCGCGTGAGAGTGTTGTCGATCGCATGCGGACTTTGGAGTGCAGCGACAGCCGCATGCGGTTTCGCCGCAACCTATCCGCAGCTTGCTGTGGCGCGCATGGCGGTGGGCGTCGGCGAAGCGGGTGGGGTGCCGCCGTCTTATGCAATTATCTCCGACTATTTTCCGCCGGGTACGCGCGGCACGGCGCTTAGCTTGTTCAATCTTGGGCCACCGATTGGGCAGGCGTTGGGCGTCGCCTTCGGCGCCTCGATCGCGGCCGCATATTCTTGGCGCTCTGCGTTCATCGTGATCGGCATTATCGGCGTCGCCACTGCGGTGATCGTCTGGATATTCGTGCGCGAGCCCAAACGTGGTGGACTGGATATTGCGCCGGTAGTTGCGCCAACCGAAGCGCCGCCGTCGCCGTCTACCTTCTGGGACACGTGCAAGATGTTCTTTGCGCGCCCGGTTCTGCTCCGCACCGCATTGGCATGCGCCGCGACGCAATTTGTCACCTACGCCATTCTCAATTTCACCATCCTCTTCCTCATGCGCGAGAAGGGCATGACTCTGAACGAGGTTGCGATCTACTACGCGCTGCTGATTGGCTTCGGCATTGGCGCAGGCATGTATGTGTCCGGCCGCTTGATCGACAAACTCGCACCGCGCTCGAAGACGGCTTACGCCTACATTCCGGCGATCGGCTTGGCTCTCGCCATTCCGTTGTTCATCGGTTTCGTATGGGCGCCGAGTTGGCCGCTCGCACTCGCCTGCCTGGCGCTGCCAACCGGGCTCAATTATTTCTATCTCTCGCCTGCGGTCACGTTCGTGCAGGAAGAGGTCCGTCCCGATCAGCGTGTCCTCTCTGGTGCGTTGCTGCTGCTGGTGATGAACTTGGTTGGCCTTGGGCTCGGACCAACGTTCCTCGGCTTTATGAGCGACTACTTCCGCCCGGCCTATCCCGACAATTCGCTGCAGATGGCGTTCTACTGCCTGGTGCCGTTCTATGTGTTGGCTGTTCTGATGTTCTTGTGGCTCGCCCGCGCGATCAAGCGCGAAGAAGCACAACGCGGAGGCGTCGCATGAAACGACTTGCTCAGTTCTTTGCAGCCTTAGCCGCGCTTTGCGTAGTCTCGCCAGCTTTTGCGCAAGAGGCGCCGATTGTCCGCGCGCCTGCTGGCAGTGTCCGCGGTGAGACGGCTGACGGTCTCCGCATCTTCAGAGGCATTCCATACGCACGCCCGCCGGTTGGTGAGCTGAGATGGCGGCCGCCGCTACAGCATCCGCGCTGGCGTGAGACGCGCGACGCGACGGCGTTTGGACCTGCCTGCGTTCAACCAATTGCGCGCGGCACGAGCATCTACGCCGGCGAGCTTGGTCCGATGAGCGAAGATTGCTTGTCGCTGAACATTTGGACGCCCGAGAATGCTCACAACGCGCCGGTGCTGGTTTGGATTCATGGCGGTTCGCTGACCACGGGTACAGGCAGTGAGGCGATGTACGACGGCAGGCGCCTAGCGCAGCATGGCATCATCGTCGTGTCGATCAATTATCGCTTGGGCATTCTGGGCTACATGGCGCACCCCGCGCTGAGTGCGGAATCGCGGCGCAACATTTCCGGCAATTACGGCCTGCTCGATCAAATCGAGGCGCTGCGCTGGGTGCGCCGTAACATCGGCGCGTTTGGCGGAGATGCGTCGAACGTCACCATCGCCGGAGAATCCGCCGGCGCGCTGAGCGTTATGTATCTCATGGCTGCGCCTGATGCGCGCGGGCTGTTCCACCGCGCCATCGCGCAGAGCGCTTACATGATCACGATGCCGGAGTTGCGGAATAGCTCGTACGCTGATTTGCCCGCGGCCGAGCCGCTCGGCATTTGGCTCGGCACGCAACTCGGCGCCAATGATCTGCCTGCGTTGCGATCGATGGACGCTGAAGCAATCACCAACGCTGCCGTCCGCGCGGGCTATTTTCCGCTTGGCACGATCGATGGTCGCACGCTGCGCCGCCAGCTAGTCGATGTCTTTGATCGCGGTGAGCAAGCGCCTGTGCCGATTCTCGCTGGCTTCAACGAAGGCGAGATCCGCACGCTGCGCATGCTGTTGCCGCCGCCGCCCGCCGATGGAGATGCGTACACGAACGAAATCCGCACCCGCTATGGCGACCTCGCTGAGGCGTTTCTCTCGCAATACCCAGCAAGCAATATCGGCGAGAGCATGTTGGCGACGACGCGTGACGCTATGTATGGCTGGACTGCGCAACGGCTTGCGATCAAGCAAACCGCTGTCGGTGCGCCGTCCTATCTCTATTACTTTGACCACGCTTATCCCGCAGCTACCGAACTCGGCCTCCACGCCTTCCACGCTGCTGAGATTCCTTACGTGTTCGGCACAAGAGACCGCACGCCGCCGCGTTGGCCCGCCGCGCCAACAACGGCCGAAGAATCGCAATTCACCGACGCGATGGTGAGCTATTGGGCGAGCTTCGCGCGTGATGGGACGCCACGCGCGGCTGGGCAGGCTGACTGGCGCCCCTATGGCGCTGAGCGCGCCTATTTGGCGTTTGAGGATGCGCCTCGCATGCGCACAAACGTTCTGCCGGGCGCATACGAGTTGCAAGAAGAGGTTGTCTGCCGTCGGCGTGCGCAGGGCGGCATCTCTTGGAACTGGAATGTTGGCGTAATATCTCCGCCGCTCCCTGCCGATAGGCCGGAGTGCTGATGCTCGACGGCGACACACAGACGTTTGCGCTCACACTCGACAAGTTTTTAGAGCACGCCGCAAAGTGGCATCCCTGCGCAGAGGTCGTGACCGCGCGTGAGGGCGGCCGCGTCGATCGCATATCATATGAAACGCTTTTGGAGCGGAGCCGGCGTGTTTCGGCTGTGCTCAGAGAGTCTGGCGTCAAAGCCGGAGACCGTGTCGCCACTTTGGCTTGGAATACACAAGCGCATGTCGAGACTTGGTATGCGGTCATGGGCATGGGCGCAGTCTGCCTCACGCTCAATCCACGCCTGACCGCATCGCAGCTTGCGGCGATGGCGATCAAGGCTGAGGTGCGTGTACTCGTTGTCAGCGCCGATCTCGCGCCCTTAGCCGCGCGGATCGCGGAGCTTGCTCCTGGTGTCGAACGCTTGCTCGTGATCGATGGCGCGGTCGATGAGAAGATCACCGCGCCCGACGTGCGCGAACTGGAGCCACTGCTCAACGCAGCCGACGCCAGCGCTATCGAATGGGGTGGCTTCGCAGAGACGGCGCCGTCCGGCCTATGCTTCACTTCCGGCACCACCGGCGCCCCGAAAGGCGTTACTTACACGCACCGCTCAAGCTATTTGCATACGCTGCGGCTCCTGCAGGCCGACGTGTTGGCGATCACCGCCCGCGATAGCGTGCTTTCAGTCGTGCCGATGTTTCACGCCAACGCCTGGGGTCTGCCGTTTGCCGTGCCAGCGGTTGGCGCGAAGCTCGTCTTGCAGGGGCGCTACAACGACGGCGCGAGCCTAGCTTTTTTGATCAATGCGGAGAGCGTGACGATCGCCGTGGGTATCGCCACGGTGTGGCTTGGGTTGGTGGAGCACGTTGAGGCCACCGGTGTCGCGCTGCCGTCGCTAAAGCGCATCGTCGTGGGTGGCGCGCCGCTGCCTCCTGCACTCATGGATCGCATCGAGCACTGCTTGGGCGTCACCGTCCAAACCAGCTGGGGCATGACTGAGCTTTCGCCATCCGGAACGTTTGCGCCGCCGGACGATCCCGCGCGGTCCGCGGCTGTCTCCGGGCGCCCTGCGATCGGCGTTGATCTGCTGATCACCAACGCCGAAGGCAAAGCTTTGCCAGAGCAGCGCAACGTCGAGGGTCATTTGCGCGTGCGCGGCGCTGCGGTGCTTCAGCGCTATTTTGGCGACGCCGATAGCGCCACTGACGACGGCGGTTGGTTCGCTACTGGCGACCTCGCCAAGATTGATGCGGACGGCAATCTGATTATCACCGGTCGCGCCAAGGATCTGATCAAGTCCGGTGGCGAATGGATCAATCCAGCTGAGATCGAAGCGGTGGTGAACGCGCTACCGGACGTCTCGCTCGCCGCCGTCATCGGCCGCCAGCATCCGAAATGGGGCGAGCGGCCGATTTTGCTGGTGCAGACGCGGGATCAAAGCTTGATCAGCGATGAGGCGCTTTTGGCGCCGTTGCGCGACAGTGTGGCGCCCTGGTGGATTCCGGATGCGATCATACGTATTCCGCAGATGCCGCTGGCGCCGACTGGTAAGATCGACAAGATTCGTTTGAGAGTTGAGTATGGCGGTTAAGCCGGAAGCCAAGATGCGTAAGTCGACCGCCAAGGCAAAGCCCAAGGTGCGTGCTGCGCATGAAGATGCAAAGCCTCGGCGCGGGCCAACGAAGGTTCAGCAGCGCGCCGATAAGATGGAGCAGATTCTTGATGCTGCTGAAGACTTGTTCTCGAAGCATGGCCTGCACGGCGTCACGCTGAAGGATGTGGCGCAGCGCGTCGGCGCGCACCACACCTTGCTGAACTACTACTTCACCGACAAGAAAAAGCTGTTCGACGCCGTCTTCGCGCGGCGCGCCGGCGTCACCATCGCGCTACGGATGCGCGCGCTTGATGAGTATGATGCGGCTTCCAAGGGCAAGCCGACAGTCGAGGGCGCATTGCGCGCGTTCCTCGACACCGACTTGGACCTCTACATTCAGGGCGGCGAGGGCTGGAAGAATTATGGTGCGCTCGGCGCGCAAGCCTCGAACACAGCCGAAGGCGCAGAGCTGATGGATCAACACTTCGATCCCGTCGTGCTGCGTCTCATCGGGCTCCTAAAGAAAGCGCTCCCCAACTGCGCCGACGAAGACATTTTCTGGGGCTATCACTTCGTCACCGGCGCGCTGATGCTCACGCTCGCGCGCACCGGCCGAATCGACCGCCTCTCCGGCGGCAAATGCAAAGCCGACGACTTTAGCGCCGTAAAGGACCGCATGGCGTCCTTCATGGCCGCCGGTTTCCTGGAGATTTGCAGGCCGCGTTCCGAAAACGCCTAGCCCGGTGAGGGGACGTCGACCATCCGATATGGGCGAGCGCGCCGCTCAGAAGGGTGGGGCGCCGTCGGCAAGTTGAAGCGGCTTCGGCGCGTGGCGAGCTCGTTGCGTCGTGGGTGGGTCTGCCGATTTTCGGCGAGCGATTCAGCGTGAAAATCTAGTCGCCGCCCCTGCTAGTCGAAGCCTAGCCGCCATTCGTCGCAAGGCTGGGCAGGGGGCTCGCAGATGGGCTAGGTTCCCGACCGATTTGCAAGCTTCGAAGGATATTCCATGCATATGACGCGTCGCGCCCTTTTGGGCGCCACTGCTGCGGGCGCAGCACTTTCGGTTGCCGGCTGTGGCCAATCGACGGGCAACGCTTCAGCTGAGCTGACGGCGTTTCTCAATCGGCTCTCGACCGAGATCCTGCGCGAAGGCCCAGAGTACGCGACAATGCTCGGCGTCAGCGAAGAGCAGGCGGGCGGGCGTTACATCGATCGCTTGAGCGACCGCTCGCGCGAGGGTTTCATCCGCATTCGCGGCCTCACGCAAACGGCGCTAACCGATCTGCAAGCGATCAACCGCGATCAGCTGACCGGCCAAGACGCCGTGAGCTACGACATCGCGCGCACCTCGCTCGAGAGCCAGATCGCGGCGGCGGGCTTTGAGTTCGGCAATGGCGCAACGTCGCCTTACGTCGTGACGCAGCTGACTGGCTCGTACATCGACATTCCGGATTTCCTCGATAGCCGCCATCCGCTGACCAGCCGCGATCAGACTGATGCCTACCTCACGCGCATGTCGCTGTTCGCGCAGGGCCTCGATCAAGAGTCCGCGATCATCGCAACCGACGCGACCGCCGGGATGATCCCGCCGGACTTCGCCATCGATGGCGCGATCCGTCAGCTGCAATCGTTCGCCGGTTTGCCGCCGGGGCAAAATCCGATGGTAATGTCGCTGCTGCGTCGCTTGCCGGAAGTCACCGAAATTCCGGAAGCTGATCGTGCGGGTCTGGTTTCGCGTGCTGAGACGATTCTGCGCGATGAGATTTTGCCGGCTTATGGCCGTCAGATCGAAGCGCTGCGTGCGGTGCGCGGTCAAGCTTCGCATGACGCAGGCGTTGGCGGGCGTCCGCGCGGTGCGGAAATGTATGAAGTTGCACTGCGCAACTACACGACGACGTCGATGACCGCAGATGAAATCCACAACATTGGCGTGGAGCTTATTGGCCAGCTCAATTCTGAATCCGACGCGATCCTGCGCGCGCAAGGCCTGACGCGCGGCAGCGTTGCGGAGCGTGTGGCTTCGATCCAAAATCGTCCGGGCCAACTCTATCCAAACACCGATGCCGGTCGCACGCAGCTTCTGGCCGACCTCAACACACAAGTGGTGGCGATCCAAGCGCGCATGGGCGAGCAGTTTACCCGCCTCGCGCAGGCGCCGCTTGAGATCAAGCGGGTGCCGCCGACGATCGAAGCCGGTTCGCCGGGTGGTTATTATCAACCGGCCGCACTCGATGGGTCGCGTCCGGGCGCGTACTACATCAATTTGCGCGACACGGCCGAGTGGCCGCGTTTTAAGCTGCCGACGCTTTCGTATCATGAAGGCGTACCGGGCCATCACTGGCAGATCGCGATCCAACAGGAAGCCGGCGAGCTGCCGTTCTTCCGCACCGCGCTTAGCTTCTTCGGCGCGTTTATCGAAGGCTGGGGTCTTTATGCTGAACAGCTGGCCGACGAGATGGGCGTGTACGCTAACGATCCGTGGGGCCGATTGGGCTATCTACAATCGATGACCTTCCGCGCCTCGCGTTTGGTGGTTGATACTGGCCTGCACTCCAAAGGCTGGAGCCGCGAGCAGGCGATCGACTCGATGATGCAAGCCACAGGTGACTCGCGCACGGCGATCACGACTGAGATCGAGCGCTACTCGGTGTGGCCAGGCCAGGCGTGCAGCTACATGGTCGGTCGACAAGCGATAAACCGCATGCGGGACGGCGCGCGTACGACGTTGGGCGATGCCTACGATCAACGCGGCTTCCACGATACGCTGCTAACCAATGGCGCAACGCCGTTGTCAGTGACGGAAACGCTGGTGAACGAGTGGGTGGCGCGCGTTCAGGCGGGCTAAACACTCGAGTATTTGAAGAATGAGCGGCGGCGTGAGCGATCACGCCGCCGTTTTCGTAGCGCCGCCTTCCAGGCGGCAATTGCAGCCCCCGGCATCTCATGCTGATGTTCACCGATGGAGCACAAAGGCTGGCGATCACGAGGATACCTGCCGCACTACGACGCGGCTGAAGTGGTGCAGCACGTTGTCTTCGGACTCGCGGACGCTTTCCCGGATGAATCGTTAGCCCCACAAGAGCCGCGCGCGCGAATTGTTTGGCGCGAACGCGCGTTGGATAGCGGTCTAGGCGCCTGTCTCTTGCGGGGGCAAGCGGCGGAAATTGTGGAAGAAGCCCTGTTGCGGTTCGATGCCGACCGTTACGCCTTGCTCGCTTGGTGCGTGATGCCGAACCATGTCCACGTACTGCTCGCTACGACGCAACTGTGGCCGCTCGGACCGATCGTGCATTCATGGAAGTCTTTCACGGCCAATCAAATTAATCGACTTCATCAGCGGACCGGACGACTCTGGCGTCGCGAGTACTATGACCGGTTCATGCGCGACGATGATCAATTCTCAACGACCAAGGCCTATATCGAGCGCAACCCAGTTTCCGCTGGTCTGATCAATGATGCTTCTGCTTGGCGTTGGTCCTCGGCTTGGGTGGGACGCGCTGGCTAATGCTTCGATGCCGCCTGGAAGGCGGCGGTACGAGGCCGCCCCAAATAGCGCACGCCTTTCGTCCACATCTTCAACGCTTCCCAGTGAATGCCGGCGATGACCATAAACGTCATCAGAGGATTGCCGGCCCAGACGCGCAGGATGTTGGCGTCGGTGAGTTCGCGGCGTTCGCCGGCGAATGATGCGGTCAGGGCTACATCCGCGCCACGTCGTACGGTCATTGCGACCGCCGTGCGCTCGCCCGGCGGGACGATGCGAAACTCGTAGTGCAGGTCCATCTCTAGGAACGGCGAGACGAAGAAGTCTTTGTCGCAGGCTTGCGTGATCGCGCCGTTCTCGCTCGTGCGCGGCGGCAGGACATAGAAGTGCGACTCGCCGAACGTGTTGCCGACTTGATGGACGAGTGCCGCGAGCGTACCGTCGTGGCGGGTGCAAAAATAAACGCTGAGCGGATTGAAAACGTAGTTGAACAAGCGCGGCATCGTGAGCAGCACGATGGCGCCGCCATCCCAGGCAATGCCAGCGTCGCGGAGCTTAGCTTCGATTTGTGGACGCAGCGGCGCATTGGTGCGACCGCCGTGATCGCGGTCAAACACGGAGAGCAAGCCGCTGCGATTGTGCTTCAGCAATTTTAGCTGCTGATCGAGCGCCGGTAGTTCATCGATGTCGATCGCCAGCATGAACACAGAATAGCTGAGCCGGTGCTTGCCGGGGCGATTGTGGGCGACTTGGCCGGTATAGATGGCCGATACGGTCACGCAGCGATGGCTTCCTGTATCGGGGGCGGCAAATGGATGCGGCCGGATTCCTCTTCTACGGTCCACGGACGGCGCACGCCACCGAGTTGCTCGGCGACAGCGAGGCCGGACTGTAAGCCATCTTCGTGGAAACCCGCGCCAAAGTGTGCGCCGCAGAACCAGGTGTTTTGCACGCCTTGCAGAGACCAGATTTCGCGTTGAGCGCGGATCGCGGCAGCGTCGAAGAGCGGGTGATCGTAATTGGTCTCGTAGTGGATTGTGCCGTCGCGCGGCATGGTGCGCGGGTTGAGCGTGAGGAAGAGTTGCTGCTTGCTCTCGATGCCCTGCAACTTGTTCATCCAATAGGACACAACGCAGCCGCCGTCGGGATTATCGCCGACATAATTCCAGCTCGCCCACAAACCTTCTCGGCGCGGCATGAGTGAGGCATCGCTGTGCAATACGGCGCGGTTCTTGGCGTAGCGAAACGCGCCAAGCAAACGTTGCTCGTTTACGCTCGGATCGTTGAGCATCGCGAGCGCCTCGTCGCCGTGTGTTGCGATCACGACATTGTCGTAGCGTTCGCTCTGGCCATTTGCATCGCGCACCCAAACGCCGCCGCCCTCGCGGCGCACCGATACCGCGCCCGCGTTCAGCCGCAAGCGCTCAGCGTAAGGCGCGGTCAGTTTCTCGACATAAGCTTGGCTGCCGCCGACGACCGTGCGCCATTTGGGGCGACCTTTGAGTTTCAGCAGGCCGTGGTTTTCAAAGAAGCGTACGAAGGCGGCGGCTGGGTACTGATGGATATCCGCCATCGACGCCGACCAAATCGCCGCTGCTTGCGGCAGCAAGTGATCGCGCTGAAACGCGTCGCCATATTTATTGCTGTCGAGATAATCGCCGAGCGAGATCAGAGTGTCGCGTGTCGCCAGCAATTCGAGCGGGGCGTTTTTATAGAAGCGCAGCAGGTCCATGGTCATGGACCAGAACCGCGGGCTGAAGAGATTGCGGCCGCCGCACAAGAAGGCCGAAGCGCCGACAGACGAATACTCCGTACGACCGCCATTCAAGGACACGCCGAACGACATGTCGGACGCTCGGGTGGCGACGCCCAGATGCTCGAACAGGGCGATCAAATTGGGGTAGGTGGCGTCGTTAAACACGATGAAGCCAGTATCGACAGGGGTGGGGCCCAGATCGGTTTCGACCATAACTGTATTAGTATGCCCGCCGATGCGGCCATTCTTCTCATACATCGTGACATCGTGGCGCTGACTGAGTAGCCATGCAGCGGACATTCCCGCTATGCCCGAACCGATCACCGCGATGCTCTGCCGCTGCGCCGGTCCGCCTGAAGTAAACGCCATGAAACGATCCCTTGCCAGCGGGGAAGAGCCCGGCTGGCTGTGCGGCAGATACGGCCCGCAATCGCCTATAGTTCACACTGATCCAGGTTCCCCTGACTCGCGTATGACCATCAATGCGTGCGATGGAGCTTTCGACTGGCCCGGCCCGGACGGCGTTTCGTCAACGCCGCGCGAAGGAGGCTGCCCCCTTGCATAGCCCCGCCGATGAACCGGACGAGGCTCTACTCGTACGCGTCGCAGCGGGCGACCGCCGCGCGTTCGCGGCTTTGTTCGCCAAGTACGCGCCGAAGGTCAAAGGCTATTTGATCAAGCTCGGCGCCAACGGTGCGCTGGCTGAGGATCTGGCGCAGGACGCCATGGTGTCGGTCTGGCGGCGGGCAGGTTCGTTCGATCGGACTAAGGCGAAGGGCTCGACCTGGATCTTCGTCATCGCGCGCAACGCCTGGATCGATCGGCTTCGGCGCGAGCGGGTTGAGTTCGCCTACCGCGCCGGCATGGACGATCCGGAGGAAAGCAGCGACGAGGCGCCCGACGAGGCGGCCGTTCGCTTGCAGACCGAAGAGCAAATTGCTGCGGCCCTCGATTTGTTGTCCGAGGACCAGCGCCAAGTGGTACGGCTCTCCTTTTTTGAGGACCGTCCACATTCGGAAATTGCCGAGCGGCTATCGCTGCCGCTTGGTACGGTGAAATCAAGATTGCGACTCGCGCTGATCAAGTTGCGTGCGCATTGGGAGAACGTGCAGTGAACCCGGGTCATCATCCTTCGGCTGATGTTTTGGCTGCTTATGCGGCAGGCACGCTTGAGTCAGGCTTCGGCCTCGTTGTCGGCGCCCACGTCGAGATGTGCGCAACGTGCCGCACGCACGTTCGGGCCTTCGAGGCGGCGTCCGGTGAAGCGCTCGCAGACTTGCCGCAAGCGGCTGTCGGGGAAAATGCGCTGACTCAAGTGATGGCTCGGCTTGAGGCAAAGCCTGAGACGCAACCGATGGCAATCGATGCGCGGCCGCTGCTTGAGCGTCTGCCGTTGAAGCGTCGTAAGTGGATTGCGCCTGGCGTGTGGGTGGCGGCGGTGAAGACTCCGCATGACGCCAATAATCGCGTCTATTTGCTCTCGGTCGCGCCGGGGATGCCGACGGCTCGCCACGAACACTCCGGGGCTGAGTTCTGCACGGTGCTTAAAGGCTCGTTCCGCGATGAGTCCGGCGTCTATGGAGTCGGCGATTTCGCGGCGACCGATGACGATGTGAACCACTTGCCTGTGGTTCAAGGCGACGAGGATTGCATCTGCCTGTTCGCCACTGAAGGCCGCCTGAAGGCCCAAGGCCTGCTGGGGCGGCTAGCGTTCGCTTACGCCAACGTCTGATCGGCGAGATAGCGCTTACGTCGGTTCCCTGACTTGAGGCATAGTCTGCTCCGCCTCAAGCGGTGGAGTAGGCGTATGACATCGGCGAACACAGGCGCGCCCGCGTCCTTACAAGCTGGCCAACGGATAAGCGAAATCGACATGCTGCGCGGGCTGGTCATCGTGTTGATGGCGCTCGACCATGTGCGGGACTATTTCATCACCGGCGGCGGCTTTGCCACCAATCCGCTCGATCCGGAAACGACGACGCCCTGGCTCTACGCGACGCGCTGGGTGACGCATCTTTGCGCGCCGACGTTTGTGTTTCTCTCCGGCGTGTCAGCCTATTTGCAGTTCGCCAAGGGCAAGCCGACGCCGAGCCTCTCGCCATTTTTGTTCACGCGCGGGCTTTGGTTGATCTTTCTCGAGCTCACGCTGCTCAGCTTCGGCTGGTCGTTTGGGTTTCCGTATCTGCTGTTCATGCAGGTGATCTGGGCCATCGGTTGGTCGATGATCGGCTTGGCGGCTTTGGTGTGGTTGCCACGTGTCGCGGTGCTGGCGATCGGGATCGTGATCGTCGCGGGGCACAATCTGCTCGATCCGATCAACGCGCAGCAACTCGGCGCCTGGAGCTTGCTGTGGACGTTCCTGCATGACGGCGGGATCGTTTTTGCGGGCGAACAGCCGATCGGATTGGCGGCATACCCAATTTTGCCGTGGCTCGGCATCGCGGCGCTTGGCTACGGCATGGGCGGTGTGTTCACGCAAGCGCCAGAGCGGCGCAATCGCATGCTGTTTGTGATTGGCCTCGCCATGCTTGCAGCGTTCGTCGTGCTGCGCTGGTTTAACGGCTATGGCGATCCGCCGTTTGCAACTGAACCGGAAGCGGTGGCGCGCGTGTGGCACGAGCAATCCACGCTCGGCGGGCAGATCATGGTGTTTCTGGACGTGCAGAAATATCCGCCGTCGTTGCAGTTCGTGCTGGTGACGCTTGGCGTCGTCTTTACGCTTTGGCCGTTGCTCACGCGTTTGCGAGGGCCGCTGGCGTCGGTGCTGAACACGTTCGGCGCGGTGCCGTTCTTCTTCTATGTGCTGCACATCTATCTGATTCATGTGCTCGCGATGGCGGCGAACGCGGCGCTGGGTCGCGATATCAGTGGCTTCTTCGACTACATGATCAACGGATTTACGCGGCCGGAATTGATTGCCAACACGGGTTTCCCGCTACCGATCGTCTATGTTTGGTGGATCGTTGTTCTCGCGCTGCTGTATCCGCTTTGCCGCTATTGGCAGGGGCTGAAAGCGCGGCGGCGGGATTGGTGGCTCTCGTATCTCTGACATAAAGACGCCGCCCTCGGGGGTAGACCAAGGGCGGCGTCCTCTGCCAGCGGCCTTCTGGGTTAGCCTGCCGGCATCAGCACCGTGTCGATGACGTGGATCAGGCCATTCGACGCGGCGACGTCCGTTGCGGTGACGGTCGAGGTTCCGCCGGCCGCATCGGTCAGTACGACGTTCGTGCCTTGCAGACGCGCCGTCAGCGTGCCGCCTTGCACAGTGGTGAGTGTTGCGCTGCCGTTGCCAGCTTCGATGAGCGCGATCACGTCAGCAGCAGCAACGCGGCCGGACACGACGTGATACGTCAGGATGCCGGTCAGCGTTTCGCGTTGTGCAGGCTGCGTGAGGTTTTCAACCGTGCCGGCCGGCAACTTGCCGAAGGCGGCGTTGGTCGGCGCGAAAACCGTGAACGGGCCGGGGCCGGAGAGCGTTTCTGCAAGGCCTGCAGCCTGCACGGCCGCGACGAGCGTTGAGAAATCTGGGTTAGCGACAGCGGCGTCGACGATCGTGCCGCTCGGTGCCGCAGCTTGTTCCGTTGCAGCTGGTTCAGCATTTTCAGCTGCTGGTTCAGTCGCGCCACCGCAACCGGCCAGAACAACAGAAAGAGCGACAGCAGCCGCGGTCATAGTGAGCTTGCGCATGTAAAATCTCCTCGCGCGTGTTTCGTCACGCTGCGGGATGTACGACTCCACTGCGGAGGCGGATCATGCGTGTGCAGTTACGCCGCACGTGCGCGTTCGATAGAACTTTCGATGTCGTCCGCGAATGGTGCGAGCGTCTGTGGGCGGTAAGTTGTGTTGGCGGCCCAGCGCAATTGTGCAGTTTCGTGAACGTCACTGAATCGTGACAATCCCTTACGCCAACGCGCGCCGACGACATTCATCAGCGACGGCCGCGTGCTTGATTTCAGCGCTGCGTTGATTGGATCAACGTCAGCCAAGCAATTTGAGATCACCGAGCCTGGCTCGCGCGAGAGAGAAAGCCCCGCTTGCTCGGCGCCTTCGAGCACCCACAGCAACGCGCAGTTAGAAAGCCCACGGTTCGGCCCGCCGCCAACGCCGCCATGATCGCCGGGAAACCAAGATTGCAGCACGCGCGGTTGTGCGAACGGCGAATTGAACGCTTCGACGTTGCTCCACAAGGTTGGCTTAAACGGCGCGCGGCGTTCGTCGATCGCAACAGCGTGGCGCGCGTACTCAACGGAGCGCGAGAGTGCGGTGTCGTGAAACTCGTACTGCTTGTTCAAGCCCAGCGAGATTGGCAACAGGCGCGGAATGCCGAGCGCGCCGACAGTGTCCCACACACCGAGATAGCGAATACGTAAATCGACGGGCGGCGCCGTGAACGGCGTTGTCAGGCGTGGCCATGCTATCGCGTGCGCGGTGCGGAAGCGTTCGGTTTGCGGGCTATCGGCGCCGATGGATTTGGAGCGATAGAGATCGATGCCGTCTTGCGCTTTGTCGACATGGGCGCGGCGTAAGATGCCGATTTTACGTAGCAGGCCAGCAAGGCTGCGCACGGTGTATGCGCCGCGCGAGAAGCCGAACAGGTAGAGTTCGTCGCCGGGTTCGTAGTTCAAATTGATGAACAGCCAAGCGTCGAGCAAATTGTCATCGAGATCGCCGCCGGTCATGCCTTGCCAGAGGCTGACGCCGCTCAGCGATGCGCCGACGCCTGCGGAATAATAGACGATCTGTGCATTGCCCTGCGCATCGCGGTTCGCAACCGCGCGGGCCGTCAGCGCCACATTGGTCAGCGTGCCCGCATAGAGGCGCTGCCAGGTGCCGTCGCAACAGATGATGAGGCGCTTCATCGGGCGCTCCTCACGGGTTCAGCAAGAACACGGCTTCATCCGCGAAGTAATTCGCACGCCAGAGCGTCTTGGCGAACGGCGAGCCGGGGCGGCCTTGGGTGAGAGGGACGGCGGTTTCGATATTGAAGCGCATGTCGCGGGCGAGTTCTGCGAAGTCGCGAATGCTGGCGCGGCGCGCGAGATCGCCGTCGGCCCAGCTCCCGGCGCGTTTGGCTACGGTGCAGCCGGTGTTTGCGAGCGTGTAGCGCTGGCGCCAGTATGCGGCGTTGCGCACCGATACGATCACGCGTTCGCCAATGCGCCCGGCTTGGCGCAGCGCCTCGCGTGGGTTCGAGAGCTGAAGCAATGTATGCGAGAGCACGACATACTCAAACGACCCGCTCGGAAACTCCGCCAGATCCGTCTCCGCATCGCCTTGCACAACGGCAAGCCCACGCGCGACGCAGGCGCGTACAGCAACGCGGTTCTTCTCCAACCCCCGCGCCCGTGCCTTGTTTTCGCGCGCCAGCAGCGCGATGAGCGCGCCATCGCCGCAGCCAATATCGAGCACGCGTGCGCCGTCATCGACCATGCGCGCGATCACCGCATGATCGCCACGCGGGCCGCGTCCTTCGAGATCGAGCGGGGCGGCGTGTACCAATTCGAGTTGCGCCGCCATCACACGCCTCCGTTCAGCGAAAGCAGCCGCGAAGACGCTGCGGAATCGATGAAGCCGGTGAGCGCCGCTTCAAATTGCGGCTCGTCACCGAGATAAGCGTCGTGGCCGTTCTCGCTTTCAATCTCGACAAATCCTGCATCCGCGCCGGCTGCGATCAGAGCGCGTGCGACGGCGCGGCTATCGGAGGGCGGAAAGCGCCAGTCGCTCGTGAAAGCGAACACGCAATGACGCGTCGCGCTGCCTTGGAACGCATTGGCCAAGCGCCCGCCGAAATCGCCGGCGAGGTCGAAGCTATCCATGGCGCGCGAGAGGTAGAGATACGAATTGGCGTCGAAGCGTTCGATGAAGCTTGAGGTCGCTCCAGTGCTGTAATCGCTGTTGAAGGCAAAGCGCTCGCGTTGGTTTGCGGCGCCGAGGCGTTCGCGCACAGCGGCTTCAGAGAGGCTCGCAACTTGCGTCGCCACGCGCGCGACGGCGAGGCCCTTCGTTGGCCGAACGCCATGCGCGTAATAACCACCGCCGCGCCAATCGGGATCGGCCATCACGGCTTGGCGGCCGAGTTCGGAGAGCGCGATGTTCTGCGCCGACTGGCGCGCTGCTGCGGCGATCGTCACACAAGCAAAGACGCGCTTTGGATATGCGCTTGCCCAATTGAGCGCCTGCATGCCGCCCATGCCTGCGCCGATGACCAGAAAAAGACTCTCGATCCCGAGCGCTTCGACAAGCATAGATTGCGCGCGCACCATGTCTGAGATGGTGACCGGCGGAAACCGTAAGCCGTAGGGTTGACCATCGCGCGCTGCGGTCGCGGGGCCGGTCGATCCCATCGAGCCGCCGAGCACGTTGGCGCAGATCACGAAGAAGCGGTTGGTGTCGATCGGGCGTCCGGGCCCGACAATGCGCGGCCACCAAGCGGGACGACCGGTCACCGGATTTGGACTGGCGACGAACTGGTCAGTTGTCAGCGCGTGGCAGACCAGCACCGCATTGGTGCGATCGGCGTTGAGCGCGCCGTAGGTTTCGAAGGCAATCGTCAACGGCGCGAGCATTTCGCCATTGGCCAATTGCAGCGGCGCCGAGGCGTCGAAGGCGAGGGTGCGAACGCCCCCCGCCGCTTGAACTTTCGCGGCAGCGTGAATCATGTGCGTGAGACTATAGGGTCCGCCTGAGTCTGGGCGCCCCTCCCGCATGTCTGTTGGCGCGAAAGGCTGTTGTTCATGACATCTGCCGCGCGCAGCCGTTGGCGGCTGTGAAGAAAGTCCCTAAGCTTGTCCGCATATGACTGAAGTGGCCCCCCCCACCGATCCGATCGAAGCGATCCGCAACGAAATCGACGCTGTCGATAAATCCTTGCTGTCGCTGTTTGCGCAGCGCTTGCAGCTGGCTGAAACGATCGCAGGCAAGAAGGGCGACACCGGGCTGCCAATTCGATCCGGACGCGAAGTGGCCCTTCTGCGCCGCCTGATTGCCGAGGCGCCAGCGCCCTTGGAGAAGGAATTGGTGGTCGAGCTGTGGCGCGCTTTGATCGGCGCCAGCCTCCGCAAGCAGAAGATTATCGATGTGGTTGTCGGCGGCGGCCGCAGCGATCCGACGCGGCTTTACGATATTGCGCGCCGTCATTTCGGCGCCAGAACGCGCATTGGCCATGTTGGCGAGCCGCAGGCGGCTTTGCAGAAGGTCGCGGAAAATCCGCAGACCATGGTGGCGGTGACGCCGTGGCCAGCGGCGCCCGGCGTCGGCGCCTGGTGGCCCGCGCTATCGGAGCGCCGGTTTCACGATCTGCATTTGATCGCCGGTCTGCCTCTGATCGGGGCCGGAACGGACGACCCGGAGGCCTGTGTGTTCGCTGCCGGGCAAACTGATCCTGCAGGTCGCGACTTCACGCTGATCTTGGCCTTCGACCAACACCACAAAGCTCAGCGCGCGCTGGGCGAGGCGGGGCTTGTCGGCAAGGAAGTGGCGCGCTCGGAGCCGCGCGTGCTGCTGCGGGTCGAGGGCTTCGTCGCCATCAATGACCAGCGCGCTGCGGCGCTCAACATTTACGGACTGGAATCGGCGCGCGTGCTCGGCTCTTACGCGCGCATCTGATGGTGGTCGTGTTCGAGCACATCGCCATTATCGGCATCGGCCTGATCGGGTCCTCGATCGCGCATGCAGCACGCGAAAGCGGCGCGGCGCGCTCGGTTGCGCTTTACGACGCAGACGCCAGCGTGCGGCAGCGCGCGCGCGATCTTGGCTTGGGCGAAGTGTTCAATGACGCAGCGGAGGCGGTGAAGAAGGCCGATCTGGTTGTGCTGTGCGTGCCGGTCGGCGCGATGGCTGCGGCGGTCGAGGCGTGTAAGCCGGGGCTGAAGATCGGCGCGATCGTAACCGATGTTGGTTCAGTCAAGCAGGCGGTGGTCGATGGTCTCGCCGCGCTTTTGCCGACTTACGTGTATTTCGTACCGGGCCATCCGATCGCAGGTACCGAGCGCTCCGGCCCGGATGCAGGCTTTGCATCGCTGTTTCACAATCGCTGGCACATCCTCACACCCGTGCCGGGCGACGAGCGCGAAGCGTACGAGGCGGCCGTTTCACAAGTCGAAGAGTTTTGGCGCGGGTTAGGAGCGAATGTCGAACGCATGGCGCCGGATCGTCATGACGTCGTGCTCGCGGTGACCAGCCACTTGCCGCACTTGATCGCGTTCAACATCGTCGCGATGGCAGAGGATTTGGAGAGCGTCACTGAAAGCGAAGTGGTGAAGTTCTCAGCCTCCGGCTTTCGCGACTTCACCCGCATCGCCGCGTCTGATCCGACCATGTGGCGCGATGTGTTCTTGAACAATCGCGAGGCGGTGCTCGAAGTGCTGGGCCGTTTTTCGGAAGATCTCGCGGCTTTGCAACGGGCGATCCGCTGGAGCGATGGCGACACGCTCTACGCATTGTTCGACCGCGCCCGCCGCATGCGCCGTGAAGTCATCGATGCGGGACAAGATACGGACGCGCCGAACTGGGGGCGGGAGAATTAATAAACCGGCGGCAGCGTCCGCACTGGCAAGCCTTCGATGCGCAGCACGCCGTCATTGCCTGAAATGTCGAGCGTGATTTCATCGCCGCTGACGACGTAGCCGGCAGCTAGCAATTGCAGTGCGCGGCGGGCGCTATCGTCGATGTTGGGGCCATCGGCGATGGCGTTTATGACTGGCGCGGGGCGCGTGACCGGCAGCACAAGGCGGCCTTCGAGGCGCCGCTGTTCATCCAAGCCGCCGTCGCCTGCGCCTGTGGTTTCGATAGGTCCCCAATTCAGAAGCAGTGCTTCGAAGCGAAGTTGCCCGTTCGCGTCACTCCACGCACCGAGTGGGTCGCCGGGCTGCGCGCGCAGAAGGGCTGCGCCTTCGCTGACGACGATCGCCGCGCGCAAGACCGGGACGTCGAGCCCGAACGTCTCGAAGCCGCGCACCGGGCGCGGAAGCGTCAGCGTCTGTGCTTCGAAGGCGAGCTGATACTCGCCGGCTTGGCGCGTATCGGGACGTACATTGGTGACGATCCTGGTCGCGCGCAGCACGCCGTCTTCGGCCGGGTCGTCGAGCACGAGATTGTTTGCTTCAATACCGGCGACGGCCAGCCGCCCACGATCCATACGGAGGCTCGCAATCAAAGCATCGGCGCTGATGTTTGTGACTTTGCCTTCGCCATGCGCAACTTCGATAGGCGCTTCGGCTTGGACGATGATGTGCTGTGGGTTGAGCAGTTGAATGTGCAGATCGGCGCGGTTGGTAGCGACGCCCCAGCCGCCGTTCGCAGGGCGATAGTTCACGCCCCGTAGTTCGAGGCGCATGAGCACCGGAAAGCCGTGACGCACGATGTGATCAATGGATGCGGTTGAACCCGCGGCGCTTTGCTCGAAAGCCCAGGCGTGTATGCGCCGCTCAGCTTCGTTTGCGACAAAGTTCCAGTAAAAAACCCATCCCAACGCTGCGAGGATGAACAGCGTCCAGGGAACGACGAGCCAAAGTGTGCGAGCTTTCATGGCGCTACGGTGCGACGCTTGTCGGCTGGCAGCAAGGCCTGGCTTTGAGTTTCAAGAACGCGCTCAAGTTCCCGCATGAACTCTTCACGCGGCAGGCCCGCCCGGATCGGCGGAAGCACTTTGAACGTCACATGACCCGGCGAGCGCATGATGCCTTTGGGCTTCCAGATCAGACCTGTGTTCAGCGCAACCGGCGTCACCGGCAAGTTCAGGTCTTTGTACATCGCGGCGATGCCGGGTTTGTAGTCCGGCGCAGCGTCGATCTCCTGGCGCGTGCCTTCGGGAAAGATCAGCACCTGGCCGCCGCGCGCGACCGCCTCGCGTGCGCCGCGCACCAGACTCTTCAACGCTTTGGCATGGCCGCTGCGATCTACGCCTATCTGGTTCTTCTTCAAATACGCGCCCATCACCGGCGTGTCGCCGAGTTCTTTTTTGAACACATAGACGGGGCGCGGCAGGAACAAGGCCGGCACGATCGTGTCGAGCATGGATTGGTGCTTCATCGCGATGAGCGCGCCGCCTTGCGGCACATGCTCAAGGCCTTCGAAACTCACGCGTGCCCCGATGATCCAGCGCAATCCCCAGAGTGTCGCACGGCCCCACGAACGCAGCGCCGTCCAGACGTAGCGATCGTCCATCAGCACGAACGGCCATAGGCTCAAGCCCACCACCGCCATCGAAGCGTAAAGCCAGATGACGAACAGTATCGATCGAATGAGTCTCATACCGGCGCGGCGCTCTCGTCTTCGGATTTGCCGAGGCTCAATACCGCTTCACGTCCGCGGATGACGAGATATTTCACGTATTCGCCGCCAATCCGGCTCGCGGCGGCAAGGTCGCTGCGCCAAAGCACTGGATCGGTCCAGCGCGTGCGGACTGGGTAGGGAATGATCTCGACTTCCGGCAGCGCCAGCGAGAGTTCGGCGTGCGAGCGCGGCATGTGATAATCGTCGGTGACCAAGATCAGCCGCGTGTAATTGCGCTCGCGCGCCCAGGCTGCGGTTTCGGCGGCGTTGCCGAGCGTATCCTCCGCGCCGCGTCCGAGATCGATGCAGCATTCCGCCAGCTGCGGATCGACGTTGAGCGCGGCGTCGAGCAATTCTTCGTCTGTGACGATTCGGTTGACGCCTGAGATCAACAGCCGCGCGCCTTTGCGTTCTTCAAGCAAGCGCACGCCGGTCGAGAGCCGCTCCAGCGAGCCGCCGGTTAGTGCGACAATTGCATCGGCGCGCTCCGGTTCTTCCGCCGGAATGCGGACGTTCTCAGCGAAGTTCCAGAAGCCAACCACAAAAGCGATCGCGCCGATCAAAATCGCCCAAGTGATCAGCGAGCGCATCAGCCGAGCCTTGCCGCTTGCGCGTGAAAGTAGCCCGCAGCGGCGCGCGCGCCTGCGCCTGCTGCGATAGCTGAGATCAGCGGCGCGGCTGCAATCGGGATCAGATCAACCGGTAGAATCATGTCGGGCAAAGCATCCAGGCTGACGCCCGGAATGACCAGCACGAGCACGATTAAAGCGGCGACACCTGCAAGCGCACCGCCGATGAGGCCCGCATACAATCCCATCACCGCTGCTTCGTCGGCAACACGGCCAGCCGCTTGGCTTTGTGTCGCGCCTAGATCGCACATCACCGTCACCATCTCACGCCGCCGCGCTGCGAGGCCGCGCGCCGCGAGTGAGACGATGATCGCCATGATCAGCGCAAACGCGATCGACCCCCAAAATGCAGCGTTGCGCACCCGCGTCGCCAACCCTGCACCCGCGCCATCGTTCGGCGCGTCGATGACTTCCGCCGTGACGCCGCCCTGTGCGAGGGCCGCGACGAGATCGCCTGTGACATCCACTTGTGGCCCAGCAGGCGCCAACTCCACCTCGATCAGTCGTAGGTCGGGCATGTCCTCGGCCCGCACCTCGCCGCCGAGTAGGGCGGCGGCCCGGCCAGCGGTCATGGGCGCAGCCGAGATCACTTGCTGGGCTTGTGAAAGCGCCAGTTGAGCGGCGGTCATGCCTGAGGCATCTTCCGGGGCAAGGACCCGAACGATGGCGTAGTTCGAGCGCGCAGTTTCATAATCGGCCGCGATCCGATCCACGCCACGCGCGGCGAGCCCCGCCGCGACAGCGGCGAAGGCGGCAAACGCCAAGGTCCAGAAGAGGGCGCGCTCGACGCCGGTCAGCGCATTCTTCATTCGAAGACCTCCGCCTCTTCCGGGGCGGTCTGCGCGATCAGCGTGAGCCTGCCGCGCTCCATGCGCCAATGCGAGAGCGGCGCACAGGTGGCCAAGGACTCGTCTTGGCTGGCGATGACAACGCCAGCGCCGACGCGGCGCATCTCAGCCAACAAGCGCACGATACGGCGTCCATCGGCTGGCGACATGCCAGCCGTCGGATCGTCCGCGAGAATGAGGGCGGGCTTGGACGCCAGCGCGCGTGCAATGGCGGCGCGGTGGCGTTCGGCGCCGGACAATTTCTCAACCGTTAGGTCAGCTGCGTCAGTCAAACCGACGAATTCCACAAGTTCTCGCACATCGTCATCGTAATCGCGCGGCTTCAGACCCGCCAAACGCAACGGCATGGCGATGTTGTCGAACGCCGTCCATGTCTCGATGAAGGTAGGGTTTTCAGCGACATAGCCGATGCGCTTCTTCAAGTTCGCGCGGCTGCGCGCGCTGGCGCGGGCGATGTCAGCGCCCAGGATTACACATCGTCCAGAACGGGGTTGCAGCGCTAGCCGTAGCAAGTGCGTGAACGTAGTCTTACCGGCAGCGGCGGGACCAGTGATGAGCGCGACTTCTCCGGCGCGCGCTTCAAAATCGATCCCAAAGAGAACGGTGGCGGTCTTATAACCGGCATCGACGCCAGAAAGGCGCGCGAGAATCCCGCGCTCTAGGAGGTCTTGTTCGGGGGTGGTTACGCGCGCCATGACTGGACAAGCCGAATAGAATCAATGCACCGGATGGTACTGGGCTAATGGGCGTATCGTTAACATGATCCTGACCTGCACGTCTTGCTCGACAAGATACTACGCAGATGACGCCGCGATCGGCGCCACCGGCCGGACCGTTCGCTGTGCCGCATGCGGGTTCTCCTGGTTTGCCGAGCCGCAACTTGAGCTGCGCACCCAAGCCGTTGCCGCCCCTGCGGAAACCCGTGCCGACGCCCCCGCAAACGAACCTCTGACACGTGAACGTGTCGAAAGATTGCGCCGCGCGGCCGAGCAACCCGGCCCGGCTCCGTCGGCGGCCGCCAAGTTTCGCGCCCAGCAGGCTGAGCGTATGCGCCGTGAGCGCACCCGCGCCGCTATCGTCGTTTGGGGCGCCACCGGCGCAGCGCTGGCCGCTTCGGCGACCGGCATGGTCGCCTTCCGTCAGGACGTCGCTGAATTGTGGCCGCGTTCGGCCAGTGCTTTCGCCGCGCTTGGCTTGGACGTGAACGTTTATGGCCTCGAGTTCTACGACCTCCAGGTCGAGCGTGATTTCGACGGCGCCACGCCGATCCTTCTGGTCAGCGGCGAAGTCCGCAACATTGGCCGTGACGACAAGCTCGTCCCGCCGGTGCGCATCTCGCTGCGCGACACGGCGTCGGCTGAGATTTTCGAACTCGTGAATGTGATCACCGATCAACCGGTTGCAGCTGGCGCGTCGATCCCATTCCAGATCCGCGTCGAAAACCCGCCTGCAGACGCCATCGATCTTGAAGCGACGTTCGCGAACTTCTCGGAAGCGCAATTCGCCGGTGGCCCGGCGCGCGTGTCGCCGGAAGCGCCTGTGGTCGCGCCAGAACAAGACGCGCTGACGCTCGACCAGCCGATTGGCGATGAGCTCGTGCTCGACGATCCGATTACGTCGAGCGAAGTTGGCCCAGTCGAAGGCCTCGCACTGCGCTTCTCGCAAAGCTAAAGCGCATTGCGCGTTCTTCTGAGCGCCGAAGACATAGCCCTCCGCGTCGATAAGATGGCGGAGAGCTTTGCGCATCAAATGGATGACGGTTGGACGGTGGTCGCGCTGCTGCAAGGCGCGATCCCGTTCGCCGCTGATCTGATGCGCGCTTTGGAGAAGCGCGGCGTTCATCCGATTTACGATTCACTTTGGCTCGAAAGCTATCGCGACGCACGCGAGAGCAGCGGGAAAGTCATGGTCCGCGCTGATATCTCTCGGCCCATTGAAGGCCGGCCCGCACTGATCGTAGATGACGTCTTCGATAGCGGCCGCACCATCGCTTACGCCCGCGCGCACCTGATGGCCAAAGGCGCAACGACCACGCTGGCCTGCGCCTTCGTGCGCAAGCCGCAAGCCATGGGTGAAGCGATCGACGCCATCGGCTGGGATGCGCCCGGCGATTTTCTCGTCGGCTACGGCATGGACGACAAAGGGCGCTATCGCGGCTTGCCGTACATTGCGGCGATTGATCCCTGATCAGCCCCGGCGCGCGAAATCCATCAGCAGCGAGCCGTCGGCGCCGTCGGTGATGCGTAGTTGAAGCGCTGACGCGCTTGCGGTGAAGTCAGCGTCGACATCGCCAATGCGGCCACAAGTGAATGAAACGCGCGGCGACGGCGTGTCGGTGAAGCGCGCGGTCCAGCGATCGACTTCGCCACTCTCCGGCGCGCCTGCCCACTGAAACACGACGCCTTCGGCGCCCTCGGTCACTTCGAGCGCAACGGAGCGCACACCCTGCCAGCCTGTCGCCTGACCAATGCGCACAGCGCGCGTGAGATCATAAACGCCAGGCGTGATCGGCCCGCCCGGCAAATCGCTTGCCGCCGCGGCGACAGCCTGCGCTTCCTCAATGCGGACCATGCGCTGGCTATCCGGCGTGACTGCGTTGCACGCCTGAACTTGCGGCGCCGGATCGGAAGAGGGCGCTTCCGCATCACGCTGAGCCGGTGGCGTACACGCGACGAGCAAAGCAGCGAGTGCGGCTGAGATGAGCAATTGGCGCATTTTTGTTCCCCGAATTTGCCCGCCCGGTCTTGAGTGTGGGGCGTCGACGCCGGAATGCAAGCCGATCGTTTCGTTCGCGGCGCATGACGGTGTGATGAAGTTTTGGGCGCCGGATGGGTCGCGCGCGGCGCGTTAAGGTCTGGGTAACGCGGAGCGCGCTCTCCTGTCTCTAGGGGCTTGATTCGAGCGCTCGGCTTAGAGGCGCCCAAGGCGAAGAGACGGTTTTCTGGCCCGTGTGGCCGCCGCTTGAGCGGAGGGGAGCTCAATGGATCTCTATCTCGACGACGAAGTGGAAACAGTCGCCGACCCACTGGAAACGGTGGAGTCCATTCTTGAGTCCGACGATCGCTTCCGCAGTGAGCGGGCCGAAGACGGCGACGTCCATTTTAGTTTCAAATGCGCGAGCGGCGAAGCGGTCGGCTACTTCGCTTATCGCGACGAACTGCCGGCGTTATTGTTCACGCTTGGCTTCGATATTCAGGCGCCGGCGTCGCGTCGTGATCAGGTGGTGAAGCTGGCCGGCTTGATCAATGAAAATCTCTGGCTCGGCCATTTCGATGTCTGGTCCGACGACGGCACCATCATCTTCCGTCACGCCATGCCGATGATCGGCCGCGACGACATCTCTGTCGGCGAAGTGCAAGCCATGCTTGCGGCGGGCATGGATGCAGCCGAACGCTTTCAGCCGGCGTTCCATTTCGTCATTATGGGCGGCATGGACGCGAAGGGTGCGGCAGAGGCCGCCATGTTTGAGACCTGCGGAGAAGCGTGAGCGGACGCGATGCCCCATCGATTGCACTTGTCGGCGCGGGCGCTCTAGGCGGCGCTCTCGTCCGCGGCTGGATTGGGGCTGTGCGCAAAGGCGGCGGGCTGACGCTTACGGTGGTCGAACCCAATTTCGATCCAGATTTGGCGGCGGAGCTGGAAACAGTCGGCGCCATACTCAATCCGCCTGATCCAGGGCCGGTTGATGTGTTGGTGATGGCTGTGAAGCCGCAGACTTTTGCGCAAGCTGCTGAAGCTGCGCTCGGGTTCGTTGGCCCAGATACGTGCGTGCTTTCGGTAATGGCGGGCATTCCGATGGAGGCGCTGTCGTCAGCGCTCGGCGCGCAACGTGTGGTGCGCAGTATGCCCAACACGCCGGCGCGTATCGGGCAGGGCGTTACCGCTTATGTCGCCTCCGCTGCGTGCAGCGCCGAAGATCGCGCGCTGATCGAGCAATTGCTGGCGCCGCTCGGCACGGTCGAGCCGATTGGCGCTGAGCGCTTGATGGATGTGGTCACCGCCGTCAGCGGTTCGGGGCCGGCTTATGTGTTTTTGCTCGCTGAAGTGCTCGCGGCGGCGGCTGAGCAAGAGGGCTTGGACAAAGATACTGCCATGCGCCTCGCCAGCCGCACGGTCGCGGGCGCAGGCGCGCTGATGCTTGAGACGGGTGAGACGCCGGGGGCGTTGCGCAAGCAGGTGACGTCGCCGGGCGGAACCACAGAAGCGGCGCTCGACATCCTGGCTTCCGCTGACGGGCTGGGGCCGCTCTTGCGGCGCGCGGTTTCGGCTGCGGCCCAGCGCTCGCGCGACCTTGGCAAAGGCTAAGGGCGCTTGACGCTGAAGCGTGCTGGCGCTTGATCAGCACCCATGAGCACCACTCTAGACTCTTCCGTTCGCCGCGATCTTGCCCGCGCAGCGCTGACCCTCGCTGCCGCCACACCTTGGCGCGAGGTGACGCTGTTGAAGTTGGCGGATACCGCCGCCCGACCGATCTCGGATTTCTATGGCGCGTCGTTGGGGGAGGCCGTCGATTGCGCTGAGGAGGCGTTCGACCGCGCCATCGGCGACAATCTAGAAGCGCTCGATCCTGGCCAAAGCGTGCGCGACCGCCTGTTCGAACTCATCATGCGCCGCTTTGAGGCAATGGAGCCACACCGCGCCGCCGTGCTGGCGATGGAGGCTGGGCAGGACCGCGATCCGACTTTGATGGCGGCGGCGCATCAGCGTCATGTCCGCTGCGCCCGCTGGGTGCTGGCGCTTTCCGGATTAGAAGCTGACGGCATGACCGGCCAGGCGCGCGCGCAAGGTTTGGGCGTCATCATCGGCCAGGCGCGGATGGCGTGGCGCAGCGACGATGCCGGCGACTTCAACAAGACGATGGCCTCGCTCGATAAGAACCTCCGCCGTGCCGAAGAGATGTTCGGCCGCTGGGCTGGGTTTGAGGCGAAGCCGAAAGCCGACGAGACGAGCAGCGCGCCGTGACTAAACTGCACGCGGTGCGTGGTGAAGGCGCCACGGAGACGGCGCCGGTTGCCGCCGATCGTATCGTTGAAGGCGCGCCGGTGGCGACGACGCGGCTGGATTATGAGCGCGATGGCAAAACTTATGCAGGCGAGTGGTCGGCCGGCGTTGGCGCTTGGCGCGTTGCGTACGAAGAGTTCGAGTTTTGCCACATGCTCGAAGGCGCGTGCGAGCTTGTGCCCGACGATGCCGCGCCGCAACGCTACGCAGCCGGCGACAGTTTTGTGATTGAGCCCGGTTTTAAAGGCGTTTGGCGTGTTCTCGTGCCGATGAAGAAGCGCTTCTTCATGCGCTACGACTAACTGCAATTCGTCTGCGCAAAGCTGTTGCTGTTAACCCCTTGATCAGTGCTTGTTTACGTTTCAAGCGCAAGTATCAACGCGCATTAGCCAAGAGGCGCGCGTCATGTTCGGATATGCTCTGAGCGAGATGAGACAACACACGGCGGACGTTGGCGACAAGCTCTTCCGATTTTTCGTCGGCGCTGCTTTCGTTGTGCTGGCGGCGGCGTCGATCCAGTACGAAGAGCAGATCGCTCCGGGCGTGGAGCGCGTCTCCGACGCCTGGTCGATGGCGACGACTGATTTCAGCCGCCGCCTCAACCTTTAGACTTGTTTGTTTGGCGCGCGTCTTAACGGAAAACCGCTGCGCACTTTTCCTGACGCGCTCTAGCCCTCGCGCTTCATCCGCTCACGCCGCGCCTTCTCGGCGGCGGTCGTCTCGACCAATTGATAATCGCCGGACTGCACTGTCCCGGCGCGCTCGTAGCGCGCGAGGATGACGCCGGTGCTGGTGACATCGTGCGTGGTCAGCTTGAACGTCGCAGCCTGAGCGTTGTCACCGATCAGGCGTTTGCCGCGGCCCAGAACGATCGGGAATGTGAAGGTGCGGATTTCATCGACGAGACCGTTGGCGAGCAGCGTTTGGATGAGGTCGGCGCTGCCTTGGGTGACGAGGGCGGGGCCGTCTTGCTGCTTGAGCTTTGCCACGTCCGCCGCCGCATCGCGCAGCACTACGGTGCCTTTCCAGCTGGTATCGACATCGCCGGAGCGGGTGGTGACGTATTTGGTGATCGCGTTGAATTTGCGCGCGATCTCGTTATCGCCGGGATTTTCAGCGTTCTCGGCGTAAGGCCAATGAGCGGCGAAGATTTCGTAGGTTTTGCGGCCGAGTAGGAGGTCGAATGGCTGACCGAAGAGAGCGTCGATCTCCTCGCCAAGCTTTTCGTCCATGTGCGGCACGACCCAGCCACCGTGCGTAAAGCCACGCGTGGGGTCTTCATCGGGTCCACCGGGGCCTTGGATGACCCCGTCCATAGACTGAAACGCCGCGACAATGACTTTGCGCATGACCTTCTCCTTCTTGCCCCGAGGACGAAGCGCGCCGCTCGATCCCGACATGCCTTGGCGATTTTCTTAACCGATGCACGCCAAGCGTGGGCGTATGGCGCAGCATTATGACCTGATCGTCATCGGTTCGGGACCCGCAGGCAGGCGCGCTGCGGTGCAGGCGGCGAAGTTGCGCAAGAGCGTTCTCGTTGTCGAGAAGGGCCGGCGCGTTGGCGGCGTCTGTGTCCACACCGGAACGATCCCGTCGAAAACATTGCGCGAGACGGTGCTCAATCTGTCTGGCTGGCGCGAGCGCGGTTTTTATGGCCGGGCGCACCGCAACAAAGAAAACATCACAGCCGAGGATCTGCGCCGGCGGCTTCACATCACGCTCGACCACGAAGTTGAAGTGCTCGAACACCAGTTCGCCCGCAACAAGGTGATATGGACGGCAGGCGCCGCGCGCTTCCTCGGACCGAACGTCGTCGAAGTGACCGGCGAGACCGGCGAGGTGCGCCACTATCATGGCGACCGGATCATTCTCGCAGTTGGCACCCACCCTTATCGGCCCGCGCATATCCCGTTCGACGGCGACAGCATCGTCGATGCGGACGAGATTTTGGAGCTGAAGCGGCTGCCGCGCTCGTTGGTGGTCATTGGCGCAAGCGTGATTGGCATTGAGTACGCGACGATCTTTTCGGCTCTGGATGTGAAGGTCACGGTGATAGAGCCGGGCGATAGTCTGCTTGGCTTTGTCGATCGCGAACTGGTCGACGAGTTCATTCACGACCTGCGCGATCGTGGCGTGAGCCTGCGTTTTCAGAGCAAGGCGGTGAGCGTCGAGAAGCTGGCGGAAGATCGCTGCGTGGTGCGTTTGGAAGATCAGCGTGAAGTCGTGGCGGAGATGGTGCTGTTTGCAGCCGGCCGCGTCGGCGCGACCGGCTCGCTCAATCTGGGTGCTGCCGGGCTTGTAGCCGACGAGCGCGGGCGGCTTGCGGTCGACAAGACGAGCTTCCGCACGAATGCGCCGCACATCTATGCCGTTGGCGATGTCATCGGTTTTCCAAGCCTAGCCTCCACGTCGATGGAGCAGGGCCGGATCGCAGCGTGCCACGCGTTTGGCGAACTCGCGCACGCACCGCCGGAGTTCTTTCCGTACGGCATTTACTCGGTGCCGGAGATATCGACGATCGGAATGACCGAAGAAGAGGTGCGCGCAAAGCGCATTCCGTACGAGACAGGCATCGCGCGCTTCAGAGAGACCTCGCGCGGCCACATCATGGGCCTGAGCACGGGCTTTATGAAAATGATCTTCGCGCTCGACACGCGCCGCCTGCTTGGCGTGCACATCGTCGGCGAAGGCGCAACCGAGCTCATCCACATCGGCCAAGCCGTGCTCAATCTTGGCGGTGGCTTGGACTATTTCGTCGAGAACACATTCAACTATCCGACGCTAGCGGAGGCCTACAAGATCGCAGCACTCGATGCGTACAATCGCATGCCGGTGCGTGAGCGGCCGTCGGTGCATGATTTGCAGGATTTGGCGCAAGGCGCAGCGCAGAAGATCGCGCGCGCTTAACCTCCTCCTCGATGGAGGAGGTGGCCGCGTAGCGGTCGGAGGAGGTGCGTGCGTCGCCGGTGAAAATGGAGCCTCGAGAGGCTCACCCGCAAGAACCGAGCAACTCACCTCCTCAGTCATCGCTGTGCGATGACAGCTCCTCCATCGAGGAGGAGCCGACGCTTAAGCTGGCTTCCGACGCGGACGACGGGCGCGGGCTGGCGAAAGCTCTTCCGTGAGTGTCTCGATCTTCGGTGGCTTGATCGGCTTCAACATTGCTTTCGCGGCGTTCTCGATCGCTTGCTCCCAACGCTCGGAGTGGCGCACGGGAATGCCGAACTTTTTACCCATGGCCAGGAAGATCATTTCCGGCACGTCGATCGCGCACGCGCGCTCCAAGCCTTGGAAGCCCGGTGCTGAGTTGGCTTCGCAGATACGGTAGCCGTCTTTGTCGAACAGAATGTCAATGCCAGCGATCTCAAGATGGAGTTCGCGCGCGACGCTGACGGCGAGGTCGGCCATGGCTTTCGTCAGCTTGAACGGCCGGCCGCTGCCGCCGAGTGAGATGTTGGACTTGAAGCCGCCGTCTGTCGCCTGACGCTCCATCGCGGCAACCGCGCGGCCGTCGATCACGAGGACACGCACGTCGCGGCCGTGGCTAGCTTTGATGTATTGCTGGAAGAGGAAATCCGTGTTGGAGGTGGCGCCGTCCAGCAGGTTGGCGAGATCGTCGAACTGGCTGCGGTTTTCGCACAGCACTACGCCGGCGCCGCGCGTGCCGCGCAGCTTCTTCACTACCACGGGGAATCCCAGCTCGCGCTCGACCAGATCGACATCGATCGGAAACTTGCCGAGAATGGTCTTCGGGATCGGCAGCTTGGCGCCAGCCAGGACCTGCAGCGTGTGCAGTTTGTCGGCGACAGATTCCACCGCCGCCGGATTGTTGGCGATCGCCACACCTTGGCGCTCGAAGTGGCGGAGCACAGCGAGCGTGAAATAGCTCGTCTCACTGCCGCAGCGCGGAATGATGAGATCGGGCTTCTTCAGTTCGCGGCCTTGATAGATTGCAGACCAATTGTGCGCGGAGTCCACGACGAGATCGAACGCGCTTGGCTTCAAAATGTGGAGTTCGATATCTAGTGCTTTAGCAGCCTCGACAAAGCGCATGATTTCGGGCGCCTCGGGCACGCCGGGCGCAACATCTCTGTTGAAGAAGAGCCAGCACCGCATCTGAAACTCCCGCCGGGCATTCGGGCGATAACGCGTGGATGTCAATCATGGTTCCCGCGCGTGCCGAAAGTGAGGCGGGCCGAGCTTCGCGTGATTACGGCGAGGGGTAGCAAGCCCACGCTTAGCCCGGCCCGTGCGCGCCATGCGCGCAACCGATTAGCGCGCCGGTCGTGACGTATCCATGACAGTGACGCGCTCAACCACCCGGTCGTGCGGCCAATAATCGAGCACGCCGTAATGCTGCGTAGCGCGATTGTCCCAGAAGGCGATGGCGTTTTCGCTCCAGCGGAAGCGCATCTGGTACTCAGGCGCTTTTACGCGATCGAGGAGATACGCGAGCAGATCTTTCGCCTCATCGTCCGGAAGCCCAAGAATGCGAGCCGTGAAGACGTGATTGACGAAGAGATGTTTGTCGCCCGTTTCAGGATGGCGTCTAACGACCGGATGCGTGACCAGCGGGAAGTCCTTGCGGAGTTGCGCCGCCTTCTCTGGTGAAACGCGATAGCCATAAGAGCGGATAATGTCGTGCTCGGCGTCGAGCGTGTCGATCTTGGCTTTCACGTCCGGCGGCAGGTCGGAATAGATCGCCGCGGTGTCTGCGAAGATGGTGTCGCCGCCATATTGCGGCATGGTCCTCATGCGCAAAATGCCACCCATTGAAGGTATTTCGCGAAAGGTCACGTCGGTGTGCCACTTGTTGGCTGGCCGTGCGATCGGGAAGGTCGCGTCTGTCACCTTCATGCCGTCGGCGGCTTCGATGAAGAGGATTTCAGGAAAACCGGGTACATGCTTGGTGACCGGATGGCCCTCAAGCTCACCGAAATAGCGGCCAAAGCGAACATGCGCTTGGTGCGATATGTCCTGGTCGCGGAAGAACAGGACTTTGTATTTCAGCAGCGCCGCGCGGATGGCGGCGACCGTCGCTTCGTTGAGCGGCTGTGCGAGATCGACGCCGCTAATCTCTGCGCCTAGCAAAGGGCCTGTGGGCGTTACGCTCAGTAGCGCATCGCTCTCGTCGAGAGTTGCAGTCAATGTGCCATCCATGGCGGTCCCTCTCGTTGGCTCACCAAAATCATGTAGGATGAAATCCACAGCGCCAAGGGTTTGGGCTATTCGCATACGGATAGCTTCGACGGCTGAGTGGGCGCCTGAGATTGAAGCAGTAAGCGATGCGCGACCAAGGTTTGCCGATCATCAGTGTTGCGCCGCTGTTCGGTGATGACGCTGCTGCACGCGAAAATGTTGCGCGCGAGATCGGCGCTGCGTGCCGGGAACTCGGCTTCTTCTATGTGACAGATCACGCCATCGGCGCCGATACGCTGCGTGATCTTGATGCGGCGAGCCGGCGGTTCTTCGCATTGCCCGAAGACGAGAAGATGCAGATCGCGATGGAGAAGGGCGGCGTCGCGTGGCGCGGCTACTTTCCTGTCGGCAGTGAACTCACGTCAGGCAAGCCGGATTTGAAGCAAGGTCTCTACTTCGGCGAAGAGCTTGGCGATGACGACGAGCGCGTGCGCCAAGGCTGGCCGCTGCATGGCCGCAATCTCTTTCCCGACGCTACACAGGAGCTGAAGCCGCTCGTGCTGCGCTTTATGGATGAAGCAACGCGCAGCGCGCACGCGATCATGGAAGGCGTGGCGTTGAGCCTCGGTCTCGATGCGCATTACTTCCGACGCACGTACACCGCTAACCCGACTCTGCTCTTTCGCATCTTCGAGTATCCCGCAGCGCCGGTGCGTGATGAGAGCTGGGGTGTCGGCGAGCACACGGACTACGGCTTGCTCACCTTGCTTGCGCAAGACGAGAACGGCGGGCTTGAAGTGAGAACGCCGCGCGGTTGGATCGATGCGCCGCCAATTCCTGGCGCGCTCATCTGCAATATCGGCGACATGCTCGATCGGTTGACCGGTGGCCACTACAAGTCGACGCCGCACCGCGTGAAGAATGTAAGCGGCAAAAGTCGTCTCTCGTTTCCGTTCTTTTTCGATCCAGCGTTCGATGCCGAGATCGTGCCGTTGCCAGAAGTGAGTGCGCGCGATGACAGCGCTGAGCGTTGGGATAGATCGAACGTCCACGCGTGGCGCGGAACGTACGGCGACTACCTCATCGATAAAGTCTCGAAGGTCTTTCCCGAACTGGCGCGTCGCTCCTCCTCGATGGAGGAGCTGGCGGCGCGCAGCGACGACTGAGGAAGGTGAGGCCCGCTAAGCAGAGTGATGAGCCTCGTGAGGCTTTTCCATCAACACTGGCGCGCGCACCTCCTCCGGCCGCTTTGCGGCCACCTCCTCCATCGAGGAGGAGGTGCTCTAAGCGTTCGCCGGCATCATCTCGACCAGCGCGCCGCCGACCGACATGGCGATCTGCGGAAACACCGACGCGAGTGACGGATCGATGCCTTGGTACAGCGGGTTAAGCGGCGAGAGCTGGCCGATGCGGAGCTGAACGTTTGTGTTCAGCGTTGACGCCGCGCGTTGCACGAGCGCCGGGATGAACGACAGATGTGCGCCGCCGCCTGCGAGCACTACGTCAATCATTGGCTCGTTACGCGCCTCAGCGCGAACGACCACAGCTTGCAAGCTCTTGGCGATGCCGCCGGCGAGTGCGCCCAGATAAGCGCGGAAGCGCTCGTCTTCCATCATATCGCTGGCGCGGACCGAAATCGTGCGCCAGCCGGTCTTCAGCTGGCATTTGCCTTCGCGCAGAAGGTCGCGTTTCAATTCGCGACCCACAAGCCGGGCTATGCGGGCAGTGCGGACTTCCTCGTCCTTGCCCTTTTCCAGGCCAGATTTGCGCAGCAGTAAGTCGATCAAAATGCGGTCGATCTCGTCGCCTGCGAGAGCGCTGCATTGGCGCGCGTCTTTGATTTCCGAGAGCGTCGGCGGCTCCATACGATCGTCGAACTCGAACGCGGCGATATCGGTGGTGCCGGCGCCCATGTCGAAGACCATGACGAAATTGGTCGGCTCGTTGCTGAAAGCGAGCGCGCATGCGGCCGCTGCGTGCGGTTCGAATACGCCGCTTTCCAACATGCCGTCGCCGGGATTGGCGCGAGCTTTATCGAGCGCGTCGCGGCATTGCGCGATTGAGACGCCAGCTGGGCCTAGCAAAAGCGTGCCGAGCTTCTGTGAGATCGCGGCGCCTTCGTTGAAGATTTGCTCGAAGATGCGCTCGACGCCGCTGCCAGGGCGCCAGACTGGGCTGGTGTAACGACGGCGCGCATAGATGGCGCCGGGCGGAATATTCGGCGCCAGATCGATCGCTTCGCGAATGAGTTGATCGAGGTAAGCGAGATAGAGTGCGAGCGCATCGCGCTGCGAGAATGTGCCTGTCGGATCGACGGAGGGGCGCAGCTTCGATTGCAGCGCTTCATCGAGATTGCGGGCGCCGAGCACGGTCTTGAACGACAGCAGCGGATCGCGCGCATCCTCGATGCCGCGACGCGCATGCTCAAATGCTGTCGGCCCAAAGAACAGCCGACCTTGATCGACATAGAGCACTGACGGCGTGAGCAACGGATGCTCCGCGCCCGAGATTGCGCCAATCGGCAACGGCTTTACGCCGACTTCGAGCGGCAGCATCGGGTCGAGGCAGATCGATGCCTTCGACAATGCCGTACCGAAGTCGATACAAATCCGTGCGCGTGGAGAGATGTCGCCGCTGTCTGCCATGGTCCGCCCGTTTGAGCCGGACCATATTCCAGTTTTTCCGCTTTGGAAGCGGCTTGACTCAAGCCGGACGGGGTAAGCGCAGCGCCGCACGTAAGCCGCCGAGCGGGCTTTGGCTCAAGGCGATATCGCCGCCATGGCTGCGCGCCACGTCGCGAGCGATGGCCAGGCCAAGTCCGACACCTTTTTGGTTTCGCGACCGAGTTGCATCGAGCCGCGAGAACGGCCGGAACGCGTCGTCGTACAATTCCTCTGGGATTCCAGGGCCATTGTCGTCAACGGCGACAACCACGGCGTTTGCCTCTCCCCGTACCGTGACGCGGACTTTGTCCCCGTGTGCGGCGGCATTGTCGATCAGATTGGCCAAGCAGCGTTTGATGGCGCGGGCGCGAGCGGGCGTCGTTGCTTCCCCGGTCTGTTCGAGCGTTACGTCGACACCGGTGCGGGCGACGTTGTCCACAACTTCCGCTGCGATGGCGGCGACGTCGATAGACTCCGGCGTTTCTTCGCCCAAACCTTTCGCGAAAGTTAGATATTCCTCGAGCGTTTCCTCCATGTCAGCGAGGTCACGCTTGGCGTCCTCGATTTCGCTCGATGGCGGCATCAGCGCCAGTTGCAGTTTCAAGCGTGTCAGCGGCGTGCGGAGATCGTGGCTGACGCCGGCGAGCAATTGCGCGCGCTGATCGATCAATCGACGTACGCGGTCGCGCATATCGAAGAAAGTGCGGGTCGCGCTGCGCACTTCACGCGCGCCGCGGACTCGGAATTGGTCGCCGTCTTCGCCACGTCCGAACTGCTCCATCGCGTCGGCGAGCTTTTCGATTGGGCGCACCTGGCTGCGGATGAAGAGGATCGAGACGACGCAAAAGAATGCCGTCGCGGTGAGAATCCACATTACAAACAGCGGGCCAGAGCGTGCTTGCACGCGGTCACGCTCGGCGCGGATCGCGAATATGCCGTTCGTGGTTGGCACGCGGATATAGACGAACTTTCCGGGGCAGCTCGGATCGTACCAGATCTCGCGGCGAAACTCTGAATCCAATGGTTCGGTGATGTACCGATCAATAATGTCAGTGCTTGAGCGATCGCAGGTTTGTCGCTCCAATGGCGCGTCGTGGTCGATCGTGACTTCAAGGCGGAGCGGCGAGCGCGCGATGTGCTGAACGAACGCCAACGTGTCGGGCGTCGGGTTCGCTTCATACATTTGCACGAGCATGGTGATGTCGGCGGCGACGGCTTGGCTGAGGCGCTTCGACGTAAAGCGCCAGTGGTCGTCTAGAAAAACCAGCGTGATGATCAGCTGCAGCAATGCCGCTGGCACGATGACGATGAGCGCGGTACGCCAATAGAGGCCGCGCGGTAGGTAGTCGCGAAGCCTGAAACGGAAAGGGAAGAAACGCTTGCTCATGCTGCGGCTGATGTGCGCCCGCTCCAGAGCGTGCGCAACAGCGCGCCTGCGCCAAAGCGCTGCGATTGCATCACCCAGGCCGCAGCGGCGACCAGATAGATCGCTAAGAGGAAGGTGCAGATACGGGTCGTCCAGTCAGCGAGGTCGGCCATGTTGCCGACAAGCGCCAAGATGCAGATCGCGAGCAACGCGCGGCCGAACCATTTGCCGGCGCCTTCACTTGCCGCACTGATTGCAGTCAATGTCGCGGCAAAGCCGAGGCCCAGGAGCATCATGTCGTGCGACATGAGTCTGGGGATCGCCAAAATGCCAACGCTGATGCCAAGTGCTGCGCGCTCATCGGCCGGCATGTTCAGGCCTTCGGCAATGATGATCGCGCACAGCACCGCGACGCCGGCGAATGCGAGATAGCCGAGCGTCGCCGGCATGGAATCGCCAGCCAATCCGATCATGTTGAGCCAGCCGAGATAGGAGTCGCCTGGCTTGCCGACATAGACCCAGTACGCCAGCAGCTCGCGCCATTGCTCGACCATCTCGCCGCCTGTCAGCACGAAGTACGCGGTCGGCGCTGCGCCCAGTGCGATGGTCGCCAAACCATACGCAAGTCTGCGCCAGAGCGGCAATTGCGCGACCAGGAAGATCGCGGCGAAGGTCAAGAACACAGGCTTGAAGATCGCTGCGAACGCAATGGCGAGCACGAGCAAGAAGGGGCGCTTCGTCAGCTGAATGGCGATCACGCCAATCAAAGCATGCACCAGGATCGCAACATTGCCCCACACGACAGTGCTGCCGGTCATGAAGCCGGCGAACCATGCACGACGGGTGCGCGGGGTTGGTCCGGAGCGTCCGACGATCAGCCAGAGGATTGCTGCGAGCGCTACGAAATAGATGCCTGCGTACGCGAGGACGAGACCTTGTTGACCGAGCAGATTGAGCGGCCATGCGAACGTCTGCGCCACCCACGGATGATAGACGAAAGGCATTGCGTCCATGCCAGGACAGGAGAGTTCGCGATCGTAGATCGGCGCGTCTTGCAGCCATTTTTCGGCGCCGCACGCCATCGCGTTGTAGTCACGAAACCAGCGCGACGGCTCGGTCAGGCGATTTACGATGCCGGAGATCACGGGCAGGAAAAACAGCAAGCTGATGGCGAACGGCTGCCACCGCGCCGGTTTGCGCTCAGCTGTCATGTCGCTCTCCCCCACAAGTGCCGCCCTTATTCGATAAAGTTAGTCCAGCCCAAACCCAATCCACCTCGTCATTCCGGGGCAATGCGTAGCATTGAACCCGGAACCCAGGGGCCAGCGGTAATGCGTTTGCCCCTAGGTTCCGGGTCTCGCTCCGCGATCCCGGGATGACGGGCGTGTGTACTTCGGTTCAATCCAGCTAATCCGTCGCCAAGCGATAGCCGACGCCGCGAACTGTGTGCAGATAGATCGGCGCGCGCGGATCTGTTTCGACTTTGCGTCTGAGCCGCGTCACTTGCACGTCAACGGAGCGTTCGAGGCCGGCGCTCGTGCGTTTGGCGAGTTCTTCGCGGCTGACGACTTCGCCCGGCCGCGCAGCGAGAATGCGTAGCAAAGCGACTTCAGCTTCCGTCAGCCGTACGAGTGCACCTTCGCGGCTGAGCTCGCCGCGCGCGCCGTTGAAGTGAAACGGCCCGAACGTGACTGCCTCCGGCGCTTCCCCTCGGACGCTGATCGTGCGGCGCAGTATGGCGTTGATACGCAGCGTAAGTTCGGCTGGTTCGAAAGGTTTCGGCACATAGTCGTCTGCGCCGATGGAGAGACCGCGTATGCGGTCTTCCGGCATGCCGCGCGCTGTCAGCAGCAGAATGGGCACTTTGGATGTGCGGCGCACGCTCTCCGCCAAGGAGAAGCCGTCTTCCACCGGCATCATCACGTCGAGAATGAGTAGGTCGAAGTCCATCGACTCCAGGAGCTTGCGTGCGCTGGCTGCGTCATGAGCGGCTGAAACGCGGGCGCCGGCTTGCGAGAGGTAACGCTTGAGCAGTTCGCGAATGCGGTCATCGTCATCCACCAAGAGAAGGTGCGGCTGGCGGTCCAGGGCATCGAATGCGGGGACGATCGTCATGCGCGCCACGCGAGGCATGGATCAAGCGCAAAAGGCCGCATTAGGGTATAATATTTCGCCCTAGAGCGGGGTTCATTGACAGGCATGTCGCGCCCTAGACAATACGCACAAAACCAATGCCGAACCATGCCCCGGTCGGACGCGGCTCGGCAAGACAGAACTAGCAGGAGGAACCCTCGATGGCCGCACAGTCTTTTGATGATCGCGACGGCTGGGTGTGGATGGACGGCGAGTTCGTCCCACATCGCGACGCCAAAGTTCATGTGCTGACACACGCCATGCACTATGCCTCTGCCGTGTTCGAAGGCGAGCGCGCTTATGGCGGCGTCATTTTTAAGAGCCACGAGCACAGCAAGCGCTTGCACGCGTCCGCAAATATCCTTGGCTTCAAGCTGCCGTACAGCGCCGAAGAGATTGATCGCGCCAAGGCTGAGCTGATCAAGAAACAGGGCTTCGAGAACTGCTATGTCCGCGCCCTGGCATGGCGCGGTTCGGAGCAAATGGGCGTCGCCACCAAGCGGGACGACGTGCATGTCTCTGTCGCGGCGTGGGAGTGGGGCGATTACTTCAAGGACAAGATGAAGGGCGTGCGGTTGATGATTGCGCCGTGGCGCCGTCCGGCCCCGGACACTGCGCCGTGCAATTCGAAGGCGGCGGGTCTCTACATGATCTGCACGCTCTCGCGCCACGCGGCATTGGATGCGGGTTTTGACGACGCGATGATGTTCGACTGGCGGGGCCAGATTGCCGAAGGCACCGGCGCCAACATCTTTTTCGTGCGCGATGGCGTGTTGCACACGCCGACTCCGGATTGTTTCCTGAATGGCCTGACGCGGCAAGCCATCATCACGCTTGCACGGCAGCGCGGCATCGAAGTCATTGAGCGCGCGATGTTCCCGAACGAACTTGCCTCGTTCAGCGAGTGCTTCCTGACGGGATCGGCCGCCGAGATCACGCCAGTGCGCGAGATCGCAGGTCAGACGTACAAGCCATCGGCGATGACCGAGCAGCTGATGGACGATTTCTCCGCGTTGACGCGCCGCGCCAACGCGTAGCGGAACTTCCCCAATCCGCAGTATCTCGCGCATTCGCCGCGATAGTGCGGAACTAAGCTCATGGCGCCTCGTTACCGGTCGAGACATTGCTCGACCGGAGAGACGCACATGGTCGCCTACAGATTTGATCCTGACTACACGATCACCGGGCGCCACTACGCGCACCCGCTTATACAATGGAGCCCAATCATTGCTGGCGCTGTCGCCGCGATAGCGATTGGCTTTTTGCTGAACGTCCTTGGCCTCGCCATCGGCGCGTCGGCGTTCAACCCTTATGAGATCAACAGTCAAGACGAGACCATCTCCATCGGCGGTGGTTTCTATGTGATTTTCGCTCAGCTCGTGGCGTTTCAGATTGGCGCCTACATTGCCGCGCGCGGCGCTCGTTATCCGGATCATTTCGGCGGTTTGCTGACTGGGTTCATGGTGTGGGCGTTCGCCGTCGCTGTTGCAGTCGCACTTGCGACGTTCGCGGCGGGTCAAGCCGTTGGCGGCGATGCGTTGCCATCCGGTGTTGCGGAGACCATTGGCGAGCTGAGCGACGCCACCGATGGGCAAGGCGCTAACCCCGCTGATCTCGCAACTGCAGGCGACACCGCCGACGCGCTTGCTGCGATCTCGTGGTGGACGGTGGGCGCGCTCGCACTCGGCCTTGCTGGCTCTGTAGCCGGCGGTTGGCTCGGCTCGCACCACCCGAAGTGGGAAGGCCGTCCGCGCCTCGATGACAGCGTTCCGTATCAATCGTCGCCGCGTATCTGAGGAGACTGCATCATGGAAGAACTTGGAAAAGGGTGCCTCCTCTGGGTGATCGGCCTGCCGTTGCCGATAATTATTCTGCTGTTTTTGTTTGGGGTGTTGAACTGACGAGGCGAATGGCGAGTGGCGAATGGTGAAAAGATCGAGCCATTCGCCTATTCGCCACTCGCCATTCGCTCCTCATCCCCGACGAGGAAATGTCCGTGCATCGCCGCGATCGGCTCGTGGCGTTGGCCTTGCCAAGCTTCGGCTTGAACATTGGCAATGCGGCGGCCGATTTTTACGACGCGCGCGCGGGCGTAGGTGTCCACGGGCTTGCCAGAGCGCAGATAGTCGAAGCCGACATCGATGGTTTTGGGAAATCTCTCGCTCTTCGAAGCGATGGCGAGTTGCGTGATGGCAGTCAGCTCCATCAACGCTGCTACCACGCCGCCATGCAGCGCGGGCAGCAGCGGGTTGCCGACGAGGTGATCACTGTACGGCAGCACCAGCGTTAGTTCATCGCCCTTTAGTTCAGCGCGGACGCCTAGGAATGCCGCATACGGTATGCGTGCGAGTGCTGCGGTCAGCTGTTCTTGCGGGCTCACGTCTTCTTCTCCCGCAGGTTTGCACCGATCTTGCGCGTCGCTTTGACCATGAAGGTCGAGGTCGCGTGCGCGATCGGATTGTCGGCGCTGTCTTCAAAAGCGACGGCGCGCACGAACGCGACGTTGCGGCCGATCTTGTAGCAATGCGCCTCCGCGAAAACGTCACGCCCTGGTTCTGCTGCGCGCATGTAGTCGATGCGGATGTCGATGGTCGCCACCATTGCGGGCTCCTTCATCGCGAGCACCGTGGCCATGCCGCAGAGCTGATCGAGGAAGGTGGTGATGACGCCGCCGGCGATCACGCCGGTTTCCGGATCGCCCACCAACTCAGCTTTGTACGGTACGCGGCCCCAGACATGGTTTCCCTCAAGCTTGGTGACCTCCAGCCCGAGCGCGCGGCCCTGCGGCGTCCATTGCATCATGGTCTTGACGCGCTCGAAGACGTCGCCGCCTTCGCCGTAATGAGTTTCTTCGGTCATGATCCGGTGCTAGCAGCGCCCGCTGCGTATCGCCATGAGATGAAATTGACGTAACGTCATTTTTGTGACGGTATAGCATCCGGGGAATCGGGAGCGGGCATGAGTGATGCGATAGCGCTGGAGCCGGTCGGCAAGCGCGAGAAAACCAAAGCCGCAAACCGGTTGGCGATCCTAGCCGCCGCGCGCGAGGTGTTTGCTGAACTCGGCTACGAGGCAGCGACCGTGCGCGACATCATCCGCGGCACCGATCTCGCGTCGGGCACCTTCTACAATTACTTCAAGTCCAAGGAGGAAGTGTACGAAGCCCTGGCCGACGATGGCGCGCGCCGGTTTCGCCCGATCTTGCGGCTGGCGCGCGAGAACGCGCAGAGCTTCGAAGATTATCTGCACAGCGCCTTCGTGGCGTACTTCCAGTTTATCAAGGCCGACAACAGCGTCGAAGGAAAGCCGATCGACGAGCGGCGTCCGCACGTGCTGCGGATGGACACGCCTGAAATGGTCGCGGTCTATCAGGAAGTGCGGCAGAGCTTGGAGGAATCGATTGCGCGAGGCGATGCGCCGCGCGTCGATGCTGACTATCTCGCTTGCGCCTGTATCGGCATCGCTCAAGAAGTGGGTGGCGAAATGTTGCGTCGCGATCCGAGCGACGTTGATGGCGCCGCCCGCTTCGTCACCGGCCTGCTGCTGAACGGCATCTTGGGCGCTGCGAAAAAGTCGTGACGGCAAGAGGAGTGGAATAGATTGTCCTGGCTGCGCAAGGCGCTCGTGCATCTGGCTTTGTCGCGCTCCGACGAAGCGCTGATCAAGGCGTCTGGCGGGAGCCCGCGCACCGTGCGCGGCATGACGCTCGATCCGCGCATGCAATTCCTCGAAGCGCAAGCGCGTCTGCGCGCCGTGCCGTGGGATTCGATGACGGTCAAAACGCTGCGTGCGCAAACCGAAGCGGGCGCTGAGCTCTTTGGCGGCGGCAAGGTCTCGGGCGTTCGCGTCGAGAAGCTCTATATCACTGGCCGCAGCCATTCGGTACCGGCGCGGGTTTATCTGCCGACAGTGCGCAACAATGCAGCAGCGATGCTGGTCTATTTCCATTTTGGCGGCGGCGTTATCGGTTCGCTGGAAAGTTGCCATCGCCTGTGCGCGCTGATCGCCAAGGAAGCGGGCGCGCCGGTGCTTTCGGTCGATTATCGCTTGGCGCCCGAGCATAAATTTCCTGCTGGTCTTGAAGATTGCATTCACGCCTATAGCTGGGCCGTCGACAACGCGGCCCGCTATGGCGCGCCCGTTGGCAAGGCGGCGGTCGGCGGCGACAGTATGGGTGGGCATTTTTCCGCGATCATCGCGCAGGAGTTTCGCCGCACGAAGCCGCCGGTGTTGCAGCTGCTGATTTATCCGGCCGTCGATTTCATGAGCGAAACGCCGTCGGTGCATGATTTTGCTGACGCTTGGCCGCTGACGGCTGAGACGATCGATTTTTTTATGAAGCAATATCTCCCCGACAACGCCGATCCGAGCGATCCCCGCATTTCGCCGATCCGCACGCAAGATTTGCGAGGCCTCGCACCGGCTTTGGTTTACACTGCTGGATTCGACATGCTGCTCGATCAGGGCGCGGCGTATGCCGAGCGTTTGAACGATGCTGGCGTGAAAGCCCAGTACCATTGCTTCGAGAGCCTCCCGCACGGGTTCGTCGCGTTTTCCGGCGCCGCGCCAGCAGCAGAGCAAGCGATCCGCAAAATCGCGCGTGATACGGCGACGGCGCTGAAGGGTCAGTTCTGATCTTAGGCATCATGTGGCTTCGCTTTGCGGAGAGTCTGGGCATTGACCTTTGCAGGTTGGAGCGCGGGCCTCCGGCCCGCATCTTTTACTCAGCTTGCGGGCAACGAAGAATGCGGGCCGGAGGCCCGCGCTCCAACCTGTTGGCGTCAGCGCTTGATGCACGCGCGTACATCACCGCGCTTCTTGCAAAGCCGGAAGGCGAGACGCTGAGCTGACGCGCTAAGGCGCCGAGATTTCTATGTGAGAGACTGCGCGTTTCGCTCAGCGTCCCCGCGATGCTGACATCAGCGCAAGAGATGAGGAGTTATTCGCTCCAGGCCCTGTGCGCCAACGGTGAGCGGGTCGGACCAACACCGATCCCCGGACCGCGACGGTTTCAATCCCCGTCGCCTAACCTCACTCATCACGTCCCGTTCACATTGGGCTGGATCCAACGCCCCTTCGATGAAGCGGACGGGAGCATGATACGGCCGCTCGCAGGGTGTAGGATAGATTTCGTGCGGAGGCTTGAAAACAAAGGCGCAGCGCGGTGTTTGGTGTTGGATAGAGCGCGGGATGAAGGTGTCACCCCGTCCATCCAAGCGCTTCGCTGCCGTTCGTAATGATCCCGCTATGGGGCAGGAGATCGCCGACTGCGGACATTCATTCACGCAGGGCGTGCGAGCGCAGTTGAGCGGCTAGCTCGACGATGCTCTTGAGTTTCGCAGGCCAGTCGGGCGTCAGACCGACGCGAGCAATCCCTTCTCCGAACCAGTGCTCTGGCGGAGCCGCACCGATGGCAACGTGGTTGGCGCCTTCTTCAGGGTTTCCGTTTCCGTCCGGTCCCCCAACGAACGCTACAAAGGCCTCGACACCGACAGGACGCCACGTCGATTTGATGAGCCAGAGTTCGTTCATCCACCACGCGGATGAATCCGCCTCGACCTCCGCAACATCCCATCCCTGCGAGCCGAGGGCGGCGCGCAAATCACGCTTATGATTGTGCGGGATGACGTATGACACTGAGGCTCCATTAGGAGAACAACCGGCCCTTTATCGGAGCGTTGGGCTAAAATGCCAATGTCCACTCCGGGCCAGTTTCGGCCCCTCTGCCATAACGTGACGAGTGACTCCCAGGGTCACCACTTGCTCGCTAAGTCGGAATAGGTTGGCGTCGCATCCTGTAGTCCCGAGCCGCGCTCAGCCGAACTGCGCCGCGGCCGCGTACCCTGCTGCTGCTGCTGCGCCTGTGGCGATTGTGCCCCAGGCCATGTCGATCAGTGTGAGGCGTGTATCCCAAACTTTTAGTGTGGCTTGGCTGGTGAGGTCGTAGGTGGCGTAGGCGAAGAAGCCGAAGGCGGCGCCGTAGAGTGCTGCGCTGGCCAAGCTTGCCTCTGCAAGCGCTGGGCGGATGGCGAAGAAGACGATGCCGGTGATGTAGATCACATAGAACGCGATCGCCGCACCCAATCTGACCTTCTCACTCAGGATTTCGCCGATCATCGGGCGATAGATGCGCGGCACGGCGTTGGTCAGCCAGATCGTGTCGATCACGGCAAAGCACAGGCCTGCGCCAATCCAAGCGATGAGATACGTCATAGGAATCCTCTGCCGCTTATAAGCGCTGGAGGCTTTACGGGTTCCGCATCGGCTTGGATTAGCGCGGCGCTTCTTCAAGCGCGCTGAGGATTGTGATCTTCTGCCAGATCTTGCGACCGAGGCTGGTGGTCAAGTTCTCGATATCGTTCACCGCATCGATGACAACGCCGTCGCGCATGCGCTCTGAGTAGAGCGCGGCAAGCTTGCCGGTCAGCGCCAGCATTTCCGAGCAATAATCCAAGTACCGCGTCAATTCGAAATGACTCATGGTGCGCTCTGGCGAGGCGGCCGTTTTCTGATGGTCGAGAACGACAGTCGGGTCTTTGGTGAGCTGGTGCATGTCGATGACGTGCGCAATCGAGCGCAAGCGATGCAGTGAATCGAGCACGCGCCGACGCTTCACGCGCTCTTCAAGCGTCAGCACGAACCAGACTGCGCCACCGAACAAGATGAGCAGGTTTACTGCAGCTTCCAGGCCTTGGACGATTTCCGGGGCGCTCAGCGATCCGCTCTCGACGCGCAAGAACTTGAACGCTGCAATCTGCGCTGCAACACCAAGGACGATCAGCCCCACTGAGGCCGTGCGCCAGAAGAAGGAGGGGCGCGCCAGCTCCGCCGCATCGCGGGCGGTAAAGTGGGCGGTGTCGATCAGATCAGTGCAGACCTTCGACAGACCAGCCTCGGGAAAGCGCGCCTTGATGCGGGCGTTGAGCTTATCGAGCGTCGCCAGGATGCGGTCGGCGCGCAGCTGCTGGTAGGGCTGTTTGCTCATGAAGGGCTCAAATTACGTGCGCGCTGCGTGCTGCGCTCGTTGAAGTCGTTGCCGAAGGCGGAGCCGCGCATTTCGGTGACGGTTGTTGCTGCATAGCGGCGGCCGTTTGGTGCGGCGGCGCAATTGATCACGATGTTCATGTGATCGACGCGCACCAGCGGCATCGGGCTAAAGCCAGCCGGTATGAAAAGCCGGATGCGCGTGATGTCTGGCGCGCCTTTGAGGATCGTCATCTCGCCACGCAGGCGGTCGGCGAAGCGGCGGGCTTGTTCGCCGCGAATGCTTTCAGGCGTCGGCTGGAACGAATAGGTGGCGCTTGCCTCATCCTCGCGCAGCAAAGCAATGTCGCGCACGCGGCTCATATAGTCGGTGGCGCACCAGCTGACGCCTTCCGATTGCTCGGCCATGCGTTCAAAGGCGCGGCGCTGATCGTTGGGCAGATCGGCGAGGCGCGGCTCGACCATACGCATGCGCGGCGTAGCGTTCGGCTCGTAGCGCGCGCGCCAGTTCGTTTTCGAGGTCTCCAACTCAAAATCGTAGGCATAGTCAGCGCGCGCAGATTCCGTCGCGGCGACCGCCTGCGCTAGCAGGGCCGGGCCGGTGTTTTGCGCAACCGCCGAGACGGCGAAGTTTGCAAACACGACAAAAAGGGCGACAGCGCGGGCGAGGGAGAACATCTGCACTTCATGCCACGACGGCGCGCTGGCCTCAATCGCGGTTGCGCTGCTGTTTGCGGCGCGCTGGCGCGCTACATAAGCCGCTGATGAACGCCGCCCCGCCCGCTTTACCCGATCGGTTCGACGCCTGGTTCGCCGGTCGCGGCTGGCGTGCGCGGCCGCACCAGCTGGACTTGGTGCGCCGGGCCGAGGCTGGGCAGTCGACACTGCTGATCGCGCCGACCGGGGCGGGCAAGACGCTGGCTGGCTTTCTGCCGAGCTTGATTGAGCTTGCGCCGCTGGCTGACGCGGGCGGTCTGCGGCGTCCGCACAAATTGCACACACTCTACATCTCTCCGCTGAAAGCACTGACGACAGACGTGGCGCGCAATCTCGAAGCGCCGGTGCGCGAGATGCAGCTGAGCATTCGGCTAGAAACGCGCACCGGCGATACGCCGCCGCACAAACGTCAGCGCCAACGCGCACACCCACCAGACATTCTGATGACGACGCCGGAGCAGCTTTGCTTGCTGATCGCCAGCGAACACGCGCGTGTTTTCTTTGAAGACCTGCAAGCGGTGGTGATCGATGAAATCCACGCCATCGCGCCGACCAAGCGCGGCGATCTCTTGGCGCTTGCGTTGGCGCGGCTGCGCCGCTGGGCGCCGTCGCATCGGCGCGTGGGTTTGAGCGCGACTGTGGCGGATGAAGAAAAGCTAGCGCGTTGGTTGGTTGGTGAAGAACCCTCTCCCCCCCTGCGGGGGAGAGGGCAGGGTGAGGGGGGGCGTTCAAACCCGCAGGCGCCTGCTCGTTTGCACGCCCCCCACCCCCCAACCCCCGCCCCGCAAGGGGGCGGGGGAGTCATTGTTCGTGCGCCACCCGGCACCAAGCCAATCATCGACGTGCTCGACTCGGATGCGCGCATTCCTTGGGCAGGGCACACGGCGCGCCATGCGATTCCTGAAGTGTACGAAGCGATCAAGACCTCGCGGCTTGCGCTCGTGTTCGTCAACACGCGCGCGCAGGCGGAGATGACATTTCAGGAGTTGTGGCGCGCCAATGATGATGCGCTGCCGATCGCGCTGCATCACGGTTCGCTCGACGTGCAGCAGCGCCGTAAAGTCGAGGCGGCGATGGCGCGCGGGGAGTTGCGTGCAGTCGTGTGCACCTCGACGCTCGATCTTGGCATCGATTGGGGCGATGTCGATCTGGTGATCCAGATCGGTGCGCCGAAAGGTTGCGCGCGTTTGGTGCAGCGGATCGGGCGAGCCAACCACCGGCTCGATGAACCGTCGCGCGCGTTGCTGGCGCCGAGCAATCGTTTCGAGGTGCTGGAGTGCCGCGCGGCGCAAGATGCTGTGCTGCAGGGCGCGCTCGATGGCGCAGAACCGCGCGTTGGCGGGCTCGACTGCTTGGCGCAGCATATCATGGGCTGTGCTTGCGGGGAGCCGTTCGATGCGGATGAGCTTTACGAGGAGGTGGTGTCAACTGAGCCCTATGCCGATCTGACGCGCGCGCAGTTCGATCGCGCCATCGATCTCGTAGCGACGGGCGGCTACGCGCTGCGCTCCTACGATCGCTACAAGCGCATCGTCCAGGACTTGCACACCAATCGCTGGCGCGCGCGCAATCCAGCTGTGGCGCAAGCACATCGAATGAATGTGGGCGCGATCATTGAAAGCGAAATGTTGGATGTGCGCTTGGCCATACGCGCGGGCGTCCGTGCGCGGGCGGGCGTGGCGAAAAGCGAGACGCCGGGGCCGATGATGGCAGGGCAGCGGCTTGGTCAGATCGAAGAGTATTTCATCGAGGGGCTGACGCCTGGCGATACATTCTTGTTTGCCGGACAGATACTAAAGCTGATCGGTGTCCGCGAGACAGATGCGCTGGTCGTCCGCGCCAGCGACGATAATCCGAGCATCCCTTCATATGCAGGCGGCAAGTTTCCACTCTCGACATTTCTGGCCGATCGCGTGCGTCACATGTTGCACGATCCGAAACGGCAAAAGAAATTGCCGCCGCAGGTGCGTGACTGGATCAAGATGCAAAAGCGCCGCTCGGCCGTTCCGGCGCCGAGCGAAATGTTGATCGAGACTTTCCCGCGCGGCGCTAGGCACTATCTCGTGTGCTACCCCTTCGAAGGTCGCTTGGCGCATCAGACGCTCGGCATGTTGCTGTCGCGTCGTCTTGAGCGTGGCGGCAAGAAGCCGCTTGGGTTTCTTGCGAGCGAATATGCGGTGGCGGTGTGGGCGCTTGACCCGATGGGCGATGTCGATCTCGCCGCACTGTTCGAAGAGGACATGCTGGGCGACGATCTGGAAGCGTGGCTCTCAGAATCGACGCTTATGAAAAGCATGTTCGCCAAGTGCGCCATGATTGCCGGCATGATCCAGCGCAATGCGCCAGCGGCGGCGAAGAAGACGAGCCGGCAAGTGACGTTCTCCGCTGACCTCATCTTCGATGTGCTGAAACAATACGAGCCGGATCATCTCTTGATGCAGGCGGCGTTCGCGGATGCAGGTGAAGGCTATCTTGATTTGAAACGCCTCGGCGCTTTGTTGCGACGCATTCAGGGCAACATCGTTCACCGCGGTCTGCCCCACGTCTCGCCCTTTGCTGCGCCTGTCATGCTGGAGGTCGGCCGCGTGCCGATCCGAGGCGAGGCCGAGGAGGCCGTGCTTGAAGACGCTGCGTCACTCATTGCCGAGGCGATGAGCTGAGCTTGCGTGCTTGCGTGTGTGAGCGCATTTTCCGGTAAAACACAAACGGGGGACGCGATGCGGGCGGTTCGGGCGATGCTCTTGGCTTTGGCGCTGGCGCCGAGCTTGGCTTTTGCGCAGGCGACCAATGCGACGCGCGAGATCAACGCGGCAGCCGCTACCGAGCTGCCGTTCGCCGATCGCGAGGACGAAGAGTTCGCAGCGCGGGGCTTCATCGCAACTTGGCCGGAGAATGAAATTCGCGGTGCGAACGGCGAGGTCGTTTGGAACTTCCGCGCGTACGACTTTCTGCAAAGCGCGGCGCCGGAGACGGTGAACCCGAGTTTATGGCGTCATGCGGGACTGCTCGCGCGCGCCGGACTCTTTCGTGTCACCGATCGTGTCTTCCAAGTGCGCGGCTTCGATATAGCAAACATGACGATTGTCGTCAGCGATAGCGGGCTCATCGTCATTGATCCGCTGACCAGCGTCGAAGCGGCGCGGGCAGCACTGATGTTGGCGCGGCAGACGCTAGGCGACCGCCCGGTGGTGGCGGTGATCTATACGCACAGCCATGCCGACCACTTTGGCGGTGCGCGCGGCGTCGTCGATCCGGCCGATGTTGCAGCGGGGCGGGTGCAGGTCATCGCGCCCGAGGGCTTCATGGAGCATGCGATTAGCGAGAACGTCATCGCTGGAAACGCCATGTCGCGCCGCGCGATCTATCAGTTCGGCGTCGGCACGGCGCCCGGACCCGAAGGCGTGATGACGTCCGGCATCGGGCTTGCGCTTTCAAACGGCACGCTCTCGCTTGTGCCGCCGACACGCACCATTGCACGCACCGGCGAGACGCTGACCATCGACGGCGTCCGCATCGAGTTTCAGGTGACGCCAGGCACGGAAGCGCCGGCGGAGATGAACTTCTTCTTCCCCGATCTGGGCGTGCTTTGCCTCTCTGAAAACGCCAATGCAACGATGCATAATATTCTGACGCCGCGTGGCGCGCTGGTGCGCGATGCGAAGGCTTGGGCGGATTATCTGACGGAAGCGCTGCGTCTTTATGGCGATCGCACAGAGGTCATGGTGACGAGCCATGCGTGGCCGCGCTTTGGCGGCGATCGCGTGCGCGATTTCATCGGCTCGCACCGCGATGCGTACAAGTATCTGCACGATCAGACTGTGCGCATGATGAATGCGGGGGCCACGGGTCGCGAGATCGCCGCTGAAGTGCGCCTCCCGGAGTCGCTGGCGAGCCGTTGGTTCAATCGCGGCTATTACGGCACGATGATGCACAACAGTCAGGCGGTGTATCAGCGCTATATGGGCTGGTACGATGGCAATCCGACTAGTCTTGATCGCCACACGCCGACGGACGAGGCGACGCGCTATGTGCAGGCGATGGGTGGGCCGGCGAATGTCATGGCGCAAGCGCAGCAGGCGTTTGATGATGGCGATTATCGCTGGGCGGCCGTGCTGCTCAATCATTTGATCTTCGCGTCGGACGAGAATGCCGAAGCGCGCACGTTGCTCGCGCGTACGCACCGGCAGATGGCCTATCAAGCTGAGAGCGCGATCTGGCGGAATATGTATCTGACGGCGGCGCGCGAACTCGCTAATGGCGTCACGCCGCGTGCAGGCGCGACGCAAGGCGCGGACCTCGTGGCTGTGACGCCAACGGCGCAGGTGCTCGATCTGCTCGCGGTGCGGCTCAATCCAGAGCGTTTGGGCGATCGCCATTTTGCGTTCAATCTCGTTTTCCCTGAACGCAATGAACGCTTTGCCGTGACCATCGCCAACGGTGTGCTGGTGCATGAAAGCGGAGTTACGCTGGCGGATGCGCCTACCATCACGTCGCCCCGCGGCGTGTTTTTGCAGGCTCTGGGTACGGGCACGATGCGCAGAGCTGTGATTAGCGGGTCGATCCGCATCAGCGGCGACAGAGGCTCGCTTGAAGGCCTCAATGAAGTGTTCGATACCCCGGACCCCAATTTCGCTATCGTCACACCCTGACGAATCTGGTGCTGTTCGCCTGATGCCGATGTTGTCTCAAGTGCCGAAGAAAGCGCCGCGGCCGAAGCGGACGCTGCCGCGCGCACTGCCGCCGTTGGCGATTGTCGGGACGAACGTCGAGGCGCGCTTGGGCGGCGTGACAGTTACGGCGCTGCCGCAAGGTGCGCTGTGGGTTGCGGAGGCAAAAGCACTGATCGTCTCAGATTTGCACTTGGAGAAGGGCTCGTCCTACGCGCTGCGTGGGCAGATGTTGCCGCCTTACGATACGCACGCGACGCTGTCGCGCGTCGCTGCGCTGATGGATGCGATGCAGCCGGATATCGTCGTTTCACTCGGTGATAGCTTCCATGATGGCCAAGGTCCGGCGCGGCTTGCTGCGCGCGACCGGGACTTGTTGCAGTCGCTGATAGGGCGTTGCGATTGGGTTTGGGTTGAGGGCAACCATGACGGGCGCGCGCCGGAAACGCTTGGCGGCGCGGTGCGCGACGTGCTGCATCTTGGTGCGCTGGTGTTGCGTCACGAACCGACTGCGGGTGCTGCGCCCGGCGAAATTGCCGGCCATCTGCATCCGTGCGCCAAAGTGTTGGGGCGTGGCCGTTCTGTGCGGCGGCGTTGCTTTGCGTTTGACGGCGAGCGTTTGGTGATGCCGGCGTTTGGTACGTTCACGGGCGGTTTGAATATTTGTCATGACGCGTTCGCACCGGTGTTTCCCGATGGCGCGATTGCGCTAGTGCTTGGCAAAGAGCGGGTGTTGCCTGCGCCGCAAGAGCGGCTGCTGAATGACTAGAGCACGCTCGCGAGTGGCACGATCAGGCAGATGATCATCGCGCCGCCGGTCAGCACTTGGCGGAGCAGCGGATACCATTCCGGAGCGCCAGCATCGATGGCGCTGCGATGGTCCCAGATTTGTTGGACAGCAAAGAGCCCCGCAAATGCTGACGCGATAGCCGCAGCGCCCGGAATGATCACCACGAAGATCGCGAGCAGCCAGCCAGCGATACCAGGCAGGGCGCTGAAGAAGAGTCTGCGCGGATCCGGCGTTTGCGGTGCGCGCATGATCTCAATGCCACAGCGCACGCCGCCGAGAAACGAGAGCAGTACGGCTGCATAGAGAGAGAACGCGATCGATGCGAAATACGATGTGTCAGGGTCGCGTGCGAGCGTCACTAGCGCACTGACTGCGAGCGGCACGAGGCCAAGGAAGCCGAGGCGTAAAGCTGCACGCGGCAGGAAGGGTGGCGGCGGCTCGCTGGTCACGTCCGGCGGAAGAGTAGCGCAGCCACCCAGCCAGCGAATAGCGCCAACAGCACAGTGACGATCCCGTAGAGCCATGACGCGTTCGTCGCGAGATCGTGGATGCGCCGCTCTACGCCGATGCGTGAGATCGTCACCGGGATACGCTGCGATGAAACCAAGCGGCCCTCGCGGAAGAGATATGTGTCGGCGTAGTACTGAGCGATGGGCGCGTTGGCCGGCAGGCGCACGACGGCGCGGAACAGGCCGCCTTGGTACATGGTGAGGCCGCCGCGGTCTGCTTCCGGGCGGGCGCGGCCATCGTAGGATTGGTAGAGTCCCTGGCGATAGCGCAAGCGCACCAGCGCGCGGCGATACGCGGAAGGATCAGCGCCAGCAGGCACAGCGCTGGCGAGCTGCGCTGAGGCGGCGGGATCGAGTTGGTATTGCCAGATCGATTGCGCATTGGCGATCTGACGCAGCGGACGATTGCTCAGCACCGCGAAGAATGACGGGGCCTGTGCGAACTCAACTGGATCGCCGTTGATCCACAGACCGTAGAAGTTGCGCTTGCGCATGATCACCGCGCCTTCGTTCGGCCCACGCACGACGACGACGATGTCGCCGCGCCCGCGCCTATCAGGGTTCACGCCGAAGACGGTGACGTAGGAGCCGCGATAGTCAGAGCTAACGGTGATTTGCTCTTCGACGACGGCGGCCGGGAGATCGTTCAAGGACTCGGTCGGTTGCTGCGCTGACGCTGTCGCGCTGAGGGCCATGAAGGCGAGTGCAGCGAGCGCGCGTCTCACCACAGGCCCCCGCCGAACACGTATTGCTCTTCTGGCGGGACGACGAGATCGAACAAGAACTTGGCGCTGGCGAGGATCAGCAGAACGCCCAAGAGCGCGCGGATGTGCTCGTTCTTAAGGCCTGCGCCAACACGCGCACCAAATTGTGCGCCGATGACGCCGCCCAACATCAGCAGCGCCGCGAGAACGAGATCGACTGTCTGCGTCGCGGCGGATTGCAAGATCACGACGAGCGAGGAAACGACCAGCACCTGAAACAGCGACGTGCCGACGACAACATGCGTCGGCATGCGCAACAGGTAGATCATCGCCGGTATCAGAATGAAGCCGCCGCCGATGCCCATGATGGCGGCCAGCGCGCCGATCGCGAAGCCGAGAACTAGCGGTGGGATTATGCTGATGTAGAGGCCAGAGCGCGGGAAGGCGATGCGGAAGGGAAGCGTGTGCGCCACCGTGCGCGCCGGCCGACGCAGTATGCTGACGCCGGATTTAGTTCGCCCGCGGATCACCGAATAACTCTCGCTTAGCATCAGGAAGCCGACGCTGGAGAGCAGGACGAGATAGAGGATCGAGATAATCAGATCGAGTTGGCCGAGGCGCAGCAGTCGCTCGAACAACCAAACGCCCGAGCCGCTACCCGCGATGCCGCCGATCGAGAGCAAAAGGCCCATGCGCCAATCGACGGTCTTGCGCCGGGTTTGCGTCATGATGCCGGAGAAGGAGGTCGCCGCGATTTGGCTTGCGCCTGTCGCGACTGCGACGGGTGCAGGAACGCCAAGGAAGATCAAGGCGGGCGTCATGATAAAGCCGCCGCCGACGCCCACCAGCCCCGACACGAAGCCAACGCCGCCGCTGACCAAAAGGACGAGCAGCACGTTCACCGGCATCTCGGCGATCGGCAGGTAGATCAATGTTCAGCTCTGATTGAATAACGCGTGCGCGTCTTCGCCCGGCGCCCCTTATGGGCGCCGTCGCACGGCGTGGCAACGCCGCTTAACGCAGAAAACGTGTGACGCTTATGCGGCCGGACGGGCCGCCCAGGCGCGCGGCCCAAACTCACCGTTCGCCACTGCATTCGCGGCGCGGGGACGGAACGCCTGAGCGCGAGCGCGGGCCTGTTCGGCTTGCGCCGGCGTAAGCTGCGCTTCGAGCGCCGTGGCGCGTGCGCCAGCGTCCTGATCGCCTTGGCGAGCGGCCACGAGGAACCAGAACAAGGCCTCCGAACCACTGGCGTTGACGCCACGTCCCTGTTGATAAAGGACGCCCAGATTGTACTGGCTGTCAGCGACGCCGAGTTCAGCGGCCTGGCGGAACCAGCGGAAAGCCGCCGATTCATCCAGAGGCGCGCCTTCACCGCGGGCGAAGAAGACGCCGAGATCGTGCATGGCGCGCCGATTGCCGGCTGCTGCTGCGCGTTCGGTCCATTGACGCGCGACTGTGAGATCGGTTTGAACGCCTTCGCCGCGCTCATAGAGCTTGGCCAGGCGATACTGCGCCATGGCGAAGCCGCGATCTGCGGCGCGGCGCAACAAAGTTGCGCCTTCCGCAGCGCGGCCAGCGGTGAGACGCTGTAACCCGAGTTCGTATTGCGCCGTGAGGTCGCCGGATTGCGCGGCTTGCTCGAGCGATACGTTGCGCGGTGCGAGAGGGCCTGCGACGACCGGCGCTCCGTTCTGCGCGATTGGCGCACCCACGCTGCCTGGCGCGGTTGCGCCATCGGTGGTGGCCATGCCTTCGACCGGCGCCTCCGCGAACGGATCCTGTGGTGACGTCAAAGACGCGCTCGGATCGGTGGCGGTGGGCGGTTCAGCTTCCGGTGAAGTCAGTGGGCTTGCGGGCTCGGCGGCCTGATTGTCGGCGACATAGCGCGCGCCTGCGACGATCGCGAGCGCAGCGAGACCCGCCGCGCCCCAAAGCACGATGCGGCTCGATCCGCGCAAGCTCAGTTGCGGCGTGCCGGCTTCGGTCACGTTCTTTGCCGCTTTGACCTTGGCTTGCTTAGGCTCTTTGGCTTGCTTCGGCTCCTTGGCCTTCTTCTCTTTGGTCTTGGTGGCTTCAGCTTGCGCTTGCGCAGCCTTGCGGGCGTTGGCGAGATAGTCGTTCTTGCCGGGCGCGGTAGGCTCTGGCGCTGCGTCAGCAAGCGACAACGGCTCTTCGATATCGTCCAGCGGGCCGAAAGCGTTTGAATCCGTCGTTCCCGCGAGGGGCGCTACGCCGATCTCAGTTTCCGGTGACCAGAACGTATCGTCCACCGGCTCGGACGGCGGTGGTGCGGTCACAAGTTCTGGATCGTCGAAGAACGGCTCATCGATCAAAAGATCAGTATCTTCCGAAATCTCGATTGCCTTGTATTCGTGCGCCGGTTCTTCGGTTTCGAACGCGGGCATCTGCGCTTCATCTTCGAGCAGATCGTCGATCGATTCCGAGAAATAGATGTCGTCGTCACTGATCGTGTGACGGGGTTGCGGCGCTGAAGCAAGCGGCGGCAGCGGCGCTGCGCGCACCGGCTGTGCTGCATCCATCGGCGAAACGTAAGGATGGGCCTCGACGTCGCCGAACACGGGGAAATCGTGCTCGCGACGGGCAGGCGTCGGGATCGCATCGGCGACGCGGGCAGCGACGGGCTCTTGGCCGTTTTCGATGCGTTCGAGCTTGGAGGCGACGCTGGACACCGCCTTCTGCACCGGCGCGATGGCCTCGGCAGAATGCGTCTCCACTTCTGCGAGGCGCTCCATGATCGAGTTGATCGCTTCGGTGACGCGAACGCCCGCGCGCTCTTCGCTGTCGATCATGCGCTCGCCGAGTTCGCGCGCGAGCGTGTCTTGGCGGTGGTTGAAGCGCTCGGCCATGCGCGCGACTTGCTCGCCGACATGCTCTATCGCTTGCGCGCTGCGGGTTTCCACCGCGCCGACGCGCTCTTCGAGGCGTTCGGAGAGGCGGCCGACTTCGAGGCCCATACGATCAAACGCTGACGCTTCACGACGCTCGATATCGTCGAAGCGCTGCTCAAGCGTCGACGACATGCGCGCCAATTCTTCGCGCACGGCAGCGCCCGCGGCATCGTCATTGCGCGATTCAACGGCGCGCAGACGCTTGTCGACGGTTTCCGACATGCGTCGGATTTCGAGCGAGATCGCTTCGATGGTCTGTGCTTGGCGGCGCTCTGCGGCGGCCAGGCGACGGTTGACGTCCGCCAGCGCGCCTTCGAGGCCCTCGCCGGAAACGCCTTCGAGTGCGGCTTGCATTTGCGTCTGCAATTGATCGCGGGCTTCGCCGACCATATGCGACACCGATTGCGCCATGGCGTCGAGACGGGTCTCGAGCATCGCGCGCACGGCTTCGGTTTCTTGCACGGCGTTTGATTGTTCAACGCGCGCGCCGAGCGAAGAGACGGTTTCTTCGAGCGTGCGGATTGCCGTGTTGGCGGTGGATTCGGTTTCGGCCAAACGCGCGGTCAGGCGGTTTAGCGCTTCGTCGAGCGTACGCACGGCGCCATCGACGTGATCGATCTTGGCGCTGCTCGCACCATTCGTCTCGATGTTTGCGATGCGGGCTTCGAAGGCGGCGAGGGCGTCGGCGACGGGGCTCGTATCTGTTTTGGTTTCGAGAGCTGCGAGGCGCTCGGCAATGTCGCTCTGCGCTTGACGCATATCTGACAGATCGACTGCGCCAGAGGCGCCGGCGACATCTTCGACTTGCTTGACGCGTGCAGAGAGCGTGAGTTGAGAATTGCGCAGATCGGCGATTGCAGCGCCGGCGGCTTGACGCAAGCCAGCCGTGCTTTCGCGTGAACCTGTTTCAGCACGCTCGATGCGCGCAATCAGTGCCGCTTGTTCAGCTTTGATCTGATCGACGGCGCCGACGCGCTTGGCGATTTCGGTTTCAAGCCGCACCACTTCTTCGAGCAGCGCTTCACGCGTGCCGCGTGTTTCGGTTTGCACCTCGGCAACGGCAGTTTCGATCGCGCGGCGGGTTGACGTTTCCGTCTCCGCCAAGCGCTCGGCCATTTCGTCTTGCAGACGGCGAAGTTCTTGCACTGCGTCCGCTGATGCTTCGGAAGCCTGACGCGCTGCGTCTTCGGCGATCGCGCGCGCTTCGGCGAGCGTCTTAGCGGCAAAGCTGTCGCCGCCGTTTTCCATTTCGCCAGTCAAGAACGAAGCGGCCGCTTCAGCGCGGCGTGCAACTTCTTCGGCAACGCTCACTTGATGTTCGAGGCGCTGACGCACCGTATCGATTTCGCTTTTCGCGCCTTCGTAAGCGTGCTTGCTCTCGATCGCGTCATGTTCAGCGTGTGCGAGTTTGCCGCTCAGCGTTTCGCCAGCAGCGCGAAATTGTTCAAGCGCTTCAGAGATGCGGTCAGCAGCATCGGTTGCAGCAGCTTCTGCATCTTCAACGCGTGCAGCGAGGCCGAGCACGGAGCGATCGATAGTCGAGACGGCGCGGTCCAACCCAGTGACAGCAAGCTGCGTGCGGCGTTCGATCGATTCAATGCGTTGGGCTACGCGCGATGGATCGTTCGACGGGCGTGCGCCGACGCTCCAATCATCATCGCCTTCAGCGTCGATCGTGCCGAGATAGCGCGTCGAGCGTGGACGTGGCGGATGTTGCACAGAAGGCGGTGATGCAGGCGCACCGGTGGCGAGCGCCTGGCTCAGATATTCGCCAAGGCTCAAGCCCTGGCGCGCGGCTGCCTCTCGGGCTGCTTCACGCACCTTCGGGTCGATGCCCTTCACGCTCCAGCTTTGCGCGCCACTCATTTACAGCCCTCGCCCGCGTTGATGCAGCGCGCCATCGCGCCGCCTCACGCCCAACCCCCACGCGAAATTCGAAAGATTCGAGAATCGCTTACGAGTTTGCAGTGTCGATCAAAGGCGAGGCCGTGTTAATGCCGGGTAAAATCGTAAACAGGAATTAGCCATGTCTGACACGCCACGCCAATTCGGACCCGAAACGCAGGGCGGCATTTATATGCGTGGTCTTGGCGGCATGAAGCCGGAGATCCCGACCAGCTTCCCGCAACTCGAAGCGGCTGCGCAACAAAAAATGGATGCCGACGCGTGGGCGTACACGGCGGGCGGAGCAGGGTTAGAAAGCGCGATGGACGCTAACCGCGCGGCGTTTCAGCGTCATCCGATTGCGCCGCGCATGTTGGCGGGCGCGGCCCAACGTAATCTCGGATGCGAAATCTTTGGCGTGCAGGCGGCCGCGCCGATCATGTCGTGTCCGATCGGCGTGCTCGAAATGATGCACCCTGACGCTGACCTCGCGGTGGCGCGGGCGATGAGGAAGCTCAATCTGCCGATGATCATTTCATCGCAAGCGTCTCATCCGATGGAAGAGATCGCCAAAGCCAATGGCGATGGCCCGCGCTTCTTTCAGTTATACTGGGGCAAGTCCGACGCGATCGCCGAGAGCTTCGTGAAGCGGGCCGAGGCGATTGGCTGCAAAGCGATCTTCATCACGCTCGACACGGTGATCTTGGGTTGGCGCCCGCGTGATCTGAATCTCGGTTATCTGCCGTTCCTACGCAGCAAGGGCATCGCACAGTACACGTCCGACCCGGTGTTTCGCGGGCTGTTGCCGCAAACGCCGGAAGAGAACCCGACCGCTGCGGCGGTGCAATTCACGCAAGTGTTCTCCGATCCCGGCCTCGACTGGGCGCGGATCGCAAAGATCAGATCGTGGACGAAACTGCCGGTGATCCTGAAGGGCATTATGCGCGCCGACGACGCCGCCAAGGCGGTGAGCGAGGGCTATGACGGTATCCTGGTCTCCAACCATGGCGGCCGACAGGTCGATGGCGGGATTGGGACGCTGGACGCCTTGCCTGGTGTAGTCGCGGCCGTAAGCGGCAAAATCCCGGTCATGCTAGACAGTGGCATCCGCTGTGGGGCGGATATTTTCAAAGCTCTGGCGCTGGGCGCTTCTGCGGTCGGGATTGGCCGTCCTTATGTCTATGGGCTGGCGCTGGGCGGAGAGCAGGGCGTCCAGGCGGTGATGGAATACCTCGCGGCTGAGCTCGATATCACTATGGCGCTCAACGGCTGCCCGACGCTGGCGGACATCAAGCCGGAGCTTTTGTCGGTTGGTCGATAATTAATGACGGGGCCGTCAACTTTTATTGACGTTAGCGTCAACGGAAGCTATCGGTAAGGGGAGGAAACGACAAACCGAGGGTGTTCCATGACCAAAACCGAACGCACCTACACGATTTCGCAGCTGGCCCGGGAGTTCGAGGTCACCCCTCGCGCCCTCCGCTTTTACGAAGATAAAGGCCTGCTGACCCCGCGCCGCGACGGTATGAACCGCGTCTATTCGCACCGCGACCGCGCCAAACTTCAGCTCATCCTGCGCGGCAAGCGCGTTGGCCTGTCGCTGATCGAGATCAAAGAAATCCTCGACCTTTATAAGGTCGACCAGCGCGCTCAGGCGCAAACGGCGCTGAAGAAGTACAAGGCGCGCATCGTCGCCCTCGAAGCCCAGCGCGAAGACATCGACGCCGCCATCGAAACGCTGACCGACGGTATTGCGACTTTGGAGAAGTTCCTCTCCAAGCCCGCAGCACCTGCAGCGATGGCCAATGCGCGTGCGTTTGAACAAGAAGCCAAGAAGCGCCTCGAAGAAGCGCACTAACGCCTCTATAGAAGGCGCAAAGAAAAATCAGGGAGCGCGTGATGCCGTCGTACAAGGCGCCTGTTCGCGAATACAAGTTCCTCTTGAAGGACGTGCTCGACATCGAGCGCTACTCGAACCTGCCTGGGTTCGCGGAAGCGCCGATCGACTTGATCGAGCAAGTCTTGGAAGAGGGGGCGAAGTTCTGTGAGGACGTGCTCGCCCCGCTGAATAAGGTTGGCGATGAACACGGCTGTGTCCGTCATGACGATGGCTCGGTGACGACGCCGCCTGGTTTCAAAGAAGCTTACGATCAGTTCGTCGCCGCAGGCTGGCCCGCTCTCTCGAGCGATCCTGTCTATGGCGGCCAAGGCTTGCCGCACATCGTTGCGTTGGCGTGGAACGAGATGGTCGCGTCGGCGAACATGGCGTTCGGCATGTATCCGGGTCTGAGCCACGGCGCTTACGCCGCGATCCACTCGCACGGCAGCGATAAGCAAAAGCAAATCTATTTGCCGAAGCTGGTGACCGGCGAATGGACCGGCACCATGAACCTGACCGAGCCGCATTGCGGCACGGATTTGGGCATGTTGCGCACGAAGGCGATCCCGCAAGGCGACGGCTCTTATCGCATCAGCGGCCAGAAGATTTTCATCTCGGCCGGCGAGCACGATCTTGCGAAGAACATCATTCACCTCGTCATCGCGCGCATTGAAGGCGCACCAGCGGGGACGAAGGGCATTTCGCTTTTCATCGTGCCAAAGTTTTTGGTCAACGCTGACGGTTCACTCGGCGCCCGCAACGGCGTCAGCTGCGGCAAGATCGAAGAGAAGATGGGCATCCACGGCAATTCGACGTGCGTGCTGAATTATGACGACGCGACGGGCTATCTCTGCGGCATCGAGAACAAGGGCTTAGCCGCCATGTTCGTCATGATGAACGTGGCGCGGCTTGGCGTTGGCCTTCAGGGCCTGTCGCAGTCGGAAGTCGCGTATCAAAACGCGGTGACCTACGCGAAGGATCGTCTGCAAGGGCGCTCGATCACCGGCGCGAAAAATCCGGCTGGCCCGGCCGACCCGATCATCGTTCACCCAGACATCCGCCGCATGCTGATGGACGCGAAAGCCTTCAACGAAGGCGCGCGTGCGTTTGCGTTCTGGACGGCGTTGCACGGCGATTTGCTGCACGCGTCGCCGGACGAGAAGGTGCGCGAGAAGGCTGACGATTACATGGGTCTGATGACGCCGGTGATCAAAAGCTATCTGACCGACAAGGGCTACGCCAACGCCACCAATAGCCAGCAGGTCTACGGCGGCCACGGCTATATCGAAGAATGGGGCATGTCGCAGTTCGTCCGCGATGCGCGCATTGCGATGATTTACGAAGGCGCTAACGGCATCCAGGCACTCGACCTCGTCGGCCGTAAATTGGGTGCGAACGGCGGGCGCGCCGTGTTTGCGTTCTTCAACGAGATCGACGATTTCGTCCACAATCACGAAGATGACGCGGAACTTGCTGAGTTCGTCGAGGCGCTGAAAACTAATAAGGCGCAACTGCAAGACGGCACAATGTGGTTGATGCAGAACGGCATGACCAATTTCGATAATGCCGGCGCAGCTAGCCATGATTATCTAAATCTCTTCGGCATCACCGCGCTCACCTATATGTGGACGCTGCAAGCCAAGGCCGCGTTTGCGGCGAAGAAGAACGGCGGCGCTGGCGATCCGTACTTCGATACCAAACTCGCAACCGGCCGCTACTTCCTCGCGCGCATGGCGCCCGACGCGCCTGCGCATCTGGCAAAGCTGAAGAGCGGCGCGGGGCCGGTGATGGCGCTCGCTGCGGAGGCGTTTTAGTGGCCGCTTACACCGCCACCGTCACTTGGCAGCGCGGCGAGGATGATTTCGCGGCGAACCATTATTCGCGCGCGCATGAGATCGAGTTTGACGGCGGCATCACGGTGCGAGGCTCGGCGTCGCCACAAGTGGTGAAGGCGCCGTACTCGCGCGAAGACGCGGTCGATCCCGAAGAGCTGTTGGTGGCGTCGTTGTCGACTTGCCACATGCTCTGGTTTCTGGATTTCGCGCGCCGTGCTGGCTTCGTCGTCGATGCTTACGAAGATCGCGCCTCGGGCGTCATGGGTAAGGACGATCGCGGCCGCATCGCGCTGACGCAAGTGAAGCTCAATCCCTATATTGCGTGGAGCGGTGACAAGCAGCCAGCGCCTGAAGAGGTGCGAGAGCTGCATCACAAGTCACACGAAGCCTGTTTCATCGCCAACTCGTTCCGCGGCGACGTCGCTATAGCGGACGGAGAGGCGCACTGATGAAGTGCTTTGTTCACCAGTCCGCCGATGCTGTCGGGCTTTGCCGTAATTGCTCGCGCGGAGTGTGTGCCGAGTGCGCTGCAGATCGGGCCAGCGGCATCGCTTGTATGAATCGCTGCGAAGCGGCGGTTGATGCGATGGATTCACTCGTTCGACGGAATGTGGCGGTCGCTAGTAAGCCTGGCGTGACGCAGTGGACGCAAGTTGTCGTATATCTGGGAGCGGCGTTGGTCTTTAGCTTCTTGGCCTACAGCGACGCGACGAACGGTGGTCGGAACAATGTCGCGGTACTTTTCGCGATACTAGCCGCGATCATAGCGATGCCTGGATTGTTGTTGTTGCGATGGATTTTCGCAAACGCGGCGCCTAGCGCCAAGAGTTGAGTTTGCCGCGCTTGCGCCAGCCCGGCGCAAGCGGTCAGCGGAGTAGGCGCTTAGCGCCAGGGACGACTCCGGTCCCATGCAGGGTGAAGCGTCGCTTGCGCCGCAAACGTTGGAGTACGAAAATGGCTGAGGCCTATATTTATGACGCGGTGCGCACGCCGCGCGGCAAAGGCAAAGCGAACGGCTCGCTGCACGAGCAGACGTCGCTGCAATTGGCGACGCAAGTGCTGCAAGCCCTGCGCGATCGCAACAATCTCGATACGTCCAAAGTCGATGACGTCGTCATGGGCGTGCTCTCGCCGATCGGGGAGCAGGGCGGAAACCTGCCGCGTATCGCAGCGCTGAACGCCGGTTACGCCGAAACCGTCTCGGGCGTGCAGGTCGAGCGCTTCTGCGCTTCGGGTCTCGAAGCCTGTAACATCGCCGCTGCGAAGGTGAAGTCAGGTGAAGCGGCGCTCGCAATCGGCGCCGGCACTGAAAGCATGAGCCGCGTGCCGATGGGCTCGACCGGTGGTTCGTGGGCGACTGACCCGTCGATCGCGATGAAGACCTACTTCACGCCGCAAGGCGTCTCGGCCGACGCGATCGCCACCATGTACGGTTTCTCGCGCACCGATCTCGACCAGTTCGCCGTGCAATCCCAACAGCGCGCCGCGCGCGCCTGGAAAGAGAACCGCTTCAAGAAATCGATCATCCCGGTGAAGGACCAGATGGGCGCGACGTTGCTTGCGCACGACGAATTCATGCGCCCGGAAACGACGCTCCAATCGCTCGGCGCGCTTGAGCCGTCGTTCAAGATGCAAGGCGAAGTGATGCCTGGCTTCGACGACGTGATTAAGCAGCGGTATCCGGAACTCGAGAAGATCGATCACGTCCACCATGCCGGCAATTCGTCGGGCATCGTTGATGGCGCAGCTGGCGTGCTGATCGGCTCGAAGGAAATGGGCGATGCGCTGGGCTTGAAGCCACGCGCGCGCATCGTTGGCGGCGCGTCGATTGGCTCCGAGCCGTCGATTATGCTGACAGGCCCCGAGCACGTCACGCATAAGCTGATGAAGCGTCTCGGCCTTTCCAAGCAGGACATCGATCTTTGGGAGCTCAACGAAGCGTTCGCATCGGTCGTGCTGCGCTGGGTGCAGGCGCTCGATCTCGATATGGACAAGGTCAACGTCAATGGCGGCGCCATTGCGATGGGTCACCCCATCGGGGCCACTGGCGCGATGATCCTCGGCACCATGGTCGATGAACTTGAGCGCGCGGACAAAGAACGCGCGCTGATCACGCTCTGCATCGGCGCCGGTATGGGCACGGCGACCGTGATCGAGCGTGTGAACTAATGAGTGGTGGCTTGCACCCAGCCGGCATCGGCATCGGCATTGCGCTCGGTGTCGCGCTGGGTGTGGCTATCGACAATCTGGCTGCGGGTTTAGGGCTTGGCGTCGCCATGGGCGTCGGCATTGGTTTGGCCCTCGGTTCAGCGACGAAAAAGAAGAACGACGGCAACGACGATAGTCAGCCGCCGCAGACTTAAAGAGCTAAGGCTGGCGGCGTGTGAGCGTGGTCAGCCATGATATCGAAAACAGGAACGGAAACGCGAAGAGGGTATGATGGAAAACTTCAAGATCGACGTCGACAGCGACGGCATTGCGCTCATCACCTTCGACGTGCCGGGCCGCTCAATGAACACGATCACCGGCTCGGTGATGCGCGACCTTGTGACCTTGGTCGAGACGATCAAGTCCGACGCCAAGATCAATGGCGCAGTGATCACCTCTGGCAAGACCACGGGCTTCTGCGCCGGCGCCGATCTGGGCGAACTCAATCAACGCGGCTCGGCCAAGCAAGAAGAGCCGAAGAGCGAAGACGAGCGCCTGAAGAAGCAATTCGAGCAAAGCTTCACGCTGAACCGCTCGCTGCGCGCGATCGAGACGTGCGGCAAGCCGGTCGCTGTGGCGCTTGAGGGGCTCGCGCTCGGCGGCGGTTTGGAAATCGCGCTGGCGTGCCACTATCGCGTCGCTGCTGACAATCCGAAGACGAAGTTCGGTCTGCCGGAATCGAAAGTCGGACTCTTGCCGGGCGCTGGCGGCACGCAACGTCTGCCGCGCCTGATCGGCGTGCAGAACGCCGCGATGATGATCCTGCAAGGCGCCGATAAGTCGCCGCAGGAAGCCAAGGGCTTGGGCTTCATCAACGAAGTCGTGCCGTCTGGCGGCACGGTCGACGCCGCGAAGGCGTGGGTGAAGTCGACGCTGCCTTGGGATTACGCGAAAGGCCCGAACCCGAAGGCGATCGCGCCGTGGGATGTTAAGGGCTACAAGGTGAAAGACGGCCCGTTCACGCCAGCTGGCGCGATGGCCGCTGTCGGCGGCAACGCCATGGTCTCCAAGCAGACCAATCTCAACTATCCGGCGCAACGCAACATTCTGTCGTGCATCTATGAAGGCATGCAGGTGCCGATCGATGCAGCGCTCCGCATCGAGAGCCGCTATTTCATCAAGACCGCCGCAACACCGCAAGCGAAGGGCATGATCCGGACGCTGTTCGTGAACATGCAGGCGCTCGGCAAAGGCGGAAACCGCCCAGAAGGCTTCCCCACTTATGAGATCAAGAAGGTTGCCGTGCTCGGCGCCGGCTTGATGGGCGCGGGCATCGCTTACGTGCAAGCCAAAGCCGGCATCGAAACCGTGCTGCTCGATGTCAGCCAGGAAAGTGCCGAGAAGGGCAAGGCTTATTCCAAGCGCATCGTCGACAAGGACATCTCGCGCGGCAAAATCACGAAGGAAAAGGGCGATGCGCTGCTGGCGCTGATCACGCCCTCGACCGATTATTCGCTGATCAAAGGCTCTGACCTTGTGGTTGAAGCTGTGTTCGAAAGCCCAGCGTTGAAAGCTGAAGTCACCAAGAAGGCCGAAGCGTTCCTCGGTGAAACCGCCGTATTTGGCTCCAACACCTCGACGCTGCCGATCACTGGTCTCGCAGAAGCATCCGCCCGTCCGAAAAACTTCATCGGCATTCACTTCTTCTCGCCGGTCGAGCGCATGGGCCTGGTTGAGCTCATCATGGGCAAGGACACGACCGCCGAGACGCAAGCCAAGGCGATCGACTACGTCATCAAGATCCGCAAGACGCCGATCACCGTGAACGACTTCCGCGGCTTCTACACCTCGCGTTGCTTCGGCACCTATCCGGCCGAAGGCGTCGAGATGCTGATGGAAGGCGTAGCACCCGCGATCATCGAAAACGTCGGCCGCCAATGCGGCATGCCGATGGGCCCGCTCGAAGTGTCCGACTCTGTCGGCCTCGATACGGCGCTGAAGATCGGCAAGACCAACGCCGAACTCAATCAGCAGGATTACAAGAAGGACCCGCGCGCGGCGATGCTGTCGTGGCTGGTTGAAGACAAAGGCCGCGTCGGCCGCAAAGCCGGCAAGGGCTATTACGAGTATGGCGAAGACGGCAAGCCGTCGCGCATCTGGCCGGGCCTCTCCGAGCGCATCGAAGTGAAGACGAAGGAATGCCCGCCTGAACTGAAGACGGAGCTGACCAAGCGCTTCCTCTTCCGTCAATGCATCGAGGTCGCGCGCTGCTTCGAAGAAGGCGTGATCACCGATCCGCGCGATGCGGACGTGGGCTCGATCCTCGCTTGGGGCTTTGCGCCATATAGCGGCGGCTGCATCAGCTATATCGACTTGTTCTGGGGCACGAAGGGTTTCGTCGAAGAAGCTGATCGCTTGGCCGACACCTACGGCGAACGCTTCCGCCCGAACAAACTCCTGCGTGACATGGCCGCAAAAGGCGAGACCTTCTACGAGCGCTTCGGCGCCAAGGAAAAAGCTGCGGCTTAAGTCACAAACCTCGGGAGAGGCCGCGATGAATGCGTTCATACTGACGAACCCTGTGTTCGTCACCTATGCCATCGCGGCCTCCCTGATGGTGTTGAAGATCATGCTGCAAGGCTGGATCACAGTCGCACGCATGATCAAGAACGACGCCGGCTTGGTGAATCCAGAGGACATCAAGCCCGGCCCCGCGAACCGCAATCCCCGTCCTGAGCAGCTTCAGCCGTTAGAGGATGTCGATCGCTCGCGCCGCATTCATCGTAACGATCTGGAGAACATCCCAGCCTTCCTCGCAATCGGTTTGCTCTTCGTTGCCGTCTTGCCGCCGCTCGCTGCCGCGCAATGGCTGATGTACGGCTTCGTCGTCGCGCGCGTTCTGCATACGATCGCTTACTCGACCGCTCAGCGTCACGAAGTGCGCGCGGTGTTCTATTCAGTGGGGTCGCTGATTGTGATCGCTATGGCGATTTGGGTGCTTGCCGTCGTCGCGCCGTTGGCGATGTGACGCGCTGACCCAATCAGCGCTTGCTCGCATTCAGCAGATTGTCGCGCAACGTGATGAGATCACGCTGTAGGCGTACGAACGCGTCGTAGTCGAGACCGGTTGCTTCGATCACCGGCGCGCGCGTGCAGAAGGCCTTCTCAAAGACGGCGCGGCCCGCTTCTGTGAGATTGATGCGCACTTGGCGTTCGTCCTCGGCGTCGCGTTGCCGGGTCACGAAGCCGCTCGCTTCCAATCGCTTGAGCAGCGGCGTCAGAGTGCTCGATTCCAAAAAGAGCTTCTCGCCGAGTTCGCTGACCGTCTGATTACCCAATTCGTTGAGCGCGATCAGCGCCGCGTACTGCGGATAGGTGATCCCGATCTCATCGAGGAATGGCTTGTACGCCCGCCCGAACGCCAGATTGGTCGAGTAAACCGCAAAGCAGAGAAATTGCGGCAGCGACGCCGCGAGCTCTTGCCGCTCGGATTTTGCCTTTTTCGCCATATGCTTAACCTGTCGCGCCGGTTCGTTCAGGCGCTCCCTTGAGATAAGTCGCGCGCAATTTAATCGCAAGCGATTGACACATCGAAAATGGACCTCTAATTAAATCGCACGCGATTAGATCGCGGACGATCAATAAGGAGAGGGTGTCATGATCAAAACCGTACGCAACGCAGCCGTCGCCGCAGTAGCGGCCGCAAGCCTGGTGGCTTGCACTTCAGCCCAAACCGCGCCGGAGCCAGCGGCGCAAATCCCCGCAGATCAAACCGTGCGCAACATCGTGCTCGTCCACGGCGCGTTCGCTGACGGCTCGGGCTGGCGACCGGTCTATGATGATCTGACCGCGCGCGGCTATCGCGTGAGTGTCGTGCAGAATCCGCTGACCTCATTCGCGGACGACGTAGCATCCACGCGCCGCATTCTGGCGCGTCAGGACGGCCCGACCATCCTCGTCGGCCACTCGTATGGTGGTGCGGTGATTACCGAAACAGGGGATGATCCGCATGTCGTCGGGCTCGTTTATGTCTCTGCGTTCGCGCCGGATGTCGGTGAATCACTGGCGCAATTGCTGGAAGAAATCCCGCCTCCCGGCCTGGTGATCGATCCTGCTCCGGATGGTTTCGGGTTCGTGCAGGCGTCATCGTTCCATGATGGCTTCGCCGGCGATACGACGGATGCGGACTCCGCTTTCCTTCGCGACTCCCAAGGTCCGATCGCGCTCTCAATCTTCGGCACGCCGGTGACGCAAGCCGCGTGGCGGACGAAGCCGAGCTGGGCGGTCATCGCGATGCAAGACCGTGCTATCGATCCGCGCCTGCTGCGCCAAATGGCCGAACGCAGCAATGCCGAGATTACCGAAGTCGATGCAAGCCACGTCCCGTATTGGACCCAACCACGCGCCGTCGCCGACGTCATCGACCGCGCCGCCCGGGCCGCGTCGCAAAGTGCTGCAGCAAACTAACTGACTTGCCCTAACGAGAGAGGGGGTGCGCATTTCCCGCGCGCCCCCTTATCTTGTGCGCCATGACAAAACTCACCGACACGCTCTCCCTCCGCTCCGGCGCGACGCTCAAGAACCGCTTTGTGCTCGCCGCGCTCACCAACACGCAAAGCCACGCCGATGGCGTTCTGGGCGATGAAGAATATCGCTGGCTCACCATGCGCGCCGAAGGCGGCTTTGGGCTGACCATGACCTGCGCGGCTTCCGTGCAAGAGGAGGGCGTCGGCTTTCCAGGGCAACTCGGCTTTCATGATGAGAAACATCTTCCCGGCCTGACGCGCCTCGCCGATGGCATCAAACAACACGGCAGCCTCGCAATCGCGCAACTGCATCATGGCGGCGTGCGGGCGATGACCAATCCGAAAGGCCCATCGGAAGACGCGAAGTTGAAGGCGCAAGCGATGACGCTGGATGAAATCCAGCACTCGCGCGATTGCTTCATCAGCGCCGCTGTTCGCGCTGAGCGGGCGGGCTTTGAAGGTGTCGAACTCCACGGCGCCCACGGCTATCTGATCTGCACGTTCCTCAGCCCCGAGCTTAATCGTCGTGACGATGTTTACGGCGGCGACCAAGAGAAGCGCGCGCGCTTTTTGTTCGAGATCGTCGACGGCGTTCGCGCTGCAACCAAGCCTGGCTTTACGCTTGGCGTGCGCCTCTCGCCGGAGCGTTGGGGGCTTTGGCTGCCGGAAATTCGCGACGTAGCCCAGAAGCTCATGCGCGATGCGAAGATCGACTTTATCGATATGTCGCTCTGGGACGTGACCAAAGAGCCGGAGATGGAGGCGTTCAAAGGCCGCTCGCTCGCATCTTACTTCGCTGAACTTGATCGCGGCGACGTGCGCTTAGGCGCCGCCGGCAAGATCATGAGCGCGGCCGACGCGCAGGCGCTCGTCGATGCCGGTTATGATTTCCCGATCATCGGACGCGGCGCCATTCTGCACCACGACTACGCCAAGCGCGCCGCCGCCGATCCGGTTTTTACACCCATCGCAACGCCGGTGAGTGAAGCCTATCTCGATGCGGAGGGCCTCAGCCCCAAGTTCATCAAGTATATGCGCAACTGGCCGGGCTTCGTCGAAGACGCGGCCTGATCCGATGAGCGATCGCCCTAGCCAACGCGAATACTGGAACAGCAAAGTCGGCGAAGAGTGGGCGCGTCAGGCTGATCGCACTGACACGATGTTTGCGGCGCTCACGGAGGCGACGTTTGCGGCCCTGGCTTTGCGTCCGGGCGAACGCGTGCTCGATATTGGCTGCGGCGCGGGCGCGACGACATTGAACGCGGCGCGTCAGGTTGGCGCGCAAGGTCAAGCAGTGGGCGTCGATATCTCCGCGCCGCTCTTGGCGGTTGGCCGCAGCCGCGCGGAGCACGCGGGTGCGCGTATTGACTTCGTCGAGGCGGATGTAAGCGCGGGCGCCGTGGCCGGAGCGCCGTTCGATGCAGCGTTCTCGCGCTTCGGCGTCATGTTTTTCGAGAACCCGGTCGACGGGTTTGCAGGCATTCGATCGAACCTGCGGCCTGGTGGACGCATGACGTTCGTCTGTTGGCGCTCACCAAAGGAAAACACTTGGGCGTCGGCGCCGATTGCAGCGTTAGCGCCGCTATTGTCCGCGCCGCTGCCGCCATCCGACCCAACCGCGCCAGGGCCATTTCAGCTCGCCGACTCTGACAAAATCAAAACGGTGCTGGCACAGGCTGGATGGCGCGACATGGCGATCACGCCGTGGGACGGTGATTTCATCCTTGGGACTGATCCGGATGATGCCGCATCGTTTGCGCTCCGCATCGGCCCAAGCGCGCGTGCGATTGCAGATAACGGCCTCGATCCCGCCGCAGCGGAGCAATTGATCGTCGAGCGCTTGCGACAAAGCATGACGACGCAAGGCGTGGCGCTCGCCGGCGCATGCTGGATCGTCACCGCGATCGCTTAGCCGCCCGCTACCGCATTGCGCATAAATCGTTCGACTGAATCGCTTTGCGGTGCGCACGTTCAATCCGATGACGCGTTGGCTGTCGGGGATGTGTGAATGCTGAGAACTTTGTTTGTTGCGGCGGCTCTGATGCTCACGGGGTGCGCGACTGCGCCGACGCGGGACGCGAGTGCGCAACTCGGTGCTGGCGATTGGGTGCTTGCGCATTGGGAGGAGGACCAGACGTATTTCTGGCCTGCGACCATTACGTCGCGAACCGGCGATGAGCTGACGCTGCAATATGATGACGGCGATGTCGGTACGCAGGACATTGACGACGTGCGCGCGTTCGATTGGGCGCCCGGGACGCGTCTCGAGTGCCGCTGGAGCGATGGCGTCTGGTATTGGGCGACGATCGCGCAAACTGGCGCGAGCCGCGCTGATTTCCGCGTGCTCTACGATGACGGCGACAAGCAAGCGACGAATACGAGCCGCTGTCGCAGCAGCGCGGAATAAGCGCGCGGCGCGGGCGCTTTCACATGACGGCGCTGAAGCCGCCGTCGACCGGTACGGTCACGCCGGTGATGAACGCCGCCGCGTCCGAGCATAAGAACAGCACCGTTCCTGCCATCTCCGCAGGTTTCGCCCAGCGCTTCATGGGCGTGCGGGCGACGATCTGCGCGTCGAAGTCTGGATTGCCTTGTGCAGGCGCGGTCATGTTGGTTTCAACCCAGCCCGGGGCGATTGCATTGACGCGGACGCCGTCGCTTGCCCAAGCCTCGGCCAATGTCTTCGTCATCTGCAGGACGCCAGCTTTGCTCGCGCCGTAACCCGGTATCATCGCCATGCCGTAATAGCTCGTCATTGAGGCGATGTTGATCACGCTGCCACGGCTCGCTTTGAGTTGCGGCAACACCGCGTTCGCCATGCGGAAAGAGCCGGTGAGGTTCACCGCAATTGTGTCTGCAAAGACGTCTGGCTCATACTCGTTGAACTTGGCTTGGCCGGCGCAATTCACCAGCACGTCGAGTTTCGGCAGCGACGCGGCGAGCGCCACGATCGCAGCGGCGTCGCGCATGTCGAGTGCGCGATAGGAGAGGCTGGTAAAGTCGGACTCATAAACGCCGTCCGGCCGCGTGCCAGTGATCGTGACCGCGGCGCCCGCGTCGCGGAACGCTGTCGCAATGGCGTGCCCAATGCCGTTGCTGCCGCCCGTGATCAGGACATTTGCGCCCGAATAGTCGAACCGCGCCGCAGTGGTCATGGCCTGTCTCCCGCTAAAGACATAACCGGTGACACCACAGCGCCAGCTTGTCACGCTTGCGCAGGGCAGCCGCCCACGCTTCTTTATTGACTTTTCAACGCTTTCCAGGGATACCCCGGTTCAGCGACCGTTCCCGGCTAAGTTTCCGGCGAACGCGGTCCACCGGAACGCACCATCGACGTTCGGCTTTGAGCCCAAAGACGTAAAGTCTGCTCGCCGCCCTTCTTCGCCGTCGCATCGTTCCTGAACTGATGAGCCGCACTGCGTATTGCGGGCGGCTGAAAGTTTTCCCGTGACCACATTTCAAGATCTCGGCGTTTCCGCGCCGATCCTCAAGGCGCTTGAAGCCGAGGGCTATACTAAACCTACGCCAATTCAGACGATGGCTTTGCCGATCGTGCTGAAGGGCCGCGACCTTATCGGTCTCGCCCAAACCGGCACCGGCAAGACGGCGGCCTTCGCGCTGCCGATCCTCGATCGCCTCCACCAGAACCGCAAACATGCGGGGGAAAAGTCGTGCCGCACGCTGGTGCTCGCGCCGACGCGCGAACTCGCAGCGCAGATCGGTGATAGCTTCCGCACCTATGGCCGCTTCCTCGGTCTTTCGACCGCTGTCGTGTTCGGCGGCGCATCGATGATGAAGCAGAAGCAAGCCATGTTCCGCGGCGTCGACATTCTCGTCGCCACGCCAGGCCGTTTGCTTGACCACGTCAGCCAGCGTTCAGTGCGTCTCGACAAAGTCGAGATTCTCGTCCTCGACGAAGCCGACCACATGCTCGACATGGGCTTCATCCACGATCTGCGCAAAATCGCGACGATCCTGCCGCGTCATCGCCAATCGCTGTTCTTCTCCGCGACCATGCCGCCGTCGATCGCCGAACTTGCTGCACAATTCCTCGACAACCCCGAGCGCGTATCGGTGGCGCCGCAATCGACGACGGCCGAGCGCGTCCAGCAGGCAGTCATCCACGTCGATAACGCCAAGAAGCAGGATCTGCTGCATGCTTTGCTGAGCGACAAGTCGATCAAGCGCGCGCTCGTCTTCGCCCGCACCAAGCACGGCGCTGACCGCGTTGCGAAAAAGCTGGAAAGTGCCGGCTTCAATGCTGACGCGATCCACGGCAACAAGAGCCAAGGCCAACGCACGCGCGCACTTGACGGCTTCAAGAAGGGCCAGACGCGCATTCTGGTCGCCACCGAAGTCGCCGCTCGCGGTATTGATGTCGATGACATCAGCCACGTCATCAATTTCGACCTGCCGAATGTGCCGGAACAATATGTTCACCGCATCGGACGCACCGCGCGCGCTGGCACGGACGGTATCGCCATCTCGTTCTGCGCGCCCGATGAACGCGCTTACCTGCGCGACATCGAAAAGATGATGAAGCAAGCCGTGCCGGTCATGGAAACGGATATGTCGCTTCGTGCGCCGCGTGCGGATGAGCGGGTTCAGCGTCCGAAAGGCCCGGCGGGTCGTTCAGGCGCCGTGCACCCAGCACGCAAGCCGAAGCCACAGCGCCAAGCTGCTGACGTTCACGGCAAAGCGCATGCAAAGCAGGGCCATGCGCCGACGCGTTCGCGCGAAGAGCCGGGCCGTGATCGCAACGATCGCCGCGACCGCAAAGGCAACAGCGTCTGGTCGAACTCCGGCGCGCCGCCGAAGTATCGCAAGCGCGCGAAGCCAGCAGCGGTTTAAACGCCGCCTTTTTTCTTGCGCAGACGAGGGCGCGCGCTTAAACCGCGCGCCCCATGCGTAAGGATATGAGCAAAGTCATTGTGGAGCGGCCCAGAAGGGGCCGCGCGGCTGCGGGTCTCCGCGCCGGGCGAACGCGTGCGCTCACGGACGATGACGGCGAGCCAATCCGTGCTAAGGGCGCTCGCGAACCGAAGAAGCCTCCACCGAAGACTAAGATGCTCAACGAGACGCTCAATCCGTTGAAGCGCTATCTGGCGTCAAACGTCGGGCGTCCTTGGAATAAGGTCTATTCCGAGATCAGCGAACATCTAAAGCCGTCCTCGACGGTGCAGCAGCACGTGCGCGATCACGTCGAGGACTTTGTCGCGGTAAAAACGCGGATGAAGAGCGGCGTCGTGATGGTGACCCAGCGCTATGGCGGCGAGCGGCCGCTCGATGAGGTGTGGAGCTATTTCTACGTCCACCCGCGCACCGGCCTCTTGCGCAAGAACGACATGCGCAAGACCTGGAGCATGCGTCAGCGCCAGGCACGCATCGCCGCTGACAAAGCCCGCGCCGAACGCATGCGTGTGATCGACGCCAAAACGCAGCTGCATAAGCTGCGGGATGATGTCTGGTGGGAAGTAAAGCTTGGCAAGATCGGTGATGGCCGCGAGATCGATGTTGTGTTGGCGGCGGGCTTGTCAGAGATGCCGGCTAGCGAACTGTACGCGAGCGAGAACGCGCGCGCGGTGTCCAAGCGCCAACTCAATAAAGCTGAGATCAAGCGGCTAAAGCTGCGCTGAGGGCGTGCGGGCCGTCAGACCCGCATCCGTTACACGCTCCGCCCGCAGCCATTCAGCGTGCGCCCGTCAATCACGATCTCGACCGTCGATGGGAACGCCTCGCCGCTCATTGCGTCTTGGCAGGGGAAGCGTCGAATAGTGACGACCAGCGACTTGCCATCGGCCTGCGTTTCATAACGCGTAGCGCCTTCAACGGGATAAGTGGGCGTCGGCAGCGGGAATTCAGTGAGAGAGTCGCCGTAGTCTAGCAGCAGCAAGATGCGGTTCTGCTGATAGACATCGATCATCCAGCCGGGTTCTTGGCCGACGCCGCGAAAGTCGACGCCATTGGCGCGCGCTTCGCCCCAGGCGGGCATACGCGCAATGTTATCGACAGCTGTCGGCACAATCGCTGGCGTTTCTGCGGATGGCGCTTCCGTTGGCGCTGGCGCCTGTTGCGAGCACGCGGCCAGCGCGAGAACCAAAATCAAAGCACGCATCTTGAACACTCCGGTACGAAAACGCCGCCACGCGTGAACGTGGCGGCGCTCTGTCTATCGCGTTAAGCGCAGATCAGCCAGTGAAGGCGCTGATATACACTTCCACGCGGCGGTTGGCTTCTGCGTCGCACGGTTGCGTGCGCGGACGGCTCTCGCCGTAACCTTCCGTGATCAAGCGTTGGCGGATAACGCCGCCCGAGATCAGCACTGAAGCGACGTTCATAGCGCGGCGCTCGGAGAGATCTTGGTTGTAGGCATCGGCGCCGCGGCAATCGGCGTGGCCGAACACGTCAACCGTGGTTTGGTCGTAGTCGCGCAGAACGCTGCCAACATCGCGCAGAGTCGGCACGAACTGGCCCTTCACCGCGTCACGGTCGAAGTCGAACGTGAGGTCGGCGGGGAAGTTCAGCAGAATCTGGCTTTGGCTGACGCGCGTAACGCCAACGCCGGTGCCGGCAAGACGCTCACGTAGGTTTTGGTATGTGCGGTCCATGTAATTGCCGATACCTGCGCCTGCGAGCGCACCGATACCTGCACCGATGAGCGCGTTGCGGCGGTCGTCGCCGCCGGCGAGCGTACCGGCGCCTGCGCCGACGATAGCGCCGATGATAGCGCCGGTGCCGGTGTTGTTACGCGTGCGTTCGCCGGTCACTGGATCGACGTTGGTGCAACTGGCCAAGAACATAACGGCCGCGAGGCCGGTCATAATTTTACGGATCATAAAATCCCTCCACATCCCTAGCGGGCCTGGGAGGCGCCGCATCAATAACGGAAACTGGTACCGCCAAGCTGAGCCGGCAATGAACGTCGGCCTTTTAAACTGGCGTTTCCGATGCGGTAAGCGTTTGAGGCAGCTAAATTGTTCCTCATTGGGTTGGGTTCCTCAGATTAACTAAACTTCAGCCGGACTGCGCCACAATCAGGCCTGATTTGAGCACCGCCGCCGCCCCCGTGTCCGATCCAGACGGCGTCAAAAGCGCCGATTTCGCCGCGCGCCGTCTGCGCGGGCTGGCCGCCGTCGCACAGGCACGGCTGGAGAACGCTTGGCTGAGGTTGGGCGCCTGCGCCGTTGTCGCCGCAGTCGCAAGCTCGCTGACGGGTGATGCTTGGCCGTTTCTGTGGGTCGTTGGCCTCGTCGCCGTCATCTTGATCGATCGCATGATCTTCGCGCGTGTGCTGGCGCGCTGTGAGGCGGGCGAGGCGCCAAATCTGAACCCGACGACAGCTTGGGTAGTGCTTCAGAGTGCTTACGGCAATCTGATTGCGGTGCTGCTCTGGTTCACGCCTTACGTGTCGGGCGAGACGCTGGCTGTCATCTATCTCTGTGGCGGACTCGCGAACGCAGCGGCGACGTTGCGTGCGAACGCCGCGCTCTCAATCGCTGGCGTCGGCCCCACGATCGCATTCTTGATGGGCCTGCCGATCGTTGATTATTTGATCGGCGGCGCACGCAATCCGCTTGATCTCATGCCGTTGATCGGCGCGCTTTTGCTGCTTGGTTTCGGCGTCAATCTTTGGCGGAGCTTGGTGCAATCGGATATCGCGCAGGCGCAAGCCGAAGCGGCAGTGATCCGCGAACGCCAAGCCGCCGCTGCGGCTGCTGCTGCAAAAACCGACATGATTCAGCGCATGAACGCAGAATTGCGCACGCCCATGCAGGCGCTCATCGGCGCGGCCGAGCACCTGAAGCGCGCGGCGGCAACGCCACAGGCGCGCGCGCACATCGCAATGTTAGCGCAAGCGGGCGAAGTGCTGAAACTTGTGCTGAATGATCTCTCCGATCTCGACCGGCTCGAAAACGGTCAGCTTCGCATTGTGACGAAATCCGCCGACCCGCGTGAGATCGTGCGCGGCGTCGTCGCTGCTTTTAAGCCGGCGGCGCAGGACAAAGAGATCGAGCTTTTTCTCGACATAGCGCCCGATACGCCAGCGCTCGTCGACATCGATCCGCTGCGCACGCGCCAGGTCCTGTTTAATCTCGTCGCCAACGCGGTCCGCTACACCACGCATGGCGGCGTGCGGGTAACATTGCGCGCAACCGTGCAGGGTGGCCGAGCGCGTCTCGTTTTCGGCGTCGCCGACACCGGTGCTGGCATGTCGCGCGCACAGATCGCCGGCATATTCGGGCGCAATCGGATGTGCAGCGATGGTGATGGGCCGGGGCTTGGGCTGTCGATCTCGCTGCGCCTAGCGCGTTTGATGGGCGGTCAACTGCAAGCCCGCAGCGAACTCGGCCAAGGTTCGCTCTTCAGTTTCACGCTAGACGCCAAACTCACCGAAGCCCGCAACGCAGCCTGACTGCACCCGTCCAATTGACCACCCGCCCAAAGCATGATTTGCTCTTGCGAATGATTTGCAACTAAGGGGGCGGCGTGGATGACTGTTATCCTCCTGGTCGGCGCGGGGCCCCTGGCGGCGTTGATGGCTTCCGACCGGGCCGAGCAGGGGCGCGATTGTTGTTCCGCGTCTGCGTCTCTCGCAAAAACCCGGTCAGTTTCTGCGCCAGCGACGCCGCCTCTTTTATCTCGCACTCCCAGAGCACCAACGCTTGCCAGCCCGTCGCCGCTAGCGCGGCGATAGAGGCGGCGTCGCGCGCGCGATTTCTTCCAATCTTGGCGCGCCAATACGCTGTGTTGCCTTTCGGCTGACGTGCGCCGCGTTTGCAGTCATGGCCATGCCAGAAACAGCCGTGGACGAAGATCACTTTGCCCATCGCGCCGAACACGAGATCGGGCTTGCCCGGCAAAGGCGCGCCGCTAACGCGATAGCGCCGACCGTACCCTAACGCCCGCACCGCTCCGCGCACGATAAGCTCCGGTTTAGTGTCGCGCGATTTCACCGCCCGCATCACAGCGGAGCGTTGCTCTGTGTTGAAGACATCGGCGCGCATCAGGCGCTCTTGCGCGCGCTCGCTGCGCCCACAAGCGGCGCCAACAAATGCTGCGACAGCCAGCGCACGACCGGCACGCACACGGCATCGCCAACCAGATGCAGCGCCGTCGTTTGCGTTGCTGGCAACGGATACTCTTCCGGCACGCCCATCAGCCGCGCCGATTCGCGCGGAGAGAGGAGACGTGAGCGGATTTGATCGCCTTCAATGAACAACAGCAGCTGTCGGCTCGATCCACCCGCCGGTGTACGCAAGCATCCGGCTAAGCCGTCAAAGCGCGCTTCGGCGCGTTGCACGCGTTCGCCGTGTTCAATACGAATCCGCCTAAAAACCGCACCAATCTCGCGCCGTCCGCTTTCGCGCAGCGCATCGACGCGGGCGTGTTGCAGCGGGCTCATTTGCGCGAGAAGCTTTGCCGTGTCCTCGTCGCTTCGCCACGCAGCGCCCGGCGGCAGATCGTCGAGCATGTCGGCTAGCCGCGTGTTGCGCTTTGCGGGCGCATCGAGTCGCCACCAGACAAAGCGCTTGCGCAAGCCATCCGGCAGGCGCGCGACGATGTTGCGCAGACCTTGCGAATGAAATGGCTCACTTGGCCCCGATGCAATGAGATGCGCTGGCGCGCTCCGTGAAGCGATCATGAAGAGGCGCGGCCTCGATTGCGGCGTGAACAGCGCAGCATCGATCTCAAGCGCGCCGACCCGGTAGCCAAGATCGTCCAGCGCATGCACGAGCGCGGCAAAGTCCGCGCCGCCGTGCGAGCTGAGCAGGCCGGTGACATTTTCAAGCGCCAGAACTTCCGGCGCGCGTTTCTCAGCCGCGAGTTTTTCGATCAGTTGATGAAAACCCCAAAACGCTCCCGAACGCGGCGCTGCAAGCCCGCGCCGCGCGCCGGCCAAGGACAGGTCCTGACAGGGGAAGGACGCCCACGCCAAAGCCGCGTGGCCAGGCAAGTCAGACGTCTTCAGTTTCCAGATATCGCCCTCGCGCATGTCGTCGCCGCCGAAGGCTGCACGATAGGCTCGTGCCTTGGCTGGTTCGATGTCGTTGGCGAAGACGCAGGCGAAATCCGGGGCGAGGCCCAGCCGTGCCAGGCCGCCACCCGCGAAAAACTCATAAAGTGGGGCGCCGGAATCACGGTGCATGGCGCTATAGTCGCCTCCGCGATGGCCTTGGTCTATGACAGAACCAAGGGTTGAAGACGGGGATGTCCCAATGCGGACGGTAAAGCGCAGCGTTTCGTTGGGGGCGGCGCTGCTTTTGGCGGCCGCTTTGGCGCTATCGGCCTGTCAGCAACAAGCCGAGGCGCCAAGTGAAACGGGCGCAGGGCCCAGCAACGCCGAACTCGAAGCCGAAATCGCAGCGGAGCAATTGGCGGCGCTCGGTGGCCCGGCCAATGCTGCTCAACGCGCGTTGTATGAAGGCGAGTTCCAGGCCTCTGGCGGTCTCGACCCGGAATCAGGTGAGGGCACCGAGGCGGCGTGGGAGCTGCGCTTGCTCGAAGACTACGCACAGTTTGCCCGGCCAGGACTCGGCGAAGACGGCGGTATTCCCAGCGAGCGCGATTATCGCGAGCGCGGCATGCGGGTTGTCGCCGGTCCGCTGACGATCACCATTCGCCAAGAGGCGTGCAGCGCGAGCGGCCTGGAGCTTGGCTACGTCGCGCACGTTTTGTTTGAAGGCGTCGCCTATCAAGGCTGCGCGCGTCGCGGTGTCGATGAAGGCGTGCGACCGACGTGGGCGAGCGTGCTGCCGGAATTGATCCCTGCTATCGATGCGTGCCTCGGACGCGTGACTTCACGTCCAGCGCGCGTGACCTTCGCGTCCTCGATCGACGAGGGCCAAGTCATGGTGCGTCTGCGCGAGTCGAACGGCTTGCGCCGTGAGTGCATCGCGGATGCATCCGGCAGCGCGGTTGCGGTGTACGAGCCGCTCTCCGATCTCGACCGTCGTCCGGGTGAGGGCGATCCAGAGTTTCAGCGCGGCGCAGGCCAGCCGCGCGCGGAGAACTGCCGCGCTGCTGAGGCCGCGATGAGCCGCAGCGGTGAGCAATTGGGCTGGCTCGTTCGCCGGTCCTGCTAAAATGTTCGGTCCACGCGCACAGGCTGACCGCACTGAAATGGCGCTGTCGGCGGTGCGTATCGGCACAGCTGTTTTGATCTTCATTCACGGCGCGTTTCGCGCCTCGCACTGGGACCCGTACGTCACCGGTTTTGGTGAGTGGCTGAGCTCAATCGGTTTTCCGCAGGGATTCTACTGGGCGGTTGCGGTCACGCTCTACGAATTGATCGCGCCGCTTTTCATTCTGGCGCGTCGCTTCGTGACGTTGGCGTGCCTGGGGCACGTTGGCATCGTCGGGCTCGGCATGGTGCTGGTGCATTATCCAGAGGGCTGGTTTGTCGTCGGCGCAGGGCGCAATGGCATGGAATATTCTGCGCTGCTGCTGGTGTGTTTGCTGGCCGTTGCGTGGGCGTACGCGCCGCAAATGCGCAAAGCCTAGAACAAGCCCTGCACCCATTGCGTCAGCCACGTTACCGCGATGACGCCGTATTTGGTGAAGAGATAAACCCACACGATCGAGCCGATCGCGCACGGTACCGAGAGCAACATCAGCAAGCCGTCGCGCTGCATGAGCGCAAGCGCGGTGAGCGTCACCGTCACGCCTGGCGAGAGGTTCGCGCCCCAGATTGGCAGGATGAGCACGATCGCCATCAGGAACGTTTGAAAGCCCACCAGCGAGGTGAGCGGCCAGCGCGTCAAAAACGACAGCCGTGGCTTGATCAGAAACTCGACCCGCTTCAGGCCCTTGATCGCCAGCAGCAGCGCCTTGTTGAAGCCCGCGCGCGAAAAGCTCCAGGCGCGCACTTGGCGCGGCAGCCACAAGCGCCGTTGACCGAACAACAGCCCCAGCGCTGGCGCGATCATCAGGATGCCGAAAATCGTGGAAATGCCCGGAATGTTCGGGATGCACATCGGCAGCGCCAGGATCAGCAGCAGCACGCCGTGCGCACGCGAATCCAGCCGGTCCACCAGATCGCCGACGCTAATCTTCTCGCCCTCGAATGCCTCGATGAGCTCTTCGAGCACTTCAGATGCTGCCCGTCCGCCTGTTGGCGGCGCGGCGTCGGATGGCGGAGTGGTGGACAGCATGGTTCCCTGGGTGGCGGCTGACATGGGGCGCCGCCGCCGGTTTGACCAGCCTTTAGCGACGTTCAGACCTCATCAACCGGACCAGCGTAGCTCCTGAAGCCTCATGGCCCACGCGCGGTGGATTTTTGTCTGGCTCGGCCTTGTGCTCGCGCCCGCTTGCAGTGGCGAGGCGTCAGCGCCGCCGCGCGAGTTGGACGGCCTGTGGAGCACCGGCAACGCTTCGTGCGCGGCCGGGGTCGGCATTCGTTTCACCGATGCAGCGATCGTCGCGATTTATCCGAACGATCAGCAGGAAATCCTGTTCGACGCGCCGCGTTACGAAGAGATCGCAGCAGGTGAGGGCTTTCGGGTTAGGGTCACGTACGAGCTTCCGCCGCTCGAAGACGCTCCGCCGCGCCCGGCGTCTCACGGCGTGATCGTGCTGGCGCGCCACGGCGGCCTGTTGGCGCCAGTGCAGCATACGATGGTGGATGGTTTGACTGGGTCGGCGCGGACGCGGATCGGCGACGATCCGATCACGACGGCGCTGACGTTGCAGCCGTGCGGGCGCCATGAATGGCGCGAGACATTGCGGGGGCTAACCCCGGCTTGATCGCCGGCCCTGCGCACAGAGCCGGCTTTCATTTCAAGCGATTAGGCGTTGCAGCGCGCGATTTCGTCGGCGTTCAGCTGACGGCGTTCATCGCCGTAGGACGCAACTTGGACCGCGCCGGCTTGGCGAATGAACTGGCGGCAGGCGCGAACGCTGATGCCGTGGTTCGGACGGGCCAGGCAGGTGTCGCCATTGCAGATCCAAAGCGTGTTGGAGGCGATGACCTCGGTGCGGGCTTCGACCGGCGCAGCCAGGCGGATGGTCGCGAGCTCGCCGCGTGCATGGGCGACGCCAGCGAGACCTGCGGTCATGAGAACCGCAATGACGGCTGAACGAACGATGGACATGAAAAACCCTCCAGGATCGGTCGCGCTGCTTGGGGAGGAGCGCCAGAGCCTCAGAATGGCCGACTTCGCCAATCGCTGACAAGGGAAAAATGAACGAACTAAAAAATATTCACACAGTTGTGACCCCGCCGATCGCTGGTTCGTACGTGCACACGCTCTTATGGTTAATTCTTCTCTGGCGAGGCGCAGGTTTGCGCTAAACTGGCGAGGCTTGAGGCGCGTCTGACGGGACCAGCGCGCCGGAATAGCCAAAAGGGGTGGTCGGCGATGACGTTTTACAAGTTTGCCGTGGGTGTCGTGCTGACGCTTGCGATGATCGCGGTGCTGTTCATGAGCGCGTTGGTTTTCTCATCGCGCGACTTCCAGTTCGGCGTGGCGCAGGTAGCACCCGCCACGAACGGCTTGATCTCGTTCGCGCGCCTCCGCGAAGCCGATGCACAGATCGCCGAGATCGAAACCAGCACGCAAGCGCCGCGTGGCGAATTGCTTGAGGTCGAAGCGCAGATTTCGGCGATCGATAACGCCGCTCAAAGTGCGGCCGCGCAAGCCGATGAAGCGCGCGCGCAAATCGTCGGCGCCATCGCGCAAGTCGAAACTAACGCCAGCGTCGACGCCGCTCAAAGCGCTGCTGCTGACATGAGCGCGCAAGCGCTTTCAACGCGCGTCAATGCGCTGGCGTCACGCACTGGTCTGTCCGCGACGGATCAGCAGAATGTCGCTGCGCTCACCGCGCAAGTGAACCAACTGGCGCAAGCCGAAGATGGCCTCGAGCAACAAAACGCTGACCGCGCAACGCTGGCGACGCGTCAGCGTCTGCTCAGCGGGCAGGTGGCTGAATCCAACGCGCGCATCTTTGCGCTGCAACAAAGCGTCGTGCCGAATTACGAGCAATACGGCCGCATTCGCAATGAAGCCAATGCACTGACATCACTCAGCGTCCTGGGGCTCAGCGCCGATCTTGCACAGGGTCACCCGGCATTGCTGTCAACGCTGCTGGTGCTGCTGATGGGAGCTCTCGGTGCGCTGTTGTATCTGTTTCCGGCCTACCTCAACCGCCCGGTGCCGGTGACAATGGCTGAGATCGCTGTGCGTTTGATTTTCGGCATGTGCGCAGCGCTCGCTTTCTACGTCCTCGCCAACGCAGCCATAGCGGGCTTCTCGATCGCATCGTCTGTGCAGCAAGCGACGACGTCTTCGGCGCTGAACCCGTTTGCGGTGTCGCTGGTCGGCATCGTGGCGGGCGTGTTGTCTGAAGATATCGCCAAATGGATCCAGGATCGCGGCCGCGGCATCTTCCAGCAGGGCGGGGTCGCCGCCAGCGCGCCCGCAGCGCCGCCGCAAGTCAACGAGCCCGCACCAACCGGCGGCCTCGTCAACAACCAAGCGATCTCTTGAGCTAACCTGACGCAGCGGCGCGGTTTGACGACCGCGCCGTCGCCTTTAGGGTGCGGCGCAAACAGGGAGAGTTTTTCATGGGTCGCGCCGTCATCGTTTCTTACGCCCGCACGGGTCTCGCCAAATCTGGCCGTGGCGGCTTCAACGACACCCACGGCGCAACCATGACCGGCCATGCGATCAAGCACGCGGTCGCGCGCTCTGGGCTTGATCCGGCTGAGATCGAAGATGTGGTGATCGGCTGCGGCGCACCGGAAGGCGCAACGGGCCAAAACATCGCTCGTCTCTCAGCGATCCGCGCCGGCCTGCCGGTGACCACCTCGGGCACGACGGTCAATCGCTTCTGCTCATCCGGCCTGCAAGCGATCGCGCAGGCGTCGCACTACATCATGAACGAAGGCGCGAAGGCGGCAGTCGGCGGCGGTGTGGAATCGATCTCGCTGGTGCAACTGAGTGGCCAGGCCAATCGCTATCGCGTCACCGAAGAAGAGTTGATGCGGACAAAGCCTGAGCTTTGGATGGCGATGATCGAAACCGCCGACATCGTCGCCAAGCGCTACAACGTCGCGCGCGACTATCAGGATGAGTATTCGCTGCGCTCGCAACAGCGCATCGCCGCTGCGCAAGCGGCTGGTCTCTTTGATGATGAGATCGTGCCGCTGGCGACAAAAATGAAAGTCGTCGACAAGGAAACCAAAGCCGAAAGCCTCGTCGACTACACCGTGACGAAAGACGAGTGCAATCGTCCCGATACGAAGCTCGAAGGCTTGGCCAAGCTTGAGCCGGTGCGTGGTCCTGGTAATACGGTCACTGCTGGCAACGCCAGCCAACTCTCCGACGGCGCCGCCGCTGTTGTGTTGATGGACGAGAAGGAAGCGGAGAAGCGCGGGCTTCAGCCGCTCGGATTGTTCAAAGGTTTTGCGGTTGCGGGATGCGAGCCGGACGAAATGGGCATTGGCCCCGTATTCGCCGTGCCGCGCTTGCTGGAGCGCCAAGGGCTCAAAGTCGATGACATCGATCTTTGGGAATTGAACGAAGCCTTCGCCTCGCAGTGCCTCTACAGTCGTGACCGTCTCGGCATCGATCCTGAGAAGTACAACGTCAACGGCGGCTCGATCGCCATCGGCCACCCGTTTGGCATGACTGGCGCGCGCCTCGTCGGTCACGTTCTGCTTGAAGGCAAGCGCCGCAAAGCCAAGCACGCCGTGGTGACAATGTGCATCGGCGGCGGTATGGGCGCGGCCGGTTTGTTTGAGGTATTTTGATGAAGCGCTTAGTGATCGCGGCCGCTTTGGCGCTGGCCGCGTGTGGCCAACAAGCCGAGCAAAAGCAGGATGAAGCGGTTCCTGTTGTTGCTGCGCCGAACTACGATTCATCAATCGGGCCGGGCGGCGCGGCGGGCATTCACTCGCCGCTGCCTATGGACCCTGAGACCATTCGCGCCGCCGCCGCGAGCTACATGGTCGCGTCGGTGGAAGATCAGGTTGAGGGCGATCCCTTCACCGCGATCACGCTCTCGGCCGGTGATGAAGAAGTCTTCCGCGTGTTTCCGACGTCAGACGGCGCACGCATCCATTCGATCGTGACGCGCTCAAGCCAAGCACGCGGCCCGGACCAAGATATCGTCGGTGTTGCGACGTTCGCACTGGCGCCAGCCGACCAAGTCGTGTTCTGCCAATCCGAAAACTTCGATGGCTCAGCGGGCTTTGCATGCTCGAACTCGCCGGGTGGCAATTTCTGGCGCGTGTATCGCGTGCCGGAAGGCTATGACGGTCCGAGCGAACCGTTCGACGCGATCGATCCCGACGTGCTGCACGATTCAACGCTGGTAGAGATGCGCTGGGTCGCGCCGCGGGCTTAAACCGAAGAAGCGCTATTTGAAAAATTCGGTACACTGATTTTCCCGTCATTCCGGACGCGCGTAGCGCGATCCGGAACCCAGGGGCCGCAAGCTGTGTGTTTGCCCCTGGGTTCCGGGTTCTCAGCTTCGCTGAGCCCCGGAATGACGGGTGACCTCACAAAACTAAACCTTATAAACTGCAGACGCTGAGGCGAGCAGATCACCCTCAGCCGCCAACGCTTCTGCGCTCATAAAGATGAGCGTGCGCGTTTTGCGGACAAGCTTTGTCTCAACGCGTTCTGCCGCGCCTTGGCCGACCACTTCGATCGTCATCGACACAAGGGTAGCGGGCGCCTCTTGAGATGCGGCGACGCCCATTGCTTCAACCAAGCGCGCGCTGAGTTCAGCGTCGCTCATCGCGCGCGCTTGATCGCCAATTCGATGCGTTCGTGAGCCATGTCCAGCGTGGCCCATTCGCCGACACTGGCCTGTTTCCCGGGCTCCAAATCTTTGTAGTGCGTAAAGAAGTGGGCGATCTGCTGCACCAGCAGGGGCGGCAAGTCCTCGTGCGTTTTCACATCTTTGTAGAATGGGTTGAGCGCATCGATTGGCACGGCGAGGATTTTCTCATCGACGCCTTTTTCATCGTCCATCAGCAAAACGCCAACCGGCCGCGCGCGGATCACGCAGCCCGCCACCACCGGCATCGGCGTCACGACCAGAATATCGAGCGCATCGCCGTCTTCGCCCAGAGTGCCCGGGATGAAGCCGTAATTGCTCGGATAGAGCATCGACGTGTGCAGGAAGCGGTCAACGAACAGCGCGCCGGATTTCATATCCAGCTCGTACTTCACCGGCAGACCACCCTGCGGGATCTCGATGAAAGCGTTGACCTCGTGAGGCGGGTTGCGGCCGGAAGTGATGAAGCGAACGTCCATGGTTTGCTCGAGTCTAAGGGCCGTAGATTGGCCGCAGGTCCACAAATACCCGCATCGAGGTCAGAAGCCCAGCCACATCACGCGCGTAGAAGATCGCCATCGGAAGCGTGAGCTTCTCACTCATCTTGGGCGGGCGGTAATGGACGAGTAGTTCGGCCGAGAAGTGCCGGTCGTCGCCGTAAAGATTCAGCGGTTCGTTATCGACGTCCCCAACAGCGACCCAAAAGCGCTCCAGCGCCATGCACGTGGTGCTCTTGCCGTAGAAGGGGATCGCATTGTTCAACTCCAGAACGATCTCATCGTGCAAGAATGGCTCTACGTTCTCGAGCGCGCGCGTTTCGAACCCAGCAGTCATCCGCGTGTACCAGTCCATGCCGGCAGGCGAGAGCGGGTTGAGTTTAAGCGATGAGAGGATCACGGGGCGAAGCCCTTCACGCGGATGCCTTAAAGACAGGGCGCACGTCGCCAAAAAGTCTCAAGGATTGGATCAGTCCATCGCTGTTGCGGTCGAGAAAGCCGGATGCGGGCACGATGATTTTCTCACCGCTCTTCAACGTATAGTGTGCGAACATCTCGACGGAGAATTGGTGGTCGGTCCCGAGAATGGTGATCGGCTCGTGCTCAACCCCGGCAATGCCGTCCCAATAGCGTGAAAGTTCTGCGCCGATAGCGCGGCGTCCGTGCGCCGGTACGCGGTTGTTGAGCTGGAGCGTTGCGTCGGTGTTGAAAAAATCGAGCATCGGCTCAGCTTCGCGCGCGCTGGTGGCGAGCAAGAAGCTCCAATACCAAGCGGTGGCTTGTTCGGAGAGCTGGTTGGTTTGCAGCGACGTCAGAATCATGAGGCGCCGTCCTGAGCCAGAATCTGCGTCAAACCTACATTTTCTTTTTCAGCGGCGCCAAGTCCGGAAATGCGGGGTCGCGCTTTTGCGCCTTCGCTGCGAAGGATTCCATCATGTGCGGCGGCGCAAACATGCCAGCTTGCCAGGTTGCGACGTAGTCCAATGCGTCGGATTGAGAATGATCACGCGCGTAATTGATCATGCGTTTCGAGCCAGCGACCGCCACAGGCGCTTTGGCGGCGATCTCCGCTGCAAGCTCCATGACGTGGGCCAACATCGCTTCTTGCGTCGCGAAAACGTCATTGACCAAGCCGATCTCTTTGGCCTTCGCCGCAGGCAAGCGCCGTCCCGCATACGCCAGTTCGCGCACCCAGCCTTCGGGGATGAGTTTGCACAGCCGCGGGAAGGTGCCGACATCGGCGGTCATGCCGATATTGATCTCGGCGATTTGGAAGAACGCGTCTTCGGTGGCGTAGCGGATATCGCAGGCGCTGGTCATGTCGACGCCCGCGCCGATGCAGCCGCCTTGGATCGCAGCGATCACAGGAATGCGCGCCTCGTCCAAGCAATTGAACGTGCCCTGCAGTGTCAGCACGAAATGCCGGAACGCCTCGGCGCGTGCATACTGATCGCCGCCGCTCGCGGTGATGCTTTCGCCGTCCGTGAACACCGAAATGTCCATGCCGGCGCTGAAATGCTTGCCGGTAGAGGAGATGACGATGACGCGCGCTTTGGCGTTGTCGTTGATTTCATGCACCAGCGCCGGCAACTCATTCCAAAACGCACGTGGCATCGCATTGAACGCCTCAGGGCGGTTCATGATGATGTGGGCGATGTTGTTTTCGATGCTCAGTTTGAAGCATGTGGTTTCAGTCATCGGCGCTACTCGGGTGATGCCAGTGCCGCCGTGAGGCAGCGTTAGCAGGTCATACCGCGCGCGAGGAGTACGTGTCACGCGCAACTCTTCGTAGGTTGGAGCGCGGGGCTCTGCCCCGCATTCTTGTGCTTATGCCAGAAAGATCGCGCTAATGCGGGGCGGAGCCCCGCGCTCCAGCCTGCAAGCGCCGCAGCTTAAGCAAACACCACGCCCGTCAGCACCGCCGCGTAGTGCACGCCCGCCGCGACCATCACAAAGCCATGCCAAATCGCGCGGCGGAAGGGGAGGCGCTCCCAGATGTAGAAAGGGATGCCGATTGTGTAGAGCAGCCCACCGACGGCGAGCAGGATGATGCCAGCGAGCGGTACGCCTTCGATCATCGGCCCCATAGCGGCCACGACGAGCCAGCCCATCAGCACATAAAACGCGATCCAGATTTTCTTGCCTATACCCGGCAGAAACAGTTTCCCGGCGGCCCCGATCAGCGCCAACGCCCAGATGATCGTTGTCATTGAGACCGCCCATGCGCCATCGAAGCGGATCGTCGTGAACGGCGTGTAGGTGCCGGCGATCATCAGGAAGATGGCGGCGTGGTCGAAGCGGCGCAGTAGCGATTTACGCTTGTGGTTCTCGGCCAGATTGTACGCCATCGAGCAGCCAATCATGGTGATCACGCAGACCGCGTAAACCGCGATCGCGCTCGCCATGCCTAGCCCGCCCTGCCAGATCGCGAGGCCCAGCGCTGCGCCCACTGCGAAGGTGAACAGGCCAAGCGCCACGCCATGCACCCAGCCATCAACCAGCTTTTCGAGGCGGGTCGGGTAGTGGCTGGAAGGCAGGATGTCCGAAAGCGTCATGGACGGAACAATGGCTGGTTCGGGGGAGGCTGTCATTCGCAAACCCGATAACGGTTCGTGACTGAATGTTTCCGTGAGTCATTCCAGACACGCGGAGCGTGATCTGGAGCCCAGGGCAATCATACAGCCGCTGGCCCTGGATTCCAGATCGGCCTCCGGCCGTCTGGAATGACTCAATTCAGGGTAAGCTCGCCACATGCAGAATCACTCCCGGCGCGCGCTCCTGGCCCTGATTGCCGCCAGCACAGCCACGCCCGCGTTCGCGCAACGTCCGCTGCTGGATAGCCTCACGCAAAACGACGCCCGCAGCGGCGTGCGCGAAGCGATGGGCCTAGCGGCGCTCAACGCGACCACGCGCCTCGCGCAACCGGACGCATTCTGGGGCAATGCGCGCGTGCGCATCCCGTTGCCGGGCGTGCTCGGTCAAACGCAGCGCTCGCTCGCCGGCTTCGGTATGTCGCGCCCGCTCGATGATTTGCAGCGCAGCTTGAACCGTGCGGCTGAGCGGACGATGCCGGAAGCCGGGCGGCTCTTCACCAATGCCGTGCGCGACATCACCATTGGCGACGCCATCGATATCGTGCGCGGCGGTGATGACAGCGCCACGCAATATCTGCGCGGCCGCACTTCGTCGCGTCTCACCACGCTCTTGCGTCCGCCAATGACGGAAGCGCTGACGCAATCGGGCGCGTTTACCCTGTTGCGCACCGGCCTACGCGAAGTCGGCCTCGCCAGCATGACGCGCGACATGCGCAGCGAGATCATCAATTTCTCAACCGAGAAGGCGCTCGACGGCGCCTTCTATTTCATCGCAGAAGAAGAACGCGCCATCCGCCGCGATCCGTGGCGACGCACTAGCGACGTGCTGCGCCGGGTGTTTGGGTAATTGTCTTCCCCCCTTGTGGGGGAAGACAGACCGAAGCGCAGCGAAGGTCAGATGAGGGGTGTTGGCGCCAGCGCCTGAAGCATTTGCGCCCACACCCCTCACCTGCGTTTGCTCGGGCAAACGCTCTCCTCTCCCACAAGGGGAGAGGATCATCGTCGCGTTGTTCTTGAATTGCGTTCGCTTGCTAAGCGCGAGGCCCAAAGCCATAGCTCCGCTGTGACCAACACCACTCCCACCTTCCGCCGCTTAAGTTTCGATCTTCGCGACGGCCAAATGGCCGGCATCGCGTTTGGCGGCGCGACCGAAAACCCGGACATCGTGTTCCTGCACGCTACTGGCTTTAACGCGCACACGTATCGCACACTGCTCGCGCCGCTCGGCGAGCGCTTCCACGTCTGGGCGCTCGATGCGCGCGGACATGGGCGCACGACTTTGCCAGCGCGCATCCTCGGCTACGCGTCTTGGAACAAGCATCGCGACGATCTGATCGCCGTGCTTGAGAAAAATTGCACCGCACCTGTCACACTCGCGGGCCATTCGATGGGCGCGATGGTGAGCTTGCTTGCGGCGGCGCACCGAACCGATTTGGTCAGTGGCCTCGCTTTGATCGAGCCGGTGTTTTTGCCCGCTGCAGGCTACGCCTTTTCGCAGCTGCCATTCGGCCCACTGATTCAGCGCCACACTTTGCCGCTCGCCAAAGGTGCGGCGAACCGACGCGATAGTTTTGAAAGCCGCGCGGCGGCAGTGTTGGGCTTTAGTGGTCGCGGCGTCTTCAAGACGTTCCCGCCAGAAGTGATCGCCGATTATGTCGAGGACGGTGTGACTGAAGATGGCGCTGGCGGCTTCAAGCTCGCGTGTCGTCCGAACTTCGAAGCTGCAACCTATTGCGCGCAACGTCACGATCCGTGGAGCGCGCTGCGCAAAATCACCGATCCGATGGTCGTGCTACGCGCCGAGAGGGGCTCCACGATCAGCGAAGCCGCCATGCACCGCATCGCTGCAATCAATCCGCAAGCCCGCGTCGCCACCGTCGAAGGCGCCTCGCACATGCTCCCGATGGAACGCCCCGACCGCGCCCGCGCCGCCATCGAAAGCGCTGCACTGCTCGCGCGAGGCGGACGGAAGTATCATGGGATGGAGTGACGTTCGGGGATCGGTTGTCGGGGATCGGGGATCGGGGGGCGAGCGCAGTTAGTGTTTTTCCGGCGGCGCTTCTCTTAGTCTGGCGTGAAGTCGCGTTAGCATTTTAGCCACGCGCTCCACCTTGTGGAGGATCGGCGAGGTGGCGTCGCTGCTTACAAGTCCCGCTTCTGCCGCGAGTAGTGCAAGTGTTTCGAGTTCTGCCGCTGATCCTCTCGCGATGCTGACAAAGTGGGCGTAATCCTTGCGCGTAGCGCGAGCGTGTCCTTCAGCAATGTTCGCTGCGATTGAAACTGCGGCGCGGATCATCTGCCCGGTCAGCCGAAACTCTTCCTGCTTGGGCATAAGTCGTGCGAGCGCGTAGACATCACGCGCAAGCTCCATCGCAAGCTTCCATACTTCAAGTTCACGGTGACTCTGCATTCGTCCCGAACCCCGAACCCCGAACCCCCGAGCCCCGACAACCGATACCCGCCTAAACCGCCATCTTCACCACACGCGCTTCCATCAGCTTCCGCGTCTCCGCACTCGGCGCGATAGTTTTGCGTGTCGTTGTATCGAAGGTGAGGGCGAGCGCTTCCATGCTGGCCCAGCCGCGTCCGCTCTCCGGATCGATCAGCCAGTGCACCAGCCGCAGCGTCTTTTCGCCGACCTCGGCCACGCCCGAATGCACTTCGATCAATTTTCCCGCACGCGGGAAGCGGCGAAACACCAGCCGCGCTTCAACGACTGCGCCCGCCGGCGTCGCGCCTGCTTCGCTGCCAGCATCTTTGCGCCACTCCGCCAACAGGTTCGGCACTGAGTCCGAAATGCGCCCGACAAAATGCTCCATCCGCAAGCGTCCGAGCGCATCGCACTGATCCGGCGTCGCCATCGCGCCGCCGATGCGTTGCGCGCCGACTTCAATCGCTTTTGCGCGCGAGATATCGCTGGGCGCCTTGGTCAAATCGAACGAACGTGGCTTGGCGTGCTCTGGCAACTCACACTTCAGCGCGTCCGCCGCCGCGCGTGCGCGTTTTGACCAGTTGAACGCACGCAGCTCGCGTGTCTCGACATGCGCCACCTTGATCGTGAAGCACGACGACGGGGCGCCATCGGCGTGGCGCATATCCAAACAGAACGTCGCGCCCGTATCGTCGATCGCCACAACGCCGCCATGCATTGAGAGCGGCGCGCCGGGGCGGGCCTCCTTCAAAAACCGGACATGCGCTTCGAGCGGCAAGAGGGTCGCGCCAGCGTTCGCGGCATACGCGTGCGGCATGCCGAGATGATTGGCCATATGGCCAAGTCCGATCATCGCGCGCTCAAGGTGAAAACGGACATTCAAATGTCCGCCATCATCGCATTCCCAAGTGTTGACGCTGCCCTGATAGAGCGGAGCGGGCAGGCGTGGCGGATGGCTCATGCTGCAGCCTGACACGCGCCGCAAACGCCGGTGGCTTCGATCATCGTGCGATTGATCGAGAAGCCATCCTTCTTCGCGGCGTCGGCTAGATCGATCAGCGCGTGGCCTGCATCGAACTCTTCAGCGCCGCCGCAGCGTTCGCAGATCAGAAAGATCGTCGACCGCGAACAGGCGCCGACATCGCACGCCACAAACGCGTTCAAGCTTTCGATGCGATGCGCGAGCCCCAAGCGCACGAGAAAATCGAGCGCGCGATAAATCGTCGGCGGCTTGGCTTGCTTCACGCCGTCGAGCAGCGGCAGCAGATCGTAGGCTTTCGCGGGACCATGCTGATCGAGCAGCAATTCAAGCACGCGTCGCCGCAGCGGCGTCAGGCTCTCGTTCGCCGCTACGCACCGCCGTTCGGCTTCCGCAATGTGTTCGCCGCGATCGGCGACGCCGTGATGATGAGACATGTCCGCCATGATCGCAGGGTGTGGCTCCACGCGAAAGATGGGGCGTCGCGCCAAAAGATTTGAGATTCGAGATTTTGAGATCGGGCGTGCAACGGAACTTTACAAGAACATCCGACTCGCGTATCTCTGAGAACATAGAGCGAACGAGAGAAACTCGAACCGAGCTTGAGGGGATGAATATGAGCGAAGCAATTTTCCGTGGCGTGTCTGGCCGTCTGCACCGTTTCAGCGTGCACCGTCCGCATGAGGCCTTCGAGGCCGAGCCCGGTGTCTATTGCTTCGCCCGCCCAGGCCCAAGCGGCCGTGGCTGGACGCCGCTGTTTCTCTCCAGAACCGGCAACCTTTCCAAGCGCTTGGCGGGCCATGAGCAATGGGAAGACGCCCAACGCCTCGGCGCCACCCACATCCTCATCCACGACGCCGACGAACGCGACGTCCGCGAATACGTCGAGTCTGACCTGGCCCAAGCGCTTCGTCCCGTGATGAACGGTCCGGTGCTCGATGCGGAGTTGGAGGAAGCAGCGGAAGGTGCAGGGATCAGGTTGGTCTGGGCGGCGTGAGTTGGGCGCAGCGGACGCCGGCGGCTGGGTTTATATTCTAGCGAGTGGTCGTAACGGCACGCTCTACACAGGTTCAACCCGGCTGCTCGTGCGGCGCATCTATGAGCATCGCGAAGGTCTCTTCTGCGGCTTCACGCGGAAGCACGGCGTCATGCAGCTGGTGTGGTTTGAGTCGCACGAGAACATCGCTTCAGCCTACACGCGAGAGCAACTCATCAAGCGCTGGGCATCGGACGTGGAAGCTTGAACTAATCGAAAAGACCAATCCGCAATGGCGCGATCTCTATTTTGATCTGATGAGCAACATCCCGCCGGTTACATTTCTATCCTCGCTCCCCGGACGCGAGCCCGGCCTTGAGCCGGGCCGCGATCCGGGGCCTAGGGGCGACGGGCGCAATTGAGCGTTTTTCCTGTGGCGCAGCGGTAGACATCTGAACTTGTCATCCCCTGGGTCCCGGATCGCACCCCGGCTTTCGCCGGGGATGCGTCCGGGAAGCGCGTGTGCCTCAGGTGGTTCCCTTGTCGCTTATCGACTTCCCTCCGGCCTCACCGGCGGCCGCAGCGGATTGATCGCGGCAGCGCTCTGCGCCGCCCTCGCGAGTTGGATGAACTCGGCGCGCCAGCCGAACTCGTCTTCGCCGCGGGCGGTTTGCGCTAACCCGATGACGTCGTCCCAATCGTAGCCGCGCTGTGGGTAAGCATCGCCACGCAGCAATTGGCCGTAGCCTGCGACAGCCGTCGCCCAGCGCGCCGATTCATTGGCGCGTGTGATGTCGGTGACCGTGTCGGCATTGGTGATTGGACGCTCGATCAGACGCGAGTCGTCCTCCCCCGGCAGTTTGTAGCGAATGCGCAGGAAGGCGAGTTCACCGGTTGTGCTTGGAGCAGGGCTAGCGCCTTGCTGATAGCGCAGCTCGTCGTTGAACGTCGGTCCGCCGACTGGGACGATCTCATAGATCGCAGTTACCGAATGGCCTGCACCGATGTCTCCAGCATCGACGGCGTCATTGTTGAAGTCTTCGCGGTTCAACATTCGTGTTTCGTAGCCGATGAGGCGATATTCAGCGACACGCGCGGGATTGAACTCGACTTGGATCTTCACGTCGTTGGCGATCGTGAACATGTTCGAGGCCATTTCGTCGCGCAGCACGCGGCGGGCTTCGTTGACGGTGTCGATATAGACCGCGACGCCGTTGCCGTTCTGCGCCAGGCGCTGCATTAGCGCGTCATTGTAATTGCCGCCGCCGAAGCCGAACACCGAGAGATAGATGCCCGTCTCGCGCTTGCGCTCGACGAAATCTTGTAACTGTTCTGGATCAGCGATGCCGACATTGAAATCGCCATCCGTGCCGATGATGACGCGGTTGATGCTGTTGCGGTTGAAGTTCTGCTCGGCCAGCGCGTAGGCTTGGCGCAGGCCTTCAGCGCCAGCTGTCGAGCCGCCTGGCGTCAAAGAGTTCAGCGCCGCCAGGATGCGACCGCGCTCATTGCCCGGCGTCGGTTCAAGCACTGTGCCGGCAGCGCCCGCGTAAACAACGATTGAAACCCGATCGCGCGCGTTGAGCTGATCGATCAGCATGGCGAAGCTTTGCTGCAGCAGCGGCAACTTGTTCGGCGCGCTCATCGAGCCTGACACATCAAGCAGCAGCACCAGATTTAGCGGCGGGCGTTCGCGCGGAATGATGTTGTAGCCCTGCAACCCGATATGCACGAGCTGACGGCCCTCGGCCCAAGGCGACGGCGCTACCGTCACATTGGTCGAGAACGGCGCCGAGCGATCGCGTGGGAGCGCGTAATCGTAACGGAAGTAATTGATCAGTTCTTCGATTCGCACAGCGTCTTGCGGCGGCAACCGGCCTTCATTGAGGAAGCGGCGCACGTTTGAATACGATGCGGTGTCGACGTCGATGGAGAATGTTGAGACGGGTTCGTCAGCGACGATGCGGATCGGATTGGTGTCGGTCGGATCGTAGTTTTCCCGGTCGATGTCGCCTGGCATCGGTTGTGGCGCGGCTTGCGCAAACGGAGCGCCAGCGACACGGCCGATGCGCGAACCCGTCACCGCGATACCTTGATCGGCGCTGACTGCGGGTGGCGGAGGCGGTGGCGGCGGTGGCGGCGGGAGCGGACTTTGCTCGCGCACGCGTTCGTCGCGCACCTCAGGTGATGGGGTTGAAGCTGCGCAGGCAGCCAGGATCAATATGCACAAGCCAAGGCCTGCGCGACGAATGTTCGCCAGCATGGACGTTTCCCTCCCGAACCGTCCGGACACGGTGATTAAGTGCGCGCCCAGAAGAGCGCATCGAACGCGGCTAAGATGCGGCGCGCAAGCGGCGGGAGCGTGAGTTCACGCGCGTGTGTTTGATCTCACGCGAGTGTGTTTAATTTAGCGCCGCCGCCGGTCGCGTTCGGCCAAGCGGCGTTGCTCCGGAATCCAGTCGCGCACCAAACCGTCCAGCACCGCGAGCGGCACTTCACCGTTGAGCAACACCGCGTCGTGGAAGCCGCGCAGATCGAAGTCGGGGCCGAGCTCGTTGCGGGCGGCTTCGCGCAGACGCATGATTTCGCGTCGGCCCAATTCATAACCGCAGGCTTGGCCGGGCCAGACGATGTAGCGATCCACTTCTGTGGCGACGACGCCCGGCGCGTCGCCGGTGGTCGCCATCATGTAGTCGATCGCGCGTTGGCGGCTCCAGCCCTGGGCGTGAAGGCCTGTGTCCACCACGAGCCGCGCCGCGCGCCAGAGCTGCCAGCGCAGAAAGCCGATGCGCCCAACCGGATCGCCTTCGTGAAAGCCTTGCTCGTCGGCGAGTTCTTCAGCGTAAAGACCCCAGCCCTCGGCGTAGGCATTGAACGAGGTGAGGCGGCGCAACAGCGGCGCGTCCGGGATTTCTTGCGCCAGCGCGATCTGAAAGTGGTGGCCTGGAGCGGCTTCGTGAAAATCTTGCGTCGGCAGATCGATGCGCGTCATCTCACCGAGATTGCGCAGATTGATGTAATAAACGCCGGGCGAACTGCCATCGAGCGAGGGCGCCGCGTAATAAGCGCCAGGCGCTCCGGCTTCCAAAAACGCCGGCACGCGGCGCACTTCGAGCGGCGCGCGCGGCATACGGCCAAACCATTGCGGCGCACGCTCCATCACGCGCGCGATCCGTGCTTGCACGTCGGCCATCAATTGAGCGCGGCCGGCATCGCTGTCCTCGTAAGCGTAGCGCGGATCGGCAGTCATTTGGGACAGCCGCGCGCCGACTGGACCTTCGGTTAGTCCAACTCGCCGCAGAGCAATATCCAATTGGCCATTCAGCGCTGCAACCCGCTCTAAGCCGATACGATGAATCTGATCCGGCGTCAGATCGGTCGTCGTCTCAAACCTGAGCGCTGCCGCATAATATTCCGCCCCTCGCGGCAGCCGCGACACTCCAACCTCATCGCCCGCCTGCGCGCGCTGTGAGCGCAGAAACGCTGCGGCGCGCTGATGGGCGGGAATGACATGCTGGCGCAACGTCGCTTCAGCGCGCGCGAGATAACCGCCGTGACGCTGTTGCAACGCTGGGCGCTCTGCTTCAGCTGCGGCTTGTACGAGTGCGTCGAGCTTGCGCTGGTATCCAGTAAAGTAAAGCTGCTGTGTGGGGGCTTGGCTTGCGGCCTCGTCTAGTAGCGCAAGCGTCAGATCGATAATCGCGAGCGGCGGGCGCACGCCACGTTCAGCGTCAGCCCGTGCGCGTTCAGTCTCGCCATCAATCGCATCGGCGACGGCGCGCAGACGAACCAAATACGCTTCGGCGTCAGCGGCGTTTTCGACGTTATGCCGTTCATCCAGAAATGAAGGCAGGGTGAGGAAGGCGGCATCGAGCTGGTTTAGAACGTACGGTCGAATGCCGCCGAGGGGGGTGAAATCCCCGTACTCGAACGCGGCCGCCTCGGAGGCTGCCGAGAACTGAGCTTCAAGCACTGAATAGGTGAGCGCTTCGGCGTCGGATAGCCGCTCCTGATCGAGCGCACGCAGCTCCGCATAGCGGCGCACTGCAGCGCTGCGGCGGGACTCGACCGCAATCGCCGAGCGATCGTCCAGCCGGTCATTATAGCTGCCCCCAGCGTCATCCTCGGAAACTCCAGCGGAGGAGGCCAATTCTGGGCTGTCCGCAAGGATTTCGCGGCTCCAATCGATCAAACGGCCATCAAAGGCGGTCATCGGTTGCGATCCGCGCGGCCCGCATGCCGCTGCGAAGGTCAAAGCCAGCACTACAACCCACGCGATCCGCATCCGTCCCTCGCTTTGTCAAGTTGGCCCGGCATATCACGCGCCGCCCACATGAAAAGTGGCGGGCTTATCGGGCCCCTTGCGCTGCACTGTTGCAGAAACCGCGCATTCGTGGTTGGAGAGGCCCCCTATGGTTGGGAAGTTTCGGAGAAGCACATGACGACGGCCAGCGGCGGCGGACAACAGACGCTCGGCAAGATCCTGTTCTATAACCAGCTCGAGCCGCTCTCGAAAGAAAAGCATGGTTCGCTTGGCGTATCGAACGTGGCTAATCCGTTCTCTTTTCTTGCCGAAACTCATTTGGTGCCGTTGACCGTCGATGAGTTCGGTCTGGCGGCGGTCTGTTATCCGATCATTTTCGATAGCCAGACGAAGACGCCGTTGGCTGTCATGGGTTTGCGCGCCGGAATGAATGTATTCCTTGGCGCAGACGGTTCGCTTGACCCGGAAGTTTATCTGCCGGCGTTTGCGCGCCGTTATCCCTTCCTTCCGATCCTCGCTTCGAGTGGTCAGGCAGCAGAGAAGCAGTCCGACGAACGTGTCCTGGTGTGCATTGACCGCTCCGCCAAGATGCTTTCTTCGACCCCTGAACAACCATTCTTCGAGGGCGACCAGCCGTCGCGCTATACTCAGGAAGCTGTTCAGTTCTGCCGTGAGTTCGACGTGCTGGGTCGTCGTACACAAGAGTTCTGTAAGCTGATCGAAGAAAACGGCTTGTTTGAGCCGACGCCGCTAACGCTGCCACGCGCAAAGCCAGATGGTACGCCGGATGAACCGATGCGTATTGGCGAGTATTTGCGGATTTCCGAGCAGAAGCTGAACGCGTTGGCTAAGGACAAGTATATCGAGTTGCGTGATCGCGGCGTCACCACCGTGATGCACGCGCACCTCTTGTCGCTCGGCCTGTGGCCCAAAATCTTGGCGCGCGCCGCGCGCATTCAGGCTTCGACGCCGCTGAGCTGAAACCGAAGCTAGGTTTCGAACGTAAGAGCTTCAGGCCGCGCCCCTCAAGAGGCGCGGCTTGTTTGTCTGAGGGTCCATGATCAGAGCGTTTTTCTTTGCGGTCGCTGCGCTGTTCGCGGCGACGCTTTCACCGGCGTTTGCGCAAGCGCCGGGCGTGTTGAACGTCGATGGCTCGCTGCACTCCGCACGTGCCGCTGTGGCGCCCGGCGAGACGTTTACGATTGTGCTCCGCCAGAACATCCGCGAAGGCTGGCACACCTATTGGCGCAATCCGGGCGATAGCGGCGAAGCGACCGAACTGACCTGGCAGGCGCCCGCTGGCTTCGAAATCGGCGGAATCCAATGGCCAACGCCGGAAGCGGTGCCGTTCGCGACGTTGGTGAACTTCGGCTATCACGGCGATGTCCTGTTTCCGATCGAAGTCACCGCGCCCGCCAATGCGCGCCCCGGCGATGTCGCGAACTTTACCGCAGATGCGTACTGGCTCGTCTGCTCTGACATCTGCATCCCCGAAGAAACGACGCTTACCTTTTCCGTGCCGATCGCCGCGGTCGGCCGTGACGATCCGGAATGGGGGCCGCGCATTGCGGAGGCCGTCGCAAATCTGCCGCGCCCGCAAGCTGGAGTTGATGCGCGCATCAGTGCTGGCGATCCCGCTCGGCTTTCAGTGACGCTCAGCAACGCCGCTGATATCCGCAATGTTCGCTTCTTTTCCTACGACCGCGATCTCCTGCTCGCCTCGGCGCCACAGCGTCCGCGCGTCGGCGCAGCAGGTGTGAGCTTCGATATCAGCGGCGGTGTTGCAGAAAATGTTGGCCAAGCGCCGGTGCAGGGTGTGGTGGCGTACCAAGTCCGCGACGGCGCGAACTGGATTTGGCGCGGCGTCGAGATTGAAGCGCAGCCGGGAGAGCCGCTGGCCGATACCGATGGCGCACCTGCGCCAATTAGCGACAATTATGCACTGGCCGGTCTCGAGGGCAGCGGAAGCGCTGTTGCAGTGGCGCCGCCGATGGATGCTGCGGGTATTCTTCTGGCGCTTGGCCTCGCGTTTCTCGGCGGCTTGATCCTCAACATCATGCCGTGCGTGTTGCCAGTGCTTTCGGTGAAGGCGCTCTCGTTCGCAGGCGGCGCGCATAGCGCTGAGACGCGAACGCATGGTCTGTTTTACTTTGCTGGCGTGATGGCGACATTCTTGGCTTTGGCGGGTTTGTTGATTGCGTTGCGTGGCGCAGGCGAGGCGGTCGGCTGGGGCTTCCAATTGCAGGCGCCTTGGGTGACGAGCTTGCTGGCGCTGCTCTTCTTCGCCATTGGCCTGAACCTGCTCGGCGTGTTCGAGATCGGCGGCTCGTTGCAAAATGCAGGCGGGACTCTCACGCAACGCAGCGGAAATGCGGGTAGTTTTTTCACCGGCGCGCTGGCTGTGATTGCCGCCACACCTTGCACGGCGCCGTTCATGGCTGGCGCTATTGGCGTGGCGATCACGCAATCACCGCTGATCACGCTGCTGATCTTCTCCGCGCTCGCGCTGGGTTTTGCGCTGCCGCTGACTTTGCTCCACTTCGCACCGGCCTTGCAGCGCCTGATCCCCAAGCCCGGCGCCTGGATGGATCGCGCCAAGCAAGTGCTGGCGTTTCCGATGTTTGTCGCGGCCGTGTGGCTGGTTTGGGTGCTGGCTGAACAAGCTGGCGCCAATGGTGTCCTGTCGCTGTTGTTGTTGGCGACGGCGCTCGGCTTCCTGCTGCTTGCCGCGCGCTGGGGTCGTGCTTGGTTGATCGCTGGCGCCTTGGCGCTTGCCGTCACCGGCACGTTTACATGGCGGCCGCTGGTCGGCGTCCAGAGCGAAACCGTGCTCGCCTCCGAAGCATGGAGCGATGATCGCGTTGCTGAATTGCGTGGCGAAGGGCGGGGCGTGTTCGTGAACTTCACGGCGGCGTGGTGCGTCACCTGTAAGGTCAACGAATTGGCGGCGCTCTCCAGCCCCCGCGTCGCACAGGCGTTTGCGGAGGCGAATGTCGCGTACCTTAAAGGCGATTGGACCAATCGCGACGATACGATCGCCGCAGCACTCGCCGAGTATGGACGCGCCGGTGTGCCGCTCTATCTCTACTTTCCACCAGAAGGCGAGGCCGTGGTCTTGCCGCAAGTTCTCACAGAATCCATAGTTATCGACACCATCTCAGGAGCGCAGACATGACGATCTCGAGACGTAATCTTTTGCTTGGCGGCGCAGCTGTCGCAGCTGTTGCTGCACTTGGCGGCGCGTTTTTGCTGAACGGCGGCGAAGCGCTGGCGTCAGTGGAAAATGGCGCGCAAGCGCCCGCCTTCTCAGTGCAGGACGCAAGTGGCGCCACCCGCACGCTGGCTGAGTTCCGTGGCCGCACGGTCGTGCTCGAATGGACCAATGACGGCTGCCCGTATGTCCGCAAACACTACGATGCCGGCAACATGCAGACGATCCAGCGCGAAGCGACGGCTGACGGTATCGTTTGGCTGCAAGTGATTTCATCTGCGCCGGGTGAGCAAGGCCACCTCGATGGCGCAGGCGCTCGTGCGCGCGTGCAGACTGACAACGCTGCACCGACTGCGACGTTGCTCGATCCTACTGGCGTGATGGGCCAAGCCTATGGCGCGCGGACGACGCCGCATATGTACATCATCGATCCGCAAGGCGTGCTGCGCTACCAGGGCGCCATCGATGATCGCCCGTCAGCACGTCCAGCTTCGCTCGAAGGCGCGACGAACTATGTGCGTGCAGCGCTGGCTGATCTCGCAGCCGGTCGCGCGGTGCAAACTGCGAGCACGGTGCCGTATGGCTGCGGCGTAAAGTACGCTTAAAATTGGTCGTCGCCCCTTGTGGGAGAGGACAGCGTTTGCGTCAGCAAACGCAGGTGAGGGGTACTGGCGCGAACGGTTCAAACGTCGCGCTTTCACCCCTCATCTGACCTTCGCTTCGCTCCGGTCTGTCTTCCCCCACAGGTGGGGAAGACATTAATCCCGCAACGCGATCTGCTGCTCTTCAACGCGATCAGCGGCAGCGCTGGCGGCCATCGGTGCGATCAGAATTGCGTCGGCCAAAAGGACCCGCAGATTGGTGAACGCAGCGTCGCGTTCTTCTGCATCGTCCGCTTCACTGAGTTCGGCCACGCGCTCGCGAGCATCTTCGGCGATGCCGTGAAAAATGCACGGCAAGTCCTGCTCGACGCCTGCGCTGCGCAGGGCGACGGAGAAGCGTTCCGCGTCACCAGAGAACTCGGTCACACTTTCGAGGAACGCTGGCGTGATTTCGGTCTGTGCCGTCAGCGCGCGGGCTTCCGTCTCGATTTCGGTGGCCAGCGTCGGCAGTTCGGCGAGGCTTACAGTAAACATGAACGCGATACAGGTGAGCATGGGGCGTCTCCTTTCGCCCCGCAGGAGCAAAAGCGGCGCCGCGCTGCCGCTCGCCTTGCGACATGGTTTACGTTAGGTCTCCGGCGCGATTTGCCCGGAGCCATCCTTGACCATCGTCACCCTCACCGAAACCGCCGACGCGCTCACCATCGAGACCATCGAAGCCGTGGCCGAAGGCCGGGCGAAGGTGGCGTTGGGCGCTTCGGCACGTCAGCGCCTGGCTGACTTCCGCGCCCAAGCGGAAGCGCAGATCGCCGCCAATCCGGATAAGCGGGTTTATGGCTTGAACACGGGCTTTGGCTCGAACTTCAAGGACTATGTCAGCCCCGAAGAGCTGAAACAGCTCCAGCGCAATTTGATCCTCTCGCATTGCGCGGGCGTCGGTGCGTTCGCCCCGAAATCCGTCGTACGCGCGACCATGCTTATGCGCGCGGCTTCATTAGCGCGCGGCCACAGCGTCGCGCGGCCGGTCTTGGTCGAAACCTTGATCGACATGCTTAACAACGACGTGACGCCGGTCGTCCCACGGCATGGTAGCGTCTCGGCCAGCGGCGATCTTGCACCGCTTTCGCACATTGCAGCGGTCGTGATCGGCGAGGGCAAAGTGCTTGATGATAACGGCGAAGGTGTCGTTACCAAGACTTGGCTCAAAGCTCATCCCAAGGCGTTCACGCCGATCGAGTTGGAGTTGAAGGAAGGCTTGGCGCTTAACAATGGTTGCCAATATTCGAACGCTTGGGGGGCTCTCGCGACGGCGATGATGCGCCGACTGATTGAGGCCTCAGTGCTGAATGCGGCGCTCGGTGTGCAAGTCATGCGCGGCATGGGGCGGCCGTTCCGGGCTGACCTTCATGCACTACGCCCGCACGAAGGCTCGCAGATCGTCGCGCGTTGGGTGTTCGAATTGCTTGATGGCTATGCGTTTCAGGACGTCTCGACCGACACCAAGTTCGCTTACGATGGCCGCATCCAAGACCCGTACAATTTACGCTGTGCGGCGCAGGCGCTTGGCCCTTGCCTTGATCTCATCGAACGGGCTGAGCGCACGATGACGATTGAAGCGCGCAGCGTGACCGACAATCCGATCGATCTCAACGTCAGCACGAGTGGCTACGATCTCGATCTCATCACATCGGGCGGTCACTTTCATGGCATGCCGTTGGCGATCGATACGTATGGTTTGCTGCAAGCCGCTGGCGTAATGGCGCGGCTTTCCAATCTGCGCTGTGCGCGCATGGTTGATGCTGCGCGCAATAAGGGTCTGGGGCCCCAAGTGCGCGGACCCAATCCGAATGCGACGCAATCGGGTTTGATGATTGCCGAATACACGACGGCTGGTCTCTGCAATCAAATCTGGGGCCTCGCGATGCCGTCGCATCTGATGAGCCTTTCCACCGATGCAGGGCAGGAGGATCACGTCTCAATGGCCGCCAATGTCGGCATGCGCGCTTACGAGGCCGCAGAGCATTTGGCGCGCATGTTTGCGATCGAGATGGCGTTTGTGGCGCAAGGCGAGCACGTTCGCGCGACGAACCCCGACGAAAAGCCGGTCGCTACTGGAAATCGCACCGGTGACGCCCTAAAAAAGATCGGTGAAACTTTTCCGCTGGTCGAGGCCGACCGCGAGCTCACATGGGATATTGAGGCATTGGCCGCACGCGTGCTCTCCGGCGAAGTTGCGCAAGCGACAGGCTATCGCTTCGCGCGACATTGACGCTCTCGCGTTTGCGCTTTCGCGCGCCGGAGTAAGTGTCCGTGCAGTCAAAGTTTCTGAAAGAATCTCGTCATGAGTAAAGCCGATTCCAATCTTGTCACCGCCGAGCAACCGCGCGGCTTTGTCGATCGCCTCGGCGATGCGGCTGTTGCCGAAGAGCGCGTGGTGAGCGCGGTTGGTAAAGTCTATGAAAAATGGGGCTTTGAACGCCTCGAGACGCCAGCGATTGAATTCACCGATGCGCTCGGCAAGTTCTTGCCCGATCTCGATCGGCCCAACGAGGGCGTGTTCTCGTTCATGGACGACGAGCGCTGGCTTTCGCTGCGCTACGATTTGACTGCGCCGCTCGCGCGTTACGCCGCCGAACAACGTCTCAATTTGCCGAAGCCGTTTCGCCGCTGGGCTGCTGGGCCAGTCTGGCGCAACGAAAAGCCGGGGCCTGGGCGCTATCGTCAGTTCACGCAGTGCGATGCCGATACGGTTGGCTCCGATAATCCCGCCGCCGATGCAGAGATGATCGCGATGGCGGCTGAAGCGCTCGAAGCCGTCGGCGTGCCGCGCGATGGCTATGTGTTCAAGGTCAATTCGCGCCGCATTTTGAATGGCGTTTTGCTTGGCATCGGTCTGGGCGAAAACGATACCAAAGCGCGCCTTACCGTAATGCGTGCGATCGATAAGCTCGATCGTGTCGGTGTCGAAGGCGTTGCAGCATTGCTTGGCAAAGGCCGCAAAGATCCAAGCGGTGATTTCACCGCCGGCGCTGAACTCGATGCAAAGGGTGTGCAAACCATCGTTGATTTCGTGACGCTGCCGACCGAGTCGCGTTCGGCTGTGCTCGAAGGTCTCGGCAGGATTGTTGGCGGCAATGATGAGGGCCGCGCTGGCTTGAAAGAGCTTGCTGGCATCGATGCAGTGCTGAGTGCGCTCGGCGTTGACGATAAACGCGGCCGCATTGATCCGTCGGTTGTGCGTGGGCTCGAATATTATACCGGCGCTGTTTACGAGGCCGAATTGACGATGACCATCGTCGAAGAGGGCCGTCCAGTTCGCTTCGGTTCTGTCGGCGGCGGTGGACGCTATGACGATCTGATTGCTCGGTTCACGGGCGAACGTGTGCCGGCGACTGGTTTCTCGATCGGCGTATCGCGTCTCGTTGCGGCGCAAGCGCGGCTTGGGCTGGGCGAGACTTTCGCGCAAACGCCGCCGGTTATTGTGTTGGCGCTTGATGCCGATCGGATGGGCGATTTTTTCGCCATCGCGGCGGAGTTGCGTAACGCGGACATTCGCGCCGAAGTTTATCTCGGTGGCGCAGGCATGAAGGCGCAGCTGAAATATGCCGATAAGCGCAACGCGCCGATTGCTGTGATTCAGGGCGGCGATGAGTTGGCCAAAGGCGTGGTGACCCTCAAAGACCTAAAGCTTGGTGCTGCCATAGCGAAGGATTTGGGCGAGGATCGCGAGGCCTATGCTAAGGCCCGGGAGCAGGTGCAGCGCGAAGTCCCGCGCGCCGAAATCGTCGCTGCAGTGCAACAAATGCTGGGGCGCTGAGCCCATTAGGGATCATTCCGCTCTCGTTCGGCGCGCCGCCGCTTGACGGTTTGTCGCAGTTCGGTAAAGCCTCCACCTGACCGTCGGCGCTGCGGGCGGTCGCGTTTCGGGGAGGAGACGCCTACTAATTTGCAGCGCATGGCGGCCGCGTCCTTTGAGGGCGCGGCCGTTTTGCTGTTTACGATTTCGGCCTCGCGTCCATGTCTTCGAGCACGCCGCGATCCTCGGCGAGATCTTCCTCCGGCCCGAGCGTGCGGTGCTCTGCCGGCGCCAGATTCCGACAGGCCCACCACAACACCAACAAGCCCGCAATCGCGGAAATCAGCGAACCGCCGAGCACGCCGAAACGCACCGGCGTTGCGAGGTCGCCTGCGCCGAAGGCGAGGTTGCCGATGAACAAGCTCATGGTGAAGCCGATGCCGGCGAGCATGGCTGTGCCGAGCATTTGCATCGCGTTGCCGGGCAAACGTTGTTTCACGGCAGCGCTTGCGATGTAGGCGGCGATCGTGATGCCGATCGGTTTGCCGAAGACGAGGCCAGCGCTGATGCCAAGTGCGATCGGATGCAGTAGCGCATCAATGCCAGCGCCGTGCAAAACCACGCCGGCATTAGCGAGCGCAAAGATTGGCATGATTGCAAACGTCACCCATGGTTTGAGCGCATGCTCTGCGGTCACCAAAGGCGAGCCGCCATCGGGGCGACGCATCGGGACGGTGAGCGCAGTCAAAACGCCGGCGATGGTTGCGTGTACGCCTGAGAGCAGCATGAAGCCCCACATGACGATGCCGAGGATCCAATACGGCCAAAGCATTTTCACGCCGCCGCGATTCATCAGCAGCATCACGACGAAAGTTGCGACCGCGCCGCCAAGCGACCAGCCGACGATGTGGGTCGAGTAAAAGAGCGCGATGACGATGATGGCGCCAAGATCGTCGATAATGGCGAGCGCCAACAGGAAGAGACGCAAACCACCCGGCACGCGTGGACCGAGCAGGGAGAGAACACCGATGGCGAAGGCGATGTCGGTCGCGGCCGGAATGGCCCAGCCGCGTAGATATTCAGGGTAGCTCAGATTGAAGCCGACATAGATCAACGCGGGCACGGCCATGCCGCCAATTGCGCCAGCCATTGGGAGCGCGGCTTCGCGTGGGTTCTTGAACGGGCCTTCGACAGTCTCGCGCTTTAGCTCGAGGCCGACATAAAGAAAGAAGATCACCATCAGCGCATCGTTGATGATGAGGTGCAGGTTCACGGCGTGAGCGCCGGCCCCGAGGCCTACGCTCAAGCCTGCGATCTGATCTTCCAGCAGATGGTGGTAGGCCTCGCCAGTCGGACCATTGAGCAGGATGAACGACAGAATCGTCGCGCTGATGAGGATGTAGCCGGGCGCAGTATCGCGCTCCCACCAATGCTTCGCGCCGCCGTGTCCAGCCATGTTTTGTTCCGATCGCTTGGAGAGAGTGTCACTGTAGCGTCATCGATGCGCGCATCAACCGAAAGCGACGCGATGCGCGCGATCGTCGCGCTTGTGGATGGCGGAAATGCAGTGTGCCTGAAAACAACGGCGTTTCTGCGTCATGCGCGACAGTTCTGTTTCAACGACACAAAACTTTCGAGCACTTGTCGCGTAGCTTTTAACTTCGCTCCTTAGCAGCCGCCGCATGAACGGAGGCGCGATGACGTCGCCTCCGACATGGGGGTGTTTCCGATGTTGTCGAAGAAGTTTTTCTCCGGCGCCGCGCTGACGGCGCTGACGGTCGCGATGGGCGGCGTCGCTCACGCACAATCTACTGGTTCGCAAGTTGCCGAAGACGAGACGATCGTCGTCACCGCGACGCGCAGCAACATTGATGGCGTGCTGTCCAACGAAACTGTCACAAAAACGCGCGCGACGATTACAGATGAGTTCATCGGCCGCCAAGCGGCTGGCCAGACCATCTTGCAAACCGCAAACCTGATCCCGGGCGTCAACTTCACCAACAACGATGCTTACGGCTCCGCTGGCGGCAACCTGCGTATCCGCGGCTTCGACGGCAACCGCATTTCGCTGACGTTCGATGGCATTCCGCTGAACGACACCGGCAACTACGCCATCTATTCCAACCAACAGCTCGATCCCGAACTGATCTCGCGCGCGACCGTCAACATGGGCACGACTGATGTCGATAGCCCGACGGCCTCCGCGACTGGCGGCACGATCAACTATTCCACGCGCCGCCCTGACGAAGAGTTTGGCGTCTGGTTGCAGGCTGGTGCGGGCGACAACGAGTACAGCCGCTTGTTCGGTCTGATCGACACTGGCGCGATTGGCCCATGGGGCACGACCGCATTTTTCTCCGGCTCGATGACCGAGTATGAGAAGTGGAAAGGTCCGGGCGAAATCAACAAAGACCAGTTCAACTTCCGTCTGTTTCAAGATCTTGGAGACGGCGACTTCCTTTCCGCGGCGGTGCACTACAACGAGAACCGCAACAATTTCTATCGCAACATCAACCTGGCGCAGTTCAACTCGAACCCGGGCCTGGAAAATGACATCTCTTGCTTGCGTCTGACGCCGGTCACCGGCGTGGCCAACAATGAAGCGACGCAAAACTCGGTGGTGACGTGGAATGGCGCGACGGTGAACAACACGTCGTGCACCAACTATCACAACACCCGGATCAATCCCTCCGACACCGGCAACATTCGCCTCTCCGGCAGCTTTGGTCTGACTGATAATCTGCGTCTCACGATCGATCCGTCCTTCCAGTACGTGCTGGCCAATGGCGGTGGTTTCTCAACCGTCAGTGAACGCGACGATCGCCTCGACCAAGGTGGCGGAAGCAGTGGCGGCACGGGTGTCGATCTGAACGGCGACACCGATGTGCTCGACACTGTCATGCTGTATTCGCCAAGCACCACGAACACGCGTCGCTATGGTATCACCAGCTCGCTGCTGTGGGATATCTCGGAACAACATCGCCTGCGCTTTGCCTATACCTACGATTTCGGTCGTCACCGCCAGACGGGCGACATGGGTTATTACGACGCGTTCGGCGATCCGGAAGACGTGTTCGGCGGCAAGGACGGCAATGGTCGTCGGGTTGTCGGCTTGGACGGCAGCAATCTGCGCACACGCGATCGCTCGTCGCGCGCTATTCTGAATCAGTTCGCGGTCGAGTATCGCGGCTTCTTCTTCGATGACGCACTGCGTGTGGACCTCGGCGTTCGTGCGCCGATGTTTGAGCGTGAGCTCAACCAACTCTGCTATTCGCAGGATTCCTCCAGCAGCGTTCTTTGCACCACAGCAACGCCGACCTCGACGTTGGCGAGCGGCAACGTCATCATCAACGGTACGGAGTACATTACGCCGTACAATGCCACGCTTGAGTTCAATGACGTGCTGCCGAACATCGGCGTGACTTACAATCTGGGCGCTGGTCACTCGATCTACGCCAGCTACGCAGAAGGTTTCTCGGCGCCGCGTACGGACAATCTCTACACGGTCAGCCGCGACACCACTGCCGGTTCGCCGATCGTGTTCCCGAACGCCGAACCTGAAACGACGCAAAGCTATGACATCGGCTATCGCTACAATGGCGCAACGGTGATCGCGCAAGTCGCCGGATGGTTTACCAATTACGAGAATCGTATCGTCAATTCGTTCGATGACGATCTCGGCTACTTCATCGATCGCAACGTCGGTGCGGTGGAGTTGTTCGGCATCGACGCGCAGTTCGGCATCCGCCCGACCGATTGGCTGTCGCTCTACGCCTCCGCCTCGTACATGGAGTCCGAGCTTCAGGATAACGTCCAGCGTGGCGCCACGTCCTTCTATCCAACGGCTGGTCGTTCGCTCGTGGAAACGCCGGATTGGCAATTTGCGCTGCGTGGCGAATGGCAAGTGACTGACCACTTCTCGCTCGGTCTGCAGGGCAAGTTCGTTGATGATCGGTTCTCAACGGACATCAACGACCAAGTGGCGCCGGCCTATACCGTGTTTGATTTGGACGCTCGTCTCGATCTCGATTTCCTCGGTATCGAAAACTCGTTCATTCAGTTCAACGTCGTGAACCTGTTCGACGAAGAATATCTGGGTGGAATCTCCTCGCAGAGCGCGTTCGCCGCTTACGATGACGACGGCAATCCTGGGACGCCAAATGTAAACGTTGGTCTCGGTACGCCAACTTATGCTCTCGGCGCACCGCGCACTGCGATGGTGACCGTTCGCACGCGCTTCTAAACCAGCGTCCTTGCCCCCAAGGACTCCTCCCTGGAAGGCGGCTCGAAAGAGCCGCCTTCTTTTTTGTTTAGCGCCGCTTGGGCGGGCGGGCGCCGAAGATAAAGTTGCCGATGGCGCCGAGTGGGCTGCGGCGTGGTGGTTCTGGTTCGGTGATTTCTGCGCGCGGCGCGATGGGCGTCTCGCGTTGTTCAACGCGGGGAGGCGGTGGCGGTGCGGTTTGTGTCGTTTGCGTTGGCGCCGATGTCACGCGCATTTGAGCTGCGAAGGGACGTAGCTGTGGTGGCAGTGCGGCTTCTGCGTCGAGTTGGCGGACGATGGCGACGAAGGTTTGGTACGCAGCGCCTCTGGCAGGGTGATCGCTTGGTGTCGCGCTGAGCAGAATGTCGCGGCAGCGCGCGGCGAGTGGGAGCGCTTCAGACGCGCGACCGGTTTCGAGCAGGAGGCCGGCGAGATTGTTGAGTGAGATCGCCGTGTTGACGTGATCGGCGCCGTGGCGCGCTTCGTCACCGTTGAGCGCTTGGCGCAAGGCTGTTTCTGCGTCTGCGGCGCTGATCGTATCGAGCGCCGTTGCCAGTGCTTCGTCGGCCTCGTCGCGCTTTATGAAGAATGTGCGGTAGCTCATCTGCCCTCTCACCCTGGCGTTGAACCTAGCCTGACGCGTGCGGGAGCGCGAGTGCGATTGGCTCCCCTAGGAGGCGAAGCGTGCGCGTGCGTTGCGCCCACGCGGTGCGCGTGTCGCTGGAAAGCCAGGTGCGGGCGCAAGCGAGCTTCAAGACGAGTCGGGAAAGGTTGGCGCCGGGTGCGCGCGGCAGTCGCGCGATAGGCTTGGCGCGATGCGCGGCTGACGCGTGAGGCGCGAGAGGCGGCGGCGCATGATGCGCGCAATCCAGGCTTCGGCGTTTGCGAGCACTGCAGCGATTGCGCGGGCTTGTGCGATGAGACCGCGTGCTTGCAAGGCGCGGCGAAAATGGCTGCCGAGGATGCGGCGGGTGGAGATGTTGCGCTGATCGCGCAGCAAATGCGCATGAGCACGCGCGCGCTGACGCGGCATCGGGATGCGCAGCATAGCGCGCGCTATGATGAGCTTACCGGCATAGCCCCGCATGCGCTCGACGAAGGCGCGGGCGTTGCTAGGTGCGGCGAACGCGATGGCGAACGCGGCCGCCCAGATCAGCGTGAGACGAACCCAGGTCGTCAGCCGCTTCAGGCGGTGTTCGTTGATGGGAGCGGGGGAGAGGCGCGATTGCATTGTTCGGACGCAGTGTAAGCGCGCTGCGGGTTGGGTCGGATAAGTTTGGCGCGCGGTGTGGTGTGAGGCTTGGAAATGCTGGCGTTTCGTGTGGGTGGCTGTGGGATAGGCGAGTTTGTCCCAGCACAGTTGCGCGCAGCATCAAGGCCGCAGCAGGCGCTCGTAGAAGCCGGCGAAGCTGCGGTCGGGGGCGGCGAGGTGGGTTTCGATGATCCAGAAGCGTTTGCGGCCGAGGTGATCGGGATCGCTGAGGCGCGTTGGGTTCTCTGGATAGATGCGCGTGTGCTCGCGCGGGCCGGGCCAGGTGAGGTGCGGAAACTCGCCGATTGTGTGCCCCGCAATGGCGCCGACGAAGATGTAGCCGCGCGCTGCGGCGGCTTCGCAGGCGAAGGCGTAGAGATCGGCGCACGCGATATCGGGATTGGCGTTGGCGTGCGCGCGGGTTTCTTCGAACACGAGCGGCAGTGCGGTGACGAGCGCGTGGCGCGCGGGATCGGCGCCGAGCGCATAGGTTTGGCCGATGTCGGCTTCCCAAGCTTCGGTGTTGGGCGCTTCGAAGACGGGTCCGAGATCGAGATACACCGTGTCGTTGGCTTCGATGGTGCGCTCGGGCGGATTGTCGGCGAAGACGCAGAGCGTGTTGGCGCCGGTGCGCACGAGACGCTTGTGCCAGTGACGCTGCACGCCGAAATCGCGCTCGGCGAGCGCTGCGATGTCTGCATCGACTTCGCTCTCGCGGCGGCCGGGTGCGATGAAGCCCGCTTGCTCGATGGCGGCGAGCATGGTGAGCGCGCGGTCCTCGGCGGCGATTAGGTGGTGGAGGCGGGTGGAGTCATTGGGCGACATGGTGCCCGCTTCTAGCAGACTACAGCCGCGAAGCGGGAGAGATTGACGCCCTCCGCATTATGGGGATCCATGGACACGGATAATTCGAGCCGCGGAGCGATGTTGATGACAGAGAAAAGGCCTTCGTGGCTTGACGGTGTCGATAACCCTGATGGCTTCGATCCACCGTGGCCAGCCGAGTTTGGCGTCTATTTCGAGCGCTCTTTTGAGTGTGATTGCGGTGAGGTGTGGATTGATCTCCACGATAGCAATTGCAACGATCGGTGCCCGGCCTGCAATCTTGAGATTGAGCCGAGTGTGACGCGGGAGCGCGATGCCAAGACGGGCGTCTATCTGGACGCCGCATGATCAGGCGCCTCGGCTTTGAAGAAGAGTCTGCTCCCTACGAGGCGCAAACGCAGAAGGCGAGATTTTGGAGCGAAGGATGGGTAGCCAGCCAGCTCTATTGTTTGAACTGTGGTGCGCCCAAGCTATCGAAGCTCCCGAATAATAGTCCCGTTGGCGATTTCAGCTGTCCAGCTTGCTTCGAAGAATACGAGATCAAGAGTAAGTCTGGGCCGATCGGCGGCAGTATCGTCGATGGCGCCTACAAAAGCATGATGGAGCGCTTGGCTGCCGACAACAATCCAAGCTTGGTTCTGCTCGGATACGACAAGAGCAAGAAGGTCGTCACGAACCTATCGGTGGTGCCGAAGCACTTCTTCGTAGCCGACATCATTCAGGAGCGCCCGCCGCTTGCGCCGACCGCACGGCGTGCTGGATGGGTCGGGTGCAATATCTTGCTCAGCAAGGTGCCGGAGGCGGGGCGGATCACCGTCGTGCGCAACGGTGAGTTGGTCGCCAAAGAGCAGGTTCTTGATCGCTGGAAGCAGACTTGCTTTTTGCGCGAGAAACAGCCGGAGGCGCGCGGCTGGCTCATCGAGGTCCTGAAGTGTGTCGAAGAGATCGGCAGCGCTGAGTTTGAGATCGCCGATGTCTATCGCTTCGAGGAGCGCTTGCAGCGACTGTATCCCAGCAATATGCATGTGCGCGAAAAAATGCGTCAGCAGCTTCAAGTGCTAAGGGACGCAGGCTTCATCGAGTTTATCGCTCGCGGCCGATATAGGCGCAGATTCTAGCGCAAACAAAAACGGCGGAGCTTGTGCTCCGCCGTTTCCGTTTTCGTGCTTGGTGCTTGGACCCCGGACTGGACCATGTGTGGTCCATCCGGGGTAACGACCTGTAGGTCGTTAGAAGTCCATGCCGCCCATGCCGCCCATGCCGCCGCCGCCCATGCCGCCGCCGCCGGCCGACTCGCGCTTCGGCGCTTCGGCGATGGTGGCTTCGGTGGTGATGATGAGGCCGGCGACCGAGGCTGCGTCTTGCAGCGCGGTGCGGACAACCTTCACCGGATCGATGATGCCGGCTTTGACCAGATCGACGTATTCTTCGGTCTGGGCGTTGAAGCCGTAATTATCGTCCTTGTTCTCGCGCAGCTTGCCGACAACGATCGAGCCTTCAACGCCGGCGTTTTCCACGATCTGACGGATCGGGGCTTCCAGCGCCTTCTTGATGATGGCGATGCCGACGTTTTGGTCTTCGTTGTCGCCTTTGATGTTGAGCTTGAACGCAGCGCGGAGGAGGGCCGCACCACCGCCGGGGACGATGCCTTCTTCCACCGCAGCGCGGGTGGCGTTTAGGGCGTCATCAACGCGGTCCTTGCGTTCCTTGACTTCGACTTCCGTGGCGCCGCCGACCTTGATCACGGCAACACCGCCGGCGAGCTTCGCCAGACGTTCTTGCAGCTTTTCCTTGTCGTAGTCGGACGTGGTGTCTTCGATTTGCTTGCGGATTTGGCCCACGCGCGCTTCGATGTCCTTTTTGGCGCCGGCGCCGTCGACGACCGTCGTGTCGTCTTTCTTGACGACGATCTTCTTGGCTTTGCCGAGCATTTCCAGCGTGACGTTTTCGAGCTTGATGCCGAGGTCTTCGCTGATGACTTGGCCGCCCGTCAGGATGGCAAGGTCTTCCAGCATGGCCTTGCGGCGATCGCCGAAGCCTGGCGCCTTCACGGCAGCAACCTTCAGGCCGCCACGCAGCTTGTTGACGACGAGCGTTGCAAGAGCTTCGCCTTCGACGTCTTCAGCGATGATCAGCAGCGGACGTTGCGATTGCACGACAGCTTCGAGCACCGGCAGCATGGGCTGGAGCGACGAGATCTTCTTTTCGAAGAGCAGGATCAGCGGATCCTCGAGCGTTGCTTCCATCTTGTCGGCGTTGGTGATGAAGTACGGCGAGAGATAGCCGCGGTCGAACTGCATGCCTTCGACGACTTCGAGTTCGGTTTCGAGCGACTTGGCTTCTTCAACCGTGATCACGCCTTCGTTGCCGACTTTGCCCATCGCGTCCGCGAGGAAGCGGCCGATGTCGGTGTCGCCGTTGGCCGAGATGGTGCCGACTTGGGCGATCTCTTCCGAACCGGTGACCTTCTTGGCGCGAACTTTCAGGTCCGCGACGATGGCGGCGACGGCTTTGTCGATGCCGCGGCGCAGGTCCATCGGGTTGCGGCCCGAGGCGACGGCCTTCATGCCTTCGCGAACGATGGCTTGAGCGAGAACGGTGGCGGTAGTGGTGCCGTCGCCGGCTTCGTCGTTGGTCTTGGAGGCAACTTCACGAATGAGTTGCGCGCCCATGTTCTGGAACTTGTCTTCGAGTTCGATTTCCTTGGCGACGGTGACGCCGTCCTTAGTGGTGCGCGGTGCGCCGAAGGATTTCTCGATGACGACGTTGCGGCCTTTCGGGCCGAGCGTGACCTTCACCGCGTTGGCGAGGATGTCGACGCCTTGAAGCATGCGCTCACGCGCGTCTGCTCCGAAATTTACAATTTTAGCAGCCATGTAGCTGTGTCCTTGAAATTGAGTGTTGATGGAGAGCGAATGGGGAGTTGCGGATGGCGAGTAAGATGGCCGGCGGCGCTATTCGCCACTCGCCATCCGCCATTCGCGCGGCCTGTTAGGCCGCTTTGTCCTTCTTCGACTTCTTCTCTTCGATGACGCCGAGGATGTCGGTTTCCTTCATGATGAGGAGCTCTTCGCCGTCGACTTTCACTTCCGTGCCCGACCATTTGCCGAACAGGATGCGGTCACCGACGCTGACGTCCGGCTTGATGTACTCGCCATCTTCGTCACGGGCGCCCGGGCCGACAGCGACGACTTCGCCTTCTTGCGGCTTCTCTTGCGCCGTCTCGGGGATGATGATCCCGCCCTTGGTCTTTTCTTCTTCCTTCACGCGCTTCACCAGCACGCGGTCGTGTAGAGGACGAAAGCTCGCCACGGTATACTCCCTTGTTTTAAATGTCTTTTCGCTTCCAGCGGGTGGTTTAGCACTCACCCAAGCCGGTTGCTAACGGGCGGGATGTAGGCGGTGTGGGCTGGGGCGTCAACCACAGGCGGTAGGGATTGCTAGTGACAAAGAACTTTGCTAGACAAAGTTTATCGGGGTGATGCCTACGCCAACCAGCGTCAGCCTGAGCCTGTCGAAGGCGGGAAGGCAAAGCTCCGTGGGCGGCGTCGCCCTTCGACAGGCTCAGGGTGACGCCATTCTGAACACTGGCGCTGATCCCGACGTCCGATACCTGACACCTGACACCCGAACCGGAGCCCCAATGAGTGACGTGAACGCCAGAGAGACGCGGGCTCAGAACCGCATGGGCTGGCTCATCTTTGCGGGCTGTATGGGCATTGTGGTTGCGATCTTTGTGTTCGTGCCGGGCGCGTGGAGCGTCGCCGTGCCGGAGACGCTGAAGTTCGATCTGGCGCCGCTGATGGCCGAGAGCTGGCTGGTGCAGTTTCATGTGTGGACGGTGGCGATCGCGCTGCTGGTGGGGCCGGTGCAGTTCGTGTTGCCGAAGGGTACGGGTGCGCATCGTGTGTTCGGCTGGCTGTGGGCGGCGGCGATGCTCTCCACCGCGATCGCCACGTTCTTCATTCGCGACATGCGTGACGGCCAGTTCAGCCCGATCCACATCTTCTCGGTAATGGCGCTGATCGGCGTGCCGCTGGCGCTGTGGGCGGCGCGCGTGAAGATCGCGTCGCATGCGCGCGCGATGATAGGGCTTTATATCGGCCTCGTGATCGCAGGCGTCACCGCGATCGCGCCAGGGCGAGTCATCTGGAACATGTTCTTCGGCTAAGTCGTTAGCTGCGCATGACCCTCCCGCAAGACCCACAGCCCGATACGCCAGAACCGCAGCCGACACCGCCGGTTGAGCCGCAGCAAGAGCCGGTGAAGGAGCCGCAGCGGCCGCCGCCGATAACGGCGTTGCATCTTCGCCGGCGCGTTTCGATCCACTAAAGAAAAGAGCCGCCTCGCTTGCGCAAGGCGGCTCCCTCATTCGTCCCTCTGACGCTTGTGCTTAGTAGTAGAGCAGCGCGTCGAGGATCACGCCGGTGGCGATGGCCACGAGCAGCACGTCACCGTCGGCGTACACATAGCGGCAGCCGTACGGGGCAGGCGGTAGGCGGTAGTAGAGATCCCACGGCAGCGGCTCCCAATAGAGCCATTCTGGGATCACGTAGCCGACTGACCAGCGGCGATACGGGCGGCTCCAGCCGTCATAGCTCCACCAATAATAGCGGCGGCCGTAGAAACCATAGACGATGTTGGCGTAGCCGGAGTCGAAGTAATAGCCGTGCCGCACGCGGCGCCAATCGTTGTAACGCGGACGATCGAAGTCGCGGTGCGTATTCCAATATGGGCGATAGCGTTGGTCACGACGGCCACGATCCCAGTCGGCCCGATGACGATCATCGTCGCGCCAATCGCGGCGGCCATCTCGGCCCCAGTCACGACCGCCACGATTGCGATCGCTGATGTTGCCGCGATCATTGTCGCGTCCACGATCACCGTTCCAATCGCCACGTCCGTCGCGACCGCCGCCATTCCAATCGCCGCGGCCGCGATCACGATCGCCTTCGCCACGATTGCCATCCCATTGTCCGCGTCCACGGTCGCCTTGCTGATCGCGCCCGCCTTGCTGGCCGCGATCACCGTTCCATTCACCGCGTCCACGGTCGCCTTGACCGCGATCACCGGTAACTTGTCCGCGTCCGCGATCGCCTTGCTGATCACGTCCGCCTTGTTGGCCGCGATCGCCGTTCCATTGACCGCGTCCACGATCACCTTCACCGCGTGCGCCGTCGAGTTGGCCGCGTCCACGATCGCCTTGGCCTGCGCCGCGATCGCCTTGTTGGCCACGGTCGCCATTCCATTGGCCACGTCCACGGTCACCTTCGCCGCGCGCGCCGTCGAGTTGACCGCGCCCACGATCGCCTTGGCCTGCGCCGCGATCACCTTGCTGGCCGCGATCGCCGTTCCACTGGCCGCGTCCACGGTCGCCCTGACCTTGGCCACGATCACCTTGTCCGCGATCACCGATGCCGCGCGCGCGATCGCCGTCGCCTTGCGGCGGGCGAGGGGCGCGCGGTTCGGTGCGTTCGGGTTGGCGCGCGATTGGCGGTGGAGTCGGCGCATCGACGGCGCGATTGCCGTCGTCGCCGCCACGTTGACCGCGCCCGCCGCGCGGACCGTCTCGATCACCGCGCTCGGCGCGGCCGCGGCGACCGTCATCATCGTCGCCACGTTGTGCATACGCCGCTGGCGCCAGGGCCAAGGCGCTCAGGACGGCTGCCGCCGCAATGAGTGGTGCTTTCATTCTATGAGGCTCCCTGTGCGCCCTCTCAGGCGCACCCTCGCCAATGAACAATCGATGACGCTGCCTGAACGGCGTCTGAATCATGGCTGAATGTGTCAGCTGACGCCTCAGCGCGTCGCGCGCATAAAGAACGCCACAGCTTGGCGGACGTGGGCGGCCAAGTCTTCATCGGAGATCGTGAAAGCCTCGGCGGCGAGCGCGCGGTAGTGTAGGCGGCTGCGCCAGAGTTCGAACAGGTAAGACGCCATCAATTCCGGATCGTCCGTCTTGACGCCTTTGGCGGCGATGAAGCTGGCGACGACGCCGCGCACTTTTTCTGCGCCAGCGGTGGCGAGGTAGCGCTGCACTTGTGTCGGGAAATGACGGCCTTCGCCGACGATGATGCGGAAGAAGCCGAGGTGTTCGCGCTTCAGCACCGTGCGGCAGAATTGTTCGCCGATGGTTTGGAGTCCGGCTTCGAGGTCCATCGCCTCGATATCGTCGGGTGGCGTCATCGCTTCGATGAGGTCTTCGTGCAGTTCTTGGGCGACGGCGAGGAAGAGACCTTCCTTGTTGCCGAATTGCGCATAGAGCGTCGCCAGTGATCCGCCAGCGCGGCGCACGACGTCATTGACGCTTGCAGCCTCGTAGCCTTGCTCGACGAACACGTCGCGGGCAGCCGCCAAGAAGGCTTGGCGACGCAGCACGCCGCGATCTTGCGGAGCGCGAAGTGCTCCGCCGTCCTCGGATGGTTTTGACACCGCGTTCTCCCAAGACTCGTCGTGCGCCAAGGATTACCGCAAAAGTTCCGTCACTGGTAAGCGTAATTACAATGCCCACAGGGACCGTGACGCCATGGACACGGTGAGTCAAAGCGTTCGCTGATCTTAAATGCGCGAGTTGCGACGCATTCGCGTCAGGCGCAGAGCGCGCCCTTGATGGCGTCGAGCACTTCTGGGCCGAGTGGCGCGGCCTTTGAGGGGAAGACGCCTGCGATCTTACCGTCTTTGCCGATCAGATATTTGTGGAAGTTCCAGCGCGGCAGGGCGCTCTCGCCCAATTCGTCGGCGACCCATTTGTAGAACGGGTGGCGCTTGGCGGCGGCGCTGATGTCGGCCTTGGCCGTCATTGGGAAGGTGACGTGGTAGGAGGTGTCGCAGAACTCGCGGATGTCGCGTTCGCTGCCGACTTCTTGGTGGCCGAAATCGTTGCACGGCACGCCGATGATCACGAGGCCTTTGCCTGCCTTGGCTTCGTAGAGCGCTTCGAGTTCGCGATACTGCGAAGTGAAACCGCAGGCGCTCGCGACATTGACCACGAGCACGGCTTTGCCGGCGTAATCGCTCAACTTGATTTCACCCGGCTCGTCGAGCTTGGCGAAGGTGATGTCGTGCGCGGTGGTCATGGGGAGCTGGATTTTCCTGTCCGGAAGGCGGGGCATGTAGACCTCTTGCGGCGCCCTCGCAATGCATGTGGCGTTCCGTGGGGGCCGGTGTTACAGCGCTAACGCATGAGTTACCGCCCCCGTTTCTTGATAGCGGGCCCTCAGATTTGAGGCCCGGTCCGTGTTGAGCCGTCCAAAGTTTTTGGCGCTCCGCGGTTCCGGGATTGCTACATCTCACTCGCTTATACGGAGAAGACCTCGTGGCCGATGAGCCCAAAGACGCGCCCGCCGGGCGCGATTACCGAGAAACCCTGTTTTTGCCCGACACGCCGTTTCCGATGAAAGCCGGGCTGGCGCAGCGTGAGCCTGAGCGGCTGAAGCACTGGGCCGAGATCGGGCTCTACAATTTGCTGCGCGACGCCTCGCGCGAGCGGCCGAAATTCGTGTTCCACGATGGCCCGCCCTACGCCAACGGCGCCATCCATATCGGCCACGCCGAAAACAAGATCCTGAAAGACTTCGTCGTCCGCACCAAGCAGATGGCGGGCTTCGATTGCGATTACGTGCCGGGCTGGGATTGTCACGGCCTGCCGATCGAGTGGAAGGTCGAAGAGGATTTCCGCAAAGCCGGTCGCAAGAAAGCGGAGGTGCCTGCAGTCGAGTTTCGCAAAGCCTGCCGCGAATACGCCGACAAGTGGATCCCGCTGCAGCGCGAAGAGTTCAAGCGCCTCGGCATCGAAGCCGATTGGGATCGCTACTACACGACGATGAGCTACGAGGCGGAAGCCGCGATCGCGGCTGAGTTTCTGCGCGTGGTGCGGACGGGGTTGGTTTATCGCGGCTCGAAGCCCGTGATGTGGAGCCCGGTGGAGCGGACTTCGCTGGCTGAGGCTGAAGTGGAGTATGCGGAGAAGACTAGCCCGACGATCTGGGTGAAGTTTCCGATAGTGGCTTCGTCCGTCATGAACGCTGCCGAGGCTGAGCAGGCCGAACTCGAATTGGTTGGCAAAGCATCCGTCGTTATCTGGACAACGACACCGTGGACGATCCCCGGCAACCGCGCGATCTCTTACTCGCCGCAGATTTCTTACGGCGTGTACGAGGTGACTGCGGTTAGAAGCGACCTCGGATTCGACCCGTGGGTGCGAACCGGCGAGCACTTGTTGCTCGCAGACAAACTCGCCGAAGAGACTCTGAAAGTCGCAAATGCAAGCGAGTGGCGGCGCGTTGGCGGTGTCTCGGCTGCCGTGCTCGGCGGAAGCACTTGCTGGCATCCTTTTCACGATCGCGGCTACGATTTCGACGTGCCGCTCCTCGCCGGAGATCACGTCACCGACGATGCAGGTACAGGCTTCGTGCACACCGCGCCGAGCCATGGTGCGGACGATTTTGTGATTTGGACGAAGCATTTCGGCCAAGAGGGCATCCCGTTCACGGTCGACGAGGAGGGGCGCTTCACCAAAGAAGCGCCGGGCTTTGAAGGGCTCGAAATCCTTCAGCTTGAAGGCAAGAACCTCGGCAAGGATGGGCCCGCGAACAAGGCGGTGATGGATGCGCTGATTGACGCAAAGGCCTTGCTCGCGCGCGGGCAGCTTAAGCACTCTTATCCGCACTCGTGGCGCAGCAAAGCGCCGTTGATCTTTCGCAACACGCCGCAATGGTTCATCGCGATGGATAAGCCGTTTCGCGATGGCAAGACGCTTCGCCAGATCGCGCTTGACGAAATCGAGCGCGTCGATTGGGGACAGAAGCGCACCGGCGATCAGGTCGGCTATAATCGCATCAAGGGCATGATCGAAGATCGTCCCGATTGGCTGGTCTCGCGCCAGCGCGCCTGGGGCGTGCCGCTGCCGATCTTCGTGTCGAAGGCCAATGGCTCGCTTTTGCAAGACGATGACGTCGACGCGCGCATCTATGACGCGATGAAAGCCGGCGGCGCCGATGCGTGGTGGGCGACGGATGCGCAAATCTTCCTTGGCGATAAGTACAAAGCCGCCGATTACGAGAAGGTCGAAGACATCTTGGATGTCTGGTTCGACTCCGGCTGCACGCACGCGTTCGTTGTCGGCAATCCCGATGCGCCGACGCGCCCTTCGTTTGCGAACCCGGTCGGCACGATCTATCTTGAAGGATCGGACCAGCATCGCGGCTGGTTTCAATCCTCTCTGCTGGAAAGCTGCGCGACGCGCGGACGTGCGCCGTACGATGAAGTCGTGACGCACGGGTTTGCCGTCGATGAAAACGGCATGAAGCAGTCAAAATCGCTCGGCAACATTGTCGAGCCGCAGAAGGTGGCGAAAGAAAACGGCATCGAAATCCTGCGCCTTCTGATCGCCTCGGCCGAGTACGGCGATGATCTCCGCATGGGCAAGATCATCATGGATCAGTCCACGGAGACGTATCGCAAGCTCCGCAACACGCTGCGTTATTTGCTTGGGGCGTTGAAGGGGTTTGAGGAAGGTGAGCGGGTTTCTTGGACCGCCGGCGTCCTCGCCGGCGAGACTGGCGCCGCTTCACCAGCGGTCGCCGGCGAGACGCCGGCGGTCCAAGAGGCGCCACTCCTCGAGCGTTGGCTTCTCCATCGCCTCTGGCAACTCGATCGCACCGTGCGCACCGCGTACGAGACGTACCAGTTCCGCGTCGCGCTCTCGGCCATCGTCGAGTTCTGCAACGTCGATCTCTCCGCCTTCTATGTCGATGTCCGCAAGGACGCGCTCTATTGCGACGCGCCGTCCAGCTTGCGCCGTCGCGCTTGCCGATCGGCGTTGGACGAAGTGTTCTCGCGGTTGACTGCTTGGCTCGCGCCGATCCTGCCGTTCACGGCGGAAGAGACGTGGCTGACGCGTTTCCCGGACGACGTCTCGGTTCACCTGCGCACATTCCCGGAAACGCCGGCGGCGTGGGAGGATGATTTCGCGGGCGAGGAAGTGGCGCGTCTGCGTGAAGCGCGCAGCGTTGTCACCGGTGCGCTCGAAGTGGCGCGGCGCGAGAAGCTGATCGGCTCGGCGTTGGAAGCGCGGCCGCGTGTGTGGGTCGCTGATGAGGGTTTGCTAGCGTCGCTGCAAGCGATCGATTTTGCCGAGCTCTGCATCACAAGCGGCGTCGATCTCGAAGCGGGCGAGGGGCCCAGCGACGCGTTCCGTTTGAGCGAAACGCCGGGCGTTGCGGTGAAGGTCGAAAAAGCGCCGGGCGTGAAGTGCGCGCGATCGTGGAAGTATTTCGATCCGTCCACGGCGCTGCCGGGTTTCCCTGACATCACGCCGCGTGACGCAGCTGCTGTGCAGGAATGGGACGCGGTGCGTTAAGGCGGCGCGCCAATGTCTGCGAAGCACGCAGCGGACTGTGTTAGTCCGTGCCGCGCGAGGCAGTGTGCATCTTCACTCGCAGAGGCCGCTACTGATGCGCATTGGCGCAATTCCAATTGCTCCATCGCAAGGCAATCACCGAGCCGCGTGTCGTCGAGCATTTCCCGCACGCGCGGCGTGGCGCCGGCATTGACGATGTAGAGACCGGCGAGCGTCAGCATGCGATTGACGCGGCCGCTATTGGCCTCGCGCCACGCGACTGCGCTGGGTGTCGGTGTGGCGCGTCCGGCGAGCGCATCCCAGAAACGCGCGCCGCCGAAGGCGTTGGCGTCACTCAAGGGTGACGCGCTTAGTGCGGCTGGGTGGATGCGCGCGGCTAAGGCGGGCTCAAGCATGAGACGTTCGGTGGAGAGGGAACGCAAGCGCGTGCTGCGCTGATCGCGTTGCTCGGTTTGTGTGGGTGCGTACGCCATCGTGTCGGCTAGGTTGGTGTAGCGCTCGCCGATCGTAAGCATGCGCGCGCTGTCGGCGCCGCTGGCTGCGAGGATGAGGCCGATGGCTTGTGCGCTGCCTGGCGGGCGTCTGCGTGCGTAGGTTATGTCGGCATTCAACTGGCGCAACACCGGCGCCCGGCCCGCAGCGCCGACGCGCGAGCGCACGCCAGCCACGAACTCAGGCGCTTGCGCCGCCGTGAGTGCGCCATAAGCGAGATAGCCCTGCGCAACGCGGCGCGGATCGTGACGGAGCGCGAGGGCAAGCGCTTCGTCCATCGCGTCAGCGTCGCGGACTTCCATTGCAGCCAGCGAGCTCACGTCGGTTTGGAACAAGGCATAGGCGTCGACTGCTTCGTGCAGCGGCTCGGCGCTTGCGGGTGTGATGCAGAGAGCGAGTATTATCGGCAGCGCGCGCAGGATCATCTTGTCGGCGATCGGATTGGGAACGACCGGCGCTCTGTAATGCGTGTGATAGCCCGGTTGACATCGCGTCGCGCTTGCATCGCTCGCGTGCGATCGGCCAGTTGGCGGTCGTACTCTGTGCGCGGCTCGCTGCCGACAAAGGTCTGTAGTCCTATACAGCGGCAGCTTGGGCTTGCAGTAGCGAGTCGGCAGCGCGCTCTCGCATGTCGGCGACGACGGCCCGAGCGCCAGCAACATCGCCGGTTTGGTGGAGCGCGCAGGCGCGGATGCGCAGCGCGACCATTTGGCCGTAAGGACTGGCGTTAGCAGGATCGTACCCCGCCAGAGCCTCCAACGCCTCGGCGCTGCGACCCAAGCTGACCAGGTCGGCGGACCGGTTCAGCAATTGACTAACGAGGTCGCCGCCGCTTGCATTGGCAACGTCGACGCCCCGCTGGAGTGCTGCGAGCGCCTCTTCGTCGCTCTGCATCGCCAGCAAGATCGAGGCGCGCAGGTCGTGGGTCCAGTTCAGCTCATCGTCCTGATCGGTAAACGCTGGTGTTTCGCCAGCTGCCGTGACACGCGCCAACGCAGCATCGACGAGCGTCAGCGCTTCCTCTTTACGATCGAGGAAAAACAAAAGCCGCGCGTGAGCGTTCTGAAGGCGCAGCACATTTGGTCCGCTTGTAGCGCGTGCTTCTACGCTGCTGAGCTGCCAAGCCATAATCGCGCCGAACTCGAACGTCTCGGGATCGCGCTCGATGATCGATCTAAAATCCTTCTCTACTAAAAGGCGTACGATGGTGCTGACAGACGCGCCCGGTGCAACGACCAATGATTGGGCGACTTCGCTCGCGCGGTCGACATTGCTGGCCTGCAGGTAAAGCCGCGCCAAATGCAGGCGCAGAAGCGCCACATCAGTGTCCTCGTCGGTGGGACGCCAGCGACCATCAACTAGAAACTCGAGAGTCGCGGCGTCGTCTAGATGACGTGCAGCACGCAGGATGGTCTCGTCTTCGAGCTCTGCAATGAGTTCGGAATAGCGTGCCGTCAGAACGACGAGCGCGCGTGCGGCGCGATGCTGGTCGCACACGGAACCTACAACAAACTGAAGTGAGAAATCGGCGCGGTCGAGTACGGGTTGGCTATCGGCGCGCGCGGTGAGGCCATCGGTTAGACTGACAAGTTCGGCGCAATTGGCGCGGAAATCGTTCATGAGCGTTGAGCTCAAAAGACGCAGCACCAAATCCTGAACAAGTGGCCGAGACGCGCGATAGTCCGGAGATGCGACAACGCCGCGCAGCCGTTGCTCCATCGCAGACACGTCAATTGAGGTGTCGCCTTGCGCCATTTGGATTTGCCGCAACGCGATTTCTTGGACGATTGTCGCAACGGAGCGCTCGCGCTCGGTCGGCGTAAAATTGGCCTGGGCTAGGGCGGGCGCCGGGCAAGTGACCAAAGCGAGCGCCATCACGGCGCGTTTGAACATTTTCATCGAGAGCCTCCCCATCTCAGTCACCTTAGGCGCGATTATGCGTCTGGATAAGGCTTGGTCGGCGGCGCCGATGGCGCCATAACCCGCGGCCATGCTTCGATTTGGACTGATCATCGCCGCGGGCGTTTTTGTGCTCGACCAGCTGACCAAGTGGCTGGTGCTGGGGCCTGGCCAGTTCAGCCCGCCGGGGTGCCGTGAGCTTGGCTACAATTGCCGTTTCATCGAGCTGACGCCGTTCTTCGACCTGCAGATGGTCTGGAACCGGGGCGTGAGCTTTGGCCTTTTGCGCGCCGATCAGGATTTGGCGCGCTGGGGTCTGGTGATCATGTCGCTGGTGATTTCAGGCGTGTTTTTCTGGTGGCTGCGCACGGCGGAGCGCCGCGTGACCGCGCTCGCGCTGGGTCTCGTGATCGGCGGCGCGTTGGGCAATGTGCTGGATCGCATCCTCTACGGGGCGGTGGCGGACTTCCTCGATTTTAACGGGCTGTGGTTCCCCTGGGTGTTCAACGTGGCCGATGCCGGGATCACGGTCGGCGCAGCTCTGCTCGCTTTCGATATGATCTTTTTGACCGAGGAGCCCGGCAAGGGGACGGTCTGGAGCCAGGTCAAGCGCCAGTTCGGCGGCTCGCGAGGCGGGACAGGCAGCTGAAATCGGGGCGAATTCGCCCCATAACCGTCATGATCGGGGCCGATCCCCTTCTACTGGCACTGCGGCTTGGCGGGTGACCCCCAACTCCGCTAAGGATTGCTTCGAATACCGAGGGAGACGGTCGAGTGAACAAATCGATGACACTGGTGGCGCTGGTCGCCGCGGCCGCCGCGACGACCGCGTGCGGCACGGTCAACCGGGCGCTCGGCGCCGGCCGTCAAGCGCCAGACGAGTTTCGTGTCGTCACGCAAGCGCCGCTGACGCTGCCGCCGGATTATGCTCTGCGTCCGCCGCGTCCGGGTGAGGCGCGTCCGTATGAGCGTGAGCCGGGCGCTGAGGCGCGTGCGGCTTTGTTCGGCGATAACGTCGGCGCCACTGCGAGCACGGGCGAACGCGCGTTCGTCACCGCCGCAGGCGCTGCAACCACGGACGATCAAATCCGCGAGACGATCGATTACGAAACCCAGAACGTGGTTCGCCGCGATGCTGGCTTCGTCGATCGCGTGCTTGCCTTCGGCGGCAGCGGCCAACAAACCGCGCCGCTCGATGCGGAAGCCGAAGCGCGTCGCCTTGAAGAAGAAGAAGCGATCCGTCGTGCGACGGGTGGCGGCCAAGTCACGATCGAACGCGACGGCGGCGGCTTCAAGCTTCCAGGCACCTAGGCTAAGCTTCACACGAACTCTCCCCCTTTCCTGCTGAGGGGAGGGGGAAGGGACGGCGTGACATTGAATACTCTGTTTGCATTGAAATCAGTGAGCGCCGCGATGCCGCGAGCGCTCACTTTTGTTTTGGCTTGCGCCTTCGTGGTGATGGCGAGCGCCGATGCGCGGGAGCTGCCGCGACCGGAGACGTTCACGCTGTCCAACGGCATGCAGGTGGTGGTGATCACCGATCGGCGCGCGCCGGTGGTGACGCACATGGTCTGGTATCGCGTTGGCGCTGCTGACGAGCCACGTGGTCATTCGGGAATCGCGCACTTTTTCGAACACCTGATGTTCAAAGGCACGCGCGAGATTCCGCCGGGCGAATATTCGCGCACCATCGCCCGCAACGGCGGCGACGATAACGCGTTCACGTCGTGGGATTACACCGCCTACCACGTCCGCATCGCGCGCGACCGGCTCGATCTCGTCATGCGCATGGAAGCCGATCGCATGCGCAATCTGCGCTATACGGACGAGACGTTTCTCTCCGAGCGCGACGTGATCGTCGAAGAGCGCCGCTCGCGGATTGATAACAGCCCAGGCGCTGTGCTCGGTGAACGCATGCGCGCGATGCTGTGGCCGCATCATCCGTACGGCACGCCGATCATTGGTTGGCTGCACGAAATCCAATCGCTCGATCGCGCCAGCGCGCAGGCGTTCTACGAAACCTGGTACGCGCCGAACAACGCAATCCTGGTGATCGCGGGCGACATCACGGCTGAAGAACTTCGTCCTTTGGCGCAGCGTTATTACGGGCGCTTACGGCCCACGCGGGATTTGCCGGAGCGCACTTGGATCTCCGATCCGCCCAATGTCGGCCCGATGCGGGTGACGCATCGCGATGAGAAAGTGCGCCAGCCATCGCTCTCGCGCATGTATCGCGCAACAAGTTACGGCACCGACGAGGGCCGCCAATCGCACGCGCTTGATGTGGCGATTGATATTCTCGGCGGCGGCGAGACCAGCAGGCTTTATCGCGCGCTCGTTGAAGATCAGCGCATCGCGGTCAGCGCAGGCGCGGGCGCGAATACGTCTGGATTGGGCGGCGGAAGCGTTTCTGTTTACGCCACACCGGCAGAGGGCGTGACGCTTGAGCAGGTGGAAGCCGCAGTGGATGCGGTGATTGCTACCTATCTGCGCGACGGGCCGACTGAGGCTGAGCTGGCGCGCTCGAAATCATCGCTCTCGGCGGCGGCTGTGTATTCGCGCGACAGCCAAGAGGCGCTCGCCAACATTTACGGCGCGTCGCTGGCGCAGGGCGAGTCGATCGATGACGTGGTCAATTGGGCTAACGACATCGAAGCGGTCACGCGCGACGAAGCGATTGCGATGGCGCGCGAGGCGCTGAACCTGAATGCCTCAGTCACAGGCTGGCTGCTGCCGCCGGAGGAGGGCCAATGATGCGCGCGCTCATTCTTGCAGCGGCGACGCTCACGGCGTTTCCGATCGAGGCGGCGTACGCTCAGCGTGCTCAGGCGCAGACGCAACAATTTGGCGTCGATGTTGAACGCATCGTCTCGCCTGGCGGGATCGAAGCTTGGCTGGTTTCCGACTCGACCGTGCCGATTGTCATCATGCGCGCATCTTGGCGCGGCGGGTCGGCGATCGAACCGGCCAACATGATCGGCGTCACCGGTGTAATGACCGACATGCTGACTGAAGGCGCAGGCGCGCTCGACGCCAATGCGTTCAAGGAACGGCTCGAAGAACTGAACATGTCGCTCGGCTTCGGTGCGGGCTGGGATGGGCTCAGCATGAGCGTCACGACGCTCAGCGAAAACACCGATGCAGCGTTCGAGATGGCGCGGTTGGCGTTGCACGAGCCGCGTTTCGATGCAGCGCCACTGGAACGGATCAAACGTCAGATGCTGGTCGGCATCCGCAATCGCGAGACCAATCCGGGCTACCTCGCAAACGAAGCGCTCGACAACGCGCTCTATCCGAACCACGTCTATGCGCGCCGCACGTCGCGCGAGACGGTGGCGGCGATCAACGTCGAAGGCATGCGCGAGCGTCAGCGTGCGTTGTTCAATCGCGCGACCATGCAGATCACGATCGTTGGCGACATCGACGCTGCTGCGGCGGGCGCTGCCGTCGACCGCGTGTTCGGGGCGCTGCCGCAAGGTGCTGCGCCGCCCGAGCCTGCGGATGCAACGTTCAATCCGCCGACGCCGCTCATCATGCGCAACCTGCCGCAGCCGCAGAGTCTTATCTTGTTTGCGGGGCCTGGCATTCAGGATGAGGATCCCGATTGGATTCCGCTGGCGGTGGCGAATTACATTTTGGGTGGCGGCGGATTTTCGTCGCGGCTCTTGGCCGAGGTGCGCGAGGAGCGTGGCCTTGTGTATGGCATTGGCACTGGGCCGTCGGTGCGCGAGCACGTGGCGATGATCCGTGGCTCGGCGCAGACCGAGAACGCCAATGTCGTCGAAGCGCTAGACGTCACGCGCGCCGAGATGCGCCGCATCTACGAAGAGGGCGCGACGCAAACCGAAGTGAACGATGCGATCACCTATCTCACCGGCTCGTTTGCGCTCGATCTCGATAGCAATGCGAAGATATCGAGCGTTGTGCACGGCTACCAAGTGGCTGGTCGCGACATCGAATACATCAACCGCCGCAACGACCTCATCCGCGCCGTGACGTTGGCCGACGTGAACCGTGTGATCCGGCGGCTGTTCAATCCGGACGCGTACACGTTCGTGGTGGTGGGCCAGCCGGAAGGGCTGGACGAGTAGCGGCGCACGTTTCCCACGCGTGAAGATGACGGCTCGCGCAGAATGTGCTTTCTCGGTCTGAACGAGGAAACGCGATGACTGATGAGCTCGAAACTTTCCGCGCCGAGACGCGGACGTGGTTGGAAGAGAACTGCCCTCCGGCGATGCGTACGCCGATGACGGGCGAGGATGACGCCGTCTGGGGCGGGCGGAACTACAAGTTCGCAAGCGACGATCACAAAGCTTGGCTCGACCGCATGGCGGCCAAAGGCTGGACCGCGCCGATGTGGCCGAAGGAGTATGGCGGCGGTGGCTTGAGCAATGCAGAGAACCGGGTGCTCGCCCAAGAACTGGCGCGGATTAATGCACGCGTGCCGCTGTTCTCATTCGGACTTTGGATGCTCGGGCCAGTGCTGCTCGAATACGCCAACGAAGAGCAGAAGAAAGAGCACCTTCCCAAGATCACGCGCGGCGAAATCCGTTGGTGTCAGGGCTATTCGGAGCCGGGCGCCGGCTCCGATCTCGCGGGCCTGCAAACCAAGTGCGAGGACAAGGGCGATCATTGGCTGATCAATGGCCAGAAGGTTTGGACATCGTACGCTGACCAGGCCGATTGGTGTTTCTGCTTGGTGCGTACCGATACGAGCGTGAAGCACGAGGGCATTTCGTTCGTGCTGATCGATATGACTTCGCCCGGTGTTGAGACGCGGCCGATCAAGTTGATCTCAGGCTCGTCGCCGTTCTGCGAGACGTTCTTCACCGACGTCAAAGTGCCGAAGGGCAATATGGTCGGGCGGCTTAATGGCGGTTGGGAAATCGCCAAGCGTCTGCTGCAATATGAGCGCACCAACATTTCCGGCTTCGGCTCCGGTGCGCGCGTTGATGTTGTCGACATTGCGCTTCAGCATGTGGGCTTGGAAGCGGGCGCGTTGGCTGATCGCGATCTGCGCGCACGTATCGCACAGCACAAAATGTTCGAGCGCGCGTACGCGCTGAGTGTTCAGCGAGCGCAGGAGGAGGCGAAAGCCGGCGCTAATGTCAGCCACATGGCGTCGATGTTCAAAGTCGCGGGCGCTACGCTCAATCAGGAGCGTTGCGAGCTGATGGTCGAAGCGGCCGGCAATCGCGCCCTGGGTTGGGGTGGCGAAGGCTTTACGCCGAACGATATTGCTATCACGCGCGGTTGGCTGCGTTCGAAAGGCAATTCGATCGAAGGCGGCACCACCGAGATTAATCTGAACGTCGTCGCCAAGCGCGTACTGGGTCTGAGAGACACGCAATGACTTTCACTCTGAATGACGAACAGCGCATGCTGAAGGATGCGGCGCGTGAGTTTTGCCGCGAGCAAGCGCCGGTCTCGCGTCTGCGCACACAGCGCGACGAGAAGAAGAACGGTCGCGATCCTGAATTGTGGGCTGAGATGTCCGCGATGGGCTGGGCTGGTGTGATCGTGCCGGAAGAATATGGCGGCGCGGGGCTTGGGTATGTGGCGCTTGGCGCCGTGCTTGAAGAAGCGGGACGGACCTTGGTTGCGTCACCACTGCATTCATCCGCATTGGTCGGCGCGAGTGCGTTGCTGCTGGCGGGGACGGATGCGCAGAAGCAAGAATGGCTGCCGAAGATCTCTGCGGGCGAAGTGATCGCGACGTTTGCGATTGACGAAAGCGCGCATCACGTGCCGTCGAAATCGAAGATCGCGTTCGCGGGCGGCAAGCTGACCGGCGAGAAGCGCTATGTCGCCGATGGACACATTGCCGATGTCATCATCGTCGCAAGCGCGGATGCGCTTTATCTCGTCCGCGCTGATGCTAGCGGCCTCACGCGCCGCGAGCTGGTGACCGCGGATAGTCGCGGCGCGGCTGATCTAATCTTTGATGGCGTCGCGGCGGAGCCGATGCAAGGCGGGCCTGACGTGATCGACGCGATCCTTGATCGCGCCCGCATTGGGCTGGCGGCTGAAATGGTCGGCCAAGCGAGCGAAGCGTTCGAGATCACCAGCGAGTATCTCAAAACGCGCAAGCAATTCGGCCAAGTGATCGGCGGTTTTCAAGCCTTGCAGCATCGCGCTGCGAAGCTCTTTACTGAGCTTGAGCTGACACGCTCGTGCGTGCTGGCTGCACTCGATGCGTTGGATCGCAACGCCAAGTCGATCTCGGAATATGCAAGCTTGGCCAAAGCGCGCGCCTCAGAGACGCTGCATCTCGCGAGCAACGAACTCGTCCAACTCCACGGCGGCATCGGCATGACCGACGCGCACGATGCAGGCTTCTACCTAAAGCGCGCGCGCGTCGCGGAAGCGCTCTATGGTGGGGCGGGTTTTCACCGCGATCGCTATGCGACGTTGCTTGGCTTCTAATAGGTAACTCACATATCGCGCGCTAAATCTTCTTCGCCGTCTTGCTCATGCGCGTCGCCGAGGCCCTGCTCGATAAGCGCATCCCATGCCGCTTCGGCGTTGTCGGCGAAGCGGAAGAGGGTGAGGTCGGCGGCGTCGATCATGCCGTACTCGATGAGCTTGTCGAAGCCGATAATCTCGCGCCAATAGCCTTCGTCGATCAGTACGATTGGAACGTGTGAAGCTTTGCGGGTTTGGCGCAGCGTCATGAACTCGAACAGTTCGTCGAGCGTGCCGAAGCCGCCGGGAAACACGACAAGTGCGTTGGCGCGCATGGCGAAGTGCATTTTGCGCATGGCGAAATAGTGGAAGTTGAACGCGAACTCTGGCGACTGATAGAGGTTCGGCTCTTGTTCGTGCGGCAAGCGGATGTTGTACCCGACGGACGGCGCGCCCACTTCCTGCGCGCCGCGATTGGCGGCTTCCATGATGCCGGGCCCGCCGCCGGTGGCAATGACATTGCGCCGCGTGCCGCCTTCTTCGCACAATGCGCCGCCACGTTCTGAGGCGAGCCGCGCAAACTTGCGGGCTTCGCTATACCAAAGCTGTTGTTTGCCTGGGCCGTCCTCGCGGATGCGGGCGCTGCCGAAGACGACAATGGTGGAGGCGATCCGCGCAGCTTTGAGCGCCTGCTCGGTCTTTTCGTATTCGAGCATGAAGCGCAGTCCGCGCGTTGATTCGCCGAGGAGAAAGTCCTGGTCGAGCGCGGCCAGCCGGTAGGTCGGCGAAGCCATTTGTGCGGAGTTGGTTTTGGGTTGTTCGTTCATGGGCCTAGATATCACGCTGCTTTTCTCTCGTCATTCCGGGGCAATGCGCAGCATTGAGCCCGGAACCTAGGGGCCAATGACGAGATCGTAGCCCCTGGGTTCCGGGTCTCGCGTGCCGCGATCCCGGAATGGCGGAGTTGTATGTGCTATCCTCAACTGATTCATGACCATCCGCCGTCTCCCCCCTGAAGCCGTGAACCGTATTGCAGCGGGCGAGGTGATTGAGCGTCCTGCCGCTGCTGTGAAGGAGTTGGTGGAGAATGCACTGGATGCGGGCGCTCAGCGCATCGCGATCCGGATCGAGCGTGGTGGGCTTGGGCTGATCTCGGTCGAGGATGATGGCGGCGGCATTCCGCGCGAGGAATTGCCGCTTGCGGTGGAGCGGCATGCGACGTCGAAACTGCAAGCGAGCTTGAGCGGCGACGTCGATCTTTTGAACATTCACACGATGGGCTTTCGTGGCGAAGCGTTGCCCTCGATTGGTGCGGTGGCGCGGCTCTCGATCACCTCGAAAGCACGCGGCGCTGAGGGCGCGTGGGTGATTGAAGTGGAGGGCGGCGCGTTGCATGCGCCCAAGCCCGCATCGTGGACAGGGTTAAGCGAAAGCGGCGCGCGCATCGAAGTGCGCGACCTCTTCTTTGCGACGCCGGCGCGGTTGAAGTTTATGAAGTCCGAGCGCGCCGAGATGATGGCGGTCTCGGATGTGGTGAAGCGCCTCGCGATGGCGCGGCCGGATGTGGCGTTTTCGCTTGAGCACGATGGCCGGATGAATGTGCGGCTGGCGTCTGAAAGCGATCCGGAGAATGAGGGTAGGCGCGCGCGGCTTGCGGCGATCTTGGGCGCGGACTTTGCGCCGAACTGCATCGCGCTTGACCAAACGCGCGGTGATGTGCGGCTCTCAGGCTTCGCTGGATTGCCCACTTTCCATCGCGGCACGCGCGAGCATCAGCATTTGTTCGTCAACGGGCGGCCGGTGAAAGATAAGCTGATCGTTGGCGCGGTGCGCGCGGCGTATCAGGATTTGTTGGCGCGGGATCGCCATCCGGTCGCCGCGCTTTTTCTCGATTTGCCGCCTGGTGATGTCGATGTGAACGTGCATCCGGCCAAGACGGAAGTGCGGTTTCGCGATGCGACGTTAGTGCGCGGCTTGATCGTTGGTGCGCTGTCGCACGCGCTTGCAGGTGCTGGGCATCGGGCTTCGACGACGACGGCGCAGAGTGCGCTGAACGCGGTGCGTCCGCATTTTGATGTGCAGCCGGGGTTCAGAGCGCAGAGCTATTATGGTGGCGCAGCGGAAGAGCGTGTGGCGCCTGGCGATTTTATGATGCCGAGTGGGCGGGTTGACTATGGCGCTGCCTCTTCCGCAAATGCACTCGACGGTTTTGCGCTGATCCCTAACGTCGATGTCGGCGAGGCGCCAGCGTCCCACAACGCCGATCCGGAGGATGCAAAATACTTCCCACTCGGCGCCGCGCGGGCGCAGATCCATGAAACGTATATCGTCGCGCAGACGGAAGATGGCATTGTCATCGTCGACCAGCACGCAGCGCATGAGCGACTTGTGTACGAGCGCATGAAGCAGATGCTGGCCAATGGTGGTGTGCGGCGCCAAGCGTTGCTCATTCCAGAAGTGGTCGAACTCGATCCGGCAGAAGCTGAAACCATCGCCGCGCGCGCCGATGAATTGGCGCAGCTTGGTTTGGTGATCGAGCCGTTTGGGCCGGGCGCTATTCTTGTGCGCGAGACGCCCGCTCTGCTCGGGCACATCGATGCGACGGGTTTGCTGCGCGATCTCGTCGATGACATCGCAGAGCTTGGCGAAGCGCACGCGTTGAAGGAACGGCTGGAAGAGGTGTGCTCATCGATGGCGTGCCGCGGATCGGTGCGCGCGGGCAGGCGGCTCACTGGCGAGGAAATGAATGCGCTGCTCCGGCAGATGGAAGCGACGCCGTTTTCAGGTCAGTGCAATCACGGGCGTCCGACCTACGTCGAGTTGAAGCTCTCAGACATCGAAAAGCTGTTTGGGCGGCGCTGAGACCCTCAAAAATCGCGAAAACGTCTTAATTGGGCGCGGTCTTCGCTTGCCAAGCGAGCGCCGAAGGCGAAGATGACAGCTGCGAGAGGAATCTTTCGGGGACCCTAAATGCTCACACTCACTCGGACTTTAGCCGCTGCGGCGGCGTTGGCGGTTATCGCCACGCCGGCCTACGCGCAACGCATCAACACCGGCGCCACCGGCGAATATGGCCAGACGCAATTGCGCGCCGGCTTCGAGCCTGATCCGTTCACGGTTTCCGTGCTCGGCGGCGGCCCGATCGACTCCACCACCGTCAATGCGGAGTGCTACGCCGGCTATCTCAGCGCGCGCGCCAGCTATTCTGTGCGCTACACCGCAAACACCGCTGAGTTCCCACAACTCTTCATCGGCGCGACGTCAGACGCTGACACCACGATCGCCGTGCGTACGCCAAATGGTCAGTGGCTCTGCAACGATGACACCAACGGCCTCGATCCGATGGTGACGATCGATCAACCACGTAACGGTCGCTACCAAATTTGGGTCGGCCGCTTCGGCACGGCCAGCGAGACCGCTCAAGCGACACTCTTTGTCTCTGAAGTCGGCGGCCCGCAACAGACCCCTGACAGCGCCGGCGCGCCTGACTTCTCGCTCGATCCGGCTTACGGCGCCATCGATCTTGCCGCTGGCTTCCTGCCTGATCCGCACACGATCGGCATTGCTGCTGGTGGTAGCTACGACGCCTCGCAACTCGGCCAACCTGGTTGCGTTGGTTGGATCGCCTCTGCGCCTGATTATCGCGTGAATTGGGCAGCTGGCGCAGAAACGCCGCTGATCTTCTCGGTACAATCCGACGCTGACACCACGCTCGTCATCAACGACGCGCAAGGCAATTGGGTCTGTAACGACGACACCAATGGCTTGAACCCTGAGGTGGCTTTCGCCAACGCTCCGGCTGGTCAGTATGATGTTTGGGTCGGCACCTACATGCAGGGCGACCTGCAAGACTCAGTGCTCAACGTTTCTGAGCTCCCGACCGGCCAATAAGCGTCAGTCTTAGCTAAGCGATCAGGCCGCGCTCCGAGGAGCGCGGCCTTTTTGTTTTACCAGGCGCCAGTATTTGGCATCGACGCCCATGGCTCTTGCGGCGCGAGCGCTGGGCCTTCTTGCAGAAGCTCAATCGAAATGCCGTCGGGCGAGCGCACGAACGCCATGTGTCCGTCGCGTGGCGGACGATTGATCACAACGCCGTCGTCGCTCAGCTTTTGGCAGGTCGCGTAAATGTCTTTTACGCGATAGGCGAGGTGACCAAAATTGCGGCCGCCGCCATATTCGTTCTCATCCCAATTATAGGTGAGTTCGACCATCGGCGCTTTGCGTTCACGCGCGAGTTCTACGTCGTCGGGCGCTGCGAGAAACACGAGCGTGAAGCGACCGGCCTGATGCTCGGAGCGGGACATCTCGATTAGCCCCAGTTTGGCGCAGAAAAAGTCGAGCGCGGCGTCGAGATCGCCGACGCGGATCATGGTGTGCAAATAACGCATGTGAACCTCGTTCTGGCTACCAAGTAGCGCTTTGCGGCGCGTTGTCGAAGACCTCAGCTAAGCGCCGTTTCGTCCCACCCGTCGCGCCATCCGGCAAAGCGTCGGGGGCAAACCAGCCGCGCTCGGCGATTTCTTGCGTCGCCAGCGGCGTGCATGGCCGCCAGCTCTTGGCGATGTAAACCGCGATGTGATCGTTCGGGAAGTTGGCGTGGTTGGCGTAAAAGCCGAAAAGTTGGAGCGGGCCAATAGCCTCTGCGCCGGCTTCTTCCGCGAGTTCGCGGACGGCGGCGTGTTCGGCAGTCTCGCGCGATTCAACGCCACCGCCGGGCAGGTGCCAGCCTTTGGCGTAGCTGTGCCGCACCAGCAGAACGCGGCCTTCGTCGTCTTGGCAGACGACGCGTACGCCAAGCGTCATCCGGCGGCTGATGCGCCACCAGCTGCGGATGATCGGCGTGAGAATCGGGCCGAAGCGTATGCGCCAGTCGCTCATGGGGAAGTTCCGAACATATACGCTCGCATGGCGGCGCCCGCGCGCTGCGGCAAGCGTTTGATGTGCAAGCGATAGCGCTTTCGTGATCGCGACACCTGCGCACGTTACTGCGCGCACCGCTTGCTTATGCGCTGCGGCTGCGTCATCCGCCCCGCCATGACACATATCTCCTTACCGCCGCCAAAACTGGTCGGCGGCCCGTACGTTATGGGCGTTCTCAACGTCACGCCGGATTCGTTCTCTGACGGTGGTCTGAACTGGGGCGCTGCAGCGCCGCGGGCGCTGGCCATGCTTGAGGCTGGCGCTGACATCATCGATGTGGGCGGCGAGAGCACGCGGCCAGGTGCGGCGCCGGTGGAGGAGCGTGAAGAGATTGCGCGCGTCGTGCCGGTAATCGCGGCGCTGCGCGCTTCAACGAAAGCGCCGATCTCCATTGATACGATGAAGCCGAGCGTGGCGCGCGAAGCGATCAATGCGGGCGGGTCGATGTGGAATGATGTGAACGCACTGCGAGCGCCGGGCGCGTTGGAGACGGCGGCTGCACTGCATCGGCCGGTCGTGATCATGCACATGCAAGGTGAGCCGCGCACGATGCAGAACGAGCCGCACTATGAGGACGTGGTTGCTGAGGTAATCACGTTTCTGAAAGCGCGCGTTGCTGATGCAAAAGCCAAAGGCGTGGAAGACATCTGGGTCGATCCAGGCATCGGCTTTGGCAAAACACTTGCGCACAATTTGGCTTTGCTACGCAGTGTGGCGCGTATTGGCGAAGAGACCGGCAAACCCGTTCTGATCGGCGCATCGCGTAAGCGCTTTATCCAAGCGATCGATGAGCGCGCGTCTGATGCCGGGCGTGACCGGCTCGGAGGCTCGATTGCAGCTGCTTTGCTGGCGGCGCAGAAAGGCGCGGCGATGGTGCGGGTGCATGATGTGGCGGAGACGGCGCAAGCGCTGAAGGTCTGGCGGGCGGCGAGCTAAGACCGCAAAAGCGTCTTGGAAAAGCGCGTGAGGTCGGCCATGTCAGCGTCATGACACAGGCGAACGCAAACTTTAAGGGCCGGGTTTTAATCGTCGCTGGTTCGGATTCCGGCGGTGGCGCGGGCATTCAGGCTGACATCAAAACCGTGACCGCGCTTGGTGGTTACGCGATGACGGCGGTGACGGCGATCACCGTGCAGAACACGCTGGGCGTGACCAACGTTCACGCCGTCCCGCCGCAGATCGTGCGCGAGCAGATCGAAGCGGTTATGATCGATATTGGCACGGACACTTGGAAGATCGGCATGATGGGATCAGCTGCGCATGTGCGCGCAGTGATCGAAGCTTGGTACGCGGTGGGCGATGGAGCAGCGATGGTGCTCGATCCGGTGATGATCGCCAAAGGCGGCGCGTCGCTTTTGGAAGAGGACGCCGTGCAGGTGATCCGCGACGAACTGATGCCGATCGCGGCCATCGTCACGCCGAACGCGCCAGAGGCTGAGGCTCTTACGGGCGTCGAGGTGCGCGATCTCGATGGGCAGATGGACGCCGCTGACGTTTTGGTGAACCGCTTGGGCGCTTGGTCGGCGCTAGTGAAGGGCGGGCACATTGCGGGCGACACCATTCGTGACGTGCTGCTGACGCGTGAGGGTTATCGCGTGTTTGAAAGCCCGCGCATCGAAACGCGCGCCACGCACGGCACCGGTTGTACGTTGGCGTCGGCGATTGCTGCGCACATGGCGCAGGGCGAGGCGCTTGAGCCAGCGGTGGAGAAAGCGCGCGCGTATCTGATGGAAGCCATCCGCAATGCGCCCGGTTTGGGGCAGGGGCATCAGCCGTTGGGCCACGGCTGGCCTCTCAAGCGGACTTGATCGGCAAACTCGCCTCATGGGCGAACCGCGTTCACCCTTAACCGGGTGGCTGCTGGTGTGATGCGGCGGGAGCCTGCATAGAAATGCCCATGAAAATCTGGATCGTGCACGCCTTCACCGATCGCGTTTTCACCGGCAACCCGGCAGCGGTCGTGCCGCTGGAACGCTGGCTGCCGGACGCCGTGCTGCAAGCCATTGCGACTGAAAACAAGTTATCTGAAACAGCGTTTGTCGTGCCGACAGGTTTGCGCGGAAATTACCAGCTGCGCTGGTTTACGCCGACAACCGAAGTGCCGATCTGCGGACACGCGACGCTTGCTGCTGGCGCGATGATTTTGTCGGAGTTTGATCCTTCGCTCGAAGTCGTGGTGTTCGATACGCATGCAGGCGCGCTGATCGTGCGCAATACTGCAGAGGGCTACACGCTCGATCTGCCGCGTAAGCAGCGCTCGCCGTGGACGCCGCCGGATGATGTGGCGCTCGCGCTTGGCATTTATGAAATCTACGACGCGTTTGTCGGTGAGTACGCCAATGTCGTGCTCGAAAACGAAGACGCGGTGATCAATCTGAAGCCCGACATCGCAGCGCTCAACACGATCATTCGTGGACCGCGTCAGGGCATCTTGGTCGTCAGCGCGCCGGCTGATGAGGGCAAACCGTACGATTTCGTGCAACGCTTCTTCGCCCCCGGCGCGGGCGTCGACGAAGACCCGGTCACCGGCTCGGCGTTTGCCGATACCGCGCCTTATTGGTGTGATCGCTTCGATCTCGAAAGCGTAGTTGGCTCACAGGCCTCGCGCCGTGGCGGCTTTGTGCGGGCGATCCAGACGCTCTCCAGCGTGCGTTTGCTTGGTCAAGTCGCCGTCTATCTGCGCGGCGAACTCGATCCGTCGCTGGCGCGGATCCACAATCGCATCGAAGAACATCCCGAAGCGCCGAAACGCAAAAAACGTCGCGCACGCAAAGCGAAGCAACTGCCGGCGATCTTCGAAGACCCGATGCTGCCGGGGTTGGAGGGCGAGGAGGCGCAACGTCCGCCGACCTCGCATCCCGCGCCGCCGGATACGAGCGCCCCGCCGCTGCCGCCGCGTATTGTTGTGACGGACGCGAAGTAGGGCTGCCACTTTGGTAGGCGCCGCGTGGCATCCGCAGTTTCTCACTCCGATCCCAATTGCAATCCCTCCCAAACTGGCGCACCAGCGTCAGCGGGCCACCCGCTCCCAACGGCGGGCGCTCATCTGTGAGGATGGGAGTTACGTTGATGACAAGTACCGCAAAGCCGGAAGTGCGCCCGGCCGATCCCCGATTTTCGTCGGGCCCCACCAAAAAACGCCCTGGCTGGACGACCGACGCGTTGAAAGACGCGAGTCTCGGTCGCTCGCATCGGGCCAAGCCCGGCAAAGCAAAACTCAAAGAAGCGATCGACCGCACGCGCGCCATTCTGGGCGTTCCCGACACGCACAAGATCGCGATCGTGCCTGCGTCTGATACGGGCGCTGTCGAGATGGCGATGTGGTCGATGCTCGGGGCGCGACCGGTCGATATCTTCGCTTGGGAGAGCTTCGGCGAAGAATGGGTCACCGACGCCAAGCAGCTGAAGCTCGACGCGAAAGTGCATACCGCAGCTTATGGCGCGCTCCCTGACTTGAGTGCGGCGCGCAAAGACGCCGACATCATCTTCACGCAAAACGGCACGACGTCTGGCGTGCGCGTGCCGAACTTCGACTGGATCGCGGCAGACCGCGAAGGCATCACCATTAACGACGCGACCAGCGCCGTGTTTGCGCAGGCGATCGATTGGTCGAAGTGCGATGTGACGACGTTCTCGTGGCAGAAGGTTCTGGGCGGCGAGGGCGCACACGGCATGCTGATCCTCAGCCCGCGCGCGATCGAGCGGTTGGAAAGCTACACGCCGGATCGTCCGTTGCCGAAGATTTTCCGGCTGACCAAGAAGGGCAAAGTCGATCTCGAAATCTTCGAAGGCTCGACCATCAACACGCCGTCCTTGCTGGCGACCGAAGATTATATCGACGCGCTAAAATGGGCGGAGTCGATTGGCGGTCTCGAGGCGCTGCAAGCGCGCGCCAATGCCAACACGAAAGTGTTGGCCGACTGGGCGGCGCAGACCGCGTGGGTGGATTTTCTCGCTGCGGACGCTGCGACGCGCTCGAACACCAGTGTTTGCATCAAGGTCGTCGACCCGCGCGTGACGGCGCTTGATGAAGCAGGGCAGGCGGGGTTTGCGAAGAAGCTGAGTGCGTTGCTGGAGAAAGAGGGCGTGGCGTTCGACGCTGCATCGTATCGCTCGGCGCCGCCCGGCTTGCGGATATGGTGCGGCGGGACGGTCGATGCGTCCGACGTTGCAGCGCTGACGCCCTGGCTGGATTGGGCGTTTGAGACGCTCGCCAGCGAACTCGCGAGCCAAGCGGCTTAACATTCTTCGTCATTCCGGAGAGCGCAGCGCGATCCGGAACCCAAGGGCCGCAATTCCATCGATTGCCTCTGGGTTCCGGGTTCTCAGCGAACCTGAGCGCCGGGATGACGGTTCACTTTCAGAAAGAACCTCACATGCCAAAAGTTCTAATCTCCGACGAACTCAGCCAAGCAGCGATCGACATCTTTAAGGCGCGCGGCGTCGATGTTGATTTCAAGCCGGGGCTCAAGAAGGACGAGCTGATTGCGATCATCGATCAGTATGATGGTCTTGCCGTGCGCTCGAACACGAAGGCGACAGTTGACGTGATCGCTGCTGCGAAAAATCTTAAAGTCATCGGCCGCGCTGGTATTGGCGTCGACAATATCGACATCCCGGCAGCGACCGCGCGCGGCGTCGTGGTGATGAACACGCCGTTCGGCAATTCGATCACGACCGCTGAACACGCGATTGCGCTCATGTTTGCTGCCGCGCGCCAGGTTCCGGAAGCGAACACCTCCACGCAGGCCGGCAAGTGGGAAAAGAACCGCTTCATGGGCCGTGAGCTTTACGCCAAGACGCTGGGCCTCATCGGTTGCGGCAATATTGGCGGCATCGTTGCGGATCGCGCGCTTGGGCTGAAGATGAAGGTCATCGCCTATGATCCGTTCTTGAGCGCAGAGCGGGCGGTGCAGATCGGCGTCGAGAAGGTTGAGCTTGAAGAGCTGCTGCCGCGCGCTGACGTGATTTCGCTGCATGTGCCGATGACGGAAAAGACGAAGAACATTCTGTCGCGCGAGAATCTTGCGAAGACCAAGCAAGGCGTGATCATCGTGAACGCAGCGCGCGGCGGGCTGGTTGACGAAGCAGCGCTACGCGAAGCGTTGGAGAGTGAGCACGTTTCTGCTGCCGCATTTGATGTGTTCACGATCGAGCCGGCGAAGGAAAACGTCCTCTTCGGCGCCCCGAACTTTATCGCCACGCCACACCTCGGCGCCTCGACGAACGAAGCGCAGGAAAACGTTGCACTTCAGGTTGCCGAGCAGATGAGCGATTATCTGCTCACCGGCGCGGTCACCAACGCGCTCAATATGCCGTCGATCACGGCGGAAGAAGCACCGCGTCTGAAGCCGTTTGCGGCGTTGGCGGAAAAGCTTGGCGCGTTTGCTGGCCAGATTGTCGATGACGGCTTGGACGAAGTTGAGATCGAGTACGAAGGCGATGTCGCCAAGCTCAACATGAAGCCGCTGACGGCGGCGGCGTTGGCTGGGATTTTGCGGCCGCTGTTGCAAGACGTGAACGTCGTTTCCGCACCCGCCTTGCTGAAAGAGCGCGGCGCTGTGTTGACGGAAAGCACGCGCGCTACCTCGCCGACCTATGACAGCCTCATCCGCATCAAGGTCAAAACCGGCGGTGGCTGGCGGACGTTGGCTGGCGCGGTGATCGCGGGCCAGCCGCGCATCGTGGAAGTGAAGGGCATGGCGCTTGAGGCGCCGTTCCATGCGGTGACGCTCTACATCAACAATTCCGACAAGCCCGGTTTCATCGGCGCGCTCGGCACGTTGCTCGGTGATGCGGGGATTAACATCGCAACCTTCCATCTCGGCCGCGAAGGGGCGGGTGCGGAGGCGATCGCGCTGGTCGGTGTGGATCAAGCGTTGCCGGCGCCAGTGATGGAAAAGCTCAAGGCGCTGCCGCAGGTGCGGTACGCAAACCTGCTGCGGTTTTAGCCTCAGTTCACTGTCCCCCCCCTGACCCTCCCCCGCTATGCGGGGCGAGGGAACGGGCTGGCGCTCACCGCGTTTCACCGCTTGGCGGCGCCGCGTGCCGTTCGAGGGGACGATCTATGAAACTGAAGCTGTTTGGCTCGACGCTGATGCTGGCGGTCGCGAGCCTTGTTGCGCCAGCATCTGCTGATATTGAGGAAGTGCGTCTGGGTGTTGTCGGCAATATTCGCTCGGATCAGGGTGACATCGTCGAGGGCAAGCACGAAGGAGCAAACGTTGAGATTGATCTGATCTCAAGCTCGCCGGATTTTTTGAATTTGATCGGCTCGCCGCGTCCGTATGCGATGGTGTCGATCGCGACCGAAGATGACGGCGTGAACTTTGGCGGCATTGGCGTGCTTTGGCGCTGGGAGTTCGCTGATGGGTGGGCGTTTGAGCCAGGTTTCGGCTACATCATCCATGACGGCGAGATCGATAATCCGTTCGTGCCAGCTTCACCTGAAGCCAATGCGTTCGAGCAGGACAATCAGTTGCTCGGCTCGCGCGATCTCTTCCGCACCACGTTCGCACTCGAACGCGAGCTAGGCGATCACGCGACGATCCAACTTTACTGGCAGCACATGAGCCACGGCCAGATTTTGGACAGCGGCCGTAACCAAGGGCTCGATTACGTTGGCCTCCGGTTCGGCTATCGCTTCGATCCAGATACGGCGGACTAGGGGCGCGGGCAGGTCAAACTATCGCTGCCGCTGGCGACGGTGAGGCTGTCGGCGTTCAGCGCAGTGATGGTGCGAACGTTGCGTTGTCCAATCATCCGTTGCATCGCGCCGTTCATGCCGTTCCACAAGTCTGAGCCGGGTATGATTGGCTGACCATCCAGGCGGCCCCAGATCAGTTCGAAACTCGAACCGGTTTCGACCAAGTTGTCGCCCTCGATGTTCCAACGTCCTTCGCCTACGATGACGAAATAAAGTGCGCGATTGTTAGCGCGGTCGTCGTTCGTGCCGAGACTCACGAAGCTGCCGTCTGGGCGATAGGTGGTGGTCACGGTCATGAAGCCGGATGATGTGGGGGAGGCGCACGCCCACGAGCCGATGACGCCTTCGTAGCGCGCGGGAACCTGCGCCCCGGCGTTTGTTGCAAGGCTGCAAACCAAGGCGAATGCCAAAGCGAGTGCGCGCGATTGCTTCGTGAGCATGTTCATGAGGTCCCTCTCAGAATTTGGTTCGAGCTGTAGCAGCGCCGGAAGACCGGTTCCAAGAGGGCGTTGTATTTCGGCGGCGTCTTTTTGGCTTTCCGGTCGGTCGAGCGCGAGCCGCTTCCACAGGGGGCAAAGCCGGGCTAGCGTGTCCGCGAATGAGGGAGATCCACATGCGAGTCGGTGCGGCGGGAATCGTGGCGTTTGGCGCGGCGATGATGATGGCGCCGGCGGCGCAAGCGGATGTGACTGAACTCTACGTCGGCGTCATGGATCACAATGTCTGCGTCGTGAATTGCAAGAACGCTGACAAGGAAGACGGTCCGAACGTCGAGTTCCAAGTCTCATTCGACTCGCCGGGCTTCTTGCGCTGGGCCGGTTCGCCCGAGCCGTATCTGATGGCCTCGATCAACACCGCTGGCGACACGAGCTTCGGCGGCGCCGGTCTCGAATGGCGCTGGAACTTCGCCGGCAATTGGGCGCTGGAGCCGGGCGTCGGCATCGTCGTGCACGATGGCGAGACCGACAATCCTTTCGCTAACGGCACGCCGGAAGCGGCGGACTTCGCGGCTGAGCACGTGCTGCTGGGTTCGGAAGTGCTGTTTCGCACCTCGCTAGGGCTGACCTATGATTTTGAGGGCCCGTGGGAGGCGGGGCTGTTCTTTGAACACCTGAGCCACGGTCAAATCCTTGCCTCGGGCCGCAACCAGGGTCTGGATGAGTTCGGCGTGCGCGTGGGCTATCAATTCGGGCAGTAGACGAGCGTCCCAAACCTTGCGCCAAGCCGTGAAGCAGGCCAGAGAGCGGCTTTAAGGGGAGAGCTTGGCTCATGGCAGGCGTGGTCGTCGTCGGCGCCCAATGGGGCGACGAGGGCAAAGGCAAAATCGTCGATTGGCTGTGCAACCGCGCCGATGTCGTGGTGCGCTTCCAGGGCGGTCACAATGCTGGCCATACTTTGGTTGTTGGCGACACCACCTACAAGCTCGCGCTGCTGCCTTCGGGCGTCGTGCAGGGCAAGCTTTCGATCATTGGCAACGGTGTCGTGGTTGATCCGTGGGCTTTGTCGAGCGAGATTGAGAAGATCGTCGCGCAAGGCGTGAAGATCACGCCGGACATGCTGGTGCTGTCGGACCAAGCCTGCCTCATCCTGCCGTTTCATCGCGACCTCGACGCTGCGCGCGAAGCGCAAGCGGGCGCAGCATCAATCGGCACCACCAAGCGCGGCATCGGCCCAGCATACGAAGATAAAGTCGGCCGCCGCGCTATCCGCGTTGCCGATCTTGCCGATCCTGAAGCCGTGGCGTGGAAGATCGAGCGGCTGACGGCGCATCATAACGCGCTGCGCAAAGGTCTCGATTTGCCGGAGATCGATGTTGCGGCGCTGAAGCAAGAATTGGCCGAGATCGCGCCGAAAGTGCTGCCGTACGCGCAGCCGGCGTGGCGTGTGCTCAATGCGGCGTTTGAAGATTCAAAGCGCGTGCTGTTCGAGGGCGCGCAAGGCATGTTGCTCGACGTCGATCACGGCACCTATCCGTTCGTCACGTCATCGAATGTGGCGGCGGGGCAAGCCTCAGCGGGTTCGGGCGTCGGCCCGCGCAAGATCAGCTATGTGCTTGGTTTGGTGAAAGCGTACACGACGCGTGTTGGCGCCGGGCCGTTCCCGACTGAGCTCAATGATGAGAACGGTCAAAGGCTAGGCGAAATCGGCCACGAGTTTGGCACCAATACCGGGCGCGCGCGCCGCTGCGGATGGTTTGACTCGGTGCTGGTGAAGCAATCGATCGCGCTCTCCGGCATTGACGGCATCGCGCTGACCAAGCTCGACGTGCTCGACAGCTTCGATGAAATCAAAATCTGCACCGGCTACAAGATAGGCGGCAAGATAATCGATTATCTGCCGGCAAGCTTGAAAGAGCAGCAGGCGGTTGAGCCGGTCTATGAGAGCTTACAAGGCTGGAAGTCCGCCACGCGCGGTGTGCGCTCGTCCAAGGACTTGCCCGCCAATGCGATCAAATATGTCCGCCGTATTGAAGAATTGATCGGCTGCCCGGCGGCGATCGTCTCCACCAGCCCTGAGCGTGACGACGTCATCTTGATGCGCGATCCGTTTAAGGCGTGAGGGGGAGCGATTGGCGAGTGGCGAATGGGGAGTAGGGTGGCGGCATTGCCGCCTTTTGGGGTAACTCATATTCGCAACTCGCCATTCGCCATTCGCGGGAAAAAACAATGACCGCCGACAACGAGAACGAACCCCGGGGCCCGCGCTTTTCCGTTGAGGATGCGCGCCGCCGCGCTACGGATGCGCTGCACAAAAGCGAGTTCATTCTCTCCCGCGCTTGGGGCTTGCTGCGCGAGCCGGGCAAGGAATGGGAGCAGATCAAAGCCGAGCAAACGACGATCCCGAGCATCTTGATCGGTTACGTCGCGCCGCTCGCGGCGATCCCGCCGGTTTGCGATCTGATTGGCTCGGCGCTGTTTAATCGCATGCTGCAAGTGGAGCCGGGCGAGGCGCTGATCCGCGCCGTGATCACTTGGCTTGTCAGCGTGGCCCTGGTGTTTTTCCTCGGCGTACTAATCAACGCGGTCGCTGAAAACTTCGATGCCGATAAGGACGAACTCGGCGCGCAGAAGATCGCCGCGTATTCGCTGACGCCAGCGTTTCTGTCCGGCGTGTTTGGCCTGTGGCCGCCGCTCTGGTGGCTGTCGCTGTTTGCGCTCGGGGCGATGGTTTATCTGATGTATCGCGGCCTGCCGATCCTGATGAAGGCGCCACAGGATCGCGCCGTCGCTTATGCTGCAACCGTAACGATCGCGACAATGGTCGCCGGGATCGTTTTGTTTTCGCTCGCGAGTTGCGTCACGAGCTGAGCGCGGTTGTCACCACGGCGTTAACGTCTGGTCGCCTAGCATCCCGTCCGAGTCGCATCGCACGGGAGAGCGCCATGACCATCGACCCAGTAAATCCAGGCGGCGCAGGTCTCATTGACCGCGTCAAAAACATTATTCTCACACCGGCGGCAGAGTTCGATCGCATCGATGCCGAGACGCCGAATGTGCAGCAAATCTATACGGGCTATGTGCTGCCGCTGGCTGCGGTCGCTGCGATTTGCGCATTCATAGGTGCGTCACTGATCGGCTATTCCGGCTTCGGGGTTTCCTACAAGCTGCCGATCGTAGCGGGTTTGGTCGGCGCCATCCTACGTGTGGTCATGGCGCTTGTTGGCGTCTACGCCATGGCGTTCATCACCAATGCGCTGGCGCCAAACTTCGGCTCACAAGCCAACATCGGCAAAGCGCATCAACTCGCCGCTTACGGTTCGACTGCGGGCCTTCTCGCTGGCGTTTTCGCCATCTTTCCGCCGCTGGCAATACTCGGCCTCGTTGGGCTCTATTCCTTCTATCTTTGGTATGTCGGCCTTGGAAAGCTGATGAAGACGCCAGACGACAAGCGCATTGTCTATTTGCTCGTCATCGTCGTGATCGCGGTTCTGGTGCAAATCGTTATTGGCGCAGTCGTTGGCGCCGTGCAGATGTCGATGATGGGCCCACTGCCCGGCATGCCAGGCTACGGCGTCTAAACTTCGATCAGCGCATACGGCCGGCCGGTCTCTTTGAGCGCAACCATTTGCGCGCAATTGTAGACCGGCACGCCGTTTGGCGTTTCGCCGCGATGTGAGCCGCGATGCGCGTGGCCGTGAACGACTGCGCGGACGTTCTCGAATTGATCGATCGTCTGAGCCAAGCGTGAATTGCCCAGGAACGGAAAGATTTCGAGTGGCTCGCCGACCAACGTGCCTGCCACCGGCGCATAGTGCAGCACCGCGACGATGCGGTCTGTGCGCAGCATCCGCAAACTGGTCTCGAGCTTTTTGGTCTCTTCCATGCACGATTGGACGAAGGATTTGATCGGCGCTTCTCCGAACGAGGAGAGCATGCCGCGGCCAAAACCGCCCATCGATCCCATGCAGCCGCCGAAGCCTACGCCGTCAATCTCGAACGACTCGCCGCTGTCCAGAACGCGCACACCAGCGTCGGCTAGATATCGTCTGATCACGCCCGGCTGGCCGCAATCGTGATCATGATTGCCGAGCACACCGACGATTGGGATCGATACCGCGCTTAGGTCCTCAGCCAGCATAATCGCTTCGCTGGTCTTGCCGTAATTGGTGAGGTCGCCGCAGAGCACGAGCACGTCAGCGTTGGCGCTGATCTCTTTGAACAACGCGCGATAATTGTCGGTGCGGTTTTCCTGCACGTGCAGGTCGCCGATCGCTGCGACGCGCATGCGTTTTTTAGCCGACCGGGTCATGCTTCTCTTCAAGACCTTTGCCGATGATGTCTGCGTAGCCCCATTCGGAGATGTCAGTGACGTAATCGCGCGCACTAAACAAGCGCCCGCGGCACACGCGTACGTTGGATTCTGGCATGTCCAAATGAGCGCTCATGCGCGCCAGCAACTCATCCATCAGCCAGCGCGGCACCAGGTCGCGCTCGCTCGGATAGATGTAGCGGAAGTTGACCAGGTGGCTCAGCAGCACTTCCCAGTGCAGCTCCATGTAACGCAGGAGCCGTTTCCAATCGATCTCCTCGTGCTGCTTCAAAATGACGTGCGCGACATCGGCGCCGTCGTAGCGATAGCGATCCTGGACGAAGATCTTGGACCAGATCAGTTCGGTCGGTTTGATGATGCGGATCTTGCTGTCGTAAACCTCGATCTCCGGCGCGCCATCAAACCATTCATCGGTGATGACGATATCCGAGGTGCGGCAGCTATAAATCACATCGAAAAAGTATTTGTCGTTGTAAACTTTGGCGAGCCAGCGCTCGTCTTCGACCTCGATCTGATAGCCGCGCTCTTGGAAGAATTGCAGGATACGAGGGTAATCGCCCGCCTTGCAGAAAATGTCCAAGTCCTTCGTCGGGCGCGTGATGCCAGTGTACGAAGCGACGGCGTACGTTCCGGCGAGCAGAAATGGAATATCGCTTTCCGCGAGCAGCCTTAGGCCCTCGATATAGAATTGCTCCGCTTCGGGCGGTGGTTGAAATACGACGTCTTCAGCGAAACTGGTCATAAGCTTGCAAACGAGCGGCAGGAACTTTTCGTTCCCGCTTAGCCTTCGCGACGTTCGGTTTCGCGGCCTGATAGAAGTGCGGCGCAATTCGAATCTTCAGCTAGACCTACGTCGATGAACGGCAGGATCGCCGCGATCGGCGCGACTAGCGTTCCAAGCGCTGCCGCGACGCCGCCCTCTGTGATCGCCTCGCCCACATCGACGCCGACCTCTGGCGAGCGCCAGCGTCCCTCGACTGAGATCGGCGCTGCGAAACGGATCAAGCGCGGCTCTTTCGGTTCGCCTTCAATGTCCAGATCAAGCGTTTCATTGCGCAAGCTGATGCTGCCGCCGCCGCGGATCAGCATCGTGTCGGTATCGAATAAGAGGCTGCGCACGTTCGCGATGCCGACGCGTACGTCGAAGCTCGCCACGCCGCAGCGGATCGCGATGGTGCTATCGCTATCGGTGAGCAGGAGGCCGAGGCCGCGCGTGACGTTGATGCCGGTCAGTTCCGCGAAGGCTTCGCGCACCTCGCCCGACGGCGTCGCCAAGCTGATCTGGCCGTTGGCGTTGGCGGCGGCGTCGCGCACCGATCCGCCGCTGCCGCTCAAGCGCACGCGGCCGTAGAGGGAGCCGGTCAACGGCTCGCGCTCGCCGAGGCGCAGGAAAGATTCCAGTCGCGCATTCGAGAGCCGGACGTCGAGATCAACACGCGGCGTTGCCTCGCGCGCATTGATCGAAACAGCGCCGCCGATGCGGCCTTGGGTGAGATCAAGCGTCAGCGGATCGAGACGCAGCAGTCCGTCATCAAGATTGATGTCGAGCGCCAGAGCGCGCACCGGCATACGCTCACTCACCACGCGCGCGGCGCGATAGGAGACGCGTGCATCCATGTTGCGCACGCGACTAATGTCGAGCTGCGCGTCGGGGAGGACACGGCCCTGGGCGGAGAGGTTCGCCGCCAGCTGGCGTTGCTCGTCGGAGGCTGTCTCGCCGCTGGCTGTGCTGGGCGGAGCGCCCAAAACGGTCAGCAAATCGTCGAAGTCGAGCGAGTTGCTGGCGAACGCGCCTTCGAGCAGCAGGCGATCATTGCGCTGACGCGAGGCGGTGAAACTGCCGCGCAGATCGCTGTCGCCGACACGACCTGAAACGCGCGGCATGCCATAGGTTTGGCCATTGCGTTCGACAACGCCGACTAGATCATAAGGCGGCGTGTTCGGCAGCGCTAAGCCGATCAACGTGTAGAGATCGGCGAGATCGGGGCCAGATGCCTCAATTTCTGCAGTCCAACGAGAAAAATTAAACGGCCGCGTGATCGAGCCATTTGCTTGAATGCGTGTGCCGCCCGCGCGCACGTCAGCGACAAACGGGTAGGGGCGATCGCGCCGCACATTGAGCAGCGGCGCACCGGTGAGTTCAACTTCAAATGCCCGATTGTTGATGCGGCCTTCGCCGTTAAGGGCAAAGCGCCCCGGATTGCGCGGGTCGAGGCTTTCTTCGGTCGTGAAGTCTGCATCGAGCACCATGCCGCGCTTTTCGTCTTCAAAGCGGATGTGGCCGCCGCTGAGCGAAAACTCTCGGATCGCTGGCAGGGCGAACGGCCGCCCGGTGGCAGCACGCGACGGCGCCCAGTTCGAAATGCCCTCTGCGCTGCGGAATAGGGAAATGTCTGCGCCGCGCAGATCGATGCGCACAAACTCGAAGCGACCGATGAACAGCGGTAGCAGCCGCACCGACGCGTCGGCCTCGGCCACCTCCGCGAAAGCGCCGCGTTCGCGGTAGATGCTTGGGTTGCCGACATAGAGTTCGCGGACGCGGATGTTCGGGGTCAGCGACCACGGATCGACATCGAGATCGCCGCGGATGACGATCTCGCGGCCGGTCGCTGCGGACGCCATGCGCCCAATTGGACCGCGCAGCGCGTTCCAGTCTGCGAACGTCACAAAGAGGACGAGCGTTGTGACGAGCACCCCAAACACGCCACCGGTCCAGAGGCCAATGCGCCGCCAGCGCCAGGCTCGAACGCGCGTCCATCCGGCAGCCGAGCTGGAGCGGACTTTCGTCCATCCGGTTTCGGCGGCGCTCCGCGCCCTCGCGGTTTGCGTTGCGCTCCAGGCGCGAAAAGCGTCCAGCCGGGGTCGCGGGGCTGGGGAGGGATCGGACATCGGGACAAAAACCTTTGTCCTGCCAACAGTTTCGTCGTCGCTTCCGTTCCGAAATACTTGTTCCGCACTGCGTTTAGGCGGTCCGGCGCCGCAAAAGCGCCGCGTCCGTTTCGAACCATTAACGAAAGCTTAAACGAAGGCCCTGCACATCAGCGTTGGGGTCGAGTGCGAGCATGAGCGAATCGTGAGACGCGATTAAGCTCCGGAGCGGGAAATGAGCCAATACAGTGCGCCGACCGTGCATGATCTGAAACCACGCATCGTGGTGTTCGGCGTCGGCGGCGCAGGCGGCAATGCCGTCAACAACATGATCGATGCGGGCCTGCAGGGCGTCGAGTTCGTCGTGGCGAACACGGACGCGCAAGCGCTGACGCGCGCGAAGACGCCGAACCGGCTGCAACTTGGCCACGCCATCACCGAGGGCCTCGGCGCCGGCGCGCGTCCGGAAGTCGGCCAGGCGGCAGCTCAGGAGAGTCAGCCGGAGATCATCGAGTTTCTCGAAGGCGCGCACATGGTGTTCGTCGCCGCCGGCATGGGCGGCGGCACTGGCACAGGTGCTGCGCCTGTCATCGCGCGCACGGCGCGTGAGCGCGGCATTCTGACCATCGCGGTTGTGACCAAGCCGTTCCACTTCGAAGGCCAGCGTCGCATGCAGCTGGCCGAGACCGGCGTGCAGGAACTGCGCAAGCACGTCGACACGCTGATCGTCATCCCAAACCAAAATCTCTTCCGCGTCGCCAATGAGCGCACGACGTTCGCCGAAGCGTTCCAGCTGGCCGACCAGGTGCTTTACTCAGGCGTGCGCGGGGTCACTGATCTGATGGTGATGCCGGGTCTGATCAATCTGGACTTCGCCGACGTTCGCACCGTGATGGCCGAGATGGGCACCGCGATGATGGGCACTGGCGAAGCTGGCGGCCCCAACCGCGCGCTCGACGCAGCGCACGGCGCGATGGCCAATCCGTTGCTCGACATCATCTCGATGCGCGGCGCTAAGGGCGTGTTGATCAACATCACCGGCGGCTTCGACATGACGCTTTACGAAGTCGATCAAGCCGCCAACGAAATCCGCGCCGAAGTCGATCCGAACGCCAACATTATTCTGGGCTCGACGTTCGATGAAAGCCTTGAGGGTCACATCCGTGTTTCAGTCGTCGCCACTGGCATCGATGACGAGGCGATCGTGACGCAGCAAACCGTGGTCGAGCCTGCGCGCCGCGCGGCGGAAGCCCCGGTTGTGCGCCGTCCCGTCGTGCCAGCGCCCGCCGCGCGCGCTGAGCCGCCGCGCGAGCCTGCGCCGCAACCGATGCGCACGCCCGCGCCAGAAGAACCGCGCCCGAGCTTCGCCAACGATATCGAACCGGAGCGCCGCAAAGCTGGCGGCTTCAGCATGTTCGGTTGGAAAAAGCCTGATCACCGCGACGAAGAACCGGCCTTGGCGGACTTCAACGTCGACGATGACATCCCGCCGCCAGCGCAGCCGCGCGACGAGCAAGTGCGCGATCCCGGCTTGGACGAAGAGCTGGAGATACCAGCGTTCCTCCGCAGGCAGATGAACCCGCGCTAAGCGCTGAAGATCAGCGCTGATCCTGCAAGTACGCCGGATAACGCGCCTGCGATGATGCCTGCTTGCGTATGCCGATTGAGCGTTAGTCGTGACCAAGCGATCGCGACCGCTAATACGAGGAGCACGGCGACGATCGGCCAGTCTGGCCAGAAGAACGATGCTGCGAATGTCGCGAACGCTACGTGCAACGAGAGTTTCAGCGCTTTGCGGAGCAACAGGGCGACAACGACGATTGCAGTTGCCATCGCAATTCCGGCAACGAGTTGCGTAGGGGCTTTGGCGGCCCAAGCCGCGATGGCCGCGCCCCCGAGGATTGCCGTTAGAAACACATTGAGCTGGACGCGTTCGCTGATCTGTGATGCGTCGCTATCGACCCAGCGACCGCGCGCAACTTGGACGGCGCTGAATGCAACGACAATCAGTGCGACCGCGAGCGTAGCTAAGGCCGGAACATCGGAAGAGGCGCGGCCTTCGGCAGCGGCGAACAGAGCTAGTGGCGTTAGGACGGCGGGATGCCCGATCAGAGAGAGCGCGTGCGCTGCCACGGCGCGGACCTTCATTAAGCGCCCCAGAGCTTCTTACGCAGCACGGCTTCGCGATCCGTGAGCAATCCGCCTTGCGCCAGCGCATCGAACAGCGCCAGCGCTTCCATGCGGTGGCTTTCTGCGTCTGGACCTTGAGCTTCGACGAGATGTGCGTGGACGATGGCGCGGAAGCGCATGGCGTCGGGCGCATCGTCATCGGTGAAGATCCGATCGGTGAGCATGAGTTGCTCTTCCCAAGCGCCGCGCGCAGCGGCGCGGTCGCCGCACGCCATGGCGGCGAGACCTAAGCGCTCTAACGCCGATGCCAGAGCATAAAGCGCGCGCGTGTTCGCAGGTTTCGCATCGGCAAGGTGCAGCCGGATCGAAACGCTCTCGTGAAACGCGGCGCGCGCACTTTTGTGGGCGCCGGCGTCGAGCGCGACTTCGCCTTGCTTTATGAGTGCTGCCGCAAGTGCGCGTGTGTGCGCAGCGTCGTCGCGATCCATCTCATGCGCCATACGGCGAAACTCGACGGCGCGCGCGAACGCATCTTGCGCTTGCGTCGTCGCTTGCGCCGCGCGTGCAATCTCGCCCAGGCGATCCCAGGCTGCGGATGTCTCGCTGAACCAAAGCGCGGAGGGATGCGCCTCAGCCAGAGCTTCAGCGCGCATGCGCGCCGTATCAGCGGCCTCGCGCGCCTGGTTGAGATCGCCACTGCGCAACGCGTGATCGGCTTGATCGATGAGCGTGCGTTGTAAGAAGCGCGCTGGCGCATCTGCGCCACCGGCGTTCAGCGTCAAGGTTTCTGCCAAAGCGCGCGCATGCGCCAATGATTCCGCCGCAACGTCCGTGTCGCCGAGCGCTGCACGCAATGCTGCGCGCAAGCGCCATGTGCCTGCCAGTGACCAGGCTTCTTCAGGAAAGTTCGCCGCTAAGCGTACGCGCGCTTGCAGCGCCTTATCCATCGCCTCGCGCGATTCGTTGTGCGCGCCACGCGCGTAGTCCGCTTCCGCCGCCAATGCCCAGGCATCGGCGAGCACGGCGCGCCAGTGTGGTTCTTGTTTTTCGGTGATCGCCAACGCTTCGTAACGGCCGATCGCCTCGTTGAAGCGACGTCGCGCCGTGCTTGGCTGGTCGTTGTCGAGATCGAGCGCGCCGAGGCGTAGTTCAGCATCAGCGATGTCCGCCGCCAGCATCGGCGTCTCGCCAATTTGCGCCGCGCAGCCGCGCAGCATTGCGAGCGCAGCTTCGGCCCCGGCGCGGGCGCGATCGAACTTCAATTCACCTGCATCAAGTTCCGCCAGCCGCCCGCGCGCGCGGGCAAACCAACGCGCCGCCGTCACATTGCTGCGGTCGGTAGCGAGGATGGCGTCTTCGAGTTTGAGGGTGGTCTCGAAATAGCCGCGCGCCGCATCCCACTCGCCGCGCATACGGGCGATCTCGCCGAGCATGAAGGCGGCGCGGGCGCGGGCGGCGGTGTCGACGGCTTCAGCCAATACCGCTTCAGCTTCGCTGCGGGCGGCAGCGACATCGCCCTGTTCCGCCAGTAGCCTGGCTAGAGCCAAGCGGGGGGTGGGATCGAGCGGTTCGAGCTTGGCGACGAGCCTTAGCGCTTGCCGCGCCAGCTCCGGATCGTCACGCTCCGCCAGGAGGGCGGCGCGCTTGGCCGCCAACGCAGCGTTGGGCCCACCCGCCAACGCTGTTTCAAGCAGCGCCTTGGCGCTGGCCGGCGGTTTACGATCTTCTGTCACTTTTCAATGCCTTACGGATTATTCCTTAACAGTCACAAACCGTAACGCAACGTGTGTTGTCCGCCACCGAACTGTCACGATATCTGATCCTCGGGTCGGGGGGCCCAAATACCCTGGCGGGGGGACAACACGGTGGTTCTGGTGCGTCGTCAGCAAACTATAGCAGGCCCGGCTGTGTGTGCGGGCATTGGCGTCCATTCCGGCGCTCACGTCCGCATGGTGCTGTCGCCAGCCCCGGTCGACACCGGCATCGTGTTCGTGCGTTCCGACGTGCGCGGCGGTGTGGATAACGCCATCCGCGCCCATGCTGATTCCGTTTCCGAAACGCGCAATTGCACCACGCTGACCAACAAGTCGGGCGTCGAAATTGCCACCGTCGAGCATCTCATGTCGGCCTGCGCCGGTCTTGGCGTTGATAATTTGATCGTTGAGTTGGACGGCGCTGAGTTGCCGATCCTCGACGGTTCGTCCGCCCCGTTCGTTCAGGTGTTGATGAATGCGGGCTTGCAGCAGCAGTCGAAGCCGCAGCGCGTGATCCGCATCCTTGAGCCAATCGAAGTGCGTATGGGCTCGAAAAGCGCCGCTTTGATGCCAATGGAAGGCTTTGAGGGCCTCGATCTCGACGTGACCATCCGCTTCGCCGATCCGGCGATTGGCGTGCAGCGCCGCCGTGTTGAGCTGACGCCAAAGAGCTTCCTCAACGATATCGCTGACGCGCGCACCTTTGGCTTTATGGCTGACGTGGACGCCATGCGCGCTGCTGGCCTCGGCCGTGGCGCTTCAATGGATAACACCGTCGTGGTCGATGGCGGTCGCGTAGCTAACCCTGAAGGCTTGCGCTTCGATGACGAGTTCGTTCGTCATAAGCTGCTCGATGCTGTGGGCGACCTCAGCCTCGCTGGCGCGCCGATTTATGGCCGCTTTGTGGCCGATCAGCCTGGCCACGCGTTGAACGCGCGTCTGGTGAGGGCGCTCCTGGATACGCCAGAAGCCTGGTGCTGGGAGCACGGTGAGGTCGCGGACGCAACGTTTGCGCCTTCTCCCGCGCTCGTTGCGGCAGCCGGCTGATTTTCCCCAATCGGATGACAGTTGCTGGCGCTTTGCGCCGCGCGCGCCTTCCTGTATCAGCGGTGGCGGTGGGGTGCTTCGGCATTCCTTTTGGGTCCTGAGCAAAAGAGGCCAGGGAATGAATTTGCGACAAAAGCATGTGATGCGGGCCCTGGCTTTGGCCGTGATGGCAAGTGGGCTCGGCGCCTGCGGTACGTTCGGACGCGATAGTCGCGAGGACGTGCAATTTGTCGATGAGCCGGTGGCTCAGTTGTACAATCGCGGCGCTGATCAACTCGATCGCCGCAACTGGCCAGTTGCTTTGCTGTTTTTCCAGGAAGTTGAGCGCCAGCATCCGTACTCATCATGGGCCCGCCGCGCGATGCTCATGCAGGCGTATGCACATTATCAAGCACGAGCCTATGATGACTCGATCGAAGACGCTCAACGTTTCGTCGCGCTTCACCCCGGCAACGAGAGTGCGCCTTACGCGTATTACTTGATCGCCGTTTGCCACTTCGAGCGCATTTTGGATGTTGGCCGCGACCAGGCTACGACGGAACGTGCATTGGCTGCGCTGACGGACGTTGTGCGCCGTTACCCTGACAGCCCCTACGCTCGCGACGCGCGCCTCAAGCTCGACATGGTCTATGACCAACTCGCCGGCAAAGAGATGGAGGTTGGTCGCTTCTACTTGACGCGTGACCAGCACTTGGCAGCAATCAACCGTTTCCGGCTTGTTGTTGAAAATCCGAACTATCAGCGTTCATCGCATACGCCGGAGGCGCTGCACCGCTTGGTCGAATCGTATCTGTCCGTTGGCATGACCGAAGAAGCGCAGCGCATGGCGGCGATCCTTGGCCACAACTATCCGGGCGGCGAATGGTATCAGCGCTCGTATGCACTGATGACCGACTCTGGTGTTGCGCCGGTGGCTGAAGAAGAAGCGCGTCGCCGCGGTTGGCTCGGCCGCACCTTCGGCGCGGTGTTCTAAAGCCCCGGGGAGGGGCGCGTGGCGGATAAGCCCGTCGATAAGCTTTCAGAGAAAGACGCAGCGGCGGAGCTTGAGCGCTTGGCTGCTGAGATCGCGCGCCACGATAAACTTTACTATTCCAAAGACGCGCCAGAACTCACAGACGCTGAGTACGACGCGCTGCGACAGCGCAACGCGGCGATAGAAGCACGCTTTCCCGGCTTAGTGCGCGAGGACAGCCCGTCCACGCGCGTGGGTGCGGCGCCTGCGGAGAAGTTCGGCAAAGTCCGGCACGCGGTTGCGATGCTGTCGCTCGATAACGCGTTTGATACCGATGACGCGCACGCGTTTGTGGCCCGCGTGCAGCGCTTCCTCAATCTGGATGGGCCGCCCGTAATCACGGCCGAGCCGAAGATCGACGGCCTGTCTGCGTCGCTGCGTTACGAGAACGGAATCTTCGTGCGGGGCGCTACCCGCGGTGATGGTCGCGAAGGCGAGGACGTCACCGCGAACCTGCGCACACTGAAGGATATCCCGCACACGATCAAAGGCGCGCCTGCTGTGCTTGAAGTGCGCGGTGAAGTGTACATGGAGAAAGCGGCGTTCGCGAAAATGAACGCCAGCCTCGTCGCTGAGGGCAAGCAGGCGTACGTCAACCCACGCAACTCTGCCGCCGGCGCACTGCGGCAACTCGATGCAAAAATCACTGCAACGCGTCCGCTTCGCTTCTTTGCGCACGGCTGGGGCGAACTGAGCGAGCCGCTCGCTGAAACACAATACGATAGCGTGCAGCATTTGGCGGAGATGGGCTTTCCTCTGGCGGGCATCGAGCGCGCTGAAAACGCTGATCAGTTGCTGGCAATCTATCAAGGTATTCTCGGTGGGCGGGAGAAGCTCGCGTATGAGATCGATGGCGTCGTTTACAAAGTCGATAGCCTAGCGCTGCAGCAACGGCTTGGCTTCGTGTCGCGAAGCCCACGCTGGGCGATTGCGCACAAGTTTGCTGCCGAGCAGCAAACGACCACGCTTGACGGCATTGATATCCAAGTCGGCCGCACTGGCGCGCTTACACCCGTTGGACGACTGAAGCCGGTGTTCGTTGGCGGCGTCACCGTCACCAACGTGACGCTGCACAATGCCGATTATATTCGCGGTGTCGGCGCTGATGGTGAGCCAATCCGCGGCGGCAAAGATTTGCGCATCGGCGATACGGTGGTGGTGCAGCGCGCTGGCGACGTGATCCCGCAGATTGTGGATGTGCTGCTGGAAAAACGTGCAAAGGGTACGCGTAAGTATCAGTTTCCTGAAACGTGCCCGGTTTGCGGCAGCCACGTCGCACGCGAGCTGGAGCCAGGTGAGGAGGGCGTGATCGCGCGCTGCACCGGTGGCTTGAATTGTCCGGCACAGGCGGTCGAGCGGCTCATCCATTTCGTGGCGCGCCGAGCAATGGACATCGAGGGCTTGGGCGCAAAACAGATTGAAGAGTTCTATGAGCTTGGCTGGGTCAAAGAACCTGCCGACATTTTTCGGCTTCACGAGCATCGCGACGAACTCACCACGCGCGAGGGTTACGGCGAAAAAAGCGTGACCAATCTCTTCGCATCCATCGACGCGCGTCGCGAACCGGAGTTTGCGCGCTTTCTCTTTGGGCTTGGCATTCGAGATATCGGCGAAACCACCGCAGGCGTGATCGCCAGACGTTTTGAAAGCTGGAAAGCGTTCGAAGACGCTGTGCAGGGCGCTGTGAAGGCGCGGCCGGGCGAAGCTTATGACGCATTGAGCCGCGTGCACGGTGTCGGCGCCGGCGCGCGCGCTGCACTGCTGGCGGCAGCGCCGGCGCTAAAGGCGCCGACGGGCGATCTGTTCGAAGCTGGAGAGCCGCCAAAGATCAAGGGCGTGACTTCGAAGGCATGGACTGGATTGATCGCGGCGTTCGGATCACTGAGTGATGCCATCGCCGCAATCAAGGCGGCAGCGGTGCAAGCGCCCGGTGAAGACTATTTTGAACTGGCGCGCATTGATGGCGTTGGCCCTGTAGCTGCTGATCATCTCGTGGATTTCTTTGCCGAGCCGCACAACACCGATGCGCTGACCCGGGTACTCAAAGAGGTACGCGTGCAGGATCAACCGCGCGCTGCGACCTCGAGCAAAGTCGCTGGTCTCACTATGGTGTTCACCGGCACGCTGGAGAAGATGACTCGCGATGAGGCCAAAGCGCGCGCGATTGCTCTCGGCGCCAAAGTTTCGGGCAGCGTGTCGAAGAAGACCGATCTCCTCGTTGCCGGACCGGGGTCAGGCACGAAGCTCGCCGAAGCTGAGAAGCACGGCGTTAAGGTGATTGACGAGGACGCATGGATTGCGCTGAGCAGCTAGCGGCCCATCGCGATCGCTGTCCCCAACGTGTCGGCGTATTGCTGGAAGCTCGCGATCTTGCCGTTTCTGACGCGGAATATGTGAGCGAATTGCGCGCGCATCGGTTTGCCAGTCGTCTTGAATGTGCCGCTATAGTGACCGAGCGATACGATGGTGTCGCCACCATCGATGATCTCATCGGAGATCGCCGCAAACCCATCCCAATCGCCGCCGATGCGGGCGAATACACCCATGAGCACCGCTTCCGGGCCGACGTACGGATTACGATCGGCGTACGGATAATTCTCCGCCTCGTTCCAGACGATGTCCGGCGCCATCGTGGCGAGTGCGGCGGGCATGTCGCCCTTGGCGAAGGCGGCGTAGAGTGCGCGCACGGGTTCGGCGTTGGACATTAGACAGCTCCTTGTGTCGGTTGCTTGCGTGGCAATTCCGTGAGCGCGGCAGCGCCTGCCGCGATGAGATACACAGCTAACGCCTGCGCCGCGAATGCTGCGCTGACTGGTCCGGCCGGTTGGCCCGGCATCAGCATCGGCAATATCTGGACGCAAATCAGCATGACGAGAAACGCGATCGCGGGCCATGCTCTTTGGTTCAGCGTCTTGCGCGTCGCGACCCACATTGCGGCGGTGACGCCAAGCAAGCCGATTTCGAGCGCTTGTTCTGGCACGGGATAGTCCCAGAGCGCTAAGCCAACCTTCTCACCGCCGATCCACAGTTCGAGATCGGGGCGATGTACCAGCCAATCGAGCAGCCAGTGTGAAAACACGGTGAGACCGACGACGACGCTCGCCCACCTCGGCAAACGCAGCAGCAGCTTCACCAACACCGCAGCGCCGACAGCCCACACGACCGCCATGGGCAGCGAGTGTGTCCAAGGCATGTGTTCGAGCACGAGCGGGGAGCCAGGGAGCGTTGGATCGACGCTGGCGCGTTCAATGCCGGCGATGATGAACGCACTCCAGCCGATATCGACAAGTTGCGCCGCGCCGATAAGCGTCCACATCGGCGCTTTCGGTTCGATCGCTTTGGCGGCGAACGCTGCTGCGTAATGGCCGACGAACATGTGTCGCTCCTAGCGCGCCATCTCGTACATGAAGTCGACGAAGCCCATGATAGCGCCACTCACTCCCATGACCGCCGGGTTCGAGCTATCGACGACGAAATATTCGTCAGGCGCATGTTGCGCGCCGCCGTGGCCGAGGCCGAACTGCGCAGCGGGGATCGAGACGGGCGCTTGCGTAAACACCGAACCCGGCCATGAGCCGGCGAGACGTGGGTTCATCGTCGCTTGCACGCGCGAGGCGCGATAGACGGCGAGTTGGCCTTGCACCAAGCGGCTGTCTTCCGGTGTTTCGGTCGGATCGTAACCGCCGCTGACATTGACTTCGACATCGTTGAAGCCGCGCGCATCCAGGTGCGCGCGCAGTTTGCGCTCTGCGTCGGCGCGCGTTTGGTTCGGCACGAGGCGGAAGTCGAGCTTGGCCGTGCCGCGACCGGGCAGGATGGTCATGCCGCCCGGGCCTGTGTAGCCCGCGACCAAGCCTTCGATGTTCACCGTCGGTTGCGAGGCGAGGCGTTCGAGCGCTTCGGGCCACGCGAGATCGTCAATGAAACGCGGCACGCCGTTGCGGCGCTGCCAATCGGCAGCACTTGTGTTGGCTGCGTTCTGGCGAATGATTTGACGCTCGCGATCACTGAGTGGGCGCACGTTTTCAAACCAGCCATCGATGGCGGGTGTGTTGCCGTCTGGCGTGACCAGCGTTTGAAGCGCTGCAACGAGACGCCATACGGGCGAGTCCACCATGGCTTTGTTGGATGAGTGAATGTCGCGTGCAGGACCACGTCCCCAGCGTTCGCCGCTCGCGATCAGTTCGCACTCGATGATGCCTTTGGCGCCGAGATTGACGGTGACGCCGCCGGTGCTTGGGTCTTGCCAGCCGACCGGGATGAACACGCCTTCGCTGCGTTGCAGTGCCGCCATGATATCCGGGCGGCGCACGATTTCGTGGAAGTTCGGGCTGCCGATTTCTTCTTCGCCTTCAGCCACGAGAACAAGGTTCACCGGCGGCGCGCGGCCCGCCAATCGCAACGCATGCAGCGCTGCGAGGAAGCACATTTCCGGACCTTTCTGATTGACCGCGCCGCGCCCCATGATGACGCGGCCTTGCGGGCGATCAACGATGGCTGCGGCTAGGGGCGGCGAGGACCATTCGCTCTCGTTGAACTGCTTCACGTCGTACATGAAATAGACGCCGAGAGTTTTCGGCGCGCCGACATCCCATGTCGCGAACACGCCTGGATGGCCGGAGGTTTGTACGATCTCGGTATGCGTGAAGCCTGCATTCTCGGCGAGGCGGCGCATATATTCGGCGCCTTCCTGCATGTTGAGATTTTCAGCGGCGATCGACGGGTTGCGGATCCAGTCTTGAATCTGCGCAACGGTCTGATCCTTGATGCGATTGACTGCGCTCTGCATCTCGCCACGGCGCGGCGTGCGGGCATCTGCGATGGCAGGCGTCATCGCCGCCATGAGCGCCGCCCCCTTCAGCAGCCCGCGCCGGCTTGAGCCTTCGTTGCGATCAGTCATGTATTCGTCCCCCAGTTTGAAGCTGGGGGAGAGCTAAGCACTCATTCGCGCGTTCGTCAGCCGAAACTCGCTCAGCGCAGAATGCCGCGACGTGAGAGCCAGAACGAATAGGCGAGCAAGCCTGCGGCGACGACCAGAATGAAGATCGTCAGCCCAGCGTTTGCGCCAATCTCCGGTGGTGGCGGATTGATGAGCGTGCTGCCGTTCGATGCGCCTGCACCGATGAGGGAGAGCGCATAGGCCCAGGCGGCGAGTTTGTTGCGCATTAGCAGAAGAACGGAGCCGATGAAGCCGCCCACAGTGCCGAGCGCCCAACCGACCCACATCCAAAGGGGCAATGCTTGGATGTAGTCCATCATCGCTGGTGGAAACTGCGCGATGTAAGGCTCGACGCGCAGAGATGTCGCCGTGAAGTCGAACGCGCCGAAGCCGTTCCACAATAAGGCTACAATGCCGATCACCCAAAGGTGCCAAGGTGTCTTCGTTGCTTCCGTCATCACAGTCTCCCCGCCGACGTTGACCTAGAGCGGTTTCGTCGCCGCCTCCAACCAGAGCTTCGCGTCGCCGTCGAGTTGCGGCCCGATCTTGTCCCAAACGCGCGCGTGGTAAGCGTTGACCCAGGCGATCTCTTCCTTGGTCAGCAATTGCTTCACGATCAGTTCGCGCGCGATCGGTGCGAGTGTCAGGGTCTCGAAGCCAAGCATCGGCCGTTCGCCACCTTCAATGTCGGCCGCAGGCGTGACGACTTGCAGGTTCTCGATGCGTATGCCGTAGGCGCCGGTCTTGTAATAGCCCGGCTCGTTCGAGACGATCATGCCCGGCTCAAGCGGCTGCGTGTTCACGAACTTCGCGATCCGATGCGGGCCTTCGTGCACGCCGAGATACGAGCCGACGCCGTGACCGGTGCCGTGATCGTAGTCCAAGCCGCCTTCCCACAAACTCATGCGCGCGAGCGCGTCGAGCTGGTGGCCAGTCGTGCCTTTCGGGAAGCGCACGCGCGATAGCGCGATGTGGCCTTTGAGGACGCGCGTGAAGCGGTCCTTCATTTCCTTCGTCGGACGCCCGATCGCAACGGTGCGGGTGATGTCGGTGGTGCCGTCGAGATATTGGCCGCCGCTATCGATCAGGAAGAGCGAGCCGCGCGCGAGTTTGCGGTTGGTCTTCTTGGTAACGCGATAGTGAACGATGGCGCCGTTGGGGCCAGCGCCGGAGATCGAGTCGAACGAGAGGTCCTGTAGCGCGCCGGTTTCATGCCGGAACGCTTCGAGCTTTTGGCACGCTTCAATCTCTTGCACTTTGCCGGTCTGCGCATCGGTGGCGAGCCAATGCAAAAAGCGCGAGATCGCTGCGCCGTCGCGGATGTGCGCTTGACGCGAGCCTTCGACTTCCGCGTCGTTTTTGCAGGCACGCGGCAGCACGACAGGGTCTTGCCCGCGCACGATCTCAGCGCCTGCGTTTTTCAGTTCTTCGAAATACCAAGCGCTCGCCGTTGATGGATCGAGACGCACGCGCTTGCCGCGCATGGAGGCGAGTGTCGGTTGTAGTTCCTCACTCGGCTTGATCGCGACTTCGTTGCCGAGCCACTGGCGAAGTTCGGCTGAGACTTTCTCATCCGCGAGGAAGAGATCAGCGGTGCCATCGGAACGAAGCAACGCTTCGCCAAGCGGCAGCGGTGTACGTGCGACATCGCCGCCGCGTACGTTGAAGAGCCACGCGATCGAGGCAGGCGAGGTGATTACGACGGCGTCGGCTTTTTCAGCCTTCAAGCTTTCGCCCAAGCGATGGCGCTTCGATGACGCATTCTCGCCGGTGTAACTCTCAGCATGCGGCGCGACCTTCGCGGCGGGGATCGGTGGACGGTCGTCCCAGATTTCATCGATCGGATTAGCGACGGCGACGAGTTCGGCGCCAGACGCTTCCGCTGCCGCGCGGAGGCGATCGAGGCTATCGGGGCTGTGAAGCTTCGGATCATAGCCGATGCGCATGCCGGGCTTGCCGCGCTCGCGCAGATAAGCTGGCACGCCGCCGTCAACGAGATCGCGATACTCGAAGAGCGCGCCATCAACTTGCGCGCGGACTTGCAGTGTGTAGCGGCCGTCAGTGAAGATCGCCGCGTGATCGGTGAGCACGACTGCTGCGCCCGCCGAACCGGTGAAGCCTGTCGCCCAAGCCAAGCGATCGTAGGCGGCCGGCACGTATTCGTTCTGCCACTCATCTTCGTGCGGGACGATGAAGCCGTCGAGGTGTGCGGCCTTGAGCGCTTTTCTGAGGCGGGGCAGGTGTTTGCGGCCGAGAGCGGGGCCGCCTGGATCGTCATAGGTCTGGAACACGTGCTGGCGTCCTTTGGGCCCGGTTCAGGGGCGGTTCAGTGCCTAGAGTTTAGGCCTTCCGGTCGGGAGGTTTAAGGGCATTCCTACGATTTTTCCGGCTTTTGGCCTTGGAGTTCGTGTTGATCACTGGCGTGAGACAGGCGTTTGCGGCAATTGCCGCTCTGGCGCTGTTGGCGGGACCAGCGGCGGCGCAGGTGCCGGACCCGTTTGCGCGTGAACTGGCGCAGAAGTTATCACGCGGCGAAACGATGTTGCGTGGCGACGGCTATCAGCGCGCGGCCGGGCCGTTTGCAAGCGGGCTCAACCAAGCGCGCGCCAATCGCCACACCATCATGCTGCGCGCCGGGCAGGATTATCGCATTCTCGGCGTCTGCGATGAGCGCTGCCGCGATCTGGATTTGCGGCTCTTCCTCAATGGCGATCAATTGGTCGCGCAAGATATGCTGGATGACGCCGTGCCGATCATCCATCTGCGCCCTGCTGTCACCGGCAATTATGAAGTCGAAGCGATCATGGCGCGATGCGGCGCCGCGCCGTGCTGGTATGCGTTCAATGTGTATTCGCGATGAAGCGGATTAAATGGCTTTGAAACCGCATCTCTAGCGTCAGCCTGAGCCTGTCGAAGGCGGCCAACACGAAACTGAGTGCGTGGCGTCGCCCTTCGACAAGCTCAGGGTGACGCTAATTCAAGCGCCTGGACGATCCGATTCCGTGCTGCCTTTTGGTTTCCGAAACACCAGCGTCATCCAAGCTTCTTTCGGGATTTGCCGCTCCAATAGCATGCCACGATTGGCGTAGGCTTCGCGCACAAGCGGCGCCTGGGTTTGTAGCAAGCCAGACAAGATCAGCGTGCCGCCGGGCGCTACCGTAGGCACCAGCTTTGGCGCCAATTTGATCAACGGGCGCATCAGAATATTTGCAAACACAAGATCGAAGTGTTCGCCGGCAATGTAGCGCGCGCCGTCGCCGGCGATGACGCGCATGCGGTGCGCGACTTTGTTTTGCCGCGCATTGATCTCGGCGATTGCAGCAGCACGCGCATCTATTTCGATCGCCAACGCGTCTGCGCCATGTTTAGCAGCGGCGATCGCCAGTACCCCGGAGCCTGCGCCCACATCGAGCACACGCGCGACGCGGCGCTTGCGCAACACGCCTTCGAGCGCCATCAGGCAGCCCCAAGTGGTGCCGTGATGCCCGGTGCCGAACGCTTCGCTGGCCTCAATCCAAATCTTGGTGCGGCCGCCGCCTTCGTTCATGAGAGCATGTGCCCCAGCCACGATAAAGCGTCCGGCGCGGACGGCCGGTAGTCCCTCCAACGACATCGCCACCCAATCCTTGGCGGCGACTTTCTTGGTTTTCAGATGCAGTTCGGGCGCCGCAGCGCCGACGATGGCTTCGACGCTATGTCCGTCCTGTTTGGTCGGTACGTAGACTTCGAGCCGAAATTTGCCCGGCTTTTCTTCAAACCAGCTGACCGCGTCGGCGGGCGAGGGGTCGTGGCGATCAAGCTCGTCCGCAGCGGCGCGGATTTGGGTCAGTGAACCGAGTGCGGTGAGCAGAAGCATAGGAGGCTGCTAGCGCACAACGCCGCAAAAGTGTACTCTGTAACCCAATGACAAAGCTTGATCTTGTGCTCGCGCGCGTTAAAGGCCTGCCGCCGGAACAGCAGGACGTAATCGCGGTCGAGATCGAATTTATGCTGGATCACGATTTCGGAGAGAGTCCATTGACGCCAGAGCAGGAGGTGGAGATTAGTCGCCGTCTCGCCGATCCCGAAAAACAATACCTTGGCCATGATGACGTGGCGGCGTTCTTTGAGAAAAAGTACGGCCGGTGAGGATCGAGTGGTCGTTGGCCGCGTTGCGGGACCTTGATCAAATTCAGGAATATCTAGAGCAGCATAGCCCGCGCGGCGCGAAGATGATGTGGCTTCGCATTCACGAAAGAGTTGGGATGCAAGCAGACATGCCGCACGCTGCCCCATTGCACCGAGGAGGACCGGTGCGAATGCTCGTCGTGACCGGCACGCCCTACATTGTCCTCTATGTTGCGCACGGAGATGTGCTGCGCGTCGAACAAGTCACACATGGCGCACGAGATCGGTGACAGCGTAGGCAACCGCGCCAGCGCTGTCACCTTCGCTCGCGCGCTCAGTTCATCGGCGTGATCAGTTCGTTGTTTTGCCAGACGCCGGCATTGGCGACCGCGCCATTCGGGTCCCATTCGACGCCGTAGCCGTGACGTGCGCCGCTGGCCATTTGGCCCTCATAACGCCAGCCGTCTGCGTTGCGCTGCACGACATAGCCATTTGTCCGCCACTCGAACACATCGCCTGCGCGCGTCTCGCCGTTGCGATAGGTGCGGATGCCGACGCCGCTGGCTGCATCGTTGACGAACTGTCCCTCGAAGCGAAGCTGGTTGGGTTGGTTGTTTGGGTTCTCGCCCCAGTGATAAACGCCGTAGCCGTTATAGGCATTGTTGGCGAAGTCGCCGCGATAACGATCGCCGCTGAAATTGCTGTCCATGAAAATTAGAACGCCTTGGCCGTTTCCGGCGTCGTTGCGCCAACCGCCAAGATAAACGTCGGCTTCGCCATTGCTGACATAGTAGCCGCGCTCGCCGCGACGGGCGCGTTCGGCGGCATCGTCGGCGCGAGTAGCTGCAGCGCGTCCGCGCTCGGCTGCGGTGTTGGCGTCGGCTTCGCGTGCGCGCGCCGTCATCACTGCTTCGCGCACCGGTCGAGCGAGCGTGTTGGCGTTGTACTGCGCCCAAGCCTCCGGCGCGGCCATCGTCGCCGCCAGCGCCGCCAATACAAACGCAAATCTCCGCATCGCACCCTCCGTTTTCACCCTCGGCGAGACTTTAGCGCGAGGGAACCCGGGCGCAACGCTTGGCTTATGGGCGCCCGCGCCTTAGTTCAGGGTGTGTTCAGGTCGCCGCGTGTCAGCTTAGCGCGAGGGAGCTCAGGATATGAAAAAGGTCGGCTTTATCGCCGCGAGTGTCGGCACAGCTGTGCTGCTGGCCGCTGGCGCCGTGGCGCTTACCACCACGCTTCTGTCGCCCAATCATGGCGTTGAGCAAGCGAACGCAGTGGAAGTGGCGCCGGTTGCGGCGACGCAGTCGACGCAGTCTGACTCCACGAGCGGTTCCAGCAATGGTGGCGGCTGGTTCTCGAGGCTTGGCGGTGGCGCTGCGCGTTCGCCGGAAGCGGCAAGCGCAGAGGGTGAACGCCAAGTGCTTCCAGGCATCACATCGCGCGCGGGTGACGCGCAATCGTCCAGCGCAACGGCCACGCCATCACGTGCGAGCAGTGACGATGACGATGATGATGATGACGACGATTGAGCTTTAAGCCGCGCTTGCCGGAATCACGAAGCTGTCGATCACGCGCTTGTGGCCGGCCTTGTCGAAATCGACGGTGAGCTTGTTGCCTTCGACGAAGCGGATGAGGCCGTAGCCGAACTTTTGGTGGAAGATGCGATCGCCGATGCGGTAGGCGGCGTCTGTGTCACCGGAGCGCGCAACGAGACGCGCTTCGCCGTCGATCATCGGTGCGCGTGAACCGCCGCCTCTACTCATATTGTCTTGTGCACGCCGCCAGCCGGGGGATTGGTAAGCGCTGTTGAAGCCAGCGCCCGGCGCGAATGCATCTAAGCGCGACGCGGCTTCGCGGACGCCGCCTGCTTGCATCGTGTATCCTGTCTCGCTGACCGCATCGACGCTGGCGGGCGGCAGTTCGTCGATGAAGCGCGAGGGCAGGACAGTCTGCCAACGGCCATAGATTTGGCGATTGGCGACGAACGAAATACGCGCGCTTTCGCGCGCGCGCGTGATGCCGACATAGGCAAGCCGACGCTCTTCTTCCAAACCCTTCTCGCCGCTCTCATCAATCGAGCGCTTGGAAGGAAAAACTTCCTCTTCCCAGCCGGGCAGAAATACCAACGGAAACTCCAAGCCCTTAGCAGCGTGCAGCGTTGAGAGTTGCACGTTTTCAGCGTCGCTTTCGGCTTCGATGTCGAGCACCAAAGCGACGTGTTCGAGATAGGCTTCGAGCGTGTCGTATTGGCCCATGGCTTGGACCAATTCCTTCAAGTTTTCGAGCCGTGTCTGCGCTTGCGGCGACTTATCGTTGCGCAGCATTTCGGTGTAGCCGCTCTCATCGAGCACGATTTCGGCGAGTTCGACATGGCTCATAGTGCGCGCTTGTTCGCGCCAGCGATCGAGATCGTTGAGAAAAGCTCGTAGCGCCGTGCGGGCCTTGAGCGGCAGGTCGTCGGTCAGCACCATTTCGCGCGCGGCGCCAATGAGGGTGCGGAAGCGCGTCGCGCCGCCGGGCGCCTCGGGTCGCTCGCTTACGACTTCGCCAGTGTCTGCATCAAAGAGCGGGCCATTATCGGTGACGAAGCGCACGGCTGGCTTGCTCGCATGAGCGTGCAGTTTTTGGACGGTGCTTTCGCCGATGCCGCGCTTGGGCTGATTGACGATGCGCTCAAAGGCGAGGTCGTCGTCCTCGGAGCGGATGAGACGCAAATACGCGTGGACGTCGCGCACTTCGGCGCGTTCGAAGAAGCGCGGGCCGCCGATAACTTTGTAGGGGATGCGCAACATCAAGAAGCGTTCTTCAAACGCCCGCATCTGCCAGGCTGCGCGCACGAGAACGGCGCAATCGGCGTAAGAGCGATTGTTTTGCACCCAGGCTTCGATGTCGTCGGCAATGAGGCGCGCTTCGGCTTCGCCATCCCAGATGCCGCGGACTTTAACGCGGTGACCTTCTTCGTCGTCGGTGAAGAGCGTCTTGCCCAAGCGGCCGCGATTGTTGGCGATCAGATGCGAGGCCGCCGCGAGGATGTGGCCGGTCGAGCGATAATTGCGCTCCAGCCGCACCACGACAGCGCCCGGAAAGTCGTGCTCAAAGCGCAAGATATTATCGACCTCGGCGCCGCGCCAGCCATAGATCGATTGATCGTCGTCGCCGACAACGCAAAGATTTTTAGAGTGCTGCGCGAGCAGGCGCAGCCACAGATACTGCGCGACGTTCGTGTCCTGATACTCGTCCACCATCAGATGCGTGATCTTGCGGTGATAAGCTTCCAGCACATCCGGATGCTTTTGAAACACATCGATCATGTGCATCAGCAGGTCGCCGAAATCGCAGGCGTTCAAAATTTTCAGCCGCGCCTGATAGTGCGCGTAGAGCTTCACGCCAGCGCCGTCGGCGAATGAATAGGCTTCGTTCTTTGGCACTTTCTCAGGCGTGAGCGCGCGGTTTTTCCAGCCGTCGATGACGCCAGCGAGTTGACGGCCAGGCCAACGCTTTTCATCGATGCCTTCGGCCTCGATGATTTGCTTCATCAGCCGGACCTGATCGTCGGTATCGAGGATGGAGAAATTGTTCTTGAGCCCAACGAGTTCGGCATGGGTGCGCAACATGCGCGCGCTGATCGAGTGGAAGGTGCCAAGCCAAGGCAGGCCGCCGCCGCCAGGGCCCAGCAGTTTCTCCACGCGCTCGCGCATTTCGCGCGAGGCTTTATTGGTGAAGGTGACCGCGAGCACGCCCCACGGTTTGGCGCGCCCGGTCGAGAGCAAGTGCGCAAGCCGCGTCGTGAGCACGCGTGTTTTGCCGGTGCCTGCGCCGGCGAGCACAAGCACTGGCCCGTCGAGCGCTTCGACAGCCGCGCGCTGCTCAGGGTTTAGCGACGCCAGATAAGGCGGCGCAGCCATCGCGCGTTGCGAGATCGGCAGGTTTTCTACGCTGTCGCTCAAGACTTGATTCGTCCGTTAATCCCGCAGCTTAGCACGAAGCGAGAACATAGTGCGCCCAACTTCAGCTTGCGAGGTCGTGCGGAACGGAAGTGCAGCGCCATCCGTTAACGCGGGTGATGACCTTTTCGAACTTGCTATCGCGCTGCGCAGCAGCCGCTATTTCCGTAGCGTTGATCGCTTGCGCCGATCCGGTCGAGCCGCAACCCGACCGCGAGGCGGCGGCAGAGATCGGCCAAGCTGAGGCGCTGCCGCAGAGTCTGCCCGCGCCCAATACCACGCAGCCGCGCTTTGTCGGACGTTGGGCCACGGCGCAAAATGGTTGCGAAGCGCCGCCTTGGACCTTTCGTGCAGACGGCGTCAGCACGCAGGGCGAAGTCTCGTGCGATTTTAGCAATCTTCGCATGACCGAAACAGGCTACATCGTTTCGGCTGTGTGCCAGGCCGAAGGCAATGTCAGCGCGCACGATATTCAGTTCGCTTTCGCTGAGTCCGCGCGGTCGATGTTGGTATCGGAAGGGCCGTGGGCGGGGCCGACGAGCCTCGTCTATTGCGGCCCGCTCAGCCAACCGTAACGGGAACTTTTCCGGCTTGTTCCTGTTGTCACAGCATGGCTGATGACAATGACACCCGCGCTGGAATGATCTCAGGCGTTCTCGCCGTGATCATGGTCATTTTGCTCTCGGTGATGGCGTTTACGGCGCTGCAGCCCGCGACTGAAGTTGCTAACCACATTGATGCGTTCGGCGGCTCAAGTGGGGAGAGCGTAAAGCTCTCGCCCTGGCTGGGGTAATTAAATACCAGCAAATTCGAGCGATTTGCATCGCCGTGATTGGGGCCGGTTGCTAGCTTCCGAACGAATCGAGCGGGAGCGCACATGCCGGACGTGTTCATTTCATATGCGCGAGAAGATCAGTCGCGCGCCGAGCAGATCGCGCGCGGACTGCTTTCGATGAACCTGGACGTATTCTGGGACAACGAGATTCCTCCGGGTCAGACTTGGGCGGATTACATCGAAAGCAAGCTCTCGCTCTGCAAAGCCGTCGTTGTGCTGTGGAGCGCGCAATCGACGAAGTCGCAATGGGTGCGTGAAGAAGCGCGTATGGGTCGCGATAAGTCGAAGCTCATTCCTGTGATGATTGACGGCTCGCAAGCGCCATTCGGGTTCGGCGAAGTGCAAGCGGCGGATTTGTCGACATGGAACGGCGAAGCCAATCATCCGGGCTGGCTACGCTTTAGCCAGGCTGTGCATATCTTGGCGAAGGGCGCTGCGGCGCCGCCGCCAGCAGCTGCGCCCGCCTACGTTGCTCCACCGCCCGCACCGCAGCAGCAGGCGCCGGCGTTTTCAGCCTCGCCAAATGCTGGCGCGGGCAGCGCTGAGCAACTCTCGCCGGTCGGCTACATCCAGAAATGTCTGCGGCTTTACTTCAACGGTACCGGCCGCGCGCGCCGCGCTGAGTATGGCTGGTTTATCGTCTTCATGTTTGTGGCCGGCATTGTCGCTGGCCTGCTCGACATCACCATGTTCGGCATGGACCCCTACACGGGCATGGCCAACTCTTACGTGTTCACAGGTCTAGTAGCGTTGGTTCTTATTGCGCCGGCCGTCGCTGCGGCGAGCCGACGGGCGCATGATTTTGGCCAATCTGGCTGGTTGGCGGTGCTGACTGTGATCCCGTATCTTGGCTTCCTCGCCGCACTCGTCTTTATTTTCATCCCCGGCCAGCCGGGCGCGAACGCTCATGGGCCAAATCCCAAGACTCCGTGATGCATCGTTTGAACAGGTCCGCCCGAAGCTGCTAGGACGGCAGCCCAAGGAGGGGACATGGCCGACGTATTTTTGTCTTATGCCCGCGAAGATAGCGCCCGCGCCGTTCAGGTCGCGGAGGGGCTGAAGAGCGCCGGTCTGGATGTCTTTTGGGATAACGAGATTCCGCCCGGCCAAACCTGGGCCGATTACATCGAGCAGAAGCTTACACAGTGCAAAGCGCTGATCGTGTTGTGGAGCGAGCATTCGACCAAGTCGCAATGGGTGCGCGAAGAAGCGCGCATGGGCCGCGACAAGGGCGTGCTGATCCCGGTGATGATCGATGCATCGCAGCCGCCGTTCGGCTTTGGCGAAGTGCAGTCTGCGAACCTCGCGACTTGGAACGGCGAAGCTGATCACGCCGGATGGCGGCGCTTCGTCGATGCGGTGTTGCGCGTATCGAAGGCAGAAGCGCCGGCGCCAGTTGTTGCGCAGGTTACTGCCGCACCAGTCCAGCCCGTTGCGGCGCCTGCGCCTCAGGCTGCTGCTGCGCCTGCGTCCAAGGACGGCGTTCCTGTTTGGGTTTGGATCGCTGGCGCCGTGGTTGCGACGGTGGTGGTGCTCGGGATCGTTGGCACGATGCCGCCGAATACGACGCAGCAACCGGCGCAGCCTCAGCAGCAAGCCGCCGTCGCGCAACCGCCCGCGACGACGCAGGAGGATCCGCAAGCGATTATCCTCGCGCAATTGCAGCAAGCGCAGGCCGCCGCCGCGCAGCAGGGCTTTCAGCTGATCGGCCAACCGTTCAGCGGCTCGCTCGCACAGGGCCAAAGCTGGAACGTGCCGGCGACGTTGGCGGTCGGCGTGGACTATCGCGTGATCGGCGTGTGTGATCGCGATTGCAACGATCTGGATTTGGTGCTGTTCGACAGCGCTGGTCGGCAAGTGTCGCAGGATACGACGACGACCAACCAGCCAGTCGTTGCGGTGCAGCCCGCCTACAACGACAACTTCACCATCCAAGTGCAGATGTACAATTGCTCGATCGCGCCGTGCTATTACGCGCTCGCGCTCTATGGCCGCCAGGTTCAGTAGCGCTTAGGCGACGCGGTTTTCGAGCACGAACACGCGCACGGCTGAAGCAAGCGACGCATCGGGCGCGGCTTTGCTGCGCGTGTCATCAATGGACGCGATCAGCACTGGCAGCGTTTGTGCCCGCGTGCGTGCGATCTTCTCAAGCGCTGACCAGAACTCTTGTTCCAGCGCCAGCGAAGTTCGGTGACCGGCGATCCGCATGGAGCGTTTCAGAAGTGCGCCCTTAGTCGTCATTGCGCTTGTGTCCGTCCAGCTTGCGCAAGGCGGCCTCCTGTTCGGCTTTGGTCAGCTGTTTTTCGACCTTGGTGCGGCCGTGCGTGATGCGATTGGCGCTCGCCTTCGCTTCGGACTCCGTGCGCGCTTTGGCTTTGCGCACGCGCTTCAAGTTCACGATCTCGCTCATCAGCCAGATGTATGCCGCTACCGGTGGTGAGCCAAGTCTGGCGCGACGATTTGTTGTTCAGATGCATGGTATTGGCTGAATGCACAGACGGTAGTGTACGTTCCGTTAGTGCGTGCGGATGGACGAGCTGCGATCGCGGGGAACTTTGGGTTCCCGCGATGATTCACCCCGGCCCGATCATGTTCTCTGGCCGCACGATGGCGTCGAAATCGTCGCCGTCGATGCCATCCCGCAGCGCTTCTTCGCGCAGCGTAGTGCCGTTCTTGTGGGCGGTTTTGGCGATTTTGGCTGCGCGGTCATAGCCGTATTTTGGCGCGAGTGCGGTGACGAGCATGAGCGAGTTTTCGAGGCCACGCTGGATATTGTCGCGGCGAGGTTCGATGCCGAGCACGCAATTGTCGGTGAAGCTCACGGCCGCATCCGCCATCAAGCGCACGCTTTGCAGGAAATTGTAGGCCATCACCGGGTTAAATACGTTGAGTTCGAAATGGCCGGAGGCGCCTGCGAACGTGATAGCCGCGTGATTACCGAAGATTTGCGCGCAGACTTGCGTTAGCGCCTCGCACTGGGTCGGGTTCACTTTGCCTGGCATGATCGATGAGCCAGGCTCGTTTTCCGGCAGCGCCAATTCGCCAAGGCCCGAGCGGGGGCCGCTCCCTAAGAAGCGGATGTCGTTGGCAATCTTGAAGAGCGAGGCGGCGACCGTGTTGATCGCGCCGTGGCTAAACACCATCGCGTCGTGCGCGGCGAGCGCCTCGAACTTGTTCGGCGCCGAGGTGAATTTCATCTGCGTGATCGCCGCGATTTTCTCGGCGACCTTCTCGGCAAAGCCGACCGGCGCATTGAGGCCCGTGCCGACAGCCGTGCCGCCTTGCGCTAGCTGCATCAGCATCGGCATCGTCTGCTCGATGCGTGCGATGCCGTTTTCGATCTGCGTCGCGTAGCCTGAGAACTCTTGGCCGAGCGTGATCGGCGTCGCATCTTGCGTGTGCGTGCGGCCGATCTTGATGATGTCCTTCCACGCTTGCGCTTTATCGTTCAGCGCATTGCGCAGCTTCTGCAGCGCCGGCAGCAGCCTGTGCTCGATCTCTTCGGCGCAGGCGATGTGCATGGCCGTCGGGAACGTATCGTTCGACGACTGGCTCATATTGACGTGGTCGTTCGGATGGACCGGCTTCTTCGAGCCCATCTCGCCGCCGAGCATTTCGATCGCTCGGTTCGATATCACCTCGTTGGCGTTCATGTTCGATTGCGTGCCCGAGCCCGTCTGCCAGACCGAGAGCGGAAAGTGCGCGTTGAGCTTACCTTCGATGACTTCCTGCGCCGCTTTCACGATCGTGTCGCCGACTTCGGGTTTCAGAACACCCAGCTCCATATTGGCTTCCGCCGCAGCCCGTTTGACGGTCCCCAAGGCGCGCACGATCGGCGCGGGCATTTTTTCTTCGCCGATCTTGAAGTTCTGCAACGACCGCTGCGCCTGGGCGCCCCAATACTTGTCGGACTCGACGGGGATCGGGCCGAAAGTGTCTGTTTCCGTGCGGGTCGTCATGTGGCGTAACCTTGGGTGAATCTGACGCGTTGTGCTGATAGGGGATATGGGCATGAACGGGGCCGATCAAGCGGCCATTAGGGGCGATTGGCGCATGCATCTGCGTGATATGCGGACGCTGAGCGGACTCCAGAACGGAGCGCCGCCGGAGGATGATATCCGGCGTATGCCGGACCGCGTCCTGCGCGCCGCCGTGCAAAATCCGGATCACTCCGAAGCCGCGCGCGCTGCGGCGGAGGCGGAGCTGCGCGCGAGGAGCATTAGTGCTGATCGCTGGCGGCTAGTGGTGCCGGGGTTCATTCGCGCAAGCGATTTGGAGCGGCGCGGGGAGAAGCTCTTTTTCGGCCGAGGGCGAGCGGTTCGGCAGTTGATTATCAGTGGACTTTTTCTCGCGTATGTTGCCGCTGCTGTAGCCACCCAGGCGGACGCCACGCGACTCGTCGGCTTTGCTTTCGGTGGCGCTATGAGCATGGCCGCACTTTGGTTCATTGCGTGTGCACTCCGTCGTCATCCCGCGCGCGTGTTGCTCATGCGAAAGCTCAACGAGCGCCATCTGTCCGCGCCTCTCGAAGGCATGATGAAACGGGAGTTGGCGGATTACGGCCACATCATTGACCTGACTGATCGGCATGTTCCGGCAACACAAATCAATCGGCTCACCTCTGGACACGGCATTGTTCTCAATGCGCGCGACTATCGCAATCTCGCGCTCCGGCTCGGCAGTCGTGTCGCTTTGAATGTGCGCGCCGCTCTTACAGGAAAAAGCGCGCTCAAAGTGTGTTGCTCGCAGGCTTGGTGGCGGACCACTGCGCAGCTGCTCGGTGACTCGAGTGATGTTTTGCTCGTTGATCTCAGTCAGATCGATTCCGGCGTCCCTTGGGAGCTTGATCTCGTTCAGGAACTGGGCGCGGAGCGGCGGTGCGTGTTCATTGCGCTTTGGGGCAAGCTTGAGGAGGCGGAAGCAGCGCTCACCGCGCGGGGTATCGGCGCGGTCGTGCATCATTATGCGCCGGACGGTGAAATCCAGCGGCGTCCGACGTTTCGCGCCGCCATGCTTGCGGCGATGCGCGCTACACATCAGTTGCGCGCATGAACGGCTGGGCGGGACGCGGCAAGGTGCGGGCGCGCGAGATTGCGGGCGGCGCCGAGATCGCGATCGATGGCATCACGACGCAAGCGCGCTATTACAAGCCGCTCGTCTATGAGTTCTTCCGCAAAGAGTTTCCGATCCGCCCGCGCTACGGCGACTTCGAAGTCGAGCTGATCATGGAATACGCGGGTGAGACGCCGACACTTGATCTCGATAATCTGGCGAAGGCGCTGCTCGATGCGCTGAAGGGGCATGTGTTCTTTGATGATAGCCAGATCGCACGGCTGTTGTGTGAGCGGAAGGCAGGGGAGCGCGATCGGATTACGGTGAAGGCTGTGAGGCGAGTAGTAGCGTGATCCGCCCTTAGGCTCGATCATCAGGACTCATTGATCCAGCGGTCATAGCGAGGTCCCGGCGGGAACAAAGTTGGCCAGAACCACCACAACATCAGCGCTGCCAGCAATGCAGCTGCAGCGAACCAAATAATCTGCGTGCGGTTTCTGGGGCTCATTCGGGCCTAGCTCCATTTCAACGGCGGTGCCTGCGCCTTTAGCGCTTCGATCCGCTCGCGTAGTTCATCGACGAAGCCATGATGTGATCCATTCCATGTCAGCGGATCGCCGATCACCGCCGTCGTGTTGAACGGCACCAGCAGTTTCGCATCTTTCGGCAGCGAACGTCCTGCGCCTTGTAGATAAACCGGCGTCACTGTTGCTTCCGGATGCGCTTCTACCAGCCGCGCCACGCCGGTTTTGAAGCGCGTCATCTCCTCCGGCTCGCCGCGTGAGCCTTCGGGGAATACGACGAGGATTTCGCCGCGCGCTAGGGCTTGCTTAGCGGCGAGCAGGACATCTTCGTTACGCGAGGCGCCGCCGCGTTTGATCGGGATGATGCCGATGATGTTGCGCGAGAACCAGGAGCCGAAGCCGCCTTTGTCGAAGTGATCGGCGGCTGCGACGGGCCGGAGCTTGGGCAGTAGCTTCGATGGAAAGAGGCAGAGCAGCACGATCGTGTCGACGTGGCTGTTGTGGTTTGCGGCGATGATCGCCGGGCCGTCTCTCGGAAGCTTCTCTGCGCCGATTGCGTCGAGGCCGAAGAGCAGGCGCGCGATTGGGCGTACGATCAGCATCAGGCCGTATCGGCGGATCGTTTGCAGCATCAGAAGCGCTCGATCGCGAAGAATGCCAGCAGGTGAAAGTAAACGGGCGCAGCAAAGGTTAAGCTATCCAACCGATCGAGCACGCCGCCGTGGCCTGGTATGAGCCGCGATGTGTCTTTGACGCCGAGGTCGCGTTTGATCGCGCTCATGGTGATGTCGCCGAAGAAGCCGGACATCGGCACGATCACGCCCATGATCGCTGCGTGCAGCGGTGAGAGCGGCGTGAAGTAGGGCGCGAGCCAGAAGAACACGAGCGCCGTTGTCAGCCAGCCGCCGATTGCGCCTTCCCAGGTTTTGTTGGGCGATACGTTTGGTGTGATCTTGGTGCGCCCGAGCGCTTTGCCCCAGCAATATTGCGCGACGTCGTTCAGCTGCGTGATGAAGAGCAGGAAGAACACCAGCCCTGCGCCGCCCGCAGGCGCTTCCGCATCCGGCACACGCATCAGAAATGCGATGTAGCCTATGTTATAGACGCAAACGACCATGCCCCAATGGATGATGCCGACTGTCGGCAAATAGCCTTCGGTGCGCCCGATCCACGCCATCACAGCGGCTGAAATCAGGAAGCCATAGACGGGCAGGAAGACCAGATAGATTTCATAACTGTCGACGAACAAACTTTCGGCAAAGATGAGCCCGTAATTGACGAATACCGACAGATAAGCCAGCAGCACGATCAGGCGGTCTTCTTTGCGCGTGGGCGCAAGCGTCAGAAACTCTTTCAGGGCCAGGAACGAGATGAGCGCAAACACTATCGCCGTCGCTTGCCAGCCCGCGATGAGCGCAGCGATCAGCAGTAGCGCCATCACCCACCACGAACGCATGCGCGGCCCGAGATCGCTCCACTTACCGGGCTGCATGCGCGGCAGCGCGAGCGCTGCAATCGTTCCGACGAGCAGCAATGCCAGCACGCCGAGGAATCCGAACACTAAGGGTTCGGCGATGTTGATCGCGAAATTGTCGCCGGTGATCGAGAGGCCGCTCATGGCTTCATTTCCGCGCAAGTTGGAGCGGCGTCAATGAGTGCCTTCCAGAGGCTGCGGACTTGGGCTGCGACCAGCACCGTAGCGCATGTCGGCTTTGCCTTTTTCGTGATGGGCGGCTGGGCTGTGTTTGCCAACCGCGACCATTCCCTGCCCGAAATGCTGTTGGCGGGTGTCGTGCAGGGGACGATCTCAGCTTTGCTGACGCTTGGGCTGAAGAAGTTTCTGGAGTCGTTTGCAGCGCGCTTGAAGGGCGTCGGCGCGCTCATCGTGCCGCCCTTGATGACGGCAGGCTCGATCCTGATCATTCTCTACGCCGCCCACACGCTCGCCAACACGCCTGAGATTTGGACGACGATCGCGTTTCCGTTCACGGTGTCCACGACCTACGCCATCCTCTACAATTGGTCTCTGTGGAGACGAACCAATGGCCGCTGACGCTGATCGCCGACCGATTTCGCAACGCTCGCACGGCTGGGCGCAATGGCTGTCGCGTACTTTGGTGAAGAGCGGTGTGACGCCGAACTTCATTTCATTCACCAGCATGATTTTCGCGGGCCTCGCTGGCGCGTGTTTCTATGTGACATCGCTGGCGACCAGCGGCGGCGATCGCGTATTGTTGTGCATTGGCGCTGCACTCTTCTGCCAGTTGCGGCTGCTCGCTAACATGATGGATGGCATGGTCGCAGTCGAAGGCGGCAAGGGCGGGCCGGATGGTCCGATCTGGAATGAGTTGCCGGATCGGTTTGCCGACATTTTCGTGCTGATCGGCGCGGGCTATGCTGTTGCAATGACGGGCATGTTCGATGCGACGCTCGGTTGGGCGGCCGCCGTGTTTGCGGTGATGACGGCGTATGCGCGCGAAGTCGGCAAGAGCGCGGGTGCGCCGGCAGATTTCTCCGGCCCGATGGCCAAGCCGCATCGCATGTTCTGGATGACGGTCGCCGCCATCCTCACGATCTTCGATCCGCAGATCGGGCCGGGTGCGGCCGCGATCCTCGATTGGGCGCACGTAAACCCGAGCGGCAAGGGCGTGTTTATCGCCTTCTTCTTGTGGATCGTGCTCTTCGGCTCGATCGCGACGACGCTGAACCGCACGTGGCGCGCGATGGTGTTTTTGAAGCGGCGCTGATTGGTCGTCTTCCTCCTCCTCGATGGAGGAGGTGGCCGCGAAGCGGTCGGAGGAGGTGCGCGCGTCGTATTTGAAGACGAAGCCTCACTGGGCTCATCCCGAGTAGCGGCGGGTCTCACCTCCTCAGTCGTCGCGCGTTGCGCGCCGACAGCTCCTCCATCGAGGAGGAGCGAGGTTGCTCATCATTTCTTCCGGAACGCGTCCAAGCTCACGACTGCGCTTTCGGCGGGCGCGTCGGACGCTGCGTCGGCGACGGTGCCTTGCTCGCGCGCGGCGGGGTGGCCTGGGTCGTCGCCGGAGGCCATGCGGGCTTCATCGACGTGATGCTGCTGTTCGAACTGCAGTCCGAACTTCACGCTCGGATCGAAGAAGCGTGTGATTGCTTTCAGCGGAATGGTGATCGGTTGCGGTTGGCCTGAGAACTTCAGGATGACGCGGAAGCGATCGGCGTACACTTCGAGATCCCAAAACTGGTGCTCGAGCACGATCGTCATTTCTTCCGGGTAACGCGCGCGCAATTGATCAGGAATGATCACGCCCGGCGCATGCGTGCGGAAGGTGATGTAGAAATGATGTTTACCGGGCAGACCGCGAGGGCTGGCCGCTTCTTGCAACGATGCACGAACGACGCTGCGCAGCGCGTCTTGCATCAGTTGGTCATACCCGATCACGTCATCGGCCATGGCCGCTCTCCCCTCAGCTCTTGTCCACACCCTTAAGGCCTCGTTTCGGGCAGTCAATTGCTGATCCACGAGGCGCGAAAACACCAATCATCTCAACGTCGCTTGGCGAACGCACGCTGTGGATAAAAAGTTCGCGCCACGTGTGTGCAAAACTGACGCCGCATCAGCGGATGCTTCGCGCACGGCGCGAGCGCACGCGTGGTGAACTCGCCAACTGCCTGCGCTGTAACGAGATTTCGGAGAAGAGTTCGCTCTAACGGCGCCTCAAGTGCGCGTGACTGCGTGTGATGGCCGCAACCTGCGACACCGTTCACTGCGACTCTCGCGGGGAAGGGGAGAAAATCCCCGGCTTCTGTTGCCGGGCGGCTCCTTGAAAGAAAGAAGGCGCCCGTTTCGCAACACTCGGAGATGAAATCCCCGGCTTCTGTTGCCGGGCGGACTCTTTGTCGGAAGAGGACGCCCGGTACTGCTTGCACTGAGAGAAATCCCGGACTTCTGTTGCCGGGCGTCCGGGGGCCCCGCCTTAGGATGCTACTCGTAAGGACTTAGGTCGAGATCACTCGCACTGCTTACGCAGCGAGGGCGAACTCTTCAGCGTTGTTGTCATTTGCAACTATGCTGTTTGGCCTGTGACGGGACCACCCGAGCAAAAGCAATAGCCGTCAACGTCCGTCGATCCTATTTCGGCCCCATAACACGAGCCCAAATGAAGCCCGCCCCTCGCTGAATTGAGCTCCCGCTGGCGTAAGCCAGCCGAAGCGCAAAGCGCGAAGGCTGGTGGAGCCGCCGGGCATCGCACCCGGGTCCGATCCGCCTATCTCTACGCGTTTATCGCCATAGTCCGAGCAAGCCCGGACAGGACCGATATAGGCAGCTTCGCGCCGAAGCGCAAAGTCTCCGCGTGCGCGGGTTCCCAGACTCACTTTACCCACAGCGGGACAAGGGAGGGCGGTCCCATGACCAAGAAGCTCGCGGCTGAGTTCATCGGCACGTTTACACTCGTTCTGTTCGGCTGCGGCGCCGCAGTGCTGGCCGGCTTCGGCATTATCGGACAACTCGGCATCGCGTTTGCGTTCGGCTTGGCGATCGTCGCGATGGCGTACGGCATCGGCGGCGTTTCCGGTTGCCACGTCAATCCGGCGGTGAGCTTCGGCTTTTGGTCGGCGGGACGCATGCAGACGAGCGAGATGCTCGGCTATTGGGCCGCGCAATGCTTGGGCGCCGTCGTGGGTGCAGGCGTGTTACTGCTGATCGCCTCGGGCTCGCCCGATTATGCTTTGGCCGAGAACGGGCTTGGTCAAAATGGCTATGGCGTGCGCGATCCGGTTTCGAACCAAGGCTCTCCTGGCGATTACAGCTTGCTCTCCGGCGGCATTTTCGAAGTCGTGGCGACGTTCATCTTTCTGGTGACCATCCTCGGCGTCACGCAAAAGGGCGGACCATCGGATTTTGGCGGCCTCGCGATCGGTCTGACGTTGGTCGTCATTCATATCGTCGGCATTCAAGTGACGGGTGTTTCGGTAAACCCTGCACGCTCGCTCGGACCTGCTGTATGGGTGTTGGGCGACGCGCTAATGCAGCTTTGGCTCTTTATCGTCGCGCCATTGGTGGGAGCGGGGCTTGCGGGATGGGCGTTCCGGGTGAGGCTTTTGAGCAGCGACGACGCCAACTAAGTCAGCGGCCGATCGCAGCCACCGTGCTGCTGATCGGCGCTCTACTGTTTGGCTATCTCTATATGCCGATCCCGGCGCCCGCGGTTGCGGTCGCGACTGAGGGCGATTGCGTTGAGCTGCACCTCTATTCCAACGGTTATCACTCCGACATCGGCGCACCGGCTGCGGTCTTTCCAGAAGATCATCCGTTGCGGCGGCTCTATCCTGATGCGCGCACGTTTCTAATCGGCTGGGGCGATCGTGCGTTCTATGCGTCGGACGGCAGCGACGTGTTGCTTGGCCTTGACGCGCTGATCCCGCCGAGCCCCAGCGTGTTTCACATCACCTACGACGCAGCCGAAGCCAGTGCATATCTTGGCCCGACCGATGACATTGCGATTGGCGTGAGCCGCGAAGGCGCTGCGCAGTTCGTGGATTATGTGGATCGGTATCTGGTGCTGGATGAGGATGGCGGTGCGCTGCGGGTGAGCGACGGCAAGGTGGTCGGCCGCTCGTCATTCCTACGCTCGCGTGGCTCGTTTCATATTCTGAATGTCTGCAATCAATGGATGGCGCGGGCGCTGCGGACGGCCGGCGTCAACGTGAACGCGCGCGATGCCTGGCTGGCCGGGCCGTTGATCCAGCAGGTGCGGCGGCAGGGCCGCGGCGGGTGCGCGCCAAGCACAACGCTTCCCGGCCGCAGCGCGTAGCGCGGAGAGCCGGGACCCATCTATCGGGCGTTCTCCCCGTGTCCGGCGCTCGCGCCCACCATGGATCCCGGCTCTTCGCTTCGCTGCGGCCGGGAAGCGTGGTGGTGAGCAAGGGCGAGTCAGCCCATATTGGCTCTGAAATGAGCGCCCAACCTGCCCCTGTGCCGCAAGGCCCGCCTTCCCAAGCCGACATCGCCTATCTCGGCCTGCTGGGCGACATCCTGCACAACGGCGTCGATCGCGGCGACCGCACCGGCACTGGAACGCGCGGCGTGTTTGGCCGCCAGCTCCGCTTCGATCTCAGCGCCGGCTTCCCGCTGCTGACGACGAAGAAGGTGCACCTGAAGTCGATCATCCTCGAACTGCTCTGGTTCCTGCGCGGCGACAGCAACGTGCGCTGGCTGCAAGAGCAGGGCGTCACGATTTGGGACGAGTGGGCCAACGAAGAGGGCGAACTTGGCCCCGTCTATGGCAAGCAATGGCGTTCGTGGGAAACCAAGGACGGCCGCGTCATCGATCAGATCGCCAACGTCGTCGCCGCGATCAAAACCAACCCGAACTCACGCCGTCACATCGTGTCGGCATGGAATCCCGCCGAAGTCGATCAAATGGCGCTGCCGCCATGCCATTGCATGTTCCAGTTTTTCGTCGCTGACGGAAAACTGAGCTGCCAACTCTACCAACGCAGCGCCGATGTTTTCCTTGGCGTGCCGTTCAACATCGCGTCATATGCATTGCTGACGCAAATGATGGCGCAAGTCACTGGGCTAGAGCCCGGCGAATTCGTCCACACCTTCGGCGACGCGCACCTCTATCACAACCACTTCGACCAAGCGCGTTTGCAGCTAACGCGCACGCCGTTCGCTCGGCCGACGATGCTGATCAATCCGGAACGCACGGATATCTTCGCTTTCGAGTACGGAGACTTCAAACTCGGCGGCTACACCTCGCATCCGGGCATCAAGGCGCCGATTGCGGTTTAGGGCCGCTGTTCGCCAAGACAGCCGCATAGTTTGCGCCGGGCCGAGCGTGTGCTCTCCCGTTTGATCAGGAACCCCCAAGTGGGAGTGCGGGGCGCGTGGTCTGCGCCGAGTTTAGTTCTTGTCCAGTCTTTCGACTGGCGATGCGCGTTCAACGCGCCCCGCGTGATCGTTGATGCGCCGGGCCGAAGCGGAGAGGTCTTTCACTCACGTGGACGGTCCCCGGCGGCGTGCAGAGCTTTGCCTTAAGCTCCGGTCTCCTCCTGCGATTTCTTATCTCGCAGGCTTCGCATCGCGATGGCTCATGACGCTTCACGCTCAATCACATCCCCCGCTTCTGGATCGCCCGGCTAGCAACGAGAAACTCCCGTGCGAGGAATGTATGGAGTTTAGGTTGGTCTAGGCTGGGTCGGATTGATTTGTGGCTGGGCATTGAATGTGCGCAGAAAATGCGTGGGAAGGTGAGGGATAGAGGCGTGCTCTATCCTCGGATTCAGTGTCCGGTTTTCGCCGGGACAGACCTTAGCGGCATACACGCACGTCGCAATCATCGACGAACCACCGCGTCCCGGTTGCCTTTACGAGTCCCGTTTCCACTAGGTGGCGCAGACGCCAACGCAGAAACATACCATCAACCCAATTTCGACCATCAAGGCGCGACATGGCGACCCCGATCACCTTCGCGGGGTTCGCGAATTCAACGGGGCATGCATCCAAAATTCCTTGGTCGAAGATCGAATAATTTCGCACCTCCAAACCGTCGTCGGTCTGATAGCGCACCCCGTCGCTTCCCCACAGCCTGTCGCGATAGTCGCGGGCTAATTGATCCCGCTCGGCCTCACCTAAGATCACACTCTGCGCTGCACACGCTGCAAGCGTGTCTGGGTAAAACCGTGAAACGCCCGCCATTTCCTGTGAGGTTGGCACATGAACCAGTGAAAGCCGCCCGGAATATTTCTCCAACATGGCCGCTGCGAATCGAAGGTGCGTTTGATCATCCGCTGAATCAGAAGACCAAATCACGATCTCGTTGGCGGCTTCCAGCTTGGGCGCTATTTGGCGCCATTGCTCCTCTAGACCGGGAATCTCGTTGGCTAGGCCGTCCAGATACATGTTGCGTAGCGGAGCCCACCACCCAGTGCGTGTGGCATCATCGGCTAAAGGCCCGATGTCCAGGTCGTCATCAACAGCAAACGCTTTGCCGCCAATGCCATGATCTAGGCAAGCTTGCGCCACCAATCCGCGTGCGGCCATTCCCGGTGCTAGATGCGCTCGTTTCATAAGGCATCGATATCCGCTGTCGGCCGATTTCCCTAGAGTCCGCTTTGGGCCAGAAGCAGAAATCTCTACTTCGTCATTCCGGGGCTCGCGGAGCGAGAGCCCGGAACCCAGGGCTGCCGCTCCGTCGTTTGCCCCTGGGTTCCGGATCGCGCCTCCGGCGCGTCCGGAATGACGGAGAGTTGGTTGCTTGTGCCTTCCGCACAGGACGCCGCACTCAAACCGGATACTGCTGAAACCTTGGCCGCCAAACGCCGAGCGCGATGTTGACCACTGACACGCCGAGCAGCACCCATGCTGTGCCGATCTCAGCGTCGAACGCACGGGCTGTGTGTGCTGCATCGGCTGCGATCGCGAGGCCGCGTTCCGCGCGCGTCGCCGCTTCTTGCAGCGGGCCGATGATGTGCAGGCCAGCGAGCAGGACAAGAATACCCGTCGCCGCTTTGATCCAGACCCATCCAGCGTCCTGAAACGGCGGGTGCACGAGCATAGACAGCAGGCCGGTGATGACCGTCAGCACCACCGATGGCCCAATGACCCACGCGCCGAGCTTCGACATGCCGATCATGAGAGACGCATAGCCCGCGTCGCCGACCGAAGCGGGCGTCAGCATCAGCACGACCGCCAGAGCCGCCACGCCGCCCATCAGCCCCGCGCCCGCAACGCTATGCAGAAACTTCAGCAGCCGTCGCATTCTAGCCTCCAGACAGCATCTTCGCGCCGCGTTCCTCAAGAGTCATCTGCGTCGCTTAAGAGCGCCAGATTTCGATGACCTGCGAACTCTCCCAATGGACGAAGATGACGTGTAAGAGGTGTTATGAAACCTCGCGAACTTCTCGGAACAGCCCAAATCCCCGGCGGCGACGAGCTGCGCCTGTTCAAGCGCGACACAGACTTCATCATCGCGCTCGGCGCTAATGAGCTGATGTCGAGCCGGTCAAGTGGCTCGGAGGAGGCGCTGGCGTTGATGACGTGCGATCAGCTGCAGGGCGATGCGCCGCATCTGCTCATTGGCGGCTATGGCATGGGCTTTACGCTGCGCGCGGCGCTCGGGCGGCTCGGGCCGAAGGCGCGCTTCACGGTGGTGGAGCTGGTGCCGGAGATCATCGAGTGGGCGCGTGGGCCGATGGAAGCGCTGACGGCGGGGTGTCTCGATGATCCGCGCGTTGAACTCATCATGCGCGATGTATCGAGAGCGATCGGCGCGGCTGAGCGGCATCGCTACGATGCGATCTTGCTCGATGTCGACAATGGCCCCGAGGGCCTCACGCGCGAGGCTAATGACCACATCTACTCGATGCATGGCTTGCAGGAAGCGAAAGCGGCGCTGAAACCTGGCGGCGTGCTGGCGATCTGGTCGGCCGCGCAAAGTGAACGCTTCGCGCGGCGTTTGAACCATGCAGGCTTTCAAGTCGAAGAAGTGATGGTCCGCGCCGGCCGCAACGGCAAAGGCGCGCGGCATATTATTTGGTTTGCGAAAGTTCGACCGAAGGGGCCGTGAGTATTGCCTCTCCGTCATCCTGGGGCGCACGCCAGTGCGAGCCCAGGATCCAGAGCAAACACGCGGACTTAACGACTCCTGGATCCTGGGCTCTCGCTACGCGAGCCCCAGGATGACGGAGACGGTGCCTTCAAATCTCGGCTACATCCGCCGCGACCATGCGCGTGATTTTCTGCACGTCCGCGCGCGCTTGCGGTTGCGCGGTGAACTTCACGCTGGCGCCGACCATGTTCGGCTGCACTTCGCATTTCATGATCAACACGTCGCCTGTCGCGGCGTTGATCGCATCCCCTTCATCGGGGCCGGGCGGCTTGTTCGTACCCGTGTAACCGGCGATCTTGTGCGGGCCCGGCGTCAGCACAACGCGAATGAAGCGCGGGCTCTTGATCTGTGCGACTTCGCGCCCATCGATCAGCACGTTGACGCCCACGGCGCGGCCGACGAACTGATTGCGGAAAACGTAGAGCACGGCTTTGTCCGCCAAAGGCGCGAACTGCAGTGCGTCGGCGCGTTGTTGGGGCGAGGCTTCCGCGACTTTGCGGTTGGTCTGCAGGTTGCGGTAGATCACGACGCCGACGACGACGAGCGCGATCAATGAAATCACCAGCACAATCTCCTCGCCAAGCAGGGCGCGGAGCAGGCCAAAGGCGAACCAGCCGACAATGACGGCAATGAAGAGGAGGATGAGATAACGTGGCATGGCGCGTTTCTTACGGGATGACGGGCGCCCGCGCCACCGCTAGAAGGCGCGTGTGACGAATCCAAAACTCACTCTGGTTGTCGCAATTGCGAAGAATGGCGTGATCGGCCGCGATGGCGATTTGCCCTGGCGGCTCTCGTCTGATTTGAAGCGCTTCAAGGCGGCGACGATGGGCAAGCCGGTGCTGATGGGGCGCAAGACTTGGGAGTCGCTGCCGCGAAAGCCGCTGCCTGGGCGACCAAATCTCATCCTCACGCGCGACGCGAACTTCGTGGCGCCGGATGCGTGGGTTCACACTGACCTCGAAGCGATGCTCGCTGCGGGGCGTGCGATGGCGAAAGCGTCCGGCGTGGAGGAGGCGTGCATTATCGGCGGCGCGCAGCTTTATGAAGCGACGCTCGCGCACGCTGATCGCATCATCCTCACCGAAGTGAATCTCGAACCTGAGGGCGACGCGCGCTTGGCGCTTGACCTTGCGTCCTGGCGCGAAGTGAGCCGTGAGCATGTCGAACGCGGCGAGAAGGATGACGCGGATTTCGTGGTGCGGGTGTTGGAGAGGTAGCCAAGTTGGAGCGCCCGCCTCCCGGCGCGCAACTTTCTCGCCTCCGCGCCAATGCGGGCCTGGAGGCCCGCGCTCCAACCTACTAGTGTCTGCGCCATGAGCAGTCTGGACATTCTCGCCACCGGCCTTCAATTTCCCGAAGGCCCGATCGTCATGCCGGATGGCAGCGTCATTCTGGTGGAGATCCAGCGCAAGACTCTGACGCGCGTGTGGAACGGCAAGAGCGAAGTGATCGCTGAGATCGGCGGCGGGCCGAATGGCGCCGCGTTTGGGCCTGACGGCGCGATCTACATCACCAACAATGGCGGCTTCGAGTATCACGATGTCGGCGGCCTCAATATTCCGGGACACGCGGCTAAGGATTACGAGACCGGACGCATCGAACGTGTCGATCTCAGCACTGGCAAAGTCGAGCGCTTGTACGAGGGCGTGAACGGCTTTCGCTTGAGCGGACCGAACGATCTCGTCTTCGACAAAAGCGGCGGCTTCTGGTTCACCGATCTTGGCAAGAACTACGCGCGCAGCACAGATCGCGGTGGTCTGTATTATGCCAAGCCCGATGGGACTTTGATCAAAGAAGCCGCGTACGGGTTTGTCGGCTTGAATGGCGTCGGCCTCTCGCCGGATGAGAAGACGGTCTATGCCGCAGAAACCGAGACCGGGAAGCTCTTTGCGTTCGATATCGTCGGCGAAGGCGAAGTCGCCAAAGGCATGCTCGGGCCGCCCGGGCGCTGCGTGGCGATCCAATCGAGCCAAGTGTTTTTCGATAGCTTGGCGGTGCAGGCTAATGGTGATGTGTGCGTCGCGACGATCTTGAACGGCGGCATCACCACGATCACGCCGGACGGCCGCTCAACGCACACGCCGCTGCCCGATCCGCTAGTCACCAACATCTGCTTCGGCGGCGCCGATATGCGCGACGCTTACATCACGCTCTCCGCCACAAGCCAGCTTGTGAAAATGCGCTGGCCGGAACCAGGGCTGAAGCTCAATTTTGCTTCGTATTGAAAGATAAAGCATGACCATCATCGTTCACCACCTCGAAGAATCCCGCTCGCAACGCGTGCTTTGGCTGCTCGAAGAGTTGGGCCTCGACTACGAAGTGAAGCGCTACGCGCGCAATGCGCAGACGCGTCTCGCGCCGCCTGAGCTGAAGGCGATCCATCCGCTCGGAAAGTCGCCGGTGCTTGAACACAAGGGCCGCGTGTTCGCAGAATCAGGCGCCATCGTTGAGTATTTTGCCGAGAGCGAAGGCGGCGGAAGGCTCGCCGTGCCGCCAGGCGATGCCGCGCGGGCGGATTATCTCTACTGGCTGCATTTCGCTGAAGGCTCAGCGATGCTGCCGCTGTTGCTGAAGCTCTATGTCGGCATGCTGGGCGAGGCAGGTGCGCCGCTGATGCAGATGCGGGTTGAGCCGGAGATCGACAATCATCTCGCGCACGCCAATGCTGCACTTGGCGCAAACGACTATTTCGTCGCCAACCGATTCACTGCCGCCGACATCGAAATGAGTTTCGTGCTGGACGCCGCAGGTTCGCGCGGCGGTTTGGAGCGTTACCCCAATCTCGTCCGCGCCCGCGCCGCCAATCAGGCGCGCCCTGCCTATCAGCGCGCCTTGGAGAAGGGCGGGACCTATAAAATGGGCGCCTGACGCCCGTCACGGCTTCTTGGCTGGACTTTCGCGCCAACGCACTGAATCTCTGCCGCGAACGGAGAGATCATGCGCGCACGCGATTGTAAGATTGTCGCCACCATGGGCCCGGCCAGCGATCCGCCGGAGCGGTTGGCTATGCTCATCCAGGCTGGCGTCGATTGCTTCAGGTTGAACTTCAGCCATGGCAGCAAAGAGGATCACGCGCGCCGCTTCGCTGCGATCCGCGCGGCCGAAGAGCAGGCGGGCGTTGCTGTCGGCGTGTTCGCCGATTTGCAGGGGCCGAAGATCCGTGTCGGCTCGTTCGACGGCGGCGAGATCAAGCTCAAATACAACGAGATTGTGACTCTGGAAGCGTCGACGGACGCGGGCTCGCAAGGGCTGATCCGTTTGCCGCATCCAGAGATTATCAACGCGCTCGAAGAGGGCGATATTCTCAAACTCGATGACGGCAAGTTGCAGATCACCGTGATCGAGGTGGGTCGCACCCAGTTGAAAGCGCGCGTCGATCACGGCGGTGTGTTGAAGAACCAAAAAGGCCTCAACGTCCCAACGCGCCGCATTCCGATCTCCGCGCTCACGCCCAAGGATCGCGAAGACCTCGCCTTCGCGCTCGATCTCGGCGTCGACTACATCGCGCTCTCCTTCGTGCAGCATCCAGAGGATGTCCGTGAAGCGCGCGAACTGATCAAGGATCGCGCAGGGATCATCTCTAAGATCGAAAAGCCAAGCGCGCTCGAAAACATCGAAGAGATCGTTGAACTCTCCGACGCTGTTATGGTCGCGCGCGGCGATCTCGGTGTTGAACTGCCGCCCGAGCAAGTGCCGATCGCGCAGCGCAAGATCATCCGCGCCGCGCGTGCTGCTGGCAGGCCGGTGATCGTAGCTACACACATGCTCGAAAGCATGGTCGAAGCTGCAACGCCGACACGCGCGGAAGCGTCTGACGTTGCAACCGCGGTTTATCAAGGCGCGGACGCTGTCATGCTCTCAGCCGAAAGCGCCGTTGGCCGCCATCCGCAATCGGCTGTGGCGATCATGGATCGGATTATCCGCGCGGTCGAAGAAGACGAGGAATACTGGACATCGCTGCCGCGCGACATGACTCCGCCGCAAGCGACGACCGCCGACGCTATCGCTCTGTCCGCGCGTCACATCGCCGACGTCATCGGTTGCGCTGCACTCGTCGCGTACACCTCAACAGGCTCGACCGCATTCCGCGTCGCGCGTGAACGCCCGCGCTGTGGCGTCATTGGCCTAACGCCGCTCGTCGCAACGGCACGCAAGCTCTCCCTAGTGTGGGGCGTGCGTTCGGTGGTCACCGAAGACGTGCACAATGTCGAGGAAATGGTTGAAAAAGCCGATGCAGCGGTGCGTAAGCTTGGCGTGGCCGAAGTGGGGGATCGCGTTGCGGTGATCGCCGGCATTCCGTTCGGGCGAGCTGGCAAAACCAACACGATCCGCGTGTTGCGCTTGGAGTAGTTTGGCGCGTCTTCGTCTGTTTTTCATTGGTCATAGGCTTCCGCTGCGGATAGTTGCGCGCTGCTCGCGCCGTGCGCACACTCTCGTTCGGAGGCAATTTCCATGAGTGAGCTCAAGCTCCCGCAAGATATCGCGAGCGGGCTGGTCAGCGCGGCGACTTACGCGACTGACACGTTGTTTGAATCCTATCGCTGGATGCGCGCGAACAATCCTTTGGGCGTGGCCGAGGTTGAGGGCTTCGATCCGTTTTGGGTGGTGACGAAGCACGCTGATCTGCTCGAAATCAGCCGCAACAACGCGCTTTATCCAAGCGGCGTGCGCGGCACGACTTTGATGAATAAGGCGGGCGAAGCGCGGGCGCGGGCGATCACCGGTACGCCGCATCTTGTGCGCTCGCTCGTCCAGATGGATGAGCCGGATCACATGAAATACCGGCTGCTGACGCAAGCCTGGTTCATGCCGGGCAATATCAAGAAGCGGGAAGAGGACGTGCGCGCTCTGGCGCAGCAAGCGGTGGCGCAGTTCGCGGCGCTGCCGGGCGAGTGCGACTTCGTCAAGGACGTGGCGCTGCACTATCCGCTGCGGGTGGTGATGAACATTCTGGGCGTCCCAGAGGAAGATTTCGGCCGCATGTTGCGGCTGACGCAAGAATTGTTCGGCGCCTCTGATCCGGATACCGAGCGCTTCAAGGCTGCTTTAAGCGACGAGCAGTTCGCGCAATTGCTGATCGGCGTTGTGCAGGACTTCAACGATTATTTCGAGACGCTCACGGCTGATCGCCGCGCCAATCCGCGCGACGATTTATCGACGCTACTCGCCAACGCCGAGATCGACGGCGCTCCGCTGCCACCTTTCGAGCGCACCGGCTATTACACCATCATCGCAACCGCAGGCCACGACACGACATCGTCTTCAACCGCGACGGCGATGTGGGCGTTAGCAACAGTGCCAGGGCTGCTTGATCGCATTCGCGCAGATGTTTCGCTCGTGCCTGCGCTGATCGAAGAAGCGATCCGGTTCGCGACGCCGGTGAAAACCTTCATGCGGTCTGCGAGCGCCGATACAGAGTTGCGGGGGCGGGCGATCAAACAGGGTGATTGGCTGATGCTCTGCTACGCCTCGGCCAATCGCGATGAAGAGGTGTTCGCAAACCCGGACGCCTTCGACATCGACCGCAAACCAAATCGCCAGATCGCATTCGGCTACGGCGCGCATCTTTGCTTAGGCCAGCACTTAGCGCGTTTGGAAATGCGCATCCTGTTCGAAGAGCTCGTGCCGCGTTTGAAGAGCGTACGGCTGAATGGCGAACCGAAGCTGAGCGAGAGCTTTTTCGTGAGCGGGCTAAAGACGCTGCCGATTGCTTTTGAGTTGGCTTGACCGCACTGCTCCGCCCTGCGAACACTACCTTGGGTGGAGGGTGGCAAGTTGGAAAATTACTGGACAAGTCTAACAGAAGCGCAAGCGTCGCTGTTGTCGACGTTAGTAATCGTCTTGGCCGGTGGTCTTGGTGTTCTGCTGAGCGCCGTGCTGTTCGGCGGACGGGTCAAAAATCTCGAGGATGCGCTTGCTAAAACAGAAGGCGAGCTTGCAAAAGTGCTTCAGAGTTCTTCGGATCGGGTTGACGCATTCAATGCGCAACTGACCGAGAAGCTTGCGACTGTTGATGAGCAATTCAGTGCCACGCTGGATGCGCTGGGACAATTGCGTAACGGAGTAGCCAGCCTTCAAGATGAGGCAGAAAAGAATGCAGACTCGTTGCGCGATCAGCTTTCGGCGCACTGGTATGCAATCGCGTCGTCGTTAGAGGAGATAGCGTCCAATCCGAAAATTCACGGACGAACACGTGCACGCTACTCGAAGATCCCGCGGAGAACGTTGAATGAACTCCATGGAACCTTGTTGGCAGAAGGGCAAATCCCAGCCGATAAAGCATCGGAGTTTAAGTCTGCGTTGGATCTGTGGAGCTGGCATCGAAATGGAAAGCCAACGCTGACGCAGCAAGAAGTCGACCGGATGAAGGAATGGGCGATTAGGCTCGCACCTAACTATCGCCCTGTTACGTAAACCGTATCGTCGGCGCAGGCTTCGATAGCCGCGCGACGTTCCCAAGCGCCGCTTCCGCGATCTCGACAAACCGTTTGCTCACCGGATGCTTCGGCGCGCTCACAACGAGCGGCGTGCCTGCATCGCTGGCTTCGCGCAACTTCACATCAATCGGAATCTCACCCAGGAACGGCACGCCGGCTTGTGCGGCAGTGCGGCGGGCGCCGCCTTCGCCGAAGATGTGCGTGCGGGCGCCGTCAGGTGTTTCGAAGTACGCCATGTTCTCGATGATGCCGAGGATTGGCGCGTGGGTTTTCTCAAACATTGCTAAGCCGCGGCGCACGTCCGCGAGCGCCATTTCTTGCGGTGTTGAGACGATGACTGCGCCTGCTAGCCGCACGCGTTGCAACAGGGTGAGCTGCACGTCGCCGGTGCCTGGTGGCAGATCGAGCAGCAGCACGTCGAGGTCGCCCCATGCGACTTCGTCGATCATCTGCCGCACTGCGCTTGTCGCCATCGCCCCGCGCCAGATCATCGCGGAGGAGGCTTCGACGAGATAGCCGATCGACATGGTTTTGAGGCCGTGCGCATCCAGCGGTGTCAAGATTTTGCCGCTGCTCATCTCAGGTTTGCGCACGCCGGTGCCGAGCAAAGTCGGCGCCGAGGGGCCGTACACATCGAGATCGAGCAGGCCCGTCTTCATCCCCAATGACGCGAATGCGCACGCCAGATTGACCGCCACAGTTGATTTTCCGACGCCACCCTTGGCGCTCGCGACAGCGATCACATGCTTCACGCGGCCGACGCCGCCGACGCTCTCGGGCTTGGCTTCGTGCGCGGTCAAAACGGCGATGACGCTGGTGACGCCTTTCGCCGCACGCACCTGCGCTTCGGCTTGGTCGCGGATGGGAACAAAGAGCGCGGCGGCGTCTGCTGGCGCTTCAATGGTGAAGGAAATCTTGCCGCCTTCGCGCGCTTCCAGGCCCTTCACGCGGCCGGAAGTGAACAAACCCTTGCCGGTTATAGGGTCGGAAACCGCGTCAAGACGCGCTTTTGCAAGTTCTTGTAAGTCCGCCAACTGGTTGTTCATGCTTGATCCCTTAGCACAGGGGTCACATATCGGCGCTCGACGGGTGCGAGCAAGCACCTGTCATCGGCCGCCAGAACTGGCGCGTACGAGAGCCACCAGAACGGCGGGGACGGAAACATCAATGCCTTGGAATGATCAGTCCGGCGGCAACCAGGGTGGTGGCGGCCAAGGCCCATGGGGTGGCGGACCACGCCGTCCGTGGGGGCAGCAACCACCGCCGCGTCAACCGCAGGGGCCGCAGGGTCCCGATCTTGAAGACATGCTGCGCAATTTTCGCGAGCGCTTTGGCGGCGGAAATAGCGGCAGCGGCGGATCGCGCGGCGATCGCAAGAGCCCGTTCTCCGCGCCGGTGATCGCAGGCGTTTTGTTTTTCGGCTGGCTGCTGACCGGCGTCTACACGGTGGACGAAGGCGAGCAGGCGGTCATCACCCGCGTCGGCGATTTCAACCGCATGACCGGCCCAGGCATTCACATTCACGCGCCAGCGCCGATCGAAGCGCGCCAAGTGATCAACGTGACTGGCCAGCGCACCACGGAAATCGGGTTCAACTCACGCAACGAAAACGCCGTCACCGACGATCCGAGCGAAAGTCTGATGATCACCGGCGACCGCAACATCGCCGAGATCCACTTCCGCATCGTCTATAACATCAAAGACGTCGTGGCCTTCGCCTACAATGTGCGCGAGCCGGATATGGCCGTGCGTCAAGTCGCTGAAAGCGCCATGCGCGAAGTGATCGGTCAGCGCGAGCTTGAGCCGATCATCACGACAGATCGCGGCGCCGTGGAACTTGGCGTCGAGCAATTGATGCAAGCAACGCTCGATGAATACCAAACCGGCGTCCAAGTGCTGCAAGTCGAATTGCTACGCGCTGCCGCGCCGTCAGCGGTGATCGAAGCGTTCAACGATGTCGTCAACGCGGGTCAAGACGCCCAAACCTCGATCAACGTCGCTGAGCGCGAAACTTCGACGATGCTTGCGGAAGCGCAAGCGTATCGTGAGCGTGTCGTGCGCGAAGCGCAGGGTGAAGCAGAGCGCTTCAGCGCCGTGTACGCAGAATATCGCTCAGCGCCACAAGTCACACGTGACCGCCTCTACATTGAAACGATGGAGCGGGTTTATCAGCAGGGTAATTTGATCATCCTCGATCAGCGCGGCGGCTCGGTGCCGTATCTGCCGCTCGACAGCATGATCAGACGTCCCGCAACAGCTCAAGGCGGCGGGGGCGGCCAATGACACGCAATCTTCCTTTGATGCTCGGGATCGGCTTCGCCGCTCTTGTCGTTATTCTGAACTCAATGTTCGTCGTGCGTCAGGACAGCCAAGCCATCGTTCTGCGCTTCGGTCAGTTCACGAGCGTGATCAACGCGCCGGGTACGGATGAGCCGGGGCTCTATTTCAAGCTGCCGTTCGTTGAGAACGTTATCACCTACACCAAGCGCAATATTGGCTTGACGCTCGTCGGTCAGCCGATCGTCGCGTCCGACCAGGAGCGTCTGATCGTTGATGCTGTCGTGCGTTGGCAGATCATTGATGCGCGTCTCTTTTATCAGGGCGCGTTCAACGAAGACGGCGGCGCTTCGCGTTTGGAGACTTTTACGGAAGCCGCACTGCGTCGCGCACTCGGTGGCGCTACGTCGAATGAGATCATCTCCGGCCGTCGCGCCGAGCTGATGCAAACCATCGAGGCCGACTTGAACGCGGCCGCCGCGACCGAACTGGGCGTTCGCGTCATCGACGTGCGCATCCGCCAAGCCGATCTGCCCGACGAAACCCGCGAACGCGTCTATGAGCGCATGCGCTCGGAGCGTCAGCAGGTTGCTGGTCGTATCCGCGCCGAAGGCGAACGTGACGCTGTCATCATCCGCGCAACCGCCCGCGAGCAGGCCGAGCGCCTGCGCGGTGAAGGCGACGCCGAACGCGCCCGCATCTTCGCTGGCGCCTACGGCCGCGACGCGGAGTTCGCTGCGTTCTATCGCTCGATGGCCGCCTACGAACGCGCGATCGACGCAAACACACCAATCGTGGTGCCGCCGGATAGCGACTTCTTCCGCTACATGCAGCGCCGTCGGGGCGGGTAATAGCGCCTCCCCTCGCCCCGCAAAGCGGGGGAGGGGCCAGGGGAGTGGGACATTGCAGCTGCAAGTTTTCCCCTCCCGTCGCTTCGCGACACCCTCCCCGCTTTGCAGGACGAGGGATGAGCACAGCGATTGCACGCTACATCCGAGCCGCTAGGTTGCGAATCATGCGCGCCATTCTTGCCAGTCTTGTTCTCCTGACCCTCGCTGCCCCGGCGCTGGCGCAATCGCGCCTGCCGGTGGATGGCTTTGCTGATCTGAACGAGCGGCTCTCGCCTGCGGTCGTGAACATTGCGACTAGCCAGCGCGTCGAGGGCGTCGACGATCTGCCGCGCTTTCCGCCGGGCTCACCGCTCGAGCGTTTCAACAGCGACGAGCAGGCACAGATTACATCGCTCGGCTCCGGTTTCATCATTTCCGCTGACGGTGTGGTGGTGACGAACAATCACGTCATCGAATCCGCTGACGCGATCGAAGTGATCTTGCAGAACGGCCAACGCTACGAGGCAATCGTCGTCGGTCGTGACCCGGCCACCGACATTGCCGTGCTGCGCATGCAAGCGCGCCAGCCGATGCCGTTTGTCGAGATGGGCGATAGCGACACCGCGCGTGTTGGCGATCTGGTGCTTGCGATCGGCAATCCGTTCGGGCTTGGCGGTTCGCTGAGCGTCGGTGTCGTTTCTGCGCGCAACCGCAACATTGATGCTGGCCGCTACGACGACTTCATCCAGACAGACGCCGCTATCAATCGCGGCAATTCCGGTGGGCCGTTGTTCAACACCGATGGCGAAGTGATCGGCGTTAACACCGCAATTCTCTCGCCGAGTGGCACAAGCGTCGGCATCGGCTTTGCCACGCCAACCTCGATCGTGCGCCCGGTTGTCGATCAGATTTTGCGCTATGGCGAAATCCGCCGCGGCTGGCTGGGCGTGCGGCTCGCCAACGTAAACGCCGCCGCTGCTGAGCGTGCGGGCTATCGCGGCGAGAACGGCGCCGTGGTTACGCGCGTGACGCCGGGCGGACCCGCAGCTGCTGCCGGTTTGCGCGCTGGTGATATTGTGCTAAAGTTTGGTGATCGCGATGTCGCCGATAGTCGCTCTCTCACACGCATGGTTGGCGAAGCGCAAGTCGGATCGCAGGTGCAGCTGGAAGTCGCGCGCGAAGGGCGACGCGTGACAGCGACGGTCTCGATCGAGCGATTGGAGGAGGCCGAGCAAGGTCAGCGCATCGCCAACGGCGAAGAGGCGCCGGAGCGCCGCAACGATGGCGGTCCACGCGGTGGTCGTATCTTTGGCATCGCTATGTCGGAAATGGATGCGAGCTTGCGCGAAGAGTTTCAGATCGATCCCGACGTGCAGGGGCTTGTTGTGCTCGCGATCGATGTCGACAGCGCCAATGAGGGCGTGCTGCGCGCTGGCGACGTGATCGAGCAGATGGCGTTCCAGAACACCAGTGACATGATCGCCGCGCGCGCCATCGCAGGCGAGGCCGCCGTTGGTGAGAGCAACATCGTTGTACGCATTAATCGCGAAGGTCAGCGCACGTTTCGCAGATTGAGAGCGCGGAGCTAGGTCTTGTTTGCCATCTAGAAACCACGTGCTCTCGTCATCCTGGGGCGCACGCAGTGCGAGCCCAGGATCCAGGAGCCAACACACCCGCTTGAGGCCCCTGGGTCCTGGGCTCTCGCTTCGCGAGCCCCAGGATGACAAGTCAGAAAAGCAGCGCTCTCACATCAGCCAGCGACGACAACACCATCGCACGGCCGCGCTCAGTCTCACGCGGCGCAAGCAAATCCGGCACCATGATCGTCATGCAACCCGCAGCGTGCGCGGACTCCACGCCTGCATAGGAATCCTCAAGCGCTAGCACTTCGGCCGGCGCAAAGCCCAGCAAGCGCGACGCATTCAAATAAGGCTCCGGATGCGGCTTGCCCTCGACGCAATCCTGGCGCGTCACCACGGCGCGAAAGCGTTCGCTTAGATCATAAGCCGCAAAGTGCCGCTCCACCCATGGCCGGCGTGACGATGTCGCCAGGGCAAAAGGCAAAGCTAATGAATCAAGCTCGTCCATCAGTTCAAGCGCGCCAGCTTTCAGCGGCGCAGCGCGATCGCCGATATGGGCGCGTGTATTGGTGATGAAGTCTTCAAGCGGAAAGTCTTCGCCGAAATACGCCTTCAACTGAATATCGTTGGCTTCGCGATGCATGCCGACGAGCGCAAGGAATTGCGCCTCGGTCATCTCATAGCCCATGAGGGCGCACGCCGCAAAATGCGCGTCTTTCACCAGGGCTTCTGAATCGATCAGCGTGCCGTCGAGATCGAAGACGACAGCTTTCGGACGGCGCGGCAGGCTCAATCAGGGCTCCAGATAATCTTCGCAAACCGGTGGTTCGTTGTCGTAATCGTAGCTTGCGCCGTTAAAGGTGAGCACACTGCGATAGGAGCATGCCGCGTCTCTCACGGTGACCAGATCGCTTTCCTGCAATGTTTCGCGCGCCGTCGAATCTTGGTCGAGGCTGAGATCGCCTGGGTAAGTCGTGGCGAGCGTGGTCAGCACCAAACGCGGCGGGCCGCTTGCGTTGTCGGTATCAAGAGAGAGTTGGCCAGCAAAGTTGTACGTATCCAAGCACGCATCGCGACGCTGCTGAGCATCTTCCTCGTCAAAGCAAGCGCGGATCGACTTTTCTGCGGCGAGCGGCCACGTCAGCACTTCCGGGATGAGGCGCGAGCCTTGCGTAAGGCGATAAAGCGTAACGCGGGTGACGTCGGCTCCGCCGCCCGAATACATTTGGCTCTGTTGCCAGCCCAAGCCGAGTTGCACGCTGTCATCGCCCGCGCCCTCGCGGATGATCACCGGCCAGACCACTGGCGTACCTGTTTCACTATCGATGGTCATCAGTTCCGTGTCTTGGCCATTATGAGTGACCGTCACGTTTGTCTCGCCGACTGCGATGCACCACGCGCCGTCGCCGCTGCACCAGCGGCCCGCTTGTTCGCTCAGCGCTTCCATGCGGTTGCCCGCAGCATCAGCGATCGGCAACGTTAGTGTTTCCAATTGCGGCGCGGGCGGGGACTCTTCAGCAGCAGGCGGCGCGCATGCGGCCAAGCAAAGCGCGGCTGCGATGATCAAATGCTTCATACTGCGAAATCTCCCCGCCGATAGCCTTGGAAGAATAGGGCGGTTTCCAAGCTGGTGTAATCGATCTTCGCGTGCGCTTCCGCTGCGACAAGCGGCTTGGCGCGGTAAGCGAGGCCGAGGCCTGCGGCTTTGATCATGTCGAGATCGTTGGCGCCGTCGCCGATCGCGAGCGCATCCGCTTCGGTTGCGCCGAGCTTTTGTGCTTCGTCGCGCAACGCTTCAAGTTTTGCGGCGCGGCCGAGAATTGGCTCTTGCACTGCGCCGGTGAGTGCAGCGCCATCGTCGAGCAAAACATTGGCGCGATTGTCTTGAAAGCCCGCAGCATCCGCGACGCGTGACGTGAAAAACGTAAAGCCGCCAGAGACGAGCACACAGCGCGCACCATGTTTAGCCATGGTCTTCACAAGTGTCGCTGCGCCCGGATTGAGACGTACGCGCTCGTCATACGTCCGTTGCAACGCATCAAGCGCGAGACCTTTCAACTTTGCCACGCGCTCGCGCAAGGCCGGCTCGAACTCCAGTTCGCCACGCATCGCCCGCTCAGTGATGGCTGCGATCTCGGCTTTTATGCCGGCGAAGTCCGCTAACTCGTCGAGGCATTCGACATTGATGATGGTCGAATCCATGTCGGCGATGAGGAATTTTTTGCGCCGACCTTCGACCGGCACGAGCGCCCAATCGACCGGCATCTCGGCAACCGCCGCTGCAGCCTCCTGGCGCAATTCGTCGTCAAGCTGCGGATAAATCCATTCCGCGCTTTCCCAACCAGAAAGCACATCTGGCGGCGGCAGTTTCCGATTCAGCGCCACGCGGCCCAACATCAGCAAGGCTTCGCGGTACGCGGGCTTGTTATCGGGCGGTGCGACGAAGACGAGTGCGTGCGCGGTCATCGAATCCTGCTGTTCTGCGGCTCTCTCCCTCTAGGGCGTAGCGCTGCGATGCGCTACTGCACAGGTGCATGACGCGCGCGCTTCTCATCATGGGTCCGACGGCCAGCGGGAAATCCGCGCTGGCCTTGGCGTTGGCCGAGCGTTTGGGTGGCGAAATCGTCAACGCTGACTCGATGCAAGTCTATCGCGATTTTCGCGTCCTCACGGCGCGACCGTCTGTCAGGGAGGAACGTCAGGCGCCGCACCATCTCTACGGTCACGTTGATGCGGCGGAGCTCTATTCTGTCGGACGATGGCTAACCGATGCGCTCGCCGCAATCACCGACATTCGCGCGCGCGGCGCTGTGCCGATATTAGTCGGCGGCACCGGGCTTTACTTAAAAGCCTTGACGCAAGGACTAGCGGATATTCCTTCTGCCGATCCGGAAACCCGCGCCGCGCTGCGCCAACGTGCACAAGACGAAGGTGCGCCTGCGTTACACGCAGAGCTAATCGCGCGCGATCCGCAAACGGCGGCGCGTCTTGATCGAAACGATACCCCACGCATTTTGCGCGCACTCGAAGTTCTGGAGACGACTGGCGAGAGCATTTTCAATCTGCACGCCGATACGAAGCCGGCACTTGCCGCGGATGAATGGCGCGGGCTTGCACTCACTCCAGATCGCGAAAAGCTTTATGCCACAATCAACGCGCGTTTCGACGCGATGCTCACCGCTGGCGCACTCGACGAAGTTCGCGCCTTCGCTGCGCGCCAACTCGATCCCGCTTTGCCAGCCATGAAGGCCCACGGTGCGCCTGCGCTCAGCGCCTACCTTCGCGATGAGATCACGTTGCAGGACGCCGCCGAAATCGGCAAACGCGATACGCGCCGCTACGCTAAACGCCAGTTTACTTGGATCGGCGGGCAAATGCCGGATTGGCCGCGCGTTGCGACTGAGGACTTGTCCGAGCGCCTTGCAGCGGCGCTCGCGATTTTGGCGTGACGACGGACACATAGCTTCGCGCCGCACGCTTCTCATGTTAGCGCTCTTACAAACGGGGAGAGGCCCATGGACTGGGGTGTAAACGAGTGGGTGGCGGTTGGTTCGGCCGCGCTGGCTTTGGCGTCGCTGGTGCTGAACTGGCTGGTCGTGCGCCGCCAAACCGAGCTTCAGTACGAAACGTTGCGTGCTGAGATGGATTCCGAAGTCATCGGATGGGCCCAGGATGCGATCGATCTTGTGTCGGATGCTGTGGCCCTCGCAGGCGGACGCGGGACGACTTACAACGCCGAAGATTTCAGCCGCCTCTCGCATGAAACGGCGCAGAAGCTTTCCTCGATCGCCGATCGCGGGCGTTTGTTCTTTCCGAACGACGAACACGATAGCCACGGCCAAGAAAAGGAAGCCGCGTTCCAAGGGTTCCGTCCGCCTATTCTGGACGCAATCATCTTCGCCTGCGGGCGCTTGAACCGCATGAGCGCTGAAGGCGGGCCGGATAAAGAGAGCGCTGAGTTCCTTGTGAAGTGTCGGCGTTTGCTGGTCTCGGAGGCGCAAAACGCCATCGACCCGCGTCGCCGCAAGCAAATGCTGAAACGGCTGGCGGTTGGTCGCAAGGACGACAAAGTTTCCGCGTTTGCTGTCGCCTCGGATTTGGGTGAGGCGATGGAAGCGCTTTATCCAGGCTTTTTGGATCGCCCGCGCGGGGCCGCTTGGATAGCCGAACGTGAAGACATGGCGCGCCGCGCGCGTTGAGGAGACTAGATGATATTTCGCCGGACCTTGCTTGCTGTGTTTGCAGCATTCGCGATCGCCGCATGCGCGCCGGTGCAGAATTCGGCCGCCCAGGAGGGGCCAATCATGATTACGCTTTCGCGGACTGTCTGCTTCGGCTTTTGCCCGGCCTATCAGGTCTCGATCAGCGAGGACGGTGAGGTCGTGTATGTTGGCGAGCAGTTCGTGAATGTGCGTGGCGAACAGCGTGCGCAGATTCCGCGCGAAGACGTTCAGCGCTTGTTGGCGCGCTTCGATGAAATCGGATTCGACTCGTTGCAGGATTCGTATCGCGCGGCGGTCTCCGATCACCCAACTTACACAATCACCCTGGAGCGCAATGGTCAGCATAAGGTGCTTGTCGATTATGCGGGCGTGAACGCTGGCATGCCTCGCGCCGTGCGCGAATTGCAGGACGAGATCGATCGGGTTGCGAACACGGCGCAATGGGTGTTGCGCGACGGCCAGCCGGTGCGTGACCGCCCGGAGCACTGACGCGCTGCTTTAGGACTGGCCCCGCCGGATCGTGGCGCTAAACTCTCGGGCAGAGAGCGCAAAACGCCGGGGGTGGGGATGATAATCAAGCTTATGCGTGCGGCTGCTATTGGCGGCCTATTGCTGGCGCTTAGCGCACCGGCTGCGGCGCAGAACTTATCGTTGCGCGCGCCCGCGTGGGCGACGCCGTTGCTTGGCTCAGACATCATCTCCACGACTGGCGGACGCGCCTCACTTGCGGCTGACGGTATTGAGGCCTCGGTGCGCGTCACCATCTCGCCGCCGCGTGGCGGTGTGGCGCGCGTGATCCGCTATGACCAGCGCGCCAGTGGCGCCTCGCTCTATCTGCGCCGTTTCACGGGTCATCCCTCGACGGGCTGGTGGCTCTGGGGATCGGACGCGCCGCACGTCACTGACGTGCCGATAGCGCAACGCGCTGAGATCGTAACGCTTGCGCGCGCCGTCATGGGAGTCGCCGGTACGGTTGGCGGCGCCGGAACGGGCGAGGCGTGCCCGGCAGGCGAGCAAGCGTTTATCGAAGTCGCAGTAGAGGGTCGTTCCACATCATTGACGCGCGCTTGTATCGTCGCTGGTGACGCGGCGGGCCGTTTGGCTTTGCGGCTCTCGGAGCTTGCAGGTTCGCGCACGGAAGAAGAACTTGCAGGCGCCGCTGTGGCGGAGCTGATGGCTGCCGATCGTGCGTTTAACGCTGCCGCACAAGCAGGCGGCGTGCCCGCGGCGTTCAACGCGTATGCTGCGGAGGATGCGCTCATTGTCACCAGCACCGAGATCCTCACCGGGCGCGCCGGTATCGCCGCGAGCTATCAAAGTTGGCCGGAAGGGGCGCGCCTAGTCTGGGCGCCAGAGACCGCGCGGGTGTCTGCACGCGGCGACATGGGCTGGACCTGGGGTAATTCTACTTTCACCGCGCCGGACGGTGCGCGCCGACAAGGCCGCTACGTTTCAATCTGGACACGCGATTATGAAGGCAATTGGCGCTACGCGTTCGATGCGCCGATTCGGTGATTGCTGCGGGCTCAACCCCCAAAACCACCCTCAGCCAGAAACGCCATTTCCTCCGCCGTCGTCGCACGCCCAAGCGCTGCGTTGCGATGTGGGAAGCGGCCGAAGCGGGCGATGACGTCGCGGTGAATGCGGGCGTAGCGCAGGTACTCGTCATTGCCGAGCGCCTCGAAGAGCGTCATCGAGCGCGCCTGCATCGCTGCATCTTCAGCGTGTTCGAACGGTAAGTAGAAGAAGAGCCGCAGTTCGCTATCGGTTGCTGCGTCGAACGCTTTGGCCAACGCGCGCTCAGCCACGGCTACCGCTAACGGATCGGTCGCGAAAGCGTGGGCGCTGTTGCGGTAGATGTTGCGTGGGATTTGATCGAGCAGCAGTAGAAGCGCCAGCGCGCCCTCGGCGTCGCTCTCCCAGTGTGAAAGCTCGCGGCGCGCGGCGGCGTGGTGGTCCGCCTCGAACGCGCCGCAGCGACCGTCGAAGGTCTCGGTCCTTGTGAACCACGCCTTCGGCCCCGCATCGCGCCAAAAGCGTACGATTTCGCCAGCAGTCGCCATCCTTGGTCTCCTCTTTGCGAAAGTGCGGCGCGGGCGCTAGAGACGCAAGGGCAAGCGGAAGGAAATCCATGCGCGTACTGTACGAGCGCGACGCCGATCCGGCGCTGATCAAAGCCAAGCGCGTCGCCGTCATCGGTTATGGCGCGCAAGGGCACGCGCACGCGCTGAACTTGCGCGATGCCGGCGTTGACGTCGCTGTCGCGTTGCACGAAGGCGCGCGACGGGCGGAGCAGGCGCGCAGCGATGGCTTTGCGCCGATCAGTGTAGCGGTGGCGGCGCGTAACTACGACGTGCTGGTCATGTGCGCGCCGGACGAAGTGATGCCCGATCTCTACGCCGCCGAAATCGCGCCGCGTTTGAAGGCGGGTCAAACGCTGATGTTCGTGCATGGGTTTGTGTATCACTACGGCTTCATCAAGCCGCCAGCGGACGTAAACGTGGCAATGGTCGCGCCGAAGGGGCCGGGCAAAGCGCTGCGCGAAGCGTTTGTTAAGGGCGGCGGGTTGCCGTGCATCGTCGCTGTCGCGCAGGACAACGGTGGCGCCGAAGCGCTGGCGTATTCCTATGGCGCGACGATCGGTTGTGGCCGGGCCGGCATGATCCCGTCTAGCTTCAAAATCGAAACCGAGGGCGACCTGTATTGCGAGCAAGTCGTGCTCTGCGGCGGCCTCACGCATCTGATCCGCACAGCGTGGGAGGTGCAAGTCGAGGCCGGCACGCCGCCGGAGTTGGCGTATTTCGATTGCTTGCACGAAGTGAAGCTGCTCTCGGACTTGATCCACGAACGTGGCATCGCCGGGATGCATCTGGCGATCTCGAACACCGCCGAATACGGCGAATACGTCACCGGCCCGCGCATCATTGACGCGCGCGTCAAAGACGCCATGCGCGCCGTGATGGCCGACGTGCAGTCCGGCAAGTTCGCCGCGCAATGGATGGCCGAGCACCGCGCTGGCGCGCCAAACTTGACGCAAATGCGCGAAGCAGCGGCCGCGCATTCGATTGAGGAGGCGGGCCGGAATGTGCGGGCGTTGTTAGGAAAGTAACCCCTGCGTCGACAGGCGCCGCTAGCGCATCAACTTTCGTGCAGCTAAACAGCACGCATGAATACCCGCATCGGCACGCCGCTTTCTCCTTCCGCGCTAAAGGTCATGTTCCTTGGCGGCGGCGAGCTTGGCAAGGAAGTCGTTATCGAGTTGCAGCGCTTTGGCGTCGAGGTGATCGTGGTCGATCGCTACGAGAACGCGCCGGGCCAGCAAGTGGCGCATAGATCGCATGTGATCGACATGACCGATGCGCGCGCGTTGCGTGTGCTGGTTGAGCGCGAGAAGCCTCACCTGATCGTGCCGGAGATCGAAGCGATCGCGACCGATGAGCTGGTGCGCATCGAAGCTGATGGGGTGGCGCAAGTCATTCCCACTGCCAACGCCGCGCACGTCACCATGAACCGCGAGCGCATTCGTGTGCTGGCGGCAGAAGAGCTGAAGTTGCCGACATCGCCATACGCGTTTGCGTCGTCGCTTGAAGAGATGCAGGCAGCGATCGATCGCATCGGCTTTCCGTGCTTCGTGAAGCCGGTGATGTCCTCGTCCGGCAAGGGCCAGAGTAGGCTAAAGGCGCAAACCGACGTCACCGCCGCGTGGGACTATGCGATGAGCGCGGGCCGCGTGAAGCAGCCGCGCGTCATCGTCGAAGCCCAAATCGATTTTGACTTTGAGATCACGTTGCTCACCGTCCGCGCAGCCAGCGGCACGCATTTTTGCGAGCCGATTGGCCACGTTCAAATCGATGGCGACTATGTCGAGAGTTGGCAACCGCAAGCGATGAGCACAGCAGCGCTGGAACGCGCGCGCGATATTGCCGGTAAGGTCACAGCCGCTTTGGGCGGATACGGGATATTCGGCGTTGAGCTGTTCGTGAAAGGCGATGAGGTCTGGTTCTCAGAAGTTAGCCCGCGCCCGCACGATACCGGCTTGGTTACGCTCGTCAGCCAAGTGCAAAGCGAGTTCGCACTACATGCACGCGCGATATTGGGCCTGCCGGTCGACACTTCGCTCCGCGCCCCCGGCGCCAGCGCCGTTATCTATGGCGGCATGGAAGCGCGTGGCATCGCCTTCGATGGCGTCGCCGATGCACTCGCCATTCCCGAAACCGAGCTCAGACTGTTCGGCAAACCAGAAAGTTTCGTTAAGCGCCGCATGGGCGTAGCGCTGGCGCGCGGCGTTGATACAGATGAAGCGCGTGATCGTGCAAAGCGTGCGGCTGCTGCGGTGAAGCCGTCGGCGTCATAGCCGCAAGCGAATGTGGTTAAGGGAATTAAGTAGGAACAACCACACCTACTTCGCGTTGAGTGGTGCAAGCGATGTGCGCGGTTTCCTGCGCTCCGCTCTCCCTTAGGTCCCAACATGCCGAATACCGCGGCGCCCGATTTGATGCTATCGCTCGTGCTCGACGCCATGCCAGTGCGCGTGTTCTGGAAGGATCGTGACTCACGATATCTCGGTTGCAATCAGCACTTCGCTGACGAAGTCGGCATTGGCGATCCGCAAGATGTGATCGGCATGAGCGATCGGGATTTCTGCAGCGCCGAACAAGCTGCGGCTTTTCGCGTCACCGATCTTGAGGTGATGAATACCGGCGTGCCGATGATGTCGGTTGAGCAGCCCGCTGTGCTTGCGAACGGTGAAACCATTTGGGTCGAAGCGAGCAAGCTGCCGTTGCGCGATTCCGATGGCGAGATTATTGGCGTGCTCGCGACGTATCTCGACGTGACTGCGCGGCGGAAGGCCGGCGACGAACGCGCGCGTTTGATCGAGGACCTGACGACCGCTCGGGACGCTGCATTGAGCGCCAGCGCGTCAAGGTCCGCCTTTGTCGCGAACATGAGTCACGAGTTACGCACGCCGCTTCACTCCATCATCGGCTATTCCGAGTTGCTCCGCGAGGAGAGCAGCGATGAATCCAGTTGCCGCGACCTCGATCGCATTATTGTGTCCGGCCGGCATTTGTTGGCGCTCGTAAATGATATTCTAGACCTCTCCAAGCTCGGCGCCGGGCGCATGCTTCCGAATAATGAAGCGATATCGCCGGGCGTTGTAGTGGGCGAAGTGATGGACGCGCTGGCGCTGATGGCTGCGGGAAATGGCGTATCACTGCGCTGGGCGACGCCGCCTGCCTTCTTCTCCACTGTTTGCGATGCGCTTAAGCTGCGCCAGTGCGTATTCAACCTAGTGTCCAACGCCTGCAAATTTTCGAAGGACGGCATTGTAGAAATCAGCTTGCAGCGTGAGTGGCGTGAGGGCGTTTCGGAGTTCGCTGTGAGCGTGCATGACACCGGCGTTGGCATCTCGTCCGAGCAAATGCGCAGGCTCTTCCAGCCTTTCGCACAGGCCGATCCTTCGATCGCGAGCCACTTTGGCGGCACCGGACTCGGCCTCGCGATTACGCACCAATTGGCCCAAGTCATGGGCGGCGACGTGATCGTTAAGAGCACTCTGGGCGAAGGATCAACTTTTACGCTGCGACTGCCGAATCGTCCGGTATCTGGCCACCTAAGAGTCCGCCAACGAGCTGTCGCTTAATCAGCGCCGGCTAGGCGCGCCCGGTGAAAGATCGCGCATCACGGCGCGTGTGCTGCCGCTGTCGAGTTCGACGGCGCATTGCTCTGCAAGCGCGAGCGCCGCTGCGCTTGCGTCAATCTCATCAGGGCTTAGCTCTGGCGCTGACACAATAGCGGCGCTAGCGTTTCCCAAAAGGGGAGGCGCGCCAATGGCCACTGAGCAAAAGCCGATAAACTCAGGCTATGGCATCCGCACCGAGGCGTATGAGGCGCTGGGCGGGCGCGATCTCACCGGCAAAGTGGCGATCGTCACTGGCGGCTATTCGGGCCTCGGTCTGGAGACCACCAAAGCGCTAGCAGGCGCTGGCGCCATTGTGATCGTACCGGCGCGTACGCCGGAGAAGGCGCAGAAAGCGTTGGTGGATATCGCCAACGTCGAACAAGCCGCGCTCGATCTTGCCGATCCGGCCAGCATCAATGCTTTCGCGGGCGGTTTTCTGTCGCGCACTAAGAAACTCGACATCTTGATCAACAACGCCGCCATCATGGCATCGCCCTTGATGCGCGATGCGCGTGGCTACGAGGCGCAGTTTGCCACCAATCATCTGGGACATTTTCAGCTAACCGCGCGTCTCTGGCCCGCGCTGAAAGCTGCAGGAAATGCGCGCGTCGTGGCGCTGAGTTCGATCGGCCACCGCATCAGCCCGCCCGATCTCGAAGATCCGAACTTCGAACGCAGCGAATACAATAAGTGGGTCGCCTATGGCCGCGCCAAATCCGCCAACGCGCTCTTTGCCATTGGCCTGGATGCGCGTGGCGAAGCGCACAACGTCCGCGCCTTCGCGGTGCATCCCGGCGGCATCATGACCGACCTCCAGCGCTTCATGCCGGAAGAGGAAAAGCGCGCGATGGGCTGGATCGACGAGCACGGAAACGTCGATGCGCGCTTCAAAACGCCGAGCCAGGGCGCCGCTACCAGCGTCTGGTGCGCGACGAACGCGCAACTAGAGGGCCAAGGTGGCGTCTATTGCGAAGATTGCGACATTGCCGTTGCCGTACCAGCCGACGACAAAGGCTTCAGCGGCGTGCGTCCGTGGGCGACGGATAAGGCGCTAGCCGACAAGCTCTGGACCCTAAGCGAAAAAATGACCGGCACGCGCTTCGCCGCAGATTGAGCGACGGATTGGCCGCGCTCATGCGTTCAAGCCACATGAACCGACGCACATTCCTCGCCGCATCCGCCGCGCTCTGCCTTGCCACACCGGCCGCTGCGCAGACGCCAAGCTTTAACTTCGCCGCCGCCGCTGCGTATTCGGCGCAGCGACGAGGCGTGTCACTGGTCGTGTTACATCGCGGCGACCTGGCGTTTGAGGACTATCCAAACGAAGGCGGCGAAGCGCGCGGCTGGGAGCTTGCCAGCGGCACGAAGAGCTTCACCGGCGTAATGGCCGCTGCGGCGATCCGTGATCAGTTGATCTCGTCATGGGACGAGCGCTGCTCTGAAACTTTGAGCGAATGGCGTAACGACGATCGCCGTCGCATCACGACGCGCCATCTGCTTTCGCTTACCAGCGGCATCGAAGGCGGCCCGATCGCGCGTCCGCCCGCTTATGCCGACGCTATTGCTCAGCCGGCGAGCGCCGCGCCTGGCGAGCTCTTCGCATACGGGCCAACGCCATTTCAGGTTTTCGGCGAGATCATGCGCCGCAAGCTCGACGGCGATCCGCTCGCGTACTTGCAACGCCGCATTTTCGATCCACTCAGTATCACGCCGACCCAATGGCGGCGTGGTCGTGACGAGCAACCGCACATGCCGTCAGGCGGCGCCTTGACCGGTCGTGACTGGGCGCGGTTTGGCTTGTTCGTGATGCGCGACGGGGAAGGGCGGCTCGATCGCGATGCGTTGCGCGCGTGCTTTGAAGGCAGCCGCGCCAATCCTGGCTATGGGCTTTCCTGGTGGCTGTGGCGTGAAGGCTTGGTGGCGCCGGGGCGCACGCAAAGCGTCTCGATAGATCCCGAGCTGACGCGTCGCGTCGGGCCGATCAGTATGGCCGCAGGCGCTGGCGATCAGCGGCTCTATCTCATCCCGCAACTTGATCTGGTCGTCGCGCGCCAAGCGAGCGGCATCTTGCAAGCGATCCGTCGGCGTCGCCGCGATCCGGACGGGTTCAGCGACGCAGGCTTCATCCGCGCGCTTTTGGGCTGATTTTTAGTGTTTGTTTACGCTTGAGCCCAGTTCGATCAACGCTTCCGCAATCACGTTGTGCGTTAATACTCCGCTACTACGCGGGGATTCCAACGGTTGCGGGGCATGTCGCCAGAGCGCGAACGCATTGAAGACGACGGTGTAAGCCGCGCCTGGATCAGCGTCGGCGTGCCTATCCTCGGGCTGATTTTTCTCGTCATTATGCTCGCGGTCGCCGTGTTGGCCGGGAACGCGCGCGAGCAAGATCGCGCTTACGTAGAAGCGACACAACGCTTAGTCGCCGGCTCGGTTGAAGGCCGAGCGCAAGCGCTTTCCAGCACCGCCGTTGACTATGGAAACTGGGAGCAGGCCTATCAGTCCATCACCGTGGCATGGGATCGCGCGTGGGTGGAAGGCAACTTCTACTCATCGGTCGCCGACGGCATGGTGTTGTTTCGTCAAGACGGCGTTGTGCGCTACACTTGGTTTGACGAGGTCTATGGCGATCAAGGTGCGGAGGCGCTGTCGGCTATCGTCGTTGCCGCGCGCTCCGTTCCGGGTTTGCGGGACTTGCCGCGTGCAAGTTCGCCCGCTCAGACTGCTACTCGCACCGTAACGCGTCTTGATGGCCAGCTGGTGATCATTGCGGTCGCAGCGATAACTCAAGAAGATGACGCGGTGCGGGCCGCTACACCTACGAACGTCAGCTCAGACTTTCTTGCCGTTATCGACTTTGTCGAACCACAGACGCTTGCTGACGTCGGCGCGTCGTTGGATTTGCACGAGCTGACCTTCATCCCTGGCGCCGTCTCGGCGAACAAGGATCAAGTGCTCTATCCGACCGCAGACGCGACAGGCCGGGTGATCGGCGCCCTGCGCTGGCGCCACGCGCATCCCGGCGCCAGCACCTTCATGCGCCAAGTTTGGCCCATGGTGATTGGTCTTCTATGCATTGGCGCGTTAGCGATTTTGGTGGCGCGCTTGTTGGTGACGCGACAAGTGCGCGCCATCGCCAGTGCGCGCGCCGCACTCGATTCAAGTCAGGAGAAATCTGAGTTTCTCGCGCGCGTAAGTCACGAATTGCGGACGCCGCTCAATGCTGTGATCGGCTACGCAGAAATGATCCAAGAGGACGCATCGTCACTGGAGTCCCGCACCGATGCCGGTCGCATCGTCAGCGCAGCGCGACACCTCTCGCATTTAATCAACGACATTATCGATCAATCGCGTCTCGATTCTGGACGCATGAAACTGAACTGCGAAGTGCTGCCGGTGGCGGGCATGCTGGCCGAAGCGCAAGGTCTGATCGCGACTTCAGCGCGAACCGCGAAGGTTCAGCTCAATATGACGTCGAGCCCCCTCGCGGATTTCGTACTCGCCGATCACGTCCGCTTGCGCCAATGTTTGCTGAATCTCATTGGCAACGCGGTCAAGTTTTCGCCGCAGGGGGCCGCAGTCAGCGTTCGCGCAAGGCTTGAAACCGCAGGCCCGCGCAAGATGATCGTATTTGACGTGACCGACTCTGGCATCGGCATCGCGAGCGCTGAGATCGATAAGATCTTCCGGCCCTTCGGTCAGGCCAACGAAAGTATTGGCAAGACGTTTGGCGGCTCTGGTCTCGGTCTTTCGATCGCACGCGATCTGGCGCGTGAGATGGGCGGCGACATCAGCGTCATCAGCGAGTTGGGCGAAGGCTCCACCTTCAGCCTGATGATACCGGCGGCGACTTCCAGTGCGCTCCGCGCAGCTTAAGCCAAACGGATTTCGCGCAGGCGCTGGTACAGAAAGTCCTGCGCCGTAATCGGCTCGGGGTAGCGGTTTGGGTTTTCGGCGCTGATGCAGCTCGGCAGCGTCTCGATCAAGAAATCCGGTGCGAAATGCAAAAAATACGGGATCGAATAGCGGGGCAGGTGCGCGCGTTCCGGCACCGGGTTGACGACGCGGTGCGTCGTTGACGGCAGTTTGTGATTGGTGAGGCGCTGTAGCATGTCGCCAATATTGACGACGAGCGCGCCTTCCGGCGGGTTCACGTCGAGCCACTCGCCCTCACGCGTGAGCAGCTGCAAGCCCGCTTCTTCGGCGCCGAGCAAAAGCGTGATCGTGTTGATATCTTCGTGCGCTTCAGCGCGCACGCCTTCTGGCCGCGGCGGTGTCGGCGGATAATGCAAAAGCCGCAGCACTGAATTGCCGTCGCGCGTGGCGTTGGCGAAGTAATCGCTCGGCAGATCTAGAAACGCAGCAATCGACACCAGCAGTTCTTGTCCAAGCGCATTGAGTGCATCGTAAAGCCCGTACACATCGTCGCGAAAGCGCTCGACTTCGCTTGGCCACAGATTGTGCGGCATCACCGGGCGATAGCGATGGCCTTCCGGCAGTTCACGCCCGACGTGCCAAAACTCCTTCAGATCAACCTTGTCGGCGCCCTTAGCGGCTTCCATGCCGAACGGCACATAGCCGCGTTGGCCTGCGCCGCCTTGCACATGGTAGCGGCGCTTCACCGCCTCTGGCAGCGCGAAGAAGTCTTTGGTGGCCTGCTGCGCGCTCGAGATGAGCGCCGGGTCGAGACCGTGGTCGCGCACGATAGCAAAGCCGTAGCGCGCATAACTGTCTCCCATGGCTTGGGCGAAACCGGAGGGGTCGGCGCGGCGGTCGCGCATGGACAGGGCGGGGAGTGCTTCAAGGGTCATCAGACTCGGGACAATCGCCCCGCCCCGATCCGGGCGCAATCTCTTAACGGCGCATTTACGATTCGCGGCCGAGCGTCCGCGGTGAGTTTAGGAGAAGCCCATGTTTTTCTTCGGATCGCACTCATGGCGCGGCGCCAGCGGCCGCCGCTATCGATTCAAGTGCGTCCTGACCAAGAAGGGCATGCCTGCGGGCGGCACGGGCGGCATTTACATCTTCGTGCGTCGGCGCTGGGGTTTTTTGCTGGAGACGCTTTATGTCGGCAAGGCGGCCGACCTGCGCTCACGTCTGATGGGTCACGAGAAGTGGGGCCGGGCCTATTGGTATTACGGCGCCACCGAGCGCTACGTCCTCGGCCCGATCCGCGACGAGATCGACCGCCGCCGGATCGAGGAAGACCTCATTCGGGGCCTGAAGCCGCGCATGAACGACATGGAAATCCCGGCCGCCAAAGGCACATCTGCCCCGCGTCGCCGCACCGCCGCGGCGAACCGGGCCTTCGATCTCGGCGCGCTGCTCGGCCGCCGGCCAGAACGCGCAGCGTGATCGCTTGACCAGCCGCCCCCGGCGCGCGACACGCCGGGGCGCATGAGTGACCTTTCGCCGCCGACCGAGCCTCCGGGCCAGCCCCTCAGCCTTGGCGCGCGCATCTCTGATTTCGTGAACAATATGGACGCCCGCGCCTGGCGCGCCGTGGCCGTGTCGGTCGCCATGGTCGTGGTGGTTGCGATCATGCTGATCATCGGGCGGCTCTATTACGGCGAGCAGATCGAAGGCTTCATCGATTCCACGCTCGGCGAAGCCCGCCGCGAGCATTGGGGCCTACCGGCCACCATCCTCGTCTTTGTGCTGACGGCTTATGTCGGCGCGCCGCAGATCGTGCTGATCGGCGCGTGCGTTGTCGCCTTTGGGCCGGAGCAGGGCTTCTGGTTTGCCTGGATCGCGACCATCTGCTCGGGCGTCGCAACTTACTACACCGGTCGGCTGTCCAGTGCGGAGACGCAAAAGCGCTTCGGCGGCGCGACGGGCGGACGCTTCACGCGCTTCATGGGCAAGAACGGCTTTCTCGCGAGCCTGATCGTGCGGTTTGTGCCTACCGCGCCGTTCGTTGTTGTGAACATGGCGTTCGGCGCAGCGCGGGTTGGGTTTTGGTCGTTTATCGGCGGCCTCGCGCTCGGCGTACTTCCGAAGACTGCGATCGTGGCGTTTGCAGGTGATGGTATTATGGACGCGCTCGAAGGCCGCTGGGGATCGGCTGCCTTGATGGGCGGTGTAGCGATCGTTTTGTGGATCGTCGTCGTTGTCGTGGTGCGACGCTGGCTGCGACCACAGAAGCTCGAATCCTAGACAGCTCCGCTTCTCTTGGCGGCGCCTCGCGCTTTGCCGACGCTTACCACACATTTCACATGCACAGCGCCAAGCGCGTGCTAGCGTTCCCTTCATGAAAAAGCTGATTTTCGTATGTGCTGCGCTGCTTACGGCATGCGCTGGCGAGGCGCCGCCCATTGATGGCACGTTTGGCACCAACCCTGAGTTGCCAGCGCCTGCGGGCGGTGCTTTGCCAACGGTGAACCCAGCCGAGGCCGTGGGCTGGCCGGCAGATGCGGCGCCGACTGCGCCCGAGGGGTTCACGGTTCAGCGCTTCGCCGAAGGACTCGATCATCCGCGCTGGATTTATCTTTTGCCGAACGGCGATGTGCTGGTCGCAGAAAGTTCGACCGAACCGCAGCAAGGCGGCGGCATCATGGGCTGGATCCGCAACGCTGTGCAGCGCCGAGCCGGCGCACTGAACCAGAGTCCGGATCGCATCATCCTGTTACGTGATGCGGACCGCGACGGCGTCGCCGAAGCGCGCCATGTGTTTGCAGAAAACTTGAACCAGCCTTTCGGCATGGCGCTGGTCGGCGAGTATTTCTACGTCGGCAATACCGATGCAGTCGTGCGCTTCCGCTACACGCCGAACGCCGTGCGTGTAACCGGCGAGGCAGAGACCATTCTCGAGCTTCCCTATAACGAAGGCGACAACGGCCACTGGACTCGCAACATCATTGCCAACGATCTCGGCACGAAGCTCTACGTTTCCGTAGGCTCTGTGTCGAACGTCCCCGAAGATGGCGGCATGGATGTCGAGGAAGGGCGTGCCGCCATCTGGGAGTTCAATCCCGATGGCTCCGAGGCGCGCATTTTCGCATCAGGCTTGCGCAATCCTGTTGGCATGGGCTGGTCAAACGGCGTGCTTTGGGCTGCGGTTAACGAACGCGACATGCTCGGCGACAATCTCGTGCCCGATTACATGACCAGCGTGCGCGACGGCGCCTTCTATGGCTGGCCCTATTCGTATTTCGGGCAAACCGTCGATACGCGCGTCGAGCCGCCCCGCCCCGATTTGGTGGCGACGGCGCTCGCGCCAGATTACGCGCTCGGCGCGCACACGGCGTCGCTCGGGCTGTTCTTCTATCACTATGACGCGTTTCCAGAGGCGTATTGGAATGGCGCATTCGTGGGCCAACACGGCTCTTGGAATCGCAGCGAACGCGTCGGCTACAAAGTGATCTTCGTGCCGTTCACGGACGGCGCGCCAACCGGGCCGCCGCAAGATTTCCTAACGGGATTCTTGAACGCGCGCGGTCAAGCGCAAGGGCGTCCGGTTGGCGTGGCGATGGACATGGCCGGCGCGCTGCTGGTTGCCGACGATGTCGGCAACATCATCTGGCGCGTAGCAAACGACGAGCCGCCTGCGCCGATCGAGTAACTTCACGCGACCATTGTTGTCGTCAGCCGCAAACCAATCGCGCCAACCAACACGCACAGAATAAAGCCGACTTGCAGTGCGCCCAAGCGTTCGCCGAAAAAGGCGAGGCCGAGGATTGCTGCGGCGACGATTCCAACGCCCGCCCAAATCGCATACGCAACGCCGACTGGGATGACCTTCAACGCAGGCGCCAACACCCAGAAGCACGCCGAGTAACACAGGATCGAAAGCCCGCCCCAGAGCGGCTTTTCAAAACCGTTCGACAGCTTCAGCAGAAACGTTGCGAGCACTTCGAGTGCGATCGCGGCGGTCAGAAATAGCCAAGCGTTCAAGGTGCGATCTCCAATTGCTGGAGAGAATAGCGCATCAACTTTGAAAAACAAAGTGAAATATTGCGTTGCTTGATCGCACTAAGTCATCCCGGCCGTAGCGAAGCGTAGAGCCGAGGCTCAGAGTAAGTGACGGATCAGCGTCTCTGATGACTCTGAATCTGAGTGCTGACTAAATCAGTTTTGCGCCTCACAACGCCAGACAAGGCGCTGACGCGGTGTGCCGGTTGAAAACCTCATCAGCGCTTCGTTGCGTTGCGCGACCGCGTTCGGATCGCCCGCGCAGCCGCGACCGACGCCGCTTTCGGCGACGGCTTGGTTGGCCGCCGCGAAATCTTCTTCGCTGAGCGGAAAGCGCTCGCGTCGAAACTCGCCGGTTTCAGGATTGACCGTGAGGATATCCATTGCGCGCGCTTCGCCCAGCACGATGACGCGTTGATAGCGGCCATCATCGAGCGGCGCGTAGAGCGTGCGTTCATTGACGCAAAGATTGCCGGACGCGGTGAAGCTCATGTCGGCGACGCCTTGCGCGCCGCTGCTGTTCTCGCGATCGAGCGTGCAGGTGATCTGACCGGTGAACTCTGCGGGCGGCGTCGCTTGCGCTTGTTCTTGCCCATTGGAGCGGAATTGCAGCAGCGCGACGCCAGCCGCGACGATCAGGATCGCCGCAACCGCCGCGCCGCCGACAATAGCGACAACGCCCATGCGTCGGCGCGGCGCTTCAAACGGTTCAGGATCTTGATGGACGATCGTTTCCTGATGCGGCGCAGGCGCGTTCGCATGTCCGCGCCGACGCGACAACACCACAGCGCCAAGCACGCAGACAGCCACAAACAGTGCCAGAGTGCCGCCGATCAGGATCACGACGGCGATGCGTGTGAGCCGGTCGGCAGTTTCGAGCTTGCTGGCCAGTTCTTCGTTCTGCGCTTGCAGTGCGTTGATGGTGGCGGCGCGCTCAGCTTCGGCGCGCTCGGTGAAAGTCAGGCAGCGTTCGTCGCTCAGATTGGGCGAGACGCCGGCTTCGTCGAGGAATTGTAGTAGTTGGCTGACACGCGTGGAAACGCCGCGCGTCTCGCGCGTGTCGGCGCCCGACACGTGCCACGAGTTGACACCAATAACGCGGCCGCACTCATCGAGAAGCGGTCCGCCCGATGATCCAGACGAGATGACGGCTTGGTGGTTGATCGTCGGGATCGCATCACCAGTGGGGGCGCGATCGCGCAGTGATGCAATCTGCCCAGATGTACGCGATGGTGGAGTAGGACGCAGAAGATCAGCGCCGGTCGCGCCTTGATAGTCCACGTCCGGGTAGCCGAGTGCGACGACACCGTCGCCTGTATGCGGCTCGACCGTAGAGATCGTCACCGGTTCAAGCGTGTCGCCGCCGCCTTGAAACTCGAGCAGCGCCAATTCAGTGAGCGGCGAGTAGGCGATGATGCGCGCGGTCAGCAGCCCTTCGCCGGACGGCGGCACGACGGCAATGCCGTACTCAGGCCGCTGCCGTGCGGGCGCTACGACGTGTGCATTGGTCACCACCAGATTGGGCGCGACGACGAAGCCCGAGCCGGAGCCATAAAGCATCCGGCCTTCGGCCGTCTCCAAGATCACGACGACGCGCACGATGCTGCGCTCGGCCTCGTCGATGCTCGTTTGAGCCACCGCCGGGCCGGCAAGCGCAAGCACGAGCGCCGCCGCTAGAAATCGCACCAACTTGCGGATCAAGAGGTCCCCGCCCTGATCTAAGTGTCCCAACAAACAATCGGGCGCCGCCGCTCAGGCGGCAAGCGCGGGCGCCAGTAGGCCCGCCGCCTGTGGCATTTGCGCCAGGATGCAGCCATTACCGGCGCGCGCAAGCGTCAGCCTTAACGCGCGCGGCTGTGGAAAACCTCGGTGTTTGCTGAACTGCGCAACATTGCAGCGCCGCCATAGTCAAAAGCGGCGCGCCCCTTGCATCGGCGCGGGCATCGCGGCAAGTCCAATCCGTCGGCGACGGGGGCGGTCGGTGGCTTGGTGAGGGACCTTTGGCGCAAAGGTTCCCGCGCGCACGCCCCATCGCCCTTAACTCAGCCCAGAGTCCACCTCTGAGCTGGCGCCTTCTCAAGATTGTTAAGTTTGCCGCGTTAAGCCGATTTAAGGGCTGATTCGGTTGAAGGTTAGCGGCGAGGGTTTGGATAGCATGCTCGGCAATATGTTCGGTCTCGTTGCGCCGGATCTGGCGATCGATCTCGGGACCGCGAACACACTTATCCATGTGAAGGGCCGGGGCATCGTCCTCGATGAGCCCTCGGTCGTGGCCTATGTGAACGAAGGCGGCCGCAAGGTCGTGTACGCCGTTGGCGCCGAAGCCAAAACCATGCTGGGCAAGACCCACCGCAATATGGAAGTCATCCGTCCGCTGCGCGACGGCGTCATCGCCGATTTCGACGTGGCCGAAGAGATGATCAAGCAATTCATCCGCAAGGTGCTGCCGCGCCCGGCTCTGATTTCACCGCAAATCGTCATCTGCGTGCCCACCGGCGCTACCCCGGTCGAACGCCGCACCATCCTGGAAAGCGCTCAAGCCTCAGGTGCGCGCCGGGTGAAGCTGATCGAAGAACCAGTCGCCGCAGCCCTCGGCGCAGGCCTCCAGATCGACGATCCGACTGGCTGTATGGTTGTGGATATCGGCGGCGGCACCACTGAAATCGCAGTGCTTTCGCTGGGTGGCTTGGTTTGGTCGCGTTCGCTGCGTGAAGCCGGCGACAAAATGGATGAAGCCATCATCCAATATCTGCGCCGTCACGAAAACCTGATGATCGGCGATAGCACCGCCGAGCGCATCAAGAAGGAAATCGGCACCGCAAAGGCGCCCGATACCGGCTCCGGAATGAGCCTGGCGATCAAGGGCCGTGACAATCTCTCTGGCGTGCCGAAAGAGATCGTCGTCACCGAAGCGATGGTGGCCGAAGCTCTCTCCGAGCCGGTAACCCGCATCGTTGATGCCGTGCGCCAAGCCTTCGAACAAATGCCGCCGGAACTCGCTGCCGACATTTACGACCACGGCCTAATGCTGACGGGCGGCGGCGCATTGCTGCGCAATCTCGATACGGTTCTGCAAGAACGTATCTCGATCCGCGTTTCGGTTGCGGATGATCCGCTGCGTTGTGTGGTCAAAGGCTGCGGAATCGCACTCGACACCATAAACTCGTCAGAAGCGCGCCGTTTGCTCACCGAGGAAGTGTGAGCGCTTAGGCGCACGCATAGAGAGGCGGGCGTAGGTAGTGGCCAGACGCAGGAGCGTAACGCGGCGCGCGGGCGGCGGACGGAAGATTCCGCCGGGCGTCATGCTTGCCATCGTGCTCGTCGCAGGCGGGCTCGTGCTCGTCGGCGTGCAAGCCGGACGCAATGGCGGCTTTGGTCAAACCGTACAGCAAGCTGGCGACGGCGCAGCGGGCGCTGCAGGCGCTGCCGCAACACAACCAGCGCGGGCTGGCGAAGGCTTTTTCGCCCGTCTGGGCGGCATGTGGACTGCACATTCGCGCGTCGAAGAACTGGAACGCGAAAACCAAGAGCTGCAAGCCTGGCGTGAACTGGCTGAACGCTTAGCCGAGCGCAACGCACGCTACGAAGCGCTGCTGCGGATGCCGGTCGACGCCTTCGGCGAGGGCGCCGATGTCGAAAGCTCGATCGCCGCGCAACTCGTGCTCGATAGTGGCGGGCCGTTCACGCGTACGCTTGTCGCAAACGCCGGCGCAGATCATGGCGTGCGCGTTGGCTACATCGCCGTGAATGAGAACGGCCTGATTGGCCGTGTTGTCAGCGTCGGCGCGCGCTCGGCGCGTATCTTGATGCTGGACGATTACAACTCGCGCATTCCCGTCATGGGCGAAGCCTCGCGCGTGCGCGCGGTGCTCGCGGGGCAGGCGACGCGTCCGCCTGACCTTTATACCAGCCCGTTCCAAATGCAGTCGCCGCGTCTCGACTTTATCGTCGGCGCACAAAGCCTGCGCGAAGGCGAGCGCGTGGTCACGTCCGGCGATGGCGGCCTTTATCCGCGCGGCATTCCGGTTGGTGTCGCGCGCGCCAGCGGTGACGGCCAATGGCGCGTGGCGCTGGCAGCATCTCAGCGGCCGATCGATTTCGTCCGCATTCTGCCTTATGTCGGCATCGAGCGTCCCGAGACTGCTTTGGTCGAAGACGACGGTCCGCCGCTCAACTCTGTATCGTCCGTCGACGTTGTCGGCCGTGAAGTGACGCAAGCTGCGCCGACGGCGCCGACGCCTGCGCCGCCTGTTGTGCGCCCACGTCCTGCAGTAACGGCGGCAGCTTCTCCGCCAGCGCAGCCAGTTCAACGCGCGCCAGAACCTGAGCCGCAACCAGAAACGCCCGCGCCGCAACCTGCGGAGCCACAAGAGTGATGGCGCTGCGCGCACCGTCGCGCGGCGTGCTGCGCGCTTGGGGATTGGCGCTTGCGATTGCGAGCGTGATCCTTCCAGCGCTGCCGCTCGGGCCGCTGTTTGCGCAACCGCCGCTTCCGCTCGCCGTGCTGTGGGCGGCTTACGGTTGGGCCGCAGAGGATGAGACTGGTTGGCGCGCGCCGCTGGCGCTCGCAATGCTCGGCTTGCTGCACGATCAACTCGCCGGCGGGCCTTATGGTTTGTTCGCGGTCATTTATCTCTCGGCGTATCTCGTCGGTCGCGTCGCCGCACAAGTGATGTCGGCGCCAAATCTCGTGTCGCTGTGGGGCGGGTTTATCGTCACGGCGCTGCTTACGGTCGGCATTGCCTATTTCGTCGCTCCGCTTGGGTTGGGTCGCAATGTCTCGGTGGGGCCGTATGCTGAAGCCGCGTTGATCACGGCGATCTTGTTTCCGATCGTGCGTCCGCTTTACATGGGCGCGAGTGGCTCTGTGCGTGCGGGAGTGCGCCGATGATCCCGAAGAAGGGCAAACGCGTCGGCTCAACGCTGCCGAAGCGCGATGCGAACGCGATCTTCTCGCGCCGCTCGGCGCTGATGTCGTTCGTCGGCGTCGGCGTGATGGGCACGATCCTGGTCCGCATGGCGCAGCTGCAGGCTGAAAATCTGTTCAGCGGCCAATACACCGACGCCGCCGACGATAACCGTTTCGACACCCGCATCATCGCGCCGCCGCGCGGCTTCATCTACGACCGCTTCGGCACCGTGCTCGCGCAAACCAGCAAAGACTATCAAGTCTCAGTGCAGCTGAGCGAGATTGACGATCTCAACACCGTCGTCAGCCGCGTCGGCACGATCCTTGGCCGCGACGATACCTGGAAGCGCCGCACGGTTGCGCGCGTCGATCGCACCAAGCGCTATGAAGCGCAGCCGATCGCAGTTGGCCTGACCTGGGACGAGTTCAACGCCATCAATGTGCGCCTGCCGGAATTACAGGGCGTCAGCGCCGACGCAGCCGATGTCCGCGCCTATCCGTACGACATCGTCTATGGCCACCCAATCGGCTACGTTCAAAAGCCAACGCAACGCGACGTCGATCTCGCCATGGCGGACCCGCTACAGGGCCAAAGCCAAGCGCTTTACCTCCGCAATCCATATGTGCGCGTCGGCAAGGCTGGTCTTGAAGCTTCGATGGAAACGACGCTGCACGGCGAAGCTGGTTGGCGCAAAGTCATCGTCAATGCGCGTGGCGTCGAGCAGGGCGAGGACGAAGAAGAGCGCCGTCCGCCGCGTCGCGGCTCAGGCGTTGTGCTGACGCTCGATCACGAATTGCAGCGCATCGCGATGCAGAACTTCGGCGAACAATCCGGCGGCGCCGTGGTGATGGACATCCACACCGGCGACCTGCTGGTGATGGCGTCCGCGCCAGGCTTCGATCCAAACCTCTTCGTCAACGGCATCGGCCAAGCCGATTTCGACGGCTACAACAACAACGAAAAGAAGCCGCTCTTCCATAAGTGCGTGACCGGCGTGTATGCGCCGGGCTCGACCTTTAAGATGATGGTCGGCATCGCCGCCAAGCAAGCGGGCGTCGAGGACGATTGGAGCGTCAGCTGTGGCGGCGGCTTCTATTATGGCGGCCGCACCTTCCGCTGCTGGCAACGCGGCGGCCACGGACGTGTAAACCTGCACAGCGCGCTGCGCGTCTCATGCGATGTGTATTTCTATCAAGCGGCGCTGCGCGCGGGACCGGAGCGCATCGCGGCTGTTTCACGTCAATTCGGGTTCGGCCAAACCTATGACGTGAACGTCCCGAACGTACGCGCGGGCCTCATCCCTGATCCGACTTGGTGGCGCGAAAATCGCGGCGAGCCTTGGACGGGTGGTCTCACCGTGAACTACGGCATCGGCCAAGGCGCGATGGGCGTTACACCGTTGCAACTGGCGGTCATGGCGGCACGCTTGGGCAACAATGGCAACGCCGTCGTGCCGCGCTTGGTGCGCGATGCGCCGGGAGTCGCGGAAGCAGCGCCGGCGCCGCACATGGCAGGCATTGAAGCGGAGCATCTCGCGCGCGTGCGCGATGGCATGTTCGGTGTGTGTAACGAAGGCGGCGGCACCGGGCGTCGCGGTGGCGATATGCAACTCGTGCGTCACCCTGAGACCGGCGCTGCGGTCGAGATCACACCCGAAAATCGCGGCTGGGCGCCTGTGCAGATCGCCGGCAAAACGGGCACCGCGCAGGTGCGCGCGCTCACCGAAGCAAACCGCGGTCGCCATTTCTCGCAGATCGAATATCGCTTCCGCGATCACGCGCTGTTCTGCTGCTTCGGCCCATGGCACGAGCCGCGCTATGCATGTGCTGTTATTGTCGAGCACGGCGGCGCCGGTTCTGCCGTCGCTGGCCCGATTGCGCGCGAAGTCATGCGCGCAACGTTGTTACGCGATCCGTCCCGACGGGAGCCTGCGCGTTTGGCTGATCTTGACTCCGCGCTCATTGGAGGCCGCGCATGACCGCCTCAGCACTCGCAGGCGGCAGCGGCGCCAACACGCTCTTTGAGCGCTTCCGTAAGCTCAACTGGTCGATCATCACGGTGCTGTGCGCCATCGCATGCGTCGGCGTGATGATGCACTTCTCGGTGTCGTCGGGCGCGTGGACCGACATGCCGCTGACGCACGGCCTGCGCTTTGTGGCGTCTATGAGCGTCATTCTTCTTGTTGCGCTGCTGCTTGATGCACGGTTCTTCCTGGCGATTGCGTATCCGCTCTACGCCGTTGCGCTGATCTTGTTGCTGGGTGTCGAGTTCTTCGGCGCGACGCGCATGGGCGCGCAGCGTTGGCTCGATCTGGGGCCGTTATCGCTACAGCCGTCTGAGCTGATGAAGATCGGCATCGTGCTGGCGCTAGCGCGCTATTATCAGCAGCTCGATGCGCGCAAGACCGGCACCGTGCTGTGGACTATCCCGCCCTTCATCATGATCGCTGCACCCGTAGCGCTCGTCATGCACCAGCCTGACCTCGGCACGGCCTTGCTGATCTTAGCAGCGGGCGTGATCGTGATGTTCCTGGGCGGACTGCTTTGGCGTATCGTTGCAGCGGGAGCGATCATCGCCATCGGCGGCGCCATCTTCGCCTACACCAGCGTACTGCACGATTATCAACGCGATCGCGTCAACGTCTTCCTTGGCATCACCGACGATCCGCTGGGCGCAGGCTACCACGTGCTGCAATCCAAAATCGCCATCGGCTCAGCCGGGCTGTTCGGTCGCGGCTATATGGAAGGCACGCAAAGCCAGCTCGACTTCCTACCGGAAAAACACACCGACTTCATCTTCACGATGATCGTCGAAGAGTTCGGCTTGTTTGGCGGCGCGCTCGTGCTGGGCCTGTTCGGCGTGCTGATGGGGCTGACGATGCAGGTGGCGCTGCGCGCACGCTCGCTATTCGGCCGTCTCGCCGCAGCGGGCATTGCCGCAACGGTTGCGTGCTATGTGTTCATCAACACGGCGATGGTGATTGGCCTTGTGCCAGTCGTCGGCATTCCGCTGCCAATCATCAGCTTCGGCGGCACCGCCATGCTCACCGTGATGGCCGGCTATGCGATTGTTCTGAGCATCGATCTGCACCGCGATCAACACGCGGCGCGCGGGTGGTTGTGGTGAAACCGAGTTCCCCTCGCCCCGCATCGCGGGGGAGGGGCTAGGGGAGGGGGACGGTGTCCATCCTCCGCAGCGGGCCAGATACAAACTTCGTTTCAAGCACTAGGTCGCCAACACGCGAAATCCAATAGAGCACATGCTCCGGGGCATCGCGCACCACTCGCTCCTGCACGCGGATAACGAGATATCCAAGCGCTTCAAGTTTTTCCGTACGCGCAGCGTCGAACGCTCGCTGCTCGCCGTCTTCATGGACTGGCCCGTCAACTTCAACAACGAGCGCAGGCTTGTGACATAAAAAGTCCACCACAAATTCGCCAAGTGGCGATTGCCGACGAAAGCCCCATCCCCTGAGTTGATTGCGGCGCAAGCGCTGCCAAAGAATATTTTCCGCCACGCTTTGCGTCTGACGCAGACGTCTCGCTCGATCCACTTCCGGAGGATGTTTCAATGTCCCCCTCCCGTCGCTTCGCGACACCCTCCCCCGCTGCGCGGGGCGAGGGAAGGCTACCACTCAGCCTTATCAGCCATCCAATCCGTCGCGCGTATCAGTGAGTCCACGATGCCCGGCTCTAACGAGCTGTGCCCCGCATCATGCACAATCTCCAACTCAGCTTCAGGCCATGCTTGCTTCAAATCCCACGCGCTGCGCATCGGAGTGCACATATCGTAGCGGCCTTGGGCGATGCGGCAGGGGATGTGACGCAGAATTGGCGCTTGTTGCAGCAACCAGTCGTCGGCGTCGAAAAAGCCCTTGTTGGTGAAGTAGTGGTTTTCGATGCGTGCGAACGCTTCGACGAAACGATCCTCGTGAAAGCGCGTCGGCAATGCGTTCGGGCCGGCGATGGAGATCGTCTCACCTTCCCAGCGCGCCCACGCGCGTGCGGCGCGAATGCGCTCGTCCCAATTGCTGGACATGAGCCGCTTGTGAAACGCCGCCAGCAGATCGCCGCGCTCGGCTTCCGGGATCGCGCTTACATAGCGCGCGAATGCGTCCGGATACACATGGCTCGCGCCTTCCTGGTAGAACCAGTCGATCTCGCTTTTGCGCAATAGGAAGATGCCGCGCAGTACGAGGCCCGCGACGCGGTCCGGGTGCTTGGCCGCATACGCCAGCGAAAGCGTCGATCCCCACGAGCCGCCGAACACCAGCCATTTCTCAATGCCAAGCTTTACGCGCACGCGCTCGATGTCGGCGACCAGATCCCAGGTCGTGTTCTCACGCAACTCCGCGTGCGGCGTCGAGCGCCCGCAGCCGCGCTGATCTGTCATGATCACGCGATAGCGCTTGGCGTCGAAGAAGCGGCGCATCTCGGGTGACGAGCCGCCGCCTGGGCCGCCATGCAGCGCGATCACCGGCAGGCCACGCGGATTGCCGCTCTGCTCGACGTAGATCGTATGCAAGTCGGAGACCTTCAGCATTTCGGTCTGATAGGTTTCGACCGGCGGATAGAGGTCGCGGCGAGGCGGGGGCGTTTGTCCGTACATGCCGCTTGGGTAAGGGCGTGCGCGCTGAGGCGCAAGTTAGCGCTTCATCAAAACCCCTCCCGCCGCCGCCTCCACAATGCTAGCGCATCTGCCGTGAGCGCCGATTCCGACAGCCAGAGCTTTTTCGCCACGCGCGCCGCGCGGGTGACGCTCGTCATGTCGTGTTTGTTCGGCACCACGGGCGTGATCCTCGTGTTCCTGCCGCGCTGGCTGGAGGTCGAGCGCGGGCTCTCCGGCGCTGAGATCGGCGCGGTGCTATCGCTGGCGCAACTGGCGCGCATCGTGACCGGCCCACTGATCGCGGCTTGGACAGATAGCGTCGCCGATCGCTCGATGCCGCTGCGCATCGTCGCTGCTGCATCGCTTCTCGCGTATGCGGCGTTCTTCTTCGCGCACGGCTTTTGGCCATTGCTGCTGCTCGGTTTCGTCGCGCTCTCGCTGACACAATCACTCACGCCTTTGATCGAAGCGGCAGTGCTGCGTGCGACGCAAGCAGGCCGGATGAGTTACGGCGTGTCGCGCGGCATTGGCTCAGTCGCGTTCATCGCCGCGAACATTCTCGGCGGCTTTCTCGTGGCATCCTTCGGCGTTGGCGCGGTCGTCATCTGGATTCTGAGCGGCTTAGCAACGCTCATCCTTGCATCGTGGACCGCGCTGCCAAACGACCCGCCGCCACAAGCGTCGGCTCAAAGCGGTCTGCGGCTGAGCTCCATCGCAACGCTGTTGCGCAATCGGCGCTTCCTCGTCCTCATCGTCTCTTGTGGTCTGATCCAAAGCGCGCACGCCTTTTACTATGGGTTCTCGACGCTCGTCTGGCGCGGACAGGGCGTGTCGGCGGAATTGGTCGGCATCTTGTGGGCGTTCGGCGTCGCGGTCGAAGTCGCGTTCCTGTGGAGTCTGCCCGCGATCGAAAAGCGCATCTCGCCGGAAGCGTTGATCCTGATCGGCGCCGGGGGTGCGGTGGGGCGATGGGTTTGTATGGGTTTTGCGCCGCTAGGCTTCGTGCTCTGGCCGCTGCAAGCGTTGCACGCACTGAGCTTTGCAGCGGCGCATGTCGGCGCTATGCGGCTCTTGTTCCGTGAGACGCCCGAGCATAGCGCCGCAATGGGCCAAACCCTTTACGCGGTGTTAACCGGCGGTATCCTCATGGGCGCCTGCACTTTGCTGTCGGGTGCGCTTTATGACGTAGGCGGCGCGAAGGGCTATTGGGCCATGGCCGCGATTGCCGCAGCAGGCGGATTGCTTGCGCTCTTCCTACTAAACCCGCGTCCGCGCGCTAACTCAGCAACACTTCGGTAGCTTTTTCCCCTCGAACGGGAACTTCGCACCGCCGCAAAGACGCGCGGTCTTTGCCTTATGTTTGTGGTTAGCGATTATTGGTGAACAGGCAGAAACGCCTGAGGACGCATATTTCATGGCCGACGCGGCCACTTTCGAGTTTGAGGACGATGCCGGCGCGCCTGTCTTGGCGCTGCACGGCGATTGGACGGTCGACACCATCGCCGCCCTCGAAGCAGAACTGCGCGCGATCACTGAGCGTCTGAAGCCTGGCTCTGTTGTCGACGTCGGCCAACTCGGACGCATGGATGTCGCTGGCGCGTATCTCGTTGACCGCACCTTCCGCGAGAGCCCGATCGGCGAAGACCGCATCGCCATTCGCGGCAAACACGACACAGCGCTGCAATTGCTCGCAGCAGCGCGTAAGTCAGCCGTCGAGCCAGCAGAGAAACCGCACGGGCCCGAAGGCATCAACGGTTTCCTCGATCGCGTCGGCCGCGTCATGGCCTCGATCGGCGAAGAGATCATTCAAACAATCGGCTTTTTCGGCGAGACTCTCGTCGTCTTGCTGCGCACGCTGGCGAACCCAAGCAAGCTGCGCTGGACCTCGATCGTGCACGTCATGGAAACGGCAGGCTTGAACGCACTACCGATTGTTGCGCTGCTCGCTTTCTTCATCGGCATGGTCGTCGCCTATCTCGGCGCTCGTATTCTTGGCGACTTTGGCGCCTCGGTGTTCACGGTTGAGCTTGTCGTCTTCTCGATGCTGCGTGAATTTGGCGTCGTCATCACCGCAGTCTTGCTCGCAGGTCGCACCAATAGCGCCTTCACGGCCGAGATTGGCGCCATGAAGATGCGCCAGGAAATCGACGCGATGCGCGTCATGGGCCTCAATCCCATGGAAGCGCTTGTCGTGCCGCGCGTCATCGCCATGCTGATCATGGCGCCAATTCTGACATTCGCCGCCATGATGGCAGGCATTTTCGGCGGCGTGCTGGTGGCGTGGGGAGACCTTGGCGTCAGCCCGCAAATGTTCTTCGCGCGCGTTTCTGAAGTCGTGCCGGCGCAACACTTCTGGGTCGGCATGTCGAAAGCGCCGGCGTTTGCGATTGTACTGGCGATCATCGGGTGCCGCCAAGGTTTGGCTGTCGGCGGAGACGTCGGTTCGCTTGGCCAGCGCGTTACGTCTTCGGTCGTGCAGGCGATCTTCATGGTCATCTTGCTCGATGCGCTGTTTGCGCTCTGGTTCCTGGAGTTGGACCTGTGAGCGAAGACATCGCCATTCGCGTTCGCGGCCTCGTCACGCGCTTCGGCGAGCAGACCGTCCATGACGGTCTCGATCTTGACGTGCGTCGTGGCGAGATCATCGGCGTCGTCGGCCCGTCGGGCACCGGCAAATCCGTGCTGCTCCGTGAGATCGTCGGTCTCGATCCGCCGACGGAAGGCGAGATCAGCTTTCCGTATCATGAGGCACAAGGCCGAGAGCCGCGCTTGGGCGTTATGTTCCAGGACGGCGCGCTGTTTTCCAATCTCACGGTGCTTGAGAACGTCGAAGCACCGCTGCGCGAGCACACGCACCTTTCAGCCAAGCTGCGCAGCGAGATTGCAGGCTTGAAGCTCTCGATGGCGGGCCTCGGCCCAGAATCACACTTCAAACGTCCGGCGCAAATATCAGGCGGCATGCGCAAGCGCGCGGCCGTCGCACGTGCGCTCTCGCTCGATCCGGAATTGCTTTTTCTTGACGAACCAACCGCCGGCCTCGATCCGATTTCGGCGGAGAACTTCGATCGCATGACCGAGGAACTCGCGCGCTCACTCGGCTTGACGGTGTTTCTCGTTACGCACGATCTCGACACGCTCTACGCCATCTGTGACCGCGTCGCCGTGCTCTACCAAGGCAAAGTCGCAGCCCTCGGCACGATCCCGGAGATCACCGCGAACGCTGACGGCTGGGTGAAAGATTATTTTTCAGGACCGCGTGGACGCGCCGCTGGGCGCGCCACCGGAGGATAGGCGAATGGAAACGAAAGCCAATTATGTGCTGATCGGGGCGGCGACCGTAGCAGGGGCTGTGCTCATCATGATGTTTGCGCTGTGGATGTCGACCGGCTCGTTCCGGCGCGGCTTCCATGAGTACGACGTGATGTTCGCTGACCCAGTTCGCGGCCTCACCGAAGGCGGCGAAGTGCGCTTCAACGGCATCAAGGTCGGCGAAGTCCAAGCCCTGCGCATCGATCCGGACAACACCAACCGCGTTATCGCGCGCATCCGCGTGTCTGCGGACGTGCCGGTGAAAACCGATACGACTGCGCAACTCGAGCCGATCGGCCTCACTGGCGTGACACTCATTCAGCTGACCTCCGGCAGTCCAACTGCCGAGTTGCTCCGTCCAACCTTCGGCACGCCAACGCCGCAGCTTGAAGGCCGCGGCAGTCAGATCGACGTGCTGATGGCGCGCTCCGAAGAGATCGCCTTGCGCGCGAGCGAAGCTATGGCGTCGGTGCGCGATCTGTTGACTGATGAAAACATCGCGCGCGTCAGCGCCATCATCGAAAATCTGGAAACCGTCTCCACGCAATTGGCCAGCACCGATTCCGTCATCACTCAGTCCGGGCTCGCAGCGCGCGATCTCAGCAATCTTACGCGCCAGCTTCAAAGCGATCTCGCGGGCCTCGATCAAGTGCTTGAGGATGTGAGCCGCACTGCTGCCGTCGCTGGTGGCGAGACGCTGCCTGAGCTTGCGCTCGCGGCCGAAGAAATTCGACGCGCCGCCAATTCGATCAATCGGGTGGCGCAAAACATCGAAGAAAACCCCTCTGTTCTCACGCCGCGCGCGCCGCGGCCCGTTGTGGAGCTGCGTGACTGATGCGTGCGATCCTGATCCTTCCGATCCTCGTCCTCGGCGGTTGCGTGACGCTGCTGCCCGAACCGCCACCGCCGCCGCGCACCTATGTGCTCGAAGCGCAAGAGGTTGAGCGCATAGAAGGCGCGCCCGTTGACGCCGTGATCTCGGTGGCCGAACCGGGCGGTGAGCGCTCTTTGCTCGGCGCCGATCTCATCTGGCGCACCGGCGATACCATCGCTTATGTCGGCGGCTCCGCATGGTCGAACCGCTCGGCTGACGCGCTCCAGCAAATGCTGGTCGAGACAATGTCGCGCCAAGGCCGCTTCCGCGCCGCCGTGCGCGCGGGCGAAGCGCAGAGCGAATACGCGATCCGCTGGGAAGTGCTGGATTTCGAAATCCGCGAAGAGACGATGACGGCGCGCTTCTCGGCTGACGTGCGTCTCGTCGGCCCAGGCCGTCGCATCATCGCGTCCGAGATCATCACGACCGAAGCGCCGGTCGCGGATCGCTCGTCATCGATTGCCGCCAATGCGCTTGCGCGCGCCGCCCGTGAAGGCAGCGCGCGCATCGGGATATTTGCTTCGAATGCTGCTGCGGAAGCCGGAGCCTCCGCAACCGCGGACTGATTTACGCGAGAGCCGCGTCGATCAGCAGGTAAGCGCGGACCAGTTCCGAGCCTTCGCCCTTGCGCTCGCTCTTGGCGAGATCAGGACGGGCGCGGAAGGCCGTCGCATTCATGTGCGCATCGGTGTTGCGCTTGAGGTGACGTGACAGACGGGTCACCGCACCAGGCGCTGCATCCACAACCGCGCGGCGGCGGGCAGTGGCGCCTTCACGCGAGCAGCGTGCGATGCGTTCCAGATCGCCAGCGTCCAACACTTCGTCGAGATCGACGCCAGCATTGATCACCAGATCGATCGCGCCTGTCTTCAGCTCGTCGTCCGGATTGCGGGCGGGAGCATGCGAGCCGAAATCGGCCAGAGCGAAAGCGCTTTCGTTGGCGGCGACGGGCGTTGCTTCTTCACGCTGCGGCATGAAATTGCCCCAGCTGCCGAAGCCTTTGAACGCGCGCTTCGGCTGCGTTTCCGCAACTTCAACGCGGGCAGTGCGCGAACCGCCGCGAGCGACAGCAGCGTTAGCAGCAGCGTGCAGCGCGGTGACTTCTTCCATCACCGGCTCCGGCTTGCGCTCAACGATGCGCTCCACCTGACGTTCCACCGGACGCTGAGCAACGACCTTCTTAGCGCTTGCGACGCCAGCGAAGGCGCTCAGACGCTTTTCGATCGCGGCCGCGTGATAGTCAGCGGCAGCTTGGCTCTCTTCCGAGGCCATGCGTGCAGCCTGTGCAGCGTCCTGCAGCTTCGCCAGCGTTTCCGCCGCCGCATCTTGCAGAGCAACCGTCTCAGCACGGATCAGCTGAGCAGCGCGCTTGGCTTCCTGCACTGCAGTGCGCGTCGTTTCACGAACGGCGCTGGCCGTCTCATTGGCGGCAAGCACAGCTTCAGCGGTCGACTTCTTCGCCGTCTCGGTCAAACGCGTGGCTTGCGTCAGGCCGTCGAGCATTTCGGTCATCACGCCATTCAGCGAAGCGGTGGCGGCAGAGGCCGTGTCAGCGGCTTCGTGGAAGGCAGCGGTGCGTTCGCCCATCACATTGGCCGAGTCAGAGAACGCAGCCATGTGCGATTGCAGCGCTGTCTCAGCCGCGTCGACTTCCGTCTTCACGATCTTCGACGCTTCACGCATCAGGCGGACCTGACGGCCGACCGAGTGAGCGATCACTTCGGTTTGGCCTTTGAGGTCCTGATTGAGTTCGACGATGGCGTCGCGCTCAACCTTCAAGGCGTAGGAGAGCTGTTGTGCATTCTCGCGCGAAGCGTTGATGGCTTCGCCGAACAGGTGCGCATTGCGCTGCGCAACCGTTTCCAGTTCCGCCAAGCGGTTCAGAGCGGTGGAGACAGCGTCGTTCAGGTTCTCGATCTCGTTCTTCACGACATCGGAAACGCGCTGCGCTTCGAGTTCACCGGCTTGTGTCGGGAAACGCGAGTGTTGCGCCATGCGGGTGAGTTCAGTCGCCAAGCGGCGCGCTTTCAGCGCTTCGCCAGCAGCCGAAGCCGACACCCAGAACAGCAGAGCCGGGCCGAACGCGAGTGCGATCAGGCCAGCTTGCATCGCCGGGTCCATCGCCATCACGGCGTCAGCGCCGAAATAGGAGAGCGGGCCGCCGATTGCGCCGACGATCCACGTCAGTGCAGCCAAGCCGCCAGCAAAGCCAGCCCACGAGAAGCCTTTAACCTTCACAGGTTGTTGCGGCTCGATGGTTTGTGGCTCTGGCGTGCGCGTTTCGAATGATTGGGTTTCGAATTGCGCGGGTTCGTAATCGTCGAGCGAAGTTTCGTTCGACGCGTCGTCGGCATTGTCGCCGAACAACTCGAACGGATCCCGTTCGTCGTCGTCATGGTTATTGAAAGGCATAGCAAACTCCCGAAGCGCGCCCATCGGTCCACGGGCGTTAACGGGGCTGGCTGCAACCACCATGCCAACGAGGCGAGTACACTTCTCGCGCCGCGCGTGCGCCAATTCGGTGCAAACCGGCAGCCAACGCGCGTGGTTCGGGTGCGGTTAAGGTAAAGGGAGTGTGCCGGGGAGGGCGGCGCGCGACTTATGCGTCGAAGCGAAGGCGCAGCCTTGGATTGGGTTCACAAAAATTGCCGAGAGTCGAAGATTGACTGGCCGCTTCCGCCTACCCACGCGCAAGCCCGTTCGCGGGCAGATGCGGCGCTTCAAATCTGCTAACGTGGCCGCAACGCCGGAACACCTCCGGGCTCATTCTTTTCGGATTGCCGCATGATCAAGGACTTTGGCTGGAGCGATGCGCTGCAAGCCGCGTTCGAGCCGCACGCCGCGGCGGGTCTATCGCCCGCGCGCGTCGTCGCACATCATCGCGGCCTTTGGCGGCTGGTCACGGATGCGGGCGATTGCGCGGGACGCCTCAGTGGGCGCTTTGCCGCCGAGGCGCTTGAGGGCGGGCATCCGGTCGTCGGCGACTGGCTTGCCATCGACCGCGTGGATGGCGGCGACGGCGATGCACTGATCCACGAACTGATGCCCCGAAAGAGCGCGTTCGCGCGGCGGGCCGCGGGCGGTGTCGGCGTGCAGATCGTCGCCGCCAATGTCGACATCGCGTTCTTGGTCGCCGCTTTGAACAACGATCTCAATCCACGCCGGCTCGAGCGCTATCTCATAGCGGCGCGCGATAGTGGCGCCGCGCCTGTCGTCGTTTTGACCAAAGCGGACTTGAGTTCGGACCCGGACGGCGAGCGTCAAGCCGTCGTCGATATTGCGGCAGGCGCGCCGGTGGTGACGCTTTCAGCGCTGACCGGCGAAGGCGTCGAGGCGCTCCAACGCTGGCTCCTGCCCGGTGTGACGGCTGCGTTGCTGGGAAGCTCCGGCGCCGGCAAGTCCACGCTGCTGAATGCGTTGGCGGGCGAAGAGCTGATGTCGACCGGCGCCGTCCGCGAAGGCGACGATCGCGGCCGCCACACCACCACGCACAGAGAGCTCTTTCGTTTGGCCGGCGGCGCGCTGCTGATCGACACGCCCGGCATGCGCGAGCTCGGCTTGGTCGCGGACGAAGCCGCGTTGGACGAAAGCTTCGCCGACATTACCACGCTTATTCCGCTGTGCCGATTCTCCGATTGCACGCACGCGTCCGAACCCGGTTGCGCCATCCTCGCGGCGCAGGCGGACGGTAGCTTGAGCGTCGAACGCTGGCAATCCTATCTCAAGCTCCAGCGCGAACTGGCCTTCGTCGTGCGCAAAGAAGACCCGGCCGCGGAGGCTGCCAATAAGGCGCGATGGAAACAAATCCACAAAACCCAACGCGCCAAATACAAGCATCGCCACGATAACGAAGGCGGTTAGACTGAGGTAATTTCCGCCTTTGGCACAAAGCAGATCTTGAGCCGAAGCTGGCGTTCAAGTGGGGGGGAGCGAACGCGGAGCTAGGCCCGTCATTCCGGGGCAATGTGATAGCGTGGAACCCGGAACCCCAGCGGCCAACGACGTGCTTGCTGCCCTCGGATCGGGTCTCGCTACGCGATCCCGGAGTGACGGGTGTGGGTTGGGTGATCGGAGGATAGACCGCGACCCGCGCCGCACGGGATCGCGGTTTCGCCGCGCTGAGGGGAGGGTTGATGCGGGGATAGACCGCGCTCAATCCGACAGCCTTCAAACCATGCCATAATGCACGCATCGTCTTCGCACGGAGGGCAGTTGGACTCCCTGTTCTAGCCAACGCGAAGACGATGTGACGAGCGTGATGCTGCGATGATCTTGTACGATGAGCCGAAAGCGTCCCGGGAAACGCCAAGGCTTGTGCGAGTGACGCTGTGCTCCAGGGCCCTGCTGGTTGACCCAATGCCGGGTACAGAGAAGAGCGTGATCGCATCGCAAGCAGAAGCCGGCGTGGTAAAATCCGTCCGGAGCGTACCGGGGATCAGCGCTAGAACTCGCTGACCCGCACGCGGCAGGCGATCGAGCCAAGGGAGTGAAAGCCTCCCCGTGCCGAGCTAGCCGAAAATCGTCACGGAGACGCGGGGACAAGCGTCGGCGCCAGCAATGGCGCACTTAGAAACTCACTTAGGCGCAAACCCTCGCGTCTCCGCCCTCCGCTGCCTGTAGTCGAGGGGCGTTCAGCCAGCTGCCGCGTCGATGAGCAGAAATGCTTTCGTCGCGTCCGCATTCATGGACGCACGTCCGCGTCCGATCAGCTCAGCGATGCGTCCGCCTTCGTGACGGAGAAACTGCATCGCGTCCTGATTGGCGGCAGGCGTGCGCTCGAGGAAATCCGCGAGCCTGCGCGCCGCATCCGGCGCTGCATCGTAAACCGCGCGACGCCGCGCTTGTGTGCCGGAGCGCGCGCGCTGGGCGATGCGCTCCAAGCCAGACGGGGAGAACACGTCATCCATGCGCAGACCCGCTTGCTCAATCAAGGCGACGATCGGCAGCCCCGGATTACGCGGCTCAGAAATCTGGCGGCGCAAGTGCGCGACCGGATCTTCCGCTGGCTCACGCCGCGCCGGCGCGCGCTGCTGCGCTTCGCCGTCATCGACGTTGGAGAGCAGATCGCGCCAGGTCCAGTCGCCTTGCTGAGTGGATTGCTCACGCGGAGGCGGCGGCGGTTCGCGACGCGATGTGCGCGGTGGGCCAGCATTTTCGAGCGGATCGGTTTCGTCGCGCCATGCATTGTCATAGCCCGGCGGCTCCGGCGCTTGACGCAAAGCGGGCGCAGAACGCTGACGTTGGCGCGGCATCGGCGAAGATGCCTGATCTTCGATCGCGTGACGCGCGCCGACAGCAGCATCCCGCGCTTCATGCGCAGCTTCGCGCAGACGCTCCAACGCCATCGCCGCTTCGCGCTCGACGCCGACCGCTTCGTTGCGAATGATCTCGGCGGCGCGCTTGGCGTCGTCGATCGCGCGCACCGTGGTTTCGCGCATCGCGCCAGCGGTGGAGTTCGCCGCAAGCGTCGCAGCATCTGCCGATTGGCGTGCAGCGTCGGTGAGGTTTGTGGCTTTAGCCAGGATGTCGAGGGCGTTGGAGAGCGCGTTTTCCAAGCGCAGCGCGGAATCGGCGCTGGCTTGTGCTGCGCCTGTGAGATTTTGCGTGCGGTCGGTGATCAACGCAGCGGCTGCGCCGAAGGAGGTGAGGCGATGATCGAGCGCTTGGTCAGCAGCACGCACTTCGGCTTCGGCTTGCAAAGCCGCATCTGCGATTGCGCCGGTGTGACGCGAGATGTTGTCGCCAATGGCTTTGGCTTGGCGGCTCAATTCGTCGGCGATGCGCAGCAATTCCGAATGCTCGCGCTCCATGCCGGAAATCAGCTGATCGGCGCCGGCCTTGGCGCGGCCTTGGACATTTTCGACGGCGGCCGTCTGGCGCGTGATGTGGGCCTCGACTTCTTTCAAGCGCGACAGCGTCGTTTCCAACGCGCGGTCGAGCGTGTTGATCTCGCCGCGAACGCTCGTCGCCAATTGCCGCGCAGCACCTTCGGCCGAGCGTTCTGGATTCATCAGCCGGTCAGCGGCGTCGGCCAAGCGACGCGCTTCAGCGCGGGCGCGCGCGCTATCGGCAGCAGCGAGGCCCGAAAAGCAAACCATCATGGCTGGCAGCAGAAGCGCAGCCGCAAGCGCGCCCATCTCAACGCCGCTCATCGCTTGGACGCGGTCCCAGCCCATCAGCGCAATCGCAGCAGCAAGACCGCCGACAATCCAAACTACCCCGACGCCAAGCGCCAGCGTCCCGATCAACGCTCCCGGGTCGCGGGCGCGTTCAGGCGCGGACGTCTGGTCGTTCATGAGCTTGCTTCCCACCATAGGGCGCGCACGTTAGTGGCGCGTTCGATCAACGGAAACGCAAGAAGTGAGGCCTTTCAAGGGCGAACGCCGCTGAGGCGGCTTCTGATGCCGCTTACGGCTCAGTCAGCTTGCAGACGGCATGCGTCAGTGGCGCAAGCGCGCTCAGTTTCGACAGCGCCTTCGACGCGCTCGATCGAAATACCAACCCACGCCAAAGCCGCCGCGATCAGAACGTCGCGGATGGCAATCAGCAGTCCAATAATAAACGCGAGCATCGCCCTACACCTCAATGCAGCATTCGCTATGTGCGCTGGAGCGCGCCGCGCCGCAAGTCTGCGACGCCGTTCATTACGCCGATTGTTGAATTGCGGATTACGCGTTTGCCGCTCTTGACCCTGTCTCGCCCGTCGCTAAGTTCCGCGTGATGTTACAACATAACGGCACCGCAGGCAGGCGCGCGCATCTGGCGCACGCGACGGTTGTGGGGCTGCACGCCCTCTGCTGTGGCCTGCCGGCGCTCGTAATGGTGGCCGCAGCGCTCTCCGGGGCGGCGTCTGGGACGATATTACTCTCTGATTCTATTAGCCAATTCCACGATTTCGTGCATGCCTACGAGACCTGGATATTGGCGCTGTCCGCCGTTCTGGTCGTCGGCGGTGGCTGGATCGAGTTTAGCCAGCGCCGAAACGGTCACGCGGCGGGCTTTCCCTGGCTGTTTGCGCTGTCAGTGGGCTGTTTCGTCCTGAACGTGGCAATCGTTCTCGCTCACCGGGCAGTTTAACCAAAATTCACCCTAAGCTGGCAGCGTAGCCCCCGAACCAAACGGGGACCAGCCGCCGATGATCAATCGACCGCCACCGGCGCTCGCCAGCGCGGCCGACACGCGCCGCCGCGAGATGCCGGCCTCGATCGCCCTGATCATCCTGACCGGCGGCATCGCCGCGGCGATCATGGAAGGGCCGGGGGCCGTCGGCTGGGCCGCCGTCATGTCGCTCCTCCTGATCCTCGACACCGAACTCTACCGCCGCCTCGACGCCGCCAATGTGAAGATCGAAGGCAAGACCATGGCCGCGTTGGCCGCTTGGGCATTTGCCTGCTCGGCCTTCTATGCTGCGCTCCCAGCAGCGCTTTGGATGAACGGACAAGCCGCAGGCGCCGCCGCTGCATTGGTGCTGTGGGTAGCAGGCGTAGTTCGTCACTTCAGCCCCGGCGTATCCGGCGGTTTGCCGATTGCCGTCGCGGGTGCTGCGCCACCAGCGCTTTCGATTTTGGTGTCGCCACTCTTGATCGCATCAATGGCCGCGCGTCCTGATTGGGATTTGGCGATTATCGCAGCGATCGGCGGCGGCGCGCTGATGTTCTACGTCGCGCAAGCGCGTGCGAGCGCGATCGAAGCTGAACGCGCGCTACGGAATAGCAATGTAAACGATGTTCTCGAACGCACGCTCGCGAAGATGGTGCTCAACAGCGACCAACTCGATCTCGTGCTCCTGGACCGCGAAGGCCGTGTGCTGACTGTCAGCAAAAGCGCGCTCGAGAAGATGGGCTACGACAACGGCCTGATCGGCAAGATATTCTCCGATTACGTGCCTTTACCACCGGATGCATGGCGCGATGCGTTCGAGCGCTCGCTGCGCGGCGAACACGTGCGCCACGATGAACAGGAAGTCGCACTTCCAGCGGGGCGTCACTATTACGCTTGGGAAACGCGGCCATGGCGCGACGATGACGGCGAGATTTGCGGCGTTTTCGTTGCGGGTCGCGACATCACTTCGTTGGTTGAGGCGCGCACGGCTGCTGCTGCCAATCAAGATCGCTTGTTGATGGCGCTTGAGGCCGGCAAGAGCGCGGTTTGGGAAGTTGACTTCAAACACCGTGTCATCACTTGGCACGGTGATGCAGAGCCGCTCTACGGTGGCGCATTCACGTTTGCCGAGTTTGACGCCAACAATACGCGCTTTATCCATAAGGACGACAGAGAGCCGCTGAAGCTCTATTTCCAACGCATCGCCATGGGCGGCGGCGGATCGATTGAGCACCGCGTGCGGCGCGAGAGCGGCGAAGTTACCTGGGCGGAATCGACTGGGCGGCGCGTGATGGGGCGCTCTGGCGGTGTGCGTAAGCTGATCGTGCTTTCAAAGGACATCACAGAACGCAAGCGCCAAGAGTTTGCGTTTATCGCGGCGATGCATCGCGCTGAAGAAACGTTGAAATCGAAGCGGGCGCTTTTCGCCGATGTTACGGGCGCGGTCGATGAACTCGATGAAGCGGCAGTCAACGTCGATGAAATGTACGAGCGTCTCGAAGCATTGATCGTGGAGATGGATGCGCGTGACGTGGTGCTGGCGCAAACGCTCTCACAGCTGCGCGCTGCACGTGAGGATGCTGAGACTGCCAACGTCTCCAAATCGCAATTCCTGACCTCAATGAGCCACGAGCTGCGGACGCCGCTCAACGCCATCATCGGCTATTCCGAAATCTTGCGGGAAGAGGCCGAAGCTGACGCACGCGACACCGATATCGCCGACATTGATCGCGTCCTCTCGGCTGCGCGCCAACTTCTGCATCTGATCAACGAAATCCTCGATCTGTCGAAGATCGAGGCTGGCCGGATGGATGTTGCGGTCGCGGAGTTCAGCGTCGGTGGCATGATTAGCGATGCAGTATCGACGGTGCGGCCGGCGATCGAGAAGAATGGCAATACGCTGCGCGTCGAAGTCTCGCCCGATCTTGGCGAGGGCGTCAGCGACGCGTTTAAGCTCAATCAGTGTCTGCTCAATCTGTTGTCCAATGCGGCGAAGTTCACGCGCACAGGCGAGATCGTCGTCGAAGCGCGCCGTGAGTTTGCAGCGAAGGGCGATTGGATCGAAATATCGGTGCGCGACAGCGGCATTGGCATGACGCAAGAGCAGGTGGGCAAGCTGTTCAACGCATTCGTACAAGCGGACGTGATGACGGCGCGCCGTTATGGCGGCACCGGGCTTGGTCTGGCGATCACACGTCGGATGATGAACCTGTTAGGTGGCGACGTGACCGTCACCAGCACGCCCGGCAAAGGCTCGACCTTCACGTTGCGCTTCCCGGCTGAACTCAGCGGACAAGCAGCGCCGGCGCGTATCGATGCGACAGCTGCGATCGGTGAAGGCCGTGAGCGCGTGGTGCTGCTGATCGACGACGAAGAAAGCGCACGTGATCTCACGTCGCGTTCACTGACTCGTCTGGGCTTTACTGTTCACGCTGTGATCACCGGCGAAGAGGGGATCGAAGCGGCGCGGAGCTTGCGACCAAGCCTCATCCTCCTCGACATCAATCTGCCTGACATCAGCGGCTGGGACGTACTGACCGTGCTGAGCACTGGCGATGCTGGCGACATTCCTGTGATTATCCAATCGGTCGAAGACGACCGTAAGCGCGCCTTGGAGTCTGGCGCCTGCGATCTGCTGTTGAAGCCAGCCGACCGCGACGTGCTGGCGGCTGCTGCGTTGCGCTTCGCGCGCGCGCCGGAACGTGTCGAACGCCTCAGCCAGCCCACTCTCAATCAAGCGAAATCCGCGTGAAAGGTAAGACCATGCGCATTCTCATCGCCGAAGATCATCCCGATAACCGCGAAATGCTGACGCGCCGTCTCGAACGGCGCGGCTACGAAGTGCATTGCGCTGAGAACGGCGCAGAGGCGGTCGAGAAGGCGCAAAGTTGCGCGCCGGACTTGATCCTCATGGATATTTCGATGCCGGTGATGTCAGGCATCGAGGCGACGAAAGTTCTGCGCCAAACGCCCTCTGTAGCCAACGTAAAGATCGTCGCGCTCACTGCCCACGCGATGGAAAGCGCGCGGCGCGAGTGTATGGAGGCGGGTTGCGATGATTTCGCGACTAAGCCCGTCGATTTCGCGGGCCTCATCGCGCTGATCGAGAAGCACGCTGCTTAACGGACGTAAAGGTTAGCGAAATATCTATCCGAATTATTTGATCTGCCCTGCACTTATTAGCGCTGCTTCAACCAAGGGTCGGTAATCTCTCGCTCTGGTGTGGTGCTTTAGGGGTTCAGGGGAGAACATGTCCTCCGCGCAAAGCGATGACGGTGCGTCCGTTTCGACGCGCCTCGGACGTATTCTGCTGGTCGATGACCAGGCGCAGAATCGCGACATGCTCGGCCGCCGTTTGGAGCGCCGCGGCTACGAAGTCGTGTCGCGCGAAAGCGCCGTTGGCATTGAAGACACCATCGTCTCTGAATCAATCGAACTCGTTCTGCTCGATTGGATGATGCCAGAGCGCTCGGGTCACGATGCGCTCAAAGGCATTCGCCTGTTGCACGATGCCGAGCACGTTCCTGTAATCGTGGTCACCGCGCTCGATGATGGCGACATCGTCTCGATGGCGCTCGAAGCCGGCGCCAATGATTACATCCCAAAACCCATTGATTTGAGGGTTCTTACAGCTCGCGTAAAAGCGCAGCTCGATCGCCGTCAGGCGGTTCTAGAACTCGATGCGATCCGCAATGATCTTGAGCGCACCGTCCAAGAGCGCACCCAAGATCTGGTCAATGCAAACGAGACTCTGTCGGCTGAAATTTGCGAGCGCGAAGCCGCCGAAGCGCGCGCCCAAACGCTGGCGCGTCACGATCCGCTGACTGGTCTGTCCAATCGCCGCCATTTCCTCGAAGATCTAGAGCGCCGACTTAGTCTGGTCGGCGATGAGACCAGCGCGTTTGCGCTGATGTTCGTCGACCTTGACCGCTTCAAGCCGATCAATGACGTGCACGGTCACGCCATTGGCGATGAATTGCTGCAGGTGATTGCAGCGCGTCTCACCGGGTGCCTACGCGATGATAGCTTCGCTGCGCGCCTGGGCGGCGACGAGTTTGCGATTTTGCTTGAAGGACCTGACGGCCGCGACGGCGTTGCCGCTGCTGCGCGACGCGTTTTGCACGAATTGTCGGCGCCGATCCTCGTCAATGGTTTGAAGCTCACGGTCGGCGCATCGATCGGCATCGCCATGTGCCCGGAAGATGGGCGCAACGCAGCTGACCTGTTGCAACGCGGCGACGCTGCCATGTTGCGCGCCAAGGAAGATCGCGGCGCGTACAAGTTCTTCGATTCATCGATTGATGAAGAGCTGAAGTCGAAAGCTGCGCTCGAGACGGAATTGCGTGTCGCCATCCCGCAAGGCGATATCGTTCCGTACTTTCAGCCAGTGCTGCGCCTCGATGATGGCTCGCTCGCCGGTTACGAAGTGTTGGCGCGTTGGCCGCATCGCACGCGCGGCATGATTTCGCCGGTTGATTTTATTCCCGTCGCGGAAGAGGCGGGGCTTGTCGATGCGATGTTCTGGGCGTTGTTGGCGCAAGCGTGCTCGAAAGCGCTGAGTGCGCCGGGCGAGTTCATGCTCGCTGTGAACATTTCGCCGAGCCAAATCCGCGATCAATGGTTCCCGGAAAAAGTGCTGCGTACGTTGCGCGAGACTGGCTTTCCGGCGCAGCGGCTTGAGATTGAAGTCACCGAAAGCGCCATGATTGGCGACGTTCAGCGCGCCAAGTCGGCGCTGATGTCGTTGAAGAACCAAGGCGTCAAAATCGCGCTCGACGATTTCGGCACCGGCTATTCGTCATTGTTTTTGTTGCGTGCGCTGCCGATCGACAAACTCAAGATCGACCGCTCTTTCGTCGGCACGCTGACCACCGATCGCGAGAACGCAACCATCGTCGGCGCTCTCGTTGGCCTTGGCAAAGCGCTTGGCTTGCAAGTGACGGCTGAAGGCGTTGAAGACGAAGCCACCGCCGACATGCTGCGCGCCATGGGCTGCGAGTTTGCGCAAGGCTATTTGTTCGGCGCAGCAATCGAACTGCCAAGCTACGGCCAGCCGCTGCGCGCTGCCGTTTAAGCAGCCTGATAAGCGAACCAGACGTTCGGCTCAACGTAACGCCCAACGCCGCGATCAAGTTCAATGGATACCGGCACGAGCGCGCCTTCCATGGCGTACTTGCCGCTTTCTTCGAACGTGCGGCCTGCCCACATTTCCCAAAAGCCGACCGGCTCTTCGACGATCATCGAGCGCTCAGCTGGCTTGATAATGCGTCCACCGGCAGCGGCGTGACTGCGCAGCCACGGATCGAACAAGCGGCCGCGCTCGTCATTCCAAGTGATGTAATCTTCAATCGAGACGAACGGATGCTGATGCTTTGCGGAAGGGCGAACCGGCGCAATCACGCCGTCGAGGCCTTTGCGTTCCGAGAGATTCCGGAACTCCTCGATCATGCGGCGCGCCAAGCCCTTACTGCGGTGAATGCCAGGCACCGAGATCGCCAACGCGCCGAGCGCATTTGCGGGTCGCGCGCGATCGTTGGCGGCGCTTTCGACGATCCAATCCCAGCCTTCGGGGGGCAGATTGTTGAAGTCGCAGGCGAGGGGGACGCAATTGCCGACGGCGACCGGGTAGCCGGTCTCTTCGTCCACGAGCACCAGCTGGCAGTCAGCGTTTTCGTCCAGGAGCTCCTGGTAGAAGACGAAGTGCGCCCGGGTGAAATTGAGGAAGCCAAGCGCGCTCCAGGCGGCTTGTTCGATGGCCATTGCTGCTTTGCGCAGCTCGGCGCTATCGGCGCGCGTCTTCACGGCGTACCGGCTCATAGGTCACCCAAGTTCTTCGTTAACCAATATTAGCGCCCGGCGTCGCGATTACCCGGAATGCCCCAGCGATGCTTCGGCGAGCGCGCATTTCCCTAATAAAGGGTAAAAAAGTAAAGTGCAAGCCTGAACTGAGTATTTACCAATATTAACAACAGAGTGAATGCTGTTAACCATAACCTTTGTGCTTATGGTTACTGAAGTATTCGCTTCGCCATTATTATGTCTCCCGGTGTCTACGGTAACGCTAAATTGGGATTAGTCGCGATATCAACAGGCGTTAGTCCGTATTGGGACCAGTTAACCTTGGCTTAGTGATATGACGCCAGCCAGCGCCAAAACAATTCACTACAAGAACGACTTGCGCCGACTCACCGGTCTCATCGGTGTTGGCCTGACTGTTCTTGGTCTGCTCCTCGTTGCGGTGGTCGCGTACGCTGGTTGGTCCAGCAACGTGAAGGCCGTCGAGCGTGAGCGACAGCTTGTGGAAAACGCGCTCGACCAGAGCGTGAGCCGGGTTCTGGACCAGCAAAAGGCGATCGCCTGGTGGGATGACGCGGTCATCAATGCCCAAGCGCGCCCACTCGACCTCGATTGGCTCGAGACCAATGTCGGCGTTTATTTCTTTGAGACCTATGGCCACGATGAAGTGGTCATCGTCGACGCGCAGAACCAGCCGATCTACGCCAACGTCAACGGCTCGCTGACTAACCCGATCGCCGCCTATGGGGCGCATCGCGCTGTGTTCGATCAGATCGTCGCTGAGGCGCGCTCAGGCGCGGACGGCACGCTGCGTCGCCGCGACCGCGCGTTCGTTGAAAGCCAAGGCAATTACAGCGCGCTTTTGGGCGCAAGCTTTGGCCGCTGGGCCGGTCACATCATGAGCGTGGACGGCGTGCCGGCGGTCGTCGCTGCGCTCTCGATCGTGCCGAACCTCGATGCAAGCCTGGTGCAGGGCGAACCTCACCTGATGCTGAGCATTGTCCGTATCGATGCTGACTTCATGGCTGAAGTCGGCGGCTCGCTGCTGATCGACGACTTGGCGTTGTCGACGTCGCCTGCGGGTTCGGGCGGGGTTAATTCTGAAGTTTTCCGCGCCGACGATGGCGTCGAGATGGGTTATCTTTCCTGGACGCCGCGTCGCCCGGGCCAGACCCTGTTGCTCTTCATTCTGCCGCTGGTCGCGCTTGGCGTGGCGGGCGCCGGGCTGTTCACGCTGCTCATGGTGCAACGCCTGAAGCGTGCGACTGTGGATCTCGCTGACCGCGAAGAGCTGTCGCGCCACCAAGCGCTGCATGACTCGCTCTCCGGCTTGCCGAACCGCCACCACTTCGTCGAGCGCCTTCAAGAAGCGCTAGATGGCTTGGTGCAAGCTCGCAATAACGGCCGCGTCGTCGTTGCTTACATCGACGTCGATCGGTTCAAAGACATCAACGACACGATGGGCCATGCGGCTGGCGATACGCTCATTATGGCTGTCGCAGAGCGCCTTAGACACGCCCTCGCGCCAGAGGACTTCCTCGCTCGCTTCGGCGGCGATGAGTTCGCTGTGGTGCGCCGCTCGTCCGATCCCGAGGCGATCTCCCAGCTCAGCGACCGTATGCGCAAAGCCTTCGAGACGCCATTCGACGTCTATGGCCAGCACATTCGCATGACCGCCTCGATTGGTGTGGCTTCCGCGCCCGAACACGGCTTCTCGCCGCAAGAACTGATGCGTCACGCCGACATCGCGCTCTATCAAGGCAAGAACCAGGGCCGCGATCGCGCCATGGTCTTCTGCGCCGAGATGGCCGCCGAAGTGGAGCAGCGCCGCGAAGTCGAACTCGAGTTGGAAGCGGCTCTGGAAGCTCAAGAGCTCTATCTGCACTACCAGCCGGTCGTCTCCTGCGCGCAGGCGCGCGTAGTCGGCGTTGAAGCGCTGCTGCGCTGGAACCACCCGGTGAAGGGCAACATTTCGCCAGCCGTGTTCGTGCCAATTGCGGAAGAGGCAGGCCTCATGCCGGCGCTTGGCGCCTACGTGCTCGACCGTGCTTTTGCCGAGACCAAACGTTGGCCGGACTTGGAAGTCTCGATCAACCTATCGCCGGTCCAGTTCCGCCATGTCGACTTGGTCGAATTGCTCGAACAACTGATCGTAAAACACAGCGTCGACCCGCACCGCATCGTTCTCGAAGTCACCGAGGGCGTGCTGATGGAATCCACCGATCGCAATCGCCAGATCCTCGAGACCGTGCGCGGCATGGGCTTTAAGATCGCGCTCGACGATTTCGGCACCGGCTATTCGTCGCTGCGCTACCTCGCCGACTTCCGCTTCGACAAAATCAAGATCGACCGCGCCTTCGTCACTGGCATCCAAGAGCGCAAGCGCGCCATGACCATCATCCAGTCGGTCGTCACCCTGGGCCGTGGCCTCGGTATGGATATCGTCGCCGAAGGTGTGGAGACAGAAGCTGAGGCGTCTGTGATGCGTCTCCTGGGCGTCACGGAATTGCAGGGCTTCTTCTTCTCACCGGCGACTCCGCCCGAGGAAATCGACGCCCTGGCCGCGAGCCTCGAAGTCGCCAACGCTGAGCCGCCGGAATCTCCGGCCCTTGCGGATCTACGCGCCAGACTGCAGCGCTGATCTTACCGCAGTGCAGCGCGGGGCTTCGCCGTTCGCTTCGCACACGAACCGACTGAACCGGTGTCGCTTTTTCGACACCTCGCGCCAGTTCCTGGCGTGCGTCCCGCTATGGACAAAATTGCGCTAACGCTCCATGCCATCGAGGTGCGCTGCTGGCCCGGTACCGGCCCAGCGTGACAGCGGGAGGAGCGGACCGAACCCTCAAAGGGACGGCCCGTAGGGTGGCTTGAGGGCGCCGGCTTCCCGTATCGATATGATAGGGGACGGAGCCGGCATGCGTATTTCGCGAATTCAATTGGCAGGTCTGGCTGTAGCGATCGCTGGCGCTGGAGGCGCTGCACAAGAAGCCGCCGCAGACGATCTGACAATCACCACGGCGACGACCACGCCGGTCGTTACATCCAATGCGGCAAATGCGTCGCCGGGCGACGTGACGATTGCGAGCACGGGGTCGATTACCATTGACGCAGGCGAGACCGCTGTAACCATCGATTCCAATAATGACGTCACCAATAGTGGTAGGATCGCCTCTAATAACGCTGACGACGTTATCGCGATTTGGGCAAACGGCGGCTTTTCGGGAACCATCACGAACAATGGCGCTGTCAATTTGTTCGAGGACAACACGATCTCGGACACCGACTCAGATGGCGACCTCGATGGCGTCCTAGCGGTTGGTACGAACCGCCACGGCATTTTCATCAACGGCGCGTTCACGGGCGACATAATCAACAGCGCGTCTGGTGACATAACTGTCGAGGGCAATAATTCCAGCGCCATCACACTCAACGGACCGCTTACCGGCAATATTACAAATGATGGCGACATCGGCATCAGCGGCGGCAATAGCTACGGTATTCTGATTGACGGCGCCGTGAGCGGTGATGTGATCAGCACCGGGACAATTGGCGTGCGCGGTGAGAATAGCTCTGCGATCCGCGTCAACGAGCAAATTGGCGGCGAATTGAGCATCAACGGCATCTACACCGTTAGCGGCTACCTCTCCAATCAGTTGCCTTCAAACCAAGCGACTCTTGAGCCTTCGGATGTGTTGCAGAGCGGCGCAGCCATTGATGTTCGCGCAAGCGTCGATGGTGGCGTGACGATTGAAGGTCTCGGCGTCGAAGACGACGAAGACGACGACGGCGACAGCACAAATGATGAGGCGGACGACAATGACACCGCGCAGATCCTCGTTTTTGGCTCTTCGCCTGCCGTATTGCTGCGCGCTGACGCGGGAAACATCCTTCTCGGCCAGAACGAGTTCGGCTTCGGGCTTCACAACCGCGGCGTCTTGACCACAAACGGGTTGTATGACGGCATTTCGAGCACAGGGTTTCGTGTCGAGGGTCTTGCTGGAAATACCGTTACGGTGTCCGGCGGTATAACCAATGACCGCGCCATCAATTCGATCGCGCGTGAAGCGAATGCTTACGTCATTTCCATTGGCGATGGCGCCATTGTCTCGCAGATTCTGAATCGCGACCGGTTGTTGTCCAATGTCGTTTCTGACGGCGCAGATACCGCCTACGGCGTTTACCTTGAGGGCGGCGCCACGAGTTCGCTTGTTAATGGCGGGACAATCTCAGCTGAATTGTTGGGCGAGCAAGGGGACGCAGTAGCGATCTTCGATGGCTCGAACTCGCTTGCTTCCATTACCAACCGCGGGACGATCCGCGCGCGCGTTGCTCCCACGGATGATGACCCGTCAGATGAAATCGTTCCCGTCGCCACTGGTGACGAGGTAGCGATTGATGTTTCAGCGTCGACGATCAACGTGTTGATCGAGCAGTTGCCCGACGTCCCGTTCACCGACGATGACGCCGTCGACGACGACGAGGATAATCGTCCCCTAACGCAGATCGTCGGCGACGTCCGTTTCGGTTCTGGCAGCGATACCTTTAACCTGCTCGCAGGTAGCGTGACCGGCGATATGTCTTTCGGCGCGGGCGCGGACACGTTCCTTATCGATAACGGCGCCTCCTTTGTTGGGCGGTTAGGCGATAGCGATGGCGCTTTGTCGCTAACCGTGAACGAGGGCACCCTCGATATACTTGGCGGCGATGTGAACGGCGAAGTGAATATCACCACCGCTACGTTTGGCGCCGATTCGGTGCTTCGCCTTCGTGTCGATCCTGTCGACGCAGCCTCGACCTTGATCCAAGCGACCGGCTCGGTGACCTTTGCCGCTGGTGCTTCAGTCATCCCAGTTGTGCCAGAAGGGCTGCCTGAAACCGATGACATTCTCTTTCTAACGGCTAACCAGCTCTTCGGTGGCGCAAACGTCGCCGGCACGAGCATTGCCGGCGATGGTGTGCCGTTTGTCTACGATCTCGCGATCGAACTTGTGAACCCGCTCGCGGCTGATGGCGCGGCGAACGGCCTGATTGCGTCGTACGACTTGAAGAATGCTGCGCAGCTTGGCCTAAACAGCAACGAAGCCATTGCATTTGATCCGATTATCGACGCGTTGCGCCTAGATAGTGGTGCTTCAGCAGCCTTCACTTCACTTGCCAATCAAGCGGAGTTTGATGACGCCTACGAAGATTTGATGCCAAGTTATTCGTCTGCTGCAGCCGAGTTGGCTGCCACGGCGATTCAGCAGGCTCAGGGCGCAAGTAGCAATCGTCTCGCCGCAGTTCGCTTGCAGGGTCTGGACGAAGTGTCTGCGTGGGCGCAGGAAATTGGCTATTTCGTTCGTCGTGAGCCGCCTTCTCTCAATGGTCAGGAGTTCGAGGGTTACGGTTTTGGCTTAGCCGTAGGCATCGATGGTCCCCTGAATAACGGTGCATTGTTTGGTTTATCGGCGTCGTTGATCGCGTCTGAAGTTGAAGAGGAAGGCCGTCCGGACGGCGAGATCGCTGCAACATTGGGTCAGCTAAGCGCCTATCTCGGCACGGCCGTCGGCCCGATCGATCTCGATTTCGTGGCTGGCGCCGGCGCGGGCCAGATGAGTTCGCAACGCGTCGTCGAGATCGGCGACACGTTCAGTGCGGAGTCAGAGGCAGAATGGTGGGCGTATGAGGGCCATGGCTTGATGCGCGCATCGGTGCCGTTGGCGCTTGGTAATTCGATCGTCATCACGCCACAGGCGCAGCTGACGTACGTCTTCCTCTCTGAGGACGGTTACACGGAAGCGGGCGGCGGCGCTGCGATCGATTACGAAGTGGATGCAACGACGTCACAGCGTCTTTGGGGCGATGTGGGTGTGGAATTGGCGGCGCGTTTCCGCTCACGCGGTCAGACTGTTATCGCGCCCCGCCTGTTCGTCGGCTATCGCGCCAACATCATCGATGATGAAGCCGAGCGCACGTTCCGCTTTGTGTCTGGGACGGATAGCTTCACTTTGACGGACGACGGCATCGGTGATGGCGGCGCGCTCGTCGGCATCGGGCTCGACGCAACCAACGGCTATTCGACGCTTTCGTTCGGCTACGAAGGCGAATACGGCGATCACATCGAGCGCCACAGCATCAACGCCTCGGTCCGCTTCCGCTTCTGAGCGGGTACAGATGCAAAACACAAAAGGCCGGTGCGAAAGCGCCGGCCTTTTTGTTGAAGCGCATGGCGTAAGCCATCCGAAGCTGCGCTAAGGCAGGCACAAGGCTTCGGAGAACGTGTTACGCGACCTTCGCGTTTGGCGATGGCGTGAGCCATCCGAAGCTCGCGTGCGGCACGCTCCGTCCTCCTTCGCTAAAGCTTCGGAGGACGTCCTTCGCTCCGCTGCGTACAGCGAAGGATGGTGGGTGATACAGGATTCGAACCTGTGACCCGCTGATTAAGAGCCGCGTAGAATCAACTACTTACGGCTATATATCGCCGTTTAAGGGCGTACGCGGGCCTGCATTTTCGACATTTCATTATACGCAGTCATGCACGATCTGGCTTCAGATCGGGCCTGTGATCAGGCTCATTCGGATGCTGACTGCGGGATAGCCGACCAACATGGTCAAGCTTACGCAGGGCGCAATCAACGACGTGATGTCGAAGCATCCGTCGGGCACGCAACTCCACGACGACGACATGCCCGGTCTTCGAGTGGTGGTCGGTACCAAGTCCGCCAGCTTCAAGTTGGTGGGACGCATCAACGACAAGACCAACCGCTACATCTCGGTGATCATCGGGCGCACGAACGAGGTGACGCTCAGGACCGCCAGAGAGCACGCGGCGGAGCTAAGGCTCGCGCTTCGACGCGGTGAAGACCCGAGGCGACCGGTGGTCGATGTGCCGACGCTGAAGCAAGCCTTGGAGCGCTACCTCACGGCTCGCGGCGACGACATCAGGCCAAGGACGCACCAGATTTACAGACAGCTCTTCGATGGGCCGCTTAAGTCGCTGCACAAGCTGAAGATGAATACGATCGACCGAGAGACGGTGCGCACGCTGCATGAGTCTTTGACGGAGAAGCGCGGGCCTTACACGGCGAACGGCGCCTTGCGGGTTCTCAAGGCGCTCTACAACGATTGCGCTCGAACGCACGAGCTCCCGCCAAACCCGGTGTCCCGAGCTGTGCGCTTCAACAAAGCCCACACTCGCGATTGGGCGGTGGGTGCAGATGGATTGCCTGCGCTCTGGCAGAAGCTGGACGCGATGGAGAACCGCACTCAGGCGGTGGTGTGGCTCATCATGCTTCTGACGGGGCTTCGTGTGACGGACGCTTGCTCGATGAAGTGGGAGCACATCGATGCGGATGGAGTGCTGCTGGTACCATCGCCAAAGGGTGGACCGGATCGCTCATTCAAGACGCCGCTTCCGCGGATGGTTCGTCAGGAGCTGGCGCGGATCAGGGAAGAGACCGCAAAGCTCGAAAGCCCATACGTGTTCGCGTCTCGCGGAAAGAAATATCCGTACCTCCAAAACATCTATCGCTGCGACGCTTTCCCTTATGCGCCACACGCCATGCGCCACACCTATCGCACCGCTGCGCTTGAGGCGGGCGTGGACATGCAGACGGTGACTTTGCTGATGAACCATCGTCCGCAGGGCGTGACGTGGACGTACGTCACTCGCGCTCAGCTGATCGGACCGATGCGCGAGGCCCAAGAGAAGATCGCAGAGGCTATTTCGCGTCACAGGGGAATGAGCACAGCGCCGTCGTTCTGAGCGGCCCGCATAGTCCGATATGAAGTGTTGGTATGCGCGCTCGTTCTGTGCCGCTATGTGAAAGGTCGATCTGAAAGCCGGCATCTCCGGCGCCAGAGGAGATCGACCGATGAGGACAGAAAAGAGCCTGGGCGATGTGTGCGCACGCCTTGAAGGCATTGCCGACGAACTCAAAGAACTCCAGCGCACTCAGCCGCGCGAGTATCTGAACGTCGAAGAGGCGGCCGCCTTTATGGGGCTGTCCAAAATCCAACTCGATATGTGGCGGACAAAGACGCCTGGTGGACCGGCGTGGTGCAAGGTCGGTAGGCGCGTCCTTTATTGCGTGAACGACCTTCGCACCTACATGCAGGCTCACCGCCGCGAACCACTTGCGTGACCCAAAATGCAAATGGGGGTCCGCGTTCCAACACAGACCCCCACCCGACAGGGAACACCGCAAGCCGGAGGGAGCTACACGATGCAAAGCCAAGATGACGCGCGTGCGCGCGCGCATAAACCATCAGATGACCTGATCCCGCTGATCGAGGCGGGATACGAACTCATCCCACTTCACCGTTTCGATTTCATCGACAGCAAGGGTCGCCAGCGTGGCAAGAGCCCGCTCGACGATAACTGGCGTGAGCTCGACTACTCGAAGTTCGACGCGGTCGCTCACCTCGATGGTGGCGGCAACGTCGGAGTGCGGCTGCGTGACGACGACCTGATCGTCGATGTCGATCCCCGCAACTTCAAGGAAGGCGACGATCCGCTCGCACGCCTTCAGGCGGACACTGGCGTGTCGCTCTCTTCTGCGCCTTGCGTGATCACGGGCAGCGACGGTCGACACTACTATCTGAAGAAGCCCACGGATTGGCTGACGCGCCAGAACGTGCTTCCCGATTATCCGGGCCTCGACTTCAAGACGAGCGGCACGCAGGTCGTGGCGCCTGCTTCGATGCACCCGAATGGCAAGCGCTATTCCTGGGACTTCGGTCCTGTAGCCACTGACAAAACGGACGCACCGCAATCGCTGCTCGACATCGTGAAGCGCAAGCCGAAGACGGCAAGCGCTGAAGCCGGCGTCATCACAGCGGAAGAGCTGGCGCAGCTCCTTGCGGTTCTGTCTCCGGAAGACTTCCGTGGTTACAACGAGTGGCTTTACCTAATGATGGCGAGCCACCATGCGACCGCAGGCGAAGGCGGCGCCGAGTTCGTGGCGTGGGCAACGTCCGATCCTGCGCACTCCGACAAGGTCGGTGAGAATGAGCATAAGTGGAGCACGATCGATGACTCGGGCGGCGTCACCTACGGCACGCTGTTCAATGAGGTATCTAAGCGCGAAGGCGGAGCGGATGCGCTCTACGCTGTGCGCCAGTCGATGGCCGTTCGTGACTTCGCAGATGTCGAGCCGCCCGAAGGTCTAGACGCCTACGAAGACGGACGCAGGCACATTCGTGTCATTCCTGGTGAGTTGTCACGCGTCCTCGATGAAGCAGAGCAAGCGCTCATCGACGCCGGCGCCGACATCTTCGTCCGTGGCAACGAGCTCGTGCGCTTTGCTCGGGTAGGCTCCGAAGACAGGCGCGACGACATCAGGCGTAGCGCTGACTCTCTCGTGTTGATCCCGGTGACTAACCATTGGCTGCGTGAACGCATGGGCCGTTCAGCTGACTACCTGTCACGCCCGCAAGGCGCTCCTCGCAAAGACGGCAAGTCTCCGCTGAGGCGCACCGACCCAACGCTTGATCTCGCCAACCAATTGCTCGCCCGACAAGGCGAGTGGAAGTTTCGGCCAATTCGGGCCGTGCTCCAAACGCCCACGCTCACGTCGAAAGGCGAGCTGCTCCAGGAACCTGGCTACGATGCTGCTAGCGGCCTCTATCTCGATGTCCGGTCGGGCGCATTTCCTTCGATCGATGAGAACCCGTCGATGCACGATGCCCGCTCTGCGGTCGAAGTCTTGATGAAGCCGATCAGGGCGTTTCCATTCGTGAATGGCGCCGCCAAGAGCGTTGCACTGTCCGCCATTCTGACGGGGCTCATCAGGCCATCGATGGAAGCAGCGCCGATGCACGCCTTCGATGCCCCTGCGGCTGGCACAGGCAAGTCGCTTCTCGTCGATACGGTTGCGATCATCACTACTGGTCGGAAGGCGCCGGCTATGGCGTTCGGTGCAAGCAACGAGGAGACGGAAAAGCGGCTCGCCTCAGCGATGATGGCTGGCGATCAGCTGCTCATGCTCGACAACGTCACCCGCCCGGTCGAAGGCGATTTGCTCTGCCAGATGTTGACCCAGTCAACAGTGACAACTCGGGTGCTTGGCAAGAGCGCGATGGTCCTGCTGCCCAGCACCTGTCTTGTCACAGTGACGGGCAACAACCTGACCTTCACGAACGATGTGAGCCGGCGTGTCGTTACCTGCCGCATGGACGCACAGCTGGAGCGTCCCGACCAAAGGCGCTTCGATTTCCGGCCAACTGATGAGGCGCTTTCAAACCGTCCCGCTCTTGTGGCGGCTGGGCTCACAGTGCTGCGGGCTTATATTGCGGCGGGCCGTCCGCTCGACGGAAAGCTGCAGCCGCTTGGCGACTTCAACGAGTGGCGCCTTATCCGTGAAGCGCTTGTGTGGCTCGGAGAAGAAGACCCGGCCCTCACGGTGGATACGGCTATGGCGCTTGATCCAGATCTGGAGACGCTACGGCGTGTGCTCACGCTCTGGCACGCTGCATTTGGCTCATCGCCTATGACGGTCACTCGCATTGGGCAGGAGCAATTCGACGAAGAGACACCCGCTGCACAACTCAAGCGGTTGATGGCTGAGAGCTGGTGCCAAGGCAAACCTTGGACAGGCCAGAAGATCAGTGCTGAGCTTCGAAAGCGCTCAGGTCGTGTTGCCGGTGAGATGCGTCTGGCTAAAGCGGGGGAGATTGGCGGCATCGATGCATGGAGGGTTGAGACCGTGCAGACGACCGACTTCTAAGACTTGTCAGACTTCTTTTGGTCCTCGCCATAAGGTTATTTATTCGATTGCCCATTAGAGCGTTTGGATGGATCGAATAAATAATCATGTTGCATTGCATTAAAGAAGTCGAAGAAGTCTTAGAAGTCTGATCGCCCGTTCTTCCTGGACCGATTGAGCGCTGTTTCCTGCGAGCCAAAGCGACTTCCTGAACTGCTTGGCTGATGGGTTTCCGAAATTGGTCGCTGAGCGGCGACTCTTCACGCTTGGCGCATGTGCTCTCTACGCTAGGCGGATCAGCTCACCACTCTCGCGAATGGTCGATGTGCAGTCTCACGCAGGGTTGCGGGTCATCGCGCCCATGCGCACGAACGCCCAAAAAAAACCGCATCGAGAACAAAAGACCCGCTGACTATCGATCAGTAGAGCGGAAATCGGCTCCACAAGCCGATGATCCGCTTGCCCTTTTCGGGAGCGTTTTCCTCGGCCCGATGTGAGGCCCGACGCACAGGGTTACGCTGGCTCGACGCCGAGGCCCATCGCGACACGATGCGCCCATGAGCAAAAGCACCACAGCCGCTTCGATGGAAGCACGAAAGCGCACATTCCTCACCGCACTCGCGATAGCGGGCGTGGTCACGAGTGCGTGCGAGACGACCGGCGTTTCACGCAAGACTGCCTACATCTGGCGAGACAGTGATCCTGCCTTCGCTGAAGAGTGGGACGATGCGATAGCCACGGCGACCGACAGGCTTGAGACCGAGGCGCACAGGCGGGCTGTGCTTGGCGTCGATGAGCCGGTCTTTCACCGAGGCCAGCTCGTGTTTAAGCGAGATGCAGAGGGCGAGATCGTCCGCGACAGCAACGGCGATCCCATCCCGATGACCGTACCGAAGCGCAGCGACCGCTTGCTCGAATTGATGTTGCAGGCCAAGAGGCCGGATCAATACGGGCGCAAGACTGTGGACCTCAATCAGCGCATCGAGAAGAAGCCCGAGGTCAAAGCCGACGTGATGGCGAGGCTCAACGCTCTGCCGCAGGAAACCAGGCTGCGCCTGCTGCGGATGATCGCTCAAGTGCACGAGGAGCTCGACGCTGCGGCGCCGCTTCCGCTTGCGCCGGTTGAACATGACTTCGAAGAGGATCCGACGCGAGACGCCTTCTAAGAGGGCCGGCGTAGGAAAACTTGCGCCTTTCAGCCCGCCCCGCCGCGCCACTTAGGACGTGCCGTTTCACGCCTCAAAATCTCGAAGTGCAGCCCCCCATGAAGGGAAGTCAGCCAACTTCGCAGAAAATTTTCTACGTCCCTTAGCCTGGTTGATCCCTCAACATGTTGGACGAGCTGCATGACAGAACCGCTCGCTCCGATGTCTCGCGCGGCAGGCCAGGAGGTGCGGTTCGGCAGAAGATGTAACGTATGCCAGCGCCCCCAAGTGTCACCGAAGTAACTTGTTCCTCGTCGTTCAATATCACGCGCGCAAGGGCGATCATGCCTCGCGTGCCATCGACTAGACCGATGTAATACATCTCGCCGGAATCTCCCAATCCAGCGCGCGCTTCATTCACTTCTAGAAAAAATGCGATGCGAAAGTGCGTGCCGTTGTTCAGTCCTTCGTTAACGGTCGAGATGAACTCATCGACCAGCTCCTTGCCAGAGACGCCAGGAAGTTCGACGGTTGTTTCAGCGTAACTCAGACGGTCAAGCGGCAGGCGAGCGCGCTCGGTGAGTTGGCCGTGCTCGGTCAGTTGCCCGACATAAGTCAGGCCGATCAGTTCACCACCCCGGCACTCAATGCTCATAAGGCGCCGGGATTCCCGATCATTGAAGTCTACATCACCCGCCGCTGTAGCTGCATGAAATAGGAGACGCACGAAGGCTACCGGCAAACCGTCGCCACTCAAACTCGCGCATTCGGCGGAGGTAACGTCGAACTCTGCAGCGGACGTCTGACTCCATGCGTTCCCGCGAAAGCAAGTCAGCGCAATCAGCATAATCACACATCTTGCAAGGAGCATTTTTCCTCCGTTTTCATCGCAACAAACTCGCTCGGCTGCTGCCCTAAATCAAGCTTGCCGGCGGGAGTTCTCCAACATCGTGGGCGGACTCATCGCGGTTCTCATCTTCTCTGGACCATCAAATGAAGCTCGCGAGCATCGTGCGTGCGCACGACGCGACATGATCGGCCTTGAATTTCACACAGGAGGCCGACGTGGCAGAAGTGAAGATGATTTGGCAGGGGTTTAAGGAACGCGCAGCTCAACTGCGCCAGTCCTCGGATGAACTTAAGCGGAAGGCGCAGGAACGTAGCGCCTCGCTTCCAGAATTGGCTCTCGCCGCTGAAGACGACCAAGGCGGTGGACGAACGGCGTTCCATGAAGCTGTGAACGAGGTCGATCACCTCATCGCCCAAGCTCGTCAGGCGCAGTTCGCGGCCGTTGCTCTCGATGAGCGCGCCGACCAGACTCGCAAAGAGGACAGAGAGTTTGAGCGCAACGCCCGCACCCGCGAAATGTCAGACGCTCGCGCGGCTTATGATCACGCTACCAACGAGATGGATCGAGCGTTGGCCGACGTTGAAGATGCCTATCGCGTGCTTCGCGATGCGACTACAGACCTCGCTGGCGCACTGCGTCGAGCGGAGTTCGCTGATGGCGCTGGCGCCCTTCAGCGCCGCGCGCCTCGGATGCTTGTCGCCTCCAGCTGGGCCAACGCACCGACACTCACCAAAGCCCTTGGCGTTGAGCATCGGCTTCGGCATCACGCACAGAACATGGCGGAAGCATCGACCTTCCTCCCTGAGCCGGAGACCGAACAATGAGCGACGCAATCACACTGACGCTAGACGGCGTGCGTCGAGGCATCGATCAACTCAAAAATACCCTGGCCAATTCCGAACCGGAAGCGGCCGAGCGGCTGTTTCAACAGATGTGCGAGGCGAACGCGAAAGCCGGCGAGACCTGGCACCAAGCGTTCGTCCGAATGCTCCGCGAGCGCGACCCGCTCGCAGAGGCGATCACGATCGCTCACGACGCAGCGTTCAGGGCTCGCGCAGCCCGCTAGGCAAAACTCTTACAGTCTTGGGTCAACTTGGCCGGGCTCCGCTCACGCGGTGTCCGGCTTTTCTTTGCTCAACGCTCAGCCGCGCTTCTTCTTGTCTGCCGCCGCCTTTTTGCGGTCGAGCTTTATCTGGGCATCGCTTCTGACGTTCTCATGCACTTTGCGCAATTTGGTCCGATACCAAGCGATGCTCGCTAGTGACGTGGACGCGCGATCACCGTGGCGCTTCAGCACTTCTTCCAGCGCCTCTTGGTTCGTCATGCCTTCATTGACGATCGCGCGCTTAGCGGTCCCTTGGATATCTTCTGGCCAACGGCTGGCGATCAGGTCCGCCAGCGCCTCGCGGACTATGTCCGAGAGGCCGCGCCCCTCAACCTCAGCAATCTCGCTGATCGCGGCGTGCTGATCGTCATCGATCGTCACGGTAATCCGGGTCTGGGCCATACTTTTCTTACCTACCTGATGCGTTTCGTAGCGGATTTCATTTGCAAAGCCATTTCCATTCCATTAACACGCTCATAGTGATGCATAACGTATCACTTAGCCATGCTTAGAAAAGGTATAGGGTAATGAGTGGGAATGAGCAGGAAGGGGCCGAATGGCCGCCTGAACCGCCGCAATGGCGGAAGCCACGCAAACGCGCTGGCGAGCGTTATCTTGAGGCGCTGACGTGGGCGATCGACGCGACCAAGCATCCACGGCCGCCAGCCTCACTGGTGAAGGCGGCGCACAAGTTTCTCAATGTAACCGGCCAACTCTACGACGAGCTCCGCTTCGCTGGCGGTGCAGAGGGGCAAACAATCGCGCCGCTCCTCGTTCGCGTGTTCGGAGCCGACTACGTCGCGGACGACCTGATCTGGGAGTTAAAGGCTCTCACGAAGGGACGTGGTCACATCAGCCAAATGCCGACCGCATCCGAACTCGGACGCGTTGACGGCGCCGATGCTGAGGCCGCGCGCACGCTCTAACGAGCGGGTTCGCACCCACCACCGACAATCAAGCAAACCCAACGCGCCCATTCGGGCGCGCGAGGAAACTCGCAACAAGGAAACTCAACATGAGCACGAAGACCACCGCACCCGACACAAGGAAGAAGACCTCGGTGCACCTCATCCAGCTTGGACGGAGTGCGTGCGAACGCAGCGTCGGAGATCAGCTGCGCGACTTCCACCGCGTGACCAACGAGGACCCGAGGCTCCGCGTCGAGATTGGCGATGTGATGTATCCCGGCGCTTTCACTAAGCGGCTTTCCCTGAAGTCCATCGACTTCCAGGCGCACGTTGCCCACGCGCAGGCCGCACTCGCGTTGGCGCTCTGCGAGAAGACCAATCACAAGGATTGGGTCATCCGCGTGAGCATCGACGCTTGGCAGCCTGGTGAACCAGGGCCCGAAGAGATCGAAGCCGTCTACGTCGCGACGGACCGCGTTAGCTGAACAATCAACTGGCGGCGCGCATCGAATGAAGCGCGCCGCCGTCCTGGGCAGAACGCCCAAATAAACGGAGACTTTTTATGAGTATGCAAAATTCCCAGCCGAAGGGGCGAACCGCAACTTTGCTTCTTGCCATCGAACTTAGCGAGGCTGGACTGGAACTCCGGGACGTGACGAAGTCGCCAGATCGCCCGGTCATCTCAAGTCGCGCCCAGTTCGTAGGTACTTTCGAGATCGACGCCTCCTGGGGGCAGCTTGAGGTCGAATTGTGGAGCCATACGCGGCGTCCTTATTCGGACGCAGAGAAGCAACGGCTCCTCACGGAGACCAGGGAAAAGGTGATCAAGGCGAACGCAGAGGAAGCGGAGCATGGTTATCCTTGGGATCGTGCCGACACGCTCGCCGATCATGACGCGCTCGCCCGCGACCTCTATCGCAACATGCGCGGGTCGGAACCGCGCATGCTGCTCAAGCGTGTGGTGAGGCTGCTGTTCGACGAGGAAGAATTGGGCGTTCTGCTGAAAGACGTGAAAACTCGCGACCGCCAGCTCGAAGACGAGGCATGGCTGTTCGACAGCGCGGCATGGGAGCGCTTGGCGCGCGAGCGTCCTGTGGCGAGCTAGAGCAAGGCGGCAGCGGCGCGAGCGGAGCGTGTCGCTGTCCTTTGCAACTCAGACGGTGGCCAACGCCAGCTCGTCGACGCGGCAATCTGCTTACACGCGGGCACGCCCGAGCAGGAAAACTGCCAATGGAAAATCAGAACCCAAACTCCACCATCGAAGCGCTCAGCCGGATCAGGTCAGCCGCTGCTATCGCGAAGGCAGAGTCGTCTAAGCGCTCGATCGGTGACGTGGTCGTGTCACTCGCGTTCGGCGCCGAGGCTGAAGCGGTGAGCCTCCATTGGTCACGGCAAGACGGCATGGGTCATCGCGACGGCCGCATCCCGGTGCCGTGGGATGAACTGGCGAACGCTCAAGCAGACCCGCTGATCGCCGCGCTGCGCAGAGGCATCCTGGCAGTGAGCGGGTCTACGAGCTAACCGGCTCATGGCTATCCCCATCTAAGTCCCGCTCTGCACTTCAAGCTGTCGCCATCGACACCCACGTCTGTTTGCGCATGTGGGTCGGGTCGCCGTGGAGCGAACCGATGGCCGAGAAGAGAACCTTGAAGGCCGCAGTGGATGCCGGCGCCGAAGGCGTCATGGTCTTCTGCATCAGCTGCCCGAACTCCAAGGAGTTCACCGCCGAGCACGCGCTTGAGCTATGGGGCACGCAAGCGACGTTTCCAGAGATCGCCCGCCGCTCAAAGTGCGGCCGGTGCAGGCAACAGGCGTCGGAAGCGGCGCCTCAGTGGCCCCATCAAGACGGCATCATCTCGGCGCCGCGCGTCATCCCAGCCGAGTGGGACGGCCTCGACACCAGGAACCCGGCTCGTTTCGACAGGCGGGCTTGAGCCGCTGCGCCCTTCCTGGAATCACGGTAGGCAGCGAAAGTCGGCGTTAATGTTTGCTTGGAAGGTGGGCGTTCAAACTGACACGACAACTGTGGGGACAGATGCGTGGCGCGAGTTTCGATTAGCCTCTTCGCCGGCGCGGGCGGAATCGACTGCGGCGTGGAAGCCGCGGGCTTCTCGACGGCCGTCGCGCTCGACAGCGATTTCTTCTGCGCGGAGTCGCTTCGTGCAAATCGGTTCGCCGAGATTGTCGAGGCCGACATAGCGAGCGTCGAGGCGCGCGAGGTGCTTGCTCGGTGCGGCGTGCGTAGCGGTGATGTTGATCTGCTCACGGCAGGTCCGCCGTGCCAGCCCTTCTCGAAATCAGCGAACTGGCGCTACGGCGTGCCGCTTGGATTGAAAGACCCGCGGGCGACCACGCTCCGCCACATGATGCGCTTGATTGAGGGAACGCTGCCGCGCGTTGTGATGATCGAGAACGTCCCAGGCTTCGCGGGCACACCAAAGCAAAAGACGAGCGCGTTAAAGCGCGTTGAAGGTGCCTTTCGTCGGATCAACGCGCGCCACGGCACGTCCTACGCGCTGTCACGCGAGGTCCTGGACGCCGCAGACTTCGGTGTCCCTCAACACAGACGCCGTCTGATTGTCGTGGCGGATCGCGAAGGCAGAGAGTTCGATTTTCCGTCGCCCACACACGGAGCGGGTGGAGAACGGTTCGTCACTGCATGGGACGCGATCGGCAACCTCAGAGAGCGAGCAAACGACCCAGAGCTTCAGGTCCGTGGGCGTTGGGCTGAACTGCTAGCGTCGATCCCCGAGGGCGAGAACTACCTGTGGCACACAGACAGAGGCGGAGGGCGTCCTCTGTTCGGCTGGCGAACTCGCTACTGGAATTTCTTGCTCAAGCTGGCGAAGGAGAGGCCGTCGTGGACGCTCGCCGCGTCGCCGTCGCAGAACTCTGGCCCGTTCCACTGGAAAAATCGGCTGCTCTCGGCGCGAGAGATGGCGCGGCTCCAGAGCTTCCCTGATCACTGGGAGTTCGTCGGCACGCGCGCGCAGCAAGTCAGCCAAATTGGAAATGCCGTGCCGCCGCTTCTAGCTGAAGTGGTTGCGCGCGCGATCCGCGTCCAGCTTCTCGGCGACCGTACAAGAACGCGAGAGCCTCGCCTCGCGATCGAAACGCGCACGAGACGCCCGCCTGCTGAGCCGATCCTGCCGGTGCCGCGCGCCTATCTTGCACTCGCGGGCGCGCACCGCGACCATCCCGGCCACGGGCGCGGTCCAGGAGCTCGCAAGCGCAAACGCGAGCAGCAAAAGGAAGCGGCGCTCGCCGTCTAAACGTCGTCCACACCACATGTGGTTTGGACAAAATTTCGCAGCGAATTACCCTGGGCACCGAATCGGTCAGTCAAGCAACCGAGCGGCGAAGCATGTCTGTATCCACAGTAAACATCCGTCCCGGCGTCAGCGTCCTCTCGGTGCTGCGCCATCTCAACTACAGGCATTGGTTTGCCCTGGCCGAGTTCGTGGACAACTCGGTCCAGAGCTACGTCGCAAACGAGTCACGCCTCAAGCCTGAGCGTCTGCGCGTGTCCATCGACATTCAGACCAGCTCGCCTGCGCGCATCGTCATCCGCGACAACGCGGGCGGGATCAACGCGCTCAACTACGAGCGCGCGTTCCGGCCGGCCGCCATCCCGCCGGATCGCTCGGGGCTCTCAGAGTTCGGCATGGGGATGAAGAGCGCCGCTTGCTGGTTCTCTCCGCGCTGGACAGTCCGGACCAGTGCGCTGGACGAGACGACGGAGCGCACCGTGCGCTTCGACATCGAGAAGATCGTCAACGACGACATCAACGAACTCAGCGTCCAAGAGCGCGCGGCGGCTGCGGAGACGCACTTCACAGAGGTGATCCTCGAGGACTTGCACCGACCACCGGTCGGACGCACGCTCGGGAAGATCAAGGATCACCTCACCGACATCTATCGCATGTTCCTGCGCGACGGCCGCCTCGAACTCTCGTTGAACGGTGAGCCGCTCACCTACACCTCGCCGACCATCCTGCGCGCTCCGTATTTCCGAACGCCAGACGCGACGCCCATCGAGTGGCGTAAGGACATCGACTTCGACTTCGGCGGGGGCATGCGCGTGAGCGGCTTTGCCGCCATCCGCGAAACGGCGAGCGTATCAAGCGCGGGCTTCGCGTTGTTCAGGCGCGACCGTCTAATCCAGGGCAGCGCCGATGAAGGGTACCGGCCGGAGTACATCTTCGGGAAGCCGAACTCCTACGCGTTCCAGCGGCTGTATGGCGAGTTGCGGCTCGACGGGTTCGAGGTCGCGCAAACGAAGGACGGCATCAAGTGGGATGAGAACGAGCAACCATTCCTCGAACTCCTGCGCACGCATCTCGACACCGACGAGATGCCGCTCCTGCGTCAGGCCAACGGTTATCGAGCTCGCCAATCTCGCGAGGCGGTCAGCAAGGTGGCGCGGCAAGCCGTAGAGCGAACTGCTTCAACGCTTGAGAAGACGCTTGAGGCGGCCGCCGGCAAGATTCTCGACCACGAGCCGGATGACCAACCGCCACCTGAGAGTCTGCCCGGCGCAGCGGCATCCATCGCCTCGCATGACATCAATCTCAAGTTTCGCGATGAGGACTGGCGCATCTCGATCGAGATGCACGATGACCCAGCGGTCGGCGAGTGGCTAGAGGTGGCGGATGCGCCGCCCGTGTCGCAGTCGGGAACGCCACGCATTCTGCGCCTCCGCCTGTCACTGGCGCATCCCTTCATGGTGCGCTTCGCCGGTAGCGATGGCTCCAGCATTGAGCCGCTTCTGCGTCTGGCCGCTGCGGTCGGGCTGAGCGAGGTGTTGTCCCGCGAGGCTGGCGTTCGGCGGGCGGGCACTTTCAGGCGCAACGTCAACGACATCCTTCGCGACGCGCTTTCCGATCCCTGATTCACGGAGGACTCAAAATGGCCTGGGACCCAATCGTCGGGCGTGAGGCGACCGACTTCCTCGCTAGCGTGCCCGAGCCGAGCCGGGAGCCGCTTCGCGAGTCCGCGCTCTCGATACTCGGAAAGGGTGTCGCGCCGACGGGCAATGCAAACACCGACACCGGACTGGTGGTCGGCTACGTGCAGAGCGGAAAGACCATGTCGTTCGAGATGGTCGTAGCGCTGGCGCGCGACAACGGCTTTCCGATTGTGATCGTCGTCGCCGGCATCGCGAACCCACTGCTGGACCAATCCACGGGACGCCTTCGTCGCGACCTACAGCTAGACCAACCGGGCCGGGCTCGTCGCTGGATGCAGCTCGAAAATCCCACCGACGACGACGCGACCGCACAGGCGATCCGAGACGTGCTGGACGACTGGCGCGACACAAGCACCCCGGATGGCTTTCGTCGCACGATCCTCATCACCGTGCTCAAGCACCACAAGCGCCTTGAGAACATGGCTGCACTCTTCGCGGGCATCGCGCTCGACGACATTCCCGTGCTGATCATCGACGACGAGGCGGATCAGGCGAGCCTGAACAACGAGACATCGCAGGGTACGGAGAGCACGACCTATCAGCGCCTGCTGGCGCTTCGGCAGACGATGCCGCACCACACCTACCTTCAATACACGGCCACGCCGCAGGCGCCGCTGCTCGTGAGCATCATCGACTCGCTGTCTCCGAATTTCGTCCAGGTTCTTCAGCCGGGCACCGAGTACGTCGGTGGACAGGAGTTCTTCGGCGGCAATGCACAGGCAGTGCGGGTGATCCCCACGAACGAGGTGCCAACGAACTCGAACCCGCTGTCTGAGCCGCCCGACACTCTCATCCAGGCGCTGCTCGTCTTCATGGTCGGCGTCGCCGCTGGCCTGCATCTCGGGGGCAACTCCGGCAACCGCTCGATGCTCGTGCATCCGTCGCAGCGCACGGGACAGCACCAGGAGTTCTACAACTGGGTGCGCGACATGTTCGAGGAGTGGAAGCGCATCCTCGCGCTCTCGGAGTCGGATCCCGACCGCCAAGAACTCATCGAAGACCTTCGCACGGCACACGATGATCTTGCGGCGACGGTGCCCGACCTCCCGACGTTCGACGTTCTGCTCCCGATTTTTCGACTCGCGTTCCGCAACACGCGCCTCCTGGAGGTGAACGCCCGAGTGGGACAAACACCTCAGGTCGACTGGCGCAGTTCGTACGGATGGATTCTCGTCGGCGGTCAGGCGATGGACCGCGGGTTCACGGTAGAAGGGCTCACCGTCACCTACATGCCGCGAGGCATCGGCGTCGGAAACGCCGACACGGTCCAGCAGAGAGCTCGCTTCTTCGGCTACAAGCGGTCCTACTTCGGCTACTGCCGTGTCTATCTCGAACAAGGCACGCTCGACGCGTTCGAGGCGTATGTCGAGCACGAGGAGGATATCCGCTCGCAGCTTCAGGCATTCGAAGCGAGCGGGCAGCCGCTCAATCGATGGAAGCGCGCCTTCCTACTCGACACCAGCTTGCGCCCGTGTCGGAACAGCGTGCTGGAATTTGACTACATCCGCGGTCATTTCTCAGATGACTGGGTGTCGCCGCGCGTGGTGTGGGCCTCTCCGACTGTCGCTTCCGACAACAGGCTTGTGGTCAACGACTTCGTGAGCCGACAGCAGTTCGTCGAGGATCAGGGGAACGCGGCGCGCACCGGCATTCAAAGACACCACGTCGCGACCGGCGTGCCGCTCGCCGACGTGCTCGAACTGCTTGTCGCTCTGCGCATCACAGGCACGAGGGACTCACAACGCAACACGGGCATGCTGCTTCAGCTCACCAAGGCGCTTGAGGCGGTGGAAGCGGGCGATCCGCCCGAGACGTGTTCTGTGTATCTGATGAGTCCAGGCGCGCAGCGCCAACGGGGTGTCGATGGCAACGGCGAGATCGCGCAGCTCTTTCAAGGGGAGGCACCAGTGTCACCCCGCGATCAGCGCGGCACCATCTACCCTGGCGATCGCGCCATTCGCGACTCCGACAACGTCACGATCCAGATTCACCGGCTTGACCTTACGAGGGACAACGGCGTGATCGCCAACGACGTGCCGGTCGTGGCCGTCTGGGTGCCTGCGCGGATGGAGAAGGACTGGATTGCACAGGAGCCACAAGTTGCAGACTGAGCGGGTGCCCGCTCAGGACGACGTGCCGGAGCGTTTGCCCGTGACGTTGAATGAGCATTGCGGCGGCACTGTTGAGGTGGTCGAGGTCATCAACTCAGGTGGCATGCCATGAAAGTCTTCGCCACGCGGGTCTGGGGATTCGATCCTGAGACGCGCCCATTCATGACCTTCGGACTCGAAGGTAATCGGGACAAGCTGCTCCGCGAGTCTGCGCCTGGCGATCTGATCATCTTCGTCGGTACGCAGACGCCGCCTACTCGCGATGCGGACCAGGGCCGGATACTCGGCATGGCTGAAATCGGTCGAGTACCCATCGACACTGCGGAGGTGCTCGACCGGGAAGAATTGGGTGGTCTTGATCTAGGTCATAATGGGCTTCGCTTTCCAAAAGCGATTGCGATGCTCCGTGCCTGGCGCTTCACACCCCCGCCGCTTCTGACGAAGACGCTGACTGCACAGCTCACATATCAAGCCACACCCAGTGCGGTTGAGCTTGGCGAGCGCGACGTACAAACAGTGCTCGCCTTACCCATGATCACGATCGAGCTTCCGCGCACGGAGAAGCTTGAAAGGTTGAGACTGCTCGACGAGACGCTTTCCTCCGCGCGCCCAACCACAGGGCCAACTCCGGCGAGTTGGAGCGGCAGTGCGAGCCGCGACGTGAACAGGCGAGCGTTCACCTACGCATTTCGCTTCGGGAAGACCGACGTCTGGAAGATCGGCCACGCTATTGATGTGAAGGACCGCCTCAAGCAGGTGAACTGTCACATACCAACCGAAGTGATTTCGGAATTATGGGCACCGATCTACACGCAGCCGTGGCCGGACGAGGTCGCGGCCCACGCGATGGAGCAGCGCGTGCTCGGAGCTTTGAGTTCGAAGCGCACGTCGGGCGAACGTGTCCGCTGCCCAGAGAGCGTGGTGTGGGATGCGTGGAAATCGGCGATTGGTCTCTGAGACGAGCATCTCCCTGAGCGAGATCGCGCGACCGTCATCAGCTTTTAGGTTTTGCGGCCAAACGTTCCCATCGAAGCCGCAGATAGGTCTTCAGAGGGGCCCTTGGCGAGGTCGTCACGCATAGCGTCGATCAATAGCGGATAGGTACTCGCCACGTCTTCGTATGAGTACGTCGCGGCCTCCTCAATTCCTCGAACTCTCTTTATCACTTCCGCCGAACCGAAGAGCTGAATTCGGGTCCGCCAGTATGAGTAGTCGTCGGTGCGTTCCGGCTCTCCCAACGCGTCCAGGAACCCTGAATATGCATCGCGCTTTTCGACGTAAGAACGTGCGCGTTTTGCCAGCCAGTATCTTACGAAGATCGCAAGTAGCGTGCCGACGCCTAAGACGGTGAGGAGAGGCAGCACATATTCAGTCCACATCTGTTGCCTCCCTTGGCGCGCATCGGTCGATGCGCATGCCGCCTAGCAGGAGTCGGATTGTCGAGTGTAAACGTGCGTCGGGCCTAGATTGGGCCTGAGCGGCGAACCGAGCGAAGCGCTAAAAGTATAAGCGCTTGCTTCGGTTGCAGAAAGTGGTGGGTGATACAGGATTCGAACCTGTGACCCGCTGATTAAGAGTCAGCTGCTCTACCAACTGAGCTAATCACCCAAGACTCAAAGCGAGGGACGGGGATAAGGGGAATGAACGCGCGCGTCTAGTGCATAGGCGTCGCGGCGAGCGGAGGGCGCGAATGGGCGGATTTGTGTGGGCGCTGGTGGGCTTTGTGGCCATCCATGTCGGCATTTCGGCGACGGGGCTTCGCGCCAGCTTGGTGCGGAGCTTCGGAGAATGGCCCTATCGGGCCGTGTTCTCGTTGGCGTCGCTGGGGCTGCTGATCTGGCTGGTCGTAGCTTATGGTGCGATGCGCGGCGACCCGTTTGATCCACTCAACGACGCCATGTGGTTGCCGCCTGAATGGCTCCGTTGGCCTGCATTGATCTTGGGTTTATTCGGCGTAGCGCTCGCGGTGACCGGCGTGCTGACGCCTGGGCCAACGTATGCGGGCTTTGAAAAGAGCGGCTTGGCGCTGCCTGAGCCGGCTTACGGCATTCTGCGCGTGACGCGGCATCCCTTCCTTTGGGGCGTGGCGCTTTGGGGCGTCTCGCACCTTATGAGCAATGGCGAGCGCTTCTCGGTGATGCTGTTCGGCGGGCTGGCTGCGATGGCGCTATATGGTGCGCGCTCAATCGATCGTAAGGGCCGCGCCCGCGATCCCGAGGGCTGGGCGCGTTTCGAAGAAGCGACCTCCAACGCGCCGTTTGCGGCGATTGCGCAGGGGCGCAATCGGCTCAATTTAGTTGAGATCGGTTGGCGCGGGTTGGCGGGCGTTTTCGCGGCCTTCGTCATTGCGTGGATCCACGGGCTCGTCGGCCCGGACGTGCTCTAACCTCGCTTTAAGCGGTCTCGTGGCACATGGGGCGATGCTCGTTCTTGACCGCGCCCATTTTGATCACATGACCGGCGCTGACCGCGCCTTGCAGGTCGAAGTGCTGGGCCTTTTCCGGATGCAGGTCGAGGATTGGCGCGCGGCTTTTGCGGGTGAACCTGGCTGGCGCGATGTCGTCCACACCATGAAGGGCTCGGCACGCGGCATCGGCTTTGCGGCGCTGGCGGCCGCTTGTGAAGCGGCGGAGACGGCGACCGAACGCGACACGCTGGCCGCGCTCGGCCAAGTGCGTGCTTCGCTCGATGAGGCGCTCGCTGCGCTGGAACAATTCGCCGCCGAGGCGGGCTGACTAAACTGGGCTAGGCTTACGCGCATGAGTGCAGGAACGTTCACGCTCCGCTTTCCGGTCGCGGCCGCCGACATCGACGAACTCGGCCACGTTAACAACATCGTCTATCTGCGCTACGCCCAAGAGATCGCCATTGCGCATTGGCGGTCGCGCGCGACGCCTGAGATGATCGCAAACTATGTTTGGGTCGTGCTGCGTCACGAAGCCGATTATCGCGCAGCGTTGACGCTTGGCGATGAAGCCGAAGTGCGCACCCGTGTGGACGATGCAGCGCGCGGCCCGGCCTGGGTGCGGTTTGTCGATATCTACAAAGTCGGCGCCGAAAAACCGGCCGTGCAGATCAAGTCCAATTGGTGCCTGCTCGACGCCAACACGCGTCGACTAAAACGCGTGCCGCCTGAGATCATCGAGCGGTTCAGCGATCAGAATTGAGGATGGTTCGGATCGGGCGCGGACGCTTGGCCGGTGGCTATACGCATCGAGTCGCGGATTTCGCCTAAGCGGTCGTAGGCCAGGAACGCCAGCATAAAGAGCTCGCAGAGGAAGCGCCAATAGACGAGCGCCACTGCGCTTACCGCCGGCACCGCAAGCAATTGCATTGCGCCCGCGCCGATATTGCCGCCGGCGAGCGAGAAGATCGCCGTGAGCAGCGCGCCTAGTCCCACGACGACAATCGTGGCCGCGCCGAAATAATAGACGAACTTCACCAGCGTCGGACCGAGCAGCCGATCGAAGCCGAGAAAACGCTGAAAGATGGATTGCATGGGCCCGCCTCGCGAATCGCGTGGCTTCATCAGAGCGTATAGCCGCCCTCTACGACAAGCGTGGCGCCAGTTACGGGCGCGTCATCGGTGAGCAACATAAGCAAAAGCCGCATCACATCGTCGCCCGCAGCATAGCGCGCCAGCGGCGGCGAGAGGTTGGCGATAATTTCGAAAGCGGCGCGTTCGCTGCCCGTTTCGCGAACGATGTTCTGAAACGATTGCAACGCCGCCGCATCGGCGCTTTCGGTGGCGATGGCGTTTACGCGGATATTGTCTTCCGCCGCTTCGCGCGCTGCGGCGCGGATGAGTTGCAGTAAACCTGGCTCAGGCTTGATCGATGATGCTGGCGCAATCACAACAATAGCGCCGCCTTGGCTGTTGAAGCGCATGAGCGGCATGACTGTCCGCAATGTCTGAAAGGCGCTTTCGAGCTGCGCACTGGCGTCGCGTTTCCAATCCACTAGATCGCCATCGGCAAGAGGCGGAGGGCAGGCATTGATGATCGCCCAATCGAGCCGGCCATACTGTCCTTTGATGAATTCGCCGGCGCGATCCCACCAATTTGCGTCGCTGCCATCGTTGGCGAGCATCGAGACGCGCTCGGGCGCCGCACCTTGCTCGCCCAATTTATCTGCGAGCTTTTCAAGCAGCGCCGCATCGCGATCAACAATGATGAGGCCACCCTCGGCCGCGTGTGCGATCGGCCGTGCGCAGGCTGCGCCTAGGCCGAAGGTTGCGCCGCTGATCAGCGCCACTGGATTGAGGCGATCGAAGTCCATCGCATCGTTTACGCCATGGCGGCGCGGGCGGGTCAAATCCTGTCATCGCCAGCGCGGCTGCGGCGCGCTATATCGGCACCATGACGCGCTTTGCTTTGCAGTTCGGATCGACCCAGCCGGGGCTCACCTATCTTGAGCGCGTCAGCGCCTACGGCGTGTGCCCGCGCGGGGAGGCCAACATCGCGATCGCCCAGATCGGCAAGAAGGCGCCCTACGAATACGATCTGCCGGGCGGCGGCGTCGAAGTCGATGAGGACGAAGCGGCGGCGCTCATGCGCGAGTTTCAGGAAGAGACGGGGCTCACCATCTGGCCGACGCGCATTCTTGGTCGCGCCGGGCAATTCTGGGTCAACAAAACCGAGCCGCGTAATTCGCTGGCGACGTTCTATGAGGTCGAGCTGTCAGCCGATGATGGCCGTCCGACCGAGCCCGATCATGCTTTGGTCTGGATGCCCGCATCTGACGCGATAACGCGCGTGCGTCACGAGTCACATGGCTGGGCGATCATGCACTGGTTGCGTGTCCGTCGCGGCTTTGGCGATCAGCGCTGATCTTCGCGATTGGTGTTTCGCAACGGATTGAACGCGTTGAGGCGTTCCAACATCGTCGGATCACGCAATTCGTAATCGCGCAGCACCGGCAGCGCTGCAAGCTGTGACGTGGCGCTCGCTTCACGGATCAGCGGCGCATCTGGGAAATTGCGCACCGGCAGCATCTCAAAATCCAGCGCCGCCGCTGGTTCAACGGCAAGAACCGGTCCGCCAAGGCCTGTGCTTGGATCTTCAGCGGCGAGTTGATCTTGCGTCGTCAATTCATCGATACGCGGCATGCCCGCATCATTCACGCGCAACACAAGTGCGCCGACCATCGCCGCAGCACTCGCCATACCGAGAGCAAGGGCTGCGTATTTCGGTGGTGGCTTCGGCGGATTGAGCGCGCGCGTCACGCCGCGCAGGCGCTCATTCAGCATGCGCCATGCTGGGTTGCGATCGCTGCGCTCGCCGCGCCACTGCGAGAAATCTATAGCCGAAACTTTGCGCCCGAGACGCGGCCAATCTTCCGTGAGCGTTAGGTCGATTACGCGCGTCGCCTCGATCTGGCGCGCCCACTCGAGCATGTAGCTTTGGCTGCGTGCATCGGGCGACCAGATCAGCAGCACGGCGTCGTTGGTTTCGCGCGCTTCTTGAAGCTCGCCCATCGCTTGCCGACCAGTCGTGAGCCGCACGCGGTGCTCCTCAGCTTCGAGCAAACGCGTGAGCGTCTCCGCGAGCTTGGCTGCGTCGTGTGTGCAGATGATGCGAACGTCGATCATGTGAGGCGGGGGGACCTTCTGTCACGAAGCCGTAGCACATGCGAAAACTGCCGCCAGCGGGCGAACAAGTACGGCCCTGTGCATAAGTGAAAGACGATTCGCACGCATGGCGCCGAGGACGCGGACGCGAACAAGAGGTGAACCCTCTCGCTTTCAGATCACGGCGTTGCAATCTTCGTTGTCAGGCGCGAGGGAACCGGTAAGCTCTCCCCAGCGGCCGGTCTCGAACTGGGCCGCGCGAGGGAAGGGGAGAGCTCTCACATGGATCCTGTCATTCTTGGCTACATCGCTCAGGCCATCGGCGGCGCTGTTGGCGGCAACGTTATTGGCGCGATCACGCGCGGCGGCGGCGGCTTTGTCGGACGCACAATCATCGGTGCGCTCGCTGGCGTCGGTGCGGGCTTCGCGGCTGGCAATGTTGAAGCGATCGGCGGCATTGCGGCCAATTGGTCGAGCCTTATCGAGGGCGACAACGGCGTACATCTCGCCAATCTGATCACTGGCGCTGCCGGTGGCGGTATTGTCGGCCTGATTAGCGGCCTGCTGATCCGCCCGCGCTAAAGCGCCCGCATCACCAGCGACAAGAATTGTGCGTCAGACCAGTTGCGGTTGCCCTCAAGCGACCGTGACTGGCGCACGATGACAATGCCTTCGCCGGGCGAAAAATAGAGCCGCTGTCCGCCGCTGCCCGCCGCCATTGCGAGATCGAGCGGCACGGAGTCGTTGGAGCGCCACAGATCGCTATCGACATTGAGGTCGTCGCGCGACCGCCCGGGCGCTGCGAGCCATAGGCCAAATCCAGCGCGCGCTTCCGCAAACGAGCCGCGCACCGCTTCGCGCAAAACAGCGTCGTCAGTCAGGCGCTGCGCGCGCCAAACGCCTTCACGGCGCATCAATTCACCCGCTGCGGCCCAGCCGCTGGCCGAGAGCGCAGCGCCATTATCGAACAAAGGGGCGCCGTCGGCGCTACGCGTCCAACTAATCGGCACGCATCCGATCGGCAGCAATGTTCGGCTCGTCAGATAGCGCGCCGGATCGATCTCGCCGCCCGCGCCAAGCAATTTGCGCCGTGCGATTTCGGTGAAGACGACATAAGCGGCAGCGCTATCGACGAAGCGCGCGCCAGGATTGTCGATCGGCTCCAGCATCAGCGCGGTATTCAAATCACGCTGATCGCGTTGCCCGAACGCGATGCCGCTCGTGCCGCTTAACAGCGCGCGGATCGAGATCGAGTTCTTGACCGGGTGCGCGCCCCAATCGCCGAGCGTGAGCGCGACAGGCTCATCCAGACTCAGCAGGCGGTCGTCAGCCAAAGATGCGGCGAGCAACGGCGCAAACATGCGCGTCGCCTCGCCAATCTGCCAGCGCGCCTCCGGCGAGCCGCCTGGATAGTCTTCCGCCAGCACAATGCCGTGGCGCACCACCATGAAGGAGACGCCGCCGCGTTCGCTGCTGTAGCGCATCGCGTCGGCGAAGCGGTGCGCGGGCTGGGCCAGCGCCCACGGCGCTGTGGATGCGCTGACGGCGCTGCACGCGGCTGCGGTCAGAAATAGGCGGCGATCCATGCGACTCCCCAGTCTTATTGTCCTCAAACGGAACCAATCGCACAAGCCACGCGTATCAGCGTCCATGTCACGTTTCCTGCTCCTCGCCGCCGCCGTGCTCTCTTTGAGCGCCTGTGTGATCAATCCTGTCTATCGCCTGACCGACGAACCGGCGCTTACGGCCGAGCCGATCGACCGGGCGGCCTATCTGGGCCTTTGGCACGAACAGGCGCGCCTGCCCAATTCGTTTGAGCGCGGCTGCGCCAGCGCGACGGCTGAATACGCCGAGCGTGATGACGGCCTGATCTCGGTGCGCAACACCTGCTTCGAGCCGGACGGCGAACAGCGCGTCGCCAACGGCCGCGCCCGTGTGGTGGGCGAGGGCAAGCTCAAGGTCAGCTTCTTCGGTCCGTTCTGGGGCGATTATTGGGTGCTCGACCGCGCCGACAATTATGCTTGGTCGATCGTCGGCGAGCCGCGCGGGCGCTATCTCTGGCTGCTCACACGCGCCGAAGCCCTCACGCCAACCGAGCGCGCCGCCTTCGAGCGGCGGATCACCGAGCTTGGGTTCGACACCAACGATCTGGTTTGGGCGCAGCGCTAATCACGGCGCGTGATCGATCACTTTCGGCTCTGGGGTCACACTGCGTACGCGCGGTGACGCTGTGGCCTTGTGAATCGAATAGCGCAGGAACGAGATCAGGCTGCCGCCGGTCGCCATGCCGAGCAAATACACAAGCGCGATCAGGATCGCTAACGGCGCTGTCAACTGCAGGCCCAGAAACGCAACCGTCACAGATTGCAGATTCTGCACCGCGAAAATCCCGATCAGCGTCAAGAAGACGATGATGAGGATCAAAAACACATAGCGCATGGAAGGCTCCCGCTATTTGTTCGGCGCTGGGTTGTCCGCCATCGACGCTGGGTCGCCAATATCTTCTATCGCGACACTAACCTCCATCGTGCGATCGCCGCGACGAATGGTGAGCGCGATCTCCTGGCCAACGCCCAACCGATCTAGCGCACCGGTGAGATCGGCGAGACGACGCACCGGTTGTCCCTGCGCCTGAACGATGACGTCTCCGAGATCACCGCGCTCCGCGTTGGTGCCACGCAATCCTGCGCGCGCCGCGGGCGATCCGTTCGCGGTTTGCCAAATCAGCACGCCTTCGACGCCAAGCCGCGCAGCTACAGTTTGATCCGCCGCGAGAATACCGATTCCTGCGATCGGCGCGCGGCCATCAGCTATCAACGCTGGCACGACACGCGCGACCGTGTCGATCGGCACAGCAAAGCCCAACCCCGCATAAGCGCCGGACGGCGAATAGATCGCCGTCGTCACGCCGATCACGCGTCCTGCGCTGTCGAGCAGGGGGCCGCCGGAATTGCCGGGATTGATGGCGGCGTCGGTTTGGATGACGTCAGCGATTTCGCGGCCTTCGCGCGTCGGCAATTGCCGACCCAACGCGCTGACGATGCCGGAGGTGATGGTGCGGTCGAACCCGAACGGGTTGCCGATCGCGAACGTCGCTTGTCCGACGCGCAAATCTGCGGACGAACCAATCGGGATAGGCGGCGCGCCGGTCGGGCGTTCGAGCCGCAGCACGGCAATATCGTATTGCGGCGCGCGGCCGATGACTTGCGCTGGAATGTCCTCGCCACCCGGCATACGCACCACAACTTGCGGCGCTTGCACGACGTGATTGTTGGTGACGATGTTGCCAGCTTCATCCCACACAAAACCAGTGCCGCTGCCGACTTCCTGATTGAAGCCGCCACCGCTGATCACCAGCACCACAGACGGCGCAACCGATTCAAAGATCGCAATCGTCGCCTGTTCGCTTTCCGCCAATGTCCCGCGCGCCTCCACGACACGCGGATCAACTTCGCCCGTCTTGGTCTCGCCCTGAATGGCGGGACCGCACGCGGCGAGGGCGAAAGCGAGAAGGGCGGCGAGCGAGAGCTTTTGCATGGGGAGAAGGTAGTGCGGGCCGGTGGCGGAATAAAGCTCTGGGCCGATGCTGGCCGGCGCGCGGCTTATTGTATTACCCGGTAAATTAAGGTATTACCTTGCCATGAGCACGATTACCGTCAAAGGCCAGGTCACGATCCCGAAGCCCGTGCGAGATCGCTTGGGTGTGAAGCCTGGCGATGAGGTGAAGTTTGAACTCGCCGAGGACGGTCGGGTGTTGATCAGCAAGTCGCGCGGCAAAGCTGCACGCAGCCGGTTCGCAGCCTTACGCGGGCGGGCCGGCAAGGGCCTATCGACCGATCAGATCATGGCGCTGACCCGCAGCGAATGAGCGGAGTGCTCGTCGATACGAATGTTCTGCTTGATCTCGCGACCAATGACGCGACTTGGGCAGATTGGTCGATCCACCAATTGGAGGCCGCCGCGCTCAGCGGGCCATTGCAGATCAACGATGTGATCTATTCTGAACTCTCGGTGCGGTTCGCCGAGATCGAGACGCTCGATAGCTTCATCGCAGATGCTGGCATCGCACACGCGCCGATGCCGCGATCGACGCTGTTTTTGGCGGTTAAGGTTTTTCAGCAATACCGAAGCGTTGGTGGTGTTCGCACTGGTGTGCTGCCGGACTTCTTTATTGGCGCGCACGCGACAGTGGAGCGCATTCCACTCCTCACGCGCGATGGACGCCGTTATCGCCACTATTTCCCGAAGCTCGACTTGATCGCGCCCTAGCGGCTCAGCTCCCGCATGGCGCCATCTAAGCCTTCGATCGTCAGCGGAAACATGCGCTTTTCGCCGACGATTTCGCGGATGAGTTGGATCGAGGGCGTGTGGCCCCAATGCGCTTGCGGCGTCGGGTTTAGCCACACGAGGCGCTCATAGACGTTGGCGACGCGCTGCAGCCACACCGCGCCAGGCTCTTCGTTCCAATGCTCGACCGAGCCGCCAGGGTAGGTGACTTCATACGGGCTCATCGTCGCGTCGCCGACGAAGACGATGCGATAGTCGCTCGGGAATTTGTGCAGCATGTCCCAGGTGAGCGTCTTCTCGTCATGGCGACGGCGATTATCCTTCCACACGCTCTCATAGAGGCAGTTGTGGAAGTAGAAGAACTCTAAGCTCTTGAACTCGGTGCGCGCCGCGGAGAATAATTCTTCGCAAAGCTTGATGTGTGAATCCATCGAGCCGCCGACATCAAGCAGCAGCAGAACCTTCACCGCGTTGCGCCGCTCTGGGCGCATGACGATGTCAAGATAGCCTTGGCGCGCGCTGGTTTTGATCGTGCTGTCGAGATCAAGCTCATCTGGCGCGCCGGTGCGAGCGAACTTGCGCAGACGTCGTAGCGCCACCTTGATGTTGCGCACGCCGAGCTCGACGCTGTCGTCGAGGTTCTTGTATTCGCGCTTGTCCCAGACTTTCACCGCGCGCTTTTGGCCGCCTTCGCCGCCGATGCGCACGCCTTCGGGATTGAAGCCGCTATTGCCGTACGGGCTGGTGCCGCCGGTGCCGATCCATTTGTTGCCGCCTTGGTGGCGTTCTTTTTGTTCTTCGAGCCGCTGCTTCAGCGTCTCCATCAATTTGTCCCAGCCGCCGAGCGACTCGATCTGCGCTTTTTCTTCGTCCGTCAGAAACTTCTCGGTCAGCGCGCGCAGCCATTCCGCTGGGATTTCCGCGTTGGCGGCTTCGATCGTGTTGTCCAAACCTTTGAACACGTGCCCGAACACGCGGTCGAACTTGTCGAGATGGCGCTCGTCTTTCACCAAAGCAGTACGCGAGAGATAGTAGAACTCCTCGACGCTTGGCGCGATTGCCTCCTTATCCAGCGCCTCGACCAGCACAAGGTATTCCTTGAGGCTGACCGGCACGCGCGCGCTGCGGAGTTCGGTGAAGAAGCGTTGGAACATCGGCTCTACAAGTTGGGCGTTGGAACGAGGTCGGCGAGCGTGCCTTCGAAGATGGCGCCGGCGGTGCTATCGGCCGCGCGCACGGCTTCTGCAGTTTCGGCACGAACAGTGTAGCGTTGCTTGATTGTCCAGTCGCCCACCTGGGCTACGTGGACGCTTGTGAAGTGCTCAACGCCATTGATCAGGACAATGAAACCTAGACTGCGCTGCGGTGGCGTCGCTCGTTCCTCCGAAAGCTCGGCAGGGGCCAGAGCACGGGCGCCGGGCTGGATGATGCGGATCGCTTCGACTGCTTGGCCGAAAAGCGCGTCTAGCGGCGGCGGTCCGGGATAGCGCGTTGCGAAGAGTGTCAGCTGATAATCGGGATACTCGAAAGCGCAGGCGACACTGTCGCCGCGTGGCAGACCCGGGAACAGCGCGAGACTGCCGCCTTCGCCGTCGCGCTCAAAATCGCAGCGCATGCCGCTGGCCAAGTGACGCACGCTGACTTGGCCGTTGTGCACTAGGTCGAACACGCCGTCGGCGTTCGCTTCTTCGATCATGCCCGTCGCAATCGAGCCAGGCGCGGCCGTTAGTTCTTCTTCCGGCGGATCGGCGAGGGCGGGCGTGGCAGCAAGCGCCAGCGCGAAAAGGGCGGCGCGGATCACGTTACTGCCCGCCCCGCTGCTCGCGCCGCGCCAGGAACGCCAGCCGCTCGAACAACATCACGTCAGCTTCGTTCTTCAACAAAGCCCCATGCATAGGTGGAATGAGCTTTGCCGGATCGCGGCTCTTCAGCGTTTCCGGATCGACGTCATCAGTGAGCAGCAGTTTCAGCCAATCGATCAGTTCGCTCGTGCTCGGCTTCTTCTTCAGGCCCGGCACTTTGCGCATGTCGTAGAAAATCTTCAGCGCCTCGTTGACGAGCCGGGTCTTCACGCCTGGATAGTGCGAGTCCACGATGGCGCGCATCACGTCTTCGTCGGGGAAGCGGATGTAGTGGAAGAAGCAGCGGCGCAAGAACGCGTCCGGCAATTCTTTTTCGTTGTTCGAGGTGATCAGAATGATCGGGCGCACTTTGGCTTTGATGGTGCGGTCGAGTTCATAGACGTAGAACTCCATGCGATCGAGTTCTTGCAGAAGGTCGTTCGGAAACTCGATGTCAGCCTTGTCGATCTCGTCGATCAGCAGGATAGGGCGCGCCGGGCTTTCGAACGCTTCCCAGAGTTTGCCCTTTTTGATGTAGTTGGCGATGTCGCTCGAGCGCGTGTCGCCCAGCTGCGAGTCGCGCAGGCGCATCACCGCGTCGTATTCGTAGAGACCTTGCACGGCCTTCGTCGTCGACTTGATGTGCCACTCGATCAGCGGCGCGCCGATCGCTTTGGCGACTTCAACCGCAAGCATCGTCTTGCCGGTGCCGGGTTCGCCTTTGACCAGGAGCGGGCGCTCCAAAGTGATCGCCGCATTGACCGCGACTTTCAGGTCTTCCGTAGCGACATAGTCTTTCGTGCCTTCAAAGCGCATTTCGTCTCTCGCTGTTTCGCCGCCGACGCGCGCGAATATTCCTGATGAGCAATAAAGCTCCGATGCAGCCGCGCGCAAGGACTGGTTAACCAAGAAGCCCGACTCTCAGCATCACTGACTCCCAGAAGCGGGAGGAGAGGGCCTCATGCCACTGAAGTTGTCCCTGCGCCCCGGCGAGAAGTTCGTCGTCAACGGCGCCGTCGTTCAAAACGGCGATCGCAGAGCCGCTCTTGTTCTCCAGAACAAGGCCTCGGTGCTGCGCGAAAAGGACATCATGCAGGCCGATGAGGCCGACACGCCCGCCAAGCGGATCTACTTTCCGATCATGCTCATGTATCTCGACGAAATGGGACGCGACAAAGCCTATGGCGAGTTCGCAGCCCGGCTGGCCGAGTTCATGGGTGCGGTTCGCGATCCTGCGGTCCTGGCAGAATGCATCGGCGTTTCCAAAGAAGTAATGGGCGGCGAATATTACCGTGCATTGATGCGTTGCCGGAAACTCATTTCGTATGAGGCCGAGCGCTTGGGGCTTGTGCATGTCGATCAAAGCGTACCAGCGCGCAGCCACGCAGGCTGAAAATCCGCGTGAACTAGAGTACCGCGCGTTCGGCCAAGCCACGGCCGCGCTCGTCCGCATGCATGAAGACCGGCCCGCGCCTGCGATCATGGCTGAAGCGCTGGAAACCAACCGCAAGCTTTGGAACGTGCTCGCCGCCGATTGCTCGGCGCCGGAAAATCAGCTGCCGCTTTCCTTGCGCGGCCAGATCATTTCGCTAGCGCTCTGGGTCTCGCGTTATTCCGGCGAAGTGCTGCGTGGCAATGGCGACCTTGAGCCGTTGATCGATATCAATCGCACGATGATGGAAGGCCTCGCGTCGCGTTAACGCGGCAAAAATTACCGATGCAGAATCGTTTCGGCATTGGCGGGTTATTAACCCTCTCTCCTTTACAAATCATCGCAACGCCAAACGTCTTGTCCGGAAGGGTGAGGTGCGCGCGGCTAGGCGGCAACGCCAACCGGCCAAAACGGCCGGTCAACACAAGTCCAGAAGGACCGATAAATGACCAGCGTGAATACCAATTACGGCGCCCTCGTTGCGCTCCAATCCCTGAACCAAACCGGCCGCGAACTTTCAGAAGTTCAGAACCGCGTCAACACCGGCCTGAAAGTGGCCAGCGCCAAGGACAACGGCGCTGTGTTCGCTATCGCCGAAGGTCAGCGCGCCCGCGTGGCTTCGCTGGGCGCCGTCATGGACGGCATCGATCGCGCTTCGTCGGTTATCGACGTTGGTCTGTCGTCCGGTGAAGCTGTTGGCGACATCCTAAAGCAACTGAAGGAAAAAGCCGTCGCCGCGCAAGCGAACGACCTTTCCCAAGACCAGCGCGACGCTCTGCAAGCCGACTTCAACGCGCTGCGCAACCAGATCGACCAGATCGCCAACGCTGCAACGTTCAACGGCTCGAACCTCGTCAACGGCACGAACGTTGGCGGCGCCAACGCCTTCACCGTTCTGACCTCCGACATCGGCGGCACCGGCGGCGCGTACTCGGCAACGGGCGGCACGCTCGTTGACGGCGACACCCAGCCATACTCGGTCCATGCCGACCTCGAAACTGCAACTGGCCTCGACTTCTCGTCGGGTGACGTGCAACTGCGCTTCGCTGTCACCAGCGCTGATGGCAGCACGACGACGACGCTCAACGTCGACATCGCCAGCGGTGACACGATCCAAGAGTTCATGGACTCCGTCGCGTCGCAAACCGGCGGTCGCGTGACCGTTGATTATGATGAAGAGACCGGCGATCTGTCGCTGCGCTCGAACGAAGAGTTCAACGTCTCTTATTATGACGGCGACACGCTCACCGACGACACCGGCATCTTCGGCGCCGGCGCTACCGGTGCAGACATGACTGGCTCGGCGGCTGTCGCTGGCGACAACCAACTCACGGTTTCGGGCTTCGACTTCCGCCTTGGCGTTTCTGGCCAAGCGTTGGCGAACCTGACCTCGTCGCTCAACATCTCGACGGCTTCGGGCGGCGCAGCTGCTTCCGACGCCATCGATGCGGCGCTGACCAACCTCAACCGCGACCTCGCCACGATGGGCGCTCAGTCGAAAGCTCTGGACGTTCAAAAGAACTTCCTCGGCAAGCTGTCTGACTCCATCGAAGCCGGTATCGGCAACCTGGTTGATGCTGACCTCGCCAAGGAATCGGCCCGCCTGCAAGCTCTGCAAGTGAAGCAGCAGCTGGGTGCGCAAGCCTTGTCGATCGCCAACTCGGCGCCGTCGATCGTTCTGTCGTTCTTCCGCTAAGCGAAAACGGAAAAGGCGGGGGGCTTTTAGCTCCCCGCCGATTTCCAGAGATCATGAGCCATGGACTCCATCGCTCCACCGAAAATCCCTGACTTGATGCCGGCGCGTGCGCCGGCCTTGTCGTCTGAGCCCGGCCCCGCAGCGCAGGCCGCTGACCGGCGCATCGCCGAACATCAGGCGATGTTGCGCGCTGAAGCCTTGCCCGATAGCGCCACGATCCGGCTCGACGCCGATGCGCAGCGTTTCGTCCACACCTTGACCGACTCGAGCACCTCGGAGATGCTGCGCCGCTATCCGAGTGAAGCGCAGCTGGCGTATTCACGCGCCGTGATGGCCTATCTCCGCGCCATGACGGACAAGTAAACAAAATCTAAATTTATTTGTTTCGGAAGCGCGCGCGTTAACGATTCATTAACGCATTTACTGTTTCTTCACGCCTGCGGCGAAGCGCGCCGCGTGTCATTTTCGTCTGACACGCGATCCGAAGGAGCAGGCTTTTATGGTTTCGAGCATCACGCCAAATACGGCGGGCGCAAACGCGCTCGGCGCCGATCAGCGTTTGGCGCGGGCGAACGTCGCGCCGCAGCAGCAACGCGAGGCGCAGGCAGGCGCTGGCGATAGCGTTGAGCTCAGCCGCTCCTCGATCACGGCCTCGCGCGAAAGCGTGCGCAATGGCATCGCGCAAGTGCAGGAAGCCTTGGCGCTGGGCCACGATGCGCAGGCGATGCTGGTGCAAATGAACGCCGCGACCAAATCCGGCTCGCAAGCTGAGTTGCAAAGCGCGCTCTCGACGTTCGCGCAGAAACTAGAAGCGGCGATCGCGCGTGGCGCCGCGCTCGTCACTGGCGGGCAGGTAAGCGTGCAGGCTGAGCCGGGCGCCGCGCCGGTCGCGATCGACGGCGTCGATCTGCAAGTGAAAGCCAACCCATCCGAGAACGACGTGCTCAGCGTCTCATCGCAAGCGCAAGCCGACGATCCGGCGTTGCCGCAGGCAGTGCTGAAGTCGCTCGAAAAGCTTCAAGAAGCGATGACGCGCTTGTTGGATTCAGTTCGCTCGCTTGAAGCGCATCAAGGTTTCCTCGGCGCAGCCGAAGCGGCAAGCGTGCGCAGCGATCTCGATGCCGACACGGCGCGTCTGATGGCGTTGCAAGTGCGTCAGGGGCTTGAGAAGGCTGGAGGCATCGCGATTGCGAACGCCGAGCCGCAGGCGGTGTTGTCGCTGTTTAGGGCTTAATAGAACCGGCGGTTTCCCATGACGAAGCCCGTTATGAAGACCCGCTGCATCGGAATGCAGCCAGACTCTTCAGGCCATCCTCTCGCGCCGATGGAGTATGTCTATGTCTGTGAAGAGCCGAAGCGGAGCTTCGTTGAGCGCGCGCTGGACGTTGGAAATCGCGCATTTGGGATCGCGATCGGCGCGGTGACTGTCGCAATGGTCGTGTTCGGCTTTACTGTTGGGCCGCTTGAGGCTTTCGGCGTGGACACACGCGCGCTTCTTGCTTCGGTGTTCAGCCTGTGACGCCGCGCACGATTGGCGCGGCCGCCATTGTCGCCGTTTTGATGTTCGCGATCCTATTGCCGGTCATGCTTATGTTTCCCGAAATCCGGGGCGCTTTGGCGCTTACAGTCTTCGGCGTAGGCGTCGCTATTCTCGCAACGTCGGGCCTTGGGCGGAGGCTGCGTCCCTCGGGCCGCGCCAGCGCTGACTAAACTGGTGATCGGCGCCTACAACGGCCGCCAATTGCTCGCGCCGATATCGACCAATTCGCTGCCTTGCTCGTCATCCTGCATGCGCCGCCATAAGGAGCGGCCCGCTTGATAGAGCCGCATGCCGAGCGTCAGCAGCAGGCCGAGCAGCGCGATGCCAGCAGCGGCGAACGCAAACGTCAGCTCGCGGTTGAAGCGCAGATCGCCGCGCGCGGCTTCTTGTAAGCGACCATCGCGGGGCAAGCGCTTGGCGGCGGCGGCGGCGCGATCGCCAGCGGCTTGCGCGACGAGGCGAAGCCGGGGCAGGTCGCGCAGAGCGGTTGCGTGCGTGAGGAAGTAAACGGCCGCACTTGGTGATGTTGCGGCGCTGATCTGGCCGATCTCAGTGAGCGCTTCGAGCACCTGGCTTGCGCTTTCGGCGTTCACGCTGCTTCGGAACGCCGCCGACGCATTGTCGAAGGCGCCCGCGGCTTCAACGCTGGCGCTGCCGGTTGCGAGAGCTGCTGTGCGAAATGCCTCGACGGAGATCGTGCGATCAAGCGCGTCGCGGACTTCGGCGGCAAGCGTCTGCGGAAAATCGCTGCGGCGGCTGGCGACCAGCAAGGCCACTGCGCCAGCGACCGTTTCGTCCGAAACTTCGCCGCCGAGCCCCAAGCTCAAGCCTGTGAGGATAAATTGCTGCGCATCGGTATTTGGCTCTGCGATCAGCGCACGCGCCATCAGTTCGAAATCGTCAGCATCGCCGACGAAGTTAGCCAACACCCGCGCGGCAGTCGTGTCCGCCGTATCGGCGCGGCGGGAGAGCAGCGGCACGCGCTCTTCGTAGCGAGCGCGGGTTCCGGGTGTGAGCAAATCCAAACCGGCGAGTTCGCGGTCGGCGTCATTGTTCGCGCGGCGCAACTGGTTGGCTTGGCGGCTGGGCAGCATCTCGCGGCCTGACAGCATGAAGCCTCGCGCGGCCGAGATGTCTCCCGCCTGCAATTCCATCGCGACCAGATCGTCCCATTGCCGGGTGCGGTCGAAATCCAGTTGAACCAGGCTCGCGTTCAAGCGCTCGATCCGCGCCGCAATCGCGCGCGAGCCGGACTCTGAGTATTCATAAGCGTAAAGATGATCGCGGCCGATGATGATTACGGCCAGTGCGCAGGCCACGGCCAGCACCACCATACTCGCGTTAAAGATGAGGGCGCTGACGATCCCTTGCGGCTGGGGCTTGCCGCCATGCGTCCTCACCGGGCGCCAAGCGCTCGAAACTTTGGTGTGCCTCATCTTTGTCCCGGACCGCAGCAAGTTCTACAGAACCGGCTTGAACGCCGCAGGGCAAGATGAATTACAGGAAAGGCGAAAAGGTCTCCGCCCTGGGGTTTATTCACGGCGTTCGTTAAGCGCTTTTGTCGAGTAGCGTCGGCGTGGGGCCAGTCGGCCCCGCTAAACCGCCATTTGCGCCATAGCCCGTCTCGCCATGGCGAAGCCGCGCGACCTCGTCGGCCATCGCGTGAACCAGTCCTTCGCTGATCACCTTCACCGCAGCCAGCGCCACTTCATGGTCGGCGAGGGCGGCGTTCAGGCGTTCAGTGTTGGTGCGCAATTGCGCGAGCAGATCGTCGCCCGCACCTTCGATCAAGCTGCGCTCGTGCTTAACCCGCGTGAGTTCGAGCCTGTAGGCGTTGGCTAGGCGGCTCTTCTCGTCCGCCATCGCGCCGTCGAGTGGCGGCTCGCGCACATCCATGCGGCGCGTTTCTTCTTTAACGAGTTCAGTCAGCCGTGTGGTGATCAACAGCAACTGGCCCGCACGGTCGCGCGCATCGTCGGCTCTAAGCGCCATCGGTCGGCTCCTCGACAATCACGGTCTGCTGCATGCGGAGCAATTCGCGGATGATGTTGTCGGCGATGCCGACGCCACCAGCATTGGCGATCGACTCCGCATACTGGCTGACCAGCATCGGCCGAAACATTTGCTCGCCCTGACCGCCGCCGCCGAGGCCTTCGGTATCCAGCGCCTCGAACATCGGCGCGAGCATCTCGGCCAAGAAGACTGACTCAAACTCTTCCGCCACGCGCCGGATTTCTGGCGGCGCGTTCTGAATGTCGGCATTCACGGGCCGTGTCGGGCCGCCGAGCGGCAGCGGGGCGCCTGGTGTGACGAGTGAGATCGTCATCACATCACTTCGATTTCAGCTTGGATCGCGCCGGCGGCTTTGAGCGCCTGCAGGATCGAGATCATGTCGCGTGGCGTGACGCCAAGCGCGTTCAATCCATTCACCAATTGGCGCAGCTCAACCCCGCCCGGCACCATAACGAGGCCGCCCGAATCTTCCTGAACATCGACACCGCTCGACGGCACAACCACAGTTTCACCGCGCGAGAGCGGCGCGGGCTGGCTGACGAATGGATCCTCAGTGATCGAGATCGTGAGATTGCCTTGCGCGATCGCGACGGTCGAAACCTTCACGTTCTCGCCCATCACCACGATGCCGGAGCTTTCGTCGATGACGATCCGCGCCACCGTGTCGACTTCGACCTCGAGATTTTCGATCGCGCCAACGAGCGCAACCATGTCGCCCGGAAAGCTCTCAGGCCGCTGCATGACGACTGTGCCTGGATTCAGAGCCCGCGCTGCGCCGGGGCCAACGATGCTGTTGATCGCGTCAGCGATGCGGCGTGCGGTGGTGAAATCTGGATTGCGCAACGCCAAGCGAAGCTCGGTTTGGCCAGCAAGATCGAACGGTATTTCGCGCTCGACCAGAGCGCCTGATGCAATGCGACCCGCCGTCGGTACGCCGCGCGTGACGGAGGAGCCTGATGAACCAGTCGCCTGAAAGCCACCAATCGCCAGCGGACCTTGCGCCACCGCATAAACTTGCTGATCCGCGCCCATCAGCGGCGTCACAAGTAATTGCCCACCAGCCAAGCTGCGTGCATCGCCCAAAGCTGAAACGGTCACGTCGATGCGTGAGCCTTGCGAGGCGAATGGCGGCAGGTTGGATGTCACCATCACGGCGGCGACGTTGCGCGTGTTGAGATTGCCGTTCTGGGCGTTGACGCCGAGACGCTCCAGCATCGCCGCCAAACTTTGCCGCGTGAACGGCGAATTACGCAGGCTATCGCCAGTGCCGGCTAGGCCAACAACCAGGCCGTAGCCAACCAGCTGGTTCTCGCGAACCCCCTCGAAATCGGCGATATCCTTGATGCGCGGCCCAGCCCAGGCGGAGGGTGTCGCGATCGGTGCGGTGATGGCCGCGACCGAGGCCACAGCCAAAAGGCTCATGCGCGCGAAGCGTGATGCAAATCCCATGGGACCGACACGCCACCAGTTCGGTTAACGAGCCGTTCAACTTCTAAACGTTAATCAATCGGAAACGCGACGCAGCCCAAGAGCAGCACACCATGAAGATCGAGAGCGGCAAGCCAGTCAGTGCAGCCGCCGGCGCCAAGAAGGCCGGTAGCGCCAGCGCTGCGTCGGGTTTTTCGGTGCCAATGGATGGTCCGCAGAAGGCCACTGCGACTGCGCCGACAGCGCCGCTCACATCACTCGATGCATTGATGGCGTTGCAGACCGACGAAACACCCCAGCGCCGTCGCTCCCGCCAAGCCAAGCGTGGCAGGGACGCTTTGGACGCTTTGGAACAGTTGGAAGAGGGGTTGCTCTCCGGCAGAGCGCCAGCCGCGCTCAAGGGCGATCTCGAACGGCTCGCGCGCGATGCGGAACTTACCGGCGAGGCGGGGCTCGATGAAGTCCTTCATGAAATTGACATCCGCCTGGCGGTGGAATTGGCCAAGCTGGAGCGGCTCGCGGCAGCGTAATTGCTGCACTGCAACCAAATGAAATCAGCCAGTTCGTGGCACTGGTCTTGCTCAATGGACGACGCTAGGGCGCCCCGCTATAAGGCGCCGGCTCGCGAGGGTTCGGGAGTTTACAGAAATGGCTTCGACGGTGACGAAAGACTATCGCCCCAGCGAAAACGAGCCGTTCATGAACGAGCGGCAGCGTGACTATTTCCGCTCCAAGCTTCTAGCTTGGAAAGAAGAGATCCTCGAAGAAGCGCGCGGCACGATCGCGACGCTGCAACAGGAAACCGTCGCCGAGGCCGATCTCGCCGACCGCGCCACCAGCGAAACTGATCGCGGCCTCGAACTGCGAACCCGCGATCGCCAACGCAAGCTGATCGCCAAAATTGATCAAGCACTGCGCCGCATCGATGATGGCTCTTACGGCTATTGCGAAGAGACCGGCGAGCCGATCTCGCTCTCCCGCCTGGAAGCCCGCCCGATCGCCACGCTCTCGCTGGAAGCCCAAGAGCGCCATGAGCGCCGCGAGCGCGTGCACCGGGACGATTAAACGCCGGACGCATTGCTGCGCCTCTACTTCATGCTAGTCTGAAGTAGCATGCGGGTTGTTCTCGATACGAGTGTGATCGTTGCGGGCTTACGAAGTCCTCGCGGGGCATCCGCGCGATTGATCGAGGCGGTGCGGCACAAACTGATTGTACCGGTCGCAAACGTGGCTCTTTTCTGTGAATGGCAAGACGTCTTAAAGCGGCCTGATCACCTCGCAGCGGCGGGATACTCTGAAGCCGAGATGGACGAAGCGTTGGACGAACTCGCGGGGTTGATCGCTCCCGCTGAACGAAAGTTTTTGTGGCGTCCTCAGCTTCCCGATCCGGATGACGAAATGGTCCTGGAGGCCGCATTGAGCGGTTATAGCTCCGTCATTGTCACCTTCGAGGTGGGTACCTTTCGTGCTCCGGCGCGCCGTTTCGGTATCGAAGTGCTGACGCCAGGGACTTTGTGGGCTAGGATCAAGCCATGAGCGACATGACGATTGACCTTCCAGACGACGTAAAGCGCGAAGTTGAGCGCTTGGCGCGCGAGCGCGGTGTTTCGCCGGAAATCTTCATCGCCGAGGCGGCTGCGGATCGAGTTGGCGCCATCCAGTCAGCGGCTGAGTATTTCGCGACCCGCGCCGCGCGGGCAAAGCCCGGAGCGCTTGAGCGAGTCTTCGGAACCCATCGCACCGGTGGCGAACCGCCCCGCCCGGGCGACGAGGCGGATTAGGCTGGAACCTGGCCTGCGAGCGCACTAGCCTCTGCTCATGCTGATGCACGACGCTGGCCTTGCGTGGCTCCATTTCCTCTTTGCGTTCGTTTTGGTCGGCGCGCTGAGTGCTGAGCTCTTCATTTTGCGCCTGCCGATCGACAACCGTGTTGCTCGGCTCTTGCTCCGGGTCGATTTGTTCTACGGCATATCCGCCGTTCTCATCATCGTCGTAGGCGTCTCGCGCGTTATCTGGGGCGCGAGTGGCTGGGATTTCTATCAGGCGCAGCCGTTTTTCTGGGCCAAGATCGCTACGCTCGCGGTGATTGGCTTGCTCTCTATCGGCCCGACGCGCGCGTTTATGCGCTGGACCAAGAGCTTTAACGCGGACGCCAATTTCGCGCCGCCTGAAGCGGAAGTGAAACATGTGCGCCGCTTAGTGATGATCGAAGTGCACTTGATTGCAGTGCTGTTGTTGTTTGCGTCGTTCATGGCGCGTGGGATCGGGAGCTGACGCCGATGAGCGCATCATTGAATCCAGCTGAGTTCGACGCCATCCAAACCATCGGCGACATTCCCCGCAACCACGCCCGCGTGCGCGGCGATCGTATCGCCATGCAGTTCGAAGGCCGCACCACGACCTTCGCCGATCTCGACGCGCAATCGAACCAGGCCGCCAACGCGCTGATCGCATCCGGCGTAAAGCGCGGCGATCGCGTCGCTTATCTCGGCAAAAACAGCGATCGCTATTTTGAAATCTGGTTTGCCGCCGCCAAAGCGGGCGCGATCATCGCCCCGATCGGCTGGCGCCTGTCGCCGACTGAGGTCGCCTACATTCTCGACGACAATGCCGCGAGCGTGCTCTTCGTTGATGCGTCTTGCATTGCTAGCGCAGAGGAGGCGCTAAAGCAGACGCAAACTAAGCCGCTCGTCATCGCGATCGAGCCGGGCGATCATGCTTTGCCGCTCTATGATGCATGGCGCGATGCGCAAGCGGCGCACGATCCGAACCTCTTAGTGTGGCCAGAAGATACCAATCTTCTGCTCTACACCTCCGGCACGACCGGCCGCCCCAAAGGGGTGATGCTCGCGAGCGCTAATCTGATGCGTTCACGCCGCGCGCTCGCCGAAGCGGCGATGGGCTGGAACGAGTGGAACGAGGGCGAGACCAATCTTGTCGCCATGCCGATTGCGCATATTGGCGGCTCGGGCTGGGGGCTGATTGGGATATTGAACGGCGTGCGCAATATCATCACGCGCGAGTTCAATCCGGTCGAGGCCATCGAACTGATCGAACGCGAGCGCATCGCTAAGATGTTCATGGTGCCCGCCGCGCTGCAATTCATCATCCGCATGCCGCGCGCGCGAGAGATCGACTACTCGAGCTTGAAGCACATTCTCTACGGCGCATCGCCGATGCCGGTGGCGTTGCTGCAGGAGTGCATGGAGCTGTTCGGCTGCGAGTTCTGTCAGCAATACGGCATGACAGAAACCACCGGCACCATCGTCTATCTGCCGCCGCAGGATCACGATCCAAAGGGCGCACGTCGCATGGCGTCAGCTGGTTTGCCGATGCCCGGCGTCGAGTTGCGCATCGTCGATGCAGAGGGCAAAGTGCTCGGCCCAAACGAAACAGGCGAGATCTGCACGCGCTCAGTCGCAAACATGGTTGGCTATTGGCGCAACGAAACCGCGACAGCTTCAACGATCGGCGAAGACGGTTGGTTGCGCACCGGCGATGCGGGCTATCTGGATGAAGACGGCTATCTCTTCATCCAAGATCGCATCAAAGACATGATCTGCTCTGGCGCAGAAAACATCTACCCCGCCGAAGTCGAGAACGCGATCCACGGCCATCCCGATGTCGCTGAGGTCGCCGTCATCGGCGTGCCTGACGATACCTGGGGCGAAGCGGTGAAAGCGATCGTGGTGCCGAAGCCCGGCGTCACGCCCGATGCCGAAAGCATCATCGCCTTCGCCCGCGAACGCATCGCACACTTCAAAGCGCCAAAGAGCGTCGATGTCCGCGCAGAAGCGTTGCCGCGGAGCGCGTCAGGCAAAATCTTACGCCGTGAGTTGCGCGACCCCTTTTGGGCTGGGCGCGAACGGCAGGTGAATTGAGCCTAGTCTTTCGCGTCGAGCCAAGCGTGATCGAGTAAGCGAAGGCGCGACGTGACGCTTAATAGAAACGCCGTCGACCACGCGATCAGCACAAGCCCGTTCACCGCTTCGATGGCGCCGAGTACACGCCAATTTGCGCTGAGCGTTAGATCGCCGAGGCCCAGAGTCGAGAAGCTGACGATCGAGAAGTAGAGCGCTTGTTCGAACGTTGCGAACTCGCCGAGGCCGCGAAACACGACTGCGTAAAGCCAGATTTGTGCTGTGTGCATAGCGAAGATGCCGAACACCACAAGCAGGATCATGCCCGCCTGTCGCCATGCTGCGTCATGGGTTCGTAAGCGCGTATGCGCACGGCTCATGAGGCGCGTTAAAGTCAGAAGACCGAAGAAATGGATCAACGTGGTCGCGGCGACCATCACAGTCGCCGCAGCCAGTTCCTGAATCAGTTGAGCAAGCGGGACGTCCATATTGTGTCACCGTGCCGAACGCGGTTCGATCTGAAATTGATCACGCGCAAGTCTAGCCTCAGGTCACCACGGCGTAATCGCATCGCCCACACGTTGACCCCAGTTCGGCCGCTGCACGGCGCTAAGCTGGCCGCGGCCACCGTAGGAGATGCGGGCCTCTGCGATTTGCGTTTGATTGATCGTATTGTTGGCCGTCACATCTTCCGGACGGATGATGCCGCTCACAGTGATCTCGCGTAGTTCGCCATTGATGCGCACTTCTTGGCGTCCGGCAACCACTAGATTGCCGTTCGGCAGGCGATCAACAATCACCGCCGCCATGGTGAACTCGATCTTTTCTTCGCGATTGATCGCGCCTTGGCCATTGTGCTGCGAATCCGCGTCGGCGCCGATCATGGTCGATGGATCGAACGCGCCGTTGAACAATTGGCCAACGCTTTGCTCCAGGCCGAAGAAGTTCGACACGCCGGCTTGTGTCGAAGCCGAGCGCTGGCGGTTGGACGAGTTCGAAATCTCGGCGCTGTCATCGATCTCGATTTCGACTGTGATGATGTCGCCGATGCGCGTGGCGCGTTGATCGTTGAAGAAGCTGCGTGAGCCTGACTGCCAGAGCGAAGATGGCCGACGCGCTTCATACGCCGCAGGCTGCGGCAACGGCATCGTCTGTTGCTCGCCACCAGTCAGCTGCGCCGGCGTGGCGACTGGATTGAGTTGCGGCGGCGCAAGCGCACGGCCTGCTGCGTTGTAGGCGGCGCCAGGCGCAGCGAGCGCATCTTGTCGAAACTCTGCGGTATCCACGCTGGCGCAACCAGTTGCGCCAGCAGCGAGTGCGATTAGAGCGAGCGTGCGCATGGTGGCGTCCTTGTCGATCATGGTGTTGCCGCCGCTTGGCCTGAGCCGGTCACAACAGCGGCGATCTGGCGGTTGGACGAGGTGTTCATAAAGTTGATGCTGTCACCGACAGCGCCGTCTTCGAGCGCCCGCGCGCGCATCGTCAACGCCATGCCAGGCGCGGAATATGTGAGCGTCACCGTCTCACCGCGCCGCACTGCGGCGTCAGCAACAGTGCGACCGCCACCGGAAGCGGGGAGCGTTGCGCGCATGCCGCCGGGGCGAATGATTTGCACTGCATTCACGCCAGCGGGCGGCGTAAACTCCAAACCTGCCGCTGACGCCGACGCGGAAATCACCGCCATCGAGATCGTCGACATTTGTCCAGGCGGCGGCGATGGCGCGATGGCGCGGCGCGCAACGTCCGCTGGTGCGCCGATGAACACATCGCCCATCGTAACGGCGGGGCCATTGGCTTCGACGCGCGTGCGCAATGTAACCGGGTCGGCGAAGGCGACCGCTGCGAAGAAGAAGTAGAAGCAAGCGAAGAGTGTGAACCAGCGCATCGTGTCTGCTCCCTCAGCGCATCTGCGTGGTGGATTGCATCATCTCGTCCGCTGCCGTGATGACGCGCGCATTCATCTCGTAAGCGCGCTGTGCGACGATGAGCTGTGAGATTTCTTCGACGGCGTTGACGTTCGATGTTTCCAGATAGCCCTGCATCAGCGTGCCGACGCCGGGCGAGCCTGGTGTCGCAACATTGGCGGAGCCGGAAGCGGGCGTCTCGAGATAGAGATTGTCGCCGATCGCTTCCAAGCCCGCTGGATTGATGAAGGTTGCAAGTTCAAGCTGGCCGACTTGTTGTGGCGTAGTTTGGCCAGTCATCGTCACTTCAACGATGCCGTCGCGTGTGATTTGCATCGCGACCGCTTCGCCGGGAATGCTGATCGCAGGCTCGACCGGATAGCCGTCAGCGGTGACGATCTGGCCTTCCGCGTTCACCGCGAGATTGCCGGCGCGTGTGTAAGCTGTTTGGCCGGATGGCAGTTGGATTTGCAGAAACCCGCGGCCGTTGATCGCCATGTCGTACGGATTGCCGGTTTGAGTCAGGCCGCCTTGCTCGGTGACGCGGCCAACCGCGTCTGCGCGAACGCCGACACCGATCTGAATGCCGAGCGGCAGGATCGCGCCGGATGACGACGATGTCGAACCCGGTCGATCCATGTTCTGATAGAGCAAATCTTGAAACTCGGCGCGCTGACGCTTGTATGCCGTCGTGTTCATGTTCGCGATGTTGTGCGAAATGACATCGACGTTCAGCTGTTGCGCCTGCATGCCGCTGGCTGCGATGGAAAGTGCGCGCATTTGGGACTAGCTCCTAGCGGCCAAGCCGCTCGATCGCGCTCTTACGCAAATCGTCTGCACCCGAAACAATCCGAGCCGCCGATGCGTAAGCGCGCGAGATTTCAATCAGTCGCGTAAGTTCTATCACCGGGCGTACATTGGACCCTTCGAGGGCGCCTTGAACGACGACGCCCTCGAAGGCGCCCGATGCTTGTCCCTGCGCGTCCCAAAGGTTGTCCCCGACCTTTGCGAGCG